>ENA-OQBL01000006-OQBL01000006.1-human-gut-metagenome-genome-assembly--contig:-NODE-6-length-198159-cov-18.530313_pt1 | contig 198159 bp, 173 predicted proteins | sample MGYA00242747_ERZ504553 | MGnify/ENA primary metagenome ERZ504553 (study PRJEB26092, sample SAMD00036240) | human gut metagenome | host: Homo sapiens | study: EMG produced TPA metagenomics assembly of...
GAAGAGCAGAGGAATTTCCAGACTGGACGGAATTTATGTTTCCCACACAGATGAAGATCATATCAGCGGGATGCGGGAACTTCTGGAATTTGTTGAGAAAGATCTGACTTCTCTGCGCATAGAGAATCTGGTCCTGCCCAAATGGAGCGATATTCAGGAGAATAAAAATTATCGGGAGCTGACAGAGCTGGCAGAGGCAGCAGGAGTCCGGGTGCTTACTGTGAAAGCAGGAGATGAGATCAGATATGGAACTGTCAGACTAAAGGTTCTGTGGCCGGAGTCCACAGCATCAGGGAAGGAAGCAAATGAAGATGCGATGGTTCTGGAAATGATAAGCAAAGATTTCAAAGGGCTTTTACCGGAGATATCGGGATGGTGACAGAAGAAAAACTGATACAGAATAGGTGTCTTGAAGATGTGGACTTCCTGAAAACTGCTCATCACGGTTCCAGATATTCTACAGGAGCAGAGTTTCTGGAAATCGTCAGACCGGAACTGGCTGTTGTTTCCTGTTCTGCAACAAACACATACGGGCATCCGTCGCCGGATACGCTGGAACGGCTGAAGAAGAGTGGAAGCAGAGTGCTGATCACCAGAGACTGTGGGGCGGTTACAATAGTCAATGGAAAATCTGTTTCTGCCTTTAACCGAATCAAGTAAGACCCCTGTGGAGATGTGAAAAGCAATAAGCAGTAGGATTTTCAAAGTGGTTACGTTCACAGTAACTCAAAGCAAACAATGTTGTCATAATTATATACAGGTGTCTTGACACCTGTATATCCGGGGAGTATAATTGCACAGACAAACGAAAATCAGGCATGATGTGAGGAAAGAAAGATGAAAGAACATTATGATGTCATTATTGTGGGAACAGGGGCAGCCGGACTGTACTGTGCACTGAACCTTCCGGAGAAAATGAAAATCCTGCTTATCACCAAGCAGGAGGCAGACCAGTCAGATTCATTCCTGGCACAGGGCGGAATCTGTATGCTGCGCGGCGAAGATGACTATGAAAATTATTTTGAAGATACCATGCGGGCAGGACATTATGAGAATAATAAACGGGCAGTAGATCTGATGATCCGCAGCTCCAATGATATTATCAGAGATCTTCTGCGTTATCATGTGGATTTTGCAAGGGATGGTCTGGGAAATCTGGCATTTACCAGAGAGGGAGCACATTCCCAGCCAAGAATTCTTTTTCATGAGGATATTACAGGAAAAGAAATCACACAGACTCTCTTAACTGCTGCAAAAATAAAAGAAAATATTGAAATTTGTGAATATATGACTATGGTAGACCTGATCTCCAAAGACAATACAGTCTGCGGAATCATTGCAATGGACCGGAATGACCAGGCATTTCCTGTTTATTCTCAGTATGTGGTTCTTGCCTGCGGCGGAATCGGCGGGCTTTTTAAAAACTCTACCAACTTTTCGCATATTGCGGGAGATGGTGTGGGAATTGCAATGAAACACCATGTGGAAATGGAAAATCTGGACTATATTCAGATTCATCCGACAACTCTCTATTCAAAGAAACCCGGACGGCGTTTCCTGGTTTCAGAATCAGTCAGAGGAGAAGGTGCTCTTCTGTATGATAAGAACGGACAGCGTTTTACAAACGAATTACAGCCGAGAGATCTGCTGAGCCAGAAGATTTTTGCCCAGATGGAAAAGGATGGAACAGAGTTTGTATGGGAAGATATGCGCCCTCTGGGAGAAAAAACAATTCTGGAACATTTTCCTCATATTTATGAACAGTGCGTGGAAGAAGGTTTTGATCCGAGAAAAGAGCCAATCCCGGTTGTTCCGGCACAGCATTATTTTATGGGTGGAATCAAGGTAAATCTGGGAAGCAAAACTTCCATGAAGGGACTTTATGCCTGTGGAGAGACAAGCTGTAATGGTGTCCATGGAAGAAACCGTCTGGCAAGTAATTCTCTTCTGGAATCTCTGGTCTTTGCAAGAAAGGCTGCAGATGATATGATATTTGGACAGACACCGGAATATGTGCGGGCAGATGCAATTGATATGAATATGTATGAAAGCAGAGAAGAACTGCTTAATGCCTGTCACGAAACCGTATTAAAAGAGATTGAAAGGATGAAAAAAAGTCATGAATAGTATTACAATGAAAATGCAGGCAGACAAGCTGATCCGTATGGCACTTCAGGAGGACATTACCAGTGAGGATGTTTCCACGAATGCAGTGATGCGAAGCGCGGTAAAAGGAACCGTAGATCTGATCGCAAAGGAAGACGGAATCATTGCCGGACTGGATGTATATGCGAGAGTATTCCAGATTCTGGATGAGAAAACAGAGATCAGTTTCAACTTTAAAGACGGTGAGGCAGTAAAGAAGGGCGATCTTCTTGGAACAGTAACAGGAGATATCCGGGTGCTTCTTTCCGGAGAGAGAGTTGCCCTGAATTATCTCCAGAGAATGAGTGGTATCGCTACTTATACAAAACAGGTTTCAAAGCTTCTGGAAGGAAGTAAGGTAACACTTCTGGACACCAGAAAGACAACTCCGAACTGTCGTGTTTTTGAAAAATATGCTGTACGCATAGGCGGCGGATGCAACCACAGATATAATCTTTCTGACGGAGTACTGCTTAAGGATAATCATATCGGAGCAGCCGGAAGCGTAGCGAAAGCAGTGGCCATGGCAAAAGAATATGCACCATTTGTCCGTAAGATCGAGATTGAAGTAGAGACTATGGAACAGGTAAAAGAAGCAGTAGAAGCGGGAGCAGATATCATTATGCTTGACAATATGACACCGGAAATGATGAAAGAAGCAGTAGAGCTTATAGCAGGCCGGGCACAGACAGAATGCTCCGGAAATATCACAAAGGAAAATATCGCCAAAATCCTGGAAACAGGTGTGGATTTTGTTTCCAGCGGTGCACTGACACATTCTGCTCCAATCCTTGACATTTCCATGAAGAATCTTCATGCAATATAATAATAAGGCTTTTGAGTTTGAAATCTGCGAAATATGAACAGGCAGTCATCTGTATAATAACATGGCAGCGAAGCTGTTTTGCAGGTATCAGGATTATATCGTGGAGAAAGGATGAGAAAGTATGAATACTGCTCAGAGAAGAACTGAAATTTTAAAGCTCCTTCAGCAGGCAGAAAAACCTGTGGCTGCCAGGGCGATGGCATCCCAGTTTGGAGTAAGCAGACAGGTGATCGTGCAGGATATGGCTGTGATACGTGCATCTACACCGGGAATCCTGTCAACGACCAGAGGTTATGTGCTGCAGCAGGATAAAGACATTGCATGCACCAGAGAATTTAAAGTACGTCATGGACAGGAAAAGGCAGCGGAGGAGCTGAATCTGATTGTGGACTGTGGCGGACGGGTGAAAAATATCAGCATCAGCCACAGGGTTTACGGACGTGTCACTGCAGAGATGGATATTCGTTCCAGACAGGATGTGAATGAATTTGTCCAGGCGATCAACAGCAGCCATTCCAGTGTATTAAGCAGTGCTACTTCCGGGTATCACTATCATCTGATAGAAGCATCCAGCCAGGAAAGGCTGGATCTGATCGGAGAACAGCTGAAGAAAGCAGGTTTCCTTGCACCACTTCAGCCCTGGGAAAAAGCAAAAAAAGGAATAATATAGAAGGGATTCAGAAGATGACAATAGCAGAAATTCAGCAGGAAATCCTGCGAATGAAAAAAGAACAGGATATCTGTATTCTTGCACACGCATATCAGGGTCAGGAGATTCTGGAAGTGGCAGATTATACAGGAGATTCCTATGGCCTGAGTGTACAGGCATCCAAAAGAGACTGCAGCGGTGTGATCATGTGCGGCGTTCGTTTTATGGCAGAAACCTGCAAGATTTTAAGTCCGAAAAAGAGAGTCTGGCTCGCTAACCCTGTAGCCGGATGTCCCATGGCAGAGCAGTTGGATCTGGAAGGTCTGCGTGAATTAAAAGCACAGTATCCGGATTATGCAGTTGTCGCCTATATTAATACAACCTCAGAACTGAAAACAGAATGTGACGTATGTGTTACGTCCTCATCAGCAGTTGAAATCTGCAAAAAGCTGGAGCAGGATAAGATTTTATTTATTCCGGATCCGAACCTGGGACACTACGTGGCAGAGAAGCTTCCGGAGAAAACATTTGCATTTTACAAAGGCGGATGTCCGAGACATATCGTGGTCAGCGCAAAAGATATAGAAAAAGCCCGCGCAGCACATCCAGATGCACTTTTCCTGGTACACCCGGAATGCCGTCAGGAAGTAGTAGAGCAGGCTGATTATGTAGGCTCCACTACAGGAATCATGGAATTTGCAAAGAAATCCGAACATAAAGAATTTATCATCGGAACAGAAAACAGCATTGTAGAGCATCTTCAGTTTGAATGTCCTGATAAGAAATTCTACCCGGTTGCAGTACAGCTTACATGCATGAATATGAAGGTTACCACCTTAATGGACATCTACAACTGTCTGAAAGGACAGGGCGGGGAAGAAATCCTCCTTCCGGAAAATATCATGGAAGGTGCCGGAAGATGCATTCACAGAATGGTAGAGCTGGGCGGCTGAATAATAACCTGAAAATTTCTGCTGGCTATTATGTCATGGAATTGATACAATAAAAGTAACATTACTGTTCACTCCGTTCTCAGTAACGTAGCCAAAATTCATTCCAGATTGCCTGCGGCAATGGAATTTTGGCTTGTATGTCTCGGAATTTTGGCATATTCATGTCAAAACATCTTGCGGGGTAGTGGTGTGTGAACAATTACAGACAAAACAGCCTCAGGAGTAGAAAATTGAAAAATATACAGGCAGACATTAAATCAGGAAATTTTAAACAGGTGTATCTTCTCTATGGAGAGGAAGCATATCTGAAACAACAGTATAAACAGAATCTGGTAAAGGCACTGAATCCGGATGGGGATACTATGAACTTCAATCATTATGAAGGCAAGGGGATTGATGTAAAACAGTTGATCGACCTCTGTGAAACCATGCCATTTTTCGCAGAGCGCAGAGTTGTTTTGCTGGAAGATACAGGTTTTTTCAAAAATAAGTGTGAAGAACTGGCAGATTATATGAAAGAGCTGCCGGACTATCTGTATCTGGTTTTTGCAGAAACGGAAGTAGACAAGAGAAACCGCATGTACAAAGCAGTAAAAGCCTGCGGAAGTATTGCGGAATTTATCAGACAGGATGAAAAACTCTGATGCGCTGGGCGGCAGGGATCCTGGGGAAAGCCGGAAAAAAGATCACCCAGAGAGACATGGAACTTCTGCTGACCAAAACAGGAACTGATATGGGGAATCTCAGGATGGAGATGGAGAAGCTTATCAGTTATACAGAAGGCAGGGATGTGGTGACTGCAGAGGATATTGAAGAAATCTGCACCACCCAGACAACCAACAGAACTTTTTGATATGGTGCGTGCAGTAACAGAGAAAAATCAGAAGCGTGCACTGGAACTTTATTATGATCTGCTGACATTGAAAGAACCGCCGATGAGGATCCTGTTTCTTCTTGCGAAGCAGTATCGCCAGCTGCTGTTGGCAAAACAGTTTGCAGCAGCAGGACTTGCGCAGACGGAGATAGGCTCAAAACTGGGAGTGCCCGGGTTTGTTGTGAAAAATATCACAACATGTGCCAGAGCCTATACTATATCAGAACTGGAACAGGCAGTAAAAGATTTTGTGGATGCAGAAGAATCGGTGAAAACAGGACGCCTGGAAGATAAGCTGAGTGTAGAATTACTGATCATTAAGTACAGCAGTAAAGTAAAATAAGAAAAACGGTAACTGCCGGATATTCTGGCAGTTACAAAAGATAATAACAAAAAAGACAGCCACATGACGGTGATGGCTGTCCTTTTTAATCATAAGCTTATAATTAAAAATTCAATCTATAATTAGTCAATGCTGTTAACAGCTTTAGCTAAACGGGCAACTTTTCTTGCGCAGTTGTTTTTGTGATAAACACCTTTGGATGTAGCTTTGCTGATTGTGGAAACAGCATCCTTTAATGCTACTTCTGCAGCTGCCTTATCTTTATTTGCTACTGCTGCTTCAACTTTCTTCATAGAAGTTTTAACTGCAGATTTGATTGCTTTGTTTCTTGCTGCTTTAGTTCTGTTTACTAAAATTCTTTTCTTAGCAGATTTAATGTTAGCCAATTCGTACACCTCCAATTTAATTCGATAAAATATTATTATACTCCTGTCATAGAAACAGACACGGGCGCTCCTATGAACATGCTTATATATATTATCTCAAATAATCTTCCTTGTCAATACATATTTCCATAAAAAAAGCTAAAAATAGATATAAAAAGTTGTTATAAGAACGGAGCAAACAGTAACAAATATTGAATGAAGTACGGAGGGAAAAGAGATGTTGGATAATTACGGAATAAGAACAGACCTGGCGCTGGAGGCAACCGAACGGTTTACAGAGGAAAACGTAGAAGTCCGGGGAGTGGAGATCCACGAAGATTATAATGAAGAGAAAGATATCCGTACCACTGTGGTAAAGATCACCACAGAAAACGGTGCCCGGACAATGGGACGGCCCCAGGGAAGCTATATTACGATAGAAGCTCCGGGGCTTTCTGTACATGATGAGGATTATCACAGAGAAATTTCCCTGGAAATCGCCCGTCATTTACAGAATGTGATCAATCTGGAGCGTGAGCTGTCCATTCTGGTAGTAGGTCTGGGAAATTCAGCGATCACAGCCGATTCCCTGGGGCCTCATGTGGTAGAAAATCTTCATATAACGAGACATATGATAAGAGAGTATGGCCTGCAGAGTCTTGGAAAAGAAAAAATGCACCGTATTAGCGGAATTATCCCGGGAGTAATGGCGCAGACAGGGATGGAGACATCTGAAATCATACAGGGAATCGTGGCAGAGACAAAGCCGGACATAGTGATTGCCATTGATGCGCTGGCAGCAAGAAGCACCAGACGCCTGAACCGTACAATTCAGATCACAGATACAGGAATCAACCCGGGTTCCGGTGTAGGCAATCACAGAGTGGGGCTTACAGAAGAAAATCTGCAGGTAAAAGTGATCGGGATCGGAGTACCCACCGTAGTAGATGCGGCAACTATTGTCCATGATTCCATGGCACATCTTCTGGAAGCACTGGAAGAGGCAGAACAGAAAGAATTTCTGGAAGAAATGATATCTCCTCATCTTCACACCATGTTTGTAACTCCCAAAGATGTGGATGAGACAGTAAAATACCTGAGCTTCACAATCTCAGAAGGACTGAACATGGCGTTTGAGGAAATAGGCGGCTGACCGGAAAATTGTTCCATCAGTGTGAACAGGGTATAAATGGGAAAACATGGACATAGGATAAGTCAAGAGGTGATCCATGTGACAAACGTTCAGAAAGCGTTCTGCATTCTGCTTAGCATGTGCTTTTTTGCCACTCTGGCAGTATTGCCGGGGACATTTTTTACAGGAGAAAATGTGTACAGGCATCTGCCCCTGTACCGCTTTCTGGAAAAAAGAGCTCATATGAGTTCCTATGAAGATATTGAAACTTATGAAAAAAATAGCAGGAGAAAACGGAAAATATCTGGGAGAGCGTGCACGGTCCGAACAATTGCTGGCAGAAAAAGGTGAATCTGAAGAATTACAGACACCAGAATCTACACCGGTACCGGAAAAAACAGCAATCCCCTCAAAAACAGTAAAATCAGCGAAAATATCAGAATCAGAACAAGCTTCAGAAAAAACAGAGAAGACACATAAGCCGGAAAAGACAACTGTGTCACCGGAAAATCCTGAACCGGACAAATCACAGAAGCCGCCAAAGTCAGCAGCGCAGAATGTCCGGAATATTCAGGACAGTACAGAAACCATTGCTGCTGCAGTTCCTCATCCAATGATCGACCTGTCCCCCGAAAAACTGGCAGATTATAATTATCTTCTGGGACAATTCTATATCGTAGATTCCAACACAGAAGCAGATGCCGTACAGATCAATGCCGAAGATTTTCTGAAACAGGACTTAAAAATCACCAAAGAAACCGATACTCCTCAGATTCTGATCTATCACAGCCATTCTCAGGAAACCTTCGCAGATTCCAGAGAAGGAGAAGAATCCGACACGATTGTAGGAGTGGGAGATTATCTGACACAGCTTCTCACAGAAAACTACGGTTATCAGGTAGTCCATCTCAAAGAGCAGTTCGACATGGCAGGAGGTGAACTGGACCGCAGCGCCGCTTACGATTATGCCCGCGATTATCTGGAACCTTATCTTCAGGAAAACCCGGATATCCAGGTGATCATAGACCTGCATCGGGACGGCATCCCCGAAGACCGCCATCTTGTAACAGAAATCAATGGAAAACCCACAGCCCAGATCCTTTTTTACAATGGACTGAGTTATACGACATCCAAAGGTTCCCTGGACTATCTGCCAAATCCCTACATACAGCAAAACCTGGCATTTTCCTTCCAGCTGGAATATCAGGCAGCCCAATACTATCCTCAATTTTACCGGGGAATTTACCTTGCAGGTTACCGCTACAATCTCCACCTCCGTCCCCGCTCCCTTCTTCTGGAAGCCGGAGCCCAGACCAACACTGTCCAGGAAGTAAAAAACCGCCATGGAACCATTTGCCGACATCTTAGACAAGGTACTGCAAGGATAAATTCTATAGCAATTCCATAAAATAATGCAATCAAGACAGTTCAGCAGAGTGCGAAGGACAAGGAAGATACCTGCAGGCGTGCTGACGCACGGCAAAGATAATAATTACTAGGATGTTTCTGTGCGTCCCTGTAGATAAACAGATGACAAACCCTTGCTCCATATGCTATAATACAGAATTAGCAAACCCATCAATTACAGTATATAAGAAAGAACTCAGGAGGGAATTCCTTAATGATAGACCAGAGCAAAATCAGAAATTTCTGTATTATTGCACACATAGACCACGGCAAATCCACTCTTGCCGACCGAATCATCGAAATGACCGGCACTCTGACAGAACGTGAAATGCAGTCACAGGTACTGGACAACATGGAACTTGAAAGAGAACGTGGAATCACCATTAAATCTCAGGCAGTACGAATCGTATACAAAGCCAAAGACGGCGAAGAATACATCTTCAACCTGATCGACACCCCCGGCCATGTAGACTTCAATTACGAAGTATCCCGAAGCCTTGCAGCCTGCGACGGTGCAATCCTGGTAGTAGATGCAGCTCAGGGAATCGAAGCCCAGACACTGGCAAATGTATATCTTGCCCTTGACCATGACCTGGATGTCCTTCCGGTCATCAACAAAATCGACCTGCCAAGTGCAGAACCGGATCGTGTGGTAAATGAAATCGAAGATGTCATCGGCCTTGAAGCCCATGACGCACCAAGGATTTCTGCCAAAACAGGACTCAATGTAGAAGAAGTCCTGGAACAGATCGTAACAAAGATCCCGGCACCTCATGGTGATGTAGATGCACCATTAAAAGCCCTGATCTTTGACTCCATTTATGATGCATACAAAGGCGTTATCGTATTCTGCCGTGTCATGGATGGCCGTGTGAAAAGAGGCACCCAGATCCATATGATGGCAACTGGCTTCACCACAGAAGTTGTGGAAGTCGGATACTTTGGTGCAGGTCAGTTTATTCCATGTGAGGAACTGACAGCAGGCATGGTAGGATACATCACTGCGAGTATTAAAAACCTTGGTGACACTCGTGTAGGTGATACAGTTACAGATAAGGAAAGACCATGTGCAGAAGCACTTCCGGGCTATAAGAAAGTAAACCCTATGGTATACTGCGGATTATACCCGGCAGATGGTGCCAAATACGGTGATCTGAGAGATGCTCTTGAGAAGCTTCAGCTCAATGATGCCTCTCTGTTCTATGAACCAGAGACATCCGTAGCTCTTGGCTTTGGTTTCCGATGCGGTTTTCTGGGATTGCTCCATCTTGAAATCATTCAGGAGCGTCTGGAAAGAGAATACAACCTTGATCTTGTGACTACAGCTCCCGGTGTTATTTACAAAGTACACAAAACTAACGGTGAAGTTATCAATCTGACAAACCCCAGCAATCTGCCGGACCCGTCAGAGATTGAATACATGGAAGAACCAATGGTAAATGCCGAGATCATGGTAACAACTGAATTTATCGGTGCCATTATGGATCTTTGCCAGGAACGAAGAGGGCAGTATCTGGGAATGGATTATATGGAAGAAACACGTGCGCTTCTGAAATATAAGCTGCCGTTAAATGAGATTATCTATGATTTCTTTGATGCCCTCAAATCCCGCTCCAGAGGCTATGCTTCTCTGGATTACGAACTCTGCGGATATGAGCGCAGCGAGCTTGTGAAACTGGATATTCTGGTAAACAAAGAAGAAGTGGATGCTCTTTCCTTTATCGTACATGCAGATACAGCATATGAGAGAGGCCGTAAGATGTGCGAGAAATTAAAAGACGAGATTCCCCGCCAGCTTTTTGAGATTCCGATCCAGGCAGCTGTCGGAAGCAAGATTATTGCCAGAGAGACAGTCAGAGCCATGCGTAAGGATGTACTTGCCAAATGTTACGGCGGTGATATTTCCCGTAAGAAGAAACTTCTGGAGAAACAGAAGGAAGGTAAGAAACGTATGCGTCAGGTAGGCAATGTGGAGATTCCGCAGAAAGCATTTATGAGTGTATTGAAACTGGATGATAAATAAAGTATGAATGGTAACTATTCGGCAGCCTGCTGTCCACATAACTGTGAAGGTACTGAACAGTTATCTGTGAATAGTGCTCATCTCAACAGAAGGTTAAAATATTGAAGAAAATGATTAAGCGAAAAACAGTTATACTATGTATGTTATTGCTTGGAATTTCTGTCTCCGGATGTGGGAAAACCAGGGAGGTAGATGAAGCGTCCTCCAAAGTGATCCAGATCAGTGTTGCGCCGGAAGAGACAAGTCCCACTCCGGCACCGGATCAGGTAGCTTCCGCAGCAGTTACCACCAATGGTAATCTGACAATGGTAAATACGTATCTGGCAGAGCAGGATGCAGCAGGTATCTCATCTGCGGAAAGTTCAGACAGCCAAAGTGATGCCGACAGTACAGATAACAGTGTCGACTCAGCAGATAACAATGAGCAAGACAGCAGTACATCAGATACTGAGGAATAGAAAACAGGTCATAACAGGAGCAGATTACAATGGAGAGAAGGAATATCACAGATTCTCCCATGGAAATCTATGTCCACATTCCATTTTGCATAAAAAAATGTGATTACTGTGATTTCCTTTCCGGTCCGTCAGGTCCAAAGGAGCAGGCTGATTATGTAGATGCTCTGCTTGAAGAAATCAATGCAGCAGAAGAAGGAAAAGGAAGGAGTGTATCCTCTGTATTTATTGGAGGGGGCACTCCTTCTGTTTTGGATGAGAGATTCATAGGAGAAATTTTAAATCATATAAGACGAAAATTTCAGATTGCGGATCATGCTGAGATCACCATAGAAGTAAACCCGGGGACTGCAGACAGAAACAAACTGCAGGCATACAGAACATATGGAATCAACCGCCTGAGCATAGGTTTACAGTCGCCGGATGACAGAGAACTGAAGATCCTTGGAAGAATCCACAATTATGAGCAGTTTCTGGAGACTTACAGAAGTGCAAGAGAGGCAGGGTTCGACAATATCAATATTGATCTGATGAGTGCGATCCCGGATCAGACTTATGAAGGATGGATCCACAATCTTCGCACTGTTGCAGGACTGGATCCGGAACATATTTCCGCATACAGCCTGATCATTGAGGAGGGCACACCTTTTGCATCGCGGACGCTGAATTTGCCGGATGAAGATGCGGAGTACAATATGTATGAGGCAACAGCACAGATTCTGAGAGAATATGGCTTTGAGCAGTATGAGATTTCCAATTACGCAAAGAAAGGCAGAGAATGCAGGCATAACGTGGGCTATTGGATCCGACAGGATTATCTGGGGTTTGGCCTGGGAGCTTCCTCTCTTTATGGAAAGGAACGTTTTGTCAATACGCAGGATATGAAAAAATATCTGGAAAACAGTAGAACTCCGAAAAAAATAAGAGAAAAAGAGCCGCCCCTCACCAGAGAGGATGAGATGGCGGAGTTCATGTTTCTGGGACTTCGTATGACCAGAGGAATCTCAAAAGCTGAGTTTGAGCGGCAGTTTGGCAGTGAAATAGATGCAATATACGGGGATGTTCTGAGAAAATATAAGTCAATGGGACTGCTTTTGGAAGAAAACGGAAGGATTTTTCTGAGCAGAGAGGGAATTCATGTAAGCAATTCCGTTATGGCGGATTTTTTGCCGTAAACGCCTTGACGAACAAATGTTCCTGTATTATACTGATGCCATGAGGATTGCGGGGCAGCGAAACTGCGCACAATCCATGAATATCATAACATACGAAAAAGGTGTAACTGTCAAGGTAAGAAACAGTTATTATTTATAAATGAGAAACAGGAGGCCCACAATGGCAGCAGATACAACGAAGAAGCACTTTATCAGGATCAGAGGTGCCAATGTTAATAATCTTAAGAATTTAAGTGTGGATATTCCCAGAGACAAGTTTGTGGTATTTACAGGACTGAGTGGCTCCGGTAAATCTTCACTGGCTTTTGATACCATCTATGCAGAGGGACAGCGTCGTTATATGGAATCTCTCTCTTCCTATGCAAGACAGTTCCTGGGACAGATGGAGAAGCCGGATGTGGAGAGCATCGAAGGTCTGCCGCCGGCCATTTCCATTGATCAGAAATCTACCAACCGCAATCCCCGTTCCACAGTAGGAACAGTGACAGAAATCTATGATTATTTCCGACTTCTGTATGCCAGAGTGGGAATCCCTCATTGTCCGAAGTGCGGAAGAGAGATTAAGAAGCAGACAGTTGACCAGATGGTAGACAGTATCATGTCTTTTCCGGAGAGAACGAAGATCCAGCTTCTGGCGCCTGTTGTGCGGGGGCGCAAGGGAACTCATGCAAAGCTTCTGGAGCAGGCAAAGAGAAGCGGATATGTACGTGTGCAGATTGACGGAAACCTGTATGAGCTTTCCGAGGAGATCAGTCTGGACAAGAATATCAAGCATAATATAGAGATTGTGGTAGACCGTCTGATCGTGAAGCCCGGGATTGAGAAAAGACTCTCAGATTCCATTGAGACAGTGCTGGATCTGGCAGAGGGCCTTCTGATGGTAGATACTATGGATGGAAATATTCACAATTTCAGCCAGAGTTTCTCCTGTCCTGACTGTGGTATCAGTGTAGATGAGATCGAACCGAGAAGCTTTTCTTTCAATAATCCTTTTGGCGCCTGTCCGGACTGTCTGGGACTTGGGTATAAAATGGAATTTGATATTGATCTGATGATCCCGGATAGATCTCTGAGTATCCTGGATGGTGCCATTGTGGTCACAGGATGGCAGTCCTGCACAAATGAGGGAAGCTTTTCCAGGGCAATCCTGGATGCTCTTGCCAGAGAATATGATTTCAGCCTGGCAACACCTTTTGAGGAGTATCCGGAGAAGATACAGGACATTCTGATCAACGGAACTAATGGACATTCTGTAAAGGTTTACTATAAAGGGCAGCGCGGAGAGGGCGTTTACGATGTGGCGTTTCCGGGGCTGATCCGAAATGTGGAGCAGCGTTACAGAGAGACAGGCTCTGATGCCATGAAGCAGGAGTATGAATCTTTCATGCGCATTACTCCATGTAAAACCTGTAAAGGTCAGAGACTGAAGAAGGAATCACTGGCTGTGACTGTGGCGGATAAGAATATTTATGAGGTCACCAATCTTTCCATAGAGAAGCTGAAAGCCTTTCTGGCGGATATGCAGCTCTCCGAGCAGCAGCAGCTTATCGGCAGACAGATTCTGAAGGAAATCAGGGCAAGGGTAAGTTTCCTGTCAGATGTAGGACTGGATTATCTTTCATTGGGACGTGCGACAGGAACTCTTTCCGGCGGCGAGGCGCAGAGAATCCGTCTGGCTACCCAGATTGGTTCCGGGCTGGTAGGAGTTGCCTATATTCTGGATGAACCGAGTATCGGACTTCACCAGAGGGATAATGACAGACTTCTTGGTTCTCTGATGAAACTGCGTGATCTTGGAAACAGCCTGATCGTTGTGGAGCATGATGAAGATACCATGCGTGCCGCAGACTGTATTGTAGATATAGGTCCCGGTGCAGGGGAGCATGGCGGACAACTGGTTGCCATGGGAACTGCAGAGGATTTGATGAAGAACGAGGATTCCATCACAGGAGCTTATCTGAGCGGAAAATTAAAAATCCCGGTACCTTTGGAGAGACGGAAGCCAACCGGTTTTCTTACTGTCAAGGGGGCGGCAGAGAATAATCTCAAGAATATCGATGTGAAGATACCTCTTGGGATCATGACCTGTATCACAGGAGTTTCGGGCTCAGGTAAGAGCTCTCTGATCAATGAGATTCTTTATAAACGCCTGGCAAGAGATCTGAACCGGGCAAGAGTGATTCCGGGAAAACATAAGGATATTCTGGGAACAGACCAACTGGATAAGGTTATCAATATTGACCAGTCACCTATTGGCCGTACTCCACGTTCCAATCCTGCGACTTATACCGGGGTATTTGACCAGATCAGAGATCTTTTTGCAGCAACAGCAGATGCCAAGGCAAAAGGATATAAGAAAGGACGATTCAGTTTTAATGTAAAGGGCGGAAGATGTGAGGCATGCAGCGGTGACGGTATTATCAAAATTGAGATGCATTTCCTTCCGGACGTATATGTACCATGCGAGGTCTGCAAAGGTAAGAGATATAACAGAGAAACCCTGGAAGTAAAGTATAAGGATAAGAATATTTACGATGTGCTGAATATGACGGTGGAGGAAGCACTGACTTTTTTTGAGAATGTTCCTTCTATTAAAAGAAAGATACAGACTCTTTATGATGTAGGACTTTCCTATATCCGGCTGGGACAGCCGTCCACAGAGCTTTCCGGAGGAGAGGCACAGAGGATCAAGCTTGCCACAGAGCTGAGCAAGCGCAGCACAGGTAAGACTATCTACATTCTGGATGAGCCTACCACAGGTCTGCATTTTGCGGATGTGCATAAGCTGGTGGAGATTCTGAAACGATTATCGGAGGGCGGTAATACAGTAGTTGTGATCGAGCATAATCTGGATGTGATTAAGACCGCAGATTATATCATTGATATCGGACCGGAGGGTGGAGACAAAGGAGGTACCGTAGTTGCTCAGGGAACTCCTGAGGAGGTGGCACAGTCACCGGTTTCCTATACCGGAAAATATGTAAAGAAATATCTGAAATAATCTTGAAATCATATTGCAGGACTTTCTTTTTAAATGGAAGTTGTATATAATAGAAGAGATTATTTATAGCAATTCTCGTAAATAATATATTTTGATCCGGCTTATCAGGATGTGAAGCCCTGTTGGACTGTTTTGATCGCATTATTTTATGGAGTTGTTATAACTAAACCGGATAAGTCCCCGGTAGAGACTGTAAAAAGTAATGATCAGTTGAAGGGGATGAGGAGAACGTAAGAACAGAAAGGGGATTTCCATGCCGACAAGTGATATTGGAATTGACCTGGGAACCAGGAACAGTCTGGCTTATTCTACAGGAAAAGGGCTTGTGCTAAATGAGCCTTCGATCGTAGTTTATGATAAAAATACAGAGAAGATACGTGCGATCGGTGAAGAAGCCCGTCTGATGGAAGGGCGCATTACTTCAGATATGGAGATCATCCGTCCCATCAGACAGGGCGTGATCGTTGATTATACAGTTACAGAGAAGATGTTGAAATACTTTATATCCAGAGCAATAGGAAGAAGAGCTTTCCGCAAGCCCAGGATCAGTATCTGTGTTCCCAGTGGAATTACAGAGATTGAGAAAAAGGCAGTGGAGGAAGCAACCTATCAGGCTGGTGCCAGAGATGTCTATATGGTGGAGGAACCTATAGCTGCGGCAATCGGAGCCGGGGTGGATGTGACCAAGCCCTTTGGAAATCTGGTCGTAGACATTGGAGCCGGAACTTCGGATGTTGCGGTTATCTCTCTTGCGGGGGTTGTGGTTTCCGCTTCTGTGAAAGTTGCAGGGGACACTTTTAATCAGGCTATACTGAACTATGTGAGAAAGAATCATGGACTTTTTATCGGAGAAGATATGGCAGAGAAGATCAAAATTCAGATTGGTACGGCTATAGAGGAATCAAATCCGAGAACAATGGAAGTAAAGGGGAGAAATGTGATCACCGGTCTGCCGAAGACAGTGACACTTACCTCAGAAGAAATACGTGTGGCGTTAAAGGATGCTACAAGCCAGATTGTGGAGACTGTTCATGGAATTCTGGAAAAGACACCGCCGGAACTGGCTGCGGATATTGTAGACAGAGGAATCGTACTTACAGGCGGCGGTGCCCTTCTTCATGGGATGGATACACTGATCGAGCAGAGAACCGGAGTAAGTACACTGACTGTGCAGGATGCAATGAGCGTGGTCGCAGTGGGAACCGGTAAGTATGCAGAGGTAATGGCACGTTTTGACGGATAAAGCAGGAGGTACTGCACAGTGCAGTGCCTTTTTGCGTTGTCAGAGGCTCAAAGAAGCAGGAGGTGTGGAGAAAAGCACATGAGTGAAACTGTCACAGGATACATAGATCATGTTATTTTCAGAAATGAAGATAACGGATATACAGTTATGGTACTGAAAGGTACAAAAAAAGAGGAAGAGCTGACCTGCGTGGGAAGTTTCCCTGCGATCACACAGGGGGCATCTATTGAAGCAACCGGAGTATATATCCATCATCCGGTATATGGCAAACAGTTTCAGATCAGTTCTTTTACAGAGAAGATGCCGGAGGATACATATGGAATAGAACGTTATCTGGGTTCGGGCGCCATCAGGGGAATCGGTGCTGCACTGGCTGCCAGGATCGTGCGGAAGTTTGGAGATGACACACTCCGTATCGTAGAAGAAGAGCCGGAGCGGCTTGCAGAGGTAAAGGGGATCAGTGAGAAAAAAGCCCGGGAGATCGCTGCGCAGGTAAGTGAGAAGGCAGAGATGCGAAAAGTAATGATCTTTCTGCAGAAATATGGGATTTCCCTGAACCTGGGCGCAAAGATTTATCAGAAATATAAGGAATCTGTCTATACGATCCTTCAGGAGAATCCTTACAGACTTGCGGAAGATATTTCCGGTGTGGGATTTAAGATTGCTGATGAGATTGCTGCCAGAGTCGGTATTCACGCAGACTCAGATTACAGAATCCGCAGCGGAATGCTGTATACTCTTCTGCAGGCTTCGGGAGAAGGACATACTTATCTTCCGAGGGAACAGTTATTTACAAGATGTGCCAGACTTCTGGGAGTAGATGAATCCTATATGGAGAAACATCTTATGGATATGGTTATTGACAGGAAGCTGGTGCTGAAAGAAAAAAGCGGAGAAACTATCGTTTATCCGGCACAGTATTATTATCTGGAACTGAACACTGCCAGGATGCTTAATGAACTGAATATTGTGTGTCCTGAGGATAAAGAGCTTGTCAGGCACAGAATTGAGCTGATCGAGAAAGAGACAGGAACTGTTCTGGATGAAATGCAGAAGAAAGCAATCACTGAAGCAGCGGATCATGGACTCTTTATTCTTACAGGAGGCCCCGGTACAGGTAAAACGACAACGATCAATGCGATCATCCGCTTTTTTGAGGGAGAAGGTGCAGAGATTCGGCTGGCTGCACCTACCGGACGTGCTGCAAAGAGAATGACAGAGACTACCGGATATGAGGCGCAGACAATTCACCGTCTGCTGGAACTGAATGGAATGCCGGAAGAAGAGAGGGACGGGCATTCAGCTAAATTCGAGAGGAATGCGCAGAATCCGCTGGAGGCAGATGTGATCATTATTGATGAAATGTCTATGGTGGATATCCATCTGATGCATTCTCTTCTTCTTGCAGTGGTAGCAGGAACCAGACTGATCCTTGTGGGGGATGAGAATCAGCTTCCGAGTGTAGGCCCGGGCAATGTGCTGAGAGATATTATCCGAAGCAGATGTTTCCATGTAGTGGAACTGACTAAGATATTCAGACAGGCATCAGAGAGTGATATTGTTGTAAATGCTCATAAGATAAATAAGGGAGAACAGGTTCAGATCAATAATAAGAGCAGAGATTTCTTTTTTCTGAAGAGATATGATGCAGATATCATTATAAGAGTAGTGATCGCGCTGATCCAGGAGAAACTGCCGCGCTATGTAGATGCCAAACCCTTTGAGATACAGGTACTGACACCTATGAGAAAGGGACTTCTGGGAGTAGAGCGGCTGAACCAGATCCTGCAGAGATACCTGAATCCGCCGGAAGACGGGAAATCCGAGAGGGCGGTTGGAGACCGGCTGTTCCGCACAGGGGACAAGGTCATGCAGATCAGAAATAATTATCAGATGGAATGGGAAATCCGGGGACGATATGGGGTTGTCATTGAGAAAGGCGTGGGAGTATTTAACGGAGACACCGGAATCCTCAGGGAAATCAATGAATTTGCTGAGACAGCAGAAGTGGAATTTGAGGATGGACGTTTTGCAATGTACTCGTTCAAACAGCTGGAGGAACTGGAACTTGCATATGCTATTACAATCCACAAGTCTCAGGGATCTGAGTATCCGGCAGTCATACTTCCATTGCTTTCCGGACCACAGATGCTTTTAAACAGGAACCTTCTTTATACCGCAGTTACCAGAGCAAGAAAATGTGTGACGGTTGTGGGAAACGAGGAGACCTTTGCAGAGATGATACGCAATGAAAAACAGCAGAAAAGATACAGTGCACTGGATGAACGGATCAGAGAACTGAGTGAGACTACAGGGGATAATAATACAGATGGTGAAGAATGATATTGCAGACTGTGATCTGATGACTGAATAATAACAGAGAAAAAATTTTATTCCGATAATATGAGAAAAACAGAAATACAGAGGATAGCAAAACAAAGAGTAAAATAGTGGAAGGAAATGGAAATGAAACGGTTTCTGAACATGGTTGCTGATATTTTTTACCCGAGATGCTGTCCGGTCTGTCAGAAAATACTGGCAGACCAGCGAAGGATGATCTGTCCGGAATGCGAGAAAGAACTTCGCCCGATTGGTCATCCCAGATGTTATAAATGTGGAAAGCCCATAGAAACAGGGGAATACTGCAGGGACTGTCAGAAACACAGGCATGTGTATGAACAGGGAAGAGGTATTTTGTCTATGATGGCATAATGAGAAGATCTGTTACCAGATATAAGTACTATGGATGCAGAGAATACGGTGATTTTTACGCCAGAGCAATGTATCGATATGCACAGAAAGAATTGCGGGAATGGAAGCCGGATCTGATCGTGCCGGTTCCGGTACACAGGTCGAAAGAGCGGCAGAGAGGTTTTAATCAGGCTGCATATCTGGCGGAGAAACTCGGTCATTATACCGGGATTTCCACAGATGTCAATATTGTGCAGAAAGTTTTAAAGACAAAGTCGCAGAAAAAACTGAATGCTTTGCAGAGAAGAAAAAACCTGGAAAAAGCGTTCTGCGTGACCGGAGATGTCAGGGGAAAGAATATCCTGGTGATAGATGATGTGTATACAACAGGAAGTACGATCGATGCAATGGCCGGATGCCTGAAGAGAAAAGGTGCCGGAAATGTTTATTTTCTTACGGTTTGCATAGGCAGGAGATAAGAAAAAACACTTTTCATACATAATGATATATGTTACAATTAATCTGTATGATTATATGAATGATATCAGGTTGTTGCTGAGAACAGAGTGAACAGTAATAGCGGATTATAGCAAAAGGAAAAGCATACAGTAAGGAGTAATTTATGTTAAATGAAGAGAAGATAAAAATCATGAATAAACTTGCCATGTATGAACAGGGTGAAGGAAAGAAATATCTTCCGGTCAGCAGGTACTACCGTAGTGATTATATCGGACTTGCCATGATTAAGAATTTTTTCCTTGTTACGATTGGGTATTGCCTGATTCTGGCCGGTATCGCAGCATATTTTGCTGAATATCTGATAGATAATGTTCATAAGATGAACCTTGTTTCACTGGGCGTGGAAGTTATTCTGGGGTATGTGGCAGTGCTGGTACTGTTTTCTGTCCTGACATATATCCAATATACGGTGAAATACCACAAAGCAAAGAAAAGTGTGAAAAATTATTATGAAGAACTTACACAATTAAGTAAAATCTACGGTCGCGAAGATAAAAAATCTTCAGCCAGAGGAGTTACAGGAGGATATAAAAAATGACAGCATTACTCGAATTAAAACAGCGAATAAAGAATTTATACAGCCAGTATGAGATTTATATCCTGCCTGTCTTACGTTTCGTTCTGGCAATGGTTTATTTCATATGGATCAATACCAATATGGGATATATGAAGCAGATCGATAATATATTTATTGTTCTGATCCTTGCACTGATCTGTTCCATTCTTCCTTCAGGTGTAATGATTTTTGTAGGATTTGCCCTGATGGTCGCACATGGTTATGCACTGGGGATAGAAGTTGCAGGTTTTATGCTTGTGCTGATCCTGTTTATGGCAATTCTCTTCCTGAGATTCAGTTCAGACAATAATTTAGTACTTGTATTTACACCGCTTTCCTTTGGGTTCAGTGTTCCGACGCTTCTTCCTATCGGAAGCGGACTTTTGTGCAATGCGTTTTCTGCACTTCCTGCAGGCTGCGGAGTGATTATTTACTATTTTATCCGTTTTATACGTGTACAGCATAAACTTCTGGAAAACCCGGATGTTGCCATAGCTGACAAATTAAAACTTCTGACAGATGGAATCGTGCAGAACTGGGGAATGTGGATCACAGTGATTGCCTTTATCGCAGTGATTCTGCTGGTGAATCTGATACGTACCCGCTCTTTTGACTATGCATGGAGAATTGCCATTATTGCAGGTGGAGTTGTGTATGTTCTGATGATTATTGCAGGTGGATTTTATTTTAGACTGGATATTGATGTTGTTACGCTGATCATTTATACAGTGATCTCTGTGGTGATAGGATTACTTCTTGAATTCTTTGTATTTGGTGGTGACTATACCCGTACCGAGAGACTGGAATATGAGGATGATGAATATTATTATTATGTAAAAGCAGTGCCGAAAGCCTGTGTCACAACATCTGAAAGAAGTATAAAGAAGATTAACGGAAGTTCCGCAAAGGATGAAAGACCGGCACAGGATAACGTTGTTTCTTATGCGAATCCTATTTTTCATGGTGATGAGAAAGCAGTGACGACAGATGAGGCTGCAGCACCTGTAGAGAGAAAGAAAGATATTGACAGCGTGGATTTTGAGAAGAAACTGGAAGAATCATTAAAAAATCTGTAAAAAGCAGTTTCCGGTAACGATGAGACATACGAGCCAAAATTCCATTGCCGCAGGCAATCTGGAATGAATTTTGGCTACGTTACTGTGAACGGAGTGAACAGTAACACAAAATCCACTGAAAACATTTTCAACGATAAGGTATATAAAAATGATAAGGAAAGGAGAGCCATATGCAGGATTTTTCAGGAAATTTGATAGAGACATTATCAAGACTGGCATTTCCTAAGATTGGGATTATAGATATCATACAGATTGCACTGATCGCTTTTTTTGTATATCAGTTCATGGTATGGATCAAATATACTCATGCATATACACTTCTGAAAGGAATACTGGTCGTTCTCCTCTTCATTCTGATCGCGTATATTTTCAGGATGAATACGATTCTGTGGATTTTTTCAAATCTGGCAAGTACACTGATCGTAGGTGTGATCGTTATTTTTCAGCCGGAGCTCAGAAAAGTTCTGGAACAGCTTGGACAAAAGCGGATCATGGCTTCACTGATACCTTTTGATGCAGGTAAAGAGGTGAAGGAAAGATTTACGGATAAAACCATCAGTGAGCTGGTCAAAGCATGTTTTGATATGGGAGAAGTTAAGACCGGAGCACTGATCGTAATTGAGCAGAATGAGCTGCTGACCGATTATATAAGAACAGGTATTAATCTGGATGCAATCCTTACCAGTCAGCTTCTGATCAATATATTTGAACATAACACACCACTTCATGACGGAGCTGTTATTGTAAGAGAGAACAGGATTGTGGCTGCAACATGCTATCTTCCACTGTCTGATAATATGGAACTGAGCAAACAGCTTGGAACGCGGCACAGGGCAGGTGTGGGGATCAGTGAGCAGACAGATTCTGTTACGATCATTGTATCAGAGGAAACCGGTCAGGTATCTGTAGCGCAGGGAGGAAAGCTGACCAGAGGTGTAAACAGTGCAAAACTCAGAGAAATCCTGGTCAGAGCGCAGAATAAGCAGGTTGTAGACAACAGCAAACTTCGCCATTTACTGAAAGGAAGAGTGAAGCATGAAGAAGCGAAAAATAACAGATAATATACCTCTGAAAATCATGTCTGTCGCAATAGCTGTTGTGCTATGGCTGATCGTTGTAAATATAGATAATCCGACAGGAACCAATTACTATACGCTCAATGATGTGGAACTGATCAACAAGGAATATGTGGAATCTTCAGATACCATCGGTAAGATGTGTATGCCGGAACAGAACCAGGATTCCATAAAAGTTGCGATCACTGCAACCAAGAAGATCAGAGACAAGATCAAAGTCACAGACATCTCTGCGGTAGCTGATCTTCAGCAGGCGGTAAGCCTGGATACAAATCCGGTTATGGTTCCTATTACCGTTACCTGTTCTGTACCGGGGGTATCTCCCAGTGATATCAAAGTTACTCCTCAGAATCTCAGTGTAAATCTTGATGAAAAAGAGACACAGGAGTTTGTGGTAAATGTCAGCAGAGGTGATACGAAACCGGGCAAAGATTATGAAGTAGGAAGTCTGACTGCCAGTCCGGAGAAAGTAAGGATTACAGGCCCGAAGACGCTGATCAATAAAATAGATAAGGTAAATGCTTCCATTGAACTGGATGGGAATACAGAGGATTTTACACAGGATGTAAATCTTACGATCATTGATAAGAATCAGGAGGTACTTACCGATTCTGAAATGAATTCATTGCGGATTGAGAATAATGCAAAAGTAACAGTGACTGCAAAATTATGGAAAATCCGTCAGGGAGTGCAGATATCTGCAGATTATGTAGGGACACCGGCTGAAGGATATCAGGTTGGGGCTGTGAGAACAGTGCCGGATACGATCAGTGTAGCAGGCAGTGCAGAAGGTCTTGAAAGTCTTGCGGATAATAATAATGTGATCACTATACCGGAAGACAGTATTGATATTTCCGGTGAATCCGAAGATGTGGAGAAAAAAAATCAGTCTTACGAATCTTCTGCCGGACAATGTGAAACTTACCAGTGACTCCAGTGAAGATGTATGGGTGACTGTAAGTATTCTTCCGGCCGGAAGCAGAGAGTTTGAATTTCCGACTAAGAATATAGAGGTTAAGAATAAACCGAAAGATCTGCAGGTAACATTTGAGACTGCGCAGATAGAAGTGCGGATCAAATCAGATAACAAAGATCTGGATGATCTGAATAATGACAAAGACATTAAGGCATCTATAGATCTGGATGGCAAAAAAGAAGGAAGTTATGAAGTCCCGGTTGAGATAGTCTTGCCGGATGGTTATGAGACAGTGGAAGATGTGACTACGGAAGTAGTGATTTCATCAGGGACTGCTGTTGATGACAGTAAGGAAAACAAGGAATAAAAGAATTCTCCACTTACAGAAGGGGTAGTAACAATATAAGAGGAACAGTGAAATGGTCAGTAAAAAAGTGACAGTTAAAAATCCCACAGGTCTTCATCTGAGACCTGCGGGGATTTTGTGCAATGAGGCAATGAAATACCAGTCACAGATAACATTTGTCTACGATGGGGGCATGGCAAATGCAAAGAGTGTACTGAGTGTACTTGGTGCATGCGTAAAATGCGGAAATGAGATAGAACTTACCTGTGAAGGTGTTGATGAACAGGAAGCCCTGGATCATCTTGTTACTGCTATTGATAGCGGCCTTGGCGAGTAGAAAGCTGCTGTGCACAAACAGAGTGAACAGTAACCATAAAGTAACATGACTAAAAGAGGAGGAACTTATTGTGAAAAGAAGATTAGTTGCGGTTACATTGAGTCTTATTATGACAATGGCAACTGTCAGTGAAGCAGGTGCTGCTGCATTTACTTCACCTGATACAGCTTTGGCTGTTGCCACACAGACAGATGCAGAAGAAGTAAATGTTACAGAAGAAACTTCTGAAACAGGAACTTCTGAAACAGAAGCAGACGCTTTTTCAGATGGAGATGATGGGACAGCAGTACCATCACAGGAACAGACAGACGACGCATTTACAGCGGGAACGGATACGGCTGCTGCATTGCCGGACGAGACGCCGTCAACAGCAGATGCTACGGATGCCGTTGGAGCCGCTGTAGTGAAAGCTGAGGACTGGGTAAGCACAGAGAATGGCTTTAAACTGCGCAAACCTGCAAAAAAATCAGGATACAGCAAATACAGATGATCAGAAAGCAGCAACAGCAGCACTACCCGATGAGGAGATGCCGTCTGAGACTGACGGATTCTCAGGAGATCAGACAGAATCATCTGAAACAGCAGTGGCTGAAACAGATACAACAGCTGTGACAGCAGAGGTTACAGCAATGGAAACACCAGCAGCAACGGATACAGTGTCTGTAACAAATGAAGAATTTTATACAGCGGCAGACGGAATTGTAAAGATCAGCACAGAGTATAAAGGGGAAACCCATACAGGATATTATCTGTTTGATGAAGAGGGAATCCTTGTAACCGGACAGGCTGAGGTAAAAGAAAAATCTTCAGCTGATGAAGAACCGACATCAGATGCAGCTCAGTCAGCAGGAGAAGATGCCGCAGGGGAAGAAACAGAAGCCCAGGCAAATCAGTCCTATTTTACAACTGCAGATGAGGCTGTTGTTTATACCGGATGTGAAGGAGAAGCGATAACTCCATATACATCTACAGTAGGCCAGCAGGAGAAGAGTGTATGGAAATGGACAGGAACATATTTCCAGTACTACGATGAGAATGGTAATCTGGAGACAATTGCACAGCTTGAAGCGAAAGCAAAAGCAGCAGGTACATATACCGGATATTTCAAGATCAATGAGGATTATTACTGCCTTGATCCTGAAGGTAAGCCACAGACAGGAGAGATCACCCTCACAGTTAACGGCGAATCAAACCTGTATTATTTTGATCCTGCAAGCAGCGACATTCCCGGAAAAATGTTCCACAATGGATGGCTTCGTTCAGATACCACTAAGGGAGAGCGCTGGCTGTATTTTAAAAAGGGAAATGTTCCGGCAGACATCGGTAAATATTATAAGCGTGGCGTAGTTGCCACAGCTATCCCGGAGAAAGGAACCGGAGCTTACTTGCTGGATGCCAATGGATATGTTCTGAAATCAGTGATGAAGAAGGCTCAGAATGGTGCATATTACTGTACCGACAGTAACGGCCAGATTTATAGAAATAAACTTGTAAAATACGGCAATTTCAGATATTATTTTGGTTCAAACGGAAAGCGGGCAACCTGGACAAAGAGATGGGCAAAAGCAGGCGACCATTACTATTACTTTGGAAGTACTCCGGGTCGTGTTGTTGAGAAACATGGCTGGCAGAAACTTGTCAGCACCAGTGGCAAATTCCTTGGCTGGCTGTATTTTGATTCCAATGGAAATCATTATACGGATAAGTGGACTTCCGCAGGTTATTATTTTAAGCCATCAGGAAAGCTTGCAAGCGGTTTGACAGAAATCGATGGAAAGAAATATATATTTGAATCATCTACATCCGCAGAACACAAAGGTAAAGTATATAAGAGCACAATGGTGCGCTATAAAAAGAAATGGTATATCGCATCCTCTAAGGGAAGTCTGTATAAGAGTGGATGGAGAAAATACAGCGGCAATTACTATTATCTTAAAGAATGTGTGGTTCAGACAAATCAGTTTATGAAAAAGAATGGAGTAAACGGTTATCTGGATGCAAACGGTAAATATACAAGAGGATGGGTAATTGTAAGTAATGCTAAAAATCTGGTGAGATATATTGATCCGTCAGGAAACGGATTTGCAAGAAATAAGAGTATGAGAGTTAATGGAATTCTGTATTACTTTGACAGTAACGGATACCGTATCACTGATCTGACAAACAGATACAGAGGACCGTATTCTGTTCAGGTGGACAGAGTAAACGGAGTTATGACTGTTTATGCTGATTCAGCCAGAACAATTCCTGTTAAGACGATCAGAGTATCTGTAGGTTTAGCGGGAACACCAACTCCGACCGGTAACTTTACACTGAGCAGAAGCCTGAGGTGGCAGCCTCTTATGGGACCATCCTGGGGACAGTATGGAACCCATGTAGACCGTGCCGGACAGGGAGGAATCTTTGTTCATTCTGTAGCCTGCGGTCAGGCAAACTCATATAATCTTCCGGCAGGAGAGTACAATAAGCTTGGATCTCCCGCATCACATGGATGTATCAGAACCTGTGTGGCAGATGCGAAGTGGGTTTATGAGAACTGTAATGGCGCATCCATCAGTATTATTGACGGTCAATATAAAGCAGATGATGCAATGAAAGGACCTCTTGGAAAGAAAGCACTGACTCCGTTAAGGGGAGCTGCTAATTTCGATCCTACAGATCCTGCTGTCTGATCCGGATGTTTCTGCCAGGATAAACAGAATTGCTATAGAAACGAAATATACAAAACGGCTGCACAGAGCAAGAAATGTGCAGCCGTTTTTGGGTATATATCAGGGATTATCTTGCGAAAATGTAATATAGTGTGTATAATATGTTAATAGTATTGTAATAAAATAGACGCTTGTTAGAAGACAGGAGTAGAAAGATGAAAAGAGATTTTTTTAAAATCAGAAAAAGGATCATTGTTGGTTGTCTGGCAACTGTGATAGCTGTAGCGCAGCCTGTAAGCTCTGTTTTTGCAAATCCGCATTATGACAGACGTGATACAGTGGCTGAGGAGGAATTTATTTATTCTGCAAGAACTTCCGGTACAGAGTCATCAAGAAAAAAAGGTGAACCCCAAAGCATGGAAAAAGATCAACGGTGTCTGCTATAACGGAAGTGGTGAAAATCATTCCGGGTGCGATAACCAGAGGCATGGATGTCTCTGAATGGCAGGGCAATATTGACTGGAAACAGGTGAAGAAGTCTGACATAGATTTTGCGTTTGTCCGGATCTCCTATGGCCTGACTCACGAAGATTATACCTATGATGAGAATATGACAAATGCAGAACTTGCCGGAGTACCCACGGGCACCTATGTGTACAGTACAGCCTTATCGACAACTACCGCATTAAAGGAAGCACAGCTTGCCATCAGCAAAATGCAGGGTTACAAGGTTTCCTATCCGGTCGTATATGATCTGGAGTATGCAAAAGCAAGTAAGCTTTCTGCAAAAACAGTCTCAGAGATGGCACTGACCTTCTGCAATGAAGTGCGCAGGGCCGGATATTATCCAATGGTTTACTGCAATACCAACTGGTATGATAATTACATAGACTGGTCCTTATTATCAGGAGTGGATGTATGGATCGCAAGATATGGGGACACGATTCAGGCACCTGATAAGGAACGGTACAATTATACAATATGGCAGTCCACAGACGGTAACCGGGAAAGCGGACTGAACAGTACCAGCGGACTGGTAGCAGGAATTCCTGCAGGCAATGATGTTGATATGGATTTTGGCTATGTGGATTATACAAAGAAAATTACGCCGAGATGGAAATCTCTGGATTCCTATGTTCCGGCAATGAAACCCGATACAGGCAGCAACGATGGAAGCCAGGAACAGACAGGACTTCATCAGGAAAATGGAAAATACTATTATGTCAATGAAAATGGCGAACGTGTGTCAGATCAGTGGGTAACTGTAAATGGAAAGACCTATTATATCAGTTCTGATGGTTATGCTCTGATGGGAATGAAGAAAGTAGACGGGAAATGTTACTGGTTTCATACAAAGTCCGGATATATGTTTAAAAACCGCCGCGTGACCAGATCTACCGGCGATATCTACTATTTTGGAAGCGACGGTGTACGCTGCGAGAATGGAATGTACAAAATCAGGGAAAAAAGTGGGGAACACACCTATTATTTCCAGAAAAACGGAAAAGCGTATAAGGGATGGCTGACACTGAATGGTAAAAAATACTATTTTTACAAAGGCAGTTCCGCACTTTCCGGTACGCGTGCCGAGAACATTACACTGACCAGTTCCAACAGGATTGTATCTGTGTTTGATGGAAATGGAGTGTGTACCAGACAATATAAAAAGCGGTAAAAAATATTGAAACATATAAAAAGATCCTGCAGCTGTGGCACTGATGGAAATTCTGCAACAGCTTCGGGATCTTTTTATGAAATTGCCGTAATTAAAGCGTATAGATCAGGATACCTGCAATGATGATCAGGTTTCCCATGATTTTTCCTTTCGTGATCTTTTCCTTCAGAATGAAATGAGAGAGAAGCAGGACAAACACATAGGCGGCAGTATCAATGACAGGACCATAGCGCATATCTACTTTTGTATAACACCATGTATTGAGGAGGAGGATCAGCATATATATGGTGTATGAGAGAATCACCCGGAAATTGAGATATTCCCTGATTCGGTTTTCGTATCTGATATTTGCGCTCTGTTTCAGAAGTATCTGTGAAACAGCGGAAAAAAATGTTCCGCTCAACATGATTAAAATAAATGTTCTATTCATATCTCTGCACCGTCCATACTCCAAATAAAACCACCAGAATACCTATGATATTCTGAATGGAAAGATTTTCATGAAAGATCAGCACTGCCCATATCTGCGACCACAGAAGATAAACACTTTTATTGGCATAGGCAGTAGACAAAGAGAATTTCTTGATGACCTGCTGCCAGGTGATGGCGTAGATTCCGCAGTTGGCTACCATCAGGAACAGGAACAGGTAAAGCAGAGGACTGCTGAGACCATGTTTATTATACTGAACAGATGCAGCTTTGGAAAAAACACTTGTCAGTGAAAACAGCAGGATATTCAGATGAAGTTGTATGTAGTCTTTGAGTTTTGACATAATACCTCCGGGCGATAATGGTATTTTACGGATTTCGTCTAATAGCCTGAAAGCTGTCGGACAGTAACTATTTTACATAAAAAAGCAGGGAAGTCAAGGTTTGTGCAGCAGGAATCTTGAAAAGAAATGTTGAAAATGATATGATAAAAATGATTGCAAAAAGATGAAAAGAGAAAGGAAAAGCATATGAGCTTATATTCAGTGGTTGTTCCTGTATATAATTCTGAACATACACTGGGAGAACTATATACCCGTTTGGAGAAAGTATTCCGGGAAACTCTTAAAGAAGACTTTGAACTGATCCTGGTAGATGACGGATCAAAGGACAGATCTTATGAGATCATGACAGAACTCAGAGAAAAGGATCACAGGGTACGGATCATACAGATGGCCCGTAACTTCGGACAGCATCCGGCACTTCTGTGCGGATTTGCACATGTAAAAGGAGAGTTTGTGGTAACAATGGATGATGACCTTCAGCATCAGCCGGAGGAACTTCCGAAGATGGTCAGAACCATGCAGGAGAGACCGGATGTGGATGTTATCATTGCAAGCTATGAAGGAAGAAAGCATGGTCCGATACGCAAACTGGGAACGAAATTTTCTGTATGGGCAACTTCAAAGATGCTGGGAAAAGATCCGGATCTTCAGATCACCAGTTACAGGCTGATCCGCAGATTCCTTGTGGATGCCATGGTAAAAACAAATACATATCTTCCACAGATTGGAAACCTTCTGATCAGGAGTTCTAACCGTATTATTAATGTTCCGGTTCAGCATGCAGACAGAGCTTACGGAAAAAGCGGTTATTCCTTTAAGAGACTGCTGAAAGATCTGATTTATGATATCACGACACATACTGCATTTCCCCTTCTGCTGGTGAGAAATATCGGAATTGTCAGTTTCCTGATAAGTGTAATTCTGTCGGTCTGTTATCTGGTAAGATATTTTACACTGGGCATATCTGTGCAGGGCTGGACTTCGTTGATGCTGGTTATGCTGGCGTTTTTTGGACTGATTTTGTTATCAATCGGAATTATGGGAATCTATTTAATGAACATTCTTAATGAGGCAAAAAAAAATGCCCCATTATGTAATACGTCGGGAGGATACGGACGAATAATGAAGGAAATTGGCGGATATTTTCAGCTGGAAGAGATGCCGGGAGAGGAATATTATCCTGACCTGTACAGGGTCAATCTTGGAAGAACCGCACTGCTGTGGCTTTTGAAGAGCCGCAGGTGCAGGAAAATCCTATTACCGTATTTTCTGTGTGAATCAGTGGTGCATACCTGTCAGGAAAATCAGATAGAGACAGAATTTTATCATCTGAATGAGAAACTGGAAGTTCTGTATCCGAAAGAACAGCTTCCGGAAGGGGAATATCTTTATCTGGTTAATTACTATGGTCAGCTGTCTGATTCCTGGATATCAGAGTATAAAAAGATTTACGGAAACATCATAGTGGACCATACCCATGCATTTTTTCAGAAACCATTAAAAGGGATAGATACACTGTATTCCTGCAGAAAATTCTGGGGTGTCAGCGATGGCGCATATCTGTCAACAGATGCCAGCCTGACAGAAAATAAGACTGTCGATTATTCTGCAGAGCGTATGAAACATATTCTGGGGCGTTATGAGCATAATGCCGGAACCTACTACAAAGATATGCTGGAAAATGCGGCAAAATATGACGGGATGGAGCTTCGGCAGATGTCAAAGCTTACACAGAATCTTCTGAAAGCTGTGGATTATGACAGAGCAAAGAAAAAAAGGGAAGAAAACTACCGGATTCTCGGAGAACTGCTTCCATCGGAAAGTATATTTAATCAGACTGTGCCGGAGGGACCTTTTGCATATCCGTATTTCCACGCTGATGGAATGAAACTTCGCAGACATCTTGCCGAAAAGAAGATATTTGTGCCGACTTACTGGAAAAATATAATTGAGAACTCTGAGACAAAAAGTCTGGAATATACCTGGGCTGCCAATATTCTTCCGTTGCCCTGCGATCAGCGTTACAGCGTGGAGGATATGAAATATATGGCTTCGGTTGTCAGAGAATGTGAGGAACGGATATGAAACATAAAGTGTTGATTCTGGGAACGCTCGGAGAATTTACAGAGCTGGTAAAGAAAGCAAAAGAGAAAGGTTATGAGACTGTTGTGTGCGACGGATATGCAGATGGTATTGCCAGAACGTATGCAGATAAGGCTTATACCATTCCTGTAACAGACGTAGATGCTATTGCCCTGATGTGCAGGGAAGAAGGTGTGGATGGAATCATCACATCATTTTCAGATCTGCTCCTGGAGTGTATGGTTAAAATTGCAGACAAAGCAGGACTGCCCTGTTATCTGAAACCGGAACAGCTTTCCTGGTACAGGGATAAATCGGCATGCCGGGATGTTCTGGACAAGCTTGGACTGCCGGCACCGGGATTTCGGAAAATATCTGTGGAACTGCTGAAACAGGGATCAGAAGAAGAAATACAACAGAGTATTGCAAATCTGCAGTATCCTCTGATCAGTAAACCTCTGGATAAATATGGTTCAAGAGGAATCTTTATCATTCATCATTCGGGTGAAGTCAGAAAAAAAGCCCTGCAGACAGCGGAATATACGGACTGTCAGGAAATTCTGGTTGAGGAATACAATGACGGTTATGAGTTTAACATGATGACATGGGTAATGGATGGGAAAGTCAATGTGATCAGTATTGCAGATCGTGAAAAAACGGAAATGGAAGAGGGAATGCTTCCGCTCAGCACACGAAATGTTTATCCATCCCGTTTCCTGACGGAGGTCGAAAAAAGTGCCACAGATATTCTGCAGAATTATATCCGCTATACCGGACAGACGGAAGGTGCATTATCCATGCAGTTTTTCTGGAAACCTGGCAGGGGCATTCAGGTATGTGAGATTGCAGGACGTTTCTTTGGATATGAACATGAGCTGACAGATATGGTTTATGGATTTCAGACAGAGGAACTGCTACTGGATTATCTTTATGAAAAAGACCGGATAAAGGAGATGTTTCACCGTCATGATATTCATCATCCGGTAAAATATGGGGCTGTACTGTATTTTCAGGGACGACAGCTTCAGATTGCAGATCAGACGGCAGCCTGTGAGCTTGCAAAAGAAAAATGCGTTGTAAAACCCTGGAATTTTTTATAAAGAAGGCGAACGTGTGATAGAATATGGGCCGAATCCCATATCTTGCATTGTATTATATAGAAACAGGAAAAACCGCAGGCAGCTGGAGCTGGAGACTGAGAAAATTTTTCAGTGAGATGAGTATCCGGGATCCGGAGGGAAGAGAAGTTGCCTACAGAAATAAGATACCGGAATATGAGAAGGAAAAGAAAACAGATGATTGATTTTAACAGACCTGCTTTTACAGGCAGGGAATTTGATTACATACGTGATGCGGTACAGAGAGGAATGCTCTGTGGGGATGGAGAATATACGAAAAGATGTTCTCAGTGGATGATGGATAAATTTCATGTAAATCATGTAATGCTTACCACATCCTGTACCCATGCTCTGGAGATGGCAGCCCATCTTTGCGACATTAAGCCCGGTGATGAGGTGATCATGCCGTCCTATACATTTGTTTCAACCGCAGATGCCTTTGTATTAAAGGGAGCAAAGATTGTATTTGTTGATATCAGACCGGATACAATGAATATTGATGAGAAACTGATCGAGGCGGCAGTGACTGAGAAAACAAAAGTGATCGTCCCAGTCCACTATGCAGGGGTTGCCTGTGAGATGGATACCATTATGGAGATTGCAAAAAAAATACAATCTGAAGGTTGTTGAAGACGCTGCGCAGGGAGTAGATGCCTGTTATAAGGGAAAAGCTCTTGGTACCATTGGAGATTTTGGGTGTTACAGTTTCCATGAGACAAAGAACTATACTATGGGAGAGGGCGGTGCAATCCTTTTTAACAGGGATGAATATGTGGAGAAGGCAGAGATCCTGAGAGAAAAGGGAACTGACAGAAGTAAGTTTTTCCGCGGACAGGTTGACAAGTATCGCTGGATTGATTATGGTTCTTCCTATCTTCCAAGTGAACTGAATGCAGCATATCTTTATGCACAGCTGGAAGCAAGAAATCAGATCTTTGCCAAAAGAATGGAGATATACAATTATTATCATAAAAATCTGGCTCATCTTGCACAGGAAGGTAAGATCGAACAGCCTTATGTGCCGGAGGAATGCAGCCACAATGCCCATATGTATTATATCAAGGTGCGTGATATGCAGGTAAGAACCCGGCTGATTGCTTACCTTCGGGAAAAAGGAATCTGCAGCGTATTTCATTACGTGCCTCTTCATTCTGCACCTGCGGGACAGAAATTTGGAAGATTTTCAGGGGAAGATGTTTATACTACAAAGGAAAGTGAACGTCTGTTGAGACTGCCGATGTTTTATAATCTGGATATGGAGGATGTGAAGTATATCACAGATACCATAGCTTCTTTTGATGGATTCTGATAATCGTGTGCCGCAAGTCTGTTTCAGGAATCAACTTGTCGGCACATCGGACGGAAAACAGAGACATATATTAAGAGGAAATATTATGAAAAAATGGAAACATTTATTAAAGGCTGTTATGGCTGTGGGAGTCATTGCAATGACTGCTGTTCAGATCTGCGCTGCTGCGGAAGGAACTGCGCAGGCTGCTGCTTCAGAGGTTACACCCGTATCCATTTCAACTAATGAGATTGCAGGCTGGCCTGCAGGTCCTGAGATCACATCTGAGACAGGGGTACTGATGGATGCAGACAGCGGAATTCTTCTGTACAGCAAGGGCGGAGATGAAATCCGTTATCCGGCAAGTATTACCAAAATCATGACACTGCTTCTGGCGGTGGAGAACTGTTCCCTGAAAGAAGATGTTGTCTTTACGGAAACAGGAACACGTGATATCAGTTGGGATTCCGGCAATATTGGAATGCAGGTGGGAGAAGTGATGAGCATGAGAGCATGCCTTTATGCACTTGTGATCCGCTCTGCAAACGAGGTCGCAGCCCAGATTGCAGAACATGTAGGCGGCACAGAGCAGCACTTTGTAGATATGATGAATGAACGTGCGGCACAGATCGGATGCACAAATACACATTTTGTAAATGCCAGTGGTCTTCCGGATCCTGACCACTATTCTACTGCACATGACATGGCGTTGATCATGCGGGAAGGTCTGAAGAATAAAAAATTCCGCAGGATCATCGGCACTACAGATTATACGATCAAACCTACGAACATGAACAGTGAGTCAAGGGTACTGCATACGCATCATCCGATGCTTGCCCCGGAGAGCAGCTATCATTATGATGGCTGTATTGGCGGCAAGACAGGATATACCAGTGAGGCCGGAAACACTCTTGTGACAGCAGCAGAGAAGAATGGAACTACCTATATTACAGTGACAATGAAGGCGGCAGACCTTGCAGTTGCCAGTACGGATTCCACAGCACTGTTCAACTATGGTTATCAGAATTTCACAAAAGCACAGGTAAATGGTGGAGAAGTATCAGTTCCAAACGGAGTGACTGTGGATAACCTGACTGTTCAGGAGAATTCACAGAATGGAAATACAGTAGATGATTACTATTATAATGATTATCTTTTGGGAAGCGTTGAAGTTCCGGAAGCTACACCTACACCGGAACCTGCAGCGGATGCCCTTTCTGATACATCCGGAGGAAATACGGATCAGGCGGATCAAAATGAGAAATCAGATACTGTCGGAGAAGAAAAAACTTCTGCGGGGATGCCGGAACTGCGAAAAATACTTCTGATCATAGGAGCGGCAATGCTTCTTCTTATTATCATTCTGAGCATTGCACTTGCAAAAAAGGAAAAAAGATATTATGGCTAAGTCTGCATACTATAGCAATCCTCTAAAATAATGCATCTTAATCCAGTCCATCAGAGTGTGAAATCCTGCGTCAGATATCTTTGCCGTGCGTCAGCACGCCTGCAGATATCTTCCTTGTCTTTCGCACGCTGCTGAACTGTCTTAAATGCATTATTTACGAGGATTGCTATGGGTGGATTTATGCGAATAGATATAACAGAAACACAGAGAAAGCTAAAGAAAAGAGGAAAATAAAATGGGAAAAATCAAAGTTACAGAATGTGGTGGAATTAAGGGATTAAAAGTGGTAGAACCTACAGTTTTCGGAGATGCCAGAGGATATTTCATGGAAACCTACAATTACAATGATTTCAAAGAAGCAGGAATTGATGTCGAATTTGTACAGGATAATCAGTCAAGCTCACATAAGGGTGTACTTCGCGGACTCCATTTCCAGATCAATTACCCACAGGATAAACTGGTACGTGTTGTAAATGGTGAGGTATTTGATGTGGCGGTAGATCTTCGTGAAGGGTCAGAAACATATGGAAAATGGTTTGGAGTCGTACTTTCTGCTGAAAACAAGAAACAGTTCTTCATTCCGAAAGGATTTGCACATGGTTTTCTTGTGCTTTCCGAGCATGCGGAATTTGTTTACAAATGCTCTGATTTCTATCATCCAAATGATGAGGGCGGCCTGATCTGGAACGATCCGGATATCGGAGTTGAATGGCCGATTCCGGAAGGAATGGAATTAAGCTTTTCTGACAAAGATACCAAATGGGGAAGCTTTAAAGAGTACCGTAAATAGGAGAATGAGCGATTGAATACAATTTTTTCTTTACCGATGGATATTTATAAGAACAGACGGCTTGTTGCAAAGCTTGCAAAGAATGATTTCAAAACAAGATATGCAGGTTCTTATCTGGGAATTGTGTGGGCGTTTATCCAGCCTGTGATCACGATCCTGGTATACTGGTTTGTATTCTCTGTAGGTTTTCGTTCCGGAACAGGGGATCTGGGAGTTCCTTTTGTTCTTTATCTGGTAGCAGGTATTGTTCCATGGTTCTTTTTCCAGGATGCGCTGATAGGGGGACAAATTCTCTGCTGGAATACAATTATCTGGTAAAAAAAGTCGTTTTTAATATCAGTGTGCTTCCGGTAGTCAAGATCATTTCTGCTATGTTTGTGCATGCATTCTTTGTGTTGTTTACGATCATCCTGTATGCAGCGTATGGGAAATTTCCTGATTTCTATTATCTGCAGATTATTTATTACAGTGTATGTGTGTTCATTCTGGTATTGGGCTTATCCTATGCCACAAGTGCAATCGTTATTTTTTTCAGAGATCTGACCCAGATCATCAACATTGTGCTTCAGGTAGGAGTCTGGCTGACTCCGATCATGTGGATCGTTGAGGCTTCACCTCTGATGGGACATCCTGTGATCATGAAGATCCTGAAACTGAATCCGATGTATTATATTGTTTCCGGATACAGAGATACATTCCTGATGAAAACCTGGTTTTGGGAACATGCAGGATGGACGGTCTATTTCTGGATATTTACAATTCTGTGTTTCCTGTTCGGAAGCTGGGTATTTAAACGTCTGCGCATTCATTTTGCAGATGTACTGTAACTAGTACAGCGAATATTAATATAGCAGAAACTTAATTTTCGCTGTACTGGTAAGCGTGAAATAAGTCAGAAGAAGATGAAAAACACAGGAACATAACAGAAAGGAAATCACGTGGAGAACAAGAAAGTAATTCAGGTGAAGGATCTCACCAAAATGTATAAATTATATGATAAGCCTTCGGACAGACTGAAAGAAGCGCTGGGGCTTACCAGAAAGAAACTTTATAAAGAGCATTATGCACTTCATGATGTAAATTTTGATATTTATGAAGGAGAATGCGTGGGAATTATCGGAACCAACGGTTCCGGTAAATCCACGATCTTAAAGATCATCACCGGTGTCCTGACTCCCACAGCAGGGGAAGTAAAGGTAGACGGACGAATTTCCGCGCTGCTGGAACTGGGAGCCGGATTTAACATGGAATATTCAGGTCTTGAGAATGTATACCTGAATGGAACCATGATCGGTTTTTCAAAAGAAGAGATTGATGCCAGACTGAATGATATTCTGGAATTTGCGGACATTGGAGACTTTATCCACCAGCCTGTAAAGACTTATTCCAGCGGTATGTTCGTGCGTCTGGCTTTTGCTGTTGCGATCAATATTGATCCGGAGATCCTGGTGGTAGATGAGGCGTTGTCTGTGGGCGACGTGTTCTTTCAGGCAAAATGTTATCACAAGTTTGAGGAATTTAAGAAACAGGGAAAGACGATCCTGTTTGTAAGTCATGATCTTGGAAGCGTTTCCAAGTATTGTGACAGAGTTATTCTTCTGAACAAAGGGGTAAAGATGGATGAAGGTTCACCAAAGCAGATGGTTGACCTGTACAAACAGCTTCTGGTAGGACAGAATCCTGTAAAACAGAATGAATCTGACGGTACAGAGCAGATTGTGGCAGAGGACAGTGAAGGACTGGGAGATTTTCAGGTAAATCCCAATATGCTGGAATATGGAAGCCGTATTGCTGAGATCACAGATTTCAGAGTCATTGATGATAAAGGAAGATGTTCCAATACTGTTGAAAAGGGAAGCTGCTTCAAAATTCGTATGAAAGTCCGGTTTAATGAAGAGATTCAGGAGCCGATCATGGCATACACCTTTAAAAATATTCAGGGTACGGAAATCACAGGTACCAATACCATGTATGAAAATGCAAAGATAGAACACTCCGGAAAAGGGGATATATGTACTGTAACATTTACACAGAACATGAACCTTCAGGGCGGTGAGTATCTCCTGTCATTTGGATGTACAGGGTATAAAAACGGAGATTTTACGGTATTCCACAGACTTTATGACGCATGTAACATAACAGTTATTTCCAGTAAAAATACAGTTGGATTCTATGATATGGATTCAAAGGTGGAAGTACGGTGCGAAGAACAGGTCTGAGAAAGTTATGATGACAATATCAGTGCGAAAAAATAATCAGCGCGAGGACTATATATGGAAGAAAAAATCGGGAAAGTAATTCTGGATACCACGTGCTATCCGGGAAAAGATCTATACAGTGATGGTGCGATAGAGGATGAAATGCTTGCAATTTCCAGAGATTTTGCACCGGAAGAATTTAACAGAGTGATCAGTGAGAGAAAGAGCTGGCCAATTCTTTATCATTTTTCTCATATCAGGGAGAATATTCTGAGCTGGATTCCCTTTACAGGAGAAGAGAAGGTTCTGGAGATTGGTTCCGGATGTGGTGCTGTGACAGGAGCTCTCTGTGAAAGGGCGAAGGAAGTTACCTGCATCGAGCTTTCTATGAAAAGAAGTAAGATCAATGCATACAGACATCAGGATCAGGATAATCTTAAGATCCTTGTCGGAAACTTTCAGGAGATCGAGAAAAACCTTACTGAGAAATACGACTATATCACTTTGATTGGTGTATTTGAGTATGGAGAATCCTATATCCGGAGTGAGAATCCCTATGTGGACTTTCTCAGGATCATATCAAAGCATCTGAAGCCGGATGGAAAGATCATTCTGGCCATTGAGAACAGACTGGGACTGAAATACTGGGCCGGATGTACAGAGGACCATTTTGGAACTTTATTCGAAGGAATCCAGGGATACCCCAAAACAAAAGGAGTTAAAACTTTTTCAAGAAAAGAATTTAATGGAATTTTGGAGGAAGCAGGAAACTTAAAAGCCGACTGGTATTATCCATATCCGGATTACAAATTTCCAATGACTATTCATTCAGACAGACATCTCCCTGCAAGCGGAGAGCTGCATATGAGGGACTACAATTTTGACAGACTCCGTCTGGATCTGTTTCAGGAATCTCAGGTGTATAATACACTTTTGAGCAATGATCTTTACCCGCAGTTTGCCAATTCCTTTCTTCTTGTGATCGGAAAAGAACAGCCACAGACAGCACCGGTTTATGTGAAGTTTTCCAATGAGAGAGATCAGAAGCTCTCCATTTATACGGAAATCAGTGAAGCAGCAGATGGGCAGCTGACTGTGAAGAAAGTACCGTCGCAGAAGAAAGCGGCAGCTCATGTACGGAATCTGGGAACTATCTGCGAAGAACTGACCGGAATGTATAAAGAAGAGGAAATTGAAGTAAACCGCTGCCGGATCAAAGGTGACTGTGCGCAGCTGGAATATCTGACAGGTATCACCCTGGAAGATAAGCTGGATCATCTTCTGGAAGAAGGCAGAACAGAGGAACTGGAGAAATTATTCTTCTCTTATATACAGAAAGTAAAGAATATTCATGAGAAGAAACCCTTTGAGAAAACACCGGAATTTGTAAGGGTATTTGGAAATGTAAACCTGCGTTCTGATCTGAAATGTACAGAAATATCCAATATTGATTTTGTTCCTGCAAATATTATCCTCTCTGAGAATAAAGTATCTGTGATCGACTATGAGTGGACCTTTGCATTTCCTGTACCTTCACAGTTCCTGGTTTACAGGATGATCTTTTATTATCTGGAACTGAATGACAAACGGGGAATACTTAAAGAACGGGATTTCTATGAGAAAGCAGGAATCCTGCCTGAAGATATAGAAGTTTATGTGGAGATGGAACATAATTTCCAACAGTATATTCTGGGTGAGCATACAGCAATGAGAAATATGTATGCCCAGATCTCTCCGGGCCGGGTGGAAGTAGAAGATTATTACAGAGAAAAGAAACAGGAATCTCTGGAAATGCTTCAGATTTTCTGGGATAACGGAAAGAGCTTTAATGAGGCTGATTCTGTGAGATATCTGTTCAGAAACGGGAAAATTCAGACCGAGTTTGAACTTCCGGAGAATACCACAATGCTTCGCCTTGATCCGGGCGAAATGTCCAAGGGACTTAAAATTGTAAAGCTGACATGGGAAGATGAAAGTCAGGTAAAGTTTCACACAGATGGCTGTGAAGTGTCCTCCGGAGAATTCTATTTCGGCGGTGACGATCCGCAGATTATAGTAGATTCTGTTCCTGAGAACAGAAAGTCCATAAAGATTGAAATGGAGATCCTGGACCGGAAAACCACAGAAAAGAAATTCTGGAAAGTATACGCAGAGCAGAAAAGGGCAATGGAGCAGATGAGTCAGGAGCTTGCGCAGAAGAAAGCTCTGGTCGATCAGGTGGAAGGCAGTAAGGCATGGAAAGTGTATCGTGCCATCAAAAGGGTTTAGTTATGGGAAATATACTTTGGAGTGTAGATAAAAAAATATACAGTGACAAAGAAGATCATACTCTGGCTATTACCGGATGGGCGATAACCAGAGATCAGTCAGAATGTGATTTCATTCTTTATGGCTCGGGAAAAGAACTCTCCGTTCTTGAACCTTCGCGTTGTGAAAGAGCAGATGTTGCCAAAGATTTAAAAGAAACAAAAGATATAAAAGAAGTGGGAAATGTCGGATTCACAGTAAAGATACCGGAAATTATAAAACTTGCAGAAGAACATGAGAAACTGCAGCTTGCGCTGAGAGCAGGAGATGAAAAAGAAATCATCTGGGAAGCCACAGCTGCAGAAGTGAAGGACTTTTGTGAGGAAAGTCTTATTGAATATCATATTGATGAGGAACAGATCACACAGGAGAGTATCCTGACAGTCAGAGGCTGGGTTGTAAACCAGCTGGAGCCGGATGAGATATTTGTACAGGGTACAGATGGGAAGGTTCTGGAATGTACGATCACCAGACAAAGACGTTCGGACGTGGAAGAGGCAAAGGGGATTTCCGAAGAAGAGAAAAGAAATCTGGGATTCAGTATTACTGTCAATCTGGAGAATACAAACGATCAGAATATCTGCATCTGTTTCAGGGGAAAAGATGTACAGAAAATTTATACTGTAAATGTAAAAAAAAATAAAACGGGAAAATACCGGACTGTATCAGCAGATGAAACTGCTGTCTCTGAAGAACAGGCAGAAGAATCAGGAATATATAAAGAAAAACGGCATTGGAGATTTATCCGTTATGTGAGAAATTCCCAGCTTAAGGACGGAGATCAGGATTATGAAGACTGGCTGAAAGATCATGTCGCATTCCGAAAGGAATTAAAAAGACAGAGAAATGCTGTTTTTTCTTATTCACCGCTGATCAGTATTGTGATGGTGGTGACGGATACAGATGAACAAAGGTTAAAAAGTGTGATCGATGCTTATACAGAACAGACCTATGGTAACTGGCAGCTGTGTCTGGCAGATGCATGTGAGGGAGAGGAAACAGGAGAGTTTCTGCGGAAAAAATATAAAAAAGAGATTCGCCTTTCCTATAAGAAGGTTACGGAAAATAATGGCATTTCGGGAAATCTTAATGCATCTCTGAAACTTGCAATGGGAGAGTATGTTCTGTTTGCCGGTCAGGAGATCATACCTGAACCTGATGCACTTTTTCAGATGGTCAAAGCGATCACAGAGAAAAAAGCGGATATGATCTATACAGATGAAGATGAGATCAGCGCAGATGGAAAACATTATTCTGAGCCGGAATTCAAGCCGGATTTCAATCTGTTCAGATTAAGGGAAAATAATTATATCGGACAGTTCTGGGCAATCCGGAAGGAAATTCTGGAACAGGCCGGAAAGTTTGATCCGGAATATGATGGTGCACAGGATTATGATATGCTCTTAAGATGCAGTGAGCAGGCAGAGAATATTGTGCATATTCCAAAGATCCTCTGTCATTCCATGAAAGCAGAGAACCTGATCACAGAAGAACAGGAGAAGAAAAACTGGGAAGCAGGCAGAAAGGCACTGGAGGAGCATTACCGCAGGGCGGAGGTTTCTGCAACAGCGGAACTTGCAGACAAGAAGGGATGGTACAGAAGCCATCTGACTATTTCCGGCGAACCGATGATTTCTGTGATCATTCCAAGTAAAGATCACATTAATGATCTGGAACTGTGTATTTCATCCATAGAAGAGAAGACAACATGGAAGAATTACGAGATCATTATTGTTGAGAACAACAGTGTGGAAAAAGAAACCTTTGTATACTATGAGACACTGAAAAACAGATACCCAAATGTAAGGATCCTTACATGGAAAAAAGAATTCAATTATTCTGCGATCAATAACTTTGCAGTAAGAGAGGCGCAGGGAGAATATCTGCTGTTTCTTAACAATGATGTGGAAATCATTACAGAGAACTGGCTTGAAGAAATGCTTCAGCTTTGTCAGCAAAAAGACGTGGGAATGGCCGGTGCGAAACTGTATTATCCGGATGACACCATTCAACATGCAGGAGTGGTAGTTGGTCTTGGTGGAGTTGCTGCCCATGTATTATGTAAACTTCCCCGGGATGCGGAAGGATATATGGGACGTCTGCGCTGTGTGCAGGAGATAAGTGCAGTCACTGCCGCCTGCATGATGGTAAAGACTTCTGTTTTTAAAGCAGTCGGAGGATTTGACGAGGAGCTGAAGGTTGCATTTAATGATATTGATCTCTGTATGAAAGTGAGAAAATATGGAGTGAAAATTGTATTCACACCGTATGCAGAACTGTATCATTATGAATCCAAATCCAGAGGAATGGAAGATACACCGGAGAAACAGCTGCGTTTTTCCAGAGAAGTAAACTGTTTCCGGAGAAAATGGGAAAGAGAGCTCCTGAAAGGAGATCCTTATTATAATCCCAATCTGACATTAAACAACACAGACTGTTCTCTGAGAAAACAGGAGAAGAACGGAGATTAACATGCCTAAGGAAATATTTGAAGTAGTAAGAGAAAGATTTCATTTATCAGACAGGACACAGTATATTGTGCAGGGACACTGGCCGAAAGATGCGGTGATGGAGGCATATCTGGATCAGCACAAACTGAAGGTGTCTGTGAAAGAAAATGAAAATGTAAGTGCACTGGAACGTTTTAAAGATCCGGAGAAAATGCAGGGAATACAGATTACGGCAACTGTTCAGATACCGGAAAATCTGGAGGGGTATCATAAGCTTGTGATCTATGAGAAGTTTTCGGATAAAAAACATGTCTGGTTTTCCATCACTGCCGGTGAACTGGATAAAAAAAGAGATAAACCGCAGGTATATTTTGAAGAAGAGAGTGCAGAACAGGGAACTGTACGGATCAGAGGGTGGGCCATTGCACCGAAGCCTGTGACTGTCCGTATCTTTGATGCGGATAAAAAGCCGGTTGCCGCTGAAATCCAGAGAACAGACAGGGTGGATGTCAACCAGCTGTTTGAAGAAGCACAGGATCCGGGAAAGACAGGATTCTTCTCTGAGATCACCAACGTTTCGGGAAAATGCCTGTATGTAGTGTTTTATGCAGGCGAGAAGAAAACTGTACATGTGGTTCCTCTGAGAAAAGCTGATATTCTGGCAAAGAAATTAGACAAATATGTAGAAAAAGGAATCCGCTACTGGAAATCTCAGGGTGCGGCGGCTCTTGCTGAGAAGGTAGTGACAAAGGTTAAAAATGTACGTCAGGGACCGCCATCCTATCAGAAATGGATCAGACATCATCTGCCGGACAGGAACGAACTGGAGAAACAGAAGAAAACATCCTTTGGATACAGACCCAAGATTTCTTTTGTAGTACCGCTGTATAAGACACCGGAGAAATATCTCAGAAGACTGACAGAATCATTTCAGGAACAGACTTATTCAAACTGGGAACTTTGTTTCTCTGACGGAAGCGGCGCACAGTCACCGCTGACGGAATTGTTAAAAGAACTGACAGCGAAGGATAACAGAATTAAATACGTTTCTCATGAGGAGCCGCTTCAGATTTCAGAGAATACCAACAGTGCCATTGAAATTGCAACAGGTGATTTCATTGCCTTTGCAGACCATGATGATGAGCTGACGCCGAATGCATTATTTGAATGTGTGAAAGCAATAAATGAGAAACCGCAGACACTGGTGATCTACACAGATGAAGATAAGATGTCTATGGATGGACATAAATTCTTTCAGCCGCATTTTAAACCGGACTATAATCCGGATCTGCTGTGCACGGTCAATTATATCTGCCATCTGTTTGTGGTATCACGAAAAGTAATTGAAAAAGTTGGCGGGCTGCGAAGTGAGTTTGACGGTGCACAGGATTATGATTTTGTGTTACGCTGTGTGGAAGCAGTAAAGGATGAAGAAATCTGTCATATTCCAAAAATCCTGTATCACTGGCGTTGCCATGAGGACTCCACAGCAGAGAATCCCGAGAGCAAGCTTTATGCCTTTGAAGCCGGAAGACGTGCAGTACAGGCTCACTATGAGAGAACAGGAATCCACGCAGAGGTTTTTAAGGGTGAATATCTGGGGCTGTACAGAACGAAGTTTATCAGAGATCATGATCCGCTGATTTCTATTATTATTCCGAATAAAGACCATATTGATGATCTGAAGAGATGTATGGAATCCATTGAACAGAAATCTACGTACAAAAATTATGAGTACATTATTGTAGAGAATAACAGTACAGATTCTGCTACTTTTGAATATTACAAAAAACTGGAGGCAGAGAATCCGAAGGTCCGCATGGTATACTGGGACGGAGTCTTTAACTATTCTGCCATTAATAATTATGGTGCATCTTTTGCAAAGGGTGAGTATCTGCTTCTGCTTAACAATGATACAGAGATCATTAATCCGGACTGTCTGGAAGAACTCCTGGGTTATTGCATGCGTAAAGAGGTAGGCGCAGTGGGTGCAAGACTTTATTATGAGGATGATACGATCCAGCATGCAGGTGTTGTGATCGGTTTTGGCGGAATTGCAGGACACTGTTTTGTCCAGCAGAAGAGAGGAACCACCGGATATTGTCACAGAATTATCTGTGCACAGGATTACAGTGCGGTTACAGCTGCCTGCATGATGGTGAAGAAATCTGCATTTGATGCAGTGGGAGGACTTTCAGAGGAACTGGCTGTTGCATTTAATGATATTGATTTCTGCATGAAGCTGAGAAAGGCGGGATATCTGATCGTGTATAATCCATATGCGGAATTATACCATTATGAATCCAAATCCAGAGGTCTTGAGGATACTCCGGAAAAAGTGGCACGATTTAACAAAGAAATTGCCACCTTTGAGAAAAAATGGCCGGAGATCCTGAAGAACGGAGATCCTTATTATAACCCCAATCTCACTCTGAAGAGCCAGGACTTTTCTCTGAAAAGAATCTGAAGATGAAATTGCTATAAAATGAATGTGAAAGAAGATATGTTAAAGAAAAAGAAAGAGATCAATGAAAAAACAGAAATTTTCATTTTTGTATTTCTGGCGTTTATCCTGCTGACAACCTGGGCGATGACACAGCCTTTTAATTCAGGGCCGGATGAACAGATGAGATATTATGTTGCAGATTACATTTATAAACATCATGGAGCTCTTCCGGGGGGAGATGATCCGGCTGTCAGGAATAAAGTGTGGGGAATTTCCTATGCATATTATCCGGTTGTATCTTATATGGTGTCTGCATTATTTATGAGAATATCCCGGCTTTTTGCAGATCCGGGATACTCCATGTTCAAAATTGCACGTATGGCAGATGTACTGTTTGTCACAGGTGCAGTGTATTTTGTTGTAAAAGCTTCGGGCAAACTGTTTCCGAAAGAAAAATATTCCAGAGAAGTTAGATGGCTGTTTGCAGCACTGGCAGGATTTATGCCGCAGGCAATCTTTATGGGAACTTATGTGAATACAGACTCACTGGCACTGCTGGCAGCAGCCATGATCTTGTATGCATGGGTCTCTTATCTGAGAGAAGACTGGACATGGAAAAACTGTATACTCCTTGCAGTGGGAATGGCCGTATGTGCATTGTCTTATTATAATGCATACGGTTGGATACTCTGCAGTTTTTTCTTCTTCTGTTTTACGGTATTACTCTGCAGAGAAGAAGCTTTTTCACAGAGAGTTCGTTTCCTTTTCAGCAGAGGAGCAGTGATCGCAGCAGTTACTTTAGTTCTCTGTGGCTGGTGGTTCATCCGTAACGCAGTTTTGTATAACGGAGATTTCCTGGGAAGGAAATCCTGTGCGGAATGTGCGGAAAAATATGCTCAGAAGGATTACAGACCTTCACTGTATCCGACGCCTGCAAAGCTGGGATGGAACTGGAAAGATATTATCCTTTATCAGGATCCCGGCTGGTATCATAACTGGATTCTGACAGTGTGTGTAAGTTTCATCGGTACTTTTGGACAGATGGAAATTTATATGCCATATACGGTCAGCAAACTGTATATGCTGTTCTTTGCTGTTGGGATCATCAGTGTAATTTTTTGTAAAAGAGACATTTGATCTGAGGAAAAAAAATGTATGTTGCACAGCGGAAAGCAGTTGGAAATGACAGATGGAAGATTAAAACAAAGGTGATATCCCGAGAGTGGAATAAAGAAGGTATTTTCCATTTGATGATGGTATTTCTGATTATGATTCCGGTATTTCTGTTTCTGTATTATGTTTATTACAGTGATAATCAGCCACAGGGAAGATATCTTATGCCTGCATTATATCCTCTGATGTACTTTGTTACGCTGGGCTGGAATAATATTCTGACAAAAACAGTGAAAAATGAAAAGGTGCGGAGTCTGATATGCAGAGTACTGACTGTACTGCTGGTGATTTCGCCATTTGCCTGCTGGGCATTTTTAATCTTGCCTTAAAAGAAATAAAGGGACTGCCGCATGAAAAGCTTTTGCGGAAGTCCCTTAAATTTATCTGTTTTATCTATCAAAGAAATGGTTACTGTCTGGTATTCAGAAGCAGGCTTCAGGATTTGATCACTTTGATCATCAGGAACAGGAAAAACAGCAGGAATGCTGCCCCGATCGCCCCGATGATATAATAAGGAGCAGTTGTATGGGAAGCAGAATATGCCTGTGCTGCCTCCATATTCTTCTGACCGGTTACTGCGGCATCATTTGTCTGCTGCTCTGCGTCTTCCAGAATAGCAGTTCCTACAGGAGTTCCTCCAAAGTAATACTGGCGTGTGATCTGTCCGTCAGAAGAAGTATCTTCTGTGGTCAGATTATCTTCTGTGGCACCGTTTGGTGCAATGACTGTACCACCGGAAAGACGGTTAAAATCATCGTCTGCGATGGTAAGGGGTGCAAAATTGTCAAAACCATAATTGAGAAGCGCGATCGCTTCATCATCGGTAACACCGGATGCGCCATTTAATACAATGCATACCAGCTTCATGTTATTTTTGGAAGCTTCACATACCAGGGTACTTCCGGAAGCTTCTGTGTACCCTTCCTTACCGCCGATACAGGGTTTATAATAACCGTCGCTGGTGCTGTTTATCATGGTAAAATTGTTTGTAAGTACACGTTCACCGCCGGAAACATTTGTTGCCGGAAGTGTATAGGAAGTAGTTGCTGCAATGGTGCGGAAAGTGTCATTTGCCATAGCTGCTTCCATGATCAGAGCCATATCATGGGCGGTGATATGCTGGTTCTCGTCAGGAAGGCCGGTAGGATTGGTAAAGACAGTATTGGTGCAGCCAAGTTCCTGTGCCCGGGTATTCATTATCTGTACAAAAGCATCCACAGAACCTCCCACATGTTCAGCTACCTGCAGTGCGATATCATTGGCAGAGGCAACCATGATGGCATATAAACATTGTTCCATGGTGAAAACCTCATCTAACTGTGAGGAAATATTGGCTCCTCCGTCAGTAACACCGGAAACACCGGTTGCAGTCATGGTTACCTGTTCATCCAGACTGCTGTTCTCAAGAGCAACCAGGCAGGTCATGATCTTGACTGCGCTTGCAGGGTAAAGGGGCTGATCTGCATTTTTGGAATACAGGACTGTGTTAGTGGAAGTTTCCATTACAATTGCTGCGGCAGACGAAATATCGGAAGCCTGGGGCCATCCGTCGATACCGTTGGTGACTACGACAGACGGATCTGCTGTCTGTGCGGCGGCGTCTGTATCCTGAGCTGTTTCTTCAGCAGCAGATACCGGAAACTGTGAAAACATGGTGACAGCACCAAGTCCCAGAGCCAGCAGGGCTGCAGTGATTCTTTTTTTCCTTTATCATCATGGTATATAATACTCCTGTGCATAAGAATGTTGAAAAGTAACTGTTCATTGTATGTGAACAGTTACATAAAAAGCGATAACATAAAAACAATAACCAGTATAACACATTTCTCTCCTTTCTTGCAAAAAATTATCATACAATGTTAAAAATAAAAAAAGTCATAGTAAAAAAGTCGAAGGTTTCATTATGAGTAAAAAAGCCAATCTGCAGGAGGAAAAATCCAGTGGACGAAAATGTTCAGGAAGCTTTCCCCCATATACGATCCGGAAAGGGTTCCGCTACATGAAGCATTATGGACCAAAGGAATTCTGGATCAGGCTGCATGAACGTTTTGAACCGGAAGAAGTACCATATGGTCCATGGTACCGGGCTTACATTCCGACGGAGGAAACACTGGAAACACAGAGGAAACAGAAATTTGATTATTCACCGCTGATCAGCATTGCAGTTCCGGCTTATCAGACACCTGTAGAATTTTTGAGACAGATGATAGAATCACTGATCGTTCAGACTTATTCAAACTGGGAGCTGTGTATCGTAAATGCAAGTCCTGACAATGAGGAGATGCAGAAAGTACTGGCAGAATATTCAGCCGGAGATTCCCGGGTGAGATTCTGCAATCTCAAAGAGAACCTTGGCATTGCAGAGAACACAAACCGCGCGTTTGCAATGGCAAAAGGTGAATTTGTGGGGCTTCTTGACCATGATGACCTGCTGGCACCCAATGCATTATATGAGATCGTGAAAATACTGCAGGATCATCCGCAGGCAGATGCGCTTTATACAGACGAGGATAAGGTTACAACAGAACTGGACGAGCATTTTCAGCCACATCTGAAACCGGATTTTAATCTGGATCTCCTGCGTTCCAATAATTATATCTGCCACTTTTTTGTAGTGCGAAAGAGTATTGTAGAAAAGACCGGAGGTTTCCGAAAAGAATTCGACGGAGCTCAGGATTACGATTTTATCTTCCGCTGTACGGAGAATGCCGGAGAGGTTTTACATGTTCCGGAAATCCTGTATCACTGGAGAACACACAAAGCCTCCACTGCAGATAATCCTGCCAGTAAAATGTACGCATTTGAAGCCGGCAAGAGAGCAATAGAAGCTCATCTTGAGAGAACAGGTACAAAAGGCGAGGTAAGCCATACACAGGATCTGGGCTTTTACCGGGTGAAATATCCGGTGCAGGGAAAACCTCTGGTGTCTGTTATCATACCAAACAAAGACGAGAAAGAGACTCTTCAGACCTGTCTGGAAATGCTGGAGAAGAATACCGGTTATCAGAATTTTGAGATCATAATCGTGGAGAATAACAGTACCACTGATGAGATTTTCCGATATTATAAAGAGCTTTCCGGAAACCGAAAGATCCATCTTTTGAGATGGGGAAAAGAATTTAATTATTCTGCCATCAATAACTTTGCTGCGGCGCATGCAAAGGGAGAATATCTGCTTTTCCTGAATAATGATGTAAAATCCATCAATCCGGACTGGCTGGAAGAAATGCTTGGAGTGTGTCAGCGTCCGGAAGTGGGCGGTGTCGGAGCAAAGCTCATTTATCCGGATAATACGATCCAGCATGCAGGATGTGTGATCGGAATGGGCGGTATTGCGGGGCATATGTTCGTAGATATGCCTGCGGACCGTACCGGCTATCTGCATAAGGCATCCCTTCTTCAGGATATGAGTGCAGTGACTGCCGCCTGTCTGTTGATGAAGAAAGAGGTTTTTGAGCAGGCAGGAGGATTTACAGAAGAACTGGCTGTGGCATTTAATGATGTGGATCTTTGCCTGAAAGTAAGAAAAAACGGCTATCTGATCGTATATGATCCCTATGCGAAGCTTTATCATATGGAATCAAAGACCAGAGGAGCTGAAGACAGCAAGGAGAAAGTGCGCCGTTTTCAGACGGAGATTGAATATATGCGATGTCACTGGATAGACATTCTCAAAAACGGAGATCCCTGTTATAACAAAAACCTGTCTCTTACCAAATGGAATTATTCTCTGAAGCCAATCCCGGGAATGGAGACAGAAGCAGGACAGAAAAAAGAGAAGACAGGGAGGAAATCATGCAGGAAGTATCAGTGATCATTCCGAATTTTAATGGGATGGCTTATCTGGATGGCGTACTTGCAGGTCTGGAGTGTCAGACTGTAAGCAATTTTGATGTAATTCTTGTGGATAATGGATCCAATGACGGAAGCTGTGCTTTTGTTGCTGCAAGGTATCCATGGGTCCATCTGATCGAACTGCCGGAGAATTTCGGATTCTGTAAAGCGGTCAATGAAGGGATCAGAGCATCACGCTCACCTTATGTACTGCTTTTAAACAATGATATTGAAGTAACGGAGAATTTTATAGAAGAAATGCTGTCAGCCATCAAAAGGCATCCCAAAGCTTTCTCCTGTGCTGCCAGAATGATTCAGTTTCATGACAGGGACAGGCTGGATGATGCAGGAAACTATTACTGCGCGCTTGGATGGGCTTATGCAAGAGGTAAGGGGAAAGATATCCATACCTATGAAAAGGAAGAGAAGATTTTTTGCTTCCTGCGCAGGAGCTGCTATTTACAGAAAGAAGATCTTTGATGAACTGGGATATTTTGACGAAGAACATTTTGCATATCTGGAGGACATGGACGTGGGATACCGGGCCAGAATCTACGGATATGAAAACTGGTATGCACCTGATGCCATGGTATACCATGTGGGAAGCGGTACCAGCGGATCCAGATATAATCAGTTCAAGATCCGGTATTCTTCCAGAAATAATATTTATCTGATATACAAAAATATGCCGGTGTTACAGATTATTATCAATCTTCCGTTTCTTGTTGCAGGATTTGGAATCAAAATTCTGTTTTTTACGCTGAAAGGATTCGGAAGAGAGTATATTGCGGGAATTAAGAATGGATTCCAGATCAGCAAAAAAATCATAAAATACCTTTTAAATTTCAAAATCTGTCAAACTATTTTGGGATTCAAGTTGAATTGTGGGTGAATATCTTCAGGCGTTTGTGCGGATGATAAGAAAGAAAGATAAATTTTTATTGCTTTTATAAAACAACTATTATAATATAGAAACGATAAAAAAATGAGGTGACAAAAGATTGCTAAAGGACAATGAAAAGAATTTCAGTCGTCTCCATATGATCATTGATGCAATTGTACTGGTACTGTCATATTTTCTGGCATGGCTGATCCGTTTTGTTGGTCCTATGGCAGCAACAGCAGTCAGAACCAGAAGCTTTCAGCAGTATATGCTGATGCTGGTTTTATTGTACCGGTTTATCTGTTGTTGTATCAGGCTTTCACATTGTATACTCCCATGCGGATGCAGGGGCGTCGGCTTGTATTGGCTAATATTGTAAAGGCCAACTCGCTTGGGCTCCTTATTCTGATGTTTACATTTTACATGATAGATGAGAGCGATTTTTCCCGTTCTACTTATATTATGTTTTATGTAATCAATATTGTGCTTCAGTGGTGTGCCCGAATGTTGATTTTCGCTCTTCTGAGAGATATGAGAGAGAAGGGACTGAATCAGAAACAGATGATCTGTGTGGGATACAGCCGCGCAGCAGAGGAATACATTGACAGAGTTCTTGCCAATCCTCAGTGGGGATATGTGATCCGCGGAATACTGGATGACAATGTTCCGGCAGGAACAGAGTACAAGGGAATCAAAGTTCTTGGAAGGATTGCCAATCTGAATATAATACTTCCGGAGAACCGGCTGGATGAAATAGCGATCACTCTGGGCTTAAGTGAATATTACCGCCTGGAAGAGATTGTAGCACTGTGTGAGAAATCCGGAGTACACACCAAGTTTATCCCGGATTATAATAAGATCATTCCGACAAAACCATACACAGAAGATATACTGGGACTTCCGGTTATCAATATCCGTTATGTACCGTTGAACAATACATTCAATGCACTGGTCAAGCGGGCGATGGACATTGCAGGATCTATTGTTGGAATCATAGTAACCTCACCGCTGATGCTGTTAATGTGTGCTATCATTAAGCTGACATCACCGGGACCACTGATCTATAAACAGGAGAGGGTTGGACTTCATAACCAGACTTTTCGGATGTATAAGTTCCGTTCCATGGAAGTACAGCCGGAATCGGAAGAGAAGAAGGCATGGACAGTAAAGAATGACCCAAGAGTAACACCCATCGGAAAGTTTATGCGTCACACCAGTATTGATGAACTGCCACAGCTTTTCAACATACTGAAGGGTAACATGAGCCTTGTGGGACCACGACCGGAGCGGCCGTTTTTTGTAGAGAAATTCAGAGAAGAAATCCCGAGATATATGGTGAAACATCAGGTTCGCCCGGGACTTACCGGCTGGGCTCAGGTGAATGGTTACCGCGGAGACACATCCATAAGAAAAAGAATCGAATATGACCTTTATTACATTGAAAACTGGAGCATAGGGCTGGATATCAAGATTATATTCCTTACATTTTTCAAGGGATTTATAAACAAAAATGCATATTAAGATAAGGGGAAAAAGTCATGGCTAAACCAGGAAAAAAGAAAAAAGTACTGTTTGTGCTTGAGATCATTGTACTGCTGCTGTTTATTGGCGGGCTGTATGTGTATGGACAGATTTCTTCCAGGCTGGATAAGATCGAGCAGCCGGAACTGAAAAAGGAAAAAATAGTCGTAAACCAGGAAGCACCAAAGATGACAGGATACAAGACCTATGTGCTGTTTGGTATTGATACCAGAGGGGAAGGCTCCCAGTATTCTGCACAGAACAGTGATACCATGATCATTGTGAGTGTAAACAACGATACAAAAGAAGTGCGTATGGTTTCCGTATACAGAGATACACTTCTCAATGTTGGAGATGATACCTATACGAAGGCAAATGCAGCCTATGCGCTGGGTGGTCCGGAACAGGCGATCACCATGTTAAATACAAACCTGGATCTGGATATTTCCGATTATGCGACGGCTGATTTTTCCGCACTTGTAGAAGTGATAGATGATCTTGGCGGTCTTGATATTCCGTTATCTTATGCGGAAATTGAACATATGAATAACTATTGCGTGGAAACATCCAAGCTGACAGGAAAAGACTACACTCCGCTCGAGAAACCGGAGCCAAAGCCGGAAGATCAGGAAGCAATTGTAGGAACTTATCATCTGAACGGCGTACAGGCGACATCCTATTGCCGTATCCGTTATACTGCAAGTCTGGATATGGGACGTACAGAGCGTCAGAGACGAGTACTTGGAATGCTCTTTGATAAGGCGAAGATAGCAGGTCTTTCTTCTATCTTTAAGATTATGGATGATGTATTCCCGATGGTTACAACATCTCTTTCAAAGCAGGATATTCTGGGACTTATTCCGACTCTGATCGGATATAAATTTACAGACAGTACGGGATTCCCGCAGAAGTTTAAATTCTCCAATATCAAGGGAAGTATTATTGTTCCTACTGATCTTGAGAACAATGTAGTTGAACTTCACAAGTTCCTGTATGATGATCAGGATTATACTCCGTCTTCTGAGGTAGTGGCCCGCAGTAATAAGATACTTGAGATCGTCGGCGGAGAAAGTAAGCTGGATGATGCAGCCAAGACTACGACACAGGACACTGATACCACAAATGCAAATGACACTTTTGTATGGTCCGGCGATAATACCTCCGGCAGTACGGATAACAGCGGTGATTATGATTATGACAATGATTATGATAACGGCGGTTATGATGGCGGTTATGATAATGGCGGCGGAGATTATGGCGGCGGTGGCGATTATGATAACAGTGGTGATGATGGCAGTTATGATAATGGCGGCGATGACACCGGCAGTGACACTGGTGGGGGAGACTACGACGGCGGCGATGACACCGGTGGAGATGAGACCGGCGGAGATGAGACCGGCGGCGACGATGGATTCAGCGATGATTCAGCAGCAGATTCCGGAGCAAGTTCTGAAGAACAATAACAGGGAACTGCTATAAAAATATAAATAATAGAAAAGAGGACCATCTGTTGGAAAGGATGGTCCTCTTTTCAGATAAGGAGTGTTGAGGATGACGCATAAGGAAAAATATAATGGCACTGCGACAGTTGATGTAATCATTCCTGCCTATCGTCCCGGCAGAGAATTTGGAGAACTGCTGCACAGGCTGGAAGAACAGGAATACCGTCCCCGCAGGATTCTGATTATGAATACGGGAGAGCAGTACTGGAACAGAGAATGGGAGAAATGTCCGATCCTTGAGGTTCATCACCTGGAACAGAAGGATTTTGATCATGGCGGAACCAGAAGAAGGGCAGCAGAACTTTCGAATGCAGATATTATGATCTTTATGACACAGGATGCTCTCCCTGCTGACAGAAAAGTAATTGGAAATCTTGTCTGTGCTGTCAGTGAAAATCCGGGTGCAGGAGCAGCCTATGCAAGACAATTACCCAGGGCAGACTGTCGCTTTCTGGAACGTTATACCCGTTCTTTTAATTATCCGGAGCAGTCCTCGGTAAAGTCGCTGGCTGATATTGATAAGTACGGGATCAAGACCTATTTCTGTTCTAATGTGTGTGCGGCCTATGATAAAGGGATTTATCTGAAAACAGGCGGTTTTACAGAGCGGGCGATTTTCAATGAAGATATGATCTGTGCCGGAACAATGATTCAGAAAGGCTATTCAGTTGTCTATGCGGCAGATGCGAGAGTGTATCATTCCCATAATTATTCCGGAAGACAGCAGTTTCACAGAAACTTCGATCTGGGAGTATCCCAGGCAGAGCATCCGGAAATTTTTGAAGGAGTACCTTCTGAGGGAGAGGGAATCCGTCTGGTAAAAAGAAGCCTGGGCTATCTGATAAGAACGGGACACTTCTGGCTGATTCCTCAGCTGATCTGGCAGAGCGGAATGAAATATGCAGGATATTTCCTGGGGAAAAGATACAGAAAACTTCCCCGGAAAGTTGTTCTTGCATGTACCATGAGTCCATATTACTGGAACAGAAAATAAAGGTAAGAGGATAACCTTAAGACACGCCAATTTACGATAATTGTCACATTTTGAACACAATTAATTGATATACTGATTCCAGAGTTCAGGAGAAGAATTGCTGTAACTGTGCAGAAATAAAACAGTTACAGATCATTGTTTATTTCGGGGAGTGTTCCGATAAACAGTAATACAGGAACAGAAGGGAGCAGATTACATGAATGATGAAAGAAACCTGGGTGAAAAAACAGATGATTCCGGTCAGCAGCCCAGATATGAACATTATCAGTTCCATGAAGAACAGAGAACTGTTTTGAAACCATCCGGTCCCTCTGGACACAGAAGAAATCAGAATTCTTTTCAGAAAAAAGCAGGGGCGACAATCGCATTGGCTGTGATCTTTGGCCTGGTGGCGGCAGTTGTATTTCAGGCGGCAAATTTTGCAGCAGACAGATTCCTGAATACAGGTAAGTCTTCGGTGCAGATTAAAACTACAGACAGTGTGGATCTTCAGGAAACGGCATCAGATGACAGCACTGCCGATAAGGTGCTGTCTGACTCTGAGAATGGAACAGTAGCAGCAGTGGCTCAGGCTTCCATGCCTTCTGTAGTTGCGATCACTACTGTCAGTGTTCAGGAAATACCAAGCTTTTTCGGATATAGTTCCCACCAATATAAGAGTGCGTCAACAGGTTCAGGGATTATCGTTGGAGATAATGATGATGAGCTTCTGATCGCAACGAATAATCACGTGGTGGATGGAGCTACAACTCTGAGTGTCTGCTTTATCGGGGATGATGTGGCAAATGCAGAGACAGAGACTGTGAATGCGGGAGATAATGGAGATCTGAATGTAGAGGATGCGGTCAGTGCCAAGATTAAGGGTACAGATGCTGATAATGATCTGGCAGTAGTTGCGGTGAAGAAATCGGATATCCCTGAGGACACTTTAAATCAGATCAAGATTGCTCAGATAGGAAGTTCGGATGATCTGGCAGTAGGGCAGCAGGTAGTTGCGATCGGTAATGCGCTTGGATATGGTCAGTCTGTAACATCAGGCTGGATAAGTGCATTGAACCGGACGATTTCTACAGATGACGGAACGAACAGTACAGGACTGATCCAGACGGATGCGGCAATCAATCCGGGTAACAGTGGTGGTGCACTTTTGAATATGAAAGGCGAGCTGATCGGCATCAATTCTGCAAAATACGCAGACAGTGCTGTGGAAGGTATGGGATATGCCATTCCTATTTCCAAGGCAAAGCCTATTCTGGAAGAACTGATGAATCGTGAGACCAGGGAGAAAGTAGACAGCAGCAAAAAAGGATATCTGGGAGTAAGTCTTGCCAATCTGACCACAGAGGCAATCGAGATGTATAATATGCCCACAGGCGCCTTTGTAAGAAGTGTGGAGGATGATTCTCCGGCACAGGAGGCAGGTATCTGTAAAGGCGACATCATCGTAAAATTCGACGGACAGAAAGTCAGTGATGGTGATGATCTGTTGGATAAACTGCAGTATTATAAATCGGGAGAGAAGATTGAGGCAGTTATTGCAAGAGCTACTAATGGGGAATATGAAGAAAATACTATAGAACTGACTCTCGGCACCAGACCGGACAATGAATAAAACAAAAGACATCGCCCATGCGGCGGTGTCTTTTATAATATTATCAGTGAACAGTAACCTGGGCAGGATTCTTTTTGTGTTTATAAAACTTTCATTTTGTTATAAGGGAATTGTATGATATAATTCAGTTAAATAAGCGTAATGGTCCAGCAGCCTGCTATCCTGCAGGAGCACTGTACTGTTACGAATAAGAGGATATAGAAAGGAGTCATTATGAGCGAGAACTATAATGATGATGAAATAATAGACAGCAGCGAAGATGCAGAGAAAAAGAGAAACAAATCCGAAAAATTCTGTTTTCTCTGCCGCAGACCTGAGAGCAAGGCCGGTCCGATGATCGAACTTCCAAATAACATACATGTCTGCACAGATTGTATGCAGAAGAGTTTTAATTCTATGAATCAGCAGTTCAATGAGGGTAAGTTCAATTATTCTGACCTGTTGAATATGCCGAATGTGAGTATGATCGATCTGGGCAGCTTCCAGAATCCGGTGCAGCAGCCAAAGAAAGCAAAAAAAGGAAAAAGAAACAGGCAAAAAACCGGTTCTGGATCTGGAAAAATATTCCTGCTCCCCCATAAGATCAAAGAAACCCTTGACCAGTATGTGATCGGTCAGGAGAAAGCCAAGAAAGTAATGTCTGTAGCGGTTTACAATCACTATAAACGTGTGGCAACAGATACAATGGATGAGATTGAAATTGAGAAATCTAATATGCTGATGATCGGACCAACCGGATGCGGTAAAACCTATCTGGTTAAAACCCTGGCGAAACTTCTGGATGTGCCGCTTGCAATTGCAGATGCCACTTCTCTTACAGAAGCCGGTTATATTGGCGATGATATAGAGAGCGTTGTTTCCAAACTTCTGGCAGCGGCAGATAATGATGTGGAGCGTGCCGAGCATGGTATTATTTTCATTGATGAGATTGACAAGATTGCCAAGAAGAAGAACACCAACCAGAGAGATGTCAGTGGTGAGGCAGTGCAGCAGGGAATGCTGAAGCTTCTTGAGGGAAGTGAGGTGGAAGTTCCTGTAGGTGCAAACAGCAAAAACGCAATGGTACCGCTTGTAACTGTTAATACACGTAATATTCTGTTTATCTGTGGCGGTGCTTTTCCTGATCTGGAGAATATCATTAAAGAAAGGCTGAACAAGCAGGCATCTATCGGTTTTTATGCAGACCTGAAGGATAAATATGATAATGATCCTCATCTGCTTCAGAAAGTAACAGTGGAGGATATCCGCAGTTTTGGAATGATTCCGGAATTTATCGGACGACTTCCGATCATCTTTACTCTGGACGGATTGAATGAGGATATGCTTGTGAAGATCCTGCAGGAGCCGAAGAATGCGATTCTTAAACAGTATCAGAAACTTCTTGCACTGGATGAAGTGAAACTGGAATTTGAAGACGGGGCGCTTCATGCAATTGCTGCGAAAGCACTGGAGAGAGATACAGGTGCCAGGGCACTTCGCGCGATACTGGAAGAGTATATGCTGGATATCATGTATGAGATTCCGAAAGATGACAGCATAGGAGAGGTTGTGATCACAAGAGAATACATAGAAGGAAACGGTGGTCCGAAGATCCTTCTTCGCGGACAGGAGCCGATCCTGCTGGAGGGTAGTCATTAATTAAAATAGTTTTGTTCTTGCATTATGAGGACAATAATGGAAGGGAGTAAATATTATGGGAACAGATTTTTTTGATGGATTAGTTAAGACATTTTCAAAAACAACGAAGGAACTGGGAAAGACAACAAGAGAATTAGGTGCCCGCGCAGAGCAGACGATCGAGGCGCAGAAGATAAGAAGTAAAATCACAGGAGAAGAGCGCATTATTGAGAAAATCAAAGTTGATATCGGTGATATTGTTTACAGACGACATTCTCAGGGTGATGGAATTGATAGTGAGTTAAGTGCTTTATGTCAGGAGATTGATCAGCATTATCTGAAAATCAGGGAGTATAAGGATAATGCGGCGAACCTGAAAGGAGAGAAAATCTGCCCGTCCTGCGAGCGGGAGGTAGATATTAATGTAAGTTTCTGTCCGTATTGCGGAACGCCATGCCCGACTCCGGAACCGGCGAAGAATGTGGAAAATGACATTGTGTCTTCAGATGAAGATGAAGATGGGAGTAATGAGCCGGAAGAAACACCGGCAGAAGAATTACAGCCGGAAGAACCAGAGACAGAGAAAACAGCAGAAACAGAACCAGCACAGGAACAGCCGGTGGAAGAAACACCAGTGGAAAAAGAAACAATGGAAGAGAAGTAAGTAACTGCAGGGTAAATTATTTTTACAGATTTACCAGATAATTACAGTATAATTAAAAATATGTTGCAAACTGATATGGAATATGATAATTTTATATCGTATCAAAAGGTATGAAAATTACGAACAGGAGAGGGAAAGATGAAAAACAGAAAATTAAATCAGTTATTAGTCGCAGGAATGATCAGTGCAGCTATGATGACTTCCGGTATCAGTGTTCAGGCTGCTGATTTTAGTGATGATACATCAACAGTAGAAGAACAGTCTGTTGGCTCAGCAGAAGAGGAAGCTCCGGAGGTAGAGGACGGATCTGAATTTCAGTCTGATGCTGCTGAAGCATCATCAGCAGTAGCAGTCAGTTCAGCGAACTTCCCGGATGCAAAGTTCCGCCAGTATGTTTTAGACAATATTGATACAGACAAGGATAAGAAACTTTCAGCGGCAGAGATCAAAGCAGCCAAGACGATTGATGTTTCAGGGCTTGGAATTTCCAACCTGAAAGGCATTGAACGTTTTACCTATGCGACAGATCTGTTTGCGGCAAATAACAAACTTACTTCTGTAAATATTACAAAGAATACAAAAGTTGCATATCTGAATCTGAGTAATAACAGTCTTGCAGGAACTCTGGATCTCAGCAAATGCACAAATCTTCGTGTAGTGAAGTATGGAAGCAATAAACTGACAAAGGTAGTAATGCCTTCCAAGAAATATCTGAAGAACCTGGATTTCGTAGATGCAAGCTCCAATAAATTTACCACACAGGCAAATGCAGGACTGAACATCGGAGATACTGATTATGTAAAGAGTCTTTCAGAAGTCAATGCCTCCAATAATGCCATCACTTCATTTAACTGTGCCGGATTTCAGGGAATCCTTGATCTTAGAAATAATAAGATCACAAATCTGAAACTGGAAAACAGCAAGGAAGGGTCTCAGGTAGTTTCCTTATACCTTGACGGAAACTCACTGAGTAAGACACCTTCTATTGACTTTACACCGGAATGGATTGCCGTACCTCAGCAGTTCAGCTGTGATGCAGGAGTTTCATCCAAGGTCAAAATGCTGAAGGCAACTGCATCCATCACATCTGCAACATGGGATCAGATCGTGGTAAACGTTGGTTCCAGTACAGATGATGCTTCTTACAAACTGGAGAAGAAAACAGGCAACGGTGCATATGAAACTGTTAAAACATGGGATAATGGTGATCTGGCTGACGCAGAGTTCGGAGAAGATTATACAGATAATGTGATTTCTACAGGAACAGCCTACACATACAGAGTTACAGCAACTGTACAGGTAAAAGATGCCAATAAGAATCTCAGATCCTGGTCAAATTCCGCAGAAGTGAAAGCTACAGCAACAGGTACAAAGCCGGCAATCTCTGTGAAGTCCACCAAAAAAGGTGTGGCAACCGTAAGCTGGAAGGCTGTTGCAGGTGCAGACGGATATGATGTTTACTGTGGATCATCCAAGAAATCCCAGAAGGGTACGGTTGTAAAAGGAACTACAAAGCTGACCGCAAATAAGACAAAACTGACAAGTGGTAAAACTTATTATTTCAGAGCACGCGCATATAAGATGGTAGGATCTGCCAAGGTATATACAGGTTACAGCGCAGTGAAGAGCGTGAAAGTCAAATAATACAAAAATAATTGAGAACAGTATAAAATCAAGCCGGCGATGTGAGAGCAGATATCTTTTACAGAGCCGGCTCTTTGATTATGGCAATTCCGTAAAATACTGTGGACAGTCCGGTATTGCTATAGATGAATTGTTATAGATGGGAGGAATGTCATGTGAAATATATCAGAAAGAGTTTCTCTTTATTTTGGTTGATAGCGGTAATGCTGTTTGGAACAGTATCGGCATCCGCAGCATCTGCAAAACCGGAAACACCGGTATTGTCCGGAACAGCAGCCGGAAACAGAGTGACTCTGAACTGGAATAAAGTAAAGAAGGCCTCCGGCTATCAGATTTTTCTGTATTATAAAGCCTACGGGAAATACAAATGCGTGGGAAGGATTAAGAACAGGAACATTACCAGTTTTACACTGACAGGTTCTGAAGATAAGCTCTACACTTATAAGATACGTTCTTATCTGAAACAGGGAAACAAAACTCTGTACAGCCCATCATCGAAAGCACTGGAGATAAAAACAGCTCCCGGAAAACCTGTGATCACCCGGATAAGAGTGAGAGAAGAAAGCGGAACCCTGATCAAATGGAAAAAAATCAAAACTGCAGAAGGATATCAGATATTCCGGTCAGAATCCGAGGACAGAGGATATAAAAGAATCAATATAGTTTCCGGCAATACAACATTCAGTTATACAGATACAGGTACTGTTTCAGGAAAGACTTATTATTACAGAATACGGGCATATGTACGAAATCAGGGAAACGTTGTATATTCTGAACTGAGTGATCCGTCAGAGGCGGTAATGCGAAAGACTATTATGATCGGAGATTCCAGAACAGATATGATGAAAGATGTTGTGGAGAACGATAACATCACATGGATATGTGAGGTTGGAATGGGGTATAAATGGCTTAGAGATACTGCCCTGAAGACCTTGCAGGAGCAGATGAAAGGAAATGAAGATATTTTTGTCTGGCTTGGTGTTAATGATGTATACAATATTTCAAATTATATCAGTCTGCTGAATGAGGAGATTCCAAAATGGAAAGCGCAGGGAGCGGATGTCTATATTGTGGCAGTGGGACAGGTAACCAAAGATCCTTATGTAACAAATGAGGAAATCGAAGATTTCAATGCCAGAATGAAAAAAGAAGTTGCCGGTGCGAAATATGCAGATCTTTATTCTTATCTGAAAAAGCAGGGATATAAAACAACAGACGGAACTCATTACGATAATGAAACCACATGGAAGATTTACCGTTATCTGATGTCTTTTGTATCATAAGAACAGAAAAAAAATGGAAACTGTATCAGTTTCCTTTTTTGAGTAAAAAATAATGCAGAAGATGGGACTTGAACCCACACGATATTGCTACCACAGGCACCTGAAGCCTGCGCGTCTGCCAATTCCGCCACTTCTGCATTTCTTATTTATCAATCGCTCTCTCGCGACTGCTCATTTATAATAACCGATGTATGGATAAAAGTCAATAGCTTTTTTGAAAATTTTTTTAACTTTTTTTTACAGTATCATCAAAACGCACAATTTGTTACGTAGAAGTGTAAGCTTCTTCTGATAAACTGCGGAGCAGTTATCCGGTGTAGAGTTGCACAGAGAAGAGGATGATTTAAATTTTATAGAGGTATTTGGATGTGAGAAAGCAGTGAATGCATGTGATTGGATCTGCCTGAAATTACAAAAAAGTTTTTAATATCAACTTAATTATTTTTAGTACCTTATAAGGTTGAAAAAAAGCACTTTGCTGTGATACAATCTTGAAGATTTAGGAAAAAATAAGTGATAGACACAATATAAAGATAAGAAAGGGAGATTGTATGAAAGCATTTCTGATATTAGAAGATGGCCATGTGTTCAAAGGTACAAGCATTGGTTCAACGAGAGACGTTATCAGCGAAATCGTCTTTAATACTTCCATGACCGGTTATCTGGAAGTAATGACCGACCCTTCCTATGCAGGACAGGCAGTATGTATGACTTATCCCCTCATTGGGAATTACGGAATTTGTTATGATGACCAGGAGTCATCAAAGCCATGGGTGGACGGCTTTATTGTCCGCGAATTATCCCGTGTCCCAAGTAATTTCAGAAGCGTGGACACGATTCAGCATTTCTTAACAAAGCATGATATTCCAGGTATTGCCGGAATTGATACCAGAGCCTTAACGAAGATCCTTCGTGAGAAAGGTACCATGAACGGTATGATCACCGTCAATGAAAATTATGATTTAGATACAATTATCCCCCAGTTAAAAGCATATACAACAGGTAAGGTAGTAGAGAAGGTAACATGCCGCGAGAAAGAGATTTTAAAAGGCGACGGTCCGAAAGTAGCACTTCTTGACCTGGGAGCAAAGAGAAACATTGCACGTTCCCTGAATGAAAGAGGATGTGAGGTTACAATTTATCCGGCACTGACACCTGCGGAAGAGATTCTGGAGACAAATCCGGATGGCATTATGTTAAGTAACGGCCCTGGAGATCCAAAGGAATGTACTTCTATTATAAAGGAAATGAAAAAAATTATATGATTCTGAAGTTCCGATCTTCGCAATCTGTCTTGGACATCAGCTTATGGCTCTTGCAACAGGTGGAGATACTCATAAGATGAAATACGGACACAGAGGCGGAAATCATCCGGTCAAAGACCTTGCAACAGGACGTGTTTACATTTCTTCCCAGAACCATGGTTATGTAGTAGATGCTGAGGGACTTGAAGAGAAAAACATTGCAAAACCTGCATTCGTTAACGTCAATGACGGCACAAACGAAGGTATGGCATACGAAGGAAAGAATATCTTTACTGTACAGTTCCATCCTGAAGCATGCCCGGGACCGCAGGATTCCAGTTACCTGTTTGACAGATTTATGGATATGATGGGAGGAAATAAATAATGCCAAGAAATAAAGACATTAAAAAAGTACTTGTAATTGGTTCCGGCCCGATTATCATCGGCCAGGCAGCAGAGTTTGACTATGCAGGAACACAGGCATGCCGTTCCCTGAAAGAAGAAGGCATTGAGGTTGTTCTTCTTAACTCCAACCCTGCAACCATCATGACAGATAAAGATATCGCTGACAGAGTTTATATCGAGCCTCTGACAGTAGAAGTAGTAGAACAGCTTATCCTGAAAGAGAAACCGGACAGCGTCCTTCCTACACTGGGCGGCCAGGCGGGATTAAACCTTGCCATGGAGCTGGATGAGAAAGGTTTCCTCAAAGAACACAATATAAGACTGATCGGTACAACTGCCCAGACAATCAAGAAAGCGGAGGACCGTCAGGAATTTAAAGATACCATGGAGAAGATCGGTGAGCCGATTGCAGCATCCAAGGTTGTTACAACAGTAGAAGATGGTCTTGCATTTACAAACATCATTGGTTATCCGGTAGTTCTCCGTCCTGCTTACACACTCGGTGGAAGCGGCGGCGGTATCGCTCATAATGAATATGAACTTCGTGAAATCCTGGAGAATGGTCTTCGTCTTTCACGTGTAGGTGAAGTTCTGGTAGAGCGCTGCATCGCAGGATGGAAAGAGATTGAATATGAAGTAATGCGTGACAGTGCAGGAAACTGCATCACAGTCTGCAACATGGAGAACATTGATCCGGTTGGTGTCCACACAGGTGACTCTATCGTAGTTGCTCCATCTCAGACACTGGGAGATAAAGAATATCAGATGCTCCGTACTTCAGCCCTGAACATCATCACAGAACTTGGAATCACAGGTGGATGTAACGTTCAGTACGCTCTGAAACCGGACAGCTTTGAATACTGTGTAATCGAGGTAAACCCGCGTGTAAGCCGTTCCTCTGCACTTGCAAGTAAGGCAACAGGTTACCCGATCGCAAAGGTTGCAGCAAAGATTGCTCTGGGTTACACACTGGATGAGATCCCGAATGCGATCACAGGAAAAACATATGCAAGTTTCGAGCCAATGCTTGACTACTGCGTAGTGAAGATTCCGAGACTTCCATTTGACAAATTTATTACTGCAAAGAGAACCCTTACGACTCAGATGAAAGCTACCGGTGAGGTTATGAGCATCTGCCATAACTTTGAAGGCGCTCTGATGAAAGCAATTCGTTCTCTGGAACAGCATGTAGACAGCCTTATGTCCTACGATTTTACACAGCTTACAGATGAAGAACTTCTGGCAGAACTGGAAATCGTAGATGACCGCAGAATCTGGAAAATCGCAGAAGCAATCCGCCGCGGTATGCCGCAGTCCATGCTTCATGACATTACCAAGATTGATATCTGGTTCATTGATAAGCTGGCAATCCTTGTTGGAATGGAAAATGCACTTAAAACCAGAAAGCTTACAAAAGAGCTTCTTCTGGAAGCAAAGCGCATGGAATTTCCGGATTATATCATTGCTCGTCTGACAGGTAAAACAGAAGAAGAAATCAAAGCTCTTCGTGAAGAATACCAGATCAAAGCAGCATACAAGATGGTTGATACCTGTGCTGCAGAGTTTGCGGCAGCAACACCATATTACTATTCTGTATACGGCGATGAAGGCACAGAGAATGAAGCAGTAGCAACACCGGATAAAAAGAAAATCCTGGTACTTGGTTCCGGTCCGATCCGTATCGGCCAGGGTATTGAGTTCGACTTCTGTTCCGTACACTGTACATGGGCATTTGCAAAAGAAGGCTATGAAACCATCATCATCAACAACAACCCGGAAACAGTTAGTACAGACTTTGATATTGCAGATAAACTGTATTTCGAGCCTTTGACACCGGAAGATGTTGAGAATGTAGTAAATATCGAGAAACCGGACGGAGCAGTTGTACAGTTCGGTGGTCAGACAGCTATCAAATTAACAGAAGCACTGACAAAGATGGGCGTTAAGATTCTCGGAACATCTGCGGAGAACGTAGATGCAGCAGAGGACCGTGAGCTCTTTGATGAGATTCTTGAAAAATGCGAGATCCCGAGACCAAAGGGACAGACAGTATTTACTGCTGAGGAAGCTAAGAAAGCAGCAAATGAGCTGGGTTATCCTGTTCTGGTTCGTCCTTCCTATGTACTTGGTGGTCAGGGCATGAGAATCGCTGTAAGCGATGAGGACGTAGAAGAGTATATTGGTGTGATTAACCAGATTGCACAGGAGCACCCGATCCTTGTTGATAAATACCTGATGGGTAAGGAAATCGAAGTAGATGCTGTATGCGATGGCGAGGATATCCTGATTCCTGGTATCATGGAACATATCGAGCGTGCCGGAATCCACTCCGGTGACAGTATCTCCGTATACCCGGCTAAGACCATCAGCGAGAAAGCAAAAGAGACAATTGCAGAATACACCAGGCGTCTTGCAAGAGCACTGCATGTTATCGGTATGATCAACATCCAGTTCATTGTTCTTGGAGATGATGTATATGTGATTGAGGTTAATCCTCGTTCCAGCCGTACTGTACCGTACATCAGCAAGGTAACAGGAATTCCGATCGTTCCTCTTGCAACGAAGGTAATCCTTGGATACAAGCTGAAAGACATGGGCTATGAACCGGGACTTCAGCCGGAAGCAAAACACTATGCGATCAAGATGCCTGTATTCTCATTTGAGAAGATCCGCGGTGCTGATATCAGTCTTGGACCGGAAATGAAGTCAACAGGTGAGTGCCTTGGTATTGCTGAGACATTCAATGAAGCGCTTTACAAAGCATTTATCGGAGCAGGTATCCGTCTTCCGAAACATAAAAACATGATTATCACTGTCAAAGACGAAGACAAACAGGATATCATCCCGATCGCAAGAAGATTCGAAGCACTTGGATACAGAATCTATGCTACACTGGGAACTGCAAAAGTCCTCAAAGAAAACGGAATCAAAGTTATCCGTACAAATAAGCTGGAGCAGCCTGCACCGAACCTTATGGACCTTATCCTTGGTCATAAGATCGACGTTGTCATCGATACTCCGCCACAGGGTGTAGAGCATCAGAAAGATGGTTTCGTCATCAGACGTAACGCCATCGAGACAGGTGTCAATGTCCTTACTTCTCTGGATACAGCAGAAGCACTGGCAACCAGCCTTGAGAATACAGACCTGAACAATTTATCTCTTATTGATATTGCTACGATTGCAAGAAGATAAAGAACTGATAAATAATATGAAATGATGAAAAGCAGCCGTAATTTTCTCTGTCGGAGAAAAGGCGGCTGTTTTTATCTTATAGAATCAGCAGGAAAAATACAGATTACAGTTGTATCAGTGGCATGGTGTGTAATATAATCATATGAGTATTTACAGTGAGTCAGATAGATATATGTGGGTCTTTTGCATTACTTATTATCTGGCAGAAACCTGTCTGATCCGGTTGAAAATCGTTGTAAATAAGAATAACAACAAAAAAGAAAACAGGAAGGGAAAGATTATGGATTTTATTGAACTGTTAAAGGTCATTTTCCTTGGGATTGTAGAGGGAATCACAGAATGGCTCCCGATCAGCAGTACCGGACATATGATCCTGGTGGATGAGTTCCTGAAACTGAATGTGACAGAGGATTTTAAGAATCTGTTTTTCGTAGTGATCCAGCTTGGCGCGATCCTCGCGGTTGTAGTTCTCTACTGGAACAAATTGTGGCCGTTTTATATCAGACCAATTTCAAAGAAACAGCAGGCAGTGCTTAACAGGCATGGTGCAGTATCCAGAGGAATTCTTACTTTTGTGGAGAAGTTCTGTGATAAAGAAAAATGGGTACTCTGGTTTAAAATTATAGTAGCCTGTATACCGACGATTGTTATCGCACTTCCGTTTAATGATGTCATTGAAGAGAAATTTAATAACTATGTAGTAGTTGCCATTGCACTGATCGTATATGGTATCCTCTTCATTGTCATTGAGAATTATAACAAGAGAAGAAGACCAACCTGTACAAATCTGGAAAATCTGTCATTTAAGACTGCACTCATCATCGGTCTGTTCCAGGTACTCTCCGTAGTTCCGGGTACATCCCGTTCAGGTTCCACCATTATCGGTGGTATCCTTGCAGGAACCTCCCGTACAGTAGCAGCAGAATTTACCTTCTTCCTGGGAATCCCGGTCATGTTCGGAGCCAGTCTTCTGAAAATCCTGAAATTCGGTTTCTCTTTCACAGGAACAGAGGTGATGATCCTGATCGTGGGAATGGTAGTGGCATTTGTAGTTTCCATTATCGCGATCAAATTCCTGATGGGATACATAAAGAAACATGACTTTAAGGCATTCGGATGGTACAGAATCGCACTTGGTATTCTGGTGCTTGGATACTTTATCGGAAAAACACTTCTTGGTTGTAAATAATGTATAAGAAAAGCCCTGCTGTATAAGCGGCATGTACGTCATAAGCGTATATCCCGGACAGCAGGGCTTTTTATTATGTTACAGGTTTCTTATATGCAGATCATTTCGCCGGTATAAGAGGTATCATAACCTGTCAGATGATGAATCTCAGTTTTGAAATCTTCAGACTGTACAATTTCCACAAGAGCAGAGAACCCCGGCTTTCTCACAGATTCCGCAGGAATTGCCAGATACATCTGCATATCAGTCACAGGGACGAAATCAAGTCCCGGAAAGTAACGTGCGATCATTTCTTCTCCAAAAGCAACATTCGCTCTGTGCTCAAAAACAGCAGATGCAGATGACATATCAGAGACAGCTTCATTTCTGTATCCGCTGATTTTTTCAGAAGAGATTCCCCGTTCTTTTAACAGACGGTCCAGATAAACCCTGCGGGCACTTCCCTTTTCACGATTCATAAAAACAACTTTCGGATCCGTCAGGTTCTCCACAGAAGAAATCTTTTCAGGATTTCCGGCCTGTACATAGAAGCCGACAGAGTATTTATATAAAGAAAGAAGTATCAGCGGGATTCCGGGAACCAGGTGACGGATATCATCTATATCCAGACTGGTAGCAGCGATATGTGCCTTTTCGAAATACAGGGAATAAAGTCCGTTATAGTCATTCATATGAGACTGCAGGACAGGAAGGCCATCAGGATGAGCGGACATTTTGCCGAGAAGAAGCTCCAGGGCGGCAGAAGTCTGGCCGCCTAAAATGATACCACTGGAATGAAGCAGATAATCTCTCTTCAACAGAGAGCTCTCAGGTTCAAAATTAACAGAAGTGTATGGAATATCCTGCCCGCTTTCGGAATTGCCGGAACTGCTTCTGTTAAGATACTGTGTCAACTGCTCTTCGCTGACCCTGAGTTGTTTTCCGATTTTGGAAGATTCCAGCTCACCGCGCTTGATAAGTTCATAGACCGTTGTCTTTTTGATCTTCAGACGGTCTGCGACCTCCTGAGCTGTGTAAAGTTTATTCATCAATACCTACCATGACATTAGTAGCCTTGATCACTGCATAAGCATCAGAACCTACTTTCAGGTTTAATTCTTCAACTGCTGCACAGGAGATGGTTGCTGTGATAATGTTTCCACCGCCGATATCAATAGAAACGATGGAGTTTACAGCTCCGTTATTGATACTTACTACTTTCCCTTTTAACTGATTACGTGCACTTAATTTCATGATAATTACCTCACTGTTTATTATTTTTTTCTATAGATTTATCGTTACTGTTCACACTCCACTATCCCGCGAGGTGTTTTGGCATGGATATGCCAAAATCCCGAGACATACAAGCCAAAATTCCATTGCCACAGGCAATCTGGAATGAATTTTGGCTGCGTTACTGAGAACGGAGTGAACAGTAACGATTTATCTGATACCCGATCAAAGGCCGGAAAGTTGTTTTTGCCGGTAAAAATAAGGCTTTCGACCTTTTATCATTTACATGATAACATATACAAATAAAATTGACAAGAATACAAAAGTTTTGTACAATAGATACAAAAGGAAACAAAACTGAATAAAACAAAACGAAACTAAATGAAAGGCGGTAAAAATATGAGAAAGAAATTTAATTGCAGCAATGATGGCAGGAGTACTGAGTGCAGGAATGTTCAGCACAGGAGTTTTTCCGCAGCAGATACAGATTTTAAAAGGTGAAGTCAACACATTCATCGCAGCAAGCTTAAGCAATGCAATGGAAGAAATCCAGAAAGACTTCAATGAGACATATCCTGATGTTGAAATCCTCTACAATGCAGACAGCTCAGGTACATTACAGACACAGATCGAAGAAGGCGCACGCTGTGATATCTTTTTCTCAGCAGCTGATAAACAGATGAATGCTCTGATAGACGAAAATCTGGCTAAGAAAGATACTGTAGAAGATATCCTTGAGAACAAAGTCGTTCTGATCAAACCTAAGGATGGGGAAACAAAAGTTACAGGATTCGAGAACATCACAGATGCAGCCAACATCGCACTTGCAGGTGACAGCGTTCCTGTTGGACAGTATTCCAGAGAAATTTTCGACAATCTTGGAATTACAGATGAAGTAAATAAGATGGAAATCAATGAAGGTAAAAATGTATCTGAAGTTCTTGCTGCAGTAAGTGAAGGAAGTAATGAGATCGGTATCGTTTATGCTACAGATGCAGCTTCCGTTGCAGATAAAGTAGACGTTATCGCAGAAGCTCCGGCAGATGCACTGAAGACACCTGTTCTCTATCCGGTAGGCCTTATCGAAGACAAAGAGGCATCTGAAGATGATACAGCAGCTGCAGAAGCATTCCTTGAGTACATCAAATCTGACGACGCTATGAAAGTATTCGAGAAATACGGATTCACAGCATACAAAGCAGATGATGCTTCCGAAACAGATGATAAAGATGCAGAAGCAACAGAAGAAGCAGATGACACAGAAACAAATGCTGAGACAGAGACAACAGAGGAAGCTAAATAAGAATGAGTGAATTTCTGGCAGAAATAAACTGGAGTCCTTTATGGATTTCACTGAAAACAGGTTTCGCGGCTACTGTGATCGCGTTCTTTCTGGGGATATTCTTTGCGAGACTGGTAATGAAGATGAAACCTGTTTCCAGAGGCATACTGGATGGTATCCTGACCATGCCTCTGGTACTTCCCCCGACAGTGGCCGGTTTCATTCTGCTTCTGCTGTTCAGTCTGAGACGTCCGTTCGGGGCATTTCTGCTGGATAATTTTGATATTAAGATCGTACAGACCTGGAAGGGCTGCGTAATCGCAGCATCTGTAATTGCGTTTCCGCTGATGTATCGAAATGCACGCGCAGCATTTGAACAGGTGGATGTGAATCTGATCGCAGCAGGCAAGACACTTGGCATGAGTGACAGAAGAATCTTCTGGACAGTTGTCATGCCGACAGCAGGACCCGGAATCGCATCCGGTACAGTCCTTGCCTTTGCCAGAGCAATCGGAGAATACGGTGCTACATCCATGCTCGCAGGAAACATTCTTGGCAAGACCAGAACCGTTTCCGTTGCCATTGCTTCGGAGACTGCGGCAGGAAATTATGGCATGGCCGGTTTCTGGGTAGTTGTGATCTTGATCATTTCATTTGTGATCGTTGCGGCAATCAATATCGTTTCCGGTAAGGGAATGAAGATGGGTAGGTGGATGTAATGGCAGTCAGTGTGGATATTGAGAAGAAACTTCATGGCTTCGCTCTGAAAGTAAAGCTGGAGAGTGATGGTTCTCCAATGGGGATCCTTGGAGCATCCGGAAGCGGAAAAAGTATGACTCTGCGCTGTATTGCAGGAATCCAGACACCGGACTCAGGAAGAATTGTTGTAAATGATAAAGTTCTTTTTGATTCAGAAAAGAAAATCAATCTTAAACCGCAGGAGAGGAAGGTCGGCTATCTTTTTCAGAACTATGCACTTTTTCCTACCATGACTGTAGAGAAGAATATCGCATGCGGATACAGAGGGGATAAGAAACATCTTAAGGCAAAAGTGGCAGATTACATAGAGCGCTATCAGCTTAACGGGCTGGAGAAACGTTATCCGGGACAGCTTTCCGGAGGTCAGCAGCAGCGTGTCGCACTGGCACGAATGATGATCGGAGAACCGGAAGTCATCCTTCTGGATGAACCGTTCTCAGCACTGGATGGATATCTGAAAGATATCATGCAGCGTGATATGCAGAACTTTCTTAATGAGTACACAGGTGATATGATTCTGGTCACTCACAGCCGTGATGAGGCTTACAAGTTCTGCGGACATCTGACAATTCTGGACAGCGGTCAGGCACTTACTACAGGAGAAACCAAGAAACTCTTTGAACGACCGGGTATTCTGCAGGCAGCCAGACTGACAGGGTGTAAAAATTTCTCAACTGTACAGAAAATGGGAAAACACAGTATTTATGCAGTGGACTGGGATCTGATGCTGCAGACCAAAGATGTGGTGCCGGATGATGTTACGCATGTGGGAATCCGCGGTCACTGGATGAAAGGTGCATCTGAAGGCGGAGAGAACCACATGGAAGTGGAAGTTATGGAATATATTGAAACGACCTTTGAACATCAGTATTTACTGAAGAACAAGAAAGGCGGAGACTGTCAGCCGGTCTGGTGGATGTGCCCCAAAGGAAATTTTGAGGAAGATCCGCATGCAAAAGTTCCGAAATATATCCATTTTCCGGAAGAGCATCTGATGCTGCTGAAAGAAGCGAAATAGAATATATAAGAAATAATAAAAAGCGTTTTATTTTCAACAGAGATTTCTGGTGAAGATATAACGCTTTTTTAACCGAATCAAGTAAGTCCCTGCGGAGCAGTTATTCGGTGTAGAATCGCGTAGCCATGTAGCTGTAAGAGTCTGCCGGTTTGATCACGCAGATGGATGTTATCAAATTGTCTGAGAAATCTATGACGGATGATTCTTAGAATATTTTATGTAGTCCACAACCATCATCGCCAGTTTAAATGTCAGTGCATCTTCAAACGCGCGGATATCCAGTCCGAATTTTCTCTGGAGTTTTTCGAAACGGTACACCAGAGTATTTCTGTGTACATAAAGCTGTCTGGAGGTCTCGGAGAGATTCAGGTTATTTTCAAAGAAGGTACGGATGGTGATCAGGGTTTCTTCGTCAATAGAATCCAGAGTTTCCTCTTTGAAGATCTCGTCGATAAACATTTCACATATGGAAACAGGAAGCTGGTAGATCAGTCTGCCGATTCCAAGCTGGTTATATCCGAATACATTTTTATCTGCGTAGAAAATCTTGCCTACTTCAAGGGCTGTATGTGCTTCCTTGTATGCGTCTGGAAGCCTGGAAATATCCTCTGCCAGATTACTGTAGGCAACCCATGCGGAAGTCATTGCTTCTGTATTTAACATATCTACAAGCATATATGCAATTGATTCCAGATCCTCATAAGTTTCTGTAGACTGTAATTCTCTGATGATGATAATCCCTGTATCATCAATAGCTGTGATGAAATCTCTGGTACGGGCAGAGAAAATATTCCGGATCGTAGCGAGAGCGTTCTCATCCTTGGTCTGTTTGGTTTCCACAAGAAATACGGCACGCTGAACAGAAGTTGCAATGTGCAGTTTCTTGGCGCAGTTAAAGGCATCTACATCAGAATAACTACCAAGGAGAAGATTCTGCATAAAGGTATTCTTGTCGCTTTTCTCTGCATAGGCAGCCAGGAGACTCTGTACCTGGCATACAGCCAGCTCTCCGATGGTAGCAGTACTTTCTGCTTTTCCCCATACGATCAGAATATAGGAGATGGAATGGTTCTCCATGATCTTATACAGGCAGCAGCTTGTATTGGAAACACACAGGGCACTGCTTTGGCGAAATTCTTCCAGTTTTGATTCTGCAGGAAGCTTTTTTATCACAGGTAGAGAGAAAGATATGGTTATCAGAATCCAGCAGACAGAAATCAATCTGGCTGATATTCTTCCAGTCTGTCAGGCATTTCTGTAAAATCTGTTGTATTTTCATTAGGTCAATCCTTTCTTTTGGGGTATGAGTCAGCTTATAGCAATCCTTGCAAATTGTCTGATCGAAGTAATCAGGCAGCCAATTCTATATTATAACATAAAAACCCGGGGAAAACTCCCCGGGTTTATTAAAGATTCCTGAAAATTAGTTGCAGATTGTAAGTTCTGTTTCTTTATCAAAGAAATGAGATTTTTCCATATCGAATGCGAATTTGATCGGATCACCGGTCTTAGCTGTTGTACGAGGATCAACTCGTGCTGTAACCTGAGTTCCGTTTACATCGAAGTATAAGAATACTTCAGCTCCGAGAAGCTCGTAAACTTTAACTACGGATGTCATCGGTGCGCTTGGAGAAGCTTCGATGAACATCTGGGAATCATGGATATCTTCCGGACGGATACCGAGAACAACTGTTTTACCTACATAGCCGCCATCTTTAAGAGCTTTTGCTTTAGCAGCTGGGATAACCAGTTCATGCTCGCCAACTTTAGCGATAAGGTTGCCACCTTTTTCGGAGATAACAGCGTCAAGGAAGTTCATCTGCGGAGATCCCATGAATCCTGCAACGAATAAGTTGCCTGGTTTCTGATACAGGTTCTGAGGTGTATCTACCTGCTGAACAACACCGTCTTTCATAACAACGATTCTGGTACCAAGAGTCATAGCCTCTGTCTGGTCATGTGTTACATAGATGATTGTAGCACCCAGTCTCTGGTGGATCTTGGAAATCTCGATACGCATCTGTACACGAAGTTTAGCATCCAGGTTGGAAAGAGGCTCATCCATAAGGAATACCTTAGGATTACGTACGATAGCACGTCCCATAGCAACACGCTGTCTCTGACCACCGGAAAGAGCCTTCGGTTTACGATCAAGAAGTTTCTCAAGGTCAAGGATTCTTGCAGCTTCACGAACTGCTTTATCAATCTGGTCTTTCGGAACTTTACGAAGTTTAAGTCCGAATGCCATGTTATCATATACTGTCATATGAGGATACAGAGCGTAGTTCTGGAATACCATTGCGATATCACGGTCTTTAGGCTCTACATCGTTCATAACTTTGTCACCAATCTTTAATGTACCGCCGGAAATTTCTTCCAGACCGGCAATCATACGAAGTGTAGTAGATTTACCACATCCTGAAGGTCCTACGAAAATGATGAATTCTTTATCTTCGATCTCCAGATTGAAATCTTTAACTGCCTGGAAACCATTTGGGTAAGTTTTGTTAATGTGCTGTAATGATAAGCTTGCCATGATTATTATTCCTCCAAAATTATTTCATATTGTTTTTGCTGATTGATTACTCGTTTTTTTCATCTGTAGACAGTATAGCGAAAAGGAGGGGGGATGGCTAGGGAAGAATCGTACAAAGATTTTTTTCGTTTCTTGTCATTCTGACGAAAAGCCGGAATCAGTATTCGGGGATTCCGTCAAACTGTCAAAAGGCATGAGAAAAACGCAGGACAAAATGACGAAATTCTGTCTGCGTTTTTCAAAATTGGAGTTAAAATATGGCTCTTTTTTACTACCTGTTACTCAAAGTATATATAAGATTATGGTTTGGCTGAATCAAGTCAAAAATCTCTGACAATATGAAGGAACGGATGAGAAGAGACGAATATCGGGCTAAAATTACAGGAGGATCAGAGAAAGCAAATCATCAGGAAGCATTTTGCGCAAATTCTGTGTTGACCAGTTCTGCATACGGTGTACGTTCCTTCAGTTCTCCTGCGTCTTCCAGGATATCCTGCAGCAGTTCAAATCCATCCTGCCCGAACACCAGATTTTCTTTCCAGGTATCCTGATCGTAATAACGTTTTACGATGGCTGTGATGGTATCCAGATCTGTTTCAGGGAACTGAGGCTCGATGATTTCTGCAATTTCTTCAGGAGTGTGGCTCTGGACAAAATCCATACCTTTTTGCAGAGCATCAGTAAATTTTTTGCATGATATCAGGAGTTTTTTTTCCATATAGCTGGTTCTGGCACTGTAGGAGGTGTATGGTACGTAGCCGGAGTCAACGCCCAGGGATGCCACAACATACCCGGCACCTTGCTTTTCAAGAGCAGTAGCAGACGGCTCAAATTCTACGGTGAAATCGGCTGAATCATCTCCGGTAAAGGCAGCAGCAGTAGCGCCGAAGTCAATGCTCTGGTCAATAGACAGATCTTTCTCAGGGTCAAGACCATTCTTTTTCAGGATATACTCAAATACCATTTCCGGCATGCCACCTTTGCGGCCGCCAAGAACTTTCCTGCCCTTCAGATCTTCCCATTTAAAATCCGGCATTTCTTCTCTTGCCACAAGGAAATTTCCGGCTCGCTGGGTAAGCTGCGCAAAATTCACAACAGGATCAGTAGCTCCTTCCTGATAGGCATAGATAGATGCTTCTGCTCCCATAAATCCGATATCTGCCTCACCGGAAATCAGAGCAGTCAGAACTTTATCCGCACCGAATCCAGTTATCAATGTCAGATCCAGACCTTCTTCCGAAAAATATCCCTCTTCGATTGCCACATACTGTGGCGCATAGAAGATTGAGTGTGCGACTTCATTCAACGTAACTTTCGTAAGTTTTTCCTCTCCCCCATCCTTCTCTGCAGCAAAAGCTGTCATCGGCAGCGCAGTCACCGCCAGAATAACTGCTGCCGCTAGTGAAATCCATTTTTTTATTTTTCATGCAGATACTCCTTTTGAGACTTCTGCTGTTAGGATATTCCCTCAACTCAAAAATGGTGCAATTTTTTCTTGATAATTCATTTATATATTTCTAAAAGTAAAATATAATTGACTTTTATACAAATAAATGATATCTTATAGTCATCAGGGAGGTGAAGCAAGCTTGCCAAAGAATATTGCTATCAAAGTAGCACGAGCACAAAAGGATATGACGCAGAAGGCATTGGCGGAGGCTGCCGGTATTTCGCGGCAGACTATGAATGCAATCGAAAAGGGTGAATACAATCCAACAATCAAGCTATGCCGAAGAATCTGCCGTATCTTGGATAAGAGTCTGGATGATTTATTTTGGGAGGATGACGAGGATGAAGAAAACGAAAAGTAATCTGGATGAATTACAGGAACTGAAACTTCTGAAGATTGAGCACAATGGATGCTGGCTGGCTTTCTGGGGATTGCTGGCTGTAATACTGACCCAGATAGCCATAGGAAATGACAGCAAACAGGATCTTTCCGGAGAATGGATCGTATTTATGTGCCTTGCTTTATATCTTACAGTAGGATGCATAAGAAACGGAATCTGGGACAGAAAGCTGAAACCAAATTTTAAGAACAATATCATGGCCAGTAGCATCGCCGCAGTTGTTATGGGGATTTTGTGGTTTATCATTTCTTATCGGAATTATCACAAACTCGTCGGTTCCATTGCAACTGGAGTTATTATGTTTTTTTCTATAGAGATTTTATGTTTCCCTTGCATTAACGCTTACTTCTAAAATTTATAAAAAAAGACTGAAAAAGCTTGAAGATGATTCTGAGGATGAATGATGATACCTGGGGAAAAGCCAGAGGGGACTGTATTTGAGCCATCAAACACCGTCCCCCTTGGTCCTTGGTCAATGTATAAAAATGTCCTTGCCGAATATAATTTAAAACAAAGATGATTTCTGATTGACTTTCTTAGTTATATCAGTTATATTATCTTTAGTGATCAGATTGCAGAAACTTGAGAAGCCTGCGATCGGGGGAGGGTGCCGAGGCCCCTCTCCTTTTTCTTTATCTGGAACATTTTGCAGCGAGGTACATATGAGCAAACCGTTTATTACATATACCGCACAAGTTGAAAAACTGAAAAATGAAAAAAATCTAGTTATTACAGATGATGATTTTGCGGTAGAATCCCTGCAGAATATCAGTTATTATGCATTAATTGGTGGATATAAACATCCTTTTATTGATATTCATACCCGCAAATACATTAATGAAGCGTGTTTTGAAGATATAGTTGCTCTTTATGAATTTGATGAAGAGTTACGTGGGATTTTCTTTAAGTATTTATGCCGCGTGGAAAGAAAAATGCGTTCGTCCATTTCTTATCACTTCTGTAAAAAACATGGAGAACGTCAAGAAGAATATCTCAACTCCAATAATTACGGCAATATTCCCAAAAATAAAAATGGAATTACCAAATTAATCAAAATGCTAGATATGATGGCAAACAAAAACAAGGATCACGAATATCTTGTTTACCAGCGTAACAAATATCATAATATTCCGTTATGGGTGATTATGAATACCCTTACTTTTGGTCAGATATCAAAAATGTTTGAATTCTTACCTCAAAATATGCAGGGAGCAATTTGCCAGGATTTTGGAAATGTCAAGAAAAATGAAATGATAAAATATTTAAAGGTATTAACGCTGTACCGAAATGTATGTGCTCATAACGAAAGGTTGTTTTCCTATCATACATATATTGACATTCCAGATACATTGTTACATAAAAAATTAGGCATTTCTAAAAACGGTTCAAAATATATATATGGAAAAAATGACTTGTTTAGTGTAGTCATTACTTTTCGTTATCTACTTCCAAAGACTGATTTTTTTACTGTTTAAAAAAGCAATTATGGCATATTTTTGACAGATATCAAAAGCAGAATTTAAATTTGAAGTTGAATGATCTTTTTGAATATATGGGATTTCCGTGTAACTGGAAAGAGATAACAAAATTTCGCAAAATATAAGTGGAGATATGAGTAAAAATATTTCCGCTAATATTTAAAGCTATTATATTTTTAGCGATTTCTTCGAACTATTCAACCCATCCACACAATTAAAAAAAAAGTTCTCATATTAAATTTTTTCATAGACCAGGCGGGGATACTTCACATGTACCGGCTTCCTCTTTGTAATGGAAAAAGTATTGCGTAAAGTAAATAAATCAGTATCATATATTTATACACACAAATAACGGAAAAGATATAGAATACAAACGGTATTTACAGGGCAAATCAAATTCGATGTAAATCGGTTTGATTTGCCCTCGTTTTTTAGTTCGATATTGCAGAGTATCACTCCACAGACACGCAGTACGAACAAGTCTATAATTCCTTGATTTTTTCATTCATTTTTCTGACATCATTGCGATAGTGAAGCATGAAGCCTCCCCAAATTATAAATGCCAAAGCTATTTGAAATATGGCTGCAATAATTCCGTGAAGGATAGAACTTGTTCCTCCTATCCATCCGACAGTATATGCGACGATTGTATAAATAATACAGCCTGTTCCCATGTGAATAATTATTTTAAAAGGCATTGGAAGATTGTCTTTGTGATAAATCATTGTCGGAAGTCCAAAACCCAGACCTACAATTATGCATCCGATAACCATTTTGGAAAATTGGTAATTATCTAAACTGAAATTACCGTCATAGGCGATGTCAAATACCATTCCTGTAACGCAGAAAACGGTTAATGCTATACCAATGCTGGTTATAGTGTTTTTAATCAAATTTTTCATAGTTTCTCTCATTTTTATCCTCCTATAATCCCAGATATTTTTTAAACTCAGGCAGATATTTTCTTGATACGTAATCCTTACATCCGTTTTTTAGTTTCAAAAGAAGAGTGCCGCTAAAACCAGCCTCGACATTGCTCATATAAGACAGATTGACCAAAGTTGATTTTGAAATTTGCATAAATCCGGCACCAAGCTGCTGTTGCATTTCGTACAGTCTTTTTCGGCAACGGTAGCGGTGTTCTTTGCCATAAATAATAGTATCCTTGTTTTCTACCCTTACCATGTATATTTCTTTTGGCTGTAAAATGACAATATCATTTTCGTTTTTAAAAGCTGTAATGGGGCTTTCATTTGAACCGAATATATCAAGGGTACGCTGGATGTTGTCAGTGATTTTATCTGCATATATGATGGCATATGGTTCGCTGTATTCAGGGGAAAGTTCAATACTTACTTTCATGTAAAATCCTCCTTTCTTTTTGGTGAGTTAATCATACAATATTTCATATATAATGTCTCGCATTTGGATGTAAGTAGCGAAAAAACATGTGTAAGATGCGTTAAAGGAGGATAATCCTGATAAGTTCCGCTATCGGAAGATATGTGAGTCTGCACACCGTACGGCACAATCAACATTTGACATGTTGGAAGTTTTAGTGATTAATATTTCTTTAATTTTGTCAGCATACTATTTACATAGTACAAATAGTAATGTACTTTAAAAAAGTACAGGACAGTACAAATAATCAGAAAGAGATATGATAACCATGAAGAAGAAATTAATTGCAATAATAGTTGGAATGATGCTTTGTGCAGAGCTGTTGGGCGGTTGTGGTAATAAAAATATAAACAAGGATAATATTACCACGGATACTGCCGAGGAGTCGAAACAGCAGGATTCGAATAAAAAACAGGAGCTGCCAACTGCAACATATATGGGTGGAAGCAATACCATTACTGAGGTGTGCGATGAGCTTGGTTCAGCCGGGGCATCGCATGTAGATACCTTTAAAGAATGGGTGACCGATTTTGCGGATTCTGCCGGGAAGAATGCAAAGCTGAAGGATACATGGTCAGATGCATATAAAATGAAAGCAGATACTGTTAAATGTATGGATGGCTGGGAGAAAAAGCATGACTATTCAGATGCAGATTGCAGAATGACAGCTTTTCTTTTGCTGGATGGGCTGCTTCACGCACAGTCAACGGAAGATAGCTATAGTGGCACATATTTAATGTTTGATACGGAAGCAATAGATAATGTAGACAGGTATGAAATCATAAGGCAGAATAAAGACATGTTTACTACATTATACGGAGAAAAGAGCATTACGGATGATAAACATCCTGAAAAAGCATTCTCTGACAACTGGAAAAAGTATGGATTTCAAATAGACAGTAATCGTATTTCACTTATTAGTATAGCAATATATGATCCGGATTCTGATGCTATGTTCGTGGGACATACAGGTGTATTGATAAAGTACAGTGACTATTATTTGTTTGTAGAAAAAATAGCATTTGAGCAGCCATATCAGGCAACAAAGGTGAATAATATGGATGAACTATTAAGTATTCTTTCACTAAGACCTGAGTATTTCGGAGAAGAGAAAGAGGCTGGACCATTTGTATATAATAATGGAGACTATGTTGGAACATTAGAATTGCAAGGATAAATCGGAAAATGAAGTTAAAGAATAAAAAAAGCAGAAATATAATAGGTATTATACAAAGCTGTCTTATCTTTGCATTGGTTATTCTTGTTATTTTTATGATGATACAGATTAACCGGCTGCAAGGAACGGCAAGGGTAATAAATTACGCAGGTCTGGTACGTGGAGCAACACAGCGTGAAGTAAAATTGGAGATTACAGGATCCCAAAATGATGAGTTGATTAAATATTTGGATGATATTTTAAGCGGATTAAAATATCAGGATGGAAATTATGATCTGATAAAGCTTCAGGACAAGGAATATCAGGATAAATTGCAGGTCCAGATTGATTACTGGAATAAAATAAAAAAGAAATTGAAGCTGTAAGAAGCAGCGGATATGAAAATACAGATATTGTCAATATGAGTGAGACTTATTTTAAGCTTGCTGATGATACTGTGTCTGCAGCGGAAAATTATTCAGAAAAGATTGCTACAAAGATCCGCACGATAGAGCTTTTGTCAGCACTTGATATGCTGTGTCTTGTGATATTGATTATTGTACAGACCATAATGGCAATGAAGATGGCAAGGCAAAATAAACTGTTAGAGCAAAGAGCATATACTGATGCACGTACAGGATTGCCTAATAGAAGTGCCTGTAAAGAAATTCTGAACAATAATGAGATAATCAGTTCACCTACGGCATGCATTATTTTTGACTTAAATAATTTGAAGTTTATTAATGATACAATGGGGCATTCGGCAGGAGATCGGCTGATAGTAAAGTTTGCCGGACTTTTGCGCAGCGTATTTCCTGAAAAAGATTTTGTGGGAAGATATGGCGGCGATGAATTTATGGTAGTCATTTATGACACAGATAAAGCGGAGGTTGATGAAATCCTGAAATGCTTATGTCTGGAAAAAGATAAATTAAACAACACCGGAAATGAACTGCAAATTGATTACGCTTGCGGATGGGCGATATCGGAGGATTATAAGGAGAGTACATTACAAATATTATTTGATAGTGCTGATTCTTATATGTATGAAAATAAACAGTTATGTAAGAAGCAAAATCAATGAGTAAAAGCAGATACCATAATTACCGCTGATGCAGTATACTTATCCTTACCGGTCCGTTATTGTGCTTTATCAGGTGTCTGTATATCACAATCCCTGCGATTATGAAGCAGCCAATCTGGATTGAGGCTGTTTTTATAGTCAAAAGGACATTGAATGCAAAAAAACCAAATGTCAGAATAGATCTGAGCGAATGTGGATTTATTATTATTACAACTGAAAAAAATATAAAGAAAAATGCCAAATAGACAGCCGGATGTAATTCCGGAAACAGGCCCAAAAGGACTCCGAAGGAGGCGGTAATAGCTTTGCCGCCTTTTTGTTTTTGTAAAAAAGGAAATGCATGTCCAAAGACAGGTGCAACTAAAACAGGTACAAACAGAAGTGAGTTTATATCTAAGCATTTCTGACCCAGATACACCGGGATAAATCCCTTTGCAAGCTCACATATGAGTGATAGTATTCCGCATAAAAAGCCACCATACATAAATGCGTTGCTCACACCCGGATTGTGGTCATCGGGAAGTGTGCAGATATCAATGTTTTTTAATAGTTTTGGTATCCAGTAAGCAAAGAGAGTGCTTCCGAGTACGAAGCCTAAGAGTGTAAATAAAAAATATGGCATGATAATTTCCTTATAGTTTTATAGTTACATGGTTTTATAGTCAGTCAATTGTATCAGTGTGAGTCAGTTCTTCAAGCAGACCAACAATCTGTATGGCAGCATAGGGCTTTCGCTCACGGCGCTGTGCACATATCATTTCTGCATTTAGCTCTTTATTTTCTATCATTATTTTCCCAAGCTCAATCTGCTTTGACAGACGCTTTGATGAGACAGACAGATGACGTTTTTTGAAAAATGCAACATTTGCTGCCTCGCATCCGGGGATTGGAGCAGTGTGTACAATCGGTATATTTTTTACAAGTGCCTCAGTTGATGTGAGGCCGCCTGGCTTTGTATAGATTACATCACAGGCATCCATGAAAAGTGAAACCTGATTGGTGTAGCCTATTACGTGTACACGTTTGTTGAACTTAAACTCATTTTGCAGTATGCGTTTTATTTTAGTATTGTTGCCGCAAATGATTACAATATGCTCATTATTATGGCATCTTATTGCAAGCTCTGCGGCAAAGACAGCAAGCTTGCCAAAACCCATGCTGCCACTCATCACAAGAAAGATAGGCACATCGGATGGCAGATGTAATCTTGTTCTTGCAGCCGCTTTAGCAGTCCTTGTACAGAAGGCCTGTCGTACCGGGATGCCTAATGGCAGCAGCTTGTTTTCAGGAATACCACGTTTTGCAAATTCATCGGTCAGATCATCGTGTGGAATAACATAATAATCCATATTTGTCTCTTCCCAGAATGGGATACAGGTGTAGTCGGTTCCCACAGCGACGGCAGGGATATGAAGCAGATTTTTTCGCTTCATGCAGCTCAGGGTCTCAGCAGGGTACAGATGAGGTGTGACGACAGCATCAAAGCCGTTTGATTCAATGTATGCTGATAGCTTTTTACAAAGCAGGGCATTGGCAAAATAGACAGGGGATTTACGTTTATCACTCGATATCAGCATGCCAACCTTATAGAGTAGTCCGAAGAAAAACGGAATATGCTTTACAATGCCTATATATGCTCCTGATACTGCGTGCGATGTTCCTTTACCCGATAAGAGAAACATATCTATCATTGTCACAGAATGTCCTTTATGCTCTGCCGCTTCTTTTATAGCTTTACCGGCACTGTTGTGTCCCTCGCCGGTGTCACAGGATAAAATAAGAATTTTCAAACCGTTTAATTCCTTCCTAAATAAAATATGCGATAAGTGTACCATAATTTTTTAAAATAATCTACAGTGCAATAAAAGGTTGACATATCTCAGTTCAAAGCTTATTGTGGTAGCTGGAATGTACAAAATAGTATAATTATAAACTATAGATTACTGATATGACGGAGGCTTAATTTGAGATGGAAAATTTAATGTTTTGTCTAAATGCCACAGGACCTATTTTTCTGATGATGGTGTTTGGACTTTTTCTTCGCAAGGTGGGGATTTTGGACGAAGACTTTGCAAACAGGATGAATAAGTTTGTGTTTAAGATACCTTTACCTTTTTTACTGTTTAGTGATCTTGCGTCAGTTGATTTTTCAAGGGTTTGGAACATTAAATTTATAGTATTCTGCTTTGTGGTTACGTTGATAAGCATCACAATCTCAACGCTCATATCATGTCTGTGGAGGGATAAATCCATACGGGGCGAGTTTATACAGGCCTCATACAGAAGCAGTGCGGCACTGCTTGGAATTGCCTTTATCCAGAATATTTATGGAAACGCAGGCATGGCACCTGTCATGATTATAGGAAGCGTACCGCTTTACAACGTGATGGCTGTTATAGTGCTTTCATTTTTTAAGCCGGGGCAAAACGGCATAGACAGGGCAGTGCTCAAAAAGACATTTAAGGGAATAGTGACCAATCCTATTATTTTAGGAATTGTTGCAGGACTTCTGTGGTCAGCTATTGGTCTGCCGTTTGCGGGAATACCGGCAAAGGCAGTGACAAGCATTGGCAATATGGCAACGCCTATGGGACTTATGGCCATGGGTGCCACCTTTGATTTGAAAAAAGCATCAGCAAAGGCAAAGCCTGCATTTGCAGCCACATTTATCAAGCTTGTAGGCTTTGTGGCAGTATTTCTTCCTATTGCGGTAGCCTTCGGGTTCAGGGACAGTGAGCTTATTGCAATTCTTGTGATGCTTGGCTCAGCTACTACAGTAAGCTGCTTTGTCATGGCAAGAAATATGGGGCATGAGGGCGTTATCTCATCGACCACGATAATGCTCACGACACTGTTCAGTGCGTTTACGCTGACTCTCTGGCTTTATATAATTAAAAGTCTGGGGCTTGTATAAAATGGAAGAACATAACTGTTGATTTGGTGGATAATTCCTCTTTACTTTAGCGTGATAATTTGCTAATATGTTAAAAGGTTGTAGTTATTGGATGATTTTGAATAATTACAATGATTATTTAACATATGGAGGAAATGAGCATGAGAAGAGGATTAGCACTTCTTTTGACAGCAACTTTAGCACTTTCAATGACTGCCTGTGGTGGCAGCAAGGGTGCGGGAACACAAAAAAGCGAAAAGGGCGACGGCATGACCTACGCAGTTGAGGCAGGCTCAGCAGGAGAGGCTGTGGCAAAGGAAAAGGGCTTTAATTACAATTCGGTTTCATCACAGGCTGATGCGCTTATGGAGGTTAAATCAGGTACATCTGATGCGGCAATCATAGACCTTTTAATGGCAGGAGCCATGATTGGAGAGGGCACAAGCTACCCTGATTTAGTACATACAACAGAGCTTACATCAGAGAAGTATGGTGTCGGATGCCGTAAGGGTTCTGATCTTGCTTCATATATCAACAGTGTATTCGCAGAATCATATGCTGACGGCAGCGCGCAGGAGATTGCAAAGAAATACGGAGTACAGGATTCACTTCTTGAGCAGGAGCCTTGCGAGTTCAAGCAGTCTGACAGCGACAGTGATGTGGATTATATCAAGTCACAGGGCAAGATGATTGTCGGTATCACAGAGTTTGAGCCTATGGATTACAAGGATAAGGATGACAAATGGATTGGCTTTGATGCTGATATGGCAAGACTTGTCGGTGAGAAGCTCGGTGTGGATGTTGAATTTGTAGTTATCGACTGGGACAACAAGGTTATGGAACTTGATTCAAAGAAGATTGACGTTGTCTGGAATGGTATGACACTCACAGATGAGGTTACAAAGTCTATGGAATGCACAAATGCATACTGTAACAATGCACAGGTAGTTGTTGAGCGGGAGAAATAAAATGTTCTGGACTGTTACGCAAGCACTTATGAGTGGTCTGTGGACCACCTTTGAAATATTTATACTGACACTTATATTTGCACTGCCACTGGGGCTTATATTTGCATTTGGGCTTTTGAGCAGGTTTAAGCCTGTAAAGGCTGTTATGAATGTGTTTGTATGGGTTATCCGCGGCACACCGCTTATGCTTCAGCTTATCATTATATTCTACGGACCGGGCTTGTGGCTTCATCAGGCTATATGGAGTGGTGATGAGACCGGACGTATCACAGCGACGGTTGTAGCGTTTGTCATCAACTATGCATGTTATTTCTCTGTTATATTCAGAGGTGGCATAGAGGGTGTTCCGGCCGGTCAGAGAGAGGCAGGACAGGTGTTAGGCATGACAAAGCAGCAGATTTTCTTTAAAATCACTCTGCTTCAGATGATTAAGCGTGTTGTTCCGCCTATGTCAAATGAGATAATCACTCTGGTAAAGGATACTTCTCTTGCCAGAATTATTGCGGCATACGAGCTTACCTTTGCGGGAGCGGCGTTTATGAAGTCTGACGGACTTACATGGCCGCTGTTTTATACAGGTGTATTTTATCTCGTATTTGTCGGAATCCTTACACTTTTATTTAATTATATCGAGAAAAAGCTGGATTATTTCAGGTAGGAGGAAGACATGGCAATTTTAGAGGTTAGAAATATAGAAAAACACTTTGGAAGGACTAATGTGCTTAAGGATGTCAGCTTTTCCATGGAGGAGGGCAATGCTCTTGCGATAATCGGTTCATCAGGCTCAGGAAAGACTACGCTGTTACGGTGCCTTAACTTTCTTGAGAGACCTGACAGTGGCCAGATTATTGTAAATGGTGAGACTCTTTTTGATGCTTCCGAAGCGGGCAAGGATAAAGACGCGGAGCTTCGCAAAAAGAGGCTGCATTTTGGTATGGTGTTTCAGCAGTTTAATCTTTTTCCACAGTACACAGCACTTGAGAATGTCACTCTGGCAGAGCGCCTTCTGGCACAGGAGACACCTGAGTTTAAAAAGGATAAAAAAGCAATCCTTACACGTATTGATGAGCATGGAAAGGAGCTTCTGGACAGAATGGGGCTTGCTGAGAGGATGAACCATTATCCGCATCAGCTCTCGGGTGGACAGCAGCAGCGTGTAGCTATAGCAAGGGCACTGGCACTTAAGCCTGATATACTCTGCTTTGATGAGCCTACTTCAGCTCTTGACCCGGAGCTTACCGGAGAGGTGCTTAAGGTCATACGTTCCCTTGCGCAGCAGAATACCACAATGATTATTGTCACGCATGAGATGGCCTTTGCGCGTGATGTTGCGGATCAGGTGATCTTCATGGACGGTGGTGTGATTGTTGAGCATGGCGACCCACATGAGGTGATTGACCATCCGAAGGAGGAGCGTACCAGGCAGTTCCTCACCAGATATGCGAAAGGCTGATGTGTGGGAAATATATTATACATGTCGAAAAAGTGTGAAATAAGTGTAAATTGAAAAGTAGATATTGATTTTTTTTTAACAAACATATATACTAACAAAAGAAATGGATGTAAATCCATAATTTATAGAAAAGAGGTTTATTCAAATGGCAAATGTTGATTTAACAAAGTATGGCATTACCGGAACAACAGAGATCGTTCACAATCCTTCTTACGAGACATTATTCGAGGAAGAGACAAAAGCCGGCCTTGAGGGTTACGAGGTTGGTAAGGAGACAGAGCTTGGTGCAGTTAACGTTATGACAGGTATCTACACTGGACGTTCTCCTAAAGATAAATATATCGTTATGGACGAGAATTCTAAGGACACAGTATGGTGGAATACACCTGAGTATCCAAACGACAACCATCCAATGAAAGAGGATGTTTGGGCAACAGTTAAGGATCTTGCTAAGAAAGAGCTCTGCAACAAGAAGCTTTTCGTAGTAGATGCATTCTGTGGAGCAAACAAGGATACACGTATGGCAGTTCGTTTCATCGTTGAGGTTGCTTGGCAGGCTCATTTCGTAACAAACATGTTCATCCAGCCATCAGCAGAGGAGCTTGAGAACTTCGAGCCTGATTTCGTAGTATACAATGCTTCAAAGGCTAAGGTTGAGAACTACAAGGAGTTAGGCCTTAACTCAGAGACATGTGTTGCATTCAACATCACATCAAAAGAGCAGGTTATCATCAATACATGGTACGGCGGAGAGATGAAGAAGGGTATGTTCTCTATGATGAATTACTTCCTCCCACTCAAGGGCATCGCTTCAATGCACTGTTCAGCAAACGCTGACATGAACGGAGAGAACACAGCAATCTTCTTCGGTCTTTCAGGAACAGGTAAGACAACACTTTCTACAGATCCTAAGCGTCTTCTTATCGGAGATGACGAGCACGGCTGGGATGACAACGGCGTATTCAACTTCGAGGGTGGATGCTACGCTAAGGTTATCGGTCTTGACAAAGAGTCTGAGCCTGATATCTACAACGCAATCAGAAGAGATGCTCTTCTTGAGAACGTTACAGTTGCTGATGATGGAAAGATTGATTTCGAGGACAAGAGTGTAACAGAGAATACACGTGTATCTTACCCAATCAACCACATCACAAATATTGTTAAGCCAGTATCTTCTGCACCGGCTGCAAAGAACGTAATCTTCCTTTCAGCAGATGCATTCGGAGTACTTCCACCAGTATCTATTCTTACACCTGAGCAGACACAGTACTACTTCCTTTCAGGATTTACTGCAAAGCTTGCAGGAACAGAGCGTGGAATTACTGAGCCAACACCTACATTCTCAGCTTGCTTCGGACAGGCATTCCTTGAGCTTCATCCTACAAAATATGCTGCAGAGCTCGTTAAGAAGATGGAGAAGTCAGGCGCTAAGGCATACCTTGTAAATACAGGATGGAACGGAACAGGAAAGAGAATCACAATCAAGGATACAAGAGGAATCATCGACGCTATCCTTTCTGGTGCTATCCTTAATGCTCCAACAAAGAAGATCCCTATGTTCGATTTCGAGGTTCCTACAGAGCTTCCGGGAGTTGATTCAGGAATCCTTGATCCTCGTGACACATATGCTGATGCTTCTGAGTGGGAGGCAAAGGCTAAAGATCTTGCAGAGAGATTCAACAAGAACTTTGTTAAGTACACAACAAATGAGGCTGGTAAAGCACTTGTTGCAGCAGGACCACAGTTATAATATATTACATCAGAATTATATTAGATAATTCTAAAGCCGGGCGGTGTATGTCGCCCGGCTTTTTTTGAAGATACTGTATAAAACGTTATAAAACAGGCATTTATCGAGGTTATGGATGTATAAATATTGTTATTGATAATATGAATTTAAGTTATATTAACGATATTGCTTGACAAATACAGATTATAGTAATATTATCATCATGTGAACAGAAATAATAGAAATTGTGAGGAAGGTTTTTCGATGAGAAGACAGGCATTATCTCTTTTAGTTGAGAACAATCCCGGAGTGACCAGTCGTATTTCAGGACTGTTCAGTCGCAGGGGATTTAATATTGATAGTTTCTCTTCAGGGGTTACAGCAGATCCGCGCTACACACGTATCACAATTGTTGCAAGCGGTGATGAGCAGGTGCTTGAGCAGATAGAGAAGCAGTTGGCGAAGCTTGAGGATGTACTTGATATCAAGAAGCTTGAGCCGGGACTCTCAGTGTGCAGGGAGCTTATTATGATAAAGATAAGAGCACTCGATACACAAAGACAGGCAGTTATGAATGTGACTGAGATCTTCCACGGCAAGATAGTTGATGTCACTCATGACTCTATGATTATTGAGCTCATAGGTACACAGGACAAGCTTGATAAGTTCATAGACTTACTTAGCGGCTATGAAATATTAGAGCTCGCAAGAACGGGAATCACAGGACTTACCAGAGGTTCCGATGATGTAGTTATGTTGGATTAGTCACAGGACAATCCTTACATATAAATAGTTTACTTAAATTAACAGGAGGAAAACAAAATGGCAGAACCAAGATTATTTTATCAGGATGATTGTAACCTTTCATTATTAGAGGGCAAGACAATTGCCATTATCGGTTACGGCAGCCAGGGACATGCACATGCACTTAACTTAAAGGATTCAGGATGCAATGTCATCATCGGTCTTTATGAGGGCAGCAAGTCATGGAAGAGAGCAGAAGAGCAGGGCTTCAAGGTATATGTCGCTGCAGAGGCTGCAAAGCAGGCTGATATCATCATGATTCTTATAAATGATGAGTTACAGGCAGATATGTACAAGAAGGACATCGAGCCAAACCTTGAGCCGGGCAACATGCTTATGTTCGCTCACGGCTTCAACATCCACTTTGGATGCATTAAGCCACCAAAGGATGTAGATGTAGCTATGATCGCACCTAAGGCTCCGGGACATACAGTACGTTCAGAGTACCAGGCAGGAAAAGGAACACCTTGTCTTATCGCTGTAGAGCAGGATGCTACAGGAAAGGCATGGGACCTTGCACTAGCATATGGTCTTGGAATCGGCGGAGCAAGAGCCGGACTTCTTGAGACAACATTCCGTACAGAGACAGAGACAGACCTCTTCGGTGAGCAGGCAGTTCTTTGTGGTGGTGTTTGTGCACTTATGCAGGCTGGTTTCGAAACACTTTGCGAGGCTGGTTATGACCCAAGAAACGCATACTTTGAGTGTATCCATGAGATGAAGCTCATCGTAGACCTTATCTACCAGTCAGGCTTCGCAGGTATGAGATACTCTATCTCTAATACAGCTGAGTATGGTGATTATGTAACAGGACCTAAGATTGTTACAGCTGAGACAAAGAAAGCTATGAAGAAGATTCTTTCTGACATTCAGGATGGTACATTTGCTAAGGAGTTCTTACTTGATATGTCACCGGCAGGACGTCAGGTACACTTCAAGGCTATGAGAAAGCTTGCTTCTGAGCATCCTTCAGAGAAGGTTGGTGAGGAAATCCGTAAGCTTTACAGCTGGAATGATGAGAGCGACAAGCTCATCAACAACTAATCTGTCAGATATATATGACAATAAGACCCGGGGCAGTGATGCACCGGGTTTTTTATATAGCAAAACTTGACAAAATATAGTGTGATGTGTAAAATTATGAATGTTAATCAGACGGATTAAAAATACGCCTTCGTCTCTTTGAGAGGCGGAGCGTTTTTGATATAAGGAGGCAAGTATGTCAGAACCATACAATCACAAGGCCATAGAGAAAAAATGGCAGGAATACTGGAAAGAACACGAGACATTCAAGACAGATGTTTGGGATTTTTCAAAGCCTAAATACTATGCACTTGATATGTTCCCTTACCCTTCAGGAGTAGGCCTTCACGCTGGACATCCGGAGGGCTATACAGCTACAGATATCATGTCGCGTATGAAGAGAATGCAGGGCTACAATGTACTTCATCCGATGGGATATGATTCATTCGGTTTACCGGCAGAACAGTATGCTGTAAACACAGGTCATCATCCAAACGGTTTCACTCAGAAGAATATAGAGACCTTCTCAAAGCAGTTAAGAGAGCTTGGTTTTGATTATGACTGGTCAAAGATGATTTCTACAAGTGACCCTGAGTTTTACAAGTGGACACAGTGGATTTTCAAGAAGCTTTATGAGGCCGGATATGCAAAGCATATTGATATGCCTGTAAACTGGTGCGAGGAGCTTGGAACAGTTCTCTCAAACGATGAGGTTATAGATGGAAAGTCAGAGCGTGGCGGCTATCCTGTAGTCCGCAAGAACATGAAACAGTGGGTTATTGACCAGCCGGCATTTGCAGAAAAGCTCCTTGAGGGGCTTGATGAGATAGACTGGCCTGAGTCTACCAAGGAAATGCAGAGAAACTGGATTGGCAAGAGTACAGGTGTCGAGGTTAAATTCCAGATTGTAGGCGGTGGAGAGTTCTCTATCTTTACTACATGTATCGAGACAATATATGGTATCACATTTATGGTGCTTGCTCCGGACGGAGATATAGTAAAGGGTCTCATGGACAGAGTCGAGAACAAAGAAGAGGTTCAGGCTTACATAGATGAGACTGTAAAGAAGAGTGATATGGACAGAACTGAGCTTAACAAGACAAAGTCAGGCTGTGAGCTTAAGGGACTTCATTGTATCAACCCTGTAAACGGCAAGGAAGTGCGCATGTTCATCGGTGATTTCGTACTGGCAAGCTATGGTACAGGTGCTGTTATGGCAGTTCCTACCCATGATCAGCGAGATTTCGAGTATGCACAGGCTCATGATATTGAGATGATTCAGGTAATTGATGGTGCAGATGTATCAGAGCATGCATTTGAGAAGCATGATTACCTTGGAAAGGGCTGCAAGCTCATCAACTCAGAGGAGTTTACCGGAATGGTAGTTGAGGATGCTAAGGAAGCTATCACAGCCAAGCTTGAGAAGATGGGCGTGGCAAAGAGAACTGTAAACTACAAGTTCCGTGAGTGGATTTTTGCACGTCAGAGATACTGGGGAGAGCCTGTTCCATGTGTATACAAGGAGGATGGTTCAATCTATTTCCTTCCTGATGATGAGCTTCCGCTTGTCCTTCCTGAGCTTGAGGACTACAAGGGCAAGAATGGCAAGGCGCCTCTTGAGAACGCTACAGAGTGGAAGCAGTATGACAGAAACGGCGTAAAGGGTACTCGTGAGACATCCACCATGCCAGGCTCGGCAGGATCCTCATGGTATTATATGAGATATATCGATCCACACAATGATAAGGAATTTGCAAATCAGGAGCTCTTAAAGCACTGGATGCCTGTAGATCTCTATGTTGGTGGACCGGAGCATGCGGTGGGACACCTCATGTATTCAAGAATCTGGAACAGATTCCTCTTTGATCAGGGCTTATCCCCTGTAAAGGAGCCTTTTAAGAAGCTCGTACATCAGGGAATGATCCTTGGATCAAACGGTATCAAGATGGGCAAGAGATTCCCGGAGTTCGTAGTAAATCCTAGTGATGTAGTCGAGGAGTACGGCGCTGACACACTTCGTCTCTACGAGATGTTCATGGGACCACTTGAGGTTTCAAAGCCTTGGAACGACAGCAACGTACAGGGAGCAAAGAGATTCATCACACGTGTATGGAATTTCTTTACAGAGCCTGAGAATATTATCGAAGAGGATGATGGAAAACTCACAAGAATCTATCATCAGACAGTAAAGAAGGTCACAAACGACTTCGAGGCACTTGGCTACAATACAGCTATCAGCCAGATGATGATTTTTGTCAATGAAGTATACAAGGCAGGCAGATGTCCTAGAGAGTTTGCAGAGGGACTTATCAAGATGCTTTCTTGTGTATGTCCACATGTTGGTGAGGAAATCTGGCAGAGAATGGGACATGACGATACAATCGCATTTGAGCCATGGCCGGTATACGATGAGGCAAAGACTGTTGAGGATACAGTAGAGATTGCTGTACAGATCAACGGAAAGACTAAGGGCACTCTTGAAATCGGAAAACAGGATCCTAAGGATGAGGTTATCGCAAAAGCAAAGGATGTTATTGCAGATAAGCTTACAGGAAATATCGTAAAAGAGATTTATGTTCCGGGACGTATTGTAAACATTGTAATGAAATAAAAATTACCCGGTATTTTGCACAGCCACTAGACGGCCGGCAGAATACCGGGTGATTTTAATTTTTTGAGAACATGTGGTGGAAGTGATGGATCACTTCCGCAAAGCTTCTGCATACCGCGCTGGATCGCATCCTTGGAATTTTTCCAGTCGGCATCTTTATTTTTATAATCATATTTTTCGATGAACCATGCAACATCTTCATATATGCGGTTCATGTTGTCGTGCATTAGAGGGAGCACGATATCGTAAAATTCTTTGCGCTTATCACCTTTTAAATAAGTGTCAGCTCCTTCCAGAACCACTTTCAGGTGATCGAGACAAAATCCTTTTGTGTTCTTTAATTTTTCTTTTAGTTCAGGATCTTTTTCATACATAGTGAAGAAGGTCTTCATGTATGCATTAAAGGTCTTGTTTACGCTGTCACATATAAAGCAGGTTGATTCACGCTTGTTAATCCAGTCCACGATGGAATTGGAGGAGGCGTTTGCTTTTTTGAAAAGACCGCTCCTTTGCACTGAATCAGGCTTAAAGTTCTTAAATTCTTTGTCCATCTCCTCAATATGGCGCATGTACATGGTTTTTAGTATCCAGGCGTTTCCGAGTGAATTGCCATAGTCAAACATTTTTTTGAAATGTGCACGGCAGAAGCCCTCCTTATCGGTCATATCGCGTATGTCAGCCTCCATGTAAGAGGCACCATGACCAAGTACAAAATCCATGACGTGATCCTCAGTGCGTTTTTCTATATAGCAGAAGGGGCATTCGCCGGCATTGTCAAAGGCGTCTGATATGGGGATAGTGTGTATTTGTTCTTTCAAGGTAATACCTCCGGGGTCATATTTTTTTATTTAAAAATCCTCTGGTGTGTAGCTCTCATAAAACTTGATAAAGGTCTGCAGAGAGGTGGAAAGCTTTGAAGACTCCTTGTAAGCGAAGCCAACCTCACGCTTGTGGATTGGTATGCCGAGAGGAATTTCAATCAGGGTACCGTCAGCAAGCTCCTTTGAAACTATGCTTTTTATGACGCAGGCCACACCTACGCCTATTTTGGCAAAGTCGATGAGCAGGTCCATATTTGATATATCTATAGAGTCCTTTACGTGTATCTGGTTCTCCTGCAGATAATCATCAATATATTTACGTGTCATATTGCCTTTATCGAGAAGCATGAGAGTAGAGTTTTGCAAAATCTCGCTCTTTTTGACACCACGGGCGCTTAAGTTGCGCAGATAGTCCTTTGTAGTGACAAATATATCCTCAATGTTGTCCAGATAATAGAAATTGAAAGTCTTAAGGGATGCTGGTTTTCCAATCAGACCTATATCTATTTTGTCATCATCGAGGAGCTTTAAGGTCTCATTGGTAGACTGACATTCGATTGAGATGCTTATATGAGGATTTCTGTGTATGAATTCCTTGAGATATGGCAAAAGCATATATTTGCAGAGGGTTGAGCTGACACCAATTTTAAGCTGGCCGACACCGAGCTCTATTGAGCGCTTCAGCTTTTCCTCACCCTCATTTAATGCCTCAAAGGCCTCGCTTACATGATCATACAGAAGCCTGCCCTCATCGGTCAAGACGACACCTCTGGAGCTTCTGGAAAAAAGCTTGCATTCCAGTCCGTCCTCGAGCTTTTGAATTGACTTGCTGATGGCAGGCTGGCTGATATAGAGCTCCTTGGCTGCCTTTGATATATTGCCGGCATTGGCGACAGTATAGAAAATCCAGTAAGATGAGAGATTCTGGTTCATTTGTACCTCCTGTGGTTTGTACTTTTAATGGGCTGTAATCGTTGCTTGTCACAAAAATGTGTGAACATCAACAAATCTGTGTTTATTATACCATGAGATTTAGTTATGGTAAATATGTTTATTATGTATTTTTATTATGGTAAATCATATGTTATGATGTCTTAAGTAAACTTGATTCAGATACAATCATAATACAATATTTTTATATGCTAGGAGGAATATAAGCATGGGAATGACAATGACGCAGAAGATTCTTGCTGCACACGCAGGCCTTGACTCTGTTAGTGCAGGACAGCTCATTGAGGCTGATTTAGATCTTGTGCTTGGAAACGACATTACCTCACCTGTAGCGATTCATGAGATCAACAAGATGAAGGTAGAGGGAGTGTTTAATAAAGATAAAATTGCACTCGTTATGGATCACTTTGCACCAAACAAGGACATCAAGTCAGCAGAACACTGTAAATGTGTTCGCGAGTTTGCCTGCAAAAACGAGATTACAAATTACTTTGATGTAGGAAAAATGGGCATCGAGCATGCACTTTTACCTGAGCAGGGACTGACTGTAGCAGGTGATGTGATTATAGGAGCTGATTCTCATACATGTACATACGGAGCTTTAGGAGCATTCTCTACAGGTGTGGGAAGTACTGATATGGCAGCAGGAATGGCTACAGGCAAGGCCTGGTTTAAGGTACCTTCTGCTATCAAGTTCAATATCGTCGGAAAACCGGCTGAGTGGATCAGCGGTAAGGACGTCATCCTTCATATCATCGGTATGATTGGTGTGGACGGTGCACTTTATAAGTCAATGGAGTTTGTCGGAGATGGACTTAAATATCTTTCTATGGACGACAGATTTACTATCGCCAATATGGCAATCGAGGCCGGCGGCAAGAATGGTATCTTCCCTGTAGATGATCTCACAAGAGAGTACATGAAGGAGCATTCAAAGCGTCCGTTCACAGAGTATGAGGCTGATAGTGATGCAGAGTATGATGAGGAGTATACAATCGACCTTAGCACACTTAAGTCTACAGTTTCATTCCCACATCTGCCTGACAATACACGTACCATCGATGAGGTGGGTGATGTAAAGATTGACCAGGTAGTAATCGGTTCATGTACCAACGGCCGTATGGATGATCTGCGTATTGCAGCAAAGATTCTTGAGGGTAAAAAGGTTGCGGATGGTATCAGGGTTATCGTGATTCCTGCCACACAAAAGATTTATCTTCAGGCTATGGAAGAGGGCCTTCTTAAGACATTTATCGAGGCTGGTGCCATTGTGAGCACACCTACCTGCGGACCATGTCTTGGCGGATACATGGGAGTGCTCGCTGAGGGCGAGAGATGCGTATCTACCACAAACCGTAACTTTGTCGGACGTATGGGTCATGTGGATTCTGAGGTTTATCTGGCAAGCCCTGCTGTTGCAGCTGCAAGTGCCATTACAGGTAAGATTTCAGGACCAAAGGATGTTATGTAAAGATTGGAGGAAGCACAATGAAAGCAGCACACGGTCGTGTATTTAAATATGGAGACAATGTCGATACAGATGTAATCATTCCTGCAAGATATCTGAATTCTTCTGATCCTAAGGAGCTTGCAACACACTGCATGGAGGATATCGATAAGGATTTTGTAAATAATGTAAAGGCCGGAGATATCATGGTAGCCAACAAGAACTTCGGCTGTGGTTCATCAAGAGAGCATGCACCGATTGCCATCAAGGCTGCCGGCGTAAGCTGTGTTATCGCAGAGACATTTGCAAGAATTTTCTACAGAAATGCAATCAATATAGGTCTTCCTATTATTGAGTGCCCTGAGGCAGCAAAGGCAATAAATGCCGGTGATGAGGTGACAGTGGACTTTGATTCCGGTATCATCACAGATGAGACAACAGGAGAGAAGTTTAAGGGACAGGCCTTCCCACCGTTCATGCAGAAGATTATCGACTGCGAGGGACTTGTAAACTATATAAATCAGAAGTAATTATAAAAATTCCCGAGGTTATATAACCGCGGGAGTTTTTAGTACAATATTAAAAGTAATGGTAATATGCAAACTGTGAGATATGCGTTCTATAAATCAAATTGCTGCAGATACTGCACATATTTATCGGAAACTGTCACAGAAGTGTAAATATCCGCGTATTCCTTGCCTGATATACTTTCGATATAGTTTTCCGGATAGTTTTTTTCTATGCCATGTGCATGTGCCATATCGACAGCTTTATTGTAGGCAATAGCGGCCTTTTCGATTGTGTTGTAGGTTCCTATGACAAAATTACCGTTTATGTGTATGCGTGCTTTATATTTGTCGAGCCCTGCAGTTTTGACAATCTCTACACCATGGTATGGATTTAACAGCTTGATGTTTTCGTAGCGCATGTCGGTTGAATCGTTGTTTACAAATACATAGTCCCGTCCGCAAACAGCATGAGGCTGTATGCCATAGCGGCTAAGCAGGGTGACCTGCATGCCGTAGTCGTTGACGTACAGATGTCCCTGGCGTTTTAATATGCGATGCTCAGAGTAGTAAAACAAATCGTCTATATCGAATTTCAGCTCATGTGATATATCCAGATAGTAGCTGAAATAATTTTTGCGCAGATATATGGGCGTCTTTATGTACATGCCGTTGTCCCGGTAATTAATAAGAGTTACAATTTTATCAAATGCAAGTGCATGGGTGTGAAAGTAAGAGTCCTCTATGCTGTTTGTTTCTTTTAATAAAATTGTCGATGCAGTGGCATAGGCGCGGCTTGCAGAAAGCTCACTGTCAAAGCTTCCGAGACTGATGTGTTTGCTTTTGTAGGTGATGTTGGACCTGTAGTAAATGGTGCCGTCTTTTCTGACAGCGGTGTAAACTCCTTGCAGCATAGATGTATTGTGTCCCTTTCACATATATTTTGTTATTGTTTGTTAAAACATTTATATAATTGTAGCATTTTTGTTATTGATTTGATATATGAAATTTATTATACTATAAAGGATAATAATTGTCTGCATATAGATGCAGCAATATGGATTTAGATTAGATAAGATAAAAAGAGAAATGAGGTAAAAAATGGATTTATTATATTCAAGCACAAGAAACAGTGAAAAGAAAATAACAGCTTCACAGGCTATCCTTAAGGGCCTTGCCGATGACGGAGGATTATTTGTACCTGAGAGCATTCCGGCACTTGATGTTTCTATTGAGGAGCTTTCTAAGATGTCATACCAGCAGGTAGCATATGAGGTTATGAAGCTTTTCCTTACGGATTTCACAGAGGAAGAGCTTAAAAATTGTATCAACAGGGCATACGACAGCAAGTTTGATACTACTGAGATTGCACCGCTTAAGTTTGCTGACGGGGCTTACTACCTTGAGCTGTTCCATGGCTCTACAATAGCCTTCAAGGATATGGCATTATCCATTCTGCCTCATTTACTTATCACATCTGCAAAGAAAAACAATGTTAAAAACGAGATTGTCATCCTGACAGCCACATCAGGAGACACAGGAAAGGCAGCTATGGCAGGCTTTGCTGATGTTGAGGGGACACAGATTATCGTTTTCTATCCAAAGAATGGTGTCAGCCCGATTCAGGAGAAGCAGATGCTTACACAAAAGGGTGCCAATACTCATGTAGTGGGTATTCACGGCAACTTTGACCAGGCACAGTCAGCGGTAAAGGCTATGTTCAATGATAAGGCTCTTGCAGAGACGATGGATGCCGCAGGCTATCAGTTCTCATCCGCCAACTCAATCAATATAGGTCGCCTTGTACCACAGATTGTGTACTATGTATATGCTTACTCAAAGCTTTTTGCACAGGGAGCTGTCGCAAAGGATGAGAAGATAAATATCGTTGTTCCTACGGGAAACTTTGGAAATATACTTGCAGCGTTTTATGCAAAGAATATGGGACTTCCTGTTGCAAAGCTTATCTGTGCTTCAAACGAGAACAAGGTGCTTTACGATTTCTTCACAACAGGAGAGTATGATAAAAACAGAGAGTTTATCCTCACAAATTCACCATCCATGGATATTCTCATTTCTTCAAACCTTGAGAGACTCATTTACCGTATCGCAGGAAATGATGCAAATAAGAATGCTCAGCTTATGGCTTCGCTTGCTAAGGATGGCAAATACACTGTAACACCTGAGATGAAGGAAAAGCTTTCTGACTTCTATGGAAATTACACAAGTGAGAAGGAAACCGCTGAGGTTATTAAAAAGCTTTACGAGGATACAGGATACATTATTGATACTCATACAGCAGTTGCAGCAGGTGTATATGACAAGTATAAGGAGGCTACAGGTGATACAGCCACAAAGACTGTTATCGCATCTACAGCAAGTCCATTCAAATTCACAAGAAGTGTGATGGATGCAATTGATCCTAAGTACGATTCAATGACAGACTTTGAGCTTGTAGATGAGCTTTCAAAGCTTGGCAACGTTAAGGTACCAAATGCCATCGAGGAAATCAGGGATGCAAAGATTCTTCACAACACAGTCTGTGATGTGGATCAGATGGAAAACACTGTTAAGAAAATGCTCGGTGTGCAGTAATAATATAATGTTACCTTTTGCCCATTTAATCATATAATTGTAATTTGTTTGATATATAATTATGTATAGCGCAACATAAAAGAACATCTGCTGATTGCAGATGTTCTTTTTGTGCTCTAATTATAGAGTAAATAATTATCAGATTACTGAAACCGCCTTGCAGAGATATTAGAATTCAATAATAAAGTGAATGGCTCCGAAAGGGTATAACAGCTTGAGCTTGCAGGCTTTATTGAAGCTGCGTGTCTGTCCATCAAAATGCTCAGGTGCAGTGAGAGTAAGCTCAAGTGCCTGATCATTTGAACAGTTGACCAGAAACAGTCCATTGTTCAGGTTCAGGAAATCATCGAGAGATGCCTGTACATACTCGTCGTATACTGAAAATGATTCATTTACATAGCGTGATGCAAAATTGATGGCTGTTGTCTGACTCATGCCTATGTATGTAGATATGGCATAGCTGCCCTCGATGTCCTGACGTACCATGCAGTCCGCACTAAAGCTGTCACATATCTCGGCAGAGAGCGGAGTGTAGTCATCACCGACAAATCGGATAAAGCTGTTAAACAAAAGCTCAAGATACATAATGTCAATGGCAGAAGGATCTATGCCTGTATTGGCAAAAAAATGACCTATCAGATGATTTATACTGTCCTTATCCTCGAGTACCATGTCAAGATCGGAAATAGCATTCTCACTGCGGTAATCATGTATACTCTTTTCGAGAGTGGTATTGTCAATTATGCCTTTGTCTAAAAGAATCTGTCCTAAAAGAAGAAAGTCAGGGCTTTGGATGTTTAAGAGATCCTTTACCTGCTCGTCTGTCAGATAGCCCATTTCTATTGTAAGCTCACCAAACTTCTTGTCCTGATGGGTCTGCTCGACTATTACTGAATCAACCTCGGCAGCTGTCATAAGCCCTGAGTGGATGGCAAGAGTACCGAGCTTTGCGTGCTTTTGTGCTTTTTCTTTGAGTGCGTCAAAAAGCTGCTCATTAGTGATATACCCCTTTGATAGGAGAAAATTGCCAAAAAATTGAGTATACATATTAATTTCCTCCTATGTGCTTCTTAATCAGACTTATGACCTGATCCTTGTCGATTGGTTTCTGAATGAAGTCACATGCTCCGGCAGCAAGAGCCTTTTTAAGCTCGGACTGTGTGCCTACAGATGATGCAACGAAGATGGTAGCACTGCTGTCATACTCCATAATTTCTGAGATAGCGGCATTTCCATCCTTTACTGGCATTACAATGTCTATAAATGTGAGATTTGGCTTATGCTCCTTGTACATATCAATGGCGAGCTGTCCGTTTGCCGCCTCAATGATAGTCGGTGAACCAATGGAATTGATTATGTCCTTCATCTGTTTTCTTGCGAGAATCGAATCATCGCATATAAGTATTTTTAAATCGTCAAGCTGCATTTTAAAAACTCCTTCCCCTTGAAAATATAAATATATTTTACTACATTAATAATAGAAATTCAAGAAATAGTTGGGACTTATTTACCATTTATTTTTTCCTTACATGAGGTTATACTAATTTTGGTGATTTTACATATTTTTTGTATATATAAGATCCGTGATAACTATTTAGGAATAATAAATAAAAATACAGGAGAAAGAAGCATGAACTATTTTATTATAATAGATGCGGTCACACTGATACTGGGAATTTACATAATATTTGTGTCACTGCGAATGAAGAAAAGCGGCAAAATTGAAAGTACCTTTGTGGCTGAGGATGAGATGAAAAAGATAAAGGATACGGCCGGATATATAGCTTATATTTATCCAAAGTCACTTGTATTCGGCATTGTGATCTTTGTTATCAGTATAGTTGCGATAGTTTCGGATTGCCTCAAAAAGATACCGTACTGGTCATATGTGGAGATGATTATATTCGTCGCAGTAATTATCTGGTTTTCAAATATGTTACGAAATGCCAGAGAAAAATTTGTTAAATTCTAACATGAATTTTGCATTGCAACATGAGACATAATAAAGTATAATGAATTTACAAAGATACCTGAGATGTTCGACAACCCTGTGTATTTAGAACCTACATTTACTTTAAACGGGATTCCTATATGAGCTGTTGGATGTCAGGCCGTCATTATGCAGCGGAAGGCAGAAGGCAGACTGCGGTTACCCACCTAGCAAGAGCGCTAGGAGTCTAAATTACAGGACCGGCATTTTGGGTTCTTACAAAAGAATAATAATGTACAAAAGAACTCCGGACGCACAAGAGATTTATGAGATACAAAAGATTTTTAAAGCACAAAGGATTCTTAAGTACAGATGATAAAGGGAGCTGTTTTTGCAGCTCCCATTTTTTGAGCAGTAACCACTATTTGGGTGTTAAGGAGAACAGAAATTTGGCAAATAGAAGACGAAGACGGCAAAAGCCGAATCAGATGGTCTGGATAATGCTTGCGATAACCGTGGTATGCGTGGTTATTGTTTTTGCAATTGTTATGGCGCAAAAGGAAAAGGGGGCACTTGTAAAACAGGCGAGGGCTGTGACGAAGGATATGGTGTATGAGAATGCATATATTGTGTCAAATGACGATGGAAGGCTGATTTTCATATGTGATGGAGAGCTTTACAGGGCTAAGGGAACCATGGAGGAGAGCTTTACAGGGGTCTGTGATATTGAAATCAGTGGCTCTAAGGTCAAAAAGATACAGATAAAGCCGGATGATATATCAGGTGTGATGCTGTCATACGGAAACGGAACCATGCAGATTGCAGGGCAGGGTGACATTCCAATGCAGTCAGACAAGCTGCCGGTGTATGATGAGACAGGAGCAGCGCCTAAGGAAATAGCGGTTTCTGACCTGATAATCGGAAGTGAAACTCTTTCTTACATACTTGATTCCGGCAGGATATGTGCCATCGTCAGAAGACAGGTACCTGACCTTACATACATAAGAGTGCTTATAAAAAACGATGGAAAGGATGTATTTCCAACAATTGCGGCAGCTGCCGCAGCTAACCTTTATGTGGATGATGCTGATTGTGGAAGCAATGCTATTGACGATGTGGGTGCATATATGGCAAATGCACAGAAAGGTAAGATAAAGGTGAGCTCAGCGGACAATTATGTCAGCATAAACGGTAAGAGCTATCCGGGCTCATTTGAGTTTATCGGGACAGATGCAGGAATTGTGGCGGTGAATACAGTCGATGTGGAGACATATGTGCGCTATGTGCTGCCGTCGGAGATGCCGTCTACATTTGATGCAGAGGCGCTTAAGGCTCAGGCTGTTTGCGCAAGAACCTTTGTATATTCACAGATGAAAAATACACAGTATGCGCTATACGGAGCAAATATTGACAATACCACGGCTTTTCAGGTCTATAACGCTTCAGAAACAAAGCAGTCGACCGATGAGGCTGTAAAAGCTACAGCAGGACAGGTTGTCTCATGTGGAGGAAGCTTAATAACATGTTATTATTTTTCTACGTCTGCCGGAAAAACCGAAGATATGGAGGTATGGTCTTCGAGTACACCGGATTTCATACACAAGGTGGAGTCGGTGGATGACAATTCGCCATACTACAGATGGACCTCGGAGCTTGATTTATCGGCATACAATGATCCTCAGTACGGCACAGCAACAGGTATTTCTGTCGATAAGACATCGGATGCTGGGTATGTACTTTCGCTCACAATAAATTATGGAAACAAATCGCAGACCTTTACGGCGGAGAATGATATAAGAAAGGCGTTAGGGCATTATCAGAAAAAAGTTACATTAAACGATGGCTCTGCGAGGGAGAATATGTCGATGATACCAAGCGCCTGCTTTAGTGTGAGTGCCGGTGCAAATGGTCACTATACACTGTCCGGAGGAGGCTTCGGCCATGGAATAGGCTTCAGCCAGTATGGGGCAGACAAGCTGGCAAAGGCAGGAAGCAGCTATAAGGATATAATCGGATATTATTATAAGGATGTGACTGTGGTGGATATAAGCAGTGTACGTAGTGAGCAGTGATATGTCTCAATTATTATAACTTTCGGGATTTTATTATATTTAGCAGTCACTATAGCCGATTTAAAGGTGAATTTTTACGTTAAAAAAAATTGATAGCATGGATAGTAGAAATGTGGTAATATCGAAGTGCTTAGATACATGACTATGTGTGTGATAGTAAGATACATTGTAATTATTTCGTAAGAAAACAAGAGGATTTGATAATGAATTTACCGATAGAGTTTGAAAAAAAGATGAAGGCCTTTCTGGGCAATGAGTGGGATGATTTCTTATACAGCTATGACAATAACAGATTTCAGGCGCTCCGATTCAATACCTTAAAAGTGCAAAGCCCTGAAGAAATAATGCGGATATTGAATGTACTTGGAATTTCTTCAGATAAAAGGGTTTCGTGGGCAAATGAGGCATATTACTTTGATGAGAACGTGCGTCCGGGAAAGCATCCGTATCATGAGATGGGGCTTTACTACATACAGGAGCCAAGTGCCATGTCGGCGGCTGCACTTTTAGCTCCAAAGCCGGGTATGAGAGTGCTTGACCTGTGTGCGGCACCCGGTGGAAAGAGCACACAGCTTGCCACATATTTAGGAGACAGCGGACTTTTGGTATCAAATGAGATTAACACACAAAGAAGCCGGATTTTGTCGCAGAATATAGAGCGTATGGGAATCAAAAATGCGATTGTGACAAATGAGGACAGCTTTGTGCTTGCTTCACATTTCCCAGGCTTTTTTAATGCTATACAGGTGGATGCACCTTGCTCAGGAGAAGGAATGTTTCGAAAGCTGCCTGAGGCAATAGAGCAGTGGAGCGTGGAAAATGTGGCAATCTGTGCGGCAAGGCAGAAGGAAATATTGGATAATGCTGCGGTGATGCTTAAGCCGGGAGGCGTGATAGTATACAGCACATGCACCTTCTCAAAGGAAGAAAATGAGGATGTAATTGAGTATTTTTTGGAGAGACATCCTGATTTTACACTTGAAGAAATGGAGCGCTTCTGGCCGCATAAGGTGGACGGAGAGGGACATTTTGTGGCAAAGCTTGTGAGAAGAGGCAGTGTGGACACAGACCTTAAAGCTGACAGGAAAAACAAAAAGAACAAAAATAGTAAGAACAGGAAAAATGAAACAAAGCCGGCTCTCACAAAAGAAAATATGAAGCTTCTCTCAGAGTTTCTTGATGAGACTATATCAGAGAATATGGCAGCATGGATAAAAAACTCAAGGCTTGTCATGTTTGGGGAGCAGCTCTACAGGCTGCCTGATATGGAAGTGGATATTAAGGGCCTTAAGGTGCAGCGAGCAGGGCTTCATATAGGAGAGTTTAAAAAACAGCGCTTTGAGCCGTCGCATTCGCTGGCACTTGCACTTAAGCTAAATGATGCTAAAAACGTAGTAAAGCTTACATGTGACAATCCGCAGACTATCGGCTTTTTCAATGGTCAGTCAGTTATGTTATCTGATGAGCAGGCGGCTGAATGCAAAAAGGGCTGGGCACTTGTATGTGTAGATGGATATCCGGCCGGCTGGGGCAAGGTGAATGGTGCACAGGTTAAAAACCATTATCCTAAGGGGCTTAGAAATAAAATATAAAGAAAATAGAAAAATTTTCTACTTGCAAAATATAGAGATTGTGCTAAAATGACTTATGTGTTATTAAGAAATAAGCATTTGCGATATATATGTCGCAGCTATATATAATAAAAGCAATGAAGGTGCATAGTAGATTATAGTACTTTGACCAGAGAGAGATTGTCATCGGCTGAAAGCAGTCTTACAAAAAGGCTATTGATTGAAGTTCACACTGAAGCTGCATGGATGAAGCACAGTAGTTCATGACGTGTTATGTACGTTACACATATCAATGAGAGTCCATTGGATATTTCTTCAATGGAAATCAGGGTGGTATCGCGGAATTTTCGTCCCTGCATGGTTTAATAGCCATGCAGGGACGTTTTTTATCGCATAAACGGCGAATTCAAGCTTGAAGTTACGGGTTTATGCAAATTAAGAAAAATATTATGAGGTGAAATTCGATGAGAGACAAAATTCAACAGATCAGAGAAAAAGCACTTGCTGAAATTGATAAGGCTGACGGTCTTGAAAAATTAAATGATGTGCGTGCTGCAATTCTTGGAAAGAAGGGTGAGCTCACAGCAGTCTTAAAGGGCATGAAGGATGTTGCTCCTGATGAGAGACCAAAGGTAGGCCAGTGGGTCAATGAGACACGTGAGGCAGTTGAGAAGCTTCTTGATGAGAAGGTTAAGAAATTTGAGGCAGAGGCACTTAAGCGCAAGTATGAGAGCGAGAAAATAGATGTCACTATGCCTGCAAAGAGAAGCAAAAAGGGTAATCTTCATCCTGTAACACAGGTAAAGGATCAGCTCTCAGAGATTTTCACATCTATGGGCTTTGAGGTTTATGAGGGAACAGAAATCGAGAATGATTACTATAATTTTACAGCTTTAAATACTCCAAAGGATCATCCGGCCCGTGATATGCAGGATACATTCTACTTATCACCTGAGTTCTTACTTCGTACACAGACCTCAGCAGGACAGATTCACGTTATGGAAGCAAAGAAGCCACCTATCAAGGTTGTTTCACCGGGTAAGGTTTTCCGTTCGGATGATGATGCGACACATTCTCCTATGTTCACACAGATGGAGGGACTTGTGGTAGATAAGGGCATCACGCTCTGCGATTTAAAGGGTATGCTTGACCAGCTTGTAAAGAAGATGTTCGGAAAGAATGTCACAACACGTCTTCGTCCTTCATACTTCCCATTTACAGAGCCGTCTGTAGAGGTTGATGTAAGCTGTTTCCAGTGCCACGGCAAGGGCTGCTCTTTATGCAAGGGCACAGGCTGGATTGAGGTGCTTGGTGCAGGCGTAGTAAATAAAAAGGTGCTTGAGGGCTGTGGCATAGACACAAATGAGTACAGTGGTTTTGCATTTGGTATCGGTCTTGAGCGTATTGCAATGCTCAAATACGGAATTAACAACATCAAGCTTTTATTCGAGTCAGACCTTAGGGTATTAGACCAGATTGATGACAACTAGATTCATTTTTCTTGAATATATAACAGGAGGCAAAAATTATGTTAACACCACTTAGCTGGTTAAAAGATTATGTAGATATAGATGTAACACCAAAGGAGTTAGAGGAAAAATTATTCTCATGTGGTTTCGAGGTTGAGGAATCATATGAGGTGGGAAAGGATATCTCAAACGTAGTAGTCGGTCTTGTAGAAAAATGTGAGCCGATTCCTGAGACACACCTGAGCCTGTGTCAGGTAAATGCCGGATCACATGGCACATTCCAGATCTGCTGTGGAGCGGACAATGTAAAAGCAGGGGGCAAATATCCTCTTGCACTTATCGGCGCAACAGTATATGCCACAGCAAAGGATCACGTTACAATAGAGGGCGTGATGGAGATAAAGCAGGGCAAGCTGCGTGGATATGATTCATATGGAATGTTATGCTCAGGCGTAGAGCTTGGCTTAAATGAAGATCTCTATCCGGGGGCAGGCTACAACGGACTTTTGGTTTTACCTGAGGATGCTAAGGCGGGAGATGATGTAAAACCTATCCTCGGCCTTGATGACTGGATTTTTGATATTGCAATCACAGCAAACAGACCTGACTGCCAGTGTATATATGGCATGGCAAGAGAGGTTGCTGCTGTTTTGGGAAAAGAGCTTAAGGAGCCTGCACTTGACTATACTGCTGATGATGTGAAGAAGGAAAATTTCAAGGTATCTGTTCTGGCACAGGATATCTGCCCTCGCTACACAGCTCACTATGTGCATGATGTAAAAATCTCTGAGTCACCGGCATGGATGAGAAAGCGTCTTGCACTTGTTGGAATAGGCTCTATCTCAAATGTGGTAGACATCACTAACTTTATTTTAAAAGAGCTCGGACAGCCAATGCATGCTTTTGATTACTCATACCTTGAGGGAGATGAGATTGTAGTAAGACGTGCAAACGATGGAGAGAAAATTGTCACACTTGATGAGAAGGAATTTGAGTTAAACAGCAATAACCTCGTTATCTGTGACGGAAGGAAGCCAGTTGCGCTCGCCGGTATCATGGGCGGCTTAAACTCTGAGATTAACGACGGAACCACAGAGGTAATGTTTGAGTCTGCAAAATTTGCAAGAGATAATATCAGAAAGAGCTCACGTGCGCTGGGACAGTCATCTGATTCGAGTGCACTTTACTCAAAGGGTGTAAACGAGTACACAACAGCCATGGCCATGAAGAGAGCGCTTCACCTGATGGAGGAGCTTGGCTGTGGTAAGGTTTCTTCAACTCACGTTGAGGTGACTACTGGAAACTCACTTGAGCCAAAAGAGATGAAGGTTTCTATTGCAAAGGTTAATGGTGTGCTTGGAATAGAGGTACCTACAGAGGATATTGTGAGAATACTCACAAATTTAGGCTTTGCACCGGTTGTAAGTGGTGATGAGCTGACACTCATGATTCCTGCATATCGTGAGGATATGGAGGATTATCCGGATGTTGCCGAGGAGGTTATCCGTATGTATGGCTATGACCACGTCATTCCTGCATTCATGCCTACGGCACAGGTTACACTCGGAGGACTCAACCTTAGACAGCAGACAGAGCGCAAGATAAAAGAGGTGCTCTGTGCAGCAGGCGCGTATGAGGGAATACATTACTCATTCTTCTCACCTGCTGATCTTGATTTGCTCAGATTCCCGGAGGATGCACCTGAAAGACATGCTATCAGGCTTATAAACCCAATCAATGTTGACCTCTCGCTTATGAGAACAACACTTGCTTCTGAGATGCTTTATGCCATAGCAAGAAATCAGAAGAAGGGTATCCTGGAGGGAAGAATCTTTGAGCTGGGAAATATCTTTATCGCAAAGGAGCTTCCGCTTACAGAGTATCCGGATGAGAGAGAGACACTTTGTGCAGGCGTATTCGGTGAGGATGAATCGTTCTTTACTATAAAGGGACTGGCTGAGACTGTAGCAGATGCGCTTGATGTGAAGTTTACATACAAGCCGGCTCAAAAGCCATTCCTTCATCCATATCAGACAGCAGAGGTATTCTGTGACGGACAAAAAATCGGATATCTCGGTCAGGTAAGATATGAGATATGCGATGAGCTTGACATGAGAGTACCAGCATATGTGATGGAGCTTGACCTTAGAGTACTTTCACAGTGGTATGGAAAGGACAGAGTATTTACTCCAATCTCAAAATTTGATGATGAGAAGAGAGATTTTGCCTTTGTTGTGGACAAGGATATCACATGTGAGCAGATTGAAAACGGTATCAGGGAAGCCTGTGATTATGTCTCAGATGTTACACTGTTTGATGTTTACGAGGGTGTACAGCTTCCTCCGAATAAGAAGAGCATGGCGTACAGTGTAGTATTTACACCAAAGGATGAGGAGCTTAAGACTAAGAAGGTCGAGGGCTTTGTAAAGGATATACTTGCTCATCTTAAAGAGACTGCAGGTATCACACTTCGTGGTTAGACGTTAGTATAGTGTTAGGAATAGGAAAATTATGGACGTAAAAGATTTTGATTATGATCTTCCGGAGGAGCTGATAGCACAGGATCCTCTGGAGGACCGCTCCAGCTCAAGACTCATGGTGCTTGACAAGAATACAGGAGAAGTCAGCCATCATGTGTTCAAGGAGATTGTTAAATATTTAAGACCGGGCGACTGCCTTGTGCTCAACAATACAAAGGTCATTCCTGCACGTCTGTTTGGCGTGAAGGAAGGAACTATGGCAAAGATAGAGATACTTCTTCTAAAGCGCAGACAAAATGACGTATGGGAGACTCTTGTAAAGCCCGGTAAAAAGGCAAAGCCGGGCACAAAGATTATATTTGGTGACGGACTTTTAACAGGTGAAGTAATAGATGTGGTTGATGATGGAAACAGGCTGATTCAGTTCAGCTATGAGGGTATTTTTGAGGAGATACTTGATAAGCTCGGACAGATGCCGCTGCCTCCGTATATAACACATCAGCTAAAGGACAAGAACCGCTACCAGACAGTATATGCAAAGTATGACGGCTCGGCCGCTGCGCCTACGGCAGGACTGCATTTCACAAAGGAACTTTTACAGCAGGTAAAGGATAAGGGAGTGGATATAGCAGAGGTGACTTTACATGTGGGGCTTGGCACGTTTAGACCGGTAAAGGTGGATAATGTGCTTGATCACCATATGCATTCTGAGTTTTACATGGTGTCACAGGAGGCTGCAGACAAGATTAATAATGCAAAGAAAAATGGCGGCAGAATAATATCTGTCGGCACTACAAGCACTCGTACCTTAGAGGCAGCATCCGATGAAAACGGCATGCTAAAAGAGTGCAGCGGATGGACGGATATCTTTATTTATCCGGGATACAGCTTTAAGGTGATTGACTGTCTGATTACAAATTTCCATCTGCCGCAGTCTACACTTGTCATGCTTGTGTCAGCATTAGCAGGCAGAGAGCATGTCCTTAATGCATACAAAGAGGCTGTAGAGGAAAGATACAGGTTTTTCAGCTTTGGTGATGCGATGTTTATAACGAACGATATGCATATGGACGATGAGGCAGCTGAATAAATTTTACTTGTAAAAATCAGTCATATATACTAATATGTTGTTTGAGGGTAATTTGTTCCCTTAGTCAATAATATAATAGATGGGGTAAAGTGAATGGAAGAAAAGAGAAGACATAAAAGACTTGACATTGATGTATCGGTACAGTTAGAGCGGCTGGATGAGGACGGAGTGACAACACTTAAGTATTGTCATGTGGATGTCACAGATATTTCCAGAAGCGGTATAGGATTTAATGCAAAGGTACCTCTTGATATACATACATATTATGACACCAAGATCCAAATTTGGACCAAGGAGGTTGTGGATGCGGTTGTCGAGATTGTACGAAGAACAGACAGTGAAGAAGGAGTATATCACTATGGTGCTGTGTTTATCGGTATGACAGACACTGATGCACTCAAGATTGATATTTATCAGATTTTCAATGATTTATAAAGTAAAAAAAGTAAATCATCCACATGATATAGTAACCAGTGTACCTGGCTCAAAGAGTATCACAAACAGGGCCCTTTTAATCGCTGCACTCGCAAGCGGGCGCAGCGTTTTAAAAGGGTGTCTTTTTAGTGATGATTCGAGACATTTTATAGATGCACTGATTCGTCTTGGATTTCCGGTTTTGGTGGATGAGGATAAAAGAAAAATAACAATAACAGGCTTTGGAGGCAGGATACCAAAGAATGAAGCTGAGATAGATGTGGGAAGTGCAGGTACCGCTGCACGTTTTCTTACAGCTCTTCTTGGACTGTCAAAGGGCAGATACCATATAGTGTCTTCTGAGCAGATGAAGAAGCGTCCTATGAAGGATCTGCTTGTATCGCTTGAAAAGCTGGGTGCCCATATTGAGTATGATGAGAACGAATATCATTTTCCTTTTACCATCGGAAATACAGGGGAGTATGCTGATACTGTTGATATAAACGTAGACAAGAGCAGCCAGTTTTTGAGTGCCCTTCTTATCTCGGCGATAGTGATGGAAAAGAACTTTACGATTAATGTCACAGGAACGCATGGTATGGCATATGTTGAGATGACGCGTCTTATGATGAAGCAGTTTGGGCTTGATGTGATGCAGGATAAAAAGAATAACAGCTTTATTATCCCTAAGAAAGCGGCGTATGAAAGCTTAGACTATGATATAGAGCCGGATGTGTCGGCTGCATGCTATTTTTATGCAATGAGCCCGCTTTTACATGTTAAGTCAAAGGTGATGGGGGTGCACCAGAACAGCTTGCAGGGAGATGTGGCATTTCTTGATGTGCTTGCGGATATGGGCTGCACAATTTCCGACGAGGCAGACGGCATAGTGTGTATGCCACCAAAGAATGCTCATATACATGGCGGAAGCTGGGATTTGTCAACATTCTCAGATCAGGCGCTGACACTTGCTGCGATTGCACCGTTTGCAAAGGAGCCTGTAGGGATAGAAGGCATTTCGCATATCCGTCTGCAGGAGTGTGACAGGATAAAAGCCATCGAGGAAAACCTGGCTGAATTAGGTGTGAGGGTTGAAGAAACTGAAAATGGCTTAAGGATTTATCCGGCAGAGTGTATTAAGCCTTGTAAAATTAAAACGTATGACGATCATCGCGTAGCCATGTCATTTACTTTGCCGGGGCTTAAGGCAGAGGGGGTTGAGATAATAGACCCTTATTGCTGCCGCAAGACTTTTGAGAATTTCTATGAGGTACTTGAGGAGAGCGTCTATTAATAAAGTGTTATTGGTTTCTGTTTATTTGTAAACAGTGCTGCATTGGACGGTATAAAAAGAGCTGTAAAACGAATCAAATTCGTTTTACGGCTCTTTGTTTTTGGTATTAAAACCATATAACAGGATAAATCATCTGCGGTGAATAGTATAGTTTCTTTCTTTAAGTACGCTGATAGCCGATTCAAGAGCATCTTCGTCATAGAACTCTATGCGCAGTACACCCTCCTCAAACTCACGGTTGTTTATGATGCCGATATTCTTGATGTTGATGCCGTTGAAGGCTAAAAGGCTTGCAAGCACTGCAATACCGCCTGCCTCATCGGCAATATCGACAAATATCTCGTGGAAATCCTTGCGGATTTTGGCACCGGGCAGTGTGAGTGAATCCCTGTAATTCTTTGAATCCTGGAAATAATCAATCATCTTTTGAGAACTGCCCTCTGCAATTATTTCGCGAAGCTTATGGAAATTGGCTTCATACTGGTCCATGAGTGAGAGCAGCTGTGTTTTGTTGGACTCACATATGTTTTCCCACATGACAGGGGAGCTTGCGGCGATACGTGTCACATCGCGGAAGCCACCGGCAGCAATTGTTTTCATGGTCTCTTTTTCGGAATCAATATGCTCAATCAGATTGACAAGAGAGTATGCAATCATATGTGGCAGGTGGCTGATGGCTGCGGTAGCATGATCGTGCTCCCTGTAGTCTAAAATGAGAGCTATCGAGCCGAGCGAAAGTACAAATTGTCTGAAATTATTCAGATTTTCTTCAGTAGTTGCTGCAGTAGGAGTGATAATATAGTAGGCGTTCTCCAAAAGCTGCTTGTCTGAATTGAGTATGCCCGTTTTTTCAGAGCCGGTCATAGGATGCCCGCCGATAAAATTGTGCTCAAGGCCAAGCTCTATAACCTTTTCGTGAATCTGGGTTTTGGTGCTGCCTACATCTGTGATGATACAGTCATCCTTTATGATATCCTTAAGTTGTGTGAGATATTCGATATTTTTGTTTACCGGTGCACACAGAAAGATTACGTCGCAGTCTTTAAAAGAGTTAAGCTCTAAAAGCTCATTATTATCTATCAGGCCAAGCCCAAAGGCATCCTCTGTGGTCTGTTGATGCCCTGCTGTTGCGATAATTGAGACCTTTGGATTATTTTCTTTCATTTTTCTGGCTATCGAGCCGCCAATCAGACCGAGCCCTATAAAGCCAACTTTATCAAAATGCATTTATGTGTATCTCCTAATTATTTATTGTAACTATTCAGAATCACCACACACACATTCTCAAAATCGCACTATAGTGGTTCGGAATATTTACAATATATTATATCCAATTTAACACTATAAAGCAATAAATTATTGACATATTTATTCCAATATAATAATAAAAAATAATCGTCAGATTGCATAAAAGTGTTGTAAATTATATAAAATATTAGTACAATGTTTACATACTATAATAATGTCAGGGAGGTACTTGAAATGAATGTTTACACTACTGAGAAGATTCGAAACGTCGTGCTTTTAGGCCATAGCGGCTGTGGCAAGACATCACTCGTGGAAGCTATGGCATATCTGGCAGGACAGACTACCAGAATGGGCACTGTAGCGGATGGCAGCACTATCAGCGATTTTGACAAAGAAGAGATAAAGCGTCAGTTCTCTATACATACATCGGTTGTACCGATTGAGTGGGATAATGTCAAAATAAATATTCTCGATACTCCTGGATTTTTTTGATTTTGTGGGAGAGGTTGAAGAAGCTGTATCGGCTGCAGATGCTGCAATCATCGTGGTTTCAGGCAAGGCAGGCATACAGACAGGCACAAAAAGAGCATGGGAGATATGCGAGAAATACAAGCTGCCGAGGATGATTTTCGTGACGGACATGGATATCGACAATGCAAGCTTCAAGGATGTGGTATTAAAGCTGCAGGAGCTTTACGGCAAGAAAATAGCTCCATTTCATCTGCCGATCAGAGAGAATGAGAAGTTTGTGGGCTATGTCAATGTCATCCAGCAGAGGGCAAAGAGATGGAATGAAAGCGGAGGCGTGGATAAGTTTGATGTGCCTGAGTACTCAAAGGAGAACCTGGGAATATGTCGTGAGGCTTTAGTTGAAGCTGTAGCTGAGACAAGTGAGGAGTTCATGGACAGATATTTCGGCGGAGAGGAGTTTTCTGATGATGAAATCAGGGCTGCGCTTCGTGCAAACGTGCTTGAGGGCTCTATTGTACCGGTGCTCATGGGCTCAAATATTCTCGCAAGAGGCATGTATACACTTATGGCTGATATTGTGAAATACCTGCCAAGTCCTGAGAAGAGAAGCTGTACCGGTATTAACACCAAGACAAATGAGGTGTATAATGCTGATTATGATTTTGCAAAATCAAAGAGCGCTTATGTGTTCAAGTCTATAGTTGACCCGTACATCGGTAAGTATTCACTGATCAAGGTTAATTCGGGCGTATTAAAGACAGATGATGTACTTTACAATTATCACAGGGACTGCGATGAAAAAATCGGAAAGCTCTATGTGATGAGAGGCAGTAAGGTGGAGGAAGTGAAGGAGCTTCATGCAGGTGATATAGGAGCGCTTGCAAAGCTTACAAAGACTCTTACGACAGATTCGCTTTCCACCAGAAATATGCCGGTTACATATCTTAGAACAAGTATATCAAAGCCGTATGTGGCAATGCGCTACAAGGCAAAGAAAAAGGGCGATGAGGACAAGATTTCCCAGTCTTTACAGAAACTGTTAATGGAGGATCTGACACTAAACAGTGTAAATGACAGCGAAAATGGACAGACTGTACTATATGGTATCGGTGATATGCAGCTTGAGGTAGTGGCAAGTGAGCTTCTTGAAAAGTACAAGGTGGAGATAGAGCTTATGCGTCCAAAGGTAGCCTTTAAGGAGACTATCAGGAAAAAATCTGACGTAGAGTACAAGTACAAGAAGCAGTCGGGCGGACACGGACAGTACGGACATGTCAAGATGACATTTGAGCCGTCAGGTGATATGGATACGCCATATGTATTTGAGCAGACGGTCGTAGGAGGAGCTGTACCGAAGAACTTCTTCCCGGCTGTTGAAAAGGGTATTGCAGAGTCCGTGAAAAAGGGACCTCTTGCAGCCTATCCTGTGACAGGTATAAAGGCTGTGCTGTATGACGGCTCTTATCATCCGGTTGATTCATCTGAGATGGCCTTTAAGGTGGCAACACAGCAGGCCTTTAAAAAGGGCATTATGGAGGCAAAGCCGGTGCTTCTTGAGCCGATTGCCACTCTTAAGGTAGTGGTGCCTGAGGGCTATACAGGTGATGTGATGGGTGAGCTTAACAAGAGACGTGCGCGAGTGATGGGCATGAACCCGACAGACAATGGATATCAGGAGATAGTTGCGGATATTCCTTATCTGGAGCTTTATGGATACAATGCCACACTTCGCTCAATGACGAGTGGAAGCGGCACATTCTCGTATGAGTTTGCCAGATATGAGCAGGCACCGGATGATGTGGCTGCAAAACAGATAGAAGAAAGGGCAAGCAAGCTTGTTGAAGTTGAAGAGTAGAATAGCATTAATTATATTACTTACATTGATTTTTACCAATACTCATGTGTTTGCATCGGAGATAAAAGAGGCAGAAGCTGCCTCTTTTGCTTCCGGGCCATCACTAAATACACTGGTTGACAATATGTCAGAAAGTGATGGTGTTTCATATATTTACTATAATCTGGGTGGTGCGGCAAACAATATCAATAATTATGGATACATCACGCCAAAGCAGAAATTCATGGGACTAAGAGAACCGCACAAATACGGTTATAAATTTGATGGCTGGTATCTGGATGAGCATTTTTCAAAAAAGGCGGATGTTCTGACATACGAAAAAGCAAATGGATATGTGGTATATGCCAAATGGGTCAGGACGATTAACAATGAATACAGCGTAGAGCATTACAATTACAGGAGTAATAAAAAAGCGCATACACTGGCGCTTAAGGATTGCGATTACGATTTTATAGATGAAATAGATATTCCGGGCATGCCGGAGACGAAGGAAAATGATTTTCTCAATAATTATATTTTCAGTGAGGCACAGTGTCCTCAGGGGATTTGTATCACGGACGAATACGTGCTTATCACGAGCTATTCTGATGACAAGGGCTCACTCGGGGAGCTTATGGTATTTGACAGGGAGGACGGAGAGTACCTTGTGACACTTGGCATGGATGCAAACAGTCACCTGGGAGGAATTGCCTTTGACGGGGAAAATGTATGGGTGTGCAATTCCTACGACACAACTGTGGAGCGCATCTCGTATGATTTTATCTCTCTAATGGCCACTGCGAATTCCAAGCAGGTCATCGATGCGACAGGTGTGGTAGATGTGTTTGATGTGGGAAACAAGCCGTCATGCATCACATTCTATGGAGGCAGGCTGTGGATAGCCACTCATAATATCCTTTTTAAGTCAAAGATGGTAGCATATTATTATGACAAAAAGGACGACAGGCTCACAAGCCTGAGCACATATACGATACCTGCCAGAGTGCAGGGCGTTACATTTGATGCCTCAGGAAAGGTATATCTGAGTACCTCCTATGGCAGGAATGAGTCATCGTATATCAAGTGCTACAAATCACTCATAGCTCTGTCGTCAAGGCCAAACAGCCCCGACATCACAATAGAGATGCCGCCGGGCTCAGAGGAGCTTGACAGTGTGGATAAAAGCTTGTATGTCATTTTTGAATCTGCGGGAGAGAAGTACCTTGAGGGTACGGATGGCAAGGGAAACTCGCCTGCACCGATAGACAAGATACTTCGCATAAATACAGATTCATTTAAAAATTAAACTATAGCATTTTTAAAAGCTTTTCAACCTGCCTGCGGTTTTTCTCAGGCAGGTTTTTGCTTAGCTCAGTGCACATGGAATAGACCTCTTCTTTGGTAAATTCTATGCCGTTACGCTTTGCCTCCTTAATACTTTCCATGAGAAACGGCATGGCACTTGTTGTGTCCTTTGGTTTTTCCTTTTGTGCAAAATTATTTAAAAATTCCTGCTTTGTCATAAATCTCCCTATTGTCCAAAACTGAAAAAATATTTAATAGATTGTCTATCGTATCCTGTTCGCTTTTGCTGCAGTATTTCTTTAAGGCATTGAGCATGGAAAGCCTTCTGTCTGCCATACTTTCTGTCTCTGCAACAGACAGTGCAGGTGCACAATCTATCATTCTCATTGAATTCATAAGTGATATGTAGTGAACCATAAGAGTCATTTGCTTTTGTGAGTCATGCGGCATATATGGAATTATGGTTTTAAGCATCTGAAGCTCCCTTGTCTGGGTTATTTCATCGAATGGTGTAAACAGGCTGTTCTCGTCCATAAAAATCCTTTAAAATATATTTCTATATAATATGTCACCTGATTCACATTATGCATGTTTACAGCATATATTATTAAAAAAAGATATATGCTTATCATAGATGGTCACGACGTATACGAGATAGACGAAGAATGCATCAAAAAGCACAGGGTGAAGGGCGAATGTAAAGTCCTTGAAAAGCTCAAAGAAAAAGAGCAGCGCAGGCAAAAAAAGAATACTGAAAAATCGTAAAAAGCTGCGGGCCGAAAAGACCCGCAGTAAAAATGTAAATCAGCAGCCGCAGCCACATCCGCAGCCGTTATTGCTGTTGCCGCCACAGCCAAAGCCACCACAGCAGAAAAGTAAGATGATAGCCCAGATACAGCTGTTATTGCCACTTCCACAGTCGTTTCCTCCGAAGAAAGAGCCTCCGTTACCATTTCCACAACAGCAGCACAGTAACAGGATGATCCATAAAATCGAAGAACATCCGCATCCGTTATCTGTATTGCTGCATGAACAGTTTGTTGCTGCTAAATCACTCATAAGTGACCTCCAATAAAATTTATTTACACTCTAGGTTATGATAGACATAACAAAGTGTTACACTAAGATTTAAATTTTTTTATTGACACAAAAAGTATAATTGTATACAATTATTCAAAAGATAAAACTAAGCACAGGAGATGTGAAGATGAGAGAAGTTTTGATGAACGAAAAAACAAATTTACTGCAGCTTGAAGAGCATTTTTATCAGCTCGTGGATGTAGATGAGCCGAATACTTTTAGAAATCTCTTTCCTTATTCAGAAGTTCCTAAGATAGCATTCAATGACAGAATAGTGCCGCACAATATGCCGGAGGACATTTGGATTACAGATACTACATTCAGAGATGGCCAGCAGTCGAGAGCACCGTACACGACGGAGCAGATTGTTACCATTTATGATTATTTACATAAGCTTGGTGGCCCTAAGGGAATAATCAGACAGAGCGAGTTTTTCCTCTACAGCAAAAAGGACAGGGACGCTGTTTACAAGTGTCTCGAGAGAGGATATAAGTTCCCGGAGGTTACATCGTGGATTCGTGCCAGCAAAAAGGACTTTGAGCTTGTAAAGGATATAGGACTCAAGGAAACCGGTATACTGGTAAGCTGTTCGGATTATCATATTTTCTATAAGATGAAGATGACCAGACGCGAGGTAATGAATATGTATCTGTCAGTCATCAGGGAGTGCCTTGAGACAGGAATAAGCCCTAGGTGCCATCTGGAGGATATCACACGTTCTGATATATATGGTTTTGTTATTCCGTTCTGTGTTGAGCTCATGAAGCTGCAGGAGGAGTACAAGATTCCGATTAAGGTGCGTGCCTGTGATACAATGGGATATGGAGTAAACTTCCCGGGAGCAGTTATACCTCGAAGCGTGCCGGGGATCATATACGGACTTAACACACATGCAGGTGTGCCTTCATCACAGATTGAGTGGCATGGACACAATGACTTTTACAAGGCAGTAAACAATTCGACTACGGCATGGCTCTACGGAGCAAGCGGTGTCAACTGTTCACTGTTTGGTATCGGAGAGAGAACCGGAAACACACCACTTGAGGCTATGGTATTTGAGTATGCACAGCTTAAAGGCACACTCGATGGAATGGATACAACGGTTATCACAGAGTTGTCAGAGTACTTTGAGAAGGAGCTTGGATATGTGCAGCCGAGCCGTACACCTTTTGTCGGCAGAAACTTCAATGTGACGAGAGCCGGAATCCATGCTGACGGACTTCTCAAAAATGAGGAAATTTACAACATATTCGATACAGGTAAATTCTTAAACAGACCACCTCTTGTAGCAGTGTCCAATACATCGGGACTTGCAGGAATAGCGCTGTGGATAAACACCTACTACCGCCTGCCGGATGACAGAAAAGTAGATAAGAACTCAAAGCTTGTGACCATGATAAAGGAATGGGTAGATGAGCAGTACGACGAGGGCCGTGTGACTACCATCACAGATAATGAGCTTGTAGTTCAAATTACTGATTGCTGTAAAAAGCTTAATATAGTATTATAGTGAGGTAGATTATTACATGTCACATGATAATTACAGCCTGAGTGCCAGAGTATACAATCATATCAGGGATGGTATACTTGCAGGAACATTTGCAAAGGGCGATGAGCTTAAGGAAAAGAATATCGGTGATGAGCTTGGAGTGAGCAGGACTCCCGTGAGGGAGGCACTGCGTCAGCTTGAGCTTGAGGGACTTGTGTCTATCATCCCCAATAAGGGAGCGTTCGTGGAGGGTGTTTCCACGGACGATATCAGGGATATATACGAGATAAGGGCTCTGCTTGAGGGACTTTGTGCCAGATGGGCTGCAACGAGGATATCGGACGAGCTCATGGCGGCCATGGAGGAGAATATTTATCTCACGGAGTTTCATGAGAAAAAGGGCAATGCAAAGAAGCTTCTTGAGCTGGACAATAGGTTTCATGAACTGCTGTATGAGGCCGGCGGAAGCAAGGAACTTATGAGGGTATTAAAGGACTATCATGAGTATGTCGGCAGAGTGAGAAAGGTGACACTCGGCGAGACAAAAAGAGCCAAAAACTCCACTCACGAGCATAAACAGATATGCGAGGCAATTAAGAATCATGACGCACTGCTGGCAGAAAAAAGCGCCAGAGAGCATATAAACAATTCAAAGAAAAATATGGAACACCTTGGTTGGGAGAACCTTATTAAGTAAAGGAGATTTAAGAATGAGCAAGATTACGATGACAACACCCCTTGTAGAGATGGACGGAGACGAGATGACCAGAATTCTCTGGCAGATGATAAAGGATGAGCTTTTAATACCTTTTATCGATTTAAAGACAGAGTATTATGATCTGGGCTTAGAGGAGCGAAATCGTACAGATGATCAGGTGACCGTTGAATCAGCAAAGGCAACCATGAAATACGGTGTCGCAGTAAAATGTGCGACAATCACACCAAACGCAGCCAGAATGACAGAGTACAATTTAAAGGAGATGTGGAAGAGCCCTAACGGCACAATAAGAGCCATGCTTGACGGAACAGTGTTCAGAGCACCAATCGTTGTAAAGGGTATAGAGCCAAACGTAAAGACATGGGTTAAACCAATTACAATCGCTCGTCATGCATATGGTGATGTATACAAGGCAACAGAGATGAAGGTAGCCGGTCCCGGAAAGGCTGAGCTTGTATTTACAGCAGAAGACGGAACTGAGACCAGAGAATTAATACATGAGTTTAAGGGCGCAGGAGTTATTCAGGGACAGCATAACCTGGATGATTCAATTGAGAGCTTTGCACATAGCTGCTTTAAGTATGCACTTGATACAAAGCAGGATTTATGGTTTGCTACAAAGGATACCATCTCAAAGAAATATGACCACACCTTCAAGGATATCTTCCAGGAAATCTTTGATGCACAGTATAAGGATGCTTTTGAGAAGGCTGGAATTACATATTTCTACACACTTATTGACGATGCAGTTGCCAGGGTAATGAAATCTGAGGGTGGATTTATCTGGGCATGCAAGAACTACGACGGAGATGTAATGAGTGATATGATCTCATCTGCATTCGGCTCACTTGCCATGATGACATCAGTGCTTGTATCCCCTCACGGATACTATGAGTATGAGGCAGCACATGGAACAGTTCAGAGACATTATTACAAGCATTTAAAGGGTGAGGAGACCTCAACAAACTCTGTAGCTACTATTTTTGCATGGACAGGAGCACTCAGAAAAAGAGGAGAGCTTGACAAGCTTCCGGCACTTTCTGAGTTTGCAGACAAGCTTGAGGCAGCCTGCATAAAGACTATTGAGAGCGGAAAGATGACAAAGGATCTCGCACTCATCACAACAATTGAAAATCCTACTGTTTTAAACAGCGAAGGCTTCATCAAGGCAATCAGAGAGGAGCTTGAGAAGACAATTTAATCTGAAATTTGGTTTTTAGCCTTAGAATAAGATATAACCCGGGGATAATTATGAATTTTTTGAATGTTAAATTCTTAACACATTGACAGATGACCTTCAAAAAATTATAATTAATCTTGGGTTTTTGTCTTTAAAAGAGAAATGATATCCTGATGATTGGAGGAATAAGACTTGAGTAAAGAAATATCACAGGCGGTTATCAGAAGGCTGCCACGATACTATAGATATCTCGGAGAGCTTTTGGATGAGGGAGTGGAGCGTATTTCATCAAACGATCTGAGTCACAGAATGAAAGTGACAGCTTCACAAATCAGACAGGATCTCAATAATTTCGGAGGCTTTGGACAGCAGGGATACGGATACAATGTTCAGTTTCTCTACGAGGAAATCGGAAAGATAATGGGACTTAACACAGAGCATAGAATAATTATCATCGGTGCAGGCAATCTGGGCCAGGCACTCGCCAATTATGTAAAGTTTGAAAAGCTTGGCTTTGTCATAACAGCGCTTTTTGACGTAAATCCTGAGCTTTCAGGAAAGAGTGTGCGAGGTATTCCAATCCTTATGCTAAGTGAGCTGGATGAGTATTGCAGAACACACAGGGTGGATATTGCGGCGCTCACCATGCCAAAGTCAAAGGCTGACTCTATTGCGTCAAAGCTTGTGGATTTAGGAATAAGGGCTATATGGAATTTTGCACATGTGGATCTTGAAATTCCAAATAAAGATGTGGTTGTGGAGAGTGTTCATCTGTCTGACAGCCTTATGCAGCTCAGCTATAATATTGTTAAAAACTCCAGAAATAAATAGAAGGTGAGTCTTATGAATGATAAAAAAGATTTTGAGGCTGCATTAAAAGGAAAAAAGGTGCCTTTACTGGTTTTAGACCAGAAGTGGCACAGACTTTTTGCCATTCATGGTAAGACTGACGAAATATCAGCCACGGAAAAAGAACTGGATGAGCTGTTAAAGCTGCAGGGAAAGTACAACAATGAGCTTAAGAATTTAAAAAAGCTTAAGTCGAAAATTATGTCTAATATTGTTGCCAACATGGGAGATGACGGTGATGAAAAGCGTGACAAGGATAAGCAGCTTATAGATGAGATAAATGAGAAAGCTGACAACATTGAGGGAGAGCTTATTGAAATCCAGAAGAATATAAAAGCTGTAAATGACAGGCTGATGCTTTTGTCGATGGATTACTTCAGTGAAAAAATCGAGAAAAATAAACTGGAATCAAAAGAAATTGACGACTGGATTGCAAATATAAGAGTTGAACTTAAGAAAAATGTAATCAGAAAACAGAACAGAGATATTAACAACAGGGAGATTTATTCGTATCTTCATGATATTTTTGGCGCTGAGGTTTTAGATCTTTTTGATATTGAATATGACGATCCTATGGTTTTCAATGCCAATAATGCAAATACTGATAATGCAAACAATGAGAATAAGGGGAATTGATATTGGAATATATTGTTACAGGTAATGAAATGAAGCTTCTGGACGATACAACATCACAGGTCTTTTTGGTTCCTTCGGTGGTGCTGATGGAGCAGGCTGCGGCCGGTGTTGTCCGGGAGCTTGTTGCATGTTTTGATAAATCAAAGGAGTTTGCCGTGATATGCGGCAGAGGCAATAATGCAGGAGACGGTATCGCGATAGCAAGACTTTTAAATCAGGCCGGATACAGATGCATGGTGTACTATGCTTTTGGCACAGATGAGGCAGGAAGCGAGCTCTTTGAGCTGCAGAAAAATATATACGCAAGGTATGGCTTTAAGGTGGTCTCTGATATTGAGTGTGTGTGTAAAAGTGATGTAATAATAGATGCACTGTTTGGCACAGGGCTTAAGCGAGCCATAGAAGGCTCTTTAGCAGATGTGATTTCATCCGTTAACAAGACAGATGCTTACAGGGTGGCGGTCGACGTGCCGTCGGGAGTGGATTCTGATAAAGGACATGTGATGGGATGCACTTTTAAAGCAGATTTCACATATACTTTTTCTTATAAGAAGACAGGCCTTCTCCTGTGGCCGGGCTGTGATTATTGCGGTCTGGTTAAGGTGGTGCCTATAGGCATAGATGACCACAGCTTTTGTGGTAATCTGCCATCAGTAAGGGCTCTTGATGAGTCTGATTTAAAGAAGCTTGATAACAGACCGGCACACTCCAACAAGGGAACTTTCGGAAAACTGTTAGTTATAGCAGGAAGCCGCAATATGGCCGGTGCGGCGGTGCTTTCGGCAAAGGCTGCATACAAAAGCGGAGCAGGGCTTGTGAAAATTATAACGCCGGAGTGCAACCGCTCAATAATCCAATGTGCTTTGCCGGAAGCACTGCTTTGTACTGATATCGCGTCAGCTAAAGCACTTGAGACAGAGCTTGAGTGGGCAGATGCAGTGGTGATAGGTCCCGGTCTTTCAAAGTCTGATAATGCCAAAATGTTAGTTGAAACAGTACTAAAAACAGCAGAGATACCTCTTGTGATTGATGCGGATGCGCTTAATATCATATCAGACAACATGACTTTACTTAATGAGCATAAAATGCCTGTCATCGTGACTCCGCACCTGGGCGAGATGTCCAGACTTATGAAAAAGAGCATTGCTAATATACAGGAGGATATCATCGGTGTGGCAGGAGAGTTTGCAGGCTTGTACGATGTGACTTGTGTGCTTAAGGATTTTCGTACGATTATCGCAGCGGCTGATGGCGAAAAGTTTATCAATCTGTCCGGCAACTGCGGTATGGCAACAGCCGGAAGCGGAGATGTGCTAAGCGGTGTCGTGGGAGGTCTTCTGGTACAGTGGCGTGACACGAAAAAGGCCGCGGCATACGGTGCATTTATTCATGGACTTGCCGGTGATATGGTATTTGACAATACCGGCTCTTATGGTATGATAGCAAGTGATATTATTGATGGATTAGATAAAGTTTGGATTAAGGTGGAAAAAAATTGGCAATTAACAGAATCAGAGCAGATATAGATCTGGATGCAATTTTATATAATATGGAGTCGATGCACAATAAGCTAAAGCCGGGGACAATGATGGCAGCAGTCGTAAAGGCTGATGGTTACGGTCACGGTGCTGAGGCTGTTTCAGAGGTACTGGAGTCGCTTCCGTATTTGTGGGGCTATGCCGTTGCTACAAGCAACGAGGCAATGGAGCTTATCGCAGCAGGCAGGAAAAAGCCGATACTTATTTTAGGACTCAGCTTCCCGGAGCAGTTTGAGGAGATAGTGGACAACGATGTGCGCCCGGCGGTATGTACATATGAGACAGCTAAGGAGCTATCGCGTATCGCTGTCGCCAAGAATAAAACCTGTAAGATACATATCAAGATAGATACCGGTATGTGCCGTATAGGCTTTCAGGTGACAGAGGAAAGTGCAGATATTATTGCACAGATTGCTAAGCTGCCGAATATTATGATAGAGGGAATATTCACTCACTTTGCAAGGGCAGATGAGCTGTCAAAGGAGCCTGCCTTTGAGCAGTTTGATCTTTTTAAGAGGATGATAGCTCTTGTTGAGGCAAGAGGAGTCGAGATCCCAATTAAGCACTGCTCAAACAGTGCGGGAATAGTAGAAATCCCTGAGTGCAATATGGATATGGTAAGAGCAGGCATCACACTCTATGGTCTGTGGCCGTCAGAGGAGGTAGACAAGAGTAAAATCTCCCTAAAGCCTGTCATGTCACTGCACAGCAGGGTTGCTTATGTAAAGGAGCTTGAGCCGGGCAGGCATATAAGCTACGGCGGCACATTTACAGTAGAGCATCATATGAGGATAGCAACTGTCCCGGTGGGATATGGTGATGGATATTCAAGAGGACTTTCAAACAAGGGCTGGGTTCTCATAAAAGGAAAAAAAGCACCTATATGTGGCAGAGTCTGCATGGATCAGTTTATGGTTGATGTGACAGACATACCTGACGTGAAAATAGGTGATGCAGTTACTCTGCTCGGTAAAGACGGGGATGAGACAATCACTATGGAGCAGTTAGGTGAGCTGTCAGGCAGATTCAACTATGAGTTTGCATGTCTTATCACACCGCGTGTTCCAAGAATTTACCACAAAAACTAAAAAAGTGTAACTTTTAAGAATACACTCGAAAAATCTGGAGATACTTTTTGTATACCATAATATGGAGTGTATTCGTGTATGATTATTCAAAGAGGAGATATTTATTACGCTGATTTAAGGCCTGTTGTAGGCTCAGAGCAGGGCGGGATAAGACCTGTCCTTATAATACAAAATGATGTCGGAAACAGACACAGCCCGACAGTAATCTGTGCAGCAATAACCTCGCAGATGCATAAAGCAAAGCTGCCCACCCATGTGGAGCTTGCCTGCAAGGAGTATGCGCTTGCAAAGGATTCGGTTGTGCTTTTAGAACAGCTTCGCACAATCGACAAAAAAAGGCTTAAGGATAAGGTGTGCCATCTTGATGAGGACACATTGCTTAAAATAGACAGGGCGCTTGAAATCAGCTTAGAACTTATTACATAGGATAATAAAACATTATGTTATATGCAATTATAATTTTATCAATACTTGTAGTGATACTTCTTTTGTGTATTGGAGTATTGCTTTATGGAATGAAAAACAACAAAAAGACTCTCGATGGAATACTTGGAAATGATGATGTCACAGAGGAAGAAATTATTTCCATGGTCAGGGAGGGACATGAACAGGGAACAATCCTTGCGTCAGAGGCAGAGCTGATACACAATGTGTTTGAGTTTGATGATAAGGAAGTAAAAGATATCATGACTCACCGCAAAAATATCGTAAGTCTCGACGGTAATATGTCCTTTATCGATGCCATCGAATTTATCATAGATACCGGCAAATCTCGCTTTCCGGTCTATGAGAATGATGTTGACAGTATCATCGGAGTCTTACATATCAAGGATGCTTTTACATTTTTTGAAAAAAATGAGGTTTACCGAAGCAGTATCAAGGACATAGACGGGCTTATCAGGCCGGTGGACTTCATACCCGAGACGGTAAACATCAATGATCTGTTTAAAAAGATGCAGTCTAAAAAGAGTCATCTTGCGATGGTTGTGGATGAGTACGGACAGATATCTGGACTTATCGCGATGGAGGATATACTCGAGGAGCTTGTCGGAAATATCGAGGATGAGCACGATGAGGAAGAAAACTACATCAGAAAGAATGATGACGAGACATTTATAATGGACGGCATGACTGAGTTTTCTGATGTGAAGGAGGCGCTGTCACTGCCTGTTGATGATGATGCCTACGAGACGCTTAACGGTTTTATCATATCGCTTTCGGATAAGATTCCGGAGGAGGGGGATAAGACTGTGATTAGCGCATATGGCTACAGATTTTCTGTTATGAGCGTCGAGGATAAGGTGATTAAGCAGGTAATGATTAAGAAACTTGCGCCGGAAGAGAAAAAATGATATTATAAGGTATGGATTATTTTTAAAAGTAGAAAAGAGGATACAAATTATGTCAGGACATTCTAAATTTGCGAATATCAAGCATAAGAAAGAGAAAAATGATGCTGCAAAGGGCAAAATCTTTACAATGATCGGTAGAGAGCTCGCAGTTGCAGTTAAAGAGGGAGGACCGGATCCTGCCAATAACTTCAAGCTTGCACAGGTAGTTGCCAAGGCAAAGGCCAACAATATGCCAAACGATACAATCGAAAGAGGTATCAAAAAGGCGGCAGGAGACGGCAACAGTGTAAACTATGAGACAGCTACATATGAGGGCTATGGACCATCAGGCACAGCTATTATCGTAAAGTGTCTTACAGACAATAAGAACCGTACAGCGGCAAATGTCCGCAATGCCTTTACAAAGGGACAGGGAAGCATCGGTACACAGGGCTGTGTATCATACATGTTTGACGAGAAGGGTCAGATCATCATCGACAAGGAAGAGTGCGATATGGATGCAGATGACCTTATGATGCAGGCACTCGATGCAGGTGCTGAGGATTTTGCCGATGAGGATGACAGCTACGAGATCACAACTGCACCTGCTGATTTTGATGCAGTCAGGACTGCTCTTGAGGAGGCAGGTATCACAATGGCTTCAGCAGAGGTGACAATGATTCCACAGACATATGTCACACTGACAGATGAAGCTGATATCACGAATATCGGCCGCATCTTAGACCTTCTTGATGATGATGACGACGTCCAGGAAGTATACCACAATTGGGAAGAGTAAACTAAATATTATATATCATGGGTTTTAGCGGGAGGAGAATATGAAAAAGATTCTATTTGTAGCTTCAGAGTGTGTACCATTTATAAAAACAGGAGGTCTTGCAGATGTGTGCGGTGCACTTCCTAAAGAGTTTGACAAGAACTATTGGGATGTAAGGGTTGTAATACCGGATTATAGCTGTATACCGGAGCAGTATCGCAATAATTTTGAGTATGTTACCCATTTTTACATGAGCTCAGGTCCATATGTGCAGGACAAGTATGTCGGAGTGCTCAAATATGAGCAGGACGGCATTACATATTACTTTATTGACAATCAGGAGTTTTTTACAGGATTTTCTCCATATACTTCTGACACTAAGTTTGAGATTGAGAAGTATACATTCTTTGACAAGGCTGTACTTTCAATGCTCCCGCTTATTGATTTTAAGCCGGATATTATACACTGTCATGACTGGCAGACAGGTCTTCTGCCTGTATACTTAAAGAATGAGTTTGCCGCAAATCCATTCTTCTGGGGTATCAAGACAATTATCACTATCCACAATCTTAAGTTCCAGGGAATATGGGACAGGGAGTGGGTACAGGGTGTTTCTGGTCTTACAGACAATCTGTTCACACCGGACAAGCTTGAGTTCAAGAAGGACGCAAATATGCTTAAGGGTGGTCTTGTATATGCTGACTATATCACCACTGTCAGTGATACATATGCAAACGAGATTCAGACGGAGTACTATGGTGAGGGATTAAACGGACTCTTAAGTGCCAGACATTTTGACATGCAGGGTATCGTAAACGGTATTGATTACAATGCCTATGACCCACAGACTGATGGCAGAATCTATTGCAATTACAATGCTTCCGATTTCAGAAAGAAGAAGTTCAACAACAAGACAAAGCTTCAGCAGGATCTTGGCCTTGCGGTTGACAAGAAGAAGTATATGATAGGTCTCATTTCAAGACTTACAGACCAGAAAGGTCTTGACCTTATCAATCATGTGATTGAAGGTATCGTGGACGATTTCACACAGCTTGTTGTTATCGGTACAGGAGATCCTCAGTACGAGAATATGTTCAGACACTATGCATGGAAATACCCTGACAGAGTTTCGGCAAATATATGTTACTCCGATGATCTGGCTCACAAGCTCTATGCGGCTGCTGATGCATTTTTGATGCCGTCCAGGTTTGAGCCTTGCGGTCTGACACAGCTTATCTCATTCCGCTATGGTACAGTTCCGATTGTTCGTGAGACAGGAGGTCTCAAGGATACGGTTAAGCCTTACAATGAGTATGAGAATTCAGGAGATGGCTTCTCATTCTCAAACTACAATGCCGATGAGATGCTTGCAGTCATCAATTATTCTAAGCACATCTTCTTCGATAAGAAGCGTGAGTGGAACCAGATTGTGGACAGGGGCATGGCTAATGATTTCTCTTGGAATGCTTCGAAATTCAAATATGAGGGATTATACAATTACCTTATTGGTGAATAAAATATTTTGGTGAAATTGTGGTTTTTGCATAACATTTTGCCCCGCCATTCATGGCGGGGTATTTTTTACCTCATTTATGATTAATCAGATTACTACATGCTACGCATTCCCGTAATCTGACTCCACCTCGAAATTCGCTAATTTGCTACGTCCCCGCAGCAAATTGCTACTTTCTCGGTGTAGTGCGGGTCAATAAGGTATACATTGAATTGCATTCAAGCATGCATCGATGATACCTTTTGACCCTTTAATCACAAAATCGAAAAATTACTTTAGAAAATTTACACAGAACAGAAGAAATATGTTATTATATACTCTGTAAATCAAAACACGGAGGTTAGTTACATGGCAACGAGGAAGAAATCCTCAGCAAAAAGACAGACAAAAAAGGAGAGAATGGCTCAGATAGAGAGGCAGCAGGCCTTTAAAAAGGAAATATTTCTCTGGATAGTAGTAGCTGTTTCAATCCTTTTATTTATAAGCAATTTTGGAATAGGCGGTCATTTGGGAAACGCAGTAAGCGGTTTCCTTTTTGGTGTATTTGGAATGGTGGCATATATTTTTCCGCTTGTGCTTCTGGTGGGCAGCTTTTTTGCTGTGTCCAATAAGGGCAATTCATATGCTATCATGAAGCTTGTTATGACCATAGTTTTCATATGGTTTATATGTGTGTTTATGTACCTGGCAGTGTATGGTGAATTCGCGGTTTCGCCGGTGCAGTCATACATTGACAGTGTTGAAAGGCATTCAGGTGGTGGATTTATAGGTGCTCTTATAGGCTGCATTTTAGTTCCGGCGGTAGGAATTATAGGTGCATACGTGGTGACAATAGTTGTGATGATTATCTGTCTTGTGCTCATTACCGGTAAATCATTTATGAAGGGTATGAGAAACGGCGGACGAAAGGTATACGAGTCAGCGCGTGAGAATAATGAGAGATATCAGGAGTATCGGCAGTATAAGTCAAGAGAGCGTCAGACAAGAGAGGGTTTAGCTTCAGATGATACAGACAGTGACATAAAGGAGGCTGCAAAAGGTGGCAGAAGGAGTAAGCGTGCCGGCCGAAGGATGGACAATAAGATAACAGGCGTGTCACTTGATACAAAAATTGATGGCAGTGAAAACGTGCTGGATTCAGGCATGGCAGGTAGTGATACAGCGCATGTGGGGATATTTGGACAAGGTGCAGCTGCTACAGATGCGCTTGGTGAGATAACTATAGAGAATTATCCGAGTTCACCTGCAATAAAGGAGAAAAAGACGACAAGCCTTACATCAGGGGATGCAGGGGAAATAGTGCAGACACCGGACTTTGGTGTGGCATCGGAGCCTGTTTCGGTTTTGGGTGGAACAGCCGATAGTGATAGTACAGATGAGCTTGGCAGAAAGACCCTGCAGCAGATTAATGGAATGAAACCGGACGGCTCGGGCGCAGCAGCTGCAAGCCATGTGTCGCAGATACCTATATCGGGCTGCGTGGAGCCTGATATATCTGATGATTTTGGCATACAAAAAGATAATGAGCTGCAATCAAAATTATCAGCTCCGGCTGCAGATGCGGTAATGACAAAACCACCTGCAGCAGAGCCAGGTAAGAAAAATGTCAAATCAGACAAAGATGAGCTTTCCAAAGAGGTTGAAAAAGTCAGCGAGCAGATAGCGGTAAATGACGCAGAAAATGCAATCCAGCAGAAGCCGTATGTATTTCCGACTGTTGATCTGCTTAAGGCTCCTGACAGGGGTAAAACCGGTGATTCGCAGGCTCATCTGCGTGAGACGGCGGCAAAGCTTGAACAGACTCTTAATGTGTTTGGGGTGAATGCGAAGGTGAATAATATAAGCTGCGGTCCTGCTGTTACAAGGTTTGAAATCACACCGGAGCTTGGAGTGAAGGTATCAAAGATTGTGAATCTGGCAGATGATATAAAGCTTAATCTGGCAGCCGCGGATATACGAATCGAGGCTCCTATTCCGGGAAAAGCCGCTGTGGGCATCGAAGTGCCAAACAGCCAGAGTGTTGCTGTTTCCTTCAGGGAGCTTGTGGAGTCTGAAGAATTTAAAAATGCCAAATCAAAGATTACCTTTGCAGTGGGAAAAGATATTGCAGGCAAGGTTAAGGTTACGGATATCGCAAAAATGCCACATCTTTTAATTGCAGGTGCTACCGGCTCAGGTAAGTCAGTTTGTATCAATACAATTATCATGAGTATACTATACAAGGCAAAGCCGGATGAGGTAAAGCTGATTATGATTGACCCGAAGGTGGTTGAGCTTAGTGTATACAATGGCATACCTCATCTGATGATTCCGGTTGTTACAGATCCTAAAAAAGCTGCAGGAGCATTAAACTGGGCGGTTTCAGAGATGACAGACCGATACGAGAAGTTTGCAAACAGCGGTGTCAGGGAAATAAACGGTTACAATGCCATGATTGATGCAATGGATGGCAAGGATACAGAAAAACCGCCAAAGATGCCACAGATTGTCATTATAGTGGACGAGCTTGCAGATCTTATGATGGTTGCATCAAAGGATGTAGAGGAGGCAATATGCAGGCTGGCACAGCTTGCGAGAGCAGCCGGTATACATCTGATTATAGCTACACAGAGGCCTTCTGTTAATGTTATTACAGGTCTCATCAAGGCGAATATGCCAAGCCGTATCGCATTTGCGGTTACAAGCGGTGTTGACAGTCGTACCATACTTGATATGAATGGTGCGGAAAAGCTCCTTGGAAAGGGAGATATGTTATTTGACCCACAGGGTGTTCCGAAGCCCCTTCGAGTACAGGGCGCATTCGTTTCAGATAAAGAAGTTTCCGATATTGTGAAATTTATTATTGAAAATAATGAGAATGCACAGTACAGTAATGATGTGGCACAAAAGATGGAGAGCCTGTCGAATGATACGACAAATACAACCGTTACCATTTCAGATGTGGAAAACACGGATGATGGCAGGGACTCTTACTTTGCGGAGGCAGCGTCAATTATCACAGATAAGGAACGGGCTTCAATTGGAATGCTTCAAAGATACCTTAAAATTGGCTTCAACAGGGCGGCCCGCATCATGGATCAGCTCGAAGAGGCCGGTGTAGTGGGACCTGAGGAGGGGACAAAGCCCCGCAAGGTTCTGGTGACTAAAGAGGAATTAGATACTATATTAGAGAATAATTAACACAAAGGAGCAAAGAAAAATGAAAACAGATATTCAGATCGCACAGGAAGCTACAATGCTTCCAATCAAGGATGTAGCAGCATCTATAGGGATTGAAGAGGATGACTTAGAGCTTTATGGAAAGTATAAGGCAAAGATTTCTGATGAGCTTATCAATCGCACAAAGAAAAATCCTGACGGAAAGCTCATACTTGTTACAGCTATAAACCCGACTCCTGCAGGAGAGGGAAAGACAACCACAAGCGTAGGTCTTGGAGAGGCATTTGGACGCCTGGGAAAGAAAGCACTTATCGCACTTCGTGAGCCGTCACTTGGACCTTGCTTTGGTATCAAGGGAGGAGCAGCCGGTGGCGGATATGCACAGGTTGTCCCAATGGAGGATTTAAATCTTCATTTTACAGGAGATTTTCATGCAATTACATCTGCGAACAATCTGCTTGCGGCACTTCTTGACAATCATATCCAGCAGGGAAACGAGCTTGGTATCGACCCACGCCAGATTGTATGGAAGAGATGTATGGATATGAATGACCGTGTCCTTAGAAATATCGTTGTTGGTCTTGGAAGCAAGATGGACGGAATGGTCAGAGAAGATCATTTTGTCATCACTGTAGCATCTGAAATTATGGCAATACTCTGTCTGGCCGATGATATGGCAGATTTAAAGAAGCGCCTTGGCAGAATTATCGTGGCATACACCTTTGACGGAAAGCCTGTCACAGCCGATGATCTTCAGGCTACAGGCTCTATGGCAGCTCTCTTAAAGGATGCCTTAAAGCCGAACCTTATCCAGACACTTGAGCATACACCGGCAATAGTTCACGGTGGACCTTTTGCCAATATAGCACATGGCTGTAACAGTGTCCGTGCCACAAAGACAGCATTAAAGCTTGCAGACTATGTTATCACTGAGGCAGGCTTTGGCGCAGACCTTGGCGCAGAGAAGTTCTTTGATATCAAGTGCCGTATGGCAGGACTTAAGCCGGATGCAGTTGTACTTGTTGCAACAATCAGAGCATTAAAATATAATGGCGGCGTGCCGAAGGATGAGCTTTCATCAGAGAATCTTGATGCACTTAAGGCTGGAATCGTAAATCTTGAGAAGCATATTGAGAATCTTCACAAGTTTGGTGTGCCTGTAGTTGTCACATTAAATTCATTTGTCACAGACACCAAGGCTGAGACTGATTTTGTAGAGCAGTTCTGTAAGGAAAGAGGCTGTGAATTTGCACTCTCAGAGGTATGGGAGAAGGGTGGCGAAGGCGGAATTGACCTTGCCAACAAGGTACTTGAAACAATCGAGCACAAGGAAAGCAATTTTAAGGTGCTCTATGATGATAGCCTGTCACTTAAGGAAAAGATTGAAACTGTTGCAAAAGAAATATATGGAGCAGATGGTGTTACATATTCTCCGGCAGCAGAGAGAGAACTTAAGAGAATTACAGACCTTGGAATGGGAGATTTCCCTGTATGTATGGCAAAGACACAGTATTCGCTTTCTGATGATGCTAAGAAGCTTGGCAGACCGAGCGGCTTTAAAATCAACGTACGTGAGGTTTATGCGTCAGCAGGTGCAGGCTTTGTTGTAGCAGTAAACGGTTCTATTATGACTATGCCGGGACTTTCAAAGAAGCCGGCTGCATACGGCATTGATGTGGATGACAATGGTGTGATCACAGGATTATTCTAGGAGGAAATATGGCTAATCTAATAGACGGAAAATTAATTTCAACACAGATTAAGGATGAGCTTAAGGAAGAAGTGACAGAGCTTAAGAAAAAAGGTATCGAGGGCTGCCTTGCGGTGATTCAGGTCGGAAATGACCCTGCATCATCAGTGTATGTTCGCAATAAGAAAAAGGCATGTGAGTATGTCGGAATCAAATCGCTTTCGTATGAACTTGCAGAGGAGACTACGGAGGATGAGATATTAAAACTTATCGAAAAGCTCAATGCTGATTCTTCTGTAAATGGTATTCTCTGTCAGCTTCCACTGCCAAAGCATATCGATGAGGACAAGGTTATTGATGCTATTGATCCCAAAAAGGATGTTGATGGCTTCAGTCCACAGAGTGTTGGAGCGATGGTTATAGGAAAGCCTGGTTTTTTGCCGTGTACTCCGGCCGGTATCATTCAGCTTTTAAAGAGAAGCAATATAGATATTGATGGTAAAAGCTGTGTTGTGGTTGGCAGAAGTAATATAGTCGGCAAGCCTATGTCACTTCTCATGCTTAGGGAGAATGCAACTGTTACGGTATGTCATTCACATACAAAGGATTTAAAAGATGTATGTAAAAATGCTGATATACTTATAGTGGCAATAGGAAAGCCTAAGTTTATAGATGCTTCATATGTGAAGGATGGTGCGGTTGTCATTGATGTTGGAATCCACAGAAATGCTGAAAATAAGCTGTGTGGTGATGTGGATTTTGATTCTGTTGTGTCTAAAGCGTCACATATCACACCTGTACCGGGCGGTGTAGGTCCTATGACAATTGCGATGCTCATGAGCAATTGTGTTGAGGCTATGAAGAGATAATTAGATAATTAGACAATAAGTAAGAGGATTAGATGTATGAGATGTGCCAATTGTGGTAATGAATTGAAGGCGGGCAGTCTGTACTGTGATGTCTGTGGGCATCCGGTTCAGATAGTGCCTGATTACAACGAATTTGATGATTATCTTGATAATCTGGTTGGAAATGATGACAGGCGAACTGATGGACAAAAGACTGCAAAGCCTGTGTCTGATAGGACAATCAGGTTTGATGAACCGGTGAGGGAACAGCTTCATAGTGCCGGTCAGTGGAACGGACAAAAAACGGACAGAATGTCACAGTCTGTAAAGCAGCAAGTGAGACAGGCTCAGACAGGTGAGCAGCAGTCTCAGACGAAACAACCGTGTGAGAAGCCGCAGTCTGACGGACAGAGGACAAAGAGAGCGCAGCAGAAGAAGATAATTATTATATCAGCTGTAGTGTGCGCTGTAGCAATTGTAATACTTATTGCAGCTATTACACGTAATGTAAGCAGATCACATGACAATTCATTTGATTATCAGGTGAAGCAGGCAAAGGCAGCTTATTCGGCGGGAAATATAAATTCCGCGGTTTCTTATTATGAGAAGGCTTTGTCGATTGATTCGGATAATACAGATGTCAGATTTGCTTTGGCTGATATATATATGTCGAAGAAGGATTATGATGCCGCTCTTGTGCTGTATCAGGAAATTATCAATATTGATCCAAAGAGCAAAGAGGCTTATAAGCAGCTTATCTCGATTTATGAATCAAAAAAGGATTATGATGCAATTGTTGCGCTGCGTGAGAGTGCTAAGGATGCATCTGTTTTAAAGCTTTTTGCGGATTATACTGTATCTAAACCGCAGTTTAGCAAGAGCAGTGGCAAGTATGGAGAGACTATTGAGCTTTCTATAGATGCAGACAGCGATACCAAAATATACTATTCATATGATTCGGATGATCCTTTGACCAGAGGAGAAAGATATTATAGCCCGATCACCCTGGACAAGGAAGGTACATATGAGATAACAGCTGTTGCGGTTGATGACAGAGGAATCAAAAGCGAGGTGGCATCTGCCAAGTATGAAATCGAGTTTGAGGCACCGGATGCACCGGAGATAGACCCTGACGGAGGTACATTTGGTGCACAGACAGACATTACAATCACAGTACCTGAAAATTGCAAGGTATACTATACCTGGGATTCGTCAGATCCGAGTGCTGCATCAACAGAGTATACAGCTCCAATACCTGTTCCTGAGGGAAATAATGTGCTTTCTGTTATTGCGATAGACCAGAATACCGGAAAGTGCAGTGATATATACAGATCAAGATTTGAATTTTATATGAATTAATAAAAAACACGCATGAGTTGATTAATCATGCGTGTTCTTTTTAATGAAATTATCTGTTATGGCTGTAAAGCCTTTATTGTATCCGGATTCTGTGTGGATGTACAGTACTCTTTGTTCGAGACAAAATCTGTGAAATACACATACTGTGATGTTACGTTTATGTTGCAAAACTCACCCTTAGCAAGCTCTTTAAAGCCGGTGCCGTCATTTTTTACAACACACAGTGCCGGATTATCACCACCGCGCTGATAGAATATCAGACTGCCATATACATTGTAATGCTCAATATTGGCCTCCGTTAAAACTACAGGATTTGGATTGTTGATATTGACATGGACAATCGCATTGTCACGATTTACATCCATGTAGTATACATTTGTGTCATCCAGCACAACCGGCTTGTAGCAGTTGCAGTCGTAGAATAAGGCTTCACTCTGTGAAGCAGTGTCATATCTGTATAGCTGTCCGTTTTTTGGATTATTATAATAAAAATACCGGTCTGATGTGTTGCAGGTAAACAGATAGTGATTTTTTATTTTCTTTTTTTCTTCTCCATCTATTCTGATGCGGTATAGAGAGGTAGCTGTTTGTGTGTCATAGTGCAGATAATATATGTAGTTGCCTATCAGGGATGCATAGATGCATGGGTCAGGATCCAGCACGGTGGAGCCGTGGCCATTTCTTTTTATACGGCAGAGACTGTTCCTGTCATATGAAAAGAAGGTCTGACTTGTGATTTTCTGATTGTTGTTTCTTACGTAATAGACATAGTTTTTATCTGCGTTTATGTACATGGCTGTGTCATTGCTCAGTTTATGTATATTGCTGCCGTCAATATTCATGGCATACAGCCTGCCGTTGTCGTTTGTATTTGAGAAAAATACTTCACCGTCACTTTCACAGAAGAGCCCGGCATTGTACAGATTACCTGCAGTATTACCATTTACATAGGATGAATTAAGCTTTACCTTTGATACAAAATGGTATATAACAAGGCCTGTGATGCATATTAAAATTAGTGGAATAATTATTTTTAGATATTTTTTCATGTAATTCTCCCGAGGGTATTTGATATTTATGCTTAGATATTAACTAAATTATATCTATATATGATAAATCTTTCAAGGATTACTTGCCTTTCTATAAAATTTGTAATAATATTTTATTATATCTTTTTTAGGAGACAATAATGGAAGATTTAATGAAATTGAGAGAGTCTATCGATGAGATAGACAGTGAAATAGTCAGATTATATAAGGAAAGAATGGATATCTCAAAGCACGTTGCCGAGTATAAGATAACCACCGGCAAAAAGGTCTTTGACAAGACGAGAGAGGATGAAAAGCTTGAGAAATTATCGTCTCTTGCAGATGATGAGTTTTTGAAGCACGGTATAGTTGAGCTTTTTGAACAGATTATGTCGACCAGTAGAAAGAAGCAGTATCAGCTTATGACTGAGCATGGCATAGTGGAGAAGGAAAACTTTACTGAGGTAGACAGCCTGGATTTTTCCAATGCAAGGATTGTGTTTCAGGGAGTTGAGGGTGCATACTCACAGCTTGCCATGAAGACATACTTTGGCGAGAACTGTAATGGCTACAACGTGGATTCCTGGAAGGATGCCATGGAGGATATCAAATGCGGAAAGGCTGATTATGCAGTGCTTCCGATAGAGAATTCTTCAGCCGGTATTGTATCGGAAAACTATGATCTGCTTGTTGAATATGACAATTATATAGTTGGGGAGCAGATTATACGCATCGACCACAGTCTGATGGGGCTTCCGGGTGCAAAGATTTCTGATATCAGGACTGTGTACTCGCATCCACAGGCACTTATGCAGTGCTCAGATTTTTTTGATGAGCATAAGGATATTAACCAGGTGGCTGTCAGGAATACAGCTTTTTCTGCAAAGAAGGTAAAGGATGACGGAGATATCACACAGGCTGGCATAGCTAGTCATATCTCGGCTGATATATACGGGCTTCAGGTGCTTGAGAGCCGCATACAGAACAATAAAAACAATGCAACAAGGTTTATAATTGTGTCGGCTAAAAGGGTATGCCGCAGAGATGCGGACAGGATAAGCATATGCTTTGAGACACCTCACAAGAGTGGTGCACTGTATCATATGCTGGCACACTTTATATACAATGGAATCAATATGTTAAATATCCAGTCTCGTCCGATATCTGATAAGGCATGGGAGTACAGGTTCTTTGTTGATTTTGAAGGACGTTTTACGGATACAGCGGTGCAGAATGCGTTAAGAGGCATAAGGGAAGAGGCAATTGCCCTTAAGATTCTTGGTACATATTAGATGATAGAAATTTAGATAAAAGTGTTGACAACAGAAATTGTCTGTGCTATATTCTAGTAGTTGTATGAAAACAAAGTAGAGTATCCACTCTCACCTAAGCGCAATGGCGCGACTTAGCGTTAATATTTTCAAACATTTGTGTTGAAGATTGTATAGTGGATAGTCTGCCTATCCACTATTTTTTATGGAGGTACAAGACCATTAGCGAATTAATGATTAATGAACAGATCAGAGACAGAGAAGTTCGACTGATTGGAGCGGATGGAGAGCAGTTAGGAATTGTTTCTTCAAGAGAAGCTCAAAAGATTGCAGACGAGGCAGGACTTGATTTAGTAAAGATAGCACCAAATGCAAAGCCACCTGTATGTAAGGTGATTGATTATGGTAAGTATCGTTATGAGCAGGCCCGTAAGGAAAAGGATGCAAAGAAAAAGCAGAAGACCGTTGAATTGAAAGAGATTCGTCTCTCACCTAACATTGAGGCTAACGACTTGAATACCAAGATGAATGCTGCAAAGAAATTTCTTGCAAAAGGAAATAAGGTAAAGATCACACTCAGATTCAGAGGACGTGAGATGGCTCATATGAATGCAAGCAAACATATCCTTGATGATATAGCGGAGAATCTTTCAGATGTAGCGGTAGTGGAGAAAGCACCAAAGGTTGAAGGAAGAAGCATCGGTATGGTGCTGGCAGAAAAGAGATAACAATTTAAGGAGGAACACACAATGCCAAAAATGAAAACAAGCAGAGCAGCTGCAAAACGTTTCAAAGTTACAGGAACAGGAAAGTTAAAAAGAAATAAAGCCTACAAGAGACATATCTTAACTAAGAAAACAACAAAGACAAAGAGAAATCTCAGAAAAGCAACAATGACAGATGAGACAAATGTTAAGAATATGAAGAAGATTTTACCATACATGTAATCGGTAGTATTAGTTAAGGAGGAATCAACAAATGGCAAGAGTTAAAGGCGGTTTAGGCGCTAAGAAAAGACATAACAGAACATTAAAGTTAGCAAAGGGTTATAGAGGCGCTAGATCTAAGCAGTATAGAGTAGCAAAGCAGTCAGTTATGAGAGCACTTACAAGCTCATACGCTGGACGTAAAGAGAGAAAGAGACAGTTCCGTCAGTTATGGATTGCTCGTATCAACGCAGCAGCTCGTCTCAACGGACTTTCATACAGCCAGTTCATGCACGGCTTAAAGTTAGCAAACGTTGACCTTAACCGTAAGGTATTAGCTGATATGGCTGTTACAGATGCAGCAGGATTTGCTAAATTAGTAGAGGTTGCTAAATCTAAGCTTGCTTAGTTTAGCATAAAGAGATATATGAAAAAGCTACCGGGCTTCATGTGAAGCCCGGTAGCTTTTTTTTATTCTTGAGCTTTTTTGTATTTACTGCGATACTCCTTAGGCGAAAGGCCTTTTATTTTATGAAAGGTCTTTGAAAAATAAAGGCTGTTATCAAACCCTATAGAGCCTGCAATTGCTGTGATGGACAATGAGGAGTGTTTAAGCAGATAGCATGCCTGTTTGATTCTGAAATCGGTCAGATATTCCTTTGGCGATACACCGAGGATGCTCTGGAAGGAACGGAACAGGTGACTTCGGCTTAAGCCTATATATGATGCAATATCCTCAACGGTGATAGGGTATGAATAGTTGGCGGAGATGTATTCGATGCCCTTTTGTACATAGGAGTTTGCACTGTTTTGCGGCGGCTTTGATGTGGCGGCACTGACAAAAAGAGCGAGGGTGGTGTAGAGTCGCCCGGTCATTTCGAGTGCATTTTCAAATTCTGTGCCTCTGGCGTCGTATATATGCATGAGCTGTCTTTTGATTTCGTTTCCGTTTGATACACTGTGTATGTATGGATGCGCTTTTGTGAAATCAGTGGCTCTTAAAATGGTTGCAGCATCGCTGCCGGTAAAGCCTACCCAGGTATATTCCCAAGGATCTTGCGCATCAGCCTGATAAATCACTTCGGTATTTGGATATACGAGAAACGCATCACCGGGAGTTAATGTGTGAACACTGCCATTTACAGTGTAGCGGCCTTTACCGCTTATGATATAGTGAATCAGATAATGGTCTCTGATACCGGGGCCCCACTGATACAGGCTATCACAGCTCTGGAAGCCTACGTTATATACGGACAGAGATACAAGCTCTTTTTCTTTTACGATATAGGAATTTTTGTATTTATTATTCATATTGCCTACCTTTACAACATTTTTACATATTTCTTCTACATTTTATTCTATACAAAAATGAGCAAATGCGCTACAATAAATTTAACAAAAATGAAAAGGAGATATTTATTATGGCAATTTTAGTTACTGGTGGAGCCGGATATATCGGAAGCCACACATGTGTGGAGCTTCTTGATGCAGGCTACGATGTTGTAGTACTTGACAATCTTTCAAATTCTTCTGAGAAGTCACTTGACAGAGTTAAGGCTCTTACAGGCAAAGAAGTAAAGTTCTATAAGGGAGATATCCTTGACAGAGACATCTTAAATAAGATTTTTAAGGAAGAAAAGATAGATAGCTGTATTCACTTTGCAGGACTCAAAGCAGTAGGAGAGTCTGTGGCAAAGCCTTGGGAGTACTATAACAATAATATTGCAGGAACACTTACACTTGTTGATGTGATGAGACAGAATGGCTGCAAGAGCATCATTTTCTCTTCATCAGCTACAGTATACGGAGATCCTGCACAGATTCCTATCACAGAGGAGTGTCCAAAGGGACAGTGTACAAACCCATATGGCTGGACAAAGTCTATGCTTGAGCAGATACTTATGGACATCTATAAGGCAGATAATGAGTGGAACGTTATTCTTCTTCGTTACTTCAATCCAATCGGAGCTCATAAGAGTGGTACAATGGGTGAGAATCCAAACGGTATTCCAAACAACCTCATGCCTTATATCACACAGGTGGCAGTAGGCAAGCTCAAAGAGCTTGGAGTATTCGGAGATGACTATGATACTCCTGACGGAACAGGTGTGAGAGATTACATCCATGTAGTTGACCTTGCGGTTGGACATGTCAAGGCATTAAAGAAAATTGAGGAGAACGCAGGCCTTTGCATCTACAATCTTGGAACAGGACACGGCTACAGCGTACTTGATATCGTAAAGAATTTCGAGGCTGCAACAGGTGTTAAGATTCCTTATACAATAAAGCCTAGAAGACCTGGCGATATTGCTACATGCTACTGTGATCCATCAAAGGCCAAGAGAGAGCTCGGCTGGGAAGCACAGTATGGTATTAAGGAGATGTGTGCCGACTCATGGAGATGGCAGAAGAACAATCCTAACGGATATGATGATTAATTATCAGAAATATTGGCGCCCGGAGTACACTCTGCGATGCACAATACCTCGCATGCGCTAACGCTTTGTAGTTAAGATGCTGTATGAATTATGCATATAGAGTTTCACAGAATGACGAAACCGGCTTTTACGCACCGTCCGTGGTGCGTAACGCCTTGCCCCACCGTCCATGGTGGGGCATTTCTATTTGTGAAGCATAATTCTACAGTATCTAAACAGCGTAGCGTTAGCGCATGCAAGGTGTATTTTACTGCTGCGGGGGCGTCCGGCGTCAGCAACAATCTAAAAATAAAAAAACATCGCATAAATGCGATGCTTTCGGGTTGGGCTGTATTTAATTAAATAAATATCAGTGAGCAGTCCGTACGGGAATCGAACCCGTGTTTCCGCCGTGAGAGGGCGGCGTCTTAACCGCTTGACCAACGAACCGTGTATTATACTATCATGGAGTTTCAAAAAAAGCAAGTACTTTTTTAAAAAAACTTGATTTTTTTTTCTGATAGTGCTATTATACCTATGATAACAACGTTGACTAGATTGAGAGAGGGCAAAAGTCCTCTCTCAATTCACGTTTATAAACATCAGGCAGCTATTCAGAACCACTTGGAACAATTATGAATAGTTACAAGTATAAAAAAGAGAGGTGATAAAATGTCAAAGGCAAGTGTATATGAGGCAAAGACAGAGAGCTTTATACAACCAATTCTTGACAGCATGAATTTTGAGCTTGTTGATGTCGAGTATGTTAAGGAAGGCGGCATGAACTACCTGAGAGCATATATCGATAAGGAGGGTGGCATAACTGTTGACGACTGTGAAGTGGTTGCAAGGCAGATGAATGAGATTCTCGACAGAGAGGACTATATTCCTGATTCGTACACCTTCGAGGTCAGCTCGCCGGGGCTTGGAAGACCTCTCAAGAAGGAAAAGGACTATGTGCGCAATATGAATAAGGAGATAGAGATTCGCACATATAAGGCTATCAACAAATCAAAGGAATTTTATGGTCTGCTTAAAGCCTATGATAAGGATACAGTGACAATAACCGATGAAGACGGCAATGAGACTACATTCAATAAGAGTGACATTGCGCTTATACGTCAGGCATTGGATTTTTAATTAAAGCGCACGATAACACAAATAGGAGGAAAAAATAATGAGCAATGAGTTATTAGAAGCGTTAAATATATTAGAGCAGGAGAAAAACATCAGTAAAGAAACTTTACTTGAGGCAATTGAGAACTCTCTTGTGACTGCCTGCAAGAACCATTTTGGTAAATCAGACAATGTAAAGGTAGAAATAGATCCTGAGACATGTGCTTTCTCATGCTACCAGGAGAAGACGGTTGTAGATACGGTTGAGGATCCGGTTGAGGAGATTTCCTTAGCAGATGCGCACAAGGTAAACGGTAACTATCAGCTTGGAGATATCGTGAGAGTTGAGGTTAAGTCAAAGGAATTCGGACGTATCGCTACACAGAACGCAAAGAATGTTATCCTTCAGAAAATCCGCGAGGAGGAGAGAAAGGTAATATTTGACGAGTACAACAGCAAGGAAAAGGATGTTGTGACAGGTGTTGTTCAAAGATACATCGGAAAGAATGTCAGCATCAACTTAGGTAAGGCAGATGCACTTCTGACTGAGAGTGAGCAGATAAAGGGTGAGGTATTCAAGCCTACAGAGCGTATCAAGGTATATATCCTTGAGGTTAAGTCCACATCAAAGGGACCAAAGATTCTTGTTTCAAGAACACATCCTGAGCTTGTGAAGAGACTTTTCGAGTCAGAGGTTACAGAGGTTAAAGAGGGCATAGTTGAGATAAAGGCTATTTCACGTGAGGCCGGAAGCAGAACAAAGATTGCAGTATGGTCAAATGATCCAAACGTAGACCCTGTAGGAGCATGTGTAGGTATGAATGGTGCCAGAGTAAATGCTATCGTAAATGAGCTTCGCGGTGAGAAAATCGATATCATCACATGGGATGAAAATCCGGCAATACTTATCCAGAACGCACTTAGCCCTGCAAAGGTTATCTCTGTTATCGCAGATGCAGATGAGAAATCAGCAAAGGTTGTTGTTCCGGATTATCAGCTTTCACTTGCAATCGGTAAGGAAGGACAGAATGCAAGACTGGCAGCAAGACTTACAGGCTTCAAGATTGATATCAAGAGCGAGACACAGGCCAGAGAGTCAGGTGACTTCATGGATTATGAGAATGATTATGAAGAGGATGATTATGATGACGATTATGATTATTCGGATGATGAGCTTGCTGAGAACGAGAGATTAGCTGATACAGAACAGGCAGATGTACAGGCAGAGGCTTTTGATACAGAGGCTGACGAGAACGAAGCAGCAGGTATAGAAAATGATGCGGCAGATAGTGGTGATGAGCAGTAATGGCAAATAAAAAGATTCCAATGCGCAAATGCGTAGGCTGTCAGGAGATGAGGGAAAAGAAGTCGCTTATTCGCGTGGTAAAGACTGCGGAGGGCGACATAATTCTCGATGACACCGGCAAGAAAAACGGCAGGGGAGCTTATATATGTAAGAGTCTTGAATGCTTTAAAAAGGCTAAAAAGACAAAGGCACTTGAGCGATCCCTTGGTGTTAGTGTATCAGAACAGGTATATGAGGAGCTTGAAAAGGAGATGAACCAAATTGACAGATAGAGTACTTTCTATGCTGGGCTTAGCAGCAAAGTCAGGCAATGTGGTTAGCGGAGAGTTTTCTACAGAGAAAGCTGTAAAGACAGGAAAGGCATTTTTAGTGATAGTTGCAGATGATTCATCAGACAACACAAAGAAGCATTTTTCGGATATGACTGCTTTCTATGAGGTTCCGATTTATTTTTATAGTGACAAGGTGGGGTTAGGGAATGCAATAGGCAAAGAGTTTCGCGCTTCCCTTGCAGTAACGGATGAAAACCTTGCAAATGCAGTGATAAAAAAGCTGCAGTCGAATAAAACTGAATAATGGAGGAAAATAGATATATGGCAAAAATGAGAGTTCATGAACTTGCAAAAGAATTAAATATAAAGTCGCAGGACGTCATAGACACATTAAACGGCACACAGTTTGCTGTCAAAAATGTGCAGAGCGGTCTTGAGGATGAGGCACAGCAAATTGTACGAAAGAAGTACGCAAAAACAGAAGTAAAAAAAGATGCACCTAAGAAGGAAGAACCTAAAAAGGAAGAACCTAAAAAGGATGAGGCTAAGGCAGCCGACAGACCAAAGAAAAAGGCAAGCATCACAGCAGTTTTCAATGCCCAGTACAGTAAGCAGGGTAGGAAAACAAATGGTGGAAACGGCAGCGGAAATAATGGAAATAACAGTTCGCAGCGCAGGAATGGCAATGGAAGACGCGATAATCAGTCATCACGTCCTGAGCAGCACAGCATTATTAAGCCAAGACCGGTCGGAGAGAGAGCTATGCGCCCTATAAGTGAGCGTACAGCAGATCCGTATGCAGATATGAAGGCAGCCAATTCACGTCCGGCACGTCAGGCTGACGCAGACAGAAGAGGCGACAGACGTCAGGATAATGGTGACAGAATCAACAACAGAAATACTGACAGAAATACCGACAGAAATGCCGACAGAAGCAGAAATACGGACAGAAACAGCGATAGAAGACCAAACAATCGCGACAATAACCGCGATAACAGCAGAGACAATAATAGAGACAATAACAGAGGCTTCAGAAATGACTCCAGACGTCCTGCAGAGGGTGGCAGAAGCTTTGACAAAAATAATGACAGAAGCAGAAGCAATGACAGAAGCAGGAGCAATGACAGAAATAACGATAGAACAGGCAGCAGAGGTGATGACAGAAATCGTTTCAGAAAAGAAACAGTTGCAGTTGCAGCTCCTGATGATGTAAGAGGAAAGGAGAGCCGCGACAGAGGCAACGACAGAAAGAATAAGCATAATCACAATCAGAGCCAGAAGCAGGATAAGCTCGGAAAGAAGCAGGAGAATTACATCAATCTCGAGAAGCACGGCGGAAAGAAAAAGCCACAGCAGCCGAAGGCACAGCCAAAAGAGGATGAGAACGAGATTAAGACAATTTCTCTTCCGGAGAAGATTACAATAAGGGATTTAGCTGATAAGATGAAGGTTCAGCCTTCAGCCATCGTAAAGAAGCTTTTCATGAAGGGCGAGATGGTAACAGTTAACTCTGAGGTTGATTTTGCAGCTGCTGAGGAGATTGCGTTAGAGTTTAATTTCATATGTGAGGAAGAGGAGAAGGTCGATGTGATTGCAGAGCTTCTCAAGGAGGATGAAGAGGATGAGAGCAAGATGGTTCCTCGTCCACCTGTAGTCTGCGTAATGGGTCACGTAGATCATGGTAAGACATCACTGCTTGATGCCATCAGACAGACACGTGTTACAGACCGTGAGGCAGGTGGTATCACACAGCACATTGGTGCATCTGTTGTATCAATCAATGACCAGAACATCACATTCCTTGATACACCGGGACATGAGGCATTTACAGCAATGCGTATGCGTGGTGCAAACTCTACTGATATCGCAATCCTTGTTGTTGCTGCAGATGATGGTGTAATGCCACAGACTGTTGAGGCAATAAACCATGCAAAGGCAGCCGGTGTAGAGATTATCGTTGCAGTCAACAAGATAGATAAGCCAAGTGCCAATATCGACAAGGTTAAGCAGGAGCTCTCAGAGTATGAGCTTATCCCGGAGGATTGGGGCGGAAGCACAATATTCTGTCCTGTATCTGCACATACTAAGGAGGGTATCGACAATCTCCTTGAGATGATTCTTCTCACAGCAGAGGTTCTCGAGCTCAAGGCTAATCCGGACAGAAATGCAAGAGGTCTCGTAATCGAGGCACAGCTTGATAAGGGCCGTGGTGCGGTTGCCACAGTGCTTGTACAAAAAGGAACACTCCATGTCGGAGATCCTATCGCATGCGGAAGCAGCTATGGTAAGGTAAGAGCCATGATTGATGACAAGGGCCGCAGAGTAAAGGAGGCTAAGCCTTCTACACCTGTAGAGATACTTGGACTCAACAGTGTGCCTTCAGCAGGAGAGACATTTGTGGCATGCGATTCAGAGAAGGAGGCAAAGGCATTCTCTGACACATATATTTCAGAGGAGAAGAATAAGCTCATCGAGGATACAAAGGCAAAGATGTCACTTGATGATCTGTTCTCACAGATTCAGTCAGGCAACATGAAGGAGCTTGATATCATCGTAAAGGCAGATGTACAGGGTTCAGTTGAGGCTGTTAAGCAGAGTCTTGTCAAACTTTCAAATGAGGAGGTTGTGGTCAAGGTCATCCATGGTGGTGTTGGTGCCATCAACGAGTCAGATGTTATCCTTGCATCAGCATCAAATGCAATCATTATTGGCTTTAACGTCAGACCGGATCCGGTTGCCAAGGCTACAGCAGACCGTGAGGGCGTAGATATCAGACTTTACAAGGTCATCTACAATGCAATCGAGGACGTATCTGCTGCAATGAAGGGTATGCTTGATCCTGTATTTGAGGAGAAGGTTATCGGACATGCGGAAATCAGACAGATTTTCAAGGCTTCAGGCGTTGGAAACATTGCAGGTTCATATGTGCTTGACGGATTTATGGAGAGAGGCTGCCGTGTCAGAATTAGCAGAGAGGGTGAGCAGATATTCGAGGGAGACCTTGCTTCACTCAAGAGATTCAAGGATGACGTCAAGGAGGTCAAGACAGGCTATGAGTGTGGTCTTGTATTTGACGGATTTAATGATATTCAGGAATTCGATATAGTTGAAGCTTACAAGATGGTAGAGGTTCCGAGATAATCATATATTGGTTATCTTGAATTAATGCAGCTATTCGGATAGTTACGGTTTAATATAAAAAGAAAGCGGGATTATATGAGAAAGAACAGCATAAAAAATATTCGTATCAACGAAGAGGTAATGCGTGAACTGTCAAATATCATACGCGGTGAGATAAAGGATCCGCGTATCAATCCCATGACAAGTGTTGTTGCTGTCGAGGTTGCACCTGATTTAAAGACAGCAAAGGCTTATATCAGTGTGCTTGGTGACAAGAAATCACAGGCTGATACACTTGCAGGACTTAAGTCAGCGGAGGGATATATACGCAGAACTCTCGCAAAGAACATCAATTTAAGAAATACACCTGCCATTACATTTATCATAGACCAGTCTATAGAGTATGGTGTTGAGATGTCTAAAAAGATTGATGAAGTAACAAAAAATCTCAAAGAGGATTAACAAAGAGGATTGATTATGACAGAGATTGATTCTATTTTAAAGGATGCACAATCAGTTGCTGTTTCCGGTCATGTGAGACCGGACGGCGATTGTGTCGGCTCAACACTTGCGGTATACAACTACATAAAGGATTATTATCCTGATATAAAGGCAAGGCTTTATTTAGAGCCAAGCCCAAACATCTTTAAGTTCATGCAAAGAGCAGATGAGATTGACAGCAGCTATGCGGATGATACAGTATACGATCTGTTCATAGCATGTGACTGCAGTGACACAGGCAGACTGGGAAGTGCAGCTAAGTATTTTGAGTCTGCAAAAAGGACACTTTGTATAGATCATCATGTTACAAACGGGGCCTTTGCAGACGCAAATTACATCTTTCCGGATGCTAGCTCTACATGTGAGCTTGTGTTTGAACTTCTGCCGAAGGAGCGCATCACAATACAGATAGCAGAGTGTATTTACACAGGCATAGTGCATGATACAGGCGTGTTCCAGTATTCATGCACTTCAAAAAAGACTATGGATATAGCAGGCTCCCTGATGGAGATGGGCATTGATTATTCAAGGATAATCGATGATACATTTTATACAAAGACATTTGCTCAGAACAAGATTATGGGGCAGGCGCTTTTGAATGCTGCTTTGTATCTGAATGGTGATGTTATATTGTCTGCAGTATCGCGCGCTGAGATGGAGAAGTACGATGTGCTTCCAAAGCATCTCGACGGCATTGTAAATCAGCTGCGTGTGACAAAGGATATAAAGGTTGCTGTATTTCTCTATGAAAATGAGGATGGTACCTACAAGGGCAGCCTGCGTGTAAACGGTGATTATGATGTGGCAAAGGTTGCGTCGGTATTTGGCGGCGGTGGACATGTAAAGGCCGCCGGATTTACGATTGACGGACCGCTTGAGGTGGCAACAGACCGCATCCTTACGGCAATTAAGGACAATATTTAGGGAGAGATTCTTGGGCAGATGGTTAATGGAATAATCAATGTATACAAGGAAAAGGGCTATACAAGCTTTGACGTTGTGGCAAAGCTTCGAGGCATATTCCACCAGAAGAAGATTGGTCATACAGGTACACTTGATCCTGATGCGCAAGGCGTCCTTCCAGTCTGCCTTGGAAAGGCAACCAGAGTGTGTGACCTTTTGACAGATAAGGACAAGGTCTATAAAGCTGTGCTGCTTTTAGGACAGGAGACAGATACACAGGATATTTCAGGGCAGGTCTTAAATCAGGCTAAGGTCGATGTGACTGAGCAGGCGGTGTATGATGCAATATCACAGTTTATTGGCAGACAAAAGCAGGTGCCGCCAATGTATTCGGCTCTAAAGGTCAATGGGAAAAAGCTCTATGAGCTTGCCAGGGAGGGCAAGGTTATAGAGAGAAAAGCCAGGGATATCGAGGTGTTTGATATCAAGGTTGAAAGCATTGATTTGCCTGAGGTTACGATGACGGTGCACTGTTCAAAGGGCACATATATTAGGACGCTGTGCAATGACATCGGAGAGAGACTGGGCTGCCATGGCTGCATGAAGTCACTGCTTAGAGTAAGGGTGGCAGGCTTTGATTTAGAGCATGCACTTACACTTTCGCAGATTCAGTCGAAGGTGGATGAAGGCAGCCTTGATATGGTGCTGCCTGTTGATGGAGTGTTTGAAAATCTGCCGGCAGTGCATACTGCTTCAGATGCTGATAAGCTTGTCAGAAATGGAAATAAGCTTCCGGCAGTGCTTACGGATTATTTAAAACACGGTGCTGACTCTGATATAAGATACAGAGTATACAATCATGAGGGCATATTTGTCGGGGTGTATTCGTATCTTGATGAGACCGGTGAGTTTAAGCCGGTTAAGATTTTTATGGAATAGAATAGTATACAGATATTATGGAATATATAAGCAAAACTCTGGATTTTCATGTCAAGGAGCCGTCCGTCATCTCGTTTGGAAAGTTTGACGGGCTTCACAGAGGACATGAATTTCTGATGGAAAAGCAAATTGAACAGAGCAATCTGCATGGCTACAAGCGCATCATATTTACGTTTGACATTCCTCCCAAATCGGAGGTACTTGGCGTTGAGTCAAGGTTATAATCACAAACGATGAAAAGAGTATGTGTTTGAAAAATCAGGTATGACTATCTGATAGAGTGTCCGTTTGTGCCACAGGTGATGACGATGGAGGCGGATGCGTTTGTCAGTGGATAGTTAAAAGGTCTTAATGTCAAGTGTATCATTGTCGGAGATGATTTCCGTTTCGGGCACAACAGGGCAGGAGATCACAAGCTGCTTTCTGCGATGGCAGGAGAGCTTGGATACGATCTTATTGTGGTTGACAAGATAAAGGATGGAGACAGGGATATAAGCAGTACCTATATCCGCGAGGAGATTGCGGCAGGACATATTAAAAAGGCGAATGAACTGCTGGGATATCCCTTTTTCATAAAAGGAAGAGTAGTGCATGGCAGGGCACTAGGCAGGACTATTGGCATTCCGACAGTCAACCTTTCAGTGCCACACGATAAGCTGCTTCCGCCAAAGGGAGTGTATATGTCAAGAGTTCTTGTAAGGGATAACTGGTACCTTGGTGTAACCAATATAGGATGCAAGCCTACTATAGAGGGCAAAAATCCAATCGGTGCAGAGACATACATCATAGATTTTGGGCAGGATGTTTACGGGCAGGATATCATGGTAGAGCTTCATAAGTTCATAAGACCTGAGATGAAGTTTGATTCAATAGAAGCGTTAAAGAGCCAGATGAGTGCAGATATCAATTATACAATCAATTATGCAGGCAGTCACACATTCTAGTGTGACTGTTTTTTGCGGAATAACCCAAAATAACGAAAAAATGACAAATATTACGGAAATATTACGGAGAAATATTGACAATTTAACAATTTGTGATATACTCGTAAACATGGGATTATAGATAGCATGAACTGGAGGCTATATGAAAAATAAATTAAAATTAGGACAGGCAGCAGGCGTTGTAGCGTTTGCTATTATTATAGGTGCTGTATCTATGAGTTCAAGCAGCACAGTAGATGCCAGAGCATCATTAAAGGAAAACAGAACAGTCAATGCGGGGGTGGCCCTTGGTCTGACAGAGGCGGCAGATGCCACAGAGCTTCTCACAGCAGGGGTTACATCGGCTCTTACTTATTATGGAGCTGACGTATCGGTAGCGCAAAACGACAGCAATGTTGTAACAGCATCTGCACAGGGGGCACCGCAGACAGACGATGCTTCACAGGAGTCTGAGCAGGCAAATGAAGCAGCTCAGACACCGACAGCCGCACAGACCTGTGGTTACACAAATCTTGGTATGTCAGTTATCAGTAGCGGAAACTTAAATATCAGACAGGAGGCTTCGACAGACAGTGAAGTGGTAGGTATCCTTACCAATCACAATGCCTGTGAGCTTCTTGAGGATGCCGGAGACTGGTATAAGGTTACATCAGGCAAAGTGACAGGATATGTAAGCAAGCAGTATCTTGTGACAGGAGATGAGGCAGAGTCTATTGCAGAACAGGAGATTAAAACTGTTGCCACTGTAAATACTGAAACACTGAATGTACGTGCAGAGAAGTCAACAGAGGCTGCGGTGCTTTCACAGGTTGGAAATTCAGAGGCATTCACAGTCAATTCTGTTGCTGACGGCTGGGTTGAGATAAGTGTGGATGATTCTGTCGGATATATATCACAGGATTATGTGACACTGGCACAGGCACTTCCTACTGCAAAGACAATTGAGCAGGTGAAGTATGGTGACGGTGTATCAGATGTAAGGGCATCTGTTGTATCGTATGCGTTACAGTTTGTCGGAAACAGATATGTGTGGGGTGGTACAAGTCTTGAGAATGGAATTGACTGCTCAGGCTTCACAATGAGAATTCTTGGAAAGTATGGAATCTCATTACCGCATTCATCAAAAGCACAGCCTTCATATGGCACAAAAATCAGTGCATCTGAAGCACAGCCGGGAGATTTATTCTTCTACGGAAGTGGAAGGAGTATCTCACATGTTGCAATTTATATTGGAAACGGACAGATTGTACATGCCAGCAACAAGCGTGACGGAATCAAGGTCTCAAATGCATTTTACAGAAGTCCGATTTGTGTCACAAGATATTTGCCGGATTAATAAAAAAACAGTTTACAACAAATGCTTACTATGCTATACTGCATAAGTGTGGTTTTGCCCATGTTCGGTAGTTGGACACTCCGACCTATTGCTGAGCATCATACAGTTATCAGGGCGCATTATAATATAAGGAGGATCAACAATGATCGCAAAGGAAAAGAAACAGGCTATTATCGCAGAGTATGGTAGAACACCAAATGACACAGGTTCACCAGAGGTTCAGATTGCAATTCTTTCAGCAAGAATCGCAGAGTTAACTGAGCATTTCAAACAGAACCCAAAGGATCATCACTCAAGAAGAGGAATGTTAAAGATGATCGGTCAGAGACGTGGATTACTTGCATACCTTAAGGAGATTGATATCGAGAGATATCGTTCACTTATCGAGCGTTTAGGACTCAGAAAATAGTATTTTCTTTAGAGCGGAGTAATTATTATTCCGCTCTATTATTGTTTTTATTATTGTTTTTATTATTGTTTTTATTATTGTTTTTTGAAAAGCAGAAGTAAGCCGAGACCACTAAAGAGTGCATGAGCGTACATGTATTGTTTAGTAGTTTCGGAAGAGGAATACACTTCTGCAAAAGAATTTTAAGGAGAATTAATATGTACAAAAGTTATTCAATGGAACTTGCCGGCAGGACTCTTACTGTAGATATCGGAAGAGTAGCAGCTCAGGCAAACGGAGCTGTTTTTATCAAGTATGGTGATACAACAGTCCTTTCAACAGCTACAGCATCTGACAAGCCACGTGACGGTGTGGATTTCTTCCCACTCAGCGTTGAGTTCGAAGAGAAGATGTACTCTGTAGGAAAAATTCCGGGTGGTTTTAACAAGCGTGAGGGAAAGGCATCTGAGAACGCCATCCTTACAGATCGTGTAATTGACCGTCCTATGAGACCTCTTTTTCCAAAGGATTACAGAAATGATGTTACATTAAACAACCTTGTCATGTCAGTGGATCCTGAGTGTCGTCCTGAGATAGTTGCAATGATCGGTACAGCTCTTGCTGTTCATATATCAGATATTCCGTTTGACGGACCATGTGCCATGACACAGATGGGACTTGTTGATGGAGAGTTTATCGTAAACCCTTCACAGAAGCAGTGGGATGAGGGCGATTTACAGCTCACAGTTGCTTCTACAAAGGAAAAGGTCATCATGATTGAAGCAGGAGCCAATGAGATTCCTGAGGATCAGATGATTGAGGCAATCTACAAGTGCCACGATATCAACCAGACAGTTATCGCATTTATGGATCAGATCCGTGATGAGATTGGCAAGCCAAAGCATGAGTATGAGAGCTGTGCTATTCCTGAGCAGATGTTCGAGGATATCAAGAAAATTGTTACTCCTGAGCAGATGGAGGAGGCAGTATTCACAGATGAGAAGCAGAAGCGTGAGGAAAATATAAGAGCTATCACAGAGCAGTTAGAGGAAGCCTTCGCTGACAATGAGGAGTACCTTGCAGTACTTGGTGAGGCTATTTACCAGTATCAGAAGAAGACAGTCAGAAAGATGATTTTAAAGGATCATAAGCGTCCGGACGGCCGTGCAATCAACCAGATCAGACCACTCGCAGCAGAGGTTGATTTGATTCCTAGAGTTCACGGCTCTGCAATGTTTACACGTGGACAGACACAGATTTGTGATGTTGTAACACTTGCTCCTTTATCAGAGATTCAGAAAATCGACGGACTTGATGCTAATATCACAACAAAGAGATATATGCATCACTATAACTTCCCTGCATATTCTGTAGGAGAGACAAAGGTATCACGTGGACCGGGACGTCGTGAGATTGGACACGGAGCACTTGCTGAGAAGGCACTTGTTCCTGTACTTCCAAGCATTGAGGAGTTCCCATATACTATCCGTGCCGTATCTGAGACATTTGAGTCAAACGGCTCTACATCAATGGCTTCAACATGTGCATCATGTATGTCACTTATGGCTGCAGGTGTTCCGATTAAGGCTATGGTTGCCGGAATCTCATGCGGACTTGTAACAGGCGATACAGATGATGATTTCCTTGTACTTACAGATATCCAGGGTCTTGAGGATTTCTTCGGAGATATGGATTTCAAGGTAACAGGTACACATAAGGGTATCACAGCTATCCAGATGGATATCAAGATTCACGGACTTACAAGACCTATCGTTGAGGAGGCAATCGCAAGAACACGTGAGGCACGTCTCTACATCATGGATGAGGTCATGAGCAAGGCAATCGCTGAGCCTAGAAAAGAAGTAAATGAGTGGGCTCCAAAGATTGAGCAGATTACAATCGATCCATCAAAGATTGGTGATGTTGTCGGACAGAAGGGTAAGACAATCAACGAGATTATCGACAGAACCGGTGTCAAGATCGATATCACAGATGATGGCGCTGTTTCAGTTTGCGGAACAGATAAAGAGATGATTGCAAAGGCAATCGACATGATTAAGATTATCACAACTGATTTTGAGCAGGGACAGATCCTTGAGGGAACAGTTGTAAGCATCAAGGAGTTTGGTGCTTTCATCGAATTTGCTCCTGGCAAAGAGGGAATGGTTCACATTTCTAAGATTGCAAAAGAGAGAATCAACAGAGTAGAGGATGTACTCACACTTGGAGACAAGGTAAAGGTTGTTTGCCTTGGCAAGGACAAGATGGGAAGAATCAGCTTCTCTATGAAGGATGTAAAAGAGGATTAATTAATATACGTTAAAGTATAACAATAATATCCAGGTAAAGGGCTGCACGCAGGTGCAGTCCTTTTAATATATGAAATTATAGTAAGGTGATATGATGTAAGGCAAAACAGGTGCGTCTGTGTCATATTGTGAAAACGAATCATATACTAAATTAAAAATAAAATAATAATGAAAAATGCGAAATATAGTATAAATGCAAATCTGGTATATAAAAATGGATATAGTGGTAAAAATGTCAATATAGCAGTGCTTGATACGGGTGTGTTTAAACACAAACAGCTTGATGGGTGTATAAAGCACTTTATGGATTTTGTGGGTGGAAAGGAGACATGTTATGACGATAACGGGCATGGTACACATGTGTGCGGTATATTATCGGCTGCAGATATAGGCATGGCTCCGGGGGCAGGACTATATGTGTTTAAGGTGCTTGATTATCTTGGCATGGGGCAGACATCGGATTCAATTCGTGCACTTAAGTATATAAAAGAAAACTGCGTCAGACTTAATATAAGAATACTCAACTTCTCTGTAGGATATCTGCCATGTTCTGATACAGCAGAGCGTATTAAGATATTGAAGCTGATAGATGAATTGTGGGATATGGGAGTGGTAGTTGTTGCAGCAGCGGGCAACTACGGCCCGGCACCGTTTTCTGTAACTGTGCCGGGAATTTCAAGAAAAATAATAACAGTCGGAAGCTTTGATGATATAAGAAGTGGCAAAGGTCCGACCGACTGCTGTATTGTAAAGCCTGAGATTCTGGCTCCCGGGCATGATATCATAAGCCTTGGAACGAGAGATGGCACATATGTAAGAAAAACAGGTACTTCAATGGCTACACCGATTGTGTCAGGTGCCATAGCACTTCTATTGGAAAAAAATCCAAATATGAGACCGGAGGCGGTTAAGCTAGCCCTGTATAATACATGTGACAGGGCAGGGGATAGTCACAAAGGCTCGTGGGGGATTATAAATGTTGATAAATTGGTGGGAATATTATAATATGTATTAGAGATTTATTATAGATAATATAGGAAATATTAGGTTGTATAATTGTAATTTCATGGTAGGGCTTAAATGAGAAAAATATTACAAAGACTGCTTTCAAAGCTATTTATCGTTTCAACAATAATAATCATACAGATGATATGGTGGTTCTTTTTGTTTTATACGGCATCTGTTGCCAGCAGGGTGTTTCAGAATCTGCTGTATGTGGCAGCCATATTGCTTTCGCTTTATATTGTCAACAGGCGGATGAAAATGTATATAAAAATGTCATGGATATTTTTGATACTGAGTGTTCCAATCGTTGGTATTCCGTGCTATTTCTTTTTCGGAAGACCGGAGCTTACGTCGAAGACACAGAAAAGAATGGCAAGAATTGTGGAAGCATATGCGCCGCTTCGGCCTGAAAATGAGCTGCTAAATGAGACACTCAGACTGACAGACATGGATGCATACAGACAAAGCAGGCTTATCACTCAAAATCAGAAATATCCACTGTATGCGGAGGACTGCACAGAGTACTTTAAATCAGGTGAGGAGGCTTTTGAGAGCATTTTAAAAGATTTAAGATCAGCTGAAAGGTTTATCTTTATGGAGTATTTCATAATCGGCAGTGGCGTTATGCTTGATCAGATACTTGATATACTCAAAGAAAAGGTAAAGCATGGAGTTGTGGTGAGAATCATATATGATGATTTTGGAAGCATAAATGCCATTCCGCCACATTTTATAAAGGAGATGGAGAGCATCGGAATACAGACCAGACGCTTCAATCCATATAAGCCCATGCTTTCGGTAATTATGAATGACAGGGACCATAGGAAGATACTGGTGATAGACGGACGTGTGGCGCATACCGGTGGTTACAATATAGCAGATGAGTATATCAACCAAAAAAATCAGGTTTGGTTACTGGAAGGATGCCGGTATCCGTGTAGAGGGAGAGTGTGTAAACAGTTTCACGACGATGTTCCTTGAGATGTGGAATTATATCAATAAGGACAATGCTGTGCATGATGAATATCTGAATCCACACAATACCTTCAGCCAGTCAGAGGAAAGCGGTTTTGTCCAGCCGTTTTGCGATTCTCCACTTGAGCATGATGATGTAGGAGAGAATCTTTATGTGAGTATCATCTCAAGAGCTAAAAAATATGTTTATATTTTTACACCGTATCTGATACTTGGAACGGAGCTGTCGCATGCTATGATATCGGCAGCCAGGTCAGGTGTTGATGTGCGTATTGTTGTACCTAAGATTCCCGATAAAAAGCTCATTTATCTGCAGACAAAAGCCAATTTCAGACCTCTTATCGAGGCGGGGGTAAGGATATATCTATACACACCCGGCTTTATACATTCAAAGTGTATAGTGGCAGATGATGATACTGCGATAGTTGGCACATGCAATCTGGATTTCAGGAGCATGTACTGGAATTTTGAGGATTTTGTATACATGTACAGGACTCAGTGCATCGGAAAAATAAAAGAGGATGCGATAGAGACGTTTGCGGTTTCGGAGGAGGTGTATGAGGAAAGCACAAATGATATCTCATTTGCAGGCAGGCTGCTGCAGAGTATTTTGCAGCTTTTTGCACCGCTTTTGTAAATGTGACTGTAAAGCGTCTGATAAAAATCTGTTGAATAATGTTACAAGTTGTAATATAATAATCCAAGCGATTGCATAAGCAACGCACGAAGAAACTGAATATGTAGCATAAAGGTGTCGGAGCAGACAAGCATTTGAATCTGATTTATGACAGGCGATGTGAAGCTGGCTCCGGTGAAAAGGGAAACAGGTGCAAATCCTGTACGAACTCGTCACCGTAATTAAGGAGTGACGGCCGATAGGTCACTGGGCAACCGGGAAGACGGCCGAAGCAATGATATATAAGCCGGGAGACCTGCCTTTGTGTTGTACGGAAACAATAGTGTTTCAAGCCACGAGTAACTGGCTGTACGTGATGAAATAATTATAATTACAGACAAGGTTATGATAGCCGTATAGTCTGGGTTAGAAGGATTTTGACATGTATAGCTCTTTGACATAATAGTACAAAGAGCTTTTATTTTTGACGCTTTAAATGTTTTCGTCTTACATATTTAAAACATGTGCAGCTTAATAGCTGCAAGGAGAATGAAAAGGAGAAAACATGAAAAAGAAATTAGTAGTAGTACTGATGGCAGCAGTTATGGCTATGACAGCAGTGACCGGCTGTGGCAGCAAGGCAGATGATGCAAAGAATGATACACAGGCATCTAAGGCTTCAGAGAGTGAGACAAGCGCAAACGCAGATCAGGAGGCAGCAATGCATGTGGCAGATTTAATCGATGCAATCTACGTGCAGGAGAGAACAGATGATACAGACAAGCAGTGCAAGGAGGCTAAGGAGGCCTGGGACAAGCTCACAGACGCACAGAAGGAGCTTGTAGAGGGAGAAAATGCTGATCCTGACTATTTCGGCAGAGATACAGGCGATGCTTCAAAGGATGATCCGAGAAACCAGGATGATATCGGCGAGAACGAGATTCTTGTAGTAAGCTTTGGTACATCCTTCAACGACAGCCGTGTGGCTGATATCAAGGGTGTGGAGGATGCAATAGCAGCTGCAAATCCTGACTGGTCAGTCAGAAGAGCCTTCACAGCACAGATTATCATCAATCATGTACAGGCAAGAGATGACGAGAAGATTGACAATATGGATCAGGCACTTGAGCGTGCAGTCAAAAATGGTGTAAAGAATCTTGTGGTACAGCCTACACACCTGATGCATGGCGCAGAGTATGATGAGCTTTCAGAGGCTGTAGAGAAGTATAAGGATAAATTTGAGTCTGTAAAGATTGCAGAGCCACTCCTCGGTGAGGTTGGAAGTGATGCAACAGTTGTAAATGAGGATAAAAAGGCCGTTGCAGAAATTCTTACAGAGGAAGCAGTAGAAAAGGCAGGCTATGACAGCCTTGATGCTGCAAAGGAAGAGGGCACAGCATTTGTATTTATGGGACATGGAACAAGCCATACAGCAAAGATTTCATACAGCCAGATGCAGAGCCAGATGACAGCTTTGGGTTATGACAACGTATTTATCGGAACTGTAGAGGGTGAGCCGGAGGATACATCATGTGAGTCTGTCATTGAGAAGGTGTCAGCCGCTGGCTACAAGAACGTCATTCTTCGTCCGCTTATGGTTGTTGCAGGAGACCATGCCAACAATGATATGGCGGGAAGTGATGATGATTCATGGCTTTCACAGTTTAAGGCATCAGGAAAGTTTGATAAAATCGATACACAGATTAACGGACTTGGTGAGATTGAGGGTATCCAGAAGCTTTATGTTGAGCATACAGCGGCTGCCATGAGCAAGTAGCAGTTACTTAAATGTATAGTGGGGAAGCTATAAAATAACAGGAGCAGTATATCAGACATGAGAAAATTATTCAGAAACAAGTTTACTTATATCGTTGCAATGACACTGGTTTGTGCCATGAGCTTGGCAGCCTGCGGTAATAAGAATGCAAAAGCTGAAACAGAAAGCAAAAAAGCAGTGCAGGATGCGACAGAGAGCACAAAAAAGGCTGAAAAAACAGAAAAGATAGCACTTTCAGATGGTACATATACAGCAGAGTTTACTACAGACAGCTCAATGTTTCATGTGAATGATGCATACGACAACAAAGGTACACTCACCGTGAAGGATGGCAAGGCAACAATACATGTTACTCTCACATCCACACACATTGTCAATCTCTTTTTGGGAACAGCAAAGGATGCCTCAAAGGACAAGGCTGAGCTTTTAGAGCCAACTGTAGAGACTGTCGATTATGGCGATGGCACAACTGAGGAGGTCAATGCGTTTGATATACCGGTTCCTGTTTTGGATGAGGAATTTGACCTTGCACTTATCGGTACAAAGGGCAAATGGTATGACCACAAGGTAAAGGTCTCAAATGCCACACCTGCGGACGCAGATGCAAGCGTATCTGAGAGTGCAGGAAAAGAGCTTCCTGACGGAACATACAATATCAATCTCGATTTCGAGGGCGGAAGCGGTAAGGCGAGCATTGCATCACCGGCTGAGGTGACTATAAGCGGTGGAGCTGCTACTGCAACAGTGCAGTGGAGCAGTCCAAACTATGACTATATGATAGTTGACGGACAGAAATACATGCCTGTAAATACAGACGGCAATTCTGTATTTGAAATTCCGGTTAAGCTTGATACATCTATGCAGGTTATCGGAGATACAGTTGCTATGAGCAAGCCGCACGAGATTGAGTACACACTCACCTTTCATTCAGATTCTGCTACAGAGGTGCTTGGTGAGGATGGAGAATAATTAAGCTATGCATGGAAGAAAAAAGATAATTATATATATATTGATATCAATTATAGGACTGTTCTGGCTGTCAGGCTGTGACAGTCCTTCTTCCGATTCAGGGAATACCGAATCGAAGGCTGAGGCAGAGGCACAAAACGGTCTTATATATAAGAGCAGTATGAAGCTTTTATATGCAAAGAATTTTTCTGTTGACTATTATGAGGGTGGATACAAGATACTTACTACAAAGGACGGTACCCAAATACTTACCGTGCCAAAGGGCAGAAAGACTCCAAAGGGTATTGACAAGGATATCATTGTATTGAAGGAGCCTGTAAGTGATTTGTATCTGGTCGCATCAGGGGTGATGGATATGTTTGACAAGCTTGATGCAGTGGACACTATTAAATTTTCGGGGCTTGACAGTGCTGGCTGGTACATTGACAGTGCAAGAAAGGCTCTTGAAAGTGGCAGGATGTTATATGCCGGCAAATATTCAAAGCCCGATTATGAGCTTTTGGTGTCAGAAAACTGTTCTCTTGCCATAGAAAATACTATGATTACCCATTCGCCGCAGGTAACTGAAAAGCTTAAAAGCTTTGATATCCCTTCAATAATCGAGTACTCAAGCTATGAGGAGGAGCCGCTTGGAAGAGTGGAGTGGGTGAAGTTCTTTGGAGCACTCACAGACCGGGATGAAAAGGCCGATGAGCTCTTTAATGAGCAGGTGGATATTGTAAATCGCATCGCAAAGACAGATGGTACCGATACGGATGATGTCACAAAAAGTGATACAGTTGCATTTTTCTATATCACATCCAATGGACAGGTTCAGGTGCGCAAAAGCACAGATTATGTGCCAAAGATGATTTCGCTAGCCGGTGGAAAATATATTTTTGATGCATCAAATGACGACGATACAGGCAGGTCAACCATGAATATGCAGCTAGAGGATTTCTACAATGGAGCAATAGATGCTGACTATCTGATATATAACAGTGCGATAGACGGCGGTGTGAAGAATCTGAATGAGCTTTTGGACAAGTGCCCGGTGCTTGCTGATTTTAGGGCAGTCAAAGACGGCAATGTATTTTGCACCACGAACGATATGTATCAGCAGTCTATGTCCATCGGATATATGATTGATGATATGCATTCGATGATTACAGGTGCACCTGACAGCGGTATGAAATATCTGTTTAAGCTCAGATAACTGTGATTTGTGGAATGTATGTGGTGGGCTGAATTGTTACCGGATATGACAGAATGCAGGAAAATCAATAGCACAAAAAGATAAAAAGCGGAGCTACAACATGGAAAAAACCAGAAAAATAAGGTGTTTTACAACATTTATTATTCTTATAATCTTAATTATTATATTGCTTATCATGAATGTGTGCATAGGAACTGTACACATATCGTTTAAGGCTGCATTTGCAACACTTTATGACCACTCAGACAGGGTAGGACGTATTGTGTGGGATATCCGCATGCCAAGAGCTATCGCAGCGATGATACTGGGCGGGGCATTAGCGCTTGCAGGATATCTTTTGCAGACTTTTTTTCATAATCCAATCGCGGGACCTTTTGTACTTGGTATATCATCGGGAGCTAAGATGATTGTGGCACTTGTTATGGTATTTTTACTTGGAAATGCCATACGTGTGAGCTCACTGGCCATGATTGCAGCAGCGTTTTTGGGAGCAATGCTTTCAATGGGCTTTGTGCTTATCATTTCAAGAAAGGTAAGCAGCATGTCAATGCTTGTGGTGAGCGGTGTCATGATTGGCTACATATGCTCTGCGGTGACTGAGTTTGTGGTGACATTTGCAGATGATTCCGACATAGTAAACCTGCATAACTGGTCAAGGGGAAGCTTTTCGGGTATGACATGGGACAGCGTTGGGGTGATGAGTATTGTGGTGGGAATCACATTTATCTTTGTTTTCTCATGTCAAAGCCCCTTATGGCATATCAGCTCGGAGAGTCATATGCCGTAAATCTGGGTGTAAACATAAAGCGCATCCGGGTGCTTCTGGTTCTGCTTTCAAGCCTGCTTTCCGCATGTATAGTGGCGTTTGCGGGACCTATATCGTTTGTCGGAATAGCCGTGCCACACATAGTAAAAAGCATGCTAAAGAGCACAAAGCCTATATATATGATACCGGCCTGCTTCCTTGGGGGAGCGGTGTTCTGCCTGTTTTGTGATTTGCTTGCAAGGATGATGTTTGCTCCTACGGAGCTTAGTATCAGCACGGTTACGGCAGTATTTGGTGCACCGGTAGTGCTGTTTATTATGATAAGACGCAGCAAGGAGAAAAATGTCTGATGGAATATTATTTTACTGCTCAAAAGATGGCCGTTGGATATGATAACAGGCCGCTCATTGAAAATATTGATTTTTCCCTGAAGAGGGGAGAGATTCTCACATTAATCGGGCCAAACGGTGCCGGTAAATCGACTATTTTAAAAAGTATTGCAAGACAGCTTTCGCTTGTGAGCGGTACGATATATCTTGATAAAAGTGATGTAGTGACGATGAATGGCAATGAATTTGCAAAGAAAATGGCTGTTGTGCTCACCGATAAGCTAAAGACGGAGCTTATGACCTGCTATGATGTGGTTGCGACCGGCAGATATCCATACACAGGCCGGTTCGGAGTACTTTCGGATGAGGACAAAAAGGCTGTGGATGAGGCGATGGAGCTGGTCAATGTATCACAGATAAAAGATAAGGATTTTACAAAGATAAGCGATGGACAAAGACAGCGGGTTATGCTGTCACGGGCTATATGCCAGCAGCCGGAGATTATAGTGTTAGACGAGCCTACCTCGTATCTTGATATAAAGTACAAGCTTGAGTTTTTATCAATACTCCAAAGGCTTAAAAGACAGAAGAATCTTACGGTTATCATGTCGCTCCATGAGCTTGATATGGCAAAGCGTGTGTCAGACCATATTTTGTGTATAGATGGCAGATATGTGGACAGATATGGCACTCCTGAGGAGGTATTTACTGACCAATATGTTTCAGGTCTTTTTGGAATTACGGCAGGAAGCTTTGACGAAACAGGAGAGGATTTAGAGCTGGAAAAACCGGATGGAAGTGCGAGGATATTTGTCATAGCAGGAGGGGGCCTGGGCAGAAAAAGCTTTAGGAGCTTACAGCGAAAGGGTATCCCGTTTGCGACAGGAATCATCTATGAAAATGATCTGGATTATCCTGCGGCAAAGGCGCTTTCTGCTGAGATTGTCAGCGCAAGAAGCTTTGAGCCTGTAGACGATGCCCTTATTGAAAAGGCAAAGGAGCTTATTGACGCATGCGAGGGCGTTATATGTGACAGAACAGAGTTTGGCACGTATGAGCAGTTTAACAGCAGGCTTTATGAGTATGCAGTCTCTACAGGAAAAATTATAAAAATTCCTTTTCTTGAGGAACAATTGGCACAGCTTTAAGGAAGTTACTGTTCACACTACAGTTTAATATTCAATGATTAAGCAACAGACTACCACATAAATTCAGACAGCAGGTATAGATATGGCAAAGGTAATTATGGTACAGGGTACAATGTCCAATTCAGGCAAGAGCTTTCTTGTCGCGGGCTTGTGCCGCATTTTCAGACAGGACGGATACAGAGTGGCACCGTTTAAATCACAGAACATGGCGCTCAACTCTTATATAACAGACGAAGGACTTGAGATGGGACGGGCACAGGTGATGCAGGCTGAGGCAGCAGGCATTAAGCCTATGGTGTGCATGAATCCTATTCTTTTAAAGCCTACAAATAATACAGGCTCACAGGTGATTGTAAACGGAAGGGTGCTTAAGAACATGCCGGCGAGAGAGTATTTTGCATACAAGAAAACTCTCATACCGGATATAAAAAAGGCGTTTAAAAAGCTTGAGGAGTATGCGGATATCATAGTGATTGAGGGCGCCGGAAGCCCGGCGGAGATAAATCTGAAGGAAAATGATATTGTAAACATGGGGCTTGCGCATATGGTGGATGCACCGGTGCTGCTCGTGGGTGATATCGACAGAGGTGGTGTTTTTGCGCAGCTGCTTGGTACACTTATGCTTTTAACCGATGAGGAAAAGAATCGCGTCTGCGGGCTTATTATCAATAAATTCCGTGGAGACAAGACGATCCTTGACACGGGGATACAGATGCTTGAGGAGAGAGGCGGAGTGCCTGTTACCGGAGTGGTGCCATATATGGATGTACAGCTTGAGGATGAGGACAGCCTGACAGAGCGCTTTGACAAAAAGACAGATGGGCTTATTGATATAGCGGTCATCAGATATCCGAGAATATCAAATTTCACGGATTTCAATGTCTTTGAGCAGATGTCCGAGGTGACTGTGCGTTATGTGTCAACGGTAAATGAGCTGCGTCATCCGGATATAGTATTTCTGCCGGGAAGCAAGAATACGATGGGGGATCTTTTGTGGATGAGACAAAACGGACTCGAGGCCGCTGTCAAAAAGCTCTCCTGTGAGATACCTGTTTTTGGAATATGCGGAGGCTATCAGATGCTTGGGGCTTCAATAGCCGACCCCGACGGGGTTGAGGAGGGAGGATATATGCGTGGCATGGAGCTTCTTCCTATAGATACCGTTCTAAAAGACAGCAAGACACGGCTTCAGACAAGCGGCGAAATAGCACATGTAGATGGTGTATTAAACAGGCTTTCAGACTGTCACTTTCTGGGCTATGAGATACATATGGGTAAGAGTGCATATAGCGCAGCTTCAGATGAGCAGGGGGCTTGTGCTGACAGGAAAAATGAGTTAAATAATGTCATATCTGATGGCAGAAATGTGTATGGCTCATACATCCACGGCATTTTTGATACTGCAGAGGCCGCCAGAGTGATAGTGGATTATATTGCCGATAAAAAGGGCATTGATGTGAATGACAGCGCTATTGTAAGCTATAAGAGCTTCAAGGAAAAACAGTATGACAGGCTTGCGGATACACTGAGAGAGTATCTGGATATGGATGCAGTGTACGGCATGCTTCGTGAGGCAAAATATGATTGAAAATAGTATTATTTCTGACCATTTTACAGTTGAAGAATTGAAAAATTAAAAATAACGCCACCTGATGCAAAATGTACAAAAAAATCCGTTCAAACTGGGATTCCGTGGCAAAGCCGCTCGACGGCATGGGTGATTTTGAGCTATTAACGGCCAAAATCGGCGCTGTTTTGGGAGATGAAAATATAGATATTTCAAAAAAGGCGGTCATAATTATGTGTGCGGATAATGGTGTGGTTGCTGAGGGCATCAGCCAGTCCGGACAGGATGTGACACTTGCAGTTGCAAAATCCATGGCAAGGAAGGCTTCATCTGTCGGACGCATGGCAATGACTGCAGGGGCTGATACAATTCCTGTGGATATAGGAATAAACAGTGACGAGAGTGTTAAGGGGCTGCTTCAAAGAAAGGTGCGCATGGGCACGAGAAACTTTGCAAAAGAGCCTGCCATGACAAGGGCTGAGACACTTGAAGCGATTGCAGCAGGTATAGAAATAGTGCGTGGGTGTAAGGCAGACGGCTGCAGAATTATTGCAACCGGTGAGATGGGTATAGGAAACACCACCACAAGCGCGGCAATGGCAGCCGCCATGCTAAGGTGCGATGTGGCCACAGTGACAGGAAGAGGAGCAGGCCTAAACGACAGTGGACTTGAGAGAAAAATCCGTGTAATTGAAAGCGCAATAGAAAAGTATGATTTATATAATAAGGACACCTTTGAGATACTTATGACAGTCGGAGGACTCGATATTGCAGGACTTGTCGGAGTGTGTATAGGCGGTGCATTATACCATATTCCTGTTGTGCTCGACGGAGTGATAAGCATGGTTTCTGCGTTGGCAGCAGGAAGGCTTCTTTCCGGAGTTACTGATTTTATCATTCCATCCCATGAGGGCAGGGAGCCTGCCGTGGCGCTTTTGTGTGAGGCACTTTCCGTAAGGCCGGTCATAAGAGCATCCCTTGCGCTTGGAGAGGGAACAGGTGCCGTGATGATGTTTGCGCTTTTGGATATGGCACTTAGCGTATACAAAGGACGGACAACCTTCGACGATATCTCGGTATCACAGTATGAGAGGTACGTATAGATGATTACACTTATAACAGGCGGCAGCGGCAGCGGCAAATCAGCATATGCAGAAAAGTATATTTGTCGCGTGTCAAATGAAAATGGATACAAAGAAAAATATTACATTGCCACCATGCAGGTATTTGATGATGAGGGGCAGCGGAAGATAGACAGGCACAGAAGACTTCGTGCCGGAAAAGGCTTTATTACCATCGAGCAGCCTCGGGATATCCAAAATGCTGTTTCTAAGCTGCAATCAGAAAGCAGTTTAAAAACCGGGCGGTCAGCACTGCTTGAGTGTATGTCAAACCTTGTTGCAAATGAGATGTTTCCACCTGTAGATGCTTCCGGTATGCAGGCTGCCGAAGCCAAAAAAGAGGCTTTGGATGACCCTGAAAATATGAAGGATTATGAGACTGCTCAAATCAGCCGTGTGAGTAAAAAGGTGTTAAAAGAGGTAAGTATCTTAAGTGAAAATGTTGCTGAGCTTGTAATTGTGACAAACAATGTATTTGAAGACGGAGTCAGCTATGATCAATCAACGATGAATTACATAAAGGCAATGGGAGTTGTAAACAGAGGGCTTGCTGCGATAGCAGAGAGTGTCGTTGAGGTGGTTGCAGGCATTCCTGTTGCGGTTAAGTGAAGCAGTGTGGAGGTTAAGTGTATTATGAAGTTAATAAGGTCGTGCATAGTATCTTTTTCCATGTATTCAAAGATACCTATGCCACAATTTAAATGGAATGATGATGACATGAAGTACATGCTGGTATTCTTTCCGTGGATAGGAGCTGTGATTGGACTGCTTCTTATGCTTTGGAGATATATATACTCTCATTTTGGAGTGGCGGATATCTGCTATGTATGCATAGGCGCACTCATTCCGATAGCGGTTACGGGAGGCTTTCACATAGATGGTTTTATGGATACAATGGATGCGTTTCATTCATACAAACCGCGGGAGGAAAAGCTTGCAATACTTAAGGATTCACATATAGGAGCGTTTGCCGTTATAATGCTTGCAGCCTACGGATTATTATTCATGGGAGCTTTTTCTCAGATAATGGATGATAAAGCATTTATTGTTTTTTGTGCAGGCTTTTTCATCTCAAGGTGCTTAAGCGGAATAGCTGTTGTGTCATTTAAATCGGCAAAAAGCGATGGACTGTTATTTATGTTTGCAGATACTGCACACAGAACGATCGTCAGGGCAGCACTATACATCCAGCTTGCATTGTGTATAGCTGTTTTATTTATTGTGTCACTGCCTTATGCGGTGGCTATGATCATTGCGGCAGCACTTAGCTTTTGGTATTATTATGTGAAAACAAAAAAGGAGCTTGGCGGCATCACAGGCGATACGGCAGGGTATTTTGTGTGTATATGTGAGTGCGCCATGGCAGTGGCTCTGGGTGGTGTCTCTTTTATTATTTAGTATATTTGTTTTGAATATAGGAATGGTACGGATAAGAATTTTGATAAAAGTTGTACTATGAATTTTAAACTTTGGAATTGGAGAAAATATGAAGCTTGTGATAGGCGGAGTGGCACAGGGAAAGCTTGATTATGTGCTCGAAAATATGATAAAAAAAACAGAAAAATATGATGTGTATGACTGCTTTTTCCTAAAGGATAATGCCTGCAATGATAAGGAATTATACAAGGACTGGCCATGGGATTTTGCAGTTGATGATGAGCGGATATTCATAATTGATAAATTCCATTATTTTATCAGGGCTGTGCTTGAGAAAAATCTTCCGCTGCAGGAATATATTTTGAAATTTATGCAATTTGCAGAGGAAAATAAGGATACAATAGTCATTGCTGATGAGATTGGAAACGGCATAGTGCCTCTTGATGCGTTTGAGAGAGCGTACAGGGAGCAGACAGGCAGAGCAGAGATACTGCTTGCAAAAAAAGCAGACGAGGTAGTTCGCGTAATATGTGGAATCGGTCAGAAAATAAAATAAACTGTATATTTATAAGACACGGCTGCACTGTCTCAAACAGAGAGCACAGATATCTGGGCAGGACAGATGAGCCACTCGATGAAGCCGGAGTTTTTGAACTAGAAAATGCGCTAAATAATGGTGTATACAAGGCTTTGGAGGAAAATAGCTTAAAGGAGCAGATAATTATTACCAGCCCAATGAGGCGCTGCAAACAGACGGCAGAGATTATTTTGCCGGTCGCACAGCACCATAAAATTTATACCGTAAAAGAGTTTTCAGAGATGGATTTCGGTGAATGGGAGCTAAAAAGCTATAAGGAACTTAGCACAGATATCCGTTTCAGGGACTCATATCAGGCGTGGATTGACAGTGGTGGAACACTTGCCTTTCCAAACGGAGAGAGCAGAAAAGAGTTTTGCAAAAGAAGTATATGTGGCTTTGAGAGGGCACTCACACAGGCATTAGAGCTTAAGAGGGCTATGCCTGATAAAGAGATACAAATAGTATTTTTTGTGCATGGAGGAACTATCATGGCGATAATGAGCCATTACTGTGATATGGATTACTATGATTACCAGGTGAAAAACGGCTGTGGCTACTCGTGTGAGGTGGCGGTTGAGGGCAATGAGATTGTGTTTAATGAAATAGTGCCCATATCGCTATGATTTATTTAAGAAGGACTAACATATGTGTTATCATATTTTTGCATTTATAGCAGGCTTTGTGCTTGATTTATTAATAGGAGATCCGCATTTTATACCGCATCCGGTCAGGCTTATCGGCTCACTCATTTCTTTTTGCGATAAGAGGCTTAATTGTGATGCCGGATATAATAGCTCTGGAAAAAAAATTAAATTTAATAAAATATAAAAGAGGCATGCTTCTTGCTTTTACTGTAATTTTTGCAACTTTTGCAATATCGGTAATTATTATTGTGGCAGCATACAGTATAAATTTATATGCCGGGCTAATAGCAGAGGCTGTCATGACGTGGCAGATTCTTGCTACAAAGTGTCTTCGTGTGGAGAGCATGAGGGTGTACGATGCGCTAAAGACAGATGGAGTTGATGCAGGAAGAAGGGCTGTTTCCATGATTGTTGGCAGAGATACATCTGTGCTTGATGCGGCAGGTGTCACAAGGGCGGCAGTTGAGACGATAGCTGAAAATACATCTGACGGAGTGATTGCACCTATGTTTTACACTGCAATCGGCGGGCCGGTGCTTGGCTTTGTATACAAGGCTGTGAATACGATGGACTCCATGCTTGGCTACAAAAATGATAAATATATGTATTTTGGCAGATTTGCGGCAAGGCTTGATGATGTGGTCAATTTCATACCGGCAAGAATCAGTGCATATCTGATGATTGCTGCGGCATTTATCGGTGGCAGGCAGTTTGATGGCAAAAATGCATACAGCATCTTTAAAAGAGATCGTTTCAATCACGCAAGCCCCAACTCAGCCCAGACAGAGTCCGTATGTGCGGGAGCTTTAAGGGTGCAGCTTGCGGGTGATGCAGTGTATTTCGGGAAGCTTGTGAAGAAAAAATACATAGGAGACGGTCTGCGTGAGATAGAGTACGAGGATATAAAGCGTGCAAACAGGCTGATGTATATTACTGCGTTTTTGTGTGAGCTTTTATCTGTGGCGGTTATGAGTCTTGTTTTAATATTGCTTTGAATATGAAAAATTGATGTAAGAATAGATGGAGGACTTGAATGAAAAGCATCCATGGCGGTGACATATACAACAATAAAGTAAATATGGATTTTTCGGTAAATATCAATCCTCTTGGCATACCGCATTCTGTTAAAGAGGCTATGAGTGATGCACTTTCGTATGCAGACAGATATCCCGACATGGCATGCAGTGGCCTTAAAAAAGCGATATCAGAGTATTTCACACAGCAAGGCTGCAGCATACAAAGCGAGGATGTAATTCCCGGAAACGGAGCTTCAGAGCTTTTTATGGCGATAGCTCATGCCATAAAGCCCGAAAAAGCAGTGCTTCCGGCCCCGGGATTTTTCGGTTATGAGCATGTGCTTCGTGCAGTCGGCTGTGATATCGGATATTTCCTGCTGGATGAGCAGAGTGATTTTTCTCCTGCTGCACGGCTGGATGCTTTAATGGATATGCTTACAGATGATACAGATATATTTTTTATCGCAAATCCAAACAATCCGACAGGGTATCTTGCAGACAGCACTTTCATGAAGCAAATAATAGGGCATTGCAAAGAAAAGCATATTTATGTGGTGGCAGATGAATGCTTCATGGGCTTTTGTGAAAAAAATTATTCTGTTTTGTCACTTTTATGTGACTATGACAATTTGATTGTTGTAAGAGCCTTTACCAAGCTTTTTGCTATTCCGGGAGTAAGGCTTGGATATATGCTCAGTAAAAATGAGGCAGTAAGACAAAAGGTTCAAAGGAATCTGCCGGAGTGGAACGTGTCTGTCTTGGCACAGATGGCAGGAGAGGCATGCATTAGGGAATCAGAGTATATTAAAGAAACAGCATCGTATGTGAGCGGACAAAGAAGGCTGCTGTCAGATGGACTAAAAAAGCTTGGTTTTAAGGTATATAAAAGTGATGCTGATTTCATACTGTTTTACAGCAAGCTTCCATTATATGATATACTGCTTAATAAGGGAATACTGATACGGGACTGCTCCAACTATGTGGGGCTTTCGGAAGGGTATTTTCGTGTGGCAGTAAAGACTTATGATGAAAATGTAAGATTATTGAAAGTGATAGGTGAGTGTATTGAAAAAAATTAAACAGTTAGAGCCGATGGAGATTGAAAAGAGAAGCTTTGAGATAATTTCACATGAGCTGTCTGAAATGCAGGTTACGCTGCCTGCTGATCAGGAGATGATAACAAAAAGAGTCATACACACGAGTGCTGATTTTGATTATATACAGACGCTTAAATACTCTAAGGACGCCGTTGCTATTGCAAAAAGGCTGATATCAGAGGGCGCTGATATAGTGACCGATACCAACATGGCTCTTTCAGGCATAAATAAAAAATACCTGGCAAAATTCGGCGGACAGGCGCACTGCTTTATGGCTGATGATGAGGTCGCTCTTATTGCAAAGGAGAAAAAGACAACGCGCGCGGCAGTAAGCATGGAGTTTGCATCAAGGATAGATAAGCCTGTGATTTTTGCGATAGGAAATGCACCGACAGCGCTTATAGAGTTGTACGATATGATAGAAAAAGGAATATATAAGCCTGCATTTGTAATCGGTGTGCCGGTGGGCTTTGTCAATGTGGAGGCAGCCAAGGAGCTAATTATGGAGACAGGCGTGCCGTATATCGTCAATGTCGGACGAAAGGGTGGCAGCAATATTGCGGCTGCCATATGCAATGCGCTGATTTACAGTCTGGTTGATAGAGGCTGATGCATGAGGAAATTTAGTGATTATGAGATATGGATTTACCACAGGAAGCTGTGCGGCGGCGGCATCAAAGGCGGCGGCATATATGCTTTTAACCGGAAAGGCTAAAAACAAAATAACGATTCAGACACCTAAGGGAATAGCTTACACGGCTGATATCACCGACATAAAAAGAAGTGAAAATGAAGTAAGCTGCGCTGTGATAAAGGACGGAGGGGATGACCCTGATGTGACCACCGGAGCCTATATATATGCTTCTGTACGGATTTTGTATTCCGATACATCTGCTTTATGCAAAAAAAAGCAGGATTTGGTTATCATAAATATTGACGGTGGTGACGGAGTGGGAAGAGTCACCAAACCCGGATTAGACCAGCCTGTCGGAAACGCGGCTATCAATCATGTGCCGCGTGAGATGATTGAAAAAGAGGTAAGGGAGGTCTGTGAGCTTTTGGATTTTAAGGGGACACTTGACATCACAATCTCGGTTCCAAAGGGAAAGGAGCTTGCAGAAAGGACCTTTAATCCAAGGCTTGGGATAGTTGGTGGTATATCAATTCTCGGCACAAGCGGTATTGTTGAGCCCATGAGCTCACAGGCTCTTATTGATACGATAAGGGTGGAGCTTAGGCAGAGATATTCGTTTGGGTATGATTATGTGGCGGTTGCTCCGGGAAATTACGGTCTTGACTTTATGAAGGAAAGCTATGGCTATGATCTGGACAGGAGTGTCAAATGCTCCAACTTTATCGGCGAAACAATTGATATGGCTGCAGATATGGGCTTTAAGAGGATGCTTTTGACAGGACATATAGGAAAGCTCATAAAGGTAGCAGGAGGCATCATGAACACTCATTCGAGGGAGGCAGACTGCAGGATAGAGCTTTTGACGGCATTTGCGTTTAAGTGTGGTGTAGCGCCCGAATACATAAAGCGCATTATGGACAGCCTTACGACAGAGGAGGCCCTGGCGGCACTTAAGGAAAGCGGCAGGCTGTATGAGGTAATGGATTATGCGATGGAGCGCATATGCTTTTATCTGGATAAGAGAGCAAAGGGCAGACTTGAGATAGACTGTATCATGTATTCAAACGAATTTGGTGAGCTTGCAAAAAGCAGAAAGGCAGAAAAATGGTTTACTTTGTTGGCGCAGGAACAGGCGCAGCAGATTTAATAACAGTACGCGGAATGCGTCTTTTACAAAAGGCAGATGTGATAATTTATGCAGGCTCGCTTGTTAATCCAGAGCTTTTGGACTATGCAAGGGAGAGCTGTGAAATATATAACAGTGCAAAAATGACACTGGATGAGGTTATCGCAGTCATGAAAGCTGCTGAGGCAGACGGAAAAATGACTGTGCGCCTGCACACGGGAGAGCCAAGCATATACGGCGCAGTGCGCGAGCAGATGGATGAGCTTGATACTCTTTTAATACCATATGAGAGCTGTCCGGGCGTGAGCGCGTGCTTTGGCGCTGCTGCATCGCTCAACATTGAGTATACGCTCCCCGGTATTTCCCAGTCGCTCATCATCACACGCATGGAGGGGCGCACGAAGGTGCCGCCTAAGGAGAGCATAGCAAGCTTTGCCTCACACCACGCTTCCATGGCGGTTTACTTAAGCACCGGGCTTTTAGAGAAGCTTACGGAAAGCCTTATTGAGGGAGGATACGCGGCAGATACACCTGCTGCAATTGTATACAAGGCAACCTGGCCACAGGAGGAGGCATACGTGTGCACTGTCGCTACACTGGAGCAGACAGCGAGGAAGCACAATATCACAAAGACAGCGATAGTGCTTGTGGGGGATGTCATAGCTCACCGGCATTACGAGAAATCAAGACTTTACGCACCGGATTTTTCGACAGAGTATCGCAAGGCTTCTGTAGAGTCAAAGGATAACGATTAAAAAAGGCGTGAATATATAAATATGGGAAATATATGGGAACTGAAAATATGAAAATTTGCATTGTAAGCTTCACAAAAAAGGGCTATGAGCTGTCATGTGACATAGCTTATAAGCTTGAAAAAAGTGCATATGAGGTGGAGGTTTTTACCAAGTGCTCGAGATTATCGGATGAGAATATTAAAAATTCCACCGATGAAAATTATAGAAATATCACCTACATATCACAAAATATATCAGACTGGACAGCTGCACAGATGAGTGAAAAAAAGGCTATGATTTTTATCGGGGCATGCGGTATTGCAGTGAGGGCTATAGCTTCTTCTGTAAATAACAAGCTTAAAGACAGTCCTGTTATTGTGATAGATGAGCTGGGGCAGTTTGTTATTCCGATTCTTTCAGGGCATGTGGGAGGTGCCAATGAGCTTGCTGTATTATTAGCAGCACTGATGAATGCCACACCTGTTATAACAACCGCTACTGATATCAATAATAAATTTGCAGTTGATGTTTTTGCAAAGAAATGCAGGCTTGCAATAGTCAATAAAGATGGCATCGCCAGAGTATCATCAAAGGTATTGGCGGGGGAAGTGGTTACTATGTCGGTCGACTGGAAGCACATCCCGGCTAAGCACAGAAGCCTTATAAAGGCATTTTTCGATGAAGCTGATATGAGTGCTGATGCAATAAAAACAGTGGACTTCCCACCTGCTTGCGGTGCTGATATTGTAGTATCATGCGAAAAAGCAAAGGACCCTAAAAATGGCAGTATTTACTTAAAACCCACACAATTTGTACTTGGTATTGGGTGCAGAAGGGATACAGCGTTTGAAAATATTGACAGGGCAATCAGACAAAGTCTTTTAAAGCTGCAAATAGATATTTCGGATATAGACATGATTGCATCAATAGATGTGAAAAAAGATGAACCGGGAATAAAGGAATTTTGCGAAAGAAACAGGATAGAATTTGTCACTTATACCGCGGATGAGCTTATGGCGGTGCAGGGAGAATTCAGTGCCTCGCAGTTTGTCAGGAAGCATGTTGGAGTGGACAACGTGTGCGAGCGTGCAGCAGTGCTTGCAGGCAGCAGGAAATGTAACGAAGCAGGAGAACTTATCTATAAAAAACATAAATATGACAGTGTAACTGTTGCGGCAGCAAGGTATCCTGATTAATCATAAATGAGGTGCAAAATACCTTTTGACACTCATATCATTAAAAAATTGCAAATAGCTGCATGGTTATATAAAATTAGTAGAGATGGAGATTAACATGAATAAAATTTACATAGTAGGTATGGGGCCGGGCTTTGAAAGCATGATGACAAAGCAGGCGATTGACGCCCTGGAAGCGAGTGATGTCATAGTGGGATACACCGTATATATAAAGCTGCTTGGAGAAAAATTCCAGACCAAAGAGCTTTTGACCACTCCGATGCGTCAGGAAAAAGAAAGATGTCACCTGTGCTTTAAAAAGGCACTTGAGGGCAAAACAGTCTCCCTTGTATGTAGTGGCGATGCCGGAATATACGGATTGGCCTCTCTTATGTATGAGATTGGGCAGGAATACGATAACGTAGAGCTTTCGGTAATACCCGGCATTACAGCGGCAAACAGTGGTGCGGCAGTGCTTGGAGCACCATTAAACCATGATTTTTGTACCATCAGCTTAAGTGACCTGCTCACACCGTGGGATAAGATTGAAAAGCGTCTTGTGGCTGCTGCAGAGGGTGATTTTGTCATAGCACTGTACAATCCGTCAAGTCACAAGAGAAAGGATTATCTGATGAGAGCCTGTGATATTCTGCTTCGTGCGATAGAGCCGGAACGACCATGTGGCTATGTCGAAAATATCGGACGTGAGGGAACAAGCTATAAGGTCTGTACTCTCGGTGAACTCCGCAGTGCACAGGTCAACATGTTTACGACAGTATTTATCGGCAATGAGGGTACACAAATAATTGACGGAAAGCTTGTCACAAGGAGAGGATATCAGATTGAGTAAAATACTGATTTTTGCAGGAACAACAGAGGGACGTAAGCTATCAGAGCATCTGTGTGAAAGAGGCATAGAGCATACGGTTTGCGTGGCAACAGAATACGGTGAAATCGTGCTGCAGGAAAATCCGTTCGCGCATGTTCATATGGGGCGTATGGACAGCGAAGGCATGAGAAGCTTCTTTGCGGAACAAAAATGTAAGCTAATAGTGGATACCACCCATCCGTATGCAGCCATTGTTACCGAAAATATAAAGCAGGCAGTTTATGCGTTTAACGAGGCACATGCTGTTACAGACAATCAGGCGGATAGCAGCATATCAGAAAATATCGAATATGTGCGTCTTAAAAGAGATACGGATATATCAGCAGATTATGATAATATCCGCTATTTTGAGGACAATGAAGCATGTGCAAAGGCACTTAACAATACAGACGGAAATATACTGCTCACAACAGGAAGCAAGGAGCTGTCAGTGTATTGTAAAACCTTAGACGTCAGGGAAAGATTGTATGTGCGCGTGCTTCCAGGGCTTGAGAGCATAAGCTTGTGCATGCACAATGATATTACAGGAAAGCACATTCTGGCATTGCAGGGACCGTTTAGCACACAGCTTAATGAGGCACTTATTGACCAGTATGACATCAGATGTCTGGTCACCAAAAAAAGCGGTGCGGCCGGTGGCTTTATTGAGAAAATAGCTGCCGCAAAAAATAAAAATATTCCGGTCTATATTGTGGGGCAAAGTGTGCAGGATGATGGAATGTCATTTGAAGCTGTTTGTGAATATATTGACAGTAAATATAACAAGCTTCATATCATGCTTGCCGGCATTGGAATGGGAAATGATGCTTGCATGACAAAAGCTGTTTCAGATGCAATAGAAAGCGCTGATATTATACTTGGCGCAAGCCGCATGATAGAAAAATACAGTGCGAAGATAGACAAAAAGCCGTATTATCTTGCAGAACAGATTATTCCTTATCTATACGAAATTTGTGCAGATACTGAAAAAATCAGTAATGTTCTTATATTATTCTCGGGAGATACGGGCTTTTACAGTGGAAGCAGAAAGCTGTATCTGGCGATAAAAAATGAAATATCTGAAGGAAAATTAAATGCGGACGTGTCAATCATTCCTGGAATTTCATCTGTGTCATATATGGCGGCAGCAGTCGGTGAAACCTACAACGATGCGTATATATGCAGCATCCACGGAGTAAAGCTGTCTAATATCACATCACGGATTAGCCATCATGCAAAAACGTTTATGCTGATGTCAGGTGTAAAGGATGTGAATATGCTTGGACACCTATTAAGCAGTGACGAAAGGTATGGTTTGCAAAAATGCTCGGTAACTGTGGGATACCAGCTATCATATCCGGATGAAACTATATCGCAGCTTTCGCCGCAGGAGTGCACAAAGCTTAAAAGGGAGGGACTGTATATCTGCATGATAAAAAATCCCAATCCGGTTGCAAAAAATGTTACACCGCAGCTAAGTGATGCAGCATTTATCCGTGAAAAGGTTCCGATGACCAAAGAGGAAATAAGGCATGTAAGCATCTGCAAGCTTCATTTGAAATCGGATTCAGTGCTTTATGATGTGGGAAGCGGAACCGGCTCCATAGCGGTAGAGGCCGCATCACTTTCCGATGATATGGAGGTCTATGCCATCGAGCAGAAGGAAAATGCCGTGCAGCTTATCACGCAAAATAAAGAAAAGCATGGACTTGAAAATATCCATGTTATAAACGCAAAGGCTCCTGACGGAATGGACACTCTTCCGGTGCCGACACACGCATTTATCGGAGGCAGTGGTGGCAATCTAAAGGAAATAATAGAGGCTCTTAAAACAAAAAATCCACATATCCGTATAGTGATAAATGCAATTTCCATAGAAACAATTTGTGAGATAAAGGAAATATTGTCGGCATATGATGTGAAAAATGAGGATATCGTGCAGCTGCAGGTCAGCCGTTCAAAGCAGATAGGACATTACCATCTGATGCAGGCAGAAAATCCGGTGTGGATATGTTCGTTTGAATTTTAACCTGGGCTTTTATGCTACAACCCATAATTAATCATCAAAGGCTGATATTTTAAGGTATATGATGAAATAAAGGATGAATACATGAAAATAAATCGTTTTATGATAGCCGCACCCAAAAGCGGCAGTGGAAAAACAATGATAACCTGCGCTTTACTGCAGCTATTAAAGGATAGCGGAAAAAACGTATTGTCATATAAGTGCGGACCGGATTATATTGACCCGATGTTTCACAAAAAGGTGCTTGGAGTACCATCCAAAAATCTCGATACGTTTTTTACGGACGAAAAGACAACAGTGCAGCTTTTCTTAGATGAAAGAGCCGATGGTGATTTTGCTGTGCTTGAGGGCGTGATGGGATTATATGACGGGCTTGGCGGAATATATGAGCAGGGTTCGTCATACCATCTGGCAAAGGTGATGCAGACTCCGATAATACTCGTGGTGGATGCAAAGGGCATGGGAAAGTCAGTGCTTGCTCTTATAGCCGGTTTTTTGCAGTATGACACGCACCACTTGATTAAGGGGGTTCTGCTCAATCGGATGTCGAAGGGCTATTATGACATCATAAAGCCTCTGATAGAGAAGGAGCTTTCCGTAAAAGTAGTCGGATATTTCCCGGAACAGAAGGATATCGGGCTTTCAAGCAGACACCTGGGGCTTGTCATGCCGGATGAGCTTTTAGATATAAAAAAACAGCTCAATGAAACTGCCGACAGACTAAAAAAGACGATAGATATGGATTTGTTTATAGATATAGCAGAAGCGGCAGATGAAATTGGTGACAGCGGAAGTGTAGATGTATATAATGAAAAAAATATAGGTAATTGTGATCAAAATGAATTTTCACAAAATAAAGCAATAAATACCGTAAACATAGCTGTTGCCATGGACGAAGCCTTTTGTTTTTACTATGAAGATAACCTAAGAATGCTCGAAAAATGTGGTGCAAAATTACAGTATTTTTCACCGCTTTACGATACCAAGCTTCCAAAGGATTGTGATGCAATGCTGCTTGGAGGCGGTTATCCGGAGCTGTATGCAAGGGAACTGAGTAAAAACGTATCTATGCTGAATGCCATAAAAAAAGCTTTTAGAGCCGGAATGCCGACGGTTGCCGAATGTGGAGGGTTTATGTATCTTCCACATATATACATAATAATCTGTGATGATACAGATGAGCAAAAACAAAGGCTGATGAAACAAAAAACAAAAGCAAGAATACACAATATAATAACAGATACACAAAATGATGTGAGTGTGTCGTGGCTTGTGGGCGCATTGGATGGTGGGTGTCATTTTAAGGGAAAGCTGGTCAGGTTCGGATATATTGAGCTTGCGGAAAAGCATAGCAATTTTCTACCGCCAAATGAAAAAATAAAGGCGCATGAATTTCATTATTACGACAGCACCGATAACGGAGCCGATTGTATTGCGACCAAGCCGGCCACAGGCAGAAGCTACGACTGCGTGATAAGCCATGATAATTACTGGCTTGGGTTTCCACACCTGTACTATCCGTCAAATCCGCATTTTGCAGAGAGCCTTGTGAGAAAAGCATATGAATATAGAAGGAATAAAAATGGAAAACTCTTATAAATACTTTAAAAACACAGATTGCAAATATTTTCCGTGTCACAAGGGACTTTCGGATGACTTTAATTGTCTGTTTTGTTATTGTCCTATGTATAGTATGCCAAACTGTCCCGGAAGTAAGACCTACATAGAGAAGAATGGCAAAAAAATTCAAGGTATGCACAGACTGTACGTTTCCACACAGACCGGAAAATTATGATAAAATCATACAGATTTTGATTAGGAATAATAATAACTGATTTATGGCCTAAAGCCGTTCGGAGGTTTTGCATAACATAAAAATATGACAGGAAGGAGATGTTTTATATGCAGATTATCTTACAGAGAGGTCTTCCGTTTGAAGTAAAAATACCATCTGCCAGACCTGTTGATATCAGCGCATTATCAGAGGTAGAGTTCAATGAAGAATTAGAGAAGGGATATGCGGATATGCAGGCTGGACGGACAAAAAATGCTAAGAAAGCCTTTTCTGATATTCGCAAAGATTATGGCTTATGATATATGAAATAGAAGTATCAGAACAGGCTGATAGTGATTTGAGAGGAATTTTTGAATGGTTGTAACAATACTTAGAGTAATGTATGCAGGACGGGATATAGACAATCAGTTAAATATACACACAAGGCAATAAGAAATATGATATAAAGCAGTCTTTCACATTTAGAATAGACTGCTTTTTCGTTTCATTTGATGCTAAGCATGAAATGAAAAAATTGAAAAAATGGTACAGTAATGGTACAGTAAACGCCAAAATCAATTTAATAGAAAATTAATAAAGCCTGAAACTCCAGTAAAATCAAGGCTTTCAAAAATTTTATTAAAAAAATTAGCACTCGCCTCTTGACATTGCTAATAGGTGGTGGTATGTTATGTACAGATAAAAAATTAGCACTCCAAAATACAGAGTGCTAACAAATTAAAAAGCATACTTCAGATGGAGCGTGTGACCAATGGAAAATGAAAACAAAGAACTAGAGTTGAGCGAGAGACAGCTTACCATACTGGATGCAATCATCCGCAATTATCTCGCCACAGGAGAGCCGGTTGGCTCACGTACAATTTCAAAATATACAGATCTTAATCTGAGCTCGGCAACAATCAGAAATGAGATGAGCGACTTAGAGGAGATGGGCTATATAGTGCAGCCACATACCTCAGCAGGAAGAATTCCTTCGGATAAGGGCTACAGATTATATGTAGACCATCTTATAGAGACAAATGATAAGAAGGAAAAAGAGCTTTCTGATATGAAGGAGCTGGTCATTGAAAATACCGAGAAGATGGAGCAGGTGTTAAAGCAGGCGGCAAAGGTACTTGCAAACAATACCAATTATGCCACACTTGTTTCTGCACCGGATGTAAATCACAACAAGGTGAAATTCATCCAGCTTTCACAGGTTGACGACCAGCACCTGCTTGCAGTAATTGTTATGAACAATAATATGGTCAGAAACAAGATGCTTGATTTATATGAGCCGCTTGACAATGAGACGATACTTAAGCTCAACATTCTGCTTAACACCTCATTAAACGGACTCGCAATGAACGAGATTAATCTTGGAAACATTGCAAGCATAAAGGAGAGAGCCGGTATTCATTCAGGAATTGTCTCTGATGTGATTGATGCATTGGCACAGACCTTCGCTGAGAGTGAGGATCTTAAGATTTACACCAGCGGAGCGACAAATATTCTGAAGTATCCTGAGCTTTCGGATTCCAATAATGCAGCGACACTTTTGTCAGCATTTGAGGAAAAGGAAGAGCTAGCAAGCCTTGTTACTGAATCCCTATCCGATTCCGAGAAGAAGGACAATGGAACAGGTATTCAGGTTTATATAGGAAATGAATCTCCAATCCAGACCATGAAGGACTGCAGTGTTGTCACTGCGACATATGATCTGGGTGAGGGCGTAAAGGGCACGATAGGAATTGTCGGACCAAAGCGCATGGATTATGAAAAAGTAATGGATAATCTAAAGACTCTTAAATCCCAGTTAGATGGAATTTATAAGAAGTCTGAGGATGAAACATAGGAAGGTGGTCAAAAATGCCAGAGGATATTAAAAAAGAAGCAATCGACAATGAGACTGCAGAAAACAAAGCAGAAGAGATAGAGATTGAAGGAGCTGATGAGGAAAGCACTCAGGCAGCCGAAGAAGCAAAAGATACAGATATGAATGAAACTGAATCAGATGATGATGCTTTAGCTGATGCAGAAGCAAAAGCAGATGATAAGTCAGATGAAAAGAAAGGTCTCTTCAAGCAAAAAGGAAAAAAGACAAGAAGGATGAGCAGATAGAAGAGCTTAACGACCGTCTGAAAAGACAGATGGCAGAGTTCGAGAACTTCCGCAAGAGAAGTGAGAAGGAAAAATCCCAGATGTTTGACATGGGAGCAAAGACAATAATTGAGAAAATCCTTCCTGTAATCGACAATTTCGAGAGAGGTCTTGCAGCAGTACCGGATGATAAGAAGGATGATCCTTTTATCACAGGTATGGATAAGGTCTACAAGCAGATGCTCACAGAGCTTGATGCTGCAGGTGTAAAGCCAATAGAGTGCGTAGGACAGGAGTTTGATCCTGATTTCCACAATGCAGTGATGCAGGTTGAAAATGATGAGCTTGAGTCAGGCACCGTAGCACAGGAGCTTCAGAAGGGCTATATGTACAAGGATTCAGTGGTACGCCACAGCATGGTATCGGTAGTACAGTAATGATGTGTACATCTATCCGGCATGACAGTGAATCAGATTTATATGAATGCAGACAGCATTTAAGGGATTCATGTGAGACAACGGATGGTTACAAATATATTAAACAGGTAAAAACACTATATTTAATAGGAGGAAAATAAAATGGGCAAAATCATTGGTATTGATTTAGGAACAACAAACAGCTGCGTAGCAGTTATGGAAGGTGGAAAACCTACAGTTATAGCAAACCAGGAGGGTGCAAGAACCACACCTTCAGTAGTTGCTTTCACAAAGACAGGAGAGAGACTTATCGGTGAGCCTGCAAAGCGTCAGGCAGTTACAAATGCTGAGAAGACAATTTCTTCTATCAAGAGACATATGGGTACAGATTACAAGGTACAGATTGATGACAAGAGCTACAGCCCACAGCAGATTTCAGCTATGGTACTTCAGAAATTAAAGGCTGATGCAGAGGGATACCTCGGTGAGAAGGTTACAGAGGCAGTTATCACAGTACCTGCTTACTTCAACGATGCTCAGCGTCAGGCTACAAAGGATGCCGGCAAGATTGCAGGTCTTGATGTAAAGCGTATCATCAACGAGCCTACAGCAGCAGCACTTGCTTATGGTCTTGACAATGAGAAAGAGCAGAAGATTATGGTTTATGACCTTGGTGGTGGTACATTTGATGTATCTATCATCGAGATTGGTGACGGAGTCATCGAAGTATTATCTACAAACGGTGATACACACCTTGGTGGTGATGATTTCGATAACAAGGTAACACAGTGGATGATTGACGAGTTCAAGAAGGCAGAGGGTGTTGATCTTTCTACAGACAAGATGGCACTCCAGAGATTAAAGGAAGCTGCTGAGAAAGCAAAGAAGGAGCTGTCTTCAGCTACTACTACAAACATCAACCTTCCATTCATCACAGCTACAGCAGAGGGACCAAAGCATTTCGATATGACTCTTACAAGAGCAAAATTCGATGAGCTGACACATGACCTCGTAGAGAGAACAGCAATCCCAGTACAGAACGCTATGAAGGATGCAGGCGTTACAAATGCAGACCTTGGACAGGTATTACTTGTAGGTGGTTCTACACGTATTCCGGCCGTACAGGACAAGGTAAAGCAGATGACAGGAAAAGAGCCAAGCAAGTCTCTTAACCCTGATGAGTGCGTAGCAATCGGTGCTTCTATCCAGGGTGGTAAGCTTGCAGGAGATGCCGGTGCAGGCGAAGTACTTCTCCTTGATGTTACTCCACTTTCTCTTTCAATCGAGACAATGGGTGGTGTTGCTACAAGACTTATCGAGAGAAATACAACTATTCCTACAAGAAAGAGCCAGATATTCTCTACAGCCGCTGATAACCAGACAGCCGTTGATATCAACGTAGTACAGGGTGAGAGACAGTTCGCCCGCGATAATAAATCACTCGGACAGTTCAGACTTGATGGTATCCCACCAGCACGTCGTGGAGTTCCACAGATTGAGGTTACATTCGATATCGATGCAAATGGTATCGTAAATGTGTCTGCAAAGGATCTTGGAACAGGAAAAGAGCAGCACATCACAATCACAGCAGGATCTAATATGTCTGATGATGAGATTGATAAGGCTGTTAAAGAGGCTGCTGAGTTTGAGGCACAGGATAAGAAGAGAAAAGAAGCAATCGATGCAAGAAATGATGCTGAGAGCTTTGTATTCCAGACAGAGGATGCATTAAAGCAGGTTGGAGATTCTGTTGATGCCGCTGATAAGTCAGCAGTTGAGGCTGATATCGCAGCAGTTAAGTCATTCCTTGATGCACATAAAGAGGCAGAGGCTATGACAGAGGCTGATGTTGCAGAGCTCAAGGCAGCACAGGAGAAGCTCACACAGAGTGCGCAGAAGGTATTTGCAAAGATGTATGAGCAGGCTCAGGCAGCACAGGGTGCAGCAGGAGCAGGTCCTGATATGAACGCCGGAGCAGGTCAGGCAGGTCCTGATATGAATGCAGGTGCTTCAAACGGTGCAGATGATGATGTCATCGACGCAGATTTCAAGGAAGTATAATTAAACAGATGCTGCCATAATGATATGAGGATTAATGACCTGTAATCCGGGTTATCAATCAAAGCATCATAATGGCTGCGTAAGTAAAATTACTCGCAAGGTTGGCCGCTTGGCCGGCCTTGCGAATTAGTTGTATAATAAAAGGAATTTTCAATTATGGCAGAAAAAAGAGATTATTATGAGGTATTAGGAGTATCTAAGACCGCTACAGATGCAGAGATTAAAAAAGCCTTCAGACAGCAGGCAAAGAAATATCATCCTGACATTCATCCGGGTGATAAAGAGTGTGAGGAGAAGTTTAAGGAGGCTCAGGAGGCCTATGCCGTATTGTCTGATCCGGATAAGAGACGCCAGTATGATCAGTTCGGTCATGCAGCATTTGATGGCACAGGCGGTGGAGCCGGTGGCTTTGATTTCTCAGGCATGGATATGGGGGATATTTTTGGTGACATTTTCGGAGATTTCTTCGGAGGTGGAAGAAGCAGTGGCAGAAGAAATGGTCCTGCACAGGGTGCAAATGTCCGTCTCAGTGTAAGAATTTCTTTTGAGGAAGCTATATTTGGCTGCACAAAGGAGCTTGAATTCAACTATAAGGAGACATGCTCTACCTGTGGCGGCAACGGAGCTAAGCCGGGCACATCTCCTGAGACATGTACCCAGTGTAATGGTACAGGTAAGGTTGTCAGACAGAGTCAGTCTCTGTTTGGTGTAGTGCAGAATGTCACAACATGTCCATCCTGCGGTGGTTCGGGCAAGGTAGTAAAGGATAAGTGTCCTACATGTCACGGTACAGGCTACAATACCAAGAAGGTCAGAAAGACTGTTGAGATTCCAGCCGGTATAGATAATGGACAGTGTGTCAGAATACGTGAATACGGCGAGCCGGGCATAAATGGCGGACCGCGTGGAGATCTTCTTGTTGAAGTTATTGTTTCAGGCAGCAGGGATTTTGAGCGTCAGGATGTTAATATCTTTTCAAAGGCATCCATCTCGTATGCTATTGCAGCCTTAGGTGGAGATATAAGAATCAAGACTGTTGATGGAGATATTATATACACAGTTGCACCGGGTACACAGACAGGTACACGTATCCGCTTAAAGGGCAAGGGTGTTCCTTCAACAAGAAATAAAGCAATAAGAGGTGACCATTATGTCACACTTGTTGTCAATACGCCTACAGGTCTGTCTAAGGATGCTAAGGAGGCTCTTAAGAAGTTTGATGAGCTTTCAGGCGGTTCTCTGACCAAGGAGGGCGGAGCTTCTACTGATTCTAAAAAGAAAAAAGGATTTATGGATAAGCTCAAGGAGTCTTTGGACGATCTGTAAATAGATGATCTGTAATAGATGTCCTATAATATATGTCCCGCCATGTGTGGCGGGGCATTTTTTAGGCTATTTTTACGTATAAAAAAATGGGGCTTTTATACAGCACATTTTTATGGTATTATATGAGATAAGTTGTGGAGGCAGTCGTATGACTGCCTTGTAAAATGTACGGAAATGTTTTGAAATAAAACTGTATTTATACTATATATCTATTTTATTAAGAGAGGATTTTTATATGAAGTGGAAGAAATACACGATTGAGACAACAACCGCGGCTGAGGATTTCATGAGCAGCATGCTTATGGAGCTTGGTATCGAGGGGATCGAGATTGAGGACAATATTCCCCTGACCAAAGAGGACCAGGCGGATATGTTTATTGATTTTCTGCCGGAGCTGCCTCCGGATGAGGGCATAAGCCATGTCAGCTTTTATATTGAGGATGATGGCAGTGATCAGTCAGATATGCTTAGAAAGGTAAAGCTTGGACTTGAGGATTTAAGAGATACTGTTGATGTGGGAAGCGGTATAATTTCGTCATCTGAGACAGAGGATCTTGACTGGATTAATAACTGGAAGAAGTATTTTTCATCATTTACAATCGGTGATATATTGATTAAGCCTACATGGGAAGAGGTAAAGCCTGAGGATGCGGATAAATTTATGATAGAAATTGATCCGGGAATCTCCTTTGGTACAGGAAAGCACGAGACAACACAGCTTTGTATCAAGCAGCTTATCAAGTATATTGAGGGCGCAAAGGAAGCACCTACAGTGCTTGATGTGGGCTGTGGAAGCGGAATCCTTTCAATTGTAGCTTTAAAGCTTGGTGCAAAGGAGGTTGTAGGTACTGACCTTGATGCTGACTGCATGATTTCTACGCGTGACAATATGCAGGTCAATCATCTTGATGAGAAGCTTGGCACGTTTTATGTCGGCAATCTCATAGATGATACAGAGCTTCAAAAGAAGGTCGGTACCGAAAAATATGATATCGTTGTTGCAAATATCCTTGCTGATGTCATCATTCCTATGGCACCTGTTATTCCTGACAGGTTAAAGGAAGGCGGATATTTTATCACATCGGGTATCATAGATTTCAAGGAAAATGAAGTTAAAGAGGCTATCGAAGCAGCGGGGCTTAAGGTGATAGAAATCAATCATCAGGGTGAATGGGTCAATATCACTGCGCAGAAGCTGACTAAATAGTTTGGTGGATTATGTATCAGTTTTTTGTAGAGGAAGAGCAGGTTCATTCTGACAGCATCTCAATCACCGGAGGTGACGTAAATCACATAAAGAATGTACTGCGCATGAAAAACGGGGAAACAATAAGAGTAAGCTCAAAATCCGGACAGGCATATTTCTGTCACATATCGTCGATTCTGGATGATGAGGTCATCGCAGCTATTGACAGTGCAGATGAGACAGGCACAGAGCTTGACAATCACATCGTGCTGTATCAGGGGCTGCCAAAGGGCGATAAGATGGAGCTTATTATTCAAAAGGCTGTGGAGCTTGGTGTATCTGAGATAGTACCGGTTGCCATGAAAAACTGTGTGGTAAAGCTGGATGAAAAAAAGGCAGCAAAAAAGCTGCAGAGATGGCAGGCTATCGCTGAGAGCGCAGCAAAGCAGTCAAAGCGCACAGTAATCCCCACTGTGAAGCAGCCGGTTACATACAAGGAAGCTTTGAAAATCGCCTCAGAGCTTGACATCACGCTGGTGCCATATGAGAATGAGCGTGGGATGGATGCGACAAGAGAGATAATGGGGCAGCTTAAGGCTGGTCAGACTATCGGTGTTGTCGTGGGTCCTGAGGGCGGCTTTGCACCGGAGGAGATAGCACTTGTGGATGAGCATGTCACAATGCACAGAATAAGCTTGGGACGCAGGATTTTACGCACGGAGACAGCAGGACTTGCTGCACTTGCCATGCTTGTATACAATTTGGATGTATAGACAGTAGAGATACTTAACAGTTAAGAAGTAGAAGTTAGGAGCAAAAATGGAAGCATATTTGGATAATTCTGCCACAACCAGATGCTCAAAAGCAGCGGCAGATATGGTTTATAAGCTGCTTACAGAGGATTACGGTAATCCTTCATCACTTCATATGAAGGGCGTTGAGGCAGAAAATTATATTAATGATGCTAAGAAAAAGATTGCAAAGACACTCAGGGTGCAGGACAAGGAGATACTATTTACATCCGGCGGCACAGAGTCGAATAATACTGCAATAATAGGTGCTGCAATGGCCAATAAGCGCGCAGGAAGGCATATCATCACATCTTCTGTAGAGCACGCATCGGTTTTGTCTGTGATGCAGTTTCTGGAGGAACAGGGCTTTGAAATCACATATCTGCCTGTAAACCATGACGGCGTGATAAGTGTTGAAGAGCTGAAAAATGCCGTAAGGGAGGATACAATTCTTGTATCGCTTATGCATGTAAACAATGAGATTGGCGCAGTCATGCCGATTGAGGAGGCGGGAGCAGCTATAAAAGAGAAAAATCCTGCCACACTTTTTCATGTGGATGCCATTCAGTCTTACGGCAAGCTTGAAATCAGACCAAAGCGCATGAATATAGACATGCTTTCAGTCAGTGGACACAAGATTCACGGACCGAAGGGCAGCGGATTTTTATATATAAAGGACAAGACTAAAATCAAGCCGATTATATACGGAGGCGGCCAGCAGAAGGGCATGCGCTCAGGTACGGAAAATGTTCCTGCATATGCAGGTCTTGGAGTGGCAGCAGAGGAAATTTACACGGATTTTGATAAAAAAATTAGCACATATGTATGAGCTTAGGGATCATTTTATAGAGTCAGTGCAGCGTATTGACGGAGTATCGGTAAACGGACGCACGGACCATACAAATGCCCCTCATGTGGTAAGCGTGAGCGTAGATGGTGTGAGAGCGGAGGTTATGCTTCATACTCTTGAGGACAGGCAGATATATGTGTCTGCAGGAAGTGCCTGCTCATCAAACAAACCGGCAATCAGTTCAACACTAAAGAGCATAGGGCTCAAGCCGTCACTTTTGGATTCCACAATCAGATTCAGCTTTTGCGTGAATACCACACAGGAGGAAATTGATTACGCTGTATCAGTGATGGCAGAGGTGATACCAATGCTGCGAAGATATACAAGGCGCTAATGAGCTGCAAAGAGATCGCAGGTATTATCATAGCCGGTAACCATGAAGGGCTAAAAAGTTACGCATACAATGAAATATTAAGTAATTAAAAATAATAAATATAAATAAAACCAGAACAGGAGAGTTACATGTACAAGACATTTTTGATCAAGTATGCTGAGATTGCGATAAAGGGCAAAAACAGATACATTTTTGAAGACGCGCTCGTTAAGAATATCAAATATCAGCTTCGCAATGTGGATGGAAGCTTTGAGGTAAGAAAGGAAAGCGGACGTGTGTACGTGGAGACAGACGGAGACTATGATTATGACGAGACAGTTGCCACATTGTCAAGAATTTTTGGTATCGTGGGTATCTGTCCGGTTGAGCTGCATGAGGATGAGGGCTTTGACAAGCTCTGTGAAGCAGTTATCGATCATATCAACCATGTATACAAGGATAAGCGCTTTACCTTCAAGGTAAATGCGAGACGTGCCAGAAAGAACTATCCGATGACCTCAATGGAGATAAATGCCGCAGTCGGTGAAAAGGTGCTGCAGGCATTTCCTGAGACAAGGGTAGATGTTCATAATCCACAGGTTATGATCAATATCGAGATCAGACCTATGATAAATATTTATTCAGAGGAGATTCCGGGACCGGGCGGTATGCCGCTTGGCACAGCAGGAAAGGCAATGCTTCTGCTCTCAGGTGGAATCGACAGCCCGGTTGCAGGATACATGATTGCAAAGCGAGGCGTGGTAATCAATGCCACATATTTCCATGCACCGCCATATACGAGTGAGAGAGCAAAGCAGAAGGTTGTAGACCTGGCAAAGAAGGTTGCCAAATATTCGGGCAGGATAAAACTGCATGTTGTCAATTTTACCGATATACAGCTTGCCATATATGAGAAATGTCCTCATGATGAGCTGACCATCATTATGCGTAGATACATGATGAAGATAGCAGAGCACTTTGCAGATGAGGATAAATGCTTAGGCCTTATCACAGGTGAGAGTATCGGACAGGTTGCAAGCCAGACAATGCAGTCACTTGCTGCAACAAACGAGGTGTGCCATATGCCTGTATACAGACCTCTCATTGCCATGGACAAGAATGATATCATTGATATATCAAACAAAATTGATACCTATGAGACATCGATTCTTCCGTATGAGGACTGCTGTACTATTTTCGTAGCAAAGCATCCTGTTACAAAGCCGAATATAAACAGGATTAAGAAGTCTGAGGAAAGACTTAACGATGTGATAGATGAGCTTATGAAGACAGCTATAGATACTACAGAAGTGATTATGGTGGATGCTGAGTAATCAGTGCCACCTTAGAGCAAAATAAAAAGGACCTGAGCTTCAGGTCCTAATTAATCAAATCATTGTGTCTGTATTACTTGGCTTCGTCGATGATATATGGCTTTAATACTTCCATAATCTCGTCAAGTCCGGTTTCTGTATGTATAGCGAGCTCTATTGGCTTAGAGAGGTCTAGGCTGAAGATACCCATAATTGATTTAGCATCAATGACATATCTGCCTGATATTAAATCAAAATCGAAATCAAACTGAGTAATAGCGTTAACGAATGATTTTACTTTCCCAATGGAATTTAATGAAATCTGTACTGTTTTCATATTGAAAACCTCCTTAAATAACTACTGTCATATAGATAGTAATAGTTTTTTAAGGAAAAGTCAATTAAATAGGAGTAAAAAAATAAAATGAAAAAAGCAGCCTTACATAATTTAGGATGTAAAGTAAATGCATATGAGACAGAGGCCATGCAGCATCTGCTTGAGGAGGCGGGCTATGAGATAGTTCCATTCACACAAAAAGCTGATGTGTATGTCATAAATACATGCTCAGTCACCAACATGGCTGACAGAAAATCCAGACAGATGCTTCACAAGGCAAAGAAAAATAATCCGGACTCAATAGTTGTGGCAGCCGGCTGCTATGTGCAGACAAGTGAAAAAGAGGTATTAAACGACTTATCGGTGGACATAGTCATCGGAAATGACAGAAAGCATGACCTTGTAAGGCTGCTTGAGGAATACTCTTTGGACAGTGTAAACGATACCGTGGATGATATAAATGATGGAAAGCATGATTTTGAGGAGCTCTTTATAGACCAGACAAAGGAGCACACGAGAGCCTTCATCAAGGTGCAGGACGGCTGTAATCAGTTTTGCAGCTATTGTATCATTCCGTATGCCAGAGGACGTGTCAGAAGCCGTAGGTTTGAAAATGTAATAGCAGAGGTTGAAAGGCTCGCGGCAAACGGCTTCAAGGAGGTTGTGCTGACAGGTATCCATCTAAGCTCATACGGTGTGGATTTTGAGGAAGCTACAGGCCTTCTTGAGCTGATACAGGCAGTGAACGCAGTAAAGGGCATAGAGCGCATCAGGCTTGGGTCACTTGAGCCTAAGATTGTGACAGAGCACTTTGCGAGCGAGCTTTCAAAGCTTGATAAAATCTGTCCTCATTTCCATCTGTCGCTTCAGAGCGGCTGCGATGCAACACTTAAGAGGATGAACAGAAAATATACCACTAAAGAGTACGAGAAAGGCTGTGAGCTTTTGCGTAAATATTTTGTTCATCCGGCCATCACAACCGATGTGATTGTGGGATTTCCCGGTGAGACAGAGGAGGAGTTTGAACAGACTAAGGCATATCTTGAGCATATACATTTTTATGAGATGCATATCTTTAAGTACTCAAAGCGAAAAGGCACCCGCGCCGCAGTAATGCCTGACCAGATAGATGAGCAGATTAAGGCGGCACGAAGCGAAAAGCTCATAGCACTCGGTCATGACATGTCTAAGGAGTTCAGGAAATTCTATATCGGAAAGAATGAGGAGGTGCTTTTTGAGGAAAAGGCCGTAATCGGTGATAAAGAATACTTTGTCGGATATACTAAGGAATATGTCAAGGTCGCTAAGGAAACTGACGAAAACCTTGAAAATCAGATAGTTTCAGGCCGTATATCGGGTATGCTTACAGACGAAATATTACTCTTCGAATAATAAAAGGTTGTAATTTTATTACATTTATAATAAAATAATATTACAAGAAGGGCGAAACGTATGGAAAAAAATATTAACAACACACAATTTTTTACAGTTCAAAAGGAGCCTGAGCTTCAGGTAAGCGATGTACTTGAGATTGTGTACAAGGCATTAAAGGAAAAGGGCTACAATCCTGTTAATCAGATTGTTGGATATATTATGTCCGGAGATCCAACATATATCACAAGCCACAATAACGCGAGAAGTCTCATCATGAAGGTTGAGAGAGACGAGCTTGTGGAGGAGGTTCTCAAGACATACATTGAGAACAGCGCATGGGATTAATATGAGGATATTAGGTCTTGATTTTGGTTCAAAGACAGTCGGAGTAGCGGTGAGCGACGAGCTCTTAATCACAGCACAGGGTGTTGAGATAGTGCGCAGGAAGTCGCCATCCAAGCTCAGACAGACTTTGGCACGTATTGAGGAGATTATTGCAGAGTACAAGGTGGACAGGATTGTGCTCGGCTATCCTAAAAACATGAATAACACGGAAGGAGAACGCTGCGAGAAGACGAAGGAGTTCGGTGATATGCTTGCAAGGCGCACAGGTCTTGAGGTCATATACTGGGATGAGCGTCTTACAACAGTCGCAGCCGACCGTTCTATGATGGAAACCGGCATACGCAGGGAGAATCGCAAGGAGTTTGTTGATGAGATTGCGGCGATTTTTATTTTGCAGGGATATTTGGATTATCTGTCAAATAGTCGGTCTTAGTTTTTATGCAGAAAATTAAATTTACTGACCCGCAGACTAATGATGTTGTCGAGTTTGCGGTTGAAGAAGAGACAACACTTAATGGAACACGATATCTTTTAGTTTCCGAAGGAGAAGAAAGCGGAGACTGTGAAGCATATATTTTAAAAGAAGTAAGCACAAAGGATGAAGAGGTGCTTTATCAGATGGTTGAAGACGATGTTGAGTTTTCGGCTATTGCTAAGGTATTTTCTGAGCTTACGGATGATGACACTGCACTTGAATATTAGGATTGCAGTTGTACGTGAAATAAATTTGGAGGTAATATTTTGAAGAAAACAGAAAAACAGAATACAGGTAAGCTTAAGATCATTCCACTTGGAGGATTAGAGCAGATTGGAATGAATATTACTGCCTTTGAGTATGAGGACAGTATTATTGTAGTTGATTGCGGATTGTCATTCCCTGAGGACGATATGCTGGGAATAGATTTGGTTATCCCTGATATCACATATCTTAAGGAGAACATCGATAAGGTCAAGGGATTCTTTATCACTCATGGACATGAGGATCATATCGGTGCTATTCCATATGTGCTTAAGGAGATAAATGTACCGATATACGCTACAAAGCTTACCATCGGAATTATTGACAGAAAGCTTGAAGAGCATGGCATGCTCAAGACTGTCAAGAGAAAAGTCGTAAAATACGGACAGCACATCAACCTTGGCTGCTTCAGGGTTGAGTTTATAAAGACTAACCACAGTATCCAGGATGCAGCAGCGCTTGCTATCTATTCACCGGCAGGTATAGTTGTGCATACAGGCGATTTCAAGGTGGACTATACACCTGTATTTGGAGATGCAATCGACCTTGCAAGGTTTGGTGAGATTGGAAAGAAGGGCGTGCTCGCGCTTATGTGCGACAGTACCAATGCAGAAAGACCGGGCTTCACACAGTCTGAGAAGTCTGTCGGAAAGGTATTGGACGGCATCTTTGAGGATCACAGGAAAAACAGAATTATCATTGCTACATTTGCATCAAATGTAGACCGTGTGCAGCAGATTATCAATTGTGCGGAGAAGTATGGCAGAAAGGTAGCCATCGAGGGACGAAGCATGGTAAATATCATTTCGATAGCCTCAGAGCTTGGTTATCTGTCGCTGCCTGACAATATTCTTATAGATGTAGAACAGCTTAGAAGCTATCCTGATGAGCAGACTGTCATCATCACGACAGGAAGCCAGGGAGAGTCAATGGCAGCTCTTTCACGTATGGCAAACGGTACCCACAGAAAGGTATCCATAAAGCCAAACGATACCATCGTATTCAGCTCAAACCCTATACCGGGAAATGAGAAGTCGGTTACAGGTATCATCAATGAGCTCATGATGAAGGGTGCAGACGTTATATTCCAGGATGTCCATGTTTCCGGTCATGCCTGCCAGGAGGATATAAAGCTTATTTATTCTCTTGTCAATCCAAAGTACGCAATCCCTGTTCATGGAGAGTACAAGCATCTTGTGGCACAGGCCAAAATAGCCGAGCAGCTCGGATATGATACAGACCACATCAAGATCCTTTCATCAGGAGATGTGCTTGAAATCAATGAGGACGGTGCCAAGGTGACAGGCAGAGTGCATGTGGGCAATGTCATGGTCGATGGACTCGGTGTAGGAGATGTAGGAAATATCGTGCTCCGTGACAGACAGCGTCTGGCTGAGGATGGAATCATCATCGTTGTGATGACACTTGAGGCAGGCTCAGGACAGCTGCTTGCAGGCCCTGATATTGTATCGAGAGGATTTGTATATGTGCGCAATTCTGAGAGCCTGATGGATGAGGCGAAATGCGTGCTGGATGACACAATGGAGCGTCTGACAGACAACAATGTGACAGACTGGGGCAAGATAAAGACAGAGGTAAAGGATGCATTGGGAGACTTTGTTTGGAAGGAAACAAAGAGAAGACCGATGATTATACCTATAATTATGGAAGTGTAGGAACAGCTTATGGATTTTAACAAGGCTTTATTTGGTTTTATAAGGGTTGCTTTTTCAATAATGATTGCTCTTTTAGTGCTGTTTGCGGGCATAAAAATCTGCAGCATCTGCTATGATTTTGGCTACAGAGTTTTTACTGAGCCTGCCATGACAAATGGCGATGGTCAGGATGTACTCGTTCAGGTGGAAAAGGGCATCTCCGCAGAGGAGCTTGGACAGCTTTTAGAGGACAAGGGCCTTGTAAGGGATCACAATTTATTTTATCTCCAGCTTAAGCTGTCTGCTTACTCAGGACATATAAAGCCAGGGATATACACACTCAACACTTCAATGACTGCAAAGGATATGATGGTAATCATGTCCTCCGACAAGAGCGATGAAGAACAGACACAGACTGTGGAGCCTTCGGATACACAGTAATTATCCGTTAAGCGCATTTGTGTCAATAATCAGATTAGGAAATACAAGAATGATAGTTGATGAGAGACTTGTCACATATATCAATTCCTTGGACAGAGGCAACACGCCTGTATTAGATGAGATAGAGAAGGAAGCCTTAAGAGACTTCGTTCCGATTATCAGAAAAGAGATGCAGAGCTTTTTAAAGCTGCTTCTTGCAATGCAAAAACCAATGCGTATTCTCGAGGTGGGAACAGCGGTTGGTTTTTCTGCCGTTTTGATGGCAGAGTATGCACCGAAGGATTGTCAGATAGTGACGATTGAAAATTACGAAAAAAGAATACCTATTGCAAAGGCTAACTTTGAAAGAGCCGGAAAGCAAGAGCAGATTACACTCTTAGAGGGCGATGCAACGGAGATACTTCCACAGCTTGAAGGACAGTTTGACATGATATTTATGGACGCGGCAAAGGGACAGTATATCAACTTTATGCCACAGGTGCTTCGCCTTTTAAAGACAGGCGGGGTGCTGGTGTCCGACAATGTGCTGCAGGATGGCGATATCATAGAATCGCACTATATCGTTGAGCGCAGAAACCGTACCATCTACAAGCGTATGAGGGAGTATCTTTACGAGCTTACACACTCCGATGAGCTGGTGACGGCAGTGATGCCTATAGGCGATGGAATTACGGTGTCAACAAAGCTATAGTAACCGGTGTAGAATATATTGGATGAATACAAAACTGTATGGGAGAAAAAATGAGAAAAATAGAATTACTTTGTCCGGCGAGCAGCCTGGAGGTACTTAAGATAGCAGTTATATATGGAGCTGATGCAGTTTACATCGGTGGAGAGGCATTTGGACTAAGGGCCAAGGCTAAGAATTTCTCCATGGAGGAGATGGCAGAGGGTGTTGCCTTTGCACATGCTCACGGTGTGAGAGTGTATGTTACTGCCAATATTTTAGCTCACAACTATGACCTTGACGGAGTGCGTGAATACTTTACAGAGCTTCACAATATGAAGCCGGACAGACCTGATGCACTGATCATTGCAGATCCGGCAGTTTTCATGATTGCAAAGGAGGTCTGCCCGGAGATAGAAAGACATGTCAGCACACAGGCCAACAACACGAACTACGGCACATATCAGTTCTGGTGGAATCTCGGAGCCAGCCGCGTGGTGACAGCCAGAGAGCTTTCGCTTAAGGAGATAAAGGAGATAAGAGGGCACATAGATGACAGGATGGAGATAGAGACCTTCGTGCACGGAGCAATGTGTATCTCATATTCCGGCCGATGCCTGCTTTCCAACTATTTCACAGGCCGTGATGCGAATAAAGGCGCGTGCACACATCCGTGCCGCTGGAAATACTCTGTTGTGGAGGAAAAGCGCCCGGGTGAGTATCTGCCGGTATACGAGAATGAGCGTGGCACATATATCTTCAACTCAAAGGATCTGTGCATGATAGAGCATATCCCGGATCTGATTGATGCAGGAATAGACAGCTACAAGATAGAGGGACGTATGAAGACGGCACTTTATGTGGCAACAGTAGCAAGAACCTACCGCAAGGCGATAGATGATTATCTTGAGTCACCTGAGAAATACGAGGCAAATATGCCATGGTACTTAGAGCAGATAAAGAGCTGTACCTACAGACAGTTTACCACTGGCTTTTTCTACGGAAAGCCTTCGGAGGAGACTCAGATATACGATAACAATACTTATGAGAAGGGCTACACATACCTTGGTATCGTAGGTGCGCCAAATGAAAAAGGTCTCTATCGTATGGAGCAGAGAAACAAGTTCTCAGTTGGCGAGCAGATTGAAATCATGAAGCCAAACGGTGACAATGTGCTTGCAACAGTGCTTGCACTCGTTGATGAGGATGGCAATGAGATGGAATCCTGCCCACATCCACAGCAGGTATTCTATGTAAAGCTGTCAGAGACACCTGATGAGTTTGATATTTTAAGACGTCAGGAAAATGAGGCTATCGCTTTAGATTAAAATAATTGTTTTTTAGGAATGAATCCGCTATACTAAATTATAGTATTGCGGATTTTTTCGCTAAAAAATACGGATTATTTGAAAATTTGTTGAAATAATAACTGAAATACAACAGATAGTAATGGAGAAAAAATGTTAAAAATAGCTATATGTGATGATGAAAAAGTATTTAGAGATAATATAAATAAATATGTTGCAGCCTATTTAAATGAAAAAGAGATTTCTTATGAAATAGATACATTTTCATCAGGTAAGGAAATAATTGATTTAGGAATTGAAATTAAACAATACAACATCATTTTTTTGGATATTAATATGGATGATGTTGATGGAATTGTTACGGCTCAAAAAATCAGGGAATATAGTTCTGAAATATATATTGTATTTGTGACAGCTTATATAAATTATTCGTTGGAGGGCTACAAGGTCGAAGCCATAAGATATCTGTTGAAAAATAATACTAATTTGGAGGCTTCCATAAGCGAATGCATGGATGCCATTCTTCATAAGATGAATTTGGTAGTAAAAAAGGAAAAAATTCAAGTTCAATGAAGAGAAAAGGAGATTAATATAGACAATATACTATATATTGAAAAGCAAATTACATAAACTGCAATTTCTATATCATGGAGGATAAAATCAAAATCTATAATTTATATGGCACATTAAATGAGCTGGAAAATGAACTAAAAGATTTCCATTTTATTAGAATCCATCAAAGCTATTTGACTAATTTGAAATATATTAGGAGTGTTAAATGCTATAAAGTACTGTTATGTAATAATCAGGAATTGCTCATACCTAAGGCAAGATATAAGAATGTGAAGGATGCATTCATTTTCATATAAGGGAGAATTTGTGATATATGTTTACATATTTTTTTCAGTTTAGTAATTATTATATTTGAAGCGATATGTTGTAATTTTATTTTACGATGTTTTTTGCAAAGAAAATTTCGAGATTAAGAAAAAGTCAAAAAGTTTTGCTGATGCTATCATTGATTTGCTGCTATTATTTATGCGGATTATTTTTGTCTGATATGCTTATATTGAAAATGACGTTGGTTGTACTGGCTGCAGTTATAATTATGAGTTTTTATTTTGAAATTAGTATAAAAAAATCAGTCATTTTTGCATTATTATATCAAGGATTATCAATCATAGTTGATTATATAGCTTATATTAGTAATAACACAATTATTTCAAAAGCGGGTGAGGTACAAAAAAGGGATATGCGTTAGAGGGAAGCTTGGTTGTTATTTTTAGCAAGATTACCGTATTTTTTATGTATCTTACTGCTAAAAAAAAATCACTTTGGAAAAAAAAGTCAAACAGAGACTTTACCTGACAAAATATGGGGAAGATTTTTGTTTTTTCCTGTATTTACAATAATTACAATTATAGCAATGATTATGACGTTTCAATATACAAAAAATGAAGTGCAGGCGAACGTTTTATATTCTATTTCTTTGGGAATTGGCTGTGATGAATATATTTGTATATTTCCTGATTAACGATATTGTAAACCAGTGAAGCTAAATTGCATGAAAAGGAAATA
>ENA-OQBL01000008-OQBL01000008.1-human-gut-metagenome-genome-assembly--contig:-NODE-8-length-187186-cov-12.777637_pt1 | contig 187186 bp, 147 predicted proteins | sample MGYA00242747_ERZ504553 | MGnify/ENA primary metagenome ERZ504553 (study PRJEB26092, sample SAMD00036240) | human gut metagenome | host: Homo sapiens | study: EMG produced TPA metagenomics assembly of...
CGGCGCGCCGCGGGTCAAGATGCACTAGGCCTGGACGAAGTCCGGGCCCGCGCCTTTAGACGCGAGCCCGGGGCCCGTGGGTTATACCCTAAGAGCAAACCACCCTTTTTAAGGGTGGTTCTGATTTACCCGGCACTTGGGGACGTTCCTTATCTGCCGGCAGTTAGGGACACTCCTGCCATGCATTTGATCCTTTGAGGATGGAAGAAAACGGGTTATTAGGTTTGCTGCGGTGCCGACTCGGCCTGTCGGTTACAAAACTATGCCGGTTTACTACGATGAATCGCATTCTTTCAACTATGGAAAGAACGGCGTTATCAAAGCCGCAGGTAGAAAGCTTGTCATTTTCTGCTAATAGCAAATGTGGTCGGTCCTATCGGTTTTATCGTAGTAAACCAGCATAGTTTTGAAATGGCACTATTCGACTAGCAGCGTTATGGAGCTTCTGCACGCCCTCCCGTTCGGTTTTTCGCTGGGTGGGTATACTTCCATCCGCAATACAGGCCGGAATAAGGAGGTATCCAAATGCCGGGCAACGGATTGATTCAAAAGGGAGACGCGCACGAGATGACTCATGGGCGTCCTGTCCAGATAACCGAGCACACGACGGTAACCGAGCTGCAGCCCAGCCTGTCCGATGTCGTGTGCGCAAACAAAAAACTGCAGATTGGCTTTATCGTTGCGCTCGTGGTACTGGCGCTGTTGTCGGGCTTTGTAGCTCGTCCGCATTTTGCCGATACCAAGACCTGGGACTCCACCATCGAGGTCATCGATCAAAAGAAGGGCAATGTTTTGGCGCTCACGACCTCGTGCGTCGCCCTATCTGCGGGTATCACTGCGCTGCCGGGCGATACGGGAACGCCAGTTGCCGAGCAGCTCGCGCAGCTTTCAGGCAACCTTGGTATCGTGCTTGCCGTGCTCTACCTAGAGAAATATTTGCTCACGATTTTGTGGTCGGTTGGCTTGGGCATCTTAATCCCGTTTGCGTTGGTACTCTTTGCGGTGTCGCTCGGCATTCACGGGCGCTGGAGTACGAGCACGGTCATTCGCCGCGTGGCAACGCGTGTGCTGGTGGTTGCCGTGATCGGCATGGCGCTCGTGCCCGCGAGCGTATGGGTGTCGCAAAAGGTCGATGAAACGTATCGCGTTAGCATCGAGGCGGCCGAGCAAAAGGCGGCCGACGCTGCGAGCGCGGCAGATAGCGATAGCTCCAAAACAAGCAAGAAAAAGACCGAGTCCACAGAGTCCAAGAACGTGCTTGAGCAGCTTGCCGACGGTGCCTCGGGTCTCGTCACGTCGGTGACCAGCGGCGCCAAGCAGATGACCGATGAAATTGTGCGGCAGGTGACCGATCTGATCGAAGGCGTCATCGTGATGATCGTGACCTCGTGCGTGATTCCATTGCTGGTGCTCGTGGCGTTCCTGTGGCTGGGACACGTACTGCTGGGGATCGATATTTCCGGCCCGGCGAACTATTTGACGGGCCGCTTTCTGAGTGCTCCGTCCAAGCACGCCAAAAAGGGTGGGCAGTCCGAGTAGCTAAAACAGCTGTATATACCGGGGAATACCGCCGAAGGGCGGCCGAGACACGTTCTTGGCCGCCCTTTTGTTTGTTGAACACATGGTCGCTACGTCCGCGCCCGGCTCAAACGGTCAGCAATCATCCGTGAACGATATTTGTTCAAAAAAGAACAAAGATAAACAAATAATGGTTGCAGTCGCTGTTCGAATGTGTTCAAATAAACATGAACAGTGAAGAACCGCACATTCAGATGCCCGGACCTGAACGCGATTCAACACTTCCAAACAGAAACTACGCACCTGCGTATCTCTCAAGGAGGATGTCATGAGGGTTGTAATCGCTTCCGATGCCGACGGTATGTCGATGAAGGAGTCCATCAAGGAGATGCTCATCGCCGACGGTCACGAGGTCGTCGACTATTCCGAGACCCCTGCCGCGGACTTTGTCGATTCCGCGACCGCCGTTGCCAAGGACCTGCTGGAGCACAAGGACTCCCAGGGCTTCGCATTCGATAAGTACGGCGTCGGCTCCTATATGGCCGCCGTCAAGATCAAGGGCATGGTCGTCGCCAACATTTCCGACGAACGTTCCGCCTACATGACCCGCGAGCACAACGGCTCGCGCATGGTCACCATGGGCCCGGGCGTTGTGGGCACCGAGGTCGCCAAGAAGATCGCCCGCGAGTTCCTGCGCGCCCAGTACGCCGGCGGCCGTCACCAGATCCGTGTCGACATGCTCAACAAGATGGCCTAACGAGAGCCACCGAGAACTCGAACTTCTACCTCAACTTGTGAATTCAGACGAAAGGACGTTCTGATGAAGAAGACCATCGCAATCGGTTGCGACCATATCGTTACGGACGAGAAGATCTATCTGGCCGACCGCCTGGAGCAGGCTGGCTACAAGGTGCTCGACTGCGGCACCTACAGCCACACCCGTACGCACTATCCCATCTACGGTAAGGCCGTGGGCGAGGCCGTTGCCAGCGGCAAGGCCGACTTTGGTGTGGCCCTGTGCGGCACCGGCATTGGCATCACCAACGCCGTCAACAAGGTCCCCGGCGCCCGTTGCGCCCTGGTCCGCGACATGACCTCTGCCCTGTATGCCCGTCGTGAGCTCAACGCCAACATCGTGGGCTTTGGTGGCAAGATCACCGGCGAGTTCCTGATGGCCGACATCATGCTTGCCTTCCTGGAGGAGCCCTACGAGAAGACTCCCGAGCACGATGCCCTGATCGCTAAGATCGACGCCTGCAACAAGGCCGACGCCGAGGCTCAGGCCGACCCGCACTTCTTTGACGAGTTCCTCGAGAAGTGGGACCGCGGCGAATACCATGACTAAGGGGTTCCGGCGTTCTACCGAACGCCGGACCGGCCGACGCTGCGAAGCCATCTGGTGGGCAATCTGCCGTTCAGCTTCGACGGCATGACCAGAAGGTCAACGCCGCCTCGCTTCACGGCACCTTGCCTCACCAGCTGGCTTCTCGCTGACGTTGAGGTGACCTGCGGGGTTACCTCTGTTGCGGCGAAGTCTTTTGGTTTGGCAAGTTGCTCCGATAACACGTTTGCTTGCTTGGCTTGAGTGCTTCGCTCTTGGCGGTACCCGGCATTCTGCAGCTTTTCAATTGACGGCTCGCGTTTCTGTGAGGGGGCGCGGGCCGGTTTTCTAAACAGGAGTCCAACATGATTCTGACCGTTACCATGAACCCGTCGATCGATACGCGCTATCAGCTCGACAAGCTGATCATCGACGATGTTAACCGCGTGACGCCCGAAAAGACCGCTGGCGGCAAGGGCCTCAACGTGAGCCGCGTGCTGTTGCAGCTGGGCGACGACGTACTTGCAACCGGCTTGCTTGGCGGGCACATGGGTGCCTATATGGCCGAGCTCATGGATGCCGATGGTGTCAAGAATGACTTTGTGCCCATCGCCGGTGAGACGCGCATTTGCCTGAATATTCTGCACGAGGGTAATCAGACCGAGCTGCTGGAGAGCGGCCCACAGATCGTCCCAGCCGAGCTCGAGGCCTTTACGGCCAAGTTCGCCGAGCTTGCAGCGAAGGCTGACGTTGTGACGCTTTCGGGCTCGCTGCCGCGTGGCGTCGATGCCGGCTACTATGCCGAGCTCGTCAAGATCGCCGAAGAGGCGGGCGCCAAGGTGCTGCTCGACACCTCGGGCGCATCGCTGGAGGCCGCGCTGGAGTCCGACGCTAAGCCTGAGCTCGTAAAGCCCAACCTGACCGAGATTAACGGCCTGCTGGGTACGTCCTTTACGACCGATGATGTCGATGCCCTGCGCGAGGCGCTTGCCGCCGATGGCCGCTTTGCCGGTATTCCCTGGGTCGTCGTTTCGATGGGCGCTGCCGGTTCGGTGGGCTTCCACGAGGGCCGCGCGTTCCGCGCCAAGACGCCCGCGATTGCGGCTGTGAACGCGACGGGTTCCGGCGACTCGACCATCGCCGGCTTTGCGCATGCCATTGCTGCTGGTGCCGACGACGTCACGGTGCTCAAGACCGCCAATACCTGCGGCAAGCTCAACGCCATGGATCCAAAGACCGGCCACCTGGTCATGGACCGCTGGGACGAGATTTACAACGGCGTTGAGGTCGTAGAGTTGTAGCGGTTGCGACTCCTAATAGAACGAGCGTGGATAATCTCCCGCTTTTGGTGCCCATACGAGCTCAAAGTGGGAGATTTTCCACGCTCGAGTCATTAGTCGTCGGGGACGTTCTTTAATGACCAGTCGTTTAAGAACATCCCCAATGACTACACTCAAAAAACGGCGCCCGCCGGCGATGTTGCCGGCGGGCGCCGTTGTCTTGAAGACGAAATGATCCGTTTTCCTCCGTCCCCAAGGGATCATTACAGCGAGTCGATAAAGCGCTGCTGGGCGGCGCGGCCGGCTTCGTCCCACTTAAAGACGCCGGCGTTGTCGAGCACGTGGCCGAACACCACGCCGACCTCCTCGTGCAGGATATCGATGGCGTTATCCGCCGTAAGCTCGTCGGCACGGCGGGCATAGACATCCTCGGCCCACGCGGCATGGCTGCGGCAAAGATCATCGCCCTCGAGCGCGCCGGCAAGGTCGTAGCTGACATCGGCTTTGGCCGCCAGCAGGTGCTCGCGGACAGCACCGAGCTCAGGAACCAAGCGCGGCGGCAAAATAGCCAGGCCCATGACCTCGATCAGGCCGATGTTCTCCTTCTTAATGTGGTGATACTCGGCATGCGGGTGGAAAACGCCCAGCGGATGCTCGTCGGTCGTGATATTGCAGCGAAGCGCCAGGTAGGCCTCGTAAATCTCGCCGCCGGCATTGCCGCGGGAGTCGACGCGGCGGATGACGGGCGTCACGGTGTTGTGCGCTACGCCGTCGGTCGTGTGTGCGATAACGCCAACCGACTCATCGGTCCACTCGCGCCAGGCGAGGATAATCTTCTCGGCAGCGTCGAGCAACTGGGCGCGGTCGTGCGAGCGCAGTCGCAGCACCGAAAGCGGCCACTGCAACACGGTACCGCTGACCTGGTCAAAGCCGGGCACGCTAAACTGCGAGACTTCGGTGGCATGCATCATGGGGAACTCGTGTGCGCCGCCCTGGAAGTGGTCGTGCGACAGAATCGAGCCGCCCACGATGGGCAGGTCGGCGTTGGAGCCAATAAAGTAGTGCGGGAACAGGTCGACAAAGTCGAGCAGGCAGGTCAGGCTCTTGCGATCCACGTGCATCGGGCGATGCTTGGAGCTCATGGCAATGCAGTGCTCGTTAAAGTACGCATACGGGCTGTACTGGAAGCCCCAGCGCTCGCCGTCGAGCTGGATGGGGATAACGCGCAGGTTCTGACGGGCGGGGTGGGCGCCGCCGTCGGTTGCGGCGGAGCGTCCAGGGTAGCCTTCGTTTTCGATGCACAGCTGGCAGGCTGGATACCTCTCACCCGTGTTCTTGGCCGCACCGGCCGCGGCGATATCGCGCGGGTCCTTTTCGGGCTTGGACAGGTTGATGGTGATCTCGAGGTCGCCCCAGTTGGTGGGGGTGCTCCATTTGATATTGCGCGCGATGGCGGCGCGGCGCACGTAGCCGGCGTCGCAGCACAGGCCGTAGAACCAGTCGGTCGCGGCGCGGGGCTCGTTGACGCCCATGCGTCCGTTGAACTCCTCGTTTACAACCGAAGGCCTCGGCATCAGCACGCCCATGATGCGCATGGCGATGCGGTCGCGGCCCGATGCCGTGTCCTCGGCAGCACCGTTGGCAACGGCGGCCTCGGCAAGCGCGGCAAGCGTGCTCTCTAGGTCAAAGTCGGGGAGGGTATCGGGGTGTAAGAGCGAGAGTTTCTCGACCTGGAGCGCCCAGATCATGTCGAGCGCCGGACCCGTGGCGCCGATGCACTCCAGAATGGTGTTGTAGGCCCAGATGCGATCGTCCTGTCCGATCATCGATCGATGGATGGCATACTCAATCAGGCCCTGCGCGGCCTCGCGCACATCAGTCATTACAGCCATGCCGCGTAAGCCCCCTTGTCAGAGATGGCGTAGTGACGGGCAGAGCCCTCGCCCAGCCAGCTGTTCATCTTGGTGATAAAGGTGTCGACTAGGTCGAGCGGCACGAAGGCCTGGATGGTGCCACCAAAGCCGCCGCCGTGGATGCGGACGGCGCCGCGGCCGTCAAGCACATGCTCGGCCAGTGCCAGGGCATACATCGAGGGCTGCTCGGAGCCCAGTTTGGCAACGACATTCTGCAGGTACATGGCAGAGCTGGCGCCGGACTTGCGCGTCAGGACCAGGAACTGGTCGATGTCGCCGGCGTTCAGGGCGGCCCAGCGCTTATCGACCAGGCCGTTTTCGTACCAGTAGTGAACGGCGCGCAGACAGGCGCGGTCGCCCAGCTTGGCGCGCAGCTCGGGGAGCTTGGCGTCAAAGTCGGCAACATCGACCTCGCACAGGCGTTCCTTGCCAAACTCGGCGGCGACGTCCTGCATTTCGCGCGGAACGGCGGCGTAGTCGTCGGTGGCGGCCACGTGGTCGGCACCGACCTTAACGAGCACGAGCGCGTAGCCGTGATCCTCAAAGTTGAGCTCGAGCTTCTGGGTCTTAGGCTGGGCTTGATCCTCAAAGTCCATGTAGGCAAGGCCGCCCAGGCACACAGCGGCCTGGTCCATAAGACCGCAAGGCTTGCCGTAGTAGTTGTTCTCGGTGCGCTGGCTCATCTGGGCGAGTGCGACGGGCTCAATCGCGGGCGCGCCCCAAAGCGTCTCCATAGCGCGGCCGTATGCCGCCTCGACAGCAGCGGAGCTCGAAAGACCGCCGCCCGAGGGGACGGAGCAGGTAAAGGCGAAGTCGAAACCCTTGGGCTCAACACCAAGCGCTGCAATCTCGTGGGCCATACCGCGCACGAGGCTTGCGGACGTGCCCTTCTCGGACTCCTGAACATCCAGCGTGTCGAGCGTGATCTCAAAGGTAGGGTAGCCCTCATCGGCAATGCGGACCTTGTTGGAGTCGGTTGCCACGGCGATGCCGTCGACAGCGACATCGAGCGAGCCAGCGATAACGTGGCCACCCTCGTGGTCGGTGTGGTTGCCGCTGATCTCGGAACGGCCGGGCGCGTGCACGTAGAGCACCTGGCGCTCGTCGATGGGGCCAAACTCCTCCTCAAACAGCTTGGTGAGGGTGGCGAGTATCTTTTCGTCGGGGGCGGTCATACGGGTCCTTTCCTTGACGCCGGAGAGACTGGTCCGTGTCATTATGAGTACGTTAACAATATTGAGCACCACAAACCAGACGTTCGCGGCGCCGCACGTTAAAGGGTATGTTAACGTACTCATAACACAATGTATCTCCTTTTTTGAGAATCTGGTAATCGGTAGATTTTCGGCCGTGAACGGTGTGGCCGTATGGACATATGGAGCAAAAGAACCGCTGATAGAAAAAGTAGAGTACGTTAACATGCGTCCGACGATAGCGGGCTTCGGCGCGGGGTGTGTTTCTGCCCGGGCCGACATTCGCACTATTCAGATCTTGCGAGAGCGAAGGTGATTTTGTGGCAAGGCGCCCTTTCAACGATACGGGTACGCGTCCGGTATCCATGGCCGACGTTGCCCGCGCTGCCGGTGTTTCGCAACAGACGGTTTCGCGCGTTGCCAACGGATTGCCCAACGTTAACGAACAGACGCGCCAGCGCGTGCAGGCCGCTATGCAAGAGCTCGGCTTCCGTCCGAGCTATGCCGGCCGTTCGTTGCGTGACGGCCGTTACCATTCGGTCGGCCTGTGCGTCAACGATGTCACCAAGTTTGGCAACCTTTCAATGATCGACGGCATCGCCAGCGCTGCTCGCGAGCATAATTGCGCCATCACACTGGTCGAGATGTCCAAGACCGAGGAATTCTCTCTTGCCGAGGCAACACGCCGTATGGCCGCGCTGCCCGTGGACGGCATCATTATCGGCATGAGCCGTATGGCTCCCGATTTTGAGACGTTTGATCCACTGCCGGGTATTGGCACGGTCATCGTTACCATGTATGCGCACCCGCGGGTGACTACGGTTGACTCCGATCATTACGGCTGCTCGCTCTTGCTTATGGATCACCTGTTTGAGCTGGGGCACGAGCAGATTCGCTATATTGGCGGCCCGTCGTTCTCGGTCGACGAACAATTTCGTCGCGCCGGTTGGCAGGATGCACTCGAGCGTAAACACATCGAGCCGGCAGAGCCGCTCGAGGGCGACTGGTCTGCCAACAGCGGTTACGAGGCCGGTAGGTACCTGGCCGAGCACGATCGCACCATGACGGCGATTTACGCGGCAAACGATCAGATGGCAAATGGCGCGATTGCAGCGCTGCGCGATAGCGGTCTGCGCGTGCCCGAGGACGTAAGTGTGGTGGGCGTCGATGATTCGCTCGATGATTTTGTGGCACACAACGAGCTCACGACCGTGCGATTCGATCTACATCAGCGCGGACGCGAGGTGTTTGAGCATGCGGTTCCCGAGGCGGGTACGGCGGGCAAAACCGTTGCCATTCGCATTCCCGGTCAGCTCATTATTCGACATAGCACGGCGATACCGCGCGCATAGTTTGTGCAGGTAAACGGCGATTTATTGCATTTCAATAACAATCGGTATGGATGCTGACGGATAGCCGTGGCTATGAAGGCGAGTGCTATGATAGACGGGTTCTTTTGTCTATCTAGGAGGCTTTGCCTGATGGAGATCACCAAGGATATCCGCTACATCGGTGTCGACGATCACGACATTGACTTGTTCGAGGGCCAGTACGATGTGTCCGAGAACGGTATGGCATACAACAGCTACGTTATCTTGGGCGAAAAGATCGCTGTCGCCGATTCAGTCGACGGCGGTTTTGTTGACGAGTGGCTCGGCAACCTCGAGGCCGTGCTCGATGGCCGTACGCCTGACTACCTGATCGTCCATCACATGGAGCCCGATCACTCCGCCGGTATTGCCGCCTTTATGGAGCGCTATCCCCAGGCACAGATTGTGGCCAGCATGGGCGCCTTCCGCATGATGGTCAACTACTTTGGCACCGACTTCCCCGAGCGCAAAATGGTCGTCAAAGAGGGCGATGTGCTCGATCTGGGCGGCCACAGCCTGACCTTTATCGGCGCCCCCAACGTTCACTGGCCCGAGGTGATTTTCTCCTACGAGTCCACCGACAAGGTGCTCTTTAGTGCCGACGGCTTTGGCAAGTTCGGCGCCAACGACATCGAGGATCCGGAAGGGTGGGCCTGCGAGGCTCGCCGTTACTACTTTGGCATCGTCGGTAAGTTCGGCAAGTTCGTGCAGGCCGTCCTCAAGAAGGCCGCCGACCTGGACATCCAGATCATCTGCCCGCTCCACGGCCCCGTGCTGACCGAGAACCTGGGCTACTACCTCGACACCTATAACACCTGGTCGAGCTATCAGCCCGAGGACGAGGGCATCACGATCGCCTATGCGAGCGTGTATGGCCATCTGAAGGCTGCCGTCGAGGAGCTCGCATCTGCGCTCGAGGCTCGCGGCCAGAAGGTCTCCGTCTTTGACCTGGCTCGCGACGACATGGCCGAGGCCGTTGAGGATGCGTTCCGCTACGACCGTCTGGTGCTCGCCTCCATTACCTATCAGGGCGAGATCTTCCCGTGCATGAGCACCTTTATCCACACGCTCGCCGAGCATGCCTACCAGAACCGCACCGTAGCGCTTGTCGAGTCCGGTTCCTGGGCGCCCGCAGCTGCCAAGGTTATGACCAAGGAGCTCGAGGGCATGAAGGACATCACCCTGACGCAGAACAAGGTGACTGTGCTGGGCTCGCTCAACGACGCCTCGCGCGCTCAGATCGAGGTCCTCGCCGACGAGCTGTCCAAGTAGCGACACGTTCACTTTTGACGCTCAACCATCACAACCACCACAAAGGGGACAGGCACCTTTGTGGTGGTTTTTGTTTAAGCGCCGGCGATGATGAGGGCTGGACGTGCGCTGTCGGTGGCCTCGGCGATTGAGGTGGCGACGGAATGATCGGGGTCACGGTCCATCACGATGGCGTCGACATCGCTCAGCTCGGCAAAACGGTACATGCCACGTCCGTTGACCTTACTGGCGTCCATGAGGGCGACGCTTTGATGGGCCGCGGCGATCATGGCCGTTTTGGTCTCGGCCATCTGGGGAAAGTCGGTCGTAAAGCCGCAGCTGGAGACAAAGGCGCCGGGGCACATGACGGCCAGATCGGCATGGACCATTTGAAGCGCCTGCATGGTGAGCGGTCCGTACAAATAACGATGGCCTTTGCGCAGCGCCCCGCCCAGCATGACGACATCGACCGAGGGCATGCTCTCGTCGATGTAATCGGCAATGGTAATGTCTGCCGTGATGACGGTGATACCGTCGCGCTGATCGAGGAGCCGGACGAACTCGAGCGCCGTGGTGCCCGAGTCGACGAGCAGCGTGTCGCCGTCATTGACGAGCTTGATGGCGCTTTGCGCGATGGCCTGCTTGGCAGCGACATTGACATTGATGCGGCGATCCTGCGTGGAGACGGTCAGGCGTTTGTGGAGCGGTCCTTACGGCCACACCCATACGCACTATCCCATCTACGGTAGGGCTGTGGGCGAGGCTGTTGCCAGCGGCAAGGCCGACTTTGGCGTGGCCCTGTGCGGCGCCAGCATTGGTATCACCAACTCGTGAACAAGGTTCTCGGCGCCCGTTGCGCCTTGGTCCGCGACATGACGAGCGCCCTGTACGCCCGTCGCGAGCTCAACGCCAACGTCATCGGCTTCGGCGGGAAGATCACCGGCGAGTTCCTGATGACCGACATCATGCTCGCGTTCCTTGAGGCCGAGTATGAGTCCACGCCCGAGTGCGATGCCCTGATTGCCAAGATCGATGCCTGCAATAAGGCCGACGCTGAGGCTCAAGCTGACCAGCGCTTCTTTGACGAGTTCATCGAGAAGTGGGATCGCGGCGAGTATCACGATTAGATTGCAGTGCATTTCGGCGGCCGTGTTGAACAATCGTCGAAAGTACGTGTGACGCGATTTGCCAAAAAGGCTGATTAACTTGATGGGGGCATCGATGAAATCGGTGCCCCCATCATCTCAGTGTGATGAACTCCAAGAACTCTTCGAGGGATTGCGCCTTTGCCATTTTTGATGCTTTGATTTCGTCGCAGAGGGATTTGACGAGCGCATTGTATATTTCCATGAATCGCTGCCGATCCTCCCTACACACCGCAATCAAGATAACGATTTTTGCCTGTCCCTCACCCCACGAGATGCCGTTTGGGCTGACGAAGATCGAAGCGACCGTCTTGTTGGAGTTCATCTCGATGGAATGGGGAACGGCGAACTGGTTAAAAAAGCAAGTGGAAGACAGGCTTTCGCGCTGCAAGACGGAGTCACAAAAATCGCCTTGCACATAACCGATTTGCCGCATCTGCTCGGAGAGGAACTCGATAACGTCCTTTCGGTTAACAAGTTCAGGATGACTGTCAGAAAGGAAGAAGAGCTGCTCATCAAAAAATGGTTTGAGCAATCTCTCTGTTTTTCTTGCGTGATAATTGCTATGCCACTGACCAAGAGCGCTTTCGATTTTCAGGAAATCAGATGAAGTGCAGAAGGGCGAGATGGAGACGATGCGCGGGTCGCGGCTGTCGACTCGCTTAGTGGTGATGATGAGATCGGCATCGCGCCCCTCTATTGCGTTGTCTGTCGCGCTGCCGGAATCGAGAATGACTGCGACGTCGAAAAACCTTCTCTCGAGTTGCTCTCGAAGCTGATTGGACAGCCATTTGTAGTCGCTGCAATCAAGCCTGATTTTCGCTTTGTCCTCGGTGAGGAGACTTTCGATGAGCATGCCGACATGAAGGCAGATGAAGCCTAGCTCTCCGTTCGATATCTGAATCTGGAACTCGTCTTCAAGTTTCCTAGATATCAGGACGGACAGTTCGTAGATGAAGGGACAGCCCATCTTGATGTTTTCAAGTGCTTCCGCCTGTTCATACTGGAATCCATGGCATCTGTCTATTAAGGCATTCACATGCATGGCAAAAGTGAAGAGGGCCTGAGATGATTCTGGGTGAAGGAGAAACGATTCGAAAACGTCATTCACAATGTTTTGCACATGGCTCACAAATTCATTGGGGCTCGACCATTGGGAGACTTTGGTTCCGTTGTTTGTTTGGTCAAGGGCTTCTATTTGGCCAAGGAGCAGGGAGCCAAGATAGGAGATGTCTGGCGGACCTGGAGTAATTTTGTAATGCTCTTTATATAACTCGAAGAACCGTTCGGCTATGGTCGTTTCAATCATCGACTTGCTTACGACGGTGGGGTAGTCGCGGATATACGATCCGCCGCGCATCCGATACACGGCGATTCCGACGTTGGTGAGAACCGTTTGCTCGTAACCGCGCTTGATGCGCATCTCGTACTCGCCGAGTGCTCGTTCGACGGCGATTCTTATTCTGCCTAGATCGAGATCTCCAATCCAGGCTTCAATGCTCTCGAGATTCGAGAATGAAGTGTTGACCTCATCGGCGACTAGGGCCGAGATGAGCTTGCGCTTATTAACTTCGGTTCCTTCTAGGTAAATCTTACCTTGGCGCTTGATTATCGCGAGGTCAAAAGTCTCAATGCGACTTCGGGCTTGACGAAGCTTTCTTTCAACAGTTGAGGAGCTCATAAAGAGGTATTCCGAGAGGTCGTCAACAGTGATTTGACCGCTTCGATTGGTGATCAGTCGAAGCAGAACATGCTCGTCAGTTTGCCTCTCGAATAATGGGCGCTGTTCGAAAGCGTCACTTGGATCAAAATCACGGGAAAGACGATAGCCCTCGTTTGAACTCGTAATAACAGGGGATTCGAAATTGATTCTTTTTATTTCATTCTGAATCGTCCGGAGCGACACGTTAAGCGCATTGGCAAGTTCAATACCGGTTGTTGGCGAGTTTGCCGTTCCGATCAGCCTGACGATATCTCGTTGCCTTTTGCTGAGTTGCTTCATATTCGATCCTTTTTCCAGGGCCCGTAGTAGCAATCATGCTAGATAAGGAATTGTAGGGCAATGTCAGGTATTGCGGGGCTCTGCGCAAAGGGTGCTTGGATAACCGCCCGTGCAATAAGTAGGATAAAGAAAAAAATCGAGGGCTGAAGAAGTTGAGCCCCGGGGCTTCTGGATGCTTTCGGACTGGATTGGCAAACGAAAGGAGGAGATGTGGATAGACAAGAATTGCAGTCGATTTCATTTCAACTGGTTGCGAATGTCGGCGAGGCATCCGCGCATTTCTCAAGCGCAATTAACCATGCGCGAGATGGAGAATTCGACGAAGCCGAATCGGAAATAACCTCGGCAAATGAATGCATCGTCCGTGCACATGAGTCTCAAACGGACTTGCTCCGCGCGGAGGTCTCTGGAGAGGAGATTGAGTTCAGCCTTCTTCTCGTGCACGCTCAGGATCACTTGATGACGACCATTACGTTCGGGCGTCTCGCGGAGGAGTTTGTAAGGCTTTACAGGGAGGTACATCGTGGCTGACGATTTTCTGTAGGGATCAGCTACCGCGGCATATCAGTGCGAAGGTGCTTGGCGAGAAGGCGGAAAAGGTCTGTCCAACTGGGATGTTTTCTGCCACAGCGAGAAGAATGTTGTAAATCCCGTTAACGCTGATGTTTCATGCGATCACTACCATCGGTATGAAGAGGACATACGGTTGATGGCGGAGGGCGGCCAGAACGCTTATCGCTTCTCGATTTCATGGACACGTATCATCCCCGACGGCACGGGCGAAGTATGTGAGGAGGGAGTCGCGTTTTACGACCGCCTGATCGATTGCTGTCTGACGCACGGGCTGACGCCCCTGGCAACGCTATACCACTACGATCTTCCCGCAACGCTATTCGAAAAGGGCGGCTGGGAGTCGAGGGAGACCGTTGATGCGTATGAGCGTTATGCCCAGGTCTGCTTTGATCGGTTTGGGGACCGCATCAAGTTGTGGGCGAGCATCAACGAGCCGAACTACGAGACTCAATGTTGTTATGCGGCGGGGAACTACCCTCCGAATGTTCAGGACTTGGGAAGACGCTGGCATGCGATGTACAATCTCATGCTTGCGAGTGCGCGTGCGATCAGTCGTTTCAGGAATGGCGGATATGAAGGGCAAATCGGAGTCGTGAGCGATTCGTACTCCATCGAGACTCTGGTTGATGACGAAGCATACCGTTTCGCACGGGAGCGTGCAGAACTGTTCTTCGATCGCTGCGTGAATGACACCTGCATATTGGGTGAATTTTGTCCGGACCTGGTTGAGGTGCTCACCCAGGAGGGTTATGACCTCTCCTATATCATGCCGGAGGATGCAGAGGTTTTTGCTGCTGGTACGGTGGATTATCTGGGCGTGAACGCCTATGACCGTTATCTGGTGAAGCCCTATACGCAAGGTGAGACGTGCTTTAAGGCAAGCAATACGGGCAAAAAGGGCGACAAGAAGCAGTCCTTGGTCAAGGGTTGGTTCGAGATCGATCGCGATGATTCCGTTCCGCACAACAGTTGGGATATGGAGATCTATCCCAAGAGCCTGTACAACTTGCTCAAACGTCTCCACGCGTTGTATCCGGCGGTCCCATTCATCATTACCGAGAACGGTCTCGGCTATAAGGACGTTGTAGAGGATGGGCGGATTCACGACGGCTATCGTATCGAGTTTTTGCAGGGCTTCGTCGACTGGATGCTCAGGGCAAAAGAAGAGGGTTGCGATGTCCGCGGCTATTTTGTCTGGTCGACCATGGACGTCTATAGCTGGATCAATGGCTACGACAAGCGATACGGACTGGTTTACGTCGATTACGACGATGATTGCCGCCGTATCTGTAAGGACAGCTATTACTGGTACAAGGAAATGATTGCACGACAGGAGGAGAAATAATGGAAGCCTTCACCTCATGGATTGAGAAGCATGTGGCGCCCGTGGCTGGCAAGCTCGGCGCGAATCGTTACATTCAGTCGATCCAGAACACGTTCCTGACGCTTGTGCCCTTTATGACTATCGGAAGTCTTGCACTCGTCATCGTTAGCCCTCCGATGGATTACACGGCGATGGAGGAGGGAATCGGCAGATCGTTCATGCAAGGATGGCAGTCTCTTGCCGACTTCCTGTTCTATCCCTTCATTACGGTCAACACTATCACGACGGGATGCCTTGCCTTATGGGTGACCATTGGTTTGGCGTTTTTCCTGAGTCGTCATTACAAGATGAACTCCTATTTGCCCGTTGCCACCGCGACCGCCTCTTTCGTAGCCACTGCCTGCATAAATGCCGAGGCCTCCCTGATGGTTGACAATCTGGGCGGAACCGGACTGTTCTGTGGTATCGTGGTGAGCATCGCTTCTGTCGAGTTGTTCCGTTTCCTGTCGGAAAATGAAGTCGGCCGCATTTCCCTCCCCAGCTCCGTTCCCCCTGCGCTGGGCGACTCGATGACCAATCTCGTCCCTGCCACTATCGTGTTCTTTGCCATGGCGCTTGCTGCCACGGCGTCTATTATGGTGACGGGCGCTCCCTTGGCGAACTTGATTGCGACCGTCTTTTCTCCGTTGGTCGGCGCGGTCAATAGCCTGGGCGGTGTGTTGCTGGTCGGTTTCCTCATGCCTTTTATGTTCTGGTTCGGCATTCACGATTCCGTCCTCACGAGTCCGCTCGATCCGTTTCTGTATAACAACCTTTATGCCAACATGGATGCGTTCGCTGCCGGCACCGCGGCAACCGCGCTGCCCTTTGTCGTCACGCCTCCGTTCGTGTGGTATTTCATGACGATTGGCGGCAATGGTGCCACGCTCGCCCTCGCCCTGCTTGCCCTGAGAAGCCGCTCGAAGCAAATCGGCGCGATTGGAAAGCTCGGTATCATTCCGGTCCTGTTCGGTGTGAACGAGCCCATCATTTTCGGACTCCCGGTTATGTATAACCCAATGATGTTCATTCCCTCCATCCTGAATATGATGCTCAACGGAGCGATTACTTGGTTCTGCATGGATTTCGGCTTGGTGAATCGCGCCTTCGCGTATCCCGGGTGGAATGTTCCGTCTCCTATCGGCGCATTCCTTGCGACCATGGATATACGCGCCTTCCTGCTGATCGTTGCCCTCGTGATCTTGAATCTTCTTGTTTACTATCCGTTCTTTAGGGCATACGAGAAGCAGAAGTTGCAGGAAGAAACCGAGCAGGAAGCGGTGGCTTAACGATCTCAGATTGTTAGGCTAGAAACCGGGAGGTAGTAAAAGTGAAGTGGATGTTGTGCTGCTATGCGGGGATGACAACGAGCATTCTCGCTCAGAAGCTTGAGGAGGAGGGCGCGTCTCGTGGGATTGGCCTTAAGGTCGACGCGGTGCCGATCGCCGAAGCCGAGTCCTTGATAAGCGACGAGATTTCGGCGATCATTCTCGGTCCCCACGTCCGATTCATGAAAGACCAGATTGAGAGGGTTGCCGGCTCCATTCCGGTGTACGTCATTCCCCCTCAGGACTTTGGGATGATGAACTCGAAGGGGATTGTCGACGCGGTGCTTGCGCTGATCGGTTAGGTGTTGTGACGCGCACACGTTATTGACGTCCTCAGGGGGCGGGGTCTTGTGCCCCGCCCCCTGGTATTTGGCCGACCTCTCTTCCCTTTCATTTCCTTTTTCTTTTTTGCGGCTCGAATCTGCCGGCAGTGACGCGCCCTGGTAAGCAGGCCAAGCTCGGGCGCCATGGCTTCGCGCGCAAGCAGGAATGGAAACTCGTCGGGGAGGGCGAGGGTACGCTTGCCCTCGAGCTCGAGAGCGCCTCGTTTGATGTCGACCTCGCCTCCGATGTGAGGGCCGAGCTCGTCAAGCCCAACCTTACAGAGATCAACGGCCTTTTCGGCACCAGCTTCACCGCACGACGACGTCGATGCCCTGCGCTCCGCTCTCGCTGAGAACGAGCGTTTCGTCAACATCCCATGGGTCGTCGTCTCCATGGGCGCTGTCGGTTCCGTCGGCTTCCGCAATGGCCGCGCGTTCCGCGCCAAGACTCCTGACATCCCGGCGGTGAACGCCACCGGTTCCGGCGATTCCGCCATCGCGGGCTTCGCCCATGCAATTGCCGCCGGTGCCGACAACGTCACGGTCCTCAAGACCGCTAACACCTGCGGTAAGCTCAACGCCTTGGATCCGATGACCGGCTATTTGGTCATGGACTGTTGGGATGAGGTCTACAACGCCGTCAAGGTCACCGAGCTGTAGCGGCTTTCCACGACATCGGCATCTTCGCCCGAGTGCGAGCGCTTCTGTACCTCTGTGCACCGTGCCTTCGCCCTCGGGCGTTTTTTGACATGCGAGTTGGCGACACATTAAATCCGCGCTGCATGGAATAATCCGCTTAGTTCAACGCCGTTCACGGTCCGCCTCCGTCCTCGGCGCTGCTCCCTGTCAGATTCGGTCGCACAACTGGAAAACTTTACGTTTTATGTAAGATTTTTTCCAGTGGTGCGACGGTTTCGTTGAGGCGATGGCCTCCGCAGCACGGGTTACTCGCACGCGATCATGAGCCGGGGGTGTTTCACCCCTTCCGGCAAGGCATTGAGGGCGTCCGCGAGGATGCCCTTCTCGTCTCGATCGATGACGATGTGATTCACTGAATGGAGCGGTGCAAAGCAATAGGTTCCGCGCGCCTCGAGCTTGCTGGCGTCCATGAGGGCGACCGAACGAGCGGCGCATCTGAGGGCGGCCATCTTGATCTCCGCCATTTGGGGATAGTCGGTCATGAAGCCCCGGTTCGAGACGAAGGAGCCGGGGCATATGATCGCGAGATCGGCATGGAGCGCGTCGAGTGCGGCCATCGTGAGGGGGCCGTAGAGGTAGCGGTGACCCTTGCGGAGCTCCCCGCCGAGCATAATGACATCGACCGAGGGTAGGCTCTCGTCGATGAAGTCGGCGATGGTGATGTCGGCAGTGATGACCGTGATGCCGGAGCGCAGGTCGAGCGTGCGCACAAACTCGAGCGCCGTGGTGCCCGAGTCGACGAGCAGCGTGTCGCCGTCATTGACGAGCTCGATGGCGCTTTGCGCGATGGCCTGCTTGGCAGCGACGTTGACATTGATGCGGCGATCCTGGGTGGATACGGTCAGTCGTTTCTGGAGCGACACAGCGCCGCCGTGCGTGCGGCGCAGCTTGCCGGACTCGGCGAGCGCATCCAGGTCGGTGCGGGCGGTAACGGAGGACACGCCAAAGGTCTGGGCGATTTCTGCCACCTGCACCGAGGCGTTATGTTCAAGCATCTCCATGATGGCGGCACGACGCTCATCGGCGAAAGCTCGGGTTGTTGCATGGGCCATATCCGCTCCATCATCGTCTGAAATTTGCAGGAATTGTGTTGAGTCTATTTTCGTTCATTGTCTTTTTAAGTAAGAAAACACCTTTCGATTACTTATCTTTTCTATAAAAGAAAGATGATTCGCTTGAAAACTTCAATGTCGTATAGAGGAATCCGGTGCGAATCTCTTCCGTTTGCTTTTCAAAAACAAGCGTCTTGACCTGTGCGCCGCTGATATCTCATACGTGTGACGCCGTCAATTTTCATACAATGGTCGTAGCAAAACGCAAGGTAAAACGCCTTGTGAACAACTACGCCCGATGTCCAGATGCGGGCGAGGGAGAGGAGCAAACGCTCATGGCACTTGTTACCACCGAAAAGATGCTCAAGGACGCTCAGGCCGGCCACTACGCCGTCGGCGCGTTCAACGTCGAGAACCTCGAGTTTGTTATGGCCGTTCTGGCCGCTGCCGAGGAGACCAAGTCCCCCGTCATCATGCAGACCACCCCGGGCACCATCAAGACCGCTGGTCTGGACTACTTCTACGGCATGGTCAAGGCTGCCGCCGAGCGCGCTTCCGTGCCCGTCGCTCTGCACCTCGATCACGGCGATGGCTATGACCGCTGCATGCAGGCTTTCCGCACCGGCTACACTTCTGTCATGATTGACGGCTCGCACGAGTCCTTCGAGGACAACATTGCCCTGACCAAGTCCGTCGCCGACGCTGGCCGCGCCATGGGCGTGCCCGTCGAGGCCGAGCTCGGCAAGGTTGGCGGCAAGGAGGACGACGGTCCCGCGGTTGAGGGCGAGAGCCCCTACACCGATCCGGCCGAGGCCAAGGAGTTCGTCGAGCGCACTGGCTGCACCTCGCTGGCCATTGGCGTTGGCACCAGCCACGGCGTGTACACGAGCGATCCGCACATCGAGCAGTCCGTGGTCAAGGCCATCCGCGACGCCGTCGACGTGCCGCTGGTTCTGCACGGCACCTCCGGTGTGCCCGATGAGCAGGTTGCCGAGGCTGTGAAGAACGGCATCTGCAAGGTTAACTACGCCACTGAGCTGCGTCAGGCCTACACCAAGGGCTTCATGGCCTACATGGCCGAGAACCCCGCCTGCTTCGATCCTAAGAAGCCGGCCAAGGAGGGTATGCGTGAGATCACCGAGCTGGTTAAGATCCGCATGACCAACCTCAACTCTGTGGGCAAAGCAGAGTAACAGCAAGGGTACTCTGATTCCACCGGGCCGTCCGGAAACGGAAAAGGGCCTATCTCTCAGAACGTCCTCGGACATGTCGGAAGCCCCGCTGCGCGCTACGCGCTGCGGGGCTTCCTCCGTCCTGCGGAATGTTCTGAGAGATAGGCCATTTTCCGTTTCCGGACGGCCCTGCTCGATCGCCCTTGTGGCGTTGGGGCGGAAATGGGTGGTGCGCGAGGGGCGCTTTGTTGATGAGGGGTTAGTATGCCCGGGCTTGGTTGGGGAATGACTTGTTTAGGGATGCTTGGAGCTTTTCGAAGGATGCTCGCAGGTTGAGTTCCTGGTCGGTTGAGCGTTTGGTTTTTGTGGTGGGGGAGTCGAGGAGGCCGTTTCTCTGTGTCGGGGGGAAGGAGAAAAGGTTTGCATATGTTAGGGATGGCTGCTGTGCTGCGTTATTGGAAGAATGCATGCTTATGCGGCCTCCTCGATGTCCACCAAAAGATTGCGCTCGGGGTGTGCTGCTAGGTCCCGTGCGCTGGCAGTATTATGCCGCGAGTGCAGATAAGAAAGCGCTAAAGAAAGGCTTAATCGGGTTTGATGTAACCATGAAACCGCAGGTCAGAGGTATCGAGTAACACTCTTGAAAGGTTTTGAGCTTAAGGGCTTTCTAAGGTTTGTGGCGCGGATGTGGCTCGCCTGTGTGGGGCGTGTGGATGGCTCGTTCCTAGCGCTGCGGCTCTGCGGCGCGCACCTGCTCGATGACCTTTTCCATGGTGGTATCGATGCGGTCTTTCTTGAGCTCACATTCCCAGACGGTGATGGGCGTCCAGCCCATTTGGGTAAGCGCGTCGATGGCAGCGCGGTCGCGCTCGACGTTGCGGCGAAACTTTGCCTCCCAAAATTCAACATTGCGCTTGGGCTGGCTAGGGTTGCACTTGGGGCAGCGGTGCCAAAAGCAGCCGTTGACGAAGATGGCGATCTTGCGCCCGGGAAAGGCGATGTCGGGCTTACCGGGAACCTTCCATTCCAAGCGATAACCCGTAAGGCCCGCTGCCCGCAGGCGCTGGCGAACGAGCAGCTCGGGTTTGGTGTTCGCACGCTTGTTGCCCTTCATGGACTTTTTGATGGCGGCGCGACGGCGGACCAGTTCGCGCTCGTCAGCGGAGAGGTCCGAGGTATCGATGCCGTCGAGCAGGCCGGGCTTGGGACGCTTCTTGCTGCGGCGCTTAGGTGCGCGCTTGGGTTTGGTGGCGGGCTCGTCGGTCGCGGTGGCCTCGGCGTTGTTGGCAGTGCCGTTGGCCTCAAGCCGATCTTCCTTCAACTCAATCAGAGCATCGATAAGCCCTTTGTCGGCGGGCATCCACTCAACGGTGGCAAGCGAGGTGCGCGGAATCCAGCGGATATCAAGCTGACGGTCATGCTTCTGGGGCTCGCCAGACTCTTTGGCCAGCGAGCAGTAGTAGCACTCCATGGAGAGATGGAAATCGGGGTAGTCGTACTCAACGGTATAGAAATCACGCAGGTTGGTGACTTTGACCTGCAGCTCTTCCATGAGCTCGCGGCGTACGGCGTCCTCGGGCGTCTCGCCGCGCATGAGCTTGCCACCGGGGAACTCCCAAAGTCCCTGCATGTCGCCATAGCCGCGCTGCACGGCAAGCAGCTCGTCAGATCCTTCCTTGCGGATGATCCCAACGGCAACATGAACAGTCTTCAACAGGAGTCCTCTCTCAATATCAAGACGTGGCAGGCTAGCTACCCGTGCCTTACACAACGGTAAGGCAAGCGTAAGCCATATCGATGGTAGCCGACTCGTCTTCTTGCGACTATAGATGCCGTAGACTAATTGCAAGAAAGGACTCGGTATGCAAACCACGCACATGGCGACCCCGGTACTGGAGGTCGCGCATCTCGAAAAGGTATATGGAGCGCTGGGCAACGTGACCCGCGCGCTCAACGACGTCAGTTTTACCGTCAACCGCGGCGAATTTGTTGGCATCATGGGCGCTTCGGGCTCGGGCAAGTCGACGCTGCTCAACTGCGTGTCGACCATCGATAGCGCCACGAGCGGCACCATTCGCATCAACGGGCAGGACGTTACGCGAATGAAGCAGGCCAAGCTCTCGCAGTTCCGCCGCGAGGAGCTCGGCTTTATCTTCCAGGACTCCAACCTGCTCGATACGCTCACGGCACGCGAGAACATCGCCCTGCCGCTCACCATCGCCCGCACAAACTCGGCAGAGATCTCGACCCGCGTGCAGGATGTGGCAGCGCGCCTGTCCATCAGCCAGGTGCTCGACAAGTATCCCTACCAGATGTCCGGCGGTCAGCAGCAGCGCGTTGCCGCGGCTCGCGCGCTCGTCACCGATCCCACCATGATCATGGCCGACGAGCCCACCGGCGCCCTCGATTCCAAGAGCGCTCGCCTGCTGCTTGAGAGCCTGGAGGCCCTCAATCGCCGCCTACGCGCCACCGTGCTCATGGTCACGCACGACAGCTTTGCCGCCAGCTACACGAGCCGCGTGCTGTTTATTCGCGACGGCAAGATCTTCACCGAGCTGCGCCGCGGCGACACCGACCGTCGCGAGTTCTTCGACCGCATTATGGAGGTCGTTGCCATGATGGGCGGTGAGGGCTCCGATGCTCTGTAAACTCGCTTGGGGCAACGTCCGCCGCGCCGGCAGCGACTACCTCGTCTACCTTTTGACGCTCACCCTGGGTGTCACGGTCTTCTATGCCTTTAACACCATCTCGATGCAGGTCGACATCGCCGGAATCGATGAAAAAGGCTTGGCGCAGGTAATGGGCAGCATGCTCGGCGACCTGACGTACTTTTTGGCCGGTGTCATGGCCTTTTTAATGGTGTATGCCAATAACTTCATCATGAAACGCCGCAAGAAGGAGTTTGGCCTGTACCAGGTGCTCGGCATGGGGCGCGGGCGCGTCGCCACGATCATGGCGCTCGAGACGGTGATTGTCTCGGTCGGCGCCTTTGTCGCCGGCATTGTGCTGGGTGTGGGACTCTCCCAGCTCATGACGTTCTTTACGGCCTCGCTCTTTAAGACGCAGATCGCCAATTTCCACTTCTTTTTCTCGGTGCATGCGTTCAACCTGACCCTTGTCTGCATGCTCGTGATGTTTGTGCTCACGCTACTGCTGAATCTTCGCGCCGTGCGTCGTACCAAACTTATCGAGCTTATGGGTGCCGAGCGTCGCAACGAGAGCATCAAGACACGCAACCCCTGGATTGCGATTGCCATCTTTGCCGTGGGCGTGGCGCTTGTGGGCGTGGCCTATTACCGTCTGCTACGTGATGGGTTCCCGCTAACCGCGACGGACAGCAAGCTGCAAGAGGCCATGAACCAGTTTGGTATTACGACCGCTATGGTTACCGTGGGCACCTTTGCCCTGTTCTGGGGACTCTCAGGCATGCTCATCAAGCTGCTGCAGAGCCTGCGCGGCGTGTATTGGCGCGGCCTCAACATGTTTACCGTGCGCCAGCTTGCGGCCAAGGTCAACACGGTGTGCTTTTCGATGGGCGTCATCGCGATGCTCCTGTTTTTGGCCATCACCTCGGTGACGTGCGGTATGTCGATTGCCAACGTGATGAACGAGAACCTGGAGCGCTATAACCCTGTTGACGTGTCTCAGACGTATGTCTATTACACGCCCGATACGCTTGACTACTACAAAGAGTACATCAATCCGTCTGAAGCCGATCGCATGGTGCTGGCCGATACAACGGTCGATTTGTACCCCGCATGGCACGGCGATCCATGGCACGGCGATCGTATCGATTCCGATAACGTTGCGGACGGCATTAAGGGCAAGTCGGCGGACAACAACGACGAGACCAGCAAGAAGGTCAATATCGCCGATATTGCCGGTGAGCATGTGCAGATCGATTCGTATCTGAGTTACCCGGTTGGCGGCTCGAATCCTTCGGTGACCCCAAGTGAGATGTGCAAGATCATGGGCGAAAAGCTTCCCAAGGCGTTCGGGGGTAGCAATGCCGATGCGATGGGTCTGTTTGTGACGCCGGCGAGCCAGTACAACAAACTGCGCCAGATGATGGGCGAGGAGCCGGTGCACATCGGTCACGACCAGTATCTGCTCACGTGTGATATGGGCGGCGAGCTGGTCGACCTGTACACCAAATACATGGCCGGCGGCCATACCCTCACCTTGGGCGGGCATACACTCAAGCCCGCAGCCGATAAGTCGGACGAAGATACGGCGGCCATCGCCAACTCGGCGATGGGCAGTAATCCGGGTACCGTCGTCGTTGCCGACGAGCTGTTGTCCCAACTTAATCTGCAGCCGTATTCCAGTAGCCTGCTCGTTAACTACAAACAGGGGATGGATACGACCGAGGCAGACGAGAGTATTAAATACACTGTGCTCGACAATCTGCTCGTTGACGGCAAGGAGCCGGGGTCGTGGGGAACCTTCATCACACGCTCCGAGATGTACGTGCAAGCAGCGCAAATGAACGGTCTTATTAGCTACCTAGCCATCTACATCGGCTTTGTATTGGTCGTTGCATGCGCGGCGATTCTGTCGATCCAGCAACTCTCCAACGTGGCCGACGGCAGCCGCAGCTATCGTGTGCTGGCACAGATCGGCTGCGACGACCGCCAGATTCGCCATTCGGTGATGGCGCAGCAAGCGGTATTCTTCCTGTTCCAGCTGGCAGTGGGCCTGGCACACTCCTTTGTGGCACTTAAGGTGATCATCGAGCTGGTGAGCATTTTCGGAAATATGAGCATCGGCGGCACCGTGGGCCTCACCTGTGCAATCTTCCTGGCAGCCTATGGTGGCTACTTCCTGGTGACCTATCTCATGAGCACCGTCATGGTACAAGCTGCCATCGCCACCCGTTACAGCGAGTAACAAGCGGGCAAAATCGTCGCAAAATCAGAGGCGTATGACCGCCGCGAAGGGACCAGGGACCCTTTCGCGGCGGTTTTTGCCAATCTGGTGCGTCTCAGATACAAGTGAGTAGACTTTTTTTGAACCTGCCGAGCACATTGCGACAAATGATCGATGAAACCGCAGGTCAGAGCTGTGGCGTTTTAGGGCGTGCTTGGCCTTCTGCAAAAAGCCTACTCACTTTGTTTTTCTGCTAGAAGACCGCCACGAGGGAAGGCAGCTCCCTTGCGGCGGTTTGGACGTTTGCCCAGATAAAAGCTGCCCAAATTAACCTGTCCCTTTTTGGTAGGTGGTTTCAGCTGAACGGCGGGCCGTGCGGCTTGGGTATGCGGGCTCACAATCTGGGGAAACCGAACAGATTGGGGGGCTTGTATGATCGATTCGAAGGGAAACGTGCGACCCGAGGGCATGCTTGACAGAGTGATAGTCGTTGGGGACGTTCTTAAACGACTAGTCAAACAAGAATGTCCCCAACGACTACCCAAGGAGTGTCCCAAACTGCCGGCAGAAAAGGAGCGTCCCTAACTGCTACATCCGGAGCAAGACAACGCCGCGGTTAGAGGACGGACAGCGAGCGGGTCGCATTTGAGACAAGGTGACGTGAAACGAAAGGGCGCTGACCTTCTGGTCGCGCCCTTGAAGTTGAACGTCAGATTGTTCAAATGCGACCCGCGCAGCGTCGGCCGGTTACGGCGTTTGGTAAAACGCCGTAACCTACACCCGCTCCGCGATTTCGTGGATGAGGTAGTCGGTCTTTTCCCAGCCCAGGCACGGGTCGGTGATCGACTTGCCAAAGACGCCGCCGTCGACCGGCTGATTGCCGTCCTCCAGGTAGGACTCGATCATAAAGCCCTTGACCAGCTTGGAGATGGACTCGTTGCGGCGGCAGCTGTCGAGCACCTCTTTGCAAATGCGATACTGCTCCAGCGGACGCTTGCCCGAGTTGTCGTGGTTGCAGTCGATGACCGCTGCGGGATTGGCATAGCCGGCGTGCTCGGTATAGCGCTCGGCCAGGCGCTCCAGGTGCTCGTAGTGGTAATTGGGGTAGGTGCGCCCATCGAGACCGATGTAGCCACGCATAACGGCGTGCGCGAGCGGATTGCCGTCGCACTCGACCTCCCAGTTGCGGAAGATAAAGCTCTGGTGCGCCTGCGCGGCGTAAATGGAGTTGAGCATAACGGTGGTAGAGCCAGCAGTGGGGTTCTTCATGCCGACGGGTACCGAAATACCGCTCGACACCAGGCGATGCTCCTGGTTCTCGACCGAGCGTGCGCCCACGGCAACATAGCTCAGCAGGTCAACGAGGTACTGGTAGTTGGAGGGGTAGAGCATCTCGTCGGCGGTGAAGAAGCCCGTTTCCTCAATAACGCGCAGGTGCATATGGCGGATGGCCTTGACGCCCTCGAGCAGGTCGTCGGGAGCCTCGGGGTTGGGGTTGTGCAACAGGCCCTTGTAGCCGGTGCCCTTGGTGCGCGGCTTGTTGGTATAGACGCGCGGAATGATGATGAGCTTGTCCTTGACCTCCTCGGCGGTCTTGGCCAGTCGGTTCATGTACTCAAGTACCGAGTCCTCGCGGTCGGCAGAGCACGGGCCGATGATGAGCACCTTGCGCGCGTCCTCGCCGGTAAAGACCTTGGCGACCTCGGCGTCGAATGCCTGCTTTTTGGCGGTAAGCTCGGCGGAAAGTGGCATTTCCTCGCGGATCTCCATGGGGATCGGCAGCCTGCGTTTGAATTCCATGGCCATACGGGGCCTCCTCAATCAATTGATGGCATCGAGAACATTGTCGAATGCTCGGCATTATCCGCTGTCGCACGCTAAAGTGCAACCCCTCGCCGCCCCGAAACCTACCAAATAGGGACAGGTTTATTTTGGTAGGTTTTATCTGGGGAAACGCCGGCGGATGCCGGGAGGGAGTGGCGCTACGCGGGGCCCTATGGCTGTTGTCGGTTCCCCGGGAAACACCCTGTGGGCAAAAAATGGCAAATATGAGTACTGTTGCTATTGTAGTGCCATATTGCCGGCAAAAGATAATAGACATAACAGAAAATATGTTCATTAACCTAACACATATAAGCCCGCTATAGAGCTATTTGAGTAATTTAGGAGCGCGTGCAAGCCGTGTGAGCAGCATTTGGTGCTGTTTTGGCTGTTACTAAAAAGGTGACAGTACTCATATTTGCCATTTTTTGCCCACGGGGCTTGGAGTGGGCTGTCAATCAGCTCCCAGGGGAGGCAGTTCGAGGCCCAAAGGACACAAAACGGGGGCGCAGCTCATTCTGCGCCCCCGTTTTTGGGTATTGCGGTTGTTTGCCGCCGGTTTTACGCCGCTTCGTCGAACTGCGAGTTGTACAGGTCGGCGTAGAAGCCGCCCTGGGCGAGCAACTCGTCGTGTGTGCCCTTCTCGACGATGTCGCCGTCGCGAATCACCAAGATTACGTCGGCGTTGCGGATCGTGGACAGGCGATGCGCGATGACAAAGCTCGTGCGGCCCTGCATCAGCGCATCCATGGCGCGTTGGATGAGCTCCTCGGTTCGGGTGTCCACGTTAGAGGTCGCCTCGTCCAGAATCAGCGCCGGGCGGTCGGCCAAAATGGCGCGGGCAATAGTCACGAGCTGGCGTTGGCCCTGCGACAGGTTAGTGCCTTCCTCGTTGATCATAAAGTCGTAGCCGCCGGCGAGCGTATGGATAAAGTGGTCGCAGCGCGCGGCGCGTGCAGCGGCCTCGACTTCGGCATCGCTCGCATCGGGGCGTCCGTAGCGGATGTTCTCGCGGATGGTGCCGTTAAACAGCCAGGTATCCTGCAGCACCATGGCAAACTCGCCTCGCAGCGCCGCGCGATCCCAGTCGCGCACGTCGACACCCTCAACGCGCAGCGAACCGCCGTCCACATCGTAGAAGCGCTGCAGCAGCTTAATGAGCGTGGTCTTGCCGGCGCCGGTGGGACCGACGATGGCGATGGTCTGGCCGGGCTGCGCCTCGCAGCTAAAGTCGTGGATGATGGTCTTGTCCGGCGTGTAGCCAAACTTGACATGGTCAAACTCCACGTGGCCGGGACGCTTCTCGGGGATCTGCGCGTCGGCCTTCTGCTCCTCCTCGGGCGCGGCCAAGAACTCAAAGACACGCTCGGTGGCGGCGGCCATCGACTGCATCGTGTTGCTCACGTTGCCCAGCTGCTGCACGGGCTGCGTAAAGTTGCGAACGTACTGGATAAAGCTCTGAATATCGCCGGGCGTGGCATTGCCGGTCAGCGCGAGCTGCGCGCCCACCACGACGACGCCCACGTAGCCCATGTTGCCCACCAAGCTCATAAGCGGCATCATCAGGCCCGACAGGAACTGCGAGCGCCAGCCACTAATAAAGAGGCGGTCGTTTTGACGGTCGAACTCCTCGATCGAGGCCTCGGCGCGGTCGAACACCTGAATGACGTTCTGGCCGGCAAAGTCCTCCTCGATAATGCCGTTGACGGTGCCCAGGACCTGCTGCTGCTCGCGGAAGTACGGCTGCGAGAAGTGAATCATTACGGTTAGGATAATCGCGGCTGCCGGCAGCGTGAGCACGGTGACGCCGGTAAGTGGCAGGCTGATCGACAGCATCATGACGAGCACGCCGATAATCTGCGTCACTGACGTGATGAGCTGCGTCACGCTCTGGTTGAGTGACTGACCCAGCGTATCGACGTCGTTGGTGATGCGGCTGAGCACGTCGCCCTTGCTGTGGCCGTTGAAGTAGCTCATCGGCACGACGGCGATCTTGGCGGCGATCTCCTTGCGCATACGGTAACAAATCTTTTGCGTGACGCCGGTCATAAGCCAGCCTTGGATGAGGCTGCAGACAGAGCTTGCCAGATACAGGCAGAGCAAAAAGCCGAGCGTCTTGGCGATCCAGGCAAAGTCGACATCGCCGGTACCGTTGACCTTGGAGACCAGGCCTTCGAACAGTTTGGTCGTAACCTGGCCGAGCACCTTGGGTCCCACAATGTTAAAGATGACCGAGCACACGGCAAAGGCGACGGCGGCAAACACGGCAATCTTGTGCTGACCGATATAGCCGAGTAGCTGCCTCATGGTGCCCTTAAAGTCCTTGGCCTTTTCGCCGCGGCCCATGCCACCCATGCGGCCCATGGGACCGCGCCGGCGGGTGGGCTTGGGAATCTGAGTCTTGGTCTTGTCTGCCATTAGCGCTCGCCTCCTTCCATGACGGCTTCAATTTCTTCTTGGGTGAGCCCCAGCTCCTCGGCGGAAAGCTGCGACTGTGCGATCTCCAGGTACGCTGGGCAGCTGTGCAGCAGCTCCTCGTGCGTACCGGTGCCCACCACGTGGCCGTCGTCGAGCACGATGATCTGGTCGGCGTGCATGATGGTCGCGATGCGCTGGGCCACGACCACGAGCGCGGCGTCGGTAACGTTTTTGGCAAGCTCCTCGCGCAGGCGCGCGTCGGTCTTGTAGTCGAGGGCGCTAAACGAGTCATCGAACACCACGACCTCGGGCTTTTTGGCCAGGGCGCGGGCGATGGCCAGGCGCTGGCGCTGGCCGCCCGAGACATTGGATCCGCCCTGGCTGATGGGGGAGTCGTAGCCGCCCTCGCGCTCGGCGATAAAGTCCTCGGCTTGGGCGATGCGCGCGGCCCGGTGCATGTCCTCGTCGCTCACCATGTCGCCGGCAAACTTGAGGTTGCTCTCGACGGTGCCCGAGAACAGGCGCCCCTGCTGCGGGATGTAACCGATGCGGCGGCGAAGCTCGGAGAGGGTCATATCGCGCACGTCGATGCCGTCGAGCGAAATGCTGCCGCCCGTGACGTCATACAGGCGCGGAATCAGCTGCACGAGCGTGGACTTGCCCGAGCCCGTGGAGCCGATGATGCCGAGCATCTGACCGGCGTGCGTGGTGAAGTTCACGCCGCTGATGACATCGGCGCGTGCATCGGGATACTGGAAGCTCACGTCGCGGAAGGTGAGCTCACCGCGCGGCGCGCTGGCCGCGGGCAGTTTGGGCGAGACAGGGTCGTTGATGCTCGTGGGGCAAGTGATGACCTCTTCCACGCGCTCGGCTGCGACCTCGGCACGGGGCAGGATGACCGAAACCATGGTGAGGATCATAAACGCCATGACGATCTGCATGGTGTAGGAGATAAACGCCATCATGTTGCCGACCTGCATCACGCCGTCGGACACACCCTGCGCGCCAAACCAGACGATAAGCACGGTGATGCAGTTCATGACGAGCATCATGAGCGGCATCATAAAGCTCATAGCTCGGTTGGTGTAGAGCTGCGTGGTCATCAGGTCGAGTGATGCCTTGTCAAAACGCTCGAGCTCATGCTCCTCGCGGTTGAACGAGCGGATGGGCATAAGACCGTCGAGCAGCTCGCGGGCGGTAAGGTTCACGCGGTCCACAAAGCTCTGCATCTTTTTGAACTTGGGCATGGTGAGGCCCATGAGCACGCCGACGACGGCCGAGACCGCGATGATGGCCACGGCGATGGTCCACTCCAGGCCGGTGTGGTTGGCCAGGACGCGCATGACGGCGACGATGCCCATGACGGGGGCCATCAGACACATGCGGATAAACAGGGTTGCGGCCATCTGGATCTGCTGAATGTCGTTGGTGCAGCGGGTGATGAGCGAGGCCTGGCTAAACTTGCCCACCTCGGCCGGCGAGAAGTGCATGACCTTGTTGAAGGTCTCGCGGCGCAGGTCGCGGGCGATGGAGCAGGCGGTGCGCGAAGCCACGGCGCCGGTCAGGATGGTGGCGACAAGCGACACCAGGCACAGGCCAAACATCGTGGTCGCCATACGGCCCAGGTAGGAGTTCTGCACGTCGGCGGGATCGATACCCTGCGCTTTGTACTCGTCTTGCACATAGCTCACGGCGCGTTGGGTCACGATGGAGCCCGACATGGAGCCCATTTTGTCCGCCATATCGTTGGCGCCCTCGACGAGCTTGCCCTGGTCGATGAGGCCGCCTTCAACGCCTAGACGCAGGCTCTTCATGGTGATCTTGCCATCGTCGGCATCAATCTGCTTTTGCATGTTCTGCGCCGCTGCGGCCTTCTGCTGCATCTCGGCGAGCTGCTCGGGCGTCATAGCTGCCATTTGCTCGGGCGTGGGCATGGCCTGAGCGGCGTCGCTGTCTTTCTCGCTGGACGTGCCGGTCATGTCGCCCATGGAGTCGGCGTCGATGCCCTGGTTGAAGGCGAGCACGACGGTCTCAGGCAGGCTCATAATGTCGGCAATCTTGCTGCCGTCGGCACGCTCTTCCTCGGTGCCCTTGTACGTTCGAATGCCGTTCTTGTCTGCCTTGCCAAACACGGCCTCCACAGCTTTGGCGTCCTTGGCGCGCATAAAGAGTTCGAGGTCGTCGAGCGATTCGGCGCGAATGGTGTCGGGCACGGGCGAGGCGATGCCGCCTTGCTGCACGCCCACGTCGACGATGTCGCTCATATAGGTAGGCAGCGCCAGGTCGGCGTTGCAGCTGATTACGATAAGTACGATAGCTGCGAACAGTGCCAGGACATGCTTTTTAAAGAGCTTGAGAATCCTCACTCGGCATCTCTCCTTTCTTGATTGCGGTCGATAATTTCGTTGGCACGTCTTAGAAGGCGCACCATCTCTTGGGTATCTGTTTCGCCGAGCTGCTCGAGGAAAGCCGCGGTGCGCTCCTCGAATTCCCGGCGTTTGATTTCGAGATCCTGGAATCCCTTGTCGGTCACTATGACGTGTACGCGACGACGGTCGGTCTTTGAGTGCTCGCGCTCAATCCAACCCTTGGCCTCGAGGGCGCGCAAGATATTGGCGATGCGGGCGCTCGAGACCCAGGCACGATCGGCGAGTTCGCTCGGCGTGAGCGAACCGCCAGCGAGCATGAGGGCGCGCATGACGGCCATCTCGCCGCTGAGAGCTTTGTCCACAAAGCGCGAAACGCGCTGGTGAATGCCGCCAAACTCAGTAAGGAGCTGACGTCCAAGCTCATGGAAATCGGTATCTTCCACCGAAAACCCCTAACACTAGAAACTATTTTCGGTGAAAGATGATACCCTTGCACGCGCACCCTATACGGTAGATTTTGGGTCATGCCTAGAAAACAACCTTTAGGCGACCTCCGTACACCGTCGGTATCAGCAAAGTAAGGGGTAGATCGTAAGGCATGTCCCAAAGCCTACTCAGAGGCACTTTACTCTGCTAAAGCTGGCATAACAGCTAGAGCGAACGTCGTACAAAGGCAAGGAAAAATACCAAACAAATCGGTGAACGGTAGTTGCTCGCGCTCGCATTTCCTGCGGATTTGTTAAAAACGCCCTAATGGTATAAAAAAAGAAACATATAACAGCCCTGATGAAGGGGGTGGCTATGTTATCCTTCTCAAACGGGTGAAATCTTGGGTTTTGGGTTGCAGTTCCAAGGTGGACAAACGTTTTTCCCTGTACCAACGTGTGGTGAAGAACGGAAGAAGCCGGTAGTGCAAGCCGATAATTCAAGAATTCAATAAGCAGCGGTGTGAGAGAGCGCCGCATTACACGTAACTAGGAGCGTGGTTACACAATGCAGGAGGCATGGGAAGGCTTCAAGGAAGGCATCTGGACGGGAGAGGTTGACGTCCGAGACTTCATCCAGAAGAACTACACCCCCTATGAGGGCGACGAGTCGTTCCTCGCCGGCCCGACCGAGCGTACCAAGGAGCTGTGGGGCGAGGTTCTCGACCTGCTGCTTAAGGAGCGCGAGCAGGGCGGTGTCCTCGATATGGACACCAAGACCGTCACGGGTATCGTAAGCCACCCCGCTGGCTACATCGATAACGCCCACCGCGAAAAGGAGACCATTGTCGGCCTCCAGACCGACAAGCCGCTCAAGCGCGCTCTGCACGTCAACGGTGGTATCCGCATCGCTTGCCAGGCTGCCAGCCAGCACGGCTACAAGGTCGACGAGAACGTTGTCGAGCGCTACACCTTCGAGCGCAAGACCCACAACGCTGGCGTCTTCGATGTCTATACCCCCGAGATGCGTGCTTGCCGCTCGGCTCACATCATCACCGGTCTGCCCGATGGCTATGGCCGCGGCCGCATCATCGGCGACTACCGTCGTGTTGCCCTGTACGGCGTCGACTACCTGATCAAGGACAAGGAGGCCCAGAAGGCTTCCACCCCGACGGTCATGACCGCCGACAACATCCGCGATCGCGAGGAGCTGCAGGAGCAGATCCGCGCCCTCGGCGAGCTCAAGATGATGGCCGAGACTTATGGTTTCGACATTTCCAACCCTGCTACCAACACGCAGGAGGCCATCCAGTGGATGTACTTCGCCTACCTCGCTGCCGTCAAGGAGCAGAACGGCGCCGCTATGTCCATCGGCCGTACCTCTACGTTCATCGACATCTACGCTGAGCGCGACCTTGCCAACGGTACCTTCACCGAGGAGCAGATCCAGGAGTTCGTGGATCACTTCATCATGAAGCTCCGCATGGTCAAGTTTGCCCGTACCCCCGAGTACCAGGCCCTGTTTACCGGCGATCCGCAGTGGGTCACCGAGTCCATCGGCGGCATGGGTGTTGACGGCCGTACGCTCGTTACCAAGATGAGCTACCGCTACCTGCACACGCTCGAGAACATGGGCACCAGCCCCGAGCCCAACATGACCGTTCTGTGGTCGACCCGTCTGCCCGAGAACTTCAAGAAGTTCTGCGCCAAGACTTCTGTCGCCAGCTCCTCGATCCAGTACGAGAACGACGACCTCATGCGCGTCTATCACGGCGACGACTACGGTATCGCCTGCTGCGTGTCCTCCATGCGCATTGGCAAGGAGATGCAGTTCTTCGGCGCTCGCGCCAACCTGGCTAAGTGCCTGCTGTATGCACTCAACGGCGGTGTTGACGAGGTCTCCAAGAAGCAGGTCGGCCCCAAGTACCGCGCCGTCGAGGGCGATACGCTCGATTACGACGACGTTGTGGCCAAGTACAACGACATGATGAAGTGGCTCGCCGGCGTGTACGTCAACTCGCTGAACATCATTCACTACATGCACGACAAGTATTGCTACGAGCGCATCCAGATGGCTCTGCATGACAAGCACGTGCACCGCTGGTTCGCTACGGGCATCGCTGGCCTTTCCGTCGTGGCTGACTCCCTGTCCGCCATCAAGTACGCCAAGGTCCACCCTGTCCGTGATGAGAACGGCATCATCGTCGACTTCGAGACCGAGGGCGAGTTCCCCAAGTACGGTAACGACGACGACCGCGTCGACCAGATCGCTCACGACGTTGTGCACCAGTTCATGGAGTACATCCGCATGAACGACACCTATCGCAACTCCGTGCCCACGACCTCGGTTCTGACCATTACTTCCAACGTCGTGTACGGCAAGAAGACCGGCTCCACCCCCGACGGCCGCAAGGCTGGCCAGCCGTTCGCCCCGGGTGCTAACCCCATGCACAAGCGCGATAGCCACGGCGCCATCGCTTCGCTGTCTTCGGTTTCCAAGCTCCCGTTCCGCGATGCTCAGGACGGCATTTCCAACACCTTCTCCATCATCCCGAGTGCGCTCGGCAAGGAGGACCAGGTGTTCTTTGGCGATATCGACCTTGATCAGCTGGGCGAGTAACTATTGTTAGTGCTATACTAACAATAACGATTACTGATTAGCGCGCCGGTTTCGGCCGGCGCCTATCAATCGAAGGAGACACATTATGAAGGTTTCTGAAGTTTCCGAGACTCAGGCCGATAACCTGGTCCACATGCTCGACGCTTACGCCGAGAAGGGTGGCCACCACCTGAACATCAACGTCTTCAACCGTGAGACGCTGCTCGACGCTCAGGCTCACCCCGAGAAGTACCCGCAGCTGACCATCCGCGTTTCCGGCTATGCCGTGAACTTCCACACGCTCACCAAGGAGCAGCAGGACGAGGTCATTGCGCGTACCTTCCACAACAAGTTCTAAAGGGGTTTAACTCCCGCAGGATCGCCGGGCCGTCTTGGGTTACTTTCCAAAACGTCCTCGGACATGCAAAGGGCTCCGCTGCGCGCTTCGCGCGGCGGAGCCCTTTGCGTCCTGCGGAATATTTTGGAAAGTAACCCAAAGCGGCCCGGCGGGGGTCCTGTGTAGTCACCCTTTAGGCGGAACTCTCCTAATTATTTGGATGAGTCGTTTACTTACTTGTACTGTTACCGTCTTCCCGCTCTTGTTGGGGTATGCTTTGTTCGTATGTAAACGTATGACATGTTGATGGGGGAGGGTGCTATGGCTCGCGAGAGTGCTCGTTCTAAGGATACGGCTAAGCCTGGCATCAAGGAAGTTGCGGCGGTGGCGGGGGTTTCGCCTACTACGGTATCTCGCGTGCTTAATAATCGCGGCTATATTAGCCAAGAGACCCGCGATAAGGTCCATGCCGCGATGAAGCGCATCAACTATACGCCCAACGATATCGCCCGTGCCATGCTCAACGGTCGCCTGAATCTTATCGGTATGATCGTCCCCTATGTCAGCAGTCCGTTTCATGCCCAAGTGGTTCAAGTCATTGAGCATACCCTGGCCGAAAACGGTTTTAAGATGCTGCTGTGCAATAGCGCCAATCGACCCGAGCTTGAGCGCTCTTATATCGACATGCTTCGACGCAATATGGTTGATGGCGTCATCGTCAACTCGCTTAATATCGGTGCCGAGGCGTATGCCGAGATGGGCTTGAGTCTGGTTGGTATCGACTGCGACCTTGGCGAAGCCTCTGTTCAGATTGCGAGCGACAGCTATAGCATCGGCGAACTTGCCACGCGTCGCCTGATCGATGACGGGTGTTCGCGCATCTTGTGCCTGCGCAGCAATAGCCGCATGCGCATGCCTGCCAATAAGCGTACCGATGCCTACCTCGATGTTGTTGAGCAGGCCGGTTTGCCCGCGCTTGTCCGTGAGGTTGAGTTCGTTAAGCCCGACGACGAAAAGAGCGCGGTCGTTGCGAAGATCCTCGATGAGAACCCCGATATTGACGGCATCTTTGCGGGAGACGACACGATGGCGGCTATCTGTCTTAACGTGATGAAGCAGCGCGGCTTGAGCGCTCCGGGCGATATTAAGGTCGTGGGCGCGGATGGTGCCCGCCGCACTATGACGTTTATGCCTGACTTAACAACCGTACGCCAAGATATCGATCGCATCGGAGAGCTCGCGGCGCAATCCATCATTGCTCTCATTAACGGCGAAAAGCCCGAATCGAATATCAAGCTCCCCGTTGAACTCATTGAGGGTAAAACCGCGTAGTTCATCCCGTGCCAAAAGAATTCCTCAAACACCTCTGATGACCGTTCGCCGGCATATGTCAACCGTTTGCCGACGACTGGAACTGCGAAAAGACGTATTGGTGTGAAAACGTTTGACATATGAAAACGATTGACATATCTTGCAGTTGTACCGAGTTAGTATCTCGTGAGAAAGGAAGTCTCGGATGCACAAGGTGTATTACCAGCCTGAGGGAATTTGGGTAGGCGACATCATGCCGTACGGCGAGGACGGCACGTTCTATCTCTATCATCAGCGTGACACGCGAAACCCCGGACCTTTCGGAGAGCCGTTTGGCTGGGCACTCGCGACAACCAAGGACTTCGTCAATTACAAAGACTTTGGCGAGAGCCTTGAGCGTGGCGGCGACGAGGAAGTCGACCAGTATGTTTATGCCGGCACGGTGTTTAAGGTGGGCGACAAGTACCATGCGCTCTACACTGGTTGCAATCGCGATAAGGTCAAGGCACGCTTGATGAAGCAGGTTCTTCTTCACGCAACGAGTGACGACGCCGTCAAGTGGGAGAAGAACATCGCCGAGACGCTGCTTCCGCCCCAGGAGGGTTACGATGACCGCAACTGGCGCGATCCCTTTGTGCTTTGGGATGAGGAGAACGAAGAGTACATGCTCATCCTCGGCACGCGTGTGGGCGAGGACAAGCGTCTGATGACCGGTCGTCTGGTCAAGTTCACCTCCAAGGACCTGGATACCTGGGAGTTCCAGGGCGACTGGTGGAATCCGGGCCTGTACACCATGTTCGAGATGCCTGATCTCTTTAAGATGGGCGACTGGTGGTATCTGGTGTTCTCCGAGTACAGTGATGGCAACAAGACCCGTTACCGCATGTCTCGCTCTATCAACGGTCCTTGGATCACTCCTGCGGACGATTCCTTCGATGGCCGCGCGTACTATGCCGCGCGTACCGCATTTGATGGTGAGCGCCGCGTTCTCTTTGGTTGGGTTCCTACGCGTGACGAGGGCGGTGACCCCAGCTCTTACCTGTGGGGTGGCACCTTTATGCCCCTCGAGATCGTTCAGCGTGCCGACGGAACGCTCGGCACCAAGCTCCCCGACAGCATGCTTGGCGCCTTTGGCGAGGGCAAGGCTGTCGAGACCTTTGAGCTTTCCTGCGAGTCGGGCAAGGTCGAGCAGGTGCTCGCCGCGGATGCCGGCTCCACCTACTTGCTCGATGCCGACATTGAGCTCGGCGGTAACGCTGCCGGCTTCTCGGTCAAGTTCGCCGAGGACGCCGAGACTGGTCTTGCCTATGAGTTCCGCGCCAACCTGCGCGAGGGCAAGCTCGAGTTCACGCCGGCTCCCCAGTACCCGTGGTTCCAGGTCAACAACATGGGCCTCGAGCGTCCGTTGTTCTTTAAGGGCGAGGGCACTCACCATGTGCGTCTGGTCGTCGACGACGACATCGCGACCATCTTTGTCGATGATGTTGCGCTTAACGCTCGATTCTGCAATAAGCAGGGCCAGGGTGTGGCGCTGACGGTCACCGACGGTACGCTTAAGTGCGCAAATGTAACGATCGCGTCTCTGTAATGGCATCAAAACGTCTTATGATTTCGTAAAGGAATGGAGAGGAACATGGACTACAAGGCAGTGTCCCAGCAAGTCGTCGACAACGTCGGCGGACTGGAGAACATCGAGGGCGCCACGCATTGCGTGACCCGTCTGCGTCTGGTGCTCAAGGATACGAGCAAATACAACAAGGCCGAGCTCGAGAACATCGATGGCGTCAAGGGCGTGCTGTACAACAGCGGCCAGCTCATGATCATCTTCGGTACCGGTACCGTCAACAAGGTTTACGATGAGTTTATGGCTCTGACGGGCGTTAAGGAGATCAGTGCTTCCGAGGTCAAGGGCGCCGAGGCGGACAAGAAGGGCAAGTTCTTCTCGGTCCTCAAGGTATTCTCGGACATCTTTATCCCCATCATTCCCGCCTTCGTCGGCGCTGCAATCATCATCGGCCTTAAGTCGCTGATCGTTGCCAACGGCCTCTTTGGCATGGAGGGCAGCCTCGCCGATCACAGCGAGTTCCTCAAGAACCTCGCAAGCTTCTTTGCCATTATCGCCACCACGTTCGACTACCTGCCTGTCCTGGTTATGTACAGCGCGGTCAAGCGTTTTGGCGGTAACCCGATCCTGGGCATCCTCGTCGGTATCGTCATGGTTCACCCGAGCCTTATGAACCGCAACACGTTCGTTATGGACCCGACGGGTGCTGAGTACTGGAACTTTGGTCCGCTATCCATTCCCATGGTTGCTTTCCAGGGCGGCGTGTTCCCTGCAATCCTGACTGCCTGGTTTATGGCCAAGGTCGAAAAGATTGCCCAGAAGTACATCCCCGAGGTCGTTTCGTTCGTCTTTGTCCCGACCGTTACCCTGATTCTTGCTAACGTCGCCCTGTTCACCGTGTTCGGCCCGCTCGGCAACCTGATCGGCGACGTCCTCGGCGGCGTAATCGATATCCTGTACAACAGGATGGGCGTCTTTGGTGCCTTTGTCTTCGCCGCGTTCCTGCAGCCGCTTGTCGTTACCGGTACGCATCAGTTCATCCAGGGTATCGAGGCAAACCTCGTCGCCACGACTGGCTTCAACTACATCCAGGCCATCTGGTCGGTTTCCATTATCGCCCAGGGCGGCGGCGCCATCGGCATGTACCTCATTCATAAGAAGCATTCCAAAGAGCGCAACATCTGCATGTCGTCCTTTATCCCGACGCTGGTCGGAATCTCCGAGCCCGCTATCTTCGCTGCAAACATGCGCTACTCGATCATCCCGTTCATCTGCGCTTGCATCGGTGCAGGCTGCGGCGGTGCCTTCGTGAAGCTCTTTGAGGTGCGCGCCATCGGTCAGGGTCTGACCGGCGTGCTTGGCCTGCTCATCGTCACGCCCGAGACGCTCATGTGGTATGTGGCTGGCAATCTCATCGCCTTTATCGTGCCGATCGTCTTGATCTTTGCCTACAACAAGGCAAAGGGCGTGCCGACCACTGATGAAGAGGGCGCTGGCGCTGGCTTCGATGTCAGCTTCTAGTTGAGCCGTTCAGCGTAATCTGAGGATAAGTCCATTTGAGGAAGGGCGTTCGGCTCGTGTGAGTCGAGCGTCCTTTCCCATAGACGAGAAGGTCAATGGCGATGTTTAATCAAAAAAACAAGGTGATGCGTGCGGACTATGAGCAGTGGCGAGCTGGACAGGATGAGACGGCGGCTCGCATCGCGTCCGACCCCGATAGGCTTTTGTTCCATGTGGAGCCTGAGCTTGGCTGGCTCAACGACCCCAACGGTTTGGTTCAGATTGGTGATACGTATCACATCTATCATCAATACGATCCGTTCGATGCTGCGCATGGCGGTCCAGTGCTTTGGAACCATCTGACGACAAAGGATTTTGTGACGTACGAGAATCGCGGCCCCGTGTTGTTCCCCGATTCCGATTTGGATTCGAGTGGAGCGTATTCTGGTTCTGCCTTTGTACGTGATGGCAAGATTCACTACTTCTATACCGGCAACGTTAAGCATTTTGACCGCGATGATTACGACTACGTGTTGACGGGCCGTGAGCAAAACCAGATTCATATGGTTGCCGAGAATCCCGACGAATTGGGCGAGAAGCGCATAGCTGTTGGGCCGGTCGATTACCCCGACGATATCGGTACGCACGTGCGCGACCCCAAGATCCTTGAACACGACGGTATCTACTACATGGTTCTCGGCGCTCGTACGAAAGACGATCGCGGGTGCGTGCTTGTCTATACCTCGCGCAATCTTGAGGACTGGAGCTATGCGACGCGCATTGAGTTGGACGAGAAGTTTGGCTTTATGTGGGAGTGCCCCGATCTGTTTGAGCTCGATGGCGAGCTTATTCTCGTTTGCTGTCCGCAGGGTGTGCCTGCCGATGGTTGGCATTACCGCAATCCGCATCAGTGCGTGTGGTTCTCCATCGAGGCCGATTGGGAGGCGCCGAGCTTTAAAATCGTCGGGCAGGGCATGCCCCCGATGGTCGATGCCGGTTTTGATTTCTATGCTCCGCAGTCCTTTGAGGATACTGCAGGCCGGCGTTTGATGATCGGATGGTCGGGTTGCCCCGACGCGACGGCAGAAAACCCGACGGTGGCGCGCGGGTGGCAGTGCGCGTTGACGGTGCCGCGAGAGCTGAGCATACGCGATGGTAAGCTCTGCCAGCGGCCGGCGCACGAGATTGAGAGGATGCGCGGTGACTGCGTTCGCGCGATAGGCGGTGAAACCGTTGAGGAGCCGGGCCGCCTGTTTGATCTTGTGGTTTCCTGCGAGGGCGCCAAGATGGTCGAGCTCGAAATCCGCAAGGGTGTCTTTGTGCGCTATGCAGACGGGATGCTTACCCTCGACATGGGTGACGAAGGCTATGGGCGCGACCAGAGGTCGATTGAGCTCAGCGAGCTTCGCGACCTGCGCGTGCTTTCGGACACTACGATGGTCGAGATTTTTGCAAATGGCGGCGAGGCGGCACTTACGAGCCGTACCTATTCGCCGGCGGTTCCGGCGATGGAGCTGCACGCCGAGGGCGCGGCATCGATGAATTTCTACCGCCTCGCGCATTAACCGTGTGTGGAGCACGATTGGACTTGCTGGGCGGAATGTGTCGCAGTTGCCGCAGCGAACTACCGTTTATCGCGTATAGCGACCGTTTGCGGAGTAAGTAACACTTAGTAATAAACCGTGTAGAATCTCAGATTAGCACGGAGTTTTTCCAGGGAGACGCTGTCCTTTGTTGTGCGCAAGGGGCGGCGTCTCTTTGGCGCTCTGCCGCCGTTGTGCAACAGTGCGGCGGCGCGTGCCATGTGTTGAAAAGCCAATGTTGAGATGGGTCGTGATGATAATGGGCAAGTACGTAATCGTGGTTGAGTCTGGTTCGGATGTGACGCCGGAGCTCTGCGAACGCTACGGTATCGTGCGCGTACCTATGCATGTCACGATTGGTGACGAGACCGTCGAGGACGGCTCGATCGATCCGCTCGAGATTTATTCGCGCTGCAACGAGTTTGGCGTGATGCCCAAGACCAGCGGCTGCGCGCCGGCAGATTTTGCGCACGTGTACGATCGCATCCATGCCGAGCAGCCCGATGCGACTATTCTGCACCTTGCGTATTCCGAGGCCACGACCTGCTCACACCAGTCTTCTAAGATTGCCGCCAAGGGTCGCGACTACGTCTACTCCATGGACACGCGTTTTGTCTCGGTGGGCCAGTCGCTTGTTGCCGTCGAGACCGCCAAATACATCGAGGCTCACCCCGATGCCACCGTCGACGAAATCTTTGCATTTACGAATTCCGTCATGGACCGTGTGCTGCTGGGCTTTGTTCCTACCGACCTAGCCTTCCTTAAGGCGGGCGGTCGTCTATCCAACGTGGCATTCCTCGGTGCCCATCTGCTCAAGATTAAGCCCTGCATTGAGGTAACGGGCGGCAAGTTCGTGGCAACCAAGAAGTTCCGCGGCTCTATGCTCAAGTGCGCCCGCGCCTTTATTGACCACATGGTTGCGAAGGGCGAGATTGACTACTCGCATATTGGCCTGGCGTATTCGGTAGGCCTTTCCCAGGAGCTGCGCGACGACATGGAAGTCTATGCGCACGACCTGGGCTTTAAGGACGTTACCTGGACTCAGGTCGGCGGTGTCATCTCGAGCCATTGCGGCCCGACCGCCTTCGGTGCGGTGCTCACGCTTAAGGCGTAAGGTCTGGCGTCTATCGATTTCTATTGCCTCAGCGGCGGGCGGGTTGCGATAACCTTCCCGCCGCTCTTGCGTAGGGCCAAATAGGACAACCCAATTGACCGCTAAACCGTTTCGCCATCATGCGTATGGGCTAGAATGATTCTGGCATTTATGTAGCTAAAACCAATGAGAGGCAAGGTAGCGGGAATGGCTGAGATGACGCTCGAGGGTGTGGACGCTCGTCCCGAGGACTCTGCGTTTGCCCTGGGCCGCGTACATTCGATTGAGACGATGGGAACGGTCGATGGACCCGGCATCCGCTTTGTGGTGTTTGTTCAGGGCTGCCCCATGCGCTGTGCGTATTGCCACAACCCCGATACCTGGTCGGTTAGCGGCGGCACCATGGTGACCGTCGAGCACCTGATGGACGAGTTCCAGAGCAACCATGAGTTTTACCGCAGCGGCGGTATTACGGTGTCCGGCGGCGAGCCGCTCTTGCAGCCCGCGTTTTTAGCCGACCTGTTCCGTGCAATGCACAACAACCCCGATGGCCGCGTGCATACCTGCCTCGACAGCTGCGGCTATGCGTTTGACCCCAACCATCCCGAGAAGTTCGATACTGTTCTCAACGAGACCGACATGGTGCTGCTCGACATCAAGCATGCCGATCCCGTTGAGCATAAAAAGCTGACCGGTTGCGATCCCGCACGCATTCTGGCGTTTGGTGATGAGCTTGCCCGTCGCAAGATTAAGGTCGTTATCCGCCACGTGGTGGTGCCCGGCATTACCGATACGGTTGAGGAGTGCGAGGCGCTCGGCCGCCTCATCGCTCCATGGCACAACGTGGTGGGCCTGGAAATGCTGCCGTATCACACGATGGGTGTCGTCAAGTACGAGCAATTGGGCATTCCCTATAAGCTCGAGGGCGTTCCACAGATGGATACCGCGCGCATGCCCGAGCTGCGCAACGCCGTCATGACGGGCATGAAAAAGCGTCGCGCGGAACTCAAAAACGCTATCGGCTAGCGAGCCATTTTCGCTCCCCAAAGGCACTCATTGGGGACAGACTTAAATGAGTGCCCCTGGGCACCAAGTTGATTGCCAAAGAGCTCCGTCAAGTTGCGGTGGAATAGTTCTTGTTTTTCGGCTTATGCCGCCCAAATTGGAACTATTCCACCGCAACTGCGTTTTGGGCGGAGATGCGCAACAGAATCGCGCCATTTGGATAAATACGCTTGTGGTTTCTTTAAAGACGCCTTAAACGCCGCTGAATATCTTTGGAAAGAAATGCCTGCTCGGTATTATGCTGCTCGTATATGAACGGTAGCAGTCAGGAGACCACGTGCGAAATAACGCATCGCGGGACGAGTATATGCCGCAGCATAGCAGCAGATATGAGACGAAGGGCACATCTTCGCGTGGCCTTGCCGACGCTCGCGTCCGCGTGACGAAGATTGCCGCCATTGGGATGCTAACGTTGGCGATTATTATCCTCGGAATTACCGCCAAAACCTACGCGTCGGAGCGAATGGCACACTCAGATGCGTCAACGGTACAGACGCAAAACGAGAAGGTTTCAAAGTCCAAAGCGTCGGCAGATCTCAAGACGAGACTTTCGAAGGCGGACTTCAACGATATCCCTTCGGGTGATACCGTTCAGGCCTTCTCGTTGGTGGATAACAAGACTCCTACCTTGGAGGATGAGAGCCTTGCCTTGCTCCAGGATGCCCTGAGTCGGGCGCAGGAGCTAGGCGATGTGGGCGTGGTGTTCTACGACCTGTCAAGCGGCAAGGGCGTGACGTATAACCCCGATGTCGAGGTTTACGGCGCGAGTAGCTACAAGGCGCTCTATGCGTTGTACATCTGCGAATCTCTGGTCGAGACGGGTCAGGTTTCACTCGATGATTCCCTTGGCACCTATGGTGGCTACAACATGGGTTGGCAGACGGTGCGCGACCTGATCGATGCCGCGGTCGTTAATTCGGACAACGATTCGTTTATTGCGTTACGCGCGGCGTTTGACAGTGTCGGTTACGAGGATTGGATTGCCAGTCTTGGCATCGATTACGATACCGCACTCGATCCGATGAGTGATTTTCCCACCTATTGCCCGTGCACCTCGGCCAAATTGTGGCGCGAGATGAGCGAGTATTTGAGCCGTGATACCGAGACGTCGCAATGGCTATCGGATCTTCTGGCCTCTACGACTCGATCGTTTATTCGTAATGGCATTGCGGACGACCAAGCCTTGGTACGCAACAAGGCAGGCTGGATTAGCGAGGATGGTTGCTATTCGACATGCGATGCGTGCCTCATCGATGTCGATGGCGACACCTACATTATGAGTATCATGACATCGATGCCATGGAGCGATCGCTCGAGCGAGCTGGTGGCTGCGATTGCTAAGACATTCTTTGATACCCGAGCTGCGCTGGCCTAACGTGTTCGTTTGACGAGGTCAAACAAAATGCTGGTACCATACCGTGGTTGAGAATTTCGTATAGGTTTGGGGAATGGCATGGCTACCATCGCGATTATCGGTGCGCTCGAAAAAGAGATCATGCAGATTAAGGAAGAGTTGAGCAACGTTTGCATGGTACAGGAGGCGGGCTTGAACGTTGTGACCGGCGGGCTCGACGGCCTGTCGATTGTCGCCACGACGGCGGGTATGGGCACGGTAAACGCTGCCGCCGCAACACAGCACCTCATTAGCAAGTATGCTCCACAGGCAGTTGTGTTTTCTGGTATCGCAGGTGGCCTGAATCCCAAGCTCCATATCGACGATGTCGTCATTGGCAAATGCCTGCGCTATCTAGATACCGATACCACGCTTATCGCCGAGTCTGCACCGGGGCTCGAGGAGTTTGTCTCGACGCCTGCGCTGGTCGATATTGCCGCCGATGTGCTTGCTGAGCGTGGGTTTGTTGATGCTTCGACAAATGAGACCGCTTCGAACGAGGGTGCAAAGCAGTTCCTGGTCGGCACGATTGCCACGGGTAACCGCTTTGTGACGGGCGCCGCTATGCGCAATGATGCCATCGAGGCGACGCATGCCGATTGTGTCGGCATGGAGGGCGCGGCAATTGCCCATGTCGCAACCAAAAATGGTGTCGATTGCCTGGTGCTGCGTGCTATCAGCGATAATTGTGACGAGGCGTATGATGCGATTTGCGACCGCGAGTTCGATTTGTTCGAGTATGCGCGTGCCGCAAGCGATATCACGCTCGATATCGTTCGACGCATTGCCGCTGCGCAATAGCGCGTTTTTTGCAAGATCCTACGACCAAGGAGTGTCCATGGCCGATTCCATTAACTACCAGCTTGCCAAGTTCGTCGCCAGCTACGGCAAGGTTTCGCAGATCCCCGAGTCCACCTGTCCCGAGGTGAGCTTTGTTGGCCGCTCCAACGTGGGCAAGTCGTCCATTATGAACAAGCTCTTTGGCCGCAAGAACCTGGTGAAGGTTTCGAGCACGCCGGGCAAGACGAGCAACATCAATTTCTTCGAGGCCGACGACGTGCACTTTGTGGACCTGCCGGGCTATGGTTTCGCCCGTCGTTCCAAGGCCGAGCGTGACCGCTGGGCAGAACTTATCGGCGACTTCTTTGACTCGGAGCGCAGCTTTAACCTGGTCGTGTCGCTGGTGGATATTCGTCACGACCCGAGCAAGCTCGACCATGACATGATCGACTATCTGCAGGGCAACGAGTTCAACTTTATCGTCTGCCTCACCAAGGCCGACAAGCTCAGCCGCACCCAGCAGGCCCGCCAGGCAGCTGCCATCAAAAAGCAACTCAACGTCCCGGCCGAGAACGTGATCATCACAAGCTCCCAGACCGGCACCGGCATCGACGAACTCAAGCGCCGCATCGTCGAAGCCTGCCTCTAATAAGTGCCCCAGCCTAGCAAGAGCCCCTATCAATAAAAGGCCATGATTTCAGCCTGGCGCCCCTTCAAAGCGTGGGTCCCTGCAGACATCGCTAGCTACGTTGCCATAGGGCCACCCAGGGGCATCCCCTTAAAAACATTCCGCAGCACGAGGCCCGCTTATCCGCAGCTCCGAAGGAGCAGGATAAGTGGGCCTCAAGTGCGAGGACGTTTTTAAGGGGATGCCCCTGGGTGGCCCGGACAGACCGATCGGCGATGTCTACAGGTACTCGATTTGAGCGCCTTCCGTGTCGCACGTCAGAATATGCGTATCACACTTAGGGAACTGCTCACGCAGCTTGACCTGTAGGAACTTTGCCACGATGGTGTCGTCAGTCACGGCCATGAGGGTCGAGCCCGAGCCGCTGATCCAGATGGTCTTGGCGCCTCCGTTAAGGCAGGTGTCGCGCACGGCGTTGTAGTCGGGAATCAGACGGCGACGATAGGGCTCTTGAATGCGGTCGTCGTTGGCGGCGGCAATCAGGTCGAGGTTACCAGTCTCCAAGCCGCGCGTCATGCCGGCGATGCGGCCCATCTGCCACACGGCGGTAGAGAGCGGAATCTCCTGCGGCACGACCTTGCGCGCCTCGCTCGTGTGTACCTCGTAGGGCGGAATCACGGTAATAAAACGCAGGCGATCGCTCACCTCGTAGCGCAGGCACTGGGGGAGCGAATCGGTCGGCGTAAAGGAGCAGACGGCGCCGCCCAGGATGGCGGGGGCGACGTTATCGGGATGACCCTCGACCTCGGTGGCAATGCGGACGAGTTCGGCGCGGTCGACGGTGTGGCCCGTCAGCGCGGCGGCTGCCATGATGCCGGCGACGACGCAAGTGGAGCTGGAGCCCAGGCCGCGAGCGACGGGCACGTCGGTTTGAATGTCGATGGCAACGGGAAAAGCCGGCTCGCCCCATGCGGCCAGTGCATCGACAAAGCTCACATAGACCAGGTTGTTCTCGTTTTGGAACTCCTCGGGGCATCCGGTGATGGTGAGCTTATCGGCGCGCTCAAAGGTAAAGTGCGAGTAGAGGCTGACGGCCATGCCGAGGGTGTCGTAGCCGATGCCCAAGTTGGCGCTCGTTGCTGGGACGGTGATTTTGATCATGTGAGTCCTCCTGGCGTGCCTGGCTGTTTAGTTCGCTGCTCGGACAGTCCTGCGCAAGACGGAAAGCACATTAAGTGCTTTCCGGCTCGTGCGGAACTCGCGACGAACTAAACAGCCAGGCACGCTGTGCACGTTCGTCACCATCCCGGTGGGTATCTGATAAAAGAAGGTGCGCCGGCTTTCGCCGGCGCCTAGTAAGGGTTTAGTTGGTAGCCATCTTTTTTGCAGCCCGCTCTACGTAGTTGGCCATGTCGGCTACGTCGCAGACGTCTTCGAAGCGGACGGGTTTGGACTCGAGCTCGGCTAGCTGGACCGGGGCAACCGTGTTGGTTGCCTGCTCGAGCACACGCATGGCCTCAAAGTCGCCCTCGGGAACGTCGAGGCCAAGGGCGTCGCAGCAGGCGCGCGGGAACTTGTAGGGGCTGGCGGTCGAAAGCAGCACGCGGGCCTTGGCGCCCTCGGCGGGGGCGACCTTTTCGAAGACGTGATAGCCGCAAGCGGTGTGCGGGTCGATCACGTAGCCGTTCGCATCCCAGCAGCTCTTGATGGCGGCGCGGACCTCGTCCTCGCTGGCCCAGCCGCAGCCAAAGACGCTCTGAATCTTTGCCAGCAGGTCGGCGGGAACCTCGTAGCGACCAGTCTGTGCCAGCTGCTCCATAAGGCCGGCAACAAGCTCGCAGTCGCCATCGGACAGGAAGTACAGCATACGCTCCAGGTTAGAGCTGATGAGGATGTCCATCGACGGCGAGATGGTCGTGAAGAACGGACGGTTGCGGTCGTAGACGCCGGTGGTCAGGAAGTCGGCAAGCACGTTGTTCTTGTCGCTGGCCACGACGAGCTTGGCGACGGGCAGACCCATGCGCTTGGCGTAGTAGCCGGCCAGGATATCGCCAAAGTTGCCGGTCGGTACGCAGAACTCCACGGCGTCGCCAGCCTCGATGGCGCCGGCGCGCAGCAGCTGCGCATAGGCGGCAAAGTAGTAGACGACCTGCGGTACCAGACGGCCGACGTTGATGGAGTTAGCGCTCGAAAGCACCGTGCCGGCAGCCTCCAGACGCTCGGCAAGCTCCTTATCGGCAAAGATGCGCTTGACGGCACTCTGGGCGTCGTCGAAGTTGCCGCGGATGCCGCAGACAGCGACGTTATCGCCCTCCTGAGTGGACATCTGCAGATTCTGCACGCGGCTGACTTTGCCCTCGGGATAAAAGACGGTGATGCCCGTGCCCGGGGCGTTGGCAAAGCCGGCGAGTGCTGCCTTGCCCGTGTCGCCCGACGTGGCGGTGACGATCATGATGCGCTCGGCGCCGCCGTCCTTGGCGGAAGTGCGGGCCATGAGGCGGGGGAGCATCTGCAGGGCGACGTCCTTAAAGGCACTCGTGGGGCCGCCAAAGAGCTCCATCACATAGGTCTGAGGGGCGTCGGCGCCCGGTGCTGCGTCGAGCTTGACGAGCGGCGTAACCTCTTCACTCGCGAACGTGCCGCGGTATGCCTCGTCGACACACGCCGAAATTTCTTCGGCCGTGTAATCATTCAGTAACATTCCCAACACATCTTGAGCGATTTCAAAGTACGATTTATCTGCAAGCGAGCTGATATCGACCTGCTGGGTGCCGAGCTCGTCCGAGACAAACAAACCCCCGTCGGGAGCGATGCCGGTACGGATTGCCACCTTACTTGAGCACGATAAAGTGCGTCCTCGTGTACTATGATAAGTTCCCATATAACAGTGCTCCTCGGATGCCGTGGTCCCAATCGGTGAACCCATGGTATCAGAGCACGCAAAACAGGTTTGCAGAGGCTTTTAGAAAGGTAACCTCCACGCCATGATAAAAATTGCCAAGTTTGGCGGCTCGTCGGTCGCCGACGCCGTACACTTCAAGAAGATCAAGGCCATCGTCGATGCCGACCCTGCCCGCCGTTTTGTGGTGGTTTCTGCCTGCGGTCGCCGCTTTAAGGGCGACACCAAGGTGACCGACCTGCTCTACCTGGTTAACGCGCACGTTAAGTATCACGTGTCGTGCGAGGAGCTGCTCGAGGACATTGGCCAGCGCTATTTTGATATCGCTGACGAGCTGGAGCTCACCTATCCCATCCGCGAAGAGTTTGCGGCCTTTGCCGAGCGCGCCCGCTCGGGCGGCTACTCCACCGAGGAGCTCGTGAGCCGTGGCGAGTACTTCACCGCTCGCCTGATGGCCGAGTACCTGGGTCTGCCGTTCCTGGACGCCGCGACGGTTGTGGCGTTCCATCACGACGGTACGCTCAGCATGAACCGTACCTCCGAGCTGGTGCAGGAGTACGGCCAGCAGGGCGGCTTTGTTATGCCCGGTTTCTACGGCGCGACGCGTGAGGGTCAGATCAAGCTGCTCGATCGTGGCGGCGGCGATATCTCGGGCTCGATCCTGGCCAAGTGCCTGGGTGCCGACCTGTACGAGAACTGGACCGACGTCTCGGGTTTCTATTCTGCCGATCCGCGTATTGTTCCCGAGGCTCAGCCCATTGCGCGCGTTACCTACGAGGAGCTGCGCGAGCTTTCGTACATGGGCGCAAGTGTCCTGCACGAGGAGGCCGTGTTCCCCGTGCGCGAGGCGGGTATTCCGCTGGTCATCAAGAACACCAATGCGCCGCAGGATCCTGGCACCATCATTAGCGAGACGGCTGACGAGGGTGAGGCCGAGCCCATCATTACCGGCGTGACCGGCAAGCGCGGCTTTGTTGCCATCAACGTTGCCCGCGACCGCACCAAGCCCCGCGTTGGCTTTATGCGCCGTGCACTTTCGGTGTTCGAACGCTATGACGTTTCCGTCGAGCACATGCCCACCGGTGTCGACCGCTTTGGCGCTGTGGTGCAGGAGCAGGATGTGCACGACTCGCTGTACTCGCTTGTGGGCGACATTCAGCAGGAGGTCGAGCCGCTCGAGATCGAGGTTGTCGAGGGCTTGGCGCTCATCGCGACCGTCGGTCGTAACCTGCGCGGCCGTGCGGGTATCTCGGGGCATCTGTTTGGCATGCTCGGCCAGGCCGGCGTGAGCGTGCGCATGATTTCGCAGAGCTGCGACGAGATCAACATCATTATCGGTGTCGAGGAGAAGGACTTCGACCTGGCGATTCGGACCATTTACCGTGCCTTCTCCGACGAGAACGGCATTGTGAAGGTCTCCGATTTGGAGGCTCCCGCGCCGGTCGATCCCACCCTGGCCGCGCTCAAAAAGTAGCGGCTGCTCGGTGGATTTTTGGGCCATGTCTCAAAAATCTACGGCGGGGCGTTTCGTTTCGGTTTCGTTTCGACGGGGCGGGTTTCGTGCCCGCCCCGTTCTTGTATACACTGGCAACAATAATCGGCCTGCTCGGCGTGCGGGCAAAAGCCACAGCCTTCAAAGGGGGAAGCATGAAACAGTACACGGTTGCTATTTTGGGCGCGACGGGAGCCGTGGGCACCCAGATGCTCGAGTGCCTTAACGAGCAGGAGTTCCCGGTTGGCAAGCTCAAGCTGCTGGCGAGCGCGCGTTCTGCGGGCAAGACCGTCGAGTTCCGCGGCGAGCGGATCGTGATTGAGGAAGCTTGCCCCGAGGCCTTTGAGGGCTGCGACATCGTACTTGGCGCCGCCGGCGACGACATCGCGAAGGAGCTACTGCCCGAGGCCGTCAAGCGCGGCGCCGTCGTGGTCGACAACAGCCACGCCTTCCGCATGGACCCCGAGGTGCCGCTGGTCGTGCCCGAGATCAATGCCGACGACATCAAGTGGCATCACGGCCTTATCGCCAATCCCAACTGCGCGACCATTATCGGCCTGGTTCCCACCTGGCCGCTGCATCAGCTCGCCGGCGTGAAGCGCATGATCGTCTCCACGTATCAGGCGGCTTCGGGTGCCGGCGCTCCCGGTATGGCCGAGCTCGAGGCTCAGCTGGCCGCCCTGGGCCGCGGCGAGGAGATTCCCGAGCCGCGCGCATTTGCCGCCCAGCTGGCGAGCAACCTGATTCCGCAGATTGGCGGCGTCAAGGAGGAGGGCTTTACCTCCGAGGAGATGAAGCTGCAAAACGAGGGCCGCAAGATCATGCACCTGCCCGAGCTGCGCGTGAACTGCACCTGCGTGCGCGTGCCCGTGCTGCGCTCGCACTCCGAGAGCATTACGCTTGAGTTTGAGCGCGACATTACGGTTGACGAGGCCCGTGCTGCGCTGGCTGCCGCTCCGGGCGTGAAGCTGGTTGACGACATGAGCGCCGAGGATGCGCACGATCGCTTCCCCATGCCGATGGATACGTCCGACCAGGATTTGATTTGGGTCGGTCGCGTGCGCCGCGACATCTCGAACCCCGAGGCCGCGCGTGGCATCACCTTCTGGTGCTGCGGCGACCAAATCCGTAAGGGCGCGGCAACCAACGCCGTCCAGATCGCTAAGCTGCTCTGCGAGTAGTGTGACCTGTCCGGCGGGGGCCGGGCTTAGTTTTCAGAACGTCCTCGACCATGTGTGGCGCCTTGTCCTGCTCCTTCGGAGCTGCGGACAAGGCGCCACACTGGTCTGCGGAGTGTTCTGAAAACTAAGCCCAGCCCCCGCCTGCGGCGACGCTGCTGCAAGCGATCTGCGATGGGGTCGTTGTCGGTTGGGGCCGCTGGGCTGATGTGGGGGCACGTGGCTGTTGCGGGCCCTAGTCCCGGCGGCGTCCTCGGCGCTTTGCGCCTGCTGCCTGGGGTGACTTTGGGGTTGGGGTGAATCGGGGTCTAATACTTTCCCGAGAAGTGAACGACCTTATTTGGACCCCCGAAGCATTGGCATATTTTGACTGCTATTTCCTGAGGTTTTGCTGCGCGAATCCTGCGGTTTTGTGGTCTAAAGGTGTGGATGCTCCGAGGCTTCGTTTTTACTCGTTCACTTCTCGGGAAAGTATTAGAGCTCAGCTGATAGAGGTACCGCTCTGGCGTCGAAGCCCTGTGTCTTCTTCGCTTGATTGGGGAAAGCGGCCTCGCTTAAACAATTACGAGCCTGCCCAGGTGTATCTGACAGGTTGTCTGCACAATTCGCGGTATTATGGAGCGGAGTTTTGAAAGGAGCCGCTGGTGGTCACGACGACGTTTGCTTCGCCTTTGGGAGAAATCTTGCTTGCCGCTGATGGCCGCGGTCTGACGGGGCTTTGGTTTGAGGGGCAGGAGCACTTTGGCTCCACGCTTCTCAAAGAAGATGCGGAGTACGTTGAAGGTGCCGATGCGGTTTCTGGTGCTGGCGGCATGTCGTCGGTGAGTCCCGCAAATGGTGTAGCCTCTTCGGTGCTTGAACGTTCCTGGGCTTGGCTGAATGCTTATTTTGCAGGGCAGGAACCTCGGTTTACGCCGCCGTTGCATATGATTGGTACGGCGTTTCAGCGCGAGGTTTGGTTTGAGCTGCTTTCTATTCCGCGTGGCGAGGTCACTACGTATGGCGAGATCGCCCAGCGTGTTGCCGCTCGACATCGTGTACCGGGAAACGAGGCACCCGTTGTGTCTCCTCGTGCGGTGGGGGCTGCGGTCGCACGTAATCCCATTTCGATTATCGTGCCGTGCCATCGCGTGGTGGCGGCCGACGGATCGCTCAACGGATATGCCGGCGGCCTTGACCGCAAGGAGTGGCTGCTGCGCCTCGAGGGTGCCTATCTATAAGCTGCAGGCGGCCGTAACGCCCATGCGGCAAGCGCGCTCGCTGTACGGGCGTTGTTTACAGGGCGAGATGTGAAGCTGCCCGTTCCTTAAGTCCGACTAAGCTATAACCTTGCTTTTTTAAATATGCTCATCGACTTGCTAAGGCAGCACTAAGGCGAGTGCGGGTCACTATTATCGGCGCTCACGGAGCGCTTGGTGTTCTTGGCACGCATGGACGAGGGCTCGGCGGGCTTTACCATGGCGTCGATCGATCTGTCGGAGGTGGTGGACAAGGCTGCGGCGCCGTTTAAGTCGGTGGCGGTCTCACGCGGTAAACGCCTGTCGTCGTCGATTGCGACCGGCGTGCGGGCCCATGCCGATGCTGCGGCGGTGGCACAGGTGGTTGACTTGCTGCTGGACAACGCCACGCGCTATGCGAGCGAGGGCAGCGTGATCGAGCTGCGCCTGCGTGCCGTTTCGCGCGGTCGGGGTAAAGGTGCCGCCGAGCTTGTCGTATCGAACGCCGTGGACGAGCTGCCCGAAGGCGACCTGGACCGATTGTTCGACCGTTTCTATCGTGCAGACGTCTCGTGCAACTCCAAGACGGGTGGCTCGGTCGTGGGCTTGTCCGTGGTGCGTGCCATCGCCGAGGCTCATGGCGGCTCCGCTACCGTGTCCGGCCACGACCATCGGATCACCTTCACCGTCCGCCTCTAAAACCTACCAAAAAGGGACAGGTTTATTTTGGCAGGTTTTATCTGGGGAAACGTCCGCAGGAGAGGGCATGGGCGGTGTGAACATATGCATCTCTACCTGCTAAAATATAGGCATCGTTATTCGGCTCCTGAGTGGAAAGGGGACGGTCATGCAGTACGAGATCGGCGGAGGGGCTTTCCCGGTTGTTACGTGCAACCTTAGCGATGGCGAATCCATGATCACCGAAAGCGGCGCCATGGCTTGGATGACCCCCAACATGGAAATGTCTACCTCGGGCGGTGGCATCGGCAAGATGTTCTCCAAGGCTTTTTCTGGTGAGGCATTGTTCCAAAACATTTGGACCGCGCGTGGCGATGGCATGATCGCGTTTGGCTCCTGCTTCCCCGGCCGCATCGTGCCAATCGAGATCGGTCCGGGCAAGAGCTGGATTTTGCAGAAGCGTTCGTTCCTTGCCGCGGAAAGTGGCGTCGAGTTGAGCATTCACTTTAACAAGAAGGCAAAGGCCGGCGTCTTTGGCGGCGAGGGCTTTATCATGCAGAAGCTCACGGGCTCGGGTGTTGCTTTTGCCGAGATCGATGGCGACCTGGTTGAGTACGAGCTCGCTGCTGGCCAGCAGATGATTGTGGATACCGGCAACGTGGCCGGCTTTGAGGAGACCGTGAGCATCGACGCTCAAATGGTCAAGGGCGTCAAAAACATCATGTTTGGTGGCGAGGGCGTGTTCAACACCGTGCTCACCGGTCCCGGTCGCATCTGGTTGCAGACGATGCCCATTTCCAATCTTGCGGCAGCAGTGGCCTCGATGACCAACAACAATAACTAGTCCGCATAGGATAGCGCGCGGCTGGCTTACCCTGTCGCGCGCTTTTTTGCTGGCAAACGCCTCGCTTATAGAGTGTGGCTGCGCTGCTACAGCGAGCGTCGTCATCTCGTCACCCTGATAGCTTGCGGCAAGCGTGGCAATGAGGAGTGAGAATTTGAGTGCCCAGTCCCAAGGCATAATGGCGGCCATGCCAACAAGCAAAAACGAGTTGCCGGTGTCACGGAAAGGCAGGCGTCGGTCGATTCCACGTGAGACGGCTGTGCCGATCTGCACGGCCGCCCCTGCGCGTCCCGCGCTGCCCCCAAAGAGGTACGTTTCCCCTTATAAAACCTGCCAAAATGAGCCTGCCCCTTTTTGGTCGGTGCGAAATGGGTAATACTAAAGAGTTATCCGACCAGATGGGAACTAATCGATGGCTTATATCGAATTCAAAGACGTCATCAAGGCATACGGCGAGGGTGACGCGCGCATTCACGCACTCGACGGCGCGAGCTTTACGGTTGAGCGCGGCGAGCTCGCCATCATTCTGGGTGCTTCGGGCGCCGGCAAGACCACGGCCCTCAACATTCTGGGCGGCATGGATACGGCGACCTCCGGTACCGTGACGGTGGACGGGCGCGACGTGAGCTCCGCCAACGAGGCACAGCTCGTGGAATACCGCCGCGCCGACGTCGGCTTTGTTTTCCAGTTCTACAATCTGGTCCCCAACCTGACGGCGCTCGAAAATGTCGAGCTTGCGGCGCAGATCTGCCCCGATTCACTCGATGCCGAGCAAACGCTTTGCCAGGTTGGCCTGGGCGAGCGCCTGGGCAACTTTCCGGCGCAGCTTTCGGGCGGCGAGCAGCAGCGCGTGTCCATTGCCCGCGCGCTGGCCAAGAACCCCAAGCTGCTTTTATGCGACGAGCCCACGGGTGCACTCGACTACAAAACCGGCAAGCAGATCTTGCAGCTGCTGCAGGACACCTGCCGCAAGCAGGGCATCACGGTCATTATCATCACCCACAACTCCGCGCTGGCGCCCATGGCCGATCGCCTGATCCGCTTTAAGAGCGGCCGCGTGGAGAGCGAGACGATCCAGCAAAATCCCGTGCCTATCGAGACGATCGAGTGGTAGCGCCCATGGACCAGGACCGCCAAAACAGCCAAAACCACGATACGGAGCACGCGGGTCGCGACCGGGAGTTCGCGACCTACCGTACCGCTCAAAGCTCAAACGATATGGTGCCGACGGTTTTTCGCCGCGGCATCTACCGCACAATCCGCGGCAGTCTTAAGCGCTTTTTGTCCATCGTGGTCATCACTGCGCTTGGCGTGAGCGTGATGTGCGGTCTAAAGGCGGGCTGCGAGGATTTGTGCGATTCGGTCGACGCCTATTTTGACCAGCAGAATGTCTATGACATTAACGTGCAGTCGACCTATGGCCTTACGCGTGACGATCTTGCGGCCATTCAAGATGTCGACGGCGTCGAGACAGCCGAGGGCATCTACACCGAGACCGCCTACACCGATGTGGGCACAACGCGCGAGCGCGTAGTCGTGCAAAGTCTCTCCAAGGAGAATATCGATCAGCCGGTGCTCGTGAACGGCGATTTGCCCGAGAGCGCCGATGAGGTCGCGGTGACTTCGAAGTTCCTGAAGGCTTCGGGCAAAAAGCTCGGCGATACGGTGAGCTTTGCCGCCAACGATGCGAGCTCGTCGAACCAAAGCGCCAAGGACCAGTTTGCCGATGGGGACTACACCATCACGGCCGAGGTTCTCGATCCCACTGATGTGAGCTCCGACTCGACAGTCAACGCCTTCCGTGCCGCCTCGGCCGCGGACTACAAGTTTTATGTGAGCGAGGATGCCGCGACATCTTCTTCCTACTCCGCGGTTCACGTGACCGTCGAGGGGGCCAAGAGCCTCAATTCCTATTCGGATGCCTACACGACAAAGATTAACGAGGTCAAGGGCAATATCGATAAGATCCGCGACGGGCGCGAAAAGGCACGTGCTCAAGAGTTGACGGTCGATACGCCGGCAAGTTTGGATGCGGCAGAGCGCCAAGCGAATATGCTCTTTGGGATTGAACAGGACAACATCAATCGTATGGCCGAGGGCAGCGAGGAGCGTTCGCAGGCGCAAGCCGACCTGGACCAGCGCCGCGCCGCCGCCGACCAGCATTTTGCCGATGCCCGTGCCGAGCTTTCCGATCTGGGCGAATGCACCTGGTACATCCAGGACCGCGGTAACATCGCAAGCTACTCGAGCGTCGAGAGCGACAGTTCTTCGATTGAGGCCATCGCCACGGTGTTCCCGTTCATCTTCTTTATCGTCGCCGTGCTTATCAGCCTTACCACCGCCACCCGCATGGTCGAGGAGGAGCGCACGCTCATCGGCCTGTACAAGGCGCTTGGCTATTCACGCGAGCGCATCCTGTCCAAATACGTGGACTACTCGCTGTGGGCGTGTCTGATCGGCGGCGTGCTCGGCAACATCATCGGATTTGTGGGCCTGCCGCTGTTCCTGTTTACGGTGTTCGACGACATGTACTCACTGCCCCAGATGCTGCTTTCGTACGACATCGTGTCCTCGATCGTTTCGGTGGCGCTGTTTGCCGTGGGCGTGGTGGGCGCCACGATTATCGCCTGCCGCCACGAGATGGCCGAGACTCCAGCCTCGCTCATGCGTCCCAAGGCCCCACGTGCCGGCTCGCGCATCCTACTTGAGCGCATCGGCTTTATCTGGCGCCGCATGGGCTTTTTGAACAAGGTGGCGGCGCGTAACCTGTTCCGGTACAAAAAACGTGCCTTTATGACCATCTTCGGTATCGCCGGCTGCACGGCGCTCGTGATCTGCGGTATGGGCATCCGCGATACATCGGTGGCGCTTTCGCCCAAGCAGTACGGGCATATCACGCGCTATGACTTGTTGGCGGTTGCCAATCCCGACGATTTTTCGCGGACGTGCGCAGCGCTGGATGAGCGCAGCGCGGCCAATGATTCCAACGTGACCGTGACTTCGACGCTGCCGATTATGACCGACAACGTCACCTTTACGTTTGGCGGCAAGAGCGAGACCGTGCAGCTGATTGTGGTGCCCGATGACCGCGCGAACGACCTGGACGACTACGTTCGCCTTGAGGACGAGTCCAAAGAACCGCTGTCTTTGCGTGACGGAGACGTGTATCTGAGTAAGAGTTCACAGCTGGTGCTGGGGATTCAGCCGGGCGATACGGCTCACGTCCAGGATTCGTCGCTCAATGTTGCCAAGGTCAAAGTCAGCGACATTTCGCTTAACTATCTGGGCAACACGCTTTACATGACGCAGGGCACCTATGAGCGCGCGTTCGGTCGAAGCGCACGTCTTAACGGCGTCTTTGTGCTGCTTAAGGGTTCGTCGGCCGACCAGATTGCGTTTAGCAAGAATCTTAAGAGTGACGGTTGGCTTACGATTTCGAGTACGGCCGAGCATTGGGAAAACTATGAGGCGAACTTTACGATTATCAATTCGGTCGTGGTGCTCGTGACCTTTATGGCGGCGTGCCTATCGTTTGTGGTGGTGTTTACGCTGTCCAACACGAATATCTCCGAGCGCGAGCGCGAGCTGGCGACCATTAAGGTGTTGGGCTTCCGTCGCGGTGAGGTGCACCATTACGTCAACAAGGAGACGTTGATCCTCACGGCGATTGGCGCTGCGCTGGGCGTGCCGCTGGGCGGCTTGCTGGCCGAGAGTTTTACGTACATTTTGCAGATGCCGTCGCTGTACTTTGATGTCGAGGTCGAGCCGCTAAGCTACGTGCTCGCCGTGGTGCTTTCCTTTGGCTTTACGTTTATCGTCAACCTCGCCACCAATCGTACCCTCAACAAGATCGACATGGTCGGCGCCCTCAAAAGCGCCGAGTAACCTGCCAAAAAGGGACAGGTTTATTTTGGCAGGTTTTATCTGGGCAAACGCCGGACACCTACGGGCGATCCGGCGTTTGCCCCGTTTTGCTGGGGATGTCTGTCGTTCAGTGCTCTTACTGGCCAATCCAGTGTTGCGCATAGCTCTTAATGTCCTCGGTAAAACCGTCAAGGTCGTCAAGGGTGATCACGCTGTCGATAAGCAAATTGGCTATCTCGCGGTGCATTGTGCTGCGGCGAATGTCGTTTGCAATTACGCCTGAGGACAGCTTGTCTCTATTGAGGTGCTCTTCTAGTGCCCAAAATCTACTGGACGCTTCGCTGTCGCCGTTCAGCATCTCAACGTACTGGCCGATGAGCTTTTCCATATAACGTTCTTGCCATTGAGGAAGCATTTTCTTAAACAGCTTCCAGTCGCTTTCGGCTACGTCGCGCATATGTCCTCCGCTCGTCAAACGGGCTTTCCATTTGCCTTTCATTCTATTTGGTTTTCGCTCGCAGGCGTGGATGAGAGGCTCTCTTTAGCCTTCGAGATTGGGCTTGAATGGGTCGTATGCCACAAAACGGGCCTATCTACTACGTTTAATTGGATACTCTCAATCATGCCGGGGAAACGAAAAATAAAACCGCAGGTAGAAGGCCTGTCGATTTTCAAAAAAGGCAGGTATGGTCGGCTCTCTCGAGTTAAACGTAGTAAATAGGCCCTTTTCTTGGCGCGTGGTCAGCTCAATGCTAATCTCCGTGCCGGAACTGGCCCAGTTGTTTGTAAGTTGCGGTGATATAGGGACTGTTTGACGCTTTGGAGCCTCAAAACAGTCCCTATATCACCGCAACTTGGAAGGGGCGGGCGGTGTCGGATGAGTGGCGCTGGCTGGTTGGGGCGGTTTAGGCCTGTTTGCGGCACTTCCATTGTTTGCGACACCAGCGCATGAGCGCCTTTACGATGGGAATCGTGATGAGGATGATCCATGCAGGATGGGGCTGTCCCAAACAGAGCCACATGTAGAGGAACCAAGCGATGGCGGCTGCTGGATAGACGCATTCAGTGAGCTTTGACAAATGGCGTCGATCGATAAAGTCACCAATCGCGTAGTAGACGGGAACCAAAAAGACGAGGAAAAGCCCCATGCCCCATGTGCCGTAGACAATGCCGAGCACCAGATAGGCGAGAGTGACAAGTGCGGGGAAGGGGAATTTGTTCCATGCACGTCCGACCTTGGTGTGGAAATGCTTGCCATGATGGTCGAGCTTGTCGTGTGCTTCCTTCCAGCTGGAAAACGTCTCGCCGTCGATGGTGACGGTGCCGTCGTCATTGGTACGCACGCTATGTCCATCGTCCTCAAGCGTATCGATATGCACGCCGCCCGGCCCCACATGCACCTCTTCGCCCTTGCGCTCGTTGGTCACATGGATGCCGCTCCAACCAACATGGACTTCCTCGCCTTTATTGGGATCAATGACGTGGATACCGCGCGCGAGGGAAATATCGACAAGTGGTTTGTCACCGCAATCGGCGTGCTCGGCAGAATCCTCAGCCTCGTCAGCCACATCCGCCGTCTCGGTGTCGGCACTACCGTCCTCCGGGCCGTCGGCATCGTTGGCCGCCTCCCCATATAGCAGCTTGTCCAACGACACGCCATACAGCGCGGCGAGCGCAATGAGGTTATCGGTATCGGGTGAGGACTCGCTGCGCTCCCATTTACTAACAGCCTGGCGGCTTACGCCCAGCTGGGCAGCAAGCGCCTCCTGAGAAAGCCCGGCAGCTTTACGGCGATCGACGAGGCGCTGTGCCATCGCAAGATCCATGGTGGTTCCTTTCGTTTGATGGTCGAATCGAATGAGCCGAGTATGCCGAGAACAACCGGTAGCGACCACCATTTCTAGTTAGAATCTGCTCAAACCCTACCGCAACTACCGGTAGCAACCCCTAACGACCAGCCATTTTAGGACAAATGTCAATGCAAGTAGCAGCCAAGAGCTCCCACTCAGTAAATTGCGGTGGAGTAGTTCCTAAATTCAGCCATTTGCGGACTAAGCAGGAACTATTTCACCGCAACTGAATTTCAGGTCAGGCATCCGCAGCAAGAAGACGAATAGCCTCGGCCTCCCTAGTTACCGCAGGAGGCCCCAGGGCTTACCTCCCAAATCTTTCCGCAGGACGGAAGGACCCCGCCGCGCGAAGCGCACGGCGGGGTCCTGACATGTCCGAGGACGATTTGGGAGGTAAGCCCTGGGGCCTCCGATGAGAGCAGTTTCGGCTGAGGCTATTCGTCGCCGAAGCTGATGCCCAACGCCTTGGCCTCGCGCACCAGATCACTCTGGGGGTCGACAAACTTGAGCTTGCCGGCGACATCCTCGAGCGGCATGTGGCACATTTTGCCGTCGCGCAGGGCAATCATGTAGCCAAACTCGCCGCGCAGGCAGCCGAGCGCGGCCTCGACGCCGCACTGGGTCGCAAAGATGCGGTCCTGGGCGTCGGGCTGGCCGCCGCGCTGCGTGTGGCCGGGGATGGCGACGCGGGTCTCGCGACCGGTCTTGGCCTCGATCTCCTTGGCGATGTCGTACACGATTGACGGGCTCGTGCGCTCGGCGAGCTTCTTCTTGTACTCCTTCTTGGGCAGTGCTGCGTCCTCCTTGGAGATAGCGCCCTCGGCGACGGCCACGATAGTAAAGCGGCTGCCGGTCTCCATGCGATGCTCGATGGTCTTGATGACCTGGTCCATGTCGTAGGGAATCTCGGGAATCAGGATGACGTCCGCACCGCCCGCGACGCCGGCATACAGCGGGATCCAGCCAACCTTGTGGCCCATGATCTCGATGACGAACACGCGCCCGTGACTCGACGCGGTGGTGTGGATGTCGTCGATGCACTTGGTAGCGACGTCGATGGCGCTCGTAAAGCCAAACGTCAACTCGGTGCCCCAGGTGTCGTTATCGATGGTCTTGGGCAGCGCGATAACGTTGAGGCCCTCTTCGCGCAGGCGGTTGGCGGTCTTGGTGGATCCGTTGCCACCCAGCATAAACAGGCAGTCGAGCTGCAGTTTATGATAGGTGTGGACCATTGCGGGCACCTTCTCGACGCCATCGGCCTCGGGAACATCCAGGCGCTTGAACGGCGTACGGCTCGTGCCCAGGATGGTGCCGCCGCGGGTGAGGATGCCGCTAAAATCGGCGGGCGTCATGACGCGGAATCTGCTGTAGATAAGGCCCTGGTAGCCGTCCTCAAAACCATAGATCTCGATAGGTTCTTCGCTATTTGTCATAAGCGTTTTGACGATGCCGCGCATAGTGGCGTTGAGCGCCTGGCAGTCGCCGCCACTGGTAAGAAGACCGATCCTAAGCATGATGAATCCTTCCGGGCAAGTTATAACATGCGCATAAGTTTACCCCCGCACACTGTTGACGCGGGGGTAAAACGTGTTAGCTCAAGCGTATGGAAATGTAAACAACGTCAGGCGGGCGTAAGGTTGACGGGCCTGGCTCCTTACAGTGCGAAGGCGTCGACGTCGCCCCAGTGGCGGCGCAGCGTAATAGCGGCGGCGGGTTCGGTATTGTCAAAGACGACCGACCATTGCGTATTGCTGGTGATGTCTTCCGGATTGGGTTCTTGCGCTGCGGCACGCAGGGCTTCCCAGACAATCGTTTCGTCCTGGGCACCGACATGGGCGTCAAGAACATCGGCGATTGCGACGGCGCGCTCTTTACCATGGCCCAGCTCGCCATTCTTTTGGTTGGACAGCACTTCGTCGTCATAGCAGGCGTAGAAGTTCGTAACCTGGCGTACAGGAGTCGCTTTGAAAGCGCGGTCCGGATCGCGCGGGTCCCATTCTACTACGCGCGCGTCACCGGCGGCGTCGTTGATAAAGAAGTGGTAATCGCGTCCTGCCATGGCGTGCATGTCGTAGGCGAAAAGCAGGTCGACAGCTTCTTGCGTGGTGGCGGCACGGTCGAGCACCAGACGGATGGCGAGCGAGGTGTTGATGACGGGCCGTTGCGTGTCCTGGTCACAGGGCTTGGAATCCAGGGTGAGTACGGCAATGGACACGCCGCATTCGTTAACACCGTCGAGCTGGGCAAACGGGCCCATGAGTGCCGCGGCGCGTCCGGCGACGGAGTCAAGTGGAGTGTTATCGCCCAGGTTGTTAAGGGCGGCAAGCCCGATGGAAGCATAGCCGCCGCGTGGGTGATTGCGCACCAGCAGCGCCGAGGTGTCGTCCTTAAAGTCGTAATTGCGACCGGTGCGCACGCGGCCTTCGGCATCTACGGCGACAAAAGCGCTGCAGGCAAACTGGGGCGCCTGGACATGTGCCGGCACACCGGGCAGCACCTGCGCCACCACGGCATCGATGTAGGCCTGGTCGTCGCGCACGCCAGCGGCGATGATGCGATCGAGATCGTAGTCGTAGGCGATGTCGATTGCGTACAGGTCATAGCCATCCGCGTAGCCGGTCAAGCGTTTGAGCGACGCGGCGGACTTGATTTGCTTGTGATAAACGATACCGGTGGCAGCGGCAAGGCCGACGGCGACTCCCGCGACACCGCAGGTGATGGCAATGTTACGTGGCTTCATGACGGCTCCTCTCGTCCTGTTAGCGCAATTGTCGCAAAAGGAGCGCGGGCATGATGGCTCAACTTGGTGAGTGGCGCGGAATTAAGCACGGAATGAAGAGTGCGGCGCTGGCGTGGCGGGGTATGCTGGAGGGGACCATCAACCCAGCGAAAGGGGAGAGCATGACGGATCAGGAAACGCCCGAGCGCGCGCATGTGACGGCCGATGATATCGAGGCCGCCAACGACCTTATCGACTTTATCGAGGCATGCCCCAGCATGTTCCATACGGCGGCGACCATTATGGCCGAGCTCGACGAGGCGGGCTTTACCTACCTGCCCGAGAATGCGGCGTGGGACATCGAGCCGGGCGGGCGTTATTACACGCAGCGCAACACCTCGAGCGTTGTTGCCTTTAAGGTGGGCGAGGACCTGGCCGCGACGTGGGGCGAGGACGGTGTTGCCGGTGACTATCATTTTCAGCTCACGGCGTCGCACAGCGATTCTCCGACGTTTAAGGTCAAGGCCGTGCCCGAACTTGACGGTGCGGGCGAGACGCTGCGTCTGAACATCGAGGCCTACGGCGGCATGATCGACTACACTTGGTTCGATCGCCCGCTGGCGCTCGCGGGCCGCGTACTGGTGCGCGAGGGCGACCGTATCGAGAGCCGCCTGCTTGCTACCGAGCGCGAGGTCGCTATCATTCCGAGCCTTGCCATCCACATGAACCGCGGCGTTAACGAGGGCTTTGCTCCCAACCGAGCCGTCGACCTGTGCCCGCTCATCAGCGCCGGCGAGCTTAAACAGGGAGATTTTGACGCACTGATCGCTGACGAACTGGACGTTGAGCCCGAGCAGATTCTGGGTCGCGACCTGTTCCTGGTCAATCGTCAGGATGCGCGCATTTGGGGCTGGGCCGACGAGTTTATCTCGACGCCCAAGCTTGACGACCTGGCCTGCGCCTATACCTCGCTGCAGGCATTTTTGGGTGCCGAGAATGCGCATGACATCTCGGTCTTCTGCTGCTTTGATAACGAGGAGGTTGGCTCCGAGACCAAGCAGGGCGCCATGTCGACGTTCTTGGCCGACGCGCTGCGCCGCATCAACGGATCGCTGGGCTTTGACGACGAGTCGTACCATCGCGCACTTGCCGCCTCGATGCTTGTGAGCTGCGACAACGCGCATGCCGTGCATCCCAACCACGCCGAGAAGTGCGATGCCCGCAACCAGGTTGTGCTCAACGGCGGCATCGTCATTAAGGAAGCCGCCAACCAGCACTACTGCACCGATGCCTTTAGCCGCGCGGTGTTCCAGGCCATCTGCGATGACGCCGACGTACCCACACAGGCCTTCGCCAACAAGAGCGATATGGCCGGAGGCTCCACACTCGGCAACCTGTCCAATATGCAGGCGAGCATGCATGCCGTGGACGTGGGCCTGCCGCAGCTGGCCATGCACTCAAGCTACGAGACCGGCGGCGTACGCGACGTGATGTACGCCATCCGCGCCCTCACCGCCTTCTACGAGCGCGACCTCCATATCAACGGAGCCGAAAGCGCGGAGCTCTAAAACCTGCCAAAGAGGGATGTTGATTTCGGCAGGTTTTATCTGGGCAAATGCAAAGGGTGAAACCGAGTTAGATCTGTGATACGTGGCCGCCGAGGTGCAGTGTGCCTCGGCGGCTTTTTGTGTACAGAGTACGGCTAATGCTTATAAATGCTATACATGCTTTACGTATTTACCATAGAGTTTTATGATAGTTTTAAAGTATTAAGGAGGGGTCATGACCACAACAGCCGCTCAGATCAACGTGCGTCTCGATGCCGATCTTAAAAGGAGTGGGGACGCCGCTCTCTCCAGGGCCGGTATGACGCCGAGCCAAGCGGTGCGTGCGCTCTGGCAACTTGCGGCATCTCTGGCTGATCGGCCCGGCGCGCTCGAGGATATCCTGCTGCCCAGTCGTGCCCGGGCGGAACAGCGCGAGCGCGAAAAGGCCGCCAAACGTAAGCTCGAGCTCATGGATCAGGGGTCGAAGCTGTTCGCTGCCGCTTGCCGTGAGTCGGGAATCGATATGGTCAGGGCTCAGCCATCGGACGACGAAGAGCTCAAACGGAATGCCTATGCGGATCGCTATGGCGAGGAGATGAGCTGGCTCTATGAGTGAGGCTCCAAGGCGTATCTTGGTTGACACCAACGTGTGGCTCGATTACTTCATTCCCTCACGACGTGGTCGTTCGGTGGCGATTGAGTTTTTACGCGATGCATGCACGGCGCAGGTGGATTTGCTGTATGCGGCGACATCGTCCAAAGATCTGTTCTATTTGATTTCAAGCGAACATAAGGCATGGTATCGGCGCGAGCATGGCTCACTATCCCAAGATGCCGCCGTGGCGGCGACATCACTTGCATGGGATTGCCTCGACGTGTTGTCGCAACTTGCCACGCCGGTACCCTGCGACCTGAGTGACATATGGATGGCGAGCAAGCAGCGTAATCTCCATAGCGATTACGAAGACGATTTAATCATTGCGGCAGCGATGCGCTCAAAGGCAGATCTCCTGGTTACTAACGATGCCAAACTCTGTTCACACGCACCCGTCGCAGCAATGAGCGCAGAAGACGCAAAGAATTACTTAGCAACGCTCTAGCAATTTGAAGATCCCGCAGGTCGAATAAAAGTCAGCGAGAGCCCGCCAGAGCGAGCAAGGTGACGTGAAAGAGGAGGGCATTGGCCTTTTGGCCATGCTCGACGATTGAACGCCAGATTGCCGCTCTGGCGGGCTCGTAGCGTCGAGGGGTTCCGGCGTTTGGTAAAACGCCGGAACAATCAGTGTTCGATCCAGCAGCGCAGGGTCTCGCCTGCCTGCAGGTGACGCAGATTCTCCGCGGCGATGTCGACGACGTTGTTGAGCGTGGCGGCTAGGTGGAACCAGCCGGAGATGTGCGGCGTGATGAGCATGTTGGGCGCATCCCACAGCGGGCTTGTGGCGGGCAGCGGCTCGGGGTCGGTGACGTCGACCGCGGCGCCGGCAAGGTGTCCGGACTCAAGAGCGGCAACCAGATCGTCGGCAACAACAAGGTCACCGCGGCCACCATTGGCAAAGAAAGCGCCCGGCCTCATCGCGGCGAAGAACTCGGCGTTTGCCAGGCCGCGGGTCTCGGGTGTGCTCGGCATAAAGGATGCGACGACGTCTGCCTCCGCCAGGCGCTCGGGCAGAGCGTCCATGCCGTCCATGTCCTCAAATACAATGGGGTAGACAAGCGGATGGCGCTTGATGCCGCGGACGTGGGCGCCCATGCTGCGGCAGAGCGTGGCAAAATGGCCGCCGATATCGCCCGTGCCCAGCACCAGCACGTTGGCGTTTTTGAGCGAGGTAACCGGCCCCAAATCCTCCCAGCGATGCTCGCGCTGCAGGTCCTGGTAGCCGGGCAGGCGCTTCATCATAGACAGCACCATGGCAAACATGTGCTCGCTTACGGCCTGGCCGTAGGCGCCCACCGAGCAGGACAGTTTGGCGTCGGCCGGCACGGTGCCGGCGGCCAAGTAAACGTCATAGCCGGCGGTCTGCAATTGCAACAACTGGAGATGCTCGCATGCGGTAAGCAGGGCAGGGTCAATGTTGCCCAAGATCACGTCGGCATCGGCGACCTGTTCACGTGTGGCGGCGTCGGCGCTCGTGTAGATAAAGTCCTCGCCCGGAGCGCTCGACTCAAGAATTGCGCGATGGCGGTCGTTGACGGGCAGCAAAACCAGGATGTTCACAAACAGTCCTCTCCGTCCAACCTGTCAAAAGGGGACAGGTTTATTTTTGGCAGGTTTTATCAGGCAAAACGTTCAAATAAAACGCCGGATGCAAAGCGGGTTTGCCCGTCAGCATCCGGCGCATCTGCGGCTACCAGCTCAGCAGCTCGTAGCCGTCCTCGGTCACCACGAGCTGTACCTCGCACTGGGCCGAATCACTGCCGTCCTTGGTGCGCACGCACCAACCGTCGCCCTTGCTAATCTTGATGTCGGGTGCTCCGGCGTTGACCATGGGCTCGATGGTAAAGACCATGCCCGGAGCCATGATGGTGTCCACATCGGGCGCCTCGGTGGTAAAGCCCACAAACGGGTCCTCGTGGAACTCCTTGCCAATGCCGTGTCCGCCGTACTCGCGCACCACGCTAAAGCCGGCGTCCTCGACCGTCTTTTGAACGGCCTCGGCCATAACGGAGAGCGGTAGCCACGGCTTGACGGCCGCCAGGCCCGCCTCCACGCTGGCGCGGGTGACGTCGACCAGGCGCTGGCGCTCGGCAGAGACCTCGCCGATGCAGAACATGCGGCTCGAATCACTAAAGTAGCCGTCCAGGATCGTGGAGCAGTCGACGTTGATGATGTCGCCCTCGTGCAGCACGTCCGTATCGCAGGGGATACCGTGACAGACCACGTCGTTGATCGAGGTGCATACGCTCTTGGGGTAGCCCTCGTAGTTGAGGTCGGCCGGCGTGCCGCCGTGCTCGACGGTGTAGTCGTAGATCATCTGGTCGATCTGGTTGGTGGTCATGCCCGCGGCGATGTGCTCGCCTACGTAATCGAGCACGCCCACGTTGATGGCGGCCGAGCGCTTGATGCCCTCGATATCGGCGGGCGTCTTGTAGAGCGTGCGGGGCAGAACCTCCCAACCCTCTTCCCACAAGCGCTCGAGGCGCTCATCAAAGGTGCTATGGCATTTCTTATATTTTTTGCCGCTGCCGCACCAGCAAGCGTCGTTGCGGCCGGGCACAGGTCCTTTGTCAAACATGGCTAACTTCCTTTCATCCGCAGCTAGTATAGCCCACCCACGCGTCTATAAAAGTTGCGGTGATATAGTTCCGATTTAAGCGGTTTAACAGCACAAATAGGAACTATATCACCGCAACTGATGGGGCGGGATGGCGGGCACTAGCTGCTGCGTGGTTTTGCTAGTAGCTCACCTGGCAGGGGATGCCGAGGGCTTGGACGCGCGCGGCAATGGCGTCGAGCACCTCAGGCGCCGCTTTGGCAAGGCCAGCGATCGGTGTCTCGCGCGCCACCGTGTAAATGGTTGCTTCTTGTGGACGAATGCGCTCAAGCGCCGCGAGCCAGGGGGCAACGTACTCCTCGCCGGTGTTGTCGATGGGCTTGCCCTGATACTCACCGGTCAAAAAGATCGTCTGGATAATAACGTGACCGTCAAAGCTTTCGAACGTCTCAATCTGGTGCTCGACGTCGTAGGGGCCAACAGGCTGGTCGAGCAGCTGGATAAACGCCGGGTCGACGGTATCGAGCTTGAGGATGTTGTCGTCGACCATCATGAGCGCGTCGTGCACCTCGGGGCGGTCGGCGCGCGTGCCGTTGGAGAGCACGGCAATCTTGGAGTTTGGGGCAAGCTCGTCGCGCAGCGCGACAGCGCCGGCGATGGCCTGCGGAAACTCCGGTGCGGCGGTGGGCTCGCCGTTGCCGGCAAACGTGATTACATCGGGCAGCTCACCTTCGACTGCCATCTCGCGCAATTTGGCCTCGAGTGCATCGAGCACCACGGCAGCCGTGTTATACGATTCGTGGCAGGGGCGCTCGGCATTGAGACCGTTCTCGCAGTAGATGCAGTCGAACGTGCAGATCTTGCCGCTCGCCGGCATCATGTTGACACCGAGCGAAAGGCCCAGGCGACGGCTGCGAACGGGCCCAAAGATGGGGCTGGCATTTAGAAACGTAGACATAGGTAAAAGCTCCTCAAGACAATTAACCTTAAGCATAGCATCGGCTCCAACGTATGGTCCGGGCTTGTGCTTTGCAGGTTTCGTTTTTTAACTCTGCCTTCGATGCCGCGTCATGAAAGGTATCGGGTCGGGTACAGTTAATCTGTTGACAAAACGCAAGACGATGGGGCACAACATGGAATTTACGGTCGAGAATGCGGGCGCCACGATTGCCTGCCGCGAGTATGCCGGCCCGGTTGTATCGTCCGATGCACCCGCCTTGGTTTGCGTGCACGGTGCGTGCGTCGACGGCGTCTTTTTTGATGCCATCGCCCGCGAGCTCGCCCGTGACTGTCGCGTCATTGCCTACGACCGCCGCGGTTGCGGCGAGAGCGGCGACGCTGCAGACGGACGCTACGACCTCGCCGCCCAGGCCGCCGACCTGCAGGCTGTTGTCGAGCATATTGGCGCTCCGGCAAACGTGCTCGCGCACAGTGCCGGTACGTTGGTGGCCCTGGAGCTTCTCCGTGCAAACCCCGCCATAATCTCGCGTGCGATTCTGCATGAACCCGCCGTGACGGATGAGGGTGCCGGCCTGGGCGCGGCCCCGGTTTTGCTCGAGATGATCGCCGCGGGAAAGGTCTCCAGGGCATTACGGGCCTTCTTGGGCGCCATCGGCGATTCGGACCCTGAGGCTCCCAAGTTAACCGAGGCAGAAGCCAAGCATGCCCTGCGCAACGGCCGCAGTTTCATGGCGAACGAATACGGGATTACTATGACCTGCGTTCCCGATTGGGATAGCGTTCGCGCGTCGAAAACGGTGGCCGCCGTGCTCCTGGGTGAGCTCTCGATTGGCACGCCCCGCGAGGCGGGCACGAGGATGGCGGCTGAGCTTTTGGACTGTCCGCTCGTAATGGTTCCCGGCGCGCACAACGGCCTGCGCGATCGCCCGGCAGCGGCTGCCCAGACTGTCCGTGGCATCCTGGAGCTCTAGCAGCCGTAAAAATCAAAACAGCCTTCACCCGCAAACGTTTCGGCAGTGTTAACAAATGTGCTCAAAACCTCACGTCTGCGGCTTCAATTGCACCGTCTGCCAACTCATAAAAATGTAACAGCATTCACGTGCTTACCTGCATCGGCAAGGTGTTACCCTTGTAACATTTGGAACCCACCGCTACCATGCGAAGCTATCGAAAGGGCCCCATATGCTCAATAATCACGAGGTCAATCTAACCGACGAGGAGGCTGCCGCTGAGGTCGCCCGCGTCGCGAAGACCTACCCCGTGGTGCGTTTGCTGTCGGCCGATCAGATTAAGAGCGAGCCTAACTGCCTGCTCGCCGGCAATCGGTGCCCTTGTCTGCGTCAGTCGAGTCTTGAGGCCTTGGCAGATTCCGATGAGGTGTCGGAGCAACTGCTCAACGATGGTGTTGAGTACCGCGCCCGCCTACGCCCTCTGAAGGTCGAGGGCGAGCCTCACGTCCTGCTGATGGTGCGTCCGATCGATGGGCAAGAGGCTGCAGAAGAGGACCTCGTCTACACCGACGTGCTGACGAGTGTGCGCAATCGCCGATATTACGAGGAAAAGCTCCGTAGCGCCCGCATGAATGCCGGCGTTGCGGTGATCGACCTTGATGATTTTAGGGTCTTCAACGATACGTGTGGCCGTCATGCCGGCGACCTTGCGCTCGGTGCCGTGGCGACGGCCATACGCAGCGGAATTCGTTCGACTGACGAACTTGTACGCTATGGCTGCGACAAATTTGTGGTCGTCATGCCCAATATTCCCTCCGATGACTTCACCCGTCGCCTGCATCAGGTGTCCGATGCCGTTCATGCCACGATTGTTCCGGGCCATGAGTACGTGAGCTTGACGGCATGTGTTGGTGGCGTTCGCATTCATGGCGAGACGGTCGATGAGGGCGTTGGCCGCGCTGTCCAGTTATTGAGCCGCGCTAAGGCAAAAGCCGGTACGGTCGTGACCGATGCCGATTCCATCGAGGCCTTCCAAAGCGAAAAGCCTTTGGTGCTTATTGTCGATGACTCCGAGATGAACCGAGCCATTCTCAACGAGATGCTCAAGGACGAGTATTGCATCCTCGAGGCCGACAACGGTCGTACGGCGCTCGACATGGTCGACCGCTATGGCGATGAGTTGTCGCTCGTGCTGCTGGATATTGTCATGCCGGGCATAAGCGGCTTTGAGGTGTTGGCCGATCTGTCTCGCCGATCGGGTATCGACAATCTGCCTTTCATCATGATTTCGAGCGAAGATTCCGATGGTATGGTTCTGCGCGCGTACGAGCTGGGCGCCTCGGACTATATCAACCGCCCGTTTGACTCCCGTGTCGTGCGCCGCCGTGTAAGCAACACCATCCGCCTATACGCCAAACAGCGCCGCCTGACGAGCCTGCTGTCCCAGCAGTACAACGAGCGCGTCAAGAACAGTCGCATGCTCATCGACATCATGGCCGGCGTCATGGAGCTTCGCAACGGCGAGAGCGGCAGGCACGTTACGAACATCGAGAAGCTGACCGAGCTGCTGCTTGACTGCCTGGTCCAGCGTAGCGACACGATCTCCCTCGACAATGAGGAGCGCTCCACGATTGCCCTGGCTTCGGCGCTGCACGATATTGGCAAGATGGCGATTGACGATGCGATCCTCAACAAGCCCGGGCGCCTTACGCCCGAGGAGTTCGAGATTATGAAGACGCATACCACGATCGGCGCCGACATGTTGCTTGAGCTGGGTCGCCATCACGTCGGCAATGCGCTTATGGAATATGCGTACCAGATTGCGCGTTGGCACCACGAGCGCTGGGACGGCAAGGGTTATCCCGATGGCCTTAAGGGCAACCAGATTCCCATCGCCGCACAGGTGGTTTCGGTGGCTGACGTGTACGATGCTCTGACGAGCGTGCGCGTGTACAAGGACGCTATCCCGCACAAGGAGGCGATCCAGATGATCCTGGACGGTAAGTGCGGCACCTTTAACCCGCTGTTGCTCGACTGTCTGCTCGAGGTGCAAGACCGTATTGCCGAGACGTTGGCACGCCCCGCCGACGTTGTCGCGTTTCCCACGATTTAGTTTGACCAAAGGAGTTTTAATCCATGATTTCCATGCGTGAGGCGTATGAGAAGATCGGCGCCAATTATGACGACGCGTGCGCTCGGCTGATGGGCGAGGAAATGCTTGCCCGCTTTGCCCTCAAGTTTTTGGATGACGAGAGCATGGACAAGCTGGAGGCCGCCATGGCGGCGGGAGACGCCGAAGGTGCGTTTATGGCAGCGCACACGCTCAAGGGCGTGAGCCAGAACCTGGGATTCGATAATCTGTACGAGCAGGCGGTCGTGGTGACCGAGGCGCTGCGCGGCGCCGATGCCGTTGACGGCGCTCGCGAGGGAATGCATGCGTTGCAGCAGCAATATGCGGCCACGTTGTCGGCTCTGCGCGAGGCGGCTGAATAAGAGCTTGCGAGCCTTGGGCTGCTTGCCGGCCACATATAGGTGAAAGGGCGCCCCGCCGGACCATGTGGCCGGCGGGGCGCCCTTTTGTGTTGTGCTGTCCGTGAACTAGCGGGCCTGCTTAACCTTTGTCGCTGCCTCGACAAACGACTTCCACAGGTTAAAGTCGGTCTCGAGCGTCTTCCACGTGTACTCAGGGTGCCATTGCACGCCTAGACAGAATGGCTGGCCTTCGACCTCGATGCACTCAGGAACGCCGTCGGTTGCCTTGGCGACCAAGCGCGTACTTTTACCCAGACGGTCGACGCAGCAGTGATGTGCCGAGTTGGTCTGGATCAGCCTGTGCTCGCCAACCGCGCGCTCCAGCAGCGAGCCCGGCACGACCTCGACGGGGTGCACGGGATCGTTGAGCACGTGGGTATGGCGCCACTGCGTGCGGCCCTCGCGCGCACCCAGGCTCGGCACGTCCATGCACAGGGTGCCGCCGGTGGCGACATTGAGCAGCTGCGTGCCTCGGCAGGTGGTAAAGAGCGGCTTCTTGGCGCGAAGCACCTCGTTAACCAGCTTAAACTCAAAACGGTCGCGAATCTCGCAGCACAGCGTGGGGTCGTAGGGGCGCTCGTCGCCCCAGCGCTTGGGGTTGACGTCCGGGCCGCCGGGAATAGCGATGCCGTCGGCGATATCGACGTAATGACGGATAACCTCAATGTCCTCGGTGATGGACATCTGCAGCGGCAGGCCGCCGGCGGCAAGAATGGCATCGACAAAGACACTTGCGATTTCCTCGTTGGGGGAGAGCGTCTCGCTCAAAAACGGCTTTGCCTCTTCCCAACGCGGTGCGACGAGGATGAGTGGGCGGTCGGCGGGGTCGACGTCGACATGCGGGGTGTAGGACGATGAGGTGCGGGTTCCGATCATGGTTGCGGCTTTCGAATCCGGGTGGACATGGCACAGGGGTGGCGCGGGGCAAACGTTACTGATGAATTTGCCCGCGTGGCAATTGGGTTAGTGGCCCTTGATGGAGTTGAGGAAGTCCTGGGCGCGCTTGGTCTGGGGGTGGTCGAAGAACTCGTCGGGCGTGCCGGTTTCCACGATCTGGCCGTCGGCCATAAACACGACGCGATCGGCCACGCGACGGGCAAAGTTCATCTCGTGCGTAATGACGATCATCGTCATGCCCTGCTGGGCCAGACGGACCATGACCTCGAGCACCTCGTTGATCATCTCGGGGTCAAGGGCACTCGTGGGCTCGTCAAAGAGCATAGCCTTGGGTTGCATGGCAAGCGAGCGGGCGATGGCTACGCGCTGCTGCTGGCCGCCTGAGAGCTGTGCGGGTACCTTATCGGCCTGCTCGGCAACGCCCACGCGGCTCAGCAGGTCCATGGCACGCTCACGGGCCTCCTCCTTGGAGACGCCCAGCACATCGACCGGCCCCAGCATGACGTTCTGCAGTACGGTCATATGTGCAAACAGGTTGAACTGCTGAAATACCATGCCCAGCTCGGCACGCATGCGGGCAAGATCCTTGCCTTCCTGCGGCAGGGGCTCGCCCTCGATGAGGATTTCGCCCGAGTCGATGGTTTCCAGGCGGTTGATGGTTCGGCACATGGTCGACTTGCCTGAGCCCGAGGGACCGATCACAACGACGACCTCGCCGCGGTCGACCGACAGATTGATGTCGTTGAGGACGTGCAGATCGCCGTAGTGCTTATCGACGTGCCTGAGCTCGATCAGCGGTTGATTGCCGGTGGAAGAGGTGCTCTGTGCCATGGTGCTCGGCTCCTTATGACTCGAAATGGTAAAGCGTTAGCGGATGATGGTCGCGCCGGTCTTGTGCGAAACGTAGACAGCGGCCTTGTTAATCGCGACGTTGATGAGGATGTAGATGACCGCGATAACCAGGTAGACCGACACGAGGGCGTCGTAGTTGGTAATGAGCACGCGGGCGTTTTGCATGAGGTCGGGGTAGCTCACCACGTAGGCAACGGTGGTGTCCTTGACTACGACCACAAGCTGCGAAATTAATGATGGAATGATAAACCGAATAGCCTGCGGCAACACGATTTTAAAGGTGATTTTAGCTTTGGAGAGACCGAGTGCCTGGGCCGCCTCGACCTGCCCGCGCGGCACGGCGTTGACGCCGGCACGGAAGATCTCGGCGAGTACGCCGGCGGCAGCGAGCGCGACAGGCAGCGTGAGCATCCAAAACGATGGCAGCGAGATCTTGTACTGGGGCAGCACCAAAAAGAAGAAGTAGATGAACAGCAGGCTCGGTACGCCGCGAAAGAAATCGGTGAGTACGCGGCAGACCAGCTGCAGCGGCTTAATGTCGCTGGTACGGCCGAGCATAAGGGCTAAGCCCAGCACCAGCGCGATGGCGCCGGCGGTGAGTGCGACTTTAACGGTGCCCTCAAAGCCGGCAAGCAGGAACTTCCAGGTGGTGAGGTGCGTAAAGAAATACCAATAGTGAACCGAAAGCTGGCCAGTCACATAAAAGCGCTGCAACACGATGGCGACGAGCGCGGCGACGGCAACAAGCGAGATGGCGGTGCCGATGCGAATCTTGGCGCGCATCTTGGGGCCGGGAGCCTCGTAGAGCGCATCGCGCATGGTGAGCGCGGAGGTGTAGTGCTTGCTCATCGGAGGATCCTCACCTTCTTATCGATGTAGTTGCCAATGTGGCTCACCACAAAGGCCGTGCCCAGGTAGCCGAGCGCCGAGATAAAGAACGCGGCGACGCCGCCGAGCGAGCGCGTGTTGATGTAGCTCACCACGCCGGTGAGCTCCTGCGGTTGCAACGGCACCTGACTGCCGAGCGCGGTGGTGAGCATGACGGCGATAAAGAGGTTGGTCATGGGCAACACGCTCGAGCGCAGCGCCTGCGGAATCACGATCTTGGCGAGGATACGGCTGAAGCTCATGCCGAGCGAACGTGCGGCTTCGACCTGACCGACGCCGACGGTGTTGATGCCGCTCATAAAGTTCTCGGAGCCAAAGGCCGAGCCCAAAAGAACCGTGGCGACGATAACGCAGGTGCGGTAGGGTAGGACGACCTTGAGCGGCGGCAGCGCATAGACGACGATGATGAGCAGTGCGATGCCGGGGATGTTACGGAAGACCTGGACATACAGGTCGCCAAAGACGCGCAGCGGCTTGAGCGGCGACACGCGCATCACGGTGACGGCGACGGCCAGCACCATGGCGATGGCAAACGACTCAAGCGTCATGCCCCAGGTTGCTAGCAGCGCGTCGATATAGTTCTGGCCATAGAGCGACCAGAGCTCGGAGAGACTCATGCGGACCTCCCGCCGATAAGGAAAGGGGCTCCCGTGTGTACGGAAGTCCCGACAACTCAGTGAGGAAACAGTTTACCGCAATAAAGCGCATCATGCGTTTCCGTATGGTTTCGCAGCGGCCGTTACCAGGCTCGCTGCCTAGGCGCCGATCTCGGGCAGCTCGGGAACGTTGGTGTCGCCCGTACGGTCGCCGATGCAGATCTGCCACAGCTCGGTCCAGGTGCCGTCGTCCTCGATCTTCTTAAGGAAGTCGTTAACGAAGGCGACGCCGTCGGAATCGAGCGGCAGACCGATGCCATAGGGCTCCTTGCTGCCGAAGGGCTTGCCGGCAATCTTGTACTTGCCGGGCTCGCGGACCAGGGCGCTCTGCTGCATGTTGTTGTCGATGACGTAGGCGTCAACACGACCCTGCTGGAGTGCCTGGCGGGCCTCCTCGTCGGTCTTGAACTCCTGCTGGCTGGCCTTGGGGGCGAACTCCTCCAGGATGGCAGGGCCGTTGGAGCCGGACTGGACGGCGACGTTCTTGTCGGCCAGGTCTTCGACGCTCTTGATGTCGTCGTTATCGGCAAGCACCAGGATGGCCTGCTGCGTGTAGTAATAGGGACCGGCAAAGGAGACAAGCTTCTTGCGCTCGTCGGTAATGGTGTAGGTGGCAAAGACGGCGTCGACCTGGCCGTTCTGCAGGACGGACTCGCGCGTGTCCGAGGTCACCTGGGTGATCTCGACCTTGTTCTCGCCCAGAATGTAGTTGGACAGGAGCTGTGCGATACCGGCGTCGAAGCCGCGGGTCTGACCGTCTTTCTCGTTGAGGAGGGAGAAGAGCGTAGAGGTCTGAACGCCACCGATCTTAAAGACGCCGGCGTCCTTGACGGCCGTAGCCCAGGTGCTGGCGGCGATGGCGTCGTCATCGGCCTTGGGGCCGTTGTCGACGAGCTTGTCGAACGCCTTAGCGTCGAGCGTGGCGGAAACTTCGGTATCCTCGGAGCCCTTGGAGGAGCCGGCGGCGGAACCCTTGTCGGCCTCGGCGCTGGTGTCGGAGCAGCCGGCAAGACCAAGGCCGGCGACGGTTGCGAAGGTGGCGGCAACGAAGCCGCGGCGGTCGAGAACGACCTGCTGGGAGAGGTTCTTGCTCATGGTAGAACACCTTTCTCAATAAAATCCCTAGCGGTTGAGTAGAGTTATACCCTATCGCGCTCAAATGGGTCAACACGAAATAACTCAGAAACATACTTACCTTATGGGTAATTCTACCTACCAAAAAGGGACAGGCACCTTTGTGGTGGTTCTGACCGATGCAGCGGCATGCCTTGCTGCTTTGTCTCAATCTGTAACAGTTAGACGAGGAAATGGGTTCTACCTGTTACAGATCGAGATTTTCTCTTCAGGGGAATTCGAATGTCTCGATCTGTAACATCTGGACGGTCAAAAGGTCCCTATCTGTTACAGATTGAGACAAAGGTCTGGGACTACGACGTCTTATCTAGATCTGTAACAGTTAGACGGAAATTCGGGCCCTAGATGTTACAGATTGAGATAATCGCGTCGCGAAAATAAAAACCTCCGCAGGGGTGCTTCCCTTGCGGAGGTTTTCTTACTCGTTGAGTAGCCTTACGGCTTCGGCGGCCATGTTCTCGATCGTCATGCCGTTCTGCGCAAGCAGTTCGTTGGGGTCGTAGCGGTCGGGGAAGCCCTTGGCGATGCCGAAGGTGCGCGTGCGCAGCGGCGTGCAGGCCAGATAACATGCCACGCGCTCGCCCCAGCCGCCGTCCAAGATGCCGTCCTCGAGGGTGACGACGACGCGATGCTCGGCGGCAAGGCTGTCGAGGAACTCGCGGTCAAGCTCGGTTGCAAAGCGCGGGTTGATGAGTGTTGCCTCGATACCGTACTCGGCAGCCAAGCGGTTTGCCACGCGCTCGCCCAGCTCAAAGAAATCGCCAAGTGCGAGCACGGCAACGTCGCGACCCTGGCGCACCACGTTGTAGCGAACGGCGCTGTAGTCGGTGTCTTCGGCGGGCGCAAGGTCGGGACGGCTCACCAGGCCGATGCCCGGTACGCGGATCGCCACGGGATTCTCGCGATGGTCGAGCGACCAGCTCAGCATGGACAGATATTCCTCCATGCAGGCCGGCGCCAAGTAGCGCATGTTGGGAAGAGCGCCCAGCATGGAAATATCGAAGAACGAGAGGTGCGTCTCGGATGTGGTGCCAAAGATCGACGCGCCAAACACCAAGATGGTTGCGGGGGCATCGTTGAGGCACAGGTCGTGCCACAGCTCGTCGTAGGCGCGCTGCAAAAACGTGCCGTACACACCAAAGACTGGCTTGGCGCCCGAGCGCGCAAGCGCGGTGGCAAAAGTTACGGCGTGCTCCTCGGCAATGCCCACATCGACGAACTGTTTGCCGGCGGCAGCGCGAAGCTCGGGTGTAAAGCCCATGATGTAGGGCGTGGCGGCCGTGATGCCCACGACCTGCGGATCGCGCTCGATGGCGGCGCTGAGCGCTTCGCCCGTAATGTCGGCATAGGTGCGCGGCGCAGGCTCGCTCGGATGGCCCGGGCAGAGCTTGCGCCCGGTCGCCATGTCAAACGGACCCACGTGGTGCCAGCGTTCGGGGTCGCTCTGGGCCGGCTCAAAGCCCTTGCCCTTGGCGGTGGAGACGTGCAGCACGATGGGATGATCGATATTGCGCAGTTCCTGCAGCGCGTCGACTAGGGCCAACACGTCGTTGCCGGCGTCCAAATAACGGTAGTCGAGTCCCATCGCGCGGAAAACGTTGCGCTCACAGGTGCCGTTGCTGGCGCGCAGCTCGGCCAGATTGCGATACAGGCCGCCATGGTTCTCGGCAATGGACTGGTCGTTATCGTTGACGATGATGATCAGGTTGCTATCGAGTTCGGCGGCATTGTTAAAGCCCTCAAACGCCAAGCCGCCCGAAAGCGAGCCGTCGCCAATAACGGTGATGACGTTGTACGTATCGCCCGCCAGGTCACGAGCGTGCGCCAGGCCGCAGCCCAGGCTCACCGACGTGGAGGTATGGCCCATGGCGAACAGGTCGTGCTCGGACTCGTCGGGATTGGCAAAGCCAGAGGCCTCGCCAAAGCGCTTCGGATCGATATAAGTGTACGCGCGCCCAGTCAGCGCCTTGTGGGCGTAGGTCTGGTGCGAAACGTCAAAGAGAATCTTGTCGATAGGGGAGTTAAACACGCGATGGAGCGCGACCGTAAGCTCAACGACGCCCAGGTTGGGGGCAACGTGCCCGCCGACGGCGGCGGAGCTTTCGAGGATGGCGTGGCGAATCTCGTCGCAGAGCTGCGGGAGCTCGGCACGATTAAGAGCCTTGACGTCCTCGGGCGTTGTCGTTTGCGTAAGCAGCATCGTTGTGGGTTACTCCATGCGAATCGAGCGCCGGCGCTCCCTCGGCCGACACAATTGCACAAGACAGTCTCGCACATTTTGGCGTTTGATATGTGACGGCGGCGCGGTAATTCGCCAACTGGTGGGGCAAAACGTTTTGTCCGATGCCATACTGATATGTTCCATGATGTTTTTATCGATTGTGCACAGGCCGTGGCTTGTCGCCGTGAGTCGCTGGAAGGAGGCAGCATGTCCGATGCCGTTCGTGCCGAAAAAATCGCGCACGAGGTCGACTATGCCGCCCGCCAGCTGGCCCAGGCGGGCCGCTTGGACCTGACGCACGAGTTTATCCAGCATGGCGACGTGACGGTCTATGCACATGTGACTTCGGTAGCGCGGGCGAGCCTGTCCTTTGCCGAGCGCTTGGGCCGTGCCGGCATTTCGGTCGACCGTGCTTCGTTGTTGCGCGGGGCCCTGCTGCACGATTACTTTCTCTATGACTGGCACGATCCCGACCCAAGCCATCGGCTGCATGGCTTTCGCCACCCGTTTTTTGCCCTGGCACGTGCGGAGGAAGATTTTGAGCTGACGCCGCGCGAACGGAATATTATCGTGCGGCATATGTTTCCGCTGGTGCCAGTGCCGCCGACGTGTCGTGAGGCTTGGATTGTATGCCTGGCAGATAAATGGTGCGCTCTGCGCGAGACGGTCGCCGGTCGTCTGCGGCGCAAGGACGAGGCGGACGATGACGTGAGTGGCGAATCGAGCGAAAAGAGGAGAGGGTAGACGGTGGGGACCGCGATTGATATGGCGTTTGGCGGCGCGACGCTTGCCGCCTGCCCACTCTCGGCACTGGTGCTCTCGTTTGCCTTTTACGGGTTTTGCGGTTGGGCATGGGAGTCGACAGTATGCGCCATGCTCAATCACGGACGATTTGCCAACAGTGGCTTTTTGCTTGGGCCGTGCTGCCCCATCTATGGCGCGGGCGGCATTGCCTGCTGGCTGCTGCTGCGTGGAATCCCAGACGCCTCGAGCCAGTTTGTCGCTGCCGCGCTCGTATGCAGCGTGATCGAATATAGCGTGGGCGTGCTGTTGGAAAAAACGACGGGTGCCCGGTTTTGGGATTACTCGCATCTGCCGTTTAACCTGCACGGACGCATCTGCCTGTACTGGGCCTGCGCGTTTGGCTTGGGTGCGTTGTGTATTTGCCGTTTAGTGGAGCCGGCATTGCTGGGGCTGCTTGGCCATCTGCCGGTGCTAATCGTGCGCTTGGCCGCCTTTATCGTCGCGGTCGCGATGATGGTCGATGCGGTGTGCTCGTTGGCGAGCTGGCGGCGTCTGTCCGATCAGCTTGAGCGTGTGCGTGCCGACCTTGCCGACCGCATCAATGAGTCGCTTGCCGACGCCTCCGACTCTATGCTCGAACGTATTCCCGATTCGGCGATTGACTCGGTGGCGCAGACGCATATCCGCGGTCGCGCCGTTAACGCTTGGCTGGCCGAGCTGGGCGACGCGGCGCTCGATGCCCTGCGCGAGAAGACTTCGATGCCGACGTTTATCTCGGATGGTGCTCGCGGCCTGGCGCTCGCTGCCCGCCGCGTGGCCGATGCCGCGCCGAGTATGCCGCGTCCGTCGCTCGGTCGTCGCCTTGCCGGCAAGCGCATGAGCCGCCCGGTACCGAGCGTGTCACTCAGCCGCCGCGACCTACGCTTCTTTAACGCCTTCCCGCGTCTGCGCATCAATCGTTACGAGGGTGTCATTCGAGCTACCGACCTCCGCGACCGAGCCCGCGAGCTGTTCCGGCGCTAGCCAGAGCGGAGCCAAGCGCGCCCTTCTCGTTCGCACGTTTCCCGTTCGTTTCGCGTCCGTTGCCGCGCCGTTTCCAAGATTGCGGTGCCGTTTCCATTCGACAACGCAGCGTTTAACAACGCCGTATCTGGTCTACACCAGTTGCCCCTCGGCCGCATCATGAGCGCCGACAACGTTCATGCGACCAAGGGGGAGCGAATGTACGATACGGGATCGACAACGTTTATGCTCATCTGCACCATGCTCGTGTTTTTAATGACACCGGGTCTGGCGTTTTTCTATGGCGGCCTGTCCAGGCGCAAAAATGTCATCAACACCATGCTTATGTGCTTTGGCGCCATTGGCCTGGTTGGTGTGCTGTGGATTGTTGCCGGCTGGTCGCTGGCCTACGGTGGCGACGGTTCTAGCCCGTTTATTGGCGGCTTTGACCAGTTGCTGTGCCTGCCGGTGCTCAACCAGGTGCTGCAGGCGGCCGAGGGCAATGCTGCGGATGGTGCCGTCTACCCTCAGATCATCAACATCGCCTTCCAGATGGCGTTTGCCATGATCACCGCCGCTATCGTTACGGGCAGTCTGGCAGGCCGCGTTAAGTTTGGTGCCATGACGGCCTTCCTGGGCATTTGGCTGCTCGTGGTCTATGCGCCGCTCGCCCACATGGTTTGGGGCGGCGATGGTTCCTTTATCGGCGACATCATCGGCGCGCTCGACTTTGCCGGCGGCGACGTGGTACACATTTCGTCCGGTCTCACGGGCCTGATTCTCTGCTTAATGCTCGGCCGTCGTCGCGGCTTTGGCATGGTGAGCTACCGTCCGCATAACGTGCCGTTTGTGGCGCTGGGCGCCGGTCTACTTTGGTTTGGTTGGTTTGGCTTTAACGGCGGCAGCGAGTTTAAGGCCGACGCCGTGGCGGCACTCGCCATCCTCAACACCGTGACGGCCAGCGCGGCGGGCATGGTCTCGTGGCTTGTCGTCGAGCGCGTGCACACCGGTCGTCCCACGCTGGTGGGTGCTAGCACCGGTTTGGTTGCGGGCCTTGTGGTGGTTACGCCGGGTGCGGGCTTTGTCGAGCCGTGGGCGGCGCTGGTCATGGGCCTGATCGTATCGCCCGTCTGCTATCTGGCCATCAGCCATCTTAAGACCAAGTTCGGCTACGACGATGCGCTCGACGCGTTCGGTTGCCACGGTATCGGCGGCATCTTGGGCGGTGTGCTCACGGGCCTGTTCTGCGTGCCGGAGCTCTCGTGGACCGGTAAGGGCGGCCTGTTCTACACGGGCGACGTGTCGCTGCTTGTCTCGCAGGTTCTGGGCATTGTGGTGACGGTCGTTATTGTGCTGATGCTCGACTTGGTGATCGCCGCGGTGGTCAAGGCGCTGTTCCACGGTAGCCTGCGCGTGGACGAGGCCGACGAGGCACTGGGCCTGGATGCCAGTCAGCACGGCGAGAGCGCCTATCCTTCTTTCTCCGGACTCGATTAGCAGCTTCCCCAAGCACCGCACCTTGCCGTTCAATCGTCGCTCACGTACTTAAGTACGCTTCGCTCCTCTTTCACGGCAATCTGCGGCACTTGGGAAACCTGCTAAGACCAGTCAGTTGAACTTATTGATCTCTGAGGTTGGTTTGCGGCACCTGGAAAACCCGTGCCATGTGAAGGACAATTCATTTCTTTTATTGAAGAGAGGAATTCACTATGAAGAAAATTACGGCTATCGTGCGCCAGGAGAAGCTTGAGGTTCTTAAAGATGCGCTGTTTGCTGCCGATGTTCGCGGCATGACCATCAACCAGGTGCAGGGCTGCGGCGCGCAGCATGGCTGGAAGGAATACGTGCGCGGCAACGAGTTGCTTGTCAACACGATCCCTAAGGTGCAGTTCACCCTCATCTGCGCCGATGAACATGTCGACGGAATTGTCGACATCATCTGCAATGCCGCCCGCACCGGCGCCGTCGGCGACGGCAAGATCTGGGTCGAGCCGGTCGAGGAAGTCATCCGCATTCGCACCGGCGAACATGGCCCCGCCGCGGTGTAGAATCGACCGTCTGCCATCCGCAACGTTAAAATGCTGCAATGAGGCACAAGGCTTGCGTTGCGGATGGGCGGATTATGGGTCGCAATAAATATCCCGAGGAGACGGTCGCGAAGATTCTCGACGCGGCACTGGAGCTATTCTGCGCACAGGGTTATGAGGGGACGAGTATTCAAGATATCGTTGACCGTCTCGACGGCATGACCAAGGGCGCTGTCTATCATCACTTCAAGAGCAAAGAAGAGATTTTCAACGCCGCGTTTGATCGGGCGATGACTCCGATTGTTGAGCACCGCCGCTCGATGCTTGGCGTCGGTAATATGACCGGAGCCCAAAAGCTCAAGCGACTGTACGCTCCCGAGTCCGTTGTTCCACAAATTGAGCTATGGGCACGTATGCGTCCTGCAGCAGATCCGGTAAAAAGCTCGCGCCTACTGGCGATGCAGTACCAGGGCTCATTTGACGAGTCGGCCGATGGCTGTCTCTTGCCAGTGATCGAGGAGGGCATCGCCGACGGCTCCATTGCGTGCGAATGCCCGCGCGAAGCGGCGGAGGCCGTATCGTTGTTGGCGAATCTTTGGCTGCTGCCATTGTTCCGTCCGCTCGAGCCCAAGGAGCGAATGCTCGCTCGCGCACAATGTTTGGCGCAGATGGCTGCCGCGGTGGGGCTCGATTTGGGTAATGAAGTGCTTCAGACAACGGCGCAGATTTGGGGCGTATGGGACCGCGCCGGGTGGTAATATAGATACCAACGGTATGTAATTGATTTGTGAGGGTAGCCACGGCTGCCCTTTTCAAGTCATTAAATACATACTAGTGGTATGTATAGGGGGTGGGCTTATGGCTGGGCTGAGAGACGTCGGTGTCTCGTTGAAATCAAAAACAGTGCGGTCAATCAGGCTCGCGGAACTTCTGGTTGCGCAGCTGTGCACGTATTCGATGCTGTCGGCGCTGTGCTTTGCGTATCCACTTTACTTGTTCGATCGCAGTGGATCGTCAACGTTATATGGCGTCGTCGCGGCGATAGCGTTCATACCCGGCGTACTTGCAACTCCGGTTGGCGGAATCTTGGCGGATAGGGGAAGACATCGCGAGGTCCTCGTGTCCCTCGGCATTGCTCTGATGACTGCATCACTGCTGTCTATCCCCATGAAGCACTCATTGCCTCTTGCGGTCGTCGTAGTAGCGATACTTTGTGTTCAATATGGTTCTCAATCGCTGCTGAAGCCAATGCTCCAAATTGAGACGGTGCGCATGGCGGGTGAAGAGAAGGTTGAGCGGGCCACTGCATTGGTTTCGCAGATGACCATGGTGAGCAATATCTTGGGCCCTGTGGTCGGGACGGCAGTCTATGGGTACTTTGGCATCGATGCTCTTTGCACAACCGCGTCGGTGGCGTTTGCGATTTCAGCTCTCTTGTTTGGGGGCGCGCTCAAGCAAAATGCCTCATTTGAAACGATGGGAGACGGCGCGACTCGTACGACATGCCGAAACGATTTTCGGGAGTCGATTCGGTATCTGTTGCAAAATGCATTATTGGTCGCTGTGATTTTGCTTGCGGCAGTTTTGAACCTTGCGTTGGTTGGGCTAATGATTGGCGCTCCCATTATTGTTACAAAGCATCTCGGCATGCAATCGTCCTGCGTTGGGATAGTTGAGGTGGCTATGGGCTTGGGTGGTCTTGCCGGCAGTGGCTTGGTCGGCATTTGGCCGCATCGTTTTTCTTTCAATGGCATATGTCGATATGTTGCGATGATCTGTTTTGGAGTCGCACCGATCATTGTCACGCTACTGTTCGGCGCAGATGCATGCATGCTCACCGTGTTTGTGGTTGGTTCGGCATGGGTCATGGTGTGGGCGAGCATTGCGTCGGTTGAAATTATCGCGTTTGTTCAGCGGGCAGCGCCGACTGAGCTCTGCGGAAAAGTGCTTTCGGTCGTTTACATGGTCCTTTCCTGCGCAATACCTATCGGCCAATTGACGTACGGGGTTGCATATGATCGATGGACACCGGCGATTGTATTCGCAGCCATGTTGGCGGTGCTGACGTTGACGACGGCTCTGTTTTATCGGCTGAAAAATCGATTGCGGCGATTGTCTTAACGCGCTGGGGCACCGTGAATTTGTGAAGGCGGTGGTACGCCGCGCCGGGACGGCATTGTTTGGACATGCCTCTCCTTCGTCTACAATATCGGGCAGACGAAGGAGAGGCATGTCCATGATCAAGATGTTCGCGAGTGACTTAGACGGAACGCTGCTGAACGCCCTGCACGAGGCGGATGGGACCATCCGCCGCGCCATTCGCGAGCTGACTGAGGCTGGCCTGCACGTGGTTCCCGCGACTGGACGCTCGACGTTGCCGATCGGCGAGCATGGCTTTACGGGCTTGGCGCTTGACGCCTGCTGCTCCAATGGATCCATCGTGCGCGACAGCCATGGCGAGGTGCTCAAGACTTGGACCATCGATCCGCAGGTCACTGAGGAACTGCTCAAGGCGTTCCCGGACATTTGCTTTGATTGTTCCACGCCCGATGGCATGTACTCGAGCGGTTCGTTCGAGATGCATCAGGCGGGCTTTAAAAAGGACAGTCCCATCAAGCGCATCGTGATGCGCGGCATGCGTGCGCGCGGCGGGTATCACGAGGAGCAGTATTTCGACCAGTCGATCGGTGACATCCTGCGCCACGATGTATGCAAGATCAATTGTCGCGTGACCTCGCCCGAGCTGGAGCGCGACCTTAAGGCGTATCTTGCCGAGCGCTCGGACCGTGTGGTCAACGCGCCGTTCGATCCGGTGATGTTCGAGATCACGGACGTGGCGTGTAACAAGGGCGAGAGTGTGGCCTGGCTGGCGGGCTACTACGGCATTGCCGAGGACGAGGTCGCGGTTTATGGCGACGGCGGAAACGACATCGCCATGCTCAAGCGTTTCCGCCACAGCTACGCGACCAAAAACGCTAGCGATGCAGCCAAGGTCGCCGCGAGCGCAACTATCGGCAGCTGCATGGTCCACGCCGTCCCCAAACACATGCTCGCCACCATGCATAAGCAGAATTCCCACACCGTTATCGAATAATGTGACAAAGGGACAGCCCCTTTGTCACGGGGGCCTGTGTTCTTGGAATACGAACATATATTCGTATATATAACTAGGCTCTGGTAGAATCGGTATTGTTGACGGCAGTTCCATGTGCCGGGCAGCGCCCTCCATCTGATGGGAGGTGATGCCCATGACCGATTTGATTGATTTCGTGAGACTTCTGACCGCTTTGGTCTCGTTCTTCACGGCACTTGTCGGCCTTTCCGAGGCACTCAAGCAGCGTTCGAAGCGCAACAGAAGGGGTCGCCGCCGCTAAGGCGTTGACCCCCTAATGCAAACAACGGCGCTGCCCAGCTTTCCAGAACTTGGGCTGCCGTCGACACTATTCTACCCACGAATGACATTTTGAACAATCGGCAATGCTGCTTCAAAAGCCAGGCACAACTGGCACAACCTAGGCGGTCGCTGAATGTGACAAAGGGACCGTCCCTTCGTCACATTCCAAATATTGCCTTTACGTGTTGATGCACACGGTGTGCAATAATACTCGCACTGTGCAATAGCGCACAGGCTGAGTAACAAGGAGGACGCTTGTCCCAGCTCGAGAAATGCGACCGCCGGTCCCTTCGCTCACAGCGTGCCCTTCGCCAGGCGCTTGCCAGCGAGCTTGCCGAAAGCGGCGACCTTTCGCGCATTAACGTCGCGTCGCTCACCGAGCGTGCTGGCCTTACGCGCCGCACGTTCTATTCGCACTACCGCGATATTCCCGACTTTATCAATCAAATCGAGGACGGCTTGCTGGCCGAGATCCGTGAGCGCATTGAGCTCATCACCGTAGCTCAGCTGCCTGATCTTTATCACAACATCGATGAGCTCGAGCCGGCACCCGGTTCGGTTGAGCTGCTGCGTTATCTTGCGGCCAATCGCGACTTAATCGGTGCGCTGCTGGGCCCGGGCGGCGACCAGGCTTTCATTAAGAAGATTATCGACACCGCGCGTGAGGCTGTGGTGCCGCGCGCACAGACGGGCATTTTGGGCCTGGCGCTGGGCACGTTCTTTGACTACTACGTTACCTACGTCGTGAGTGCCGAGGTCGGCATGATTCAGCGCTGGTTTGAGCGTGGGCTCACCGAATCGCCCGAGGCCATGGCGCGCATTATGACGGTGCTCGCTTTTGTGCGCCCTGGCGACTTGTATGGCCAACCCATCGATATCAACGTGCCGGAATACGGCATGAAGCTATTGAATCTGCAGCTCGAGGACGCGGTCGACACCACCGCAACCGTCGAGTCCAACAACTAAGAGGAGAGACAATGAGCAAACTCGTCGAGGGCATTAGGGACCGTATGGTCGCTGCCGCGCGTGAGGCGGCGCCCGCCGTGGTGGACGCCGCGCAGAAGGCCGCGACCGCAGCTGCCGAGAAAGTTGCCGAGGCAGTTGCCGATGCCAAGAACGCGGCAGGGGAGACGTTCGTCGCTAGCGAGCCCGCCACCGCCGCTGAGCCCCTAGCCGCCACCGCCACCCACGCCCCCGAAGGCGCGATCTTCAACCCTGAGAATGCTCGCGGCAACCTGCATCTGGGCATCGACGTGGGCTCCACCACCGTTAAGCTCGCCGTGCTCAACGACGACAACCAGATCGTTTACGCCAAGTACCAGCGCCACCACACCGACGTCCGTGCCTGCGCCCGTGACCTGTTCGAGGGCGCTGCGACCGTGCTGCCGACGGCCCAGATGACTTGCGCCATTACCGGCTCGGGCGGCCTGCTGCTGTCCCAGTGGCTCGACCTGGAGTTTGTCCAGGAGGTCATTGCCAGCAAACGTGCCGTCGAGACCCTTATCCCGGCCACCGACGTTGCTATCGAGCTGGGCGGCGAGGACGCCAAGATCATCTACTTCGACAACGGCATCGAGCAGCGCATGAACGGTACCTGCGCCGGCGGTACAGGCGCGTTCATCGACCAGATGGCAACCCTGCTGCACACCGATGCCAGCGGCCTTAACGAGCTCGCGGCCAACGCCACCACCATCTATCCCATCGCCAGCCGCTGCGGCGTCTTTGCCAAGACCGACGTCCAGCCGCTGCTCAACGAAGGCGCCCGTCCCGAGGACGTAGCCGCTTCCATCTTCCAAGCCGTCGTGACCCAGACCATCTCGGGTCTGGCGTGCGGCCGTCCCATCCGCGGCAACGTCGCCTTCCTGGGCGGCCCGCTGCAGTACCTCTCCGAGCTGCGCCACCGCTTCTACCTCACGCTCAACCTGGACGAGGAGCACCGCATTGTGCCCCAAAACGCTCACCTGTTTGTGGCGAGCGGCGCCGCCATGGCGCACGAGTCCAATAAGCTCAGCACGTTTCCGCAGCTCATCGATGCCATCGATGCCCTGGGTGATACGCAAGGTGCCGAGGTCGAGCGCCTGGATCCGCTCTTTGCCACCGACGAGGACTTTGCCGAGTTCAAAACCCGCCACGACACCGAGGTCGTCCCCAAGGGCAAGCTCGACGGCTACACCGGACGCGTGTTCATCGGCATCGACGCCGGTTCCACGACCATGAAGGCCGCGCTCGTAGGCGAGGACGGTCAGCTGCTGCACACTTGGTATGGCAACAACAACGGCGACATCCTGGGCACGGCCAAGGTCATCATGGCCGATTTCTACAACCACATCCCCGCCGGCTGCACCATCGGCCACGTGACCACCACGGGCTATGGCGAGGCGCTGCTCATCGAGGCCCTCAAGGCCGACTCGGGCGAGATCGAGACCGTCGCGCATCTGCGCGGCGCCAAGGCGTTCCTGCCTGGCGTCGAGTTCATCCTGGACATCGGCGGCCAGGACATGAAGTGCCTGCGCGTCAAGGACGGCGTCATCGAACACATCATGCTCAACGAGGCCTGCTCGTCGGGCTGCGGCAGCTTTATCGAGAGCTTCGCCGTGTCTATGAACATGGACGTGCGCGCGTTCGCCGGTGCCGCCATCCATGCCAAGGCCCCTGTCGACCTGGGCAGCCGCTGCACGGTCTTTATGAACTCGCGCGTCAAGCAGGCGCAAAAGGAAGGCGCCACGGTGGGCGACATCGCGGCCGGCCTGTCCTATTCCGTCATTAAGAATGCCCTGTTCAAGGTCATTAAGCTGCGCGACCCCAAGGAGATCGGCAGCCAGGTGATCGTCCAGGGCGGCACCTTTATGTCCGATGCCACGCTGCGCGCGTTTGAGCAGCTCACGGGCGTTCATGCCGTGCGTCCCGACATCGCCGGCTGCATGGGCGCCTACGGTGCGGCCCTGCTCGCCCGCGATCGCGCCGGCGCCGACGGCACCTCGACCATCCTTTCGGCCGAGGACATCGCGCACCTCACCGTGACGCAAAAGCATGTTCGTTGCGGCCGCTGCTCCAACAACTGCCAGCTTACCGTCAACGACTTTGGCGGCGGCAGGCGCTTTATCACCGGCAACCGCTGCGAGAAGGGCGCCGGCCACAAAAAGCAGAAGACCGAGGCCCCCAACCTCTTCAAAAAGAAAAACGAGTTGCTGTTTAACCGCGAGGTGCTGAGCCCCGACGAGGCCCCGCGCGGCACCGTGGGCATTCCGCGCGCGCTCAACATGTACGAGAACTACCCCTTCTGGCACGCGTTCTTTACGCGTCTGGGCTTTAGCGTGCAGCTGTCCGACCAGTCGAGCAAGAAGACCTACCAGGCGGGCATCGAGTCCATGCCGTCCGAGAGCGTGTGCTATCCGGCCAAGATGAGCCACGGCCATGTGATGAACCTTATCGACCGCGATGTCGACTTCATTTGGATGCCGTGCGTGCGCTGGGAGCGCAAGGAGGATCCGACCGCCGGCAACTGTTACAACTGCCCCATCGTCATGAGCTACCCCACGGCGTTGGCGCTCAATATCGATGAGATCCGCGAGCAGAACATCGAGTTCCTGTACCCGTTTGTGCCCTATCATGACAAGACCGAGCTCAAGCGCCGCCTGTACCAGGTGCTCGCCGTCGACCGCGTGGCCGATGCTGAGGCCGGTCGCGGTCGTGTGCGCGGTCCCAAGATCACGCGCTCCGAGGTCGATGCCGCCGTCAACGCCGCCTTTGAGGCCGATGCGCGTTTCCACGAGGACATCCAGACCATGGGCGAGGAGGCCCTTAAGTGGGTCGAGGACCACGGTGGCCATGGCATTGTGCTCGCCGGCCGCCCCTACCATAACGACCCCGAGATCAACCATGCCCTGCCCGAGCTTATCTCGAGCTTTGGCTTTGCGGTCTTTACCGAGGATTCGCTTGCGCATCTCGTGAAGCCCGAGCGCCCCATCCGCGTCGTCGACCAGTGGATGTACCACAGCCGCCTGTACGCCGTCGCCCGTTTTGTGACGATGCGCAACGACCTGGACCTGATCCAGCTCAACTCTTTCGGCTGCGGCCTGGACGCTCTGACCACCGACCAGGTGCAGGAGATCCTGGAGGCCAGTGGCAAGATCTACACCGTGCTCAAGATCGACGAGGTATCCAACCTGGGCGCCGCACGTATCCGTATTCGCTCGCTCATGGCCGCGCTTAAGGACCAGGAGGCCGAGCGCTTGGCCGAGGCCACGGCCGCGGGCGAGGCCTACGAGCAGGGTGACGCCGCGCCGGTGGCGCCCTCCACGGATGCCCCCGCGTTCGCGAGCCGCAAGTACACGTTCGAGGCTCAGCGCGAGAGTGCTTCGACCGCGTGGCCCAAGGTGCCCTTTACCGAGCAAATGCGCGACGAGGGCTATACCATCCTGTGCCCGCAGATGGCGCCGATCCACTTCGACCTGGTCAAAGAGGTGTTCCGCGGTGCTGGCTATAACCTGGAGCTGCTGCCCTCGACCGATCACGATGCCGTCGAGGCCGGTCTGCGCTATGTGAACAATGACATTTGCTACCCGTCGATCTTGGTGACGGGCCAGATTATGGAGGCCATCGAGAGCGGCCGGTACGACCTGTCCAAGACGGCCGTGGTTATCAGCCAGACTGGCGGCGGCTGCCGTGCCACCAACTACATCGCGCTCATCCGCAAGGCCCTGCGCGAGAGCGGCCACCCCGAGATTCCGGTGATCTCGCTTTCGGCTGTGGCGCTCGGCGAGGACAACCCCGGCTTTAAGATTACGCCGGCGCTGCTTAAGCAGGCCGTGTACGCGGTGCTCTTTGGTGACGTGATGATGCAGATGCTCTACCGCTGCCGCCCGTACGAGGCCACGCACGGTGCCGCCAACGCGCTCTACGAGCAGTACATGGCGCGTGCCCGCAAGCTGGCGCCCAAGTTTAACCGCCACAACTACACCAAGCTGTGCCGCGAGGCCATCCGCGCGTTCGACACCATGCCGCTCGTGGGCGAGGGCACCAAGCCGCGCGTGGGCGTGGTCGGTGAGATCTTGGTCAAGTTCCATCCCACGGCCAACAACCACGTGGTCGATGTCATCGAGCGCGAGGGCTGCGAGGCCGTGGTGCCGGGCCTGCTCGACTTCTTCCTGTACTCCATGAGCAACGCCGAGCTGCAGAAAGACGAGCTGGGAAGCTCTGCCACTACGCGCGCTGGTATGCAGGCGCTCATTAAGCTGGTGGACTGGATGCGCACGCCGGTGGAGGAGATGCTCGAGAAGTCCCGCCGCTTCGAGGCGCCCGAGCGCATCGGCACCATGGCTGACAAGGCCTGTACGGTGCTTTCGGTGTGCAACAACATGGGCGAGGGCTGGTTGCTCACGGCCGAGATGCTCGACCTGATCGACCACGGCGCGCCCAACATCATCTGCACGCAGCCCTTCGCGTGCCTGCCCAATCACGTGGTGGGCAAGGCCGTGATTAAGGAGCTGCGCCGCCAGCATCCCGAGAGCAACATCGTTGCGGTGGACTACGACCCCGGTGCGTCCGAGGTCAACCAGCTCAACCGTATTAAGCTCATGATCAGTGTGGCCAAGGAGAACATGCGCGCCGGTAAGGGCTTTAAGCTCGAGAAGGTGGCGCCGCTCGCGATGGACGAGGTCACCGGCCAGATGCGTGCCCATGACGGCTGCGTGAGCTGCGGGCCGGCCAGCGAGGAGGCCGTCACATCGGTCGCCAAGCGTCTGGGACGCGGCATTAAGAAGTAGCTTGCCCGCTATGGGCTAGATATGAGACAAGCGGGTGGTAGCCGTACCGGTTACCACCCGTTTTTGCTGGACATATGTTGCGCAAATGACCCAGCTATCACCCCTTGCGAATTTAGATTTCGGAAGTATGCGGCAAAATCTGAATAGGCCGAGCACACCGAATATGTCCAAGCCTTGTACCTGCGGTTTTATTGGCGGAAAACCGGGGTGTGCTCAAGGGTTCCGGAATTTGCCGCATACTTCCGCAAACGACATCTTGGTGGCACAAAAAAATCGCCCTCGGAACCCTGAGATAATGAACAGATGTTGCCGCTCGCCGCAAATTACCGTCCGTTTATAGAACCTATCCCCAGCGCGCGCCATCCTTACGGTTGAATAAATACACATCTATGGAATTACGTAAGAGAGGACCGTTCCATGAGCTACAAGACCGTTTGTGTTGCCGGCGGCGGCGTGTTGGGAAGCCAGATTGCCTTTCAGGCTGCCTACTGCGGCTTTGATGTGACGATCTGGCTGCGCAGCGAGGGCAGCATCGGCCGCACTCAGCCCAAGATCGATCATGTGCGCGAGGAGTACATCGCGGCAATCGAGGGCATGGCGGATGGCACAGGCGAGTGGTGCGCCGGTATCGCCGATAGCGGCCAGCCCTTCGACAAGGAGGCGGCACTCGCTGCCGTCGAGCGTGCCTACTCCACGCTCAAGCTGGAGCTCGATCTTGCCAAGGCCGTAGCCGACGCCGACCTGGTCATCGAGTCTATGGCCGAGGACACCCAGGCAAAGATTGACTTCTACAAAAAGCTCGCCCCGGTTCTCCCGCAAAAGACCGTCGTCGTGACGAACTCCTCTACGCTGCTGCCGAGCACCTTTGCCAAGTACACTGGTCGCCCCGAGAAGTACCTGTCGCTGCACTTTGCCAACTCCATCTGGAAGAACAACATGACCGAGGTCATGGCGCAGGACCAAACCGACAAGTGCTACTTCGACGAGCTCGTCGACTTCGCCAACGACATTCGCATGCTTGCCCTGCCCGTCAACAAGGAAAAGAACGGCTACCTGCTCAATTCCATGCTGGTGCCATGGTTGCTTTCGGGCCTGGACCTGTACGTCTCGGGCGTCAGCGACCCCAAGAGCATCGACCTCGCATGGACGCGCGGCACCGGCGCTCCCAAGGGGCCGTTCCGCGTGTTCGACACCGTGGGCATCCAGACGGCTTACAACATCGTTATGCAGTACCAGAAGGTGCCGGGCCTGGTGAGCCCGCTGCTCAAAAAGATGATGATGCCCTACAACTTTAAGGCCATGGCATCCGTCCTCAAGCAGATGCTCGACGAAGGCAAGCTGGGCGAAAGCTCGGGCGAGGGCTTCTTCAAGTACTAAAAAATGATCCCTCGGGGACGGAGGAAAACGGATCATCGCATTCCTGCGTCCCCTGTGCGTTTTGCGGCTAACAGCTCCGGCTGCCGCGAGCCTAAGCTAGCCTTAAGGGGCGTTTGTTAAGCTTCGAGTCATAATTGGACAGAGCTTGGCAAGTGCCCTGGAATATGAAGGAAACGGCAGCGATGGAATTCTTCGATGGTGACGACATGGGATCGAGTAGCGAAGACGGCTGCGACGAAACTGCCCCGTTTGTCAAAGTCGATCCCTTTGGCGCCGATACCCTGAGCTGCTACGTGCGCTTTGCAACATCCCGCGCCGGCATCACTTCACGTCAAACTCCACGCGATCGAGTTCGGGCACGTTGAGGTCGATGAGCTTGCGGGCGACGTGGCGGTCGTGTGCCCCAAGCGCCTCGCTTGTCGTTACGTGAGCGACAGTCTGGCGCTCGACAAGGCCCTCCTTGTCGCCTTCGGTAGCCGAAGTCTCGACGGCGACGGTGTAATCCTTAAAGCCCGGCAGCACCGCGGCAAGTTCGCGCGTGGTTTCGGTGACGCCGTAGCCGTCCTGCACGCCGGCCTGCGCCGAGCCAATGGACCCCGCGGTCATAACGATGCAGGGGATGGCAAAGATCACCGTACCCACGATGATGCGGCGGCGCACCTTGTGTGACAGCTCATCGACCTCGGCGTTTTCCTCGGCGGTCACAATGCCGTCGCCGTTCAGGTCGCGCTTGAGCGGCACGCGCAAAAGAAGAAGCACGGCTTCGGCCGCCAGCGCGATAAAGACGACGTTGATGCCAAACTCGTAGAGGGCCGAGAGAAACAGCGACCCGCTTGCGATGGCGATGCCATAGCCCGCCGCGCACAGGGGCGGCATGAGCGCGGTCGCCACGGCCACGCCGGCGATGAGCGTGGCAGGTTCCTGATCGCGCGAGTTGCCCAGGCCACCCGCAAAGCCGCCCGCGAGCGCGACGGCAAGGTCCCACACAGTCGGTGTCGAATTGTCGATGATGGCGGCCGTGGTGGTGCCAAGGGGCGAGAGCTTAAAGTACAACGTGGACGTGACCAGGCAAAAGGCCATCTGTAGAGCCAAGCCCGCGACGGCTTCGACGGTAATCTCGCGGTCGAGCGTGGCGATGCCATATGCCATGGCAAGGACCGATCCCATAAGCGGGCAGATGAGCATGGCACCTACAATGGCGATATCCGAGTCGATATCGAGGCCGATGCTCGCGATCAACATAGCAATGATCAGGATGCATAAGTGCGAGCCAGTCAGGCGCGCCCCGTTTACAAAGCGTTTGCGAATCACGTGATAGGGCGCGCGTCCCTCGCGAATGTTGAATGCCTGCTTAAGGAAACGGGTGGCATTCTCCATGGCCTCGCTGTGTGCGGGGCGTATGCCATGGCGCCGATGATGGCGCTCGCGCAGTCGCTTGAGCTGTTGTTTGTCGAGTTCCATGTCCACCTCGTATTGCCGCAGGAACGCGAGTGCGTTCGCAGCATGTACTCTACACCGTTACGGGTGGGGCGGTCATCTTGACATGGAACTTAGGCGAGCAGGCAAAGGGGGACGAGCCAAAAGCGGTTGCGTCCGAGGTTTTCGGCAGACACAAAAAGCGCGGGATCGGATTGGCTCCGACCCCGCGCTTTTTGTTGATGCGCTGTTGTTCGGTTTAGCCCAGCAGGCTCAAGCCCACGGAGACAAACGCCAGGATAACGCCGACGATGGACTCGCCGCCGAGTAGGCCGCTGGCGACAACCAAGCCCTGCTCCTGGAAGGCGGCGTCCTTGGCGGCCTTCTCTTCGTCCGAAAGACCGGCGGCGGCATCGCGGTGTGCGGCCCACTTGTCGTAGGCGAGCTTGACACAGGAGCCCAAGAAGGCCGTGAGCGACATGTAGAACGGCAGGTACACGCCCAGGCCGATCATCATGGCCGGAATGCCGAGCCAGTACATGACGATGCCGGCGATAAAGCCGCCTGCGAACCACGGCACGCTCGGGATGCCCGAGACCATGGTGGCGACCACACTTGCCTGCGCGGCCACAAAGCTCTTGTCGGGGCCGAAGGCGTCCGGACCATAGGCGGTGACGAGCGCGACCATGACAGCGGCAGCGACCAGGGCGCCCACGATGCCACCAATGGCCTGGCCGACCCACTGTGCGCGCGGATTGGTACCCAGTACGGCGCCGGCCTTAAAGTCGTTCATGACGTCGCCCGCAAGGCCGCACGCCACGGCCACGATACCGGCGATAAAGAACAGCTTGACCTGCGCGAGCTGCGCGAAAGCTGACACGATGAGCATGACGATGAGGCCAAAGATCTCCATGGGATCGATACCCGTCTGGCCGCAGCTCTGAGCGCTCATGATGGTGGTGACAAAGGTGAAAAGCGTGACGATGACGGCCGGAACGGGGCCGAGGTCGAGCGCGATGGCGACGATCACGGCGATGGCTGCGGTGCCCAGGCCGATGATGCCGGCGTCGAGCTTAAGCGAGCCCGAGATGAGCGACTGCTCGTCGGTGTCGGTGGAGCTGTCGGCGGCAAGACCGCGGGCGATACCGGCGACCTGCGGCAGGATGTCCTTAAGGACGACGGCGACGCCAAAGCCCATCATAAGGCCCATACCTAAGGACTTGACGATACCCTGCGCGGTCACAATATCGAACAGGCCGGCAGCGGTGCCGCCAACGATGATGCCAAAGTTGCCCAGCAGCGCGCCGGCAAACCAGAACGCGACGGGGGCAAAGCCCACCAAAAAGCCGATGGACAGCAACATGGGCGAGTTGTAGATGGCAAAAGTCACGCCGGGGATATTGAGCGTGCACAGCATGCTGGGCACCACGCCCAGGGCGTCGCGAAGCACGCTGTAGATGCCTGCGATGGCCATAGAGCCAAAGAGCTGCTTGCCGGTCTTGCCGCCGGCCTCGGTGGCGCGCAGGGTCTGAGCTGCGGCGTTGCCGGTGGGGAACTCCAACGCGGCGTCTACGATAAAGTGGCGGTGGATGAGCGCTGTCGCCAGAAGGCCCAAGATGGTGCCGGCGAGCGCCACGATAAACATGTCGAGCCAGCTGATCTGGTCGGCATAGCCCAGCATCCAAGCGCCCGGGATGGTAAACGCTAGGCCGCCGGCGACCATGGCGCCCGCAGACATGATGGTGTGGGTGACGTTGGCCTCGTTGAGGCTGGCGTTGCCCATGAGTTTCAGGAAGAACAGCGAAATGACGGCAGCGAAAATGATCGGCCAGGGGAGGGCGCCCATCTTGAGGGCCGTGTAGGCCGAGCTTGCCGTGATGATCACGCAGCCAAGGACGCCGATGACGACGCCGCGCAGCGTGAGTTGACCGCGCATCGAGGTGCGGTTCGAGGGATTGCTCATATAGAACTCCTTTGCGTATATCCGCTTCCCCCGGGAGCGCCGCTACGGATACGGCGCGGGAAGTCGGGTTACCAAGGGCCGCCGCGTGAGCTCGCGCACGACCGCGCACCAGTATAGCGGTGCCGCTCGCTTCGCGCCCTGCCAAAACCAGCTAATTTGGGACGGGGCTTTTTTAGCTACCCCGTCCCGGGATGATCATCGGGATATACTGCTGGGCAGACGAAAGGAGCGCCGACGATGCTTAATGGGTGCGCATATATATTGACGGTCGACGTGGGCAACACATTCATTCGCTTTGGCCTGTTTGCCGAGGATTCGGCCGCGGCGCAGGAATGCCCGCTTGCGACGTGCGAGATCACGACGCCGTCGAGCATTACGGCCGACGAAGCGCGTATGCGTCTCGCTCAAGTCATGGCCGCGCTGGCGGCCGATGCGGGCATGCCCGGCGCGCTCGTGCCCACGGCGGCCGTGCTGAGCTGCGTAGTGCCGGCGCTCGAGCGCCCGTGGAAGGCGGCGCTTTCCCGCACCTGCACGGGACGCGTGCTCACCGTGGGACCGGGTCTCAAGACCGGCATGCCCGTGCACTACGACGATCCGGCCGAGATCGGTCCCGACCGCATCGCCGACGCCGTGGCGGCCCGTGCCGTCTACGGCTCTCCGTGCATCGTGATCGACCTGGGCACTACGACCAATATCGAGGTCATCGATGCGCGCGGCACCTTTGTCGGCGGCGTCATCGCGCCAGGTCTGGCACTTGGCGCCCGCTCGCTTTCGGCCGCTGCGGCGCGCCTGCCGCAGGTCGAGCCCTCGGCACCCACGCATGTGATCGGTCGCAACACGCGCGAGGCCATGCGCTCGGGCGTGGTCTTGGGCGAGGTGGCCCGTATCGACGGCATGCTCGACATGGTGCTTGCCGAGATGCGCGCGACCAAGGCAGCGGGGGAGGGCAGCGTGCCCATCGTCATTACCGGCGACGATGCCGAGGCGCTCGCGGCGTTGGTCGGCCATAGCCTGACGGTAGACGACGCACTGACGCTGCGGGGTCTCGCCGAGCTGTACCGCATCAACCAAAAGCCTCGTCGCGCATAAAGCCGAGGACGTCGGCGGGAGAGGAAACAACCCCACCTTTCACCTGCTACAATGGGCCAAACTATTGCGATTGCGGAGGTGTCTGCCATGTCGGACGATCTTCATCAAACCGCGTCGGGCAAGCGCCGCGACGTTATTAGCTGGGACGAGTTCTTTATGAGCGTGGCCATCGCCGCGCAGCGCCGCAGCAAGGACCCCAACACGCAGGTGGGAGCGTGCATCGCCAGCACCAACCACCGCATCCTTTCGGTGGGTTACAACGGCACGCCCTCGGCGCTCAACGACGACTTTTTCCCGTGGGGTACGAGCGATGACCCGCTGCAGGACAAGCACAACTACGTGGTCCATGCCGAGGCCAACGCCGTGCTCAACTACCGTGGCTCGCTCAAGGACCTCGAGGGTTCCACGGTTTACGTCACGCTGTTCCCGTGCCACGACTGCGCCAAGATCCTGGCGCAGGTGGGCGTGGGCGAGGTCGTCTACCTGGACAATAAGTATGCCGACACCGATGACGGCCGTATCAGCCGCCGCATTCTCGACTCCTGCGGCATCAGCTACCGCCAGGTCATCGTCGATGTCCACATCGGCACCGGGGGACAAACTCAGCAGTAGCGGCAGCGTGTGCTAGCGCCGGCCGCCGGCAAAAGCAGCTAAATAGCCCGTCTCAAATTGACTGCTCGTGAAAGTCGTGTCTGCGCGCATGGACGGCTCGTGAGCGGGTACACGGCTGTAGTAACATAGCTCTGTCCGCGGGCGCGCCCGCGTTATTGTGAGAAAGGAGCCCCTGTGGCTGTTAACGAAGAGCTGCTTAAGAAGGTTCTTGAGGAGATCCGCCCCAACCTGCGGGCCGACGGCGGCGATATGGAGTATGTGGGTGTCGACGACGAGGGCGTCGTCAAGCTGGAACTGCAGGGCGCCTGCGCCGGCTGCCCCATGAGCTCGCTGACCCTGTCTATGGGCATTGAGCGCATCCTCAAGGAGCATGTGCCCGGCGTTACGCGTGTCGAGCAGGTCAACGCCTCCGGCGAGGCCGAGGATCTGTACGACGAGTATGCGCCGTTCTAAGATGCGAAAGCTGCGGGCGATGTGCTCCGCATAGACGTCACGCCCAAATGTGCGGCTGCGAGCGAAAGGCCCGCGGCCGCATTTGTATGTAGGGAGCAGGGGGACCGATATGCTCAACGACCTCTACCATATGCTTGATCCCGTCGCCATTTCGGCGGGGCCCATCACCATCTACTGGTACGGCTTGGCCTATGTGGTCGGAGCTCTGCTCACGGCGGTCGTCATGTACCGCACACAGCGCCGTTGGGGTTTCGACATTACGGCCGACGACCTGACGAGTGTCGTGGTCGGTGTGGTCTTTGGCCTCATCATCGGCGCCCGCCTGTTCTACGTCATCTTTTACGGTGATGGCTACTACTGGGCGCATCCGCTCGAGATCTTTGCCACCAACGAAGGCGGCATGAGTTTCCACGGCGGCCTGGTGGGCGGCATCATCGGTGGCGTGCTCGTGTGCCGTATGTACAAGCTCGATGCCTGGACTTTGGCAGACCTTGCGGTCATCGGTGCTCCGCTGGCCCTGTGCCTGGGGCGTTGCGCCAACTTTGTCAACGGAGAGCTGTGGGGCAAGCCGACCGATTTGCCCTGGGGCGTGATCTTTGGCGGTACCGCGGGCGATATGCCGCGCCATCCCTCCCAGCTCTACGAGGCATTTCTAGAGGGCATCGTGCTCTTCTGCATTCTGCAGGTGCTCAGCCGCAAAAAAACCGCTGCTGCCCCAGGGCACGTTTATGGGCGTGTTTGTGATGGGTTACGGCATCGTCCGCTTCCTCATTGAGTTTGTGCGCGTGCCCGATGCCCAGCTGGGCTATCTGCTGGGCGGCGTCATCACCATGGGTCAGCTGTTGAGTCTGCCACTCGTGATTGCGGGCCTGGCGCTCGTCATCTTTGCCCTCCGCCGCAACCGTCCCCAGCGCGTCTACCTCGACGCCTAGCCGCCACATACCACCACAAGGGGGACAGGCACCTTTGTGGCGGTTTTGCCGGGCAACGATGACAGAACCGTAACGTTTCCCCAGATAAAACCTGCCAAAATAAACCTGTCCCTTTTTTGGCAGGTTTCTAGAAAGGCTATTCGGACTGTGAAGGATTCCGACCTCTCCGCAACGGCTGCGCGCGACGCCGCCCGCATCGTTTGGTTTAAGCGCTATCCCGCCAAGCAGACGCTCATCGCATTTTTGCTCGCCCTGCTGGCGACTACGGCGTTTTCCATCGATCCCGCCCCGGTGTCGAGCAATGCGGTCCTGGCGATCGACCCCAAGGCGACGGGCACGCTCTACGTGTGCTACGAGGTACTTCTCTCGTTTGCCGGCCATACCGACGCAGTGATGCTGCTCGCGCTTGCCTGCTTGCTCACGCTGCCGTTTCGCTATGTGTTCTTTGGCCGCGGTGACGCTTGGCGCCCGTCGGTCGTGCTGCCATCGCTGTTCTTTGCCGTTTGCATGGTGTTCGGCCGTAGCTACGACCTTACCGATTCGGCAGAGATTGTGCTGGGCGACAAGGCACGCGTTATCTGCGCCTGGATTGGCGGCGCGGGCTGGATGCTTCTGGCGATTGTGGCCTTCTATCTGGCTTTTGAGTTTTTGGATTGGTTGAGCTCCCGCCGCATTCCGTTTTCGGAGACCCACTTTGGTCGCGTGTGGCGTGTTGCCCATGCCGTGCTCTCGGTCCATCCCTTTGTCGGGCCGTTTCTTGTGCTCATGATTGTCTGGGCGCCCACGCTTATCGCCTCGCTGCCCGGCCTTTTTATGGGAGATACGGGTGCGCAGATTCGCCAGTGGTTCAACTACCCCAACGGCACGAGTGACTACCTGCGTCTGCTCAATCCCAATGTGTTGCTCAACGGACATCACCCCGTGGTGCACACGGCTATCATCGGTTCGTGCGTGCAGCTGGGGCTTTCACTGTTCAACAGCGCCAACGCAGGTCTTGCCATCTACACCTGCGCTCAGTTCGTCATTACGGCCGCCTGTATGGCCTATTCCATCTCGTCGCTGCGCAAGCTAGGCGTGAGCCTGCCGGTCCGCGGCGTGATCTTGCTGTTCTTTGTGTTTATGCCCATATTCTCCAACTACGCGGCCCTGCTTACCAAAGATGTGCTGTTTGCCGACGCGTTTTTGGTGCTGTTGGTGCAGACCGTGAAGCTTGTGGCATGCGGCCTGCCCCGTCGCGATGCCAATGCCGAGCGTGCGGGCGAACAGAGGCCCGCGCTCTTTGCGCGCCATGACTGGCTGCTGCTCGCTCTGGGCGCCATGGGTTCCACGTTTCTGCGCAACGGCGGCCTGGTGTTTCCCCTGGCGGCATGCGTAATCGCGGCGGCGTTTTGCGCATGGGACGCGCACGTGGCTCGTCGTGCAGCCAAGCAGGCTGGTGCTGCGCCTTCGGGCACCACCCCGCGTTTCCGCTGGGTGGGAGTTCTTGCGGTGCTCGCGCTCTGCCTTGTCTCTAATATGTACTTCACCAAGGTGTTTATGCCGACGCACGACATTACGCCCGGCTCCAAGCGCGAAATTCTCTCGATTCCGTTCCAGCAGACCGCACGCTTTGTCCAAAAGCACGACGGTCTTAACTCGGGCGTCAACCCCACGGTTAAGGAGGACGGCACCATCGTGGAGGCTCCTTGCGACGGCTTGGTGACCGACGAAGAGCGTGCCGTGATTGACCGGGTGCTCAAGTACGAGAATCTGGGTCGCCGCTACAACCCGGATAAGTCGGATGCCGTCAAAAATTGCTTTAACGAATACGCCTCGCAGGAGGACATCAAGGCCTATTTTGAGGTATGGGCCCAGATGTTTAAGAAGGATCCCGAGTGCTATATTTCGGCGCTTATCAATAACTACTATGGTTATTTTTATCCGAGTGCTCGCGATGCATGGGTCTACAGCACGGCACGCAGTGCCGAGATCATGGCGAAGCCCGACAACCTCAAGTACTTCGACTTCCATCCGGTTGATAGCAAGGTTGTGCGCTGGTGCGACCACCTGATCAACCTGTATCGCGTGGCGGTGCAGCGCATCCCGTTTATTTCGCTCACCATGAGCTCGGCCACCTATGTGTGGATCATGATCGCCGTGGTGGTCTACTTGCTGCGTCGTTATTCATGGCGTGCGCTGGCGATCTGGGTGCCGCTGCTGGGCGTGCTCGCCGTGTGCCTGATCGGTCCCTGCAACGGCTCGACCTACATGCGCTACCTGTATCCGGTCATCGCCTGCATGCCTTTTGCCGTCGGTGCCACGATCACCCGCAGCGACCTCCTCTGGACCTAGCCCAAGATTGGCGCGCTGGGGGCAGGTTGCTTTGCGCTAAGGGGCTGTATCATCATGGTGGCTTCATTTTTTTGTTTATCTCACAGGCCAGTAGGTATATCATTTATAGCGTTTGTTTATATTGCCCGAGCATCCACGCTGGGCTTTAGGTCGAAACCGATAGGAGACACGTATGTCCGGACACTCTAAGTGGGCCACAACCAAGCATCGTAAGGGCGCGCAGGACGCCAAGCGTTCCGCCCTCTTCTCCAAGCTCAGCCGCAACATCACCGTTGCTGCCCGTCTCGGCGGCGACCCGCTGCCCGAGAACAACGCCAGCCTTGCCGCTGCTGTCGCTAAGGCCAAGGCTCAGTCCATGCCTAAGGACAAGATCAAGTCCGCTATCGATAAGGCCTTTGGTTCGGGTGCCGATGCCGCCGTCTACGAGAACATCGTGTACGAGGGCTACGGTCCCGCCGGTGTCGCCGTCTACGTCGACTGCCTGACCGACAACCGCAACCGCACTGCTGCCGACGTCCGTTCCGCCTTCTCCCACGCTGGTGGCAACCTGGGCACCTCCGGTTCCGTCGCCTTCCAGTTTGAGCGCAAGGGCCAGATCGTCGTTGCCAAGGAGGTCCTGGACGAGAACGCCAAGAAGGAGACCATGATCGCCAACGGTGCTGCCGGTGACGAGGATGAGTTTATGATGGCGATCGCCGAGGCCGGTGGCGAGGACTACGAGGACGCCGGCGAGGAGTGGATCGTCTGGACCGCTGCCAACGACGTCATGGCTGTTTCCAAGGCACTCGAGGAGCAGGGCATCCAGGTCAAGGGCTCCGAGACCACCATGGTCCCGACCACCCCGACCGAGGTTTCCGGCGCCGACGCCAAGAAGGTTCAGCGCCTCATCGACCGTCTTGAGGAGCTCGACGACGTCCAGGACGTCTACAGCACCATGGACATGACCGACGAGGTTATCGCTGCCCTCGAGGAGGAGTAGCGCCCGCACGGATTGAGCCGTGCATATCTGGGCATAATGAAGCGAGCATGCAAGTCTCGTGGAATAGATGAGCCGGATCCGCGTGCATGAGGCACCGGACCCGGCTCTTTTATAATGATGCGAATCGTTTTGCATTCTGTGGATTGAGATTTGAAGGGAGCGCTGCATGCGCGTGCTCAAACGAGCCCTGGCGATTGTGTATCTTGCCGCCGCCGTCGTGGCGCTGGGTACGTTAGTCTGCCAGTTTTGGGGGCCATATACTTATCGCTTTATGCTGCTGATGCGCGATCCGCTGCCTCGCATCGTTGTTACGGCGTGCGGCGGCGTCGTGGCGCTCGGCGTGCTCGTGGGTTTCTTCCGCCTGGTGTTTGCTCGTCGCGAGCCGTCCTGCGTGCATCCGGCGGGGGAGCGTAATATCGAGGTCACGCTCGCGGCCCTCTCCTCGTGCGCCCGCACCGCGGCAGAGCGCGACGACCGCGTGATGGTCGAGCATGTCGAGGCGCGCGTGCAGGGCTCCGACAAATCGCGCGTCCGTTTTAAGGTCGACGCCATCGCGCTCGACGACCGGGACATGGCTTCCCTTGCCACCGCGATGCAGCAGCGTATCGAGGAGGCCTGCGACACCATGCTCGGTACGCCGGGCACGATCGCACGCGTTCGTTTTTTGCCGTCCAAGACTACCGTCCAGACCGTGGAGGTTTCCGGTGAGTGATACCAATCAAGACAAGACCGTCCGCACTCCGCGCCTGACCATCGATCAGAGCGCTGCGCCGGCAGGCGAGGTCGTCGATCCCAAGGTAGAGGGCGCCGAGTCGCATGACGCGGTCGCCGATGATTTTGATGAGGCCATGGGTCTCATCAAGGGTACGGGGGCAGCCATCTGGAGCTATGCCGTCCGTCATCCCAACACCACGCTTGGAGCCGTCGCTGGTTTTGTGCTCGCCGTGCTGGTGCTCACGCTCGGCCTGTGGGATACGCTCGTCATCGCTTTCTTTGTGCTGATCGGCGCCGTGATTGGCCAGATCCGCGACGGCGAGAACGGGATCGTTAACTTCTTCGGCCGTCTGTTTAGCGGTCGCTAGCATGTATTCGACCGCCGCGTGTGCGGTGGGCATAAGGAGGAACCATGGCTTTTAACACGAAGGTCGATGTGGCCGATACCGAGCTCGAGGCGGACGAGACCGTCGCTGCCGAGGCCGAGGACGTAACGCTCGAGGACGAGGCGCTCGTCGAGGCCGAACCCGCCGACGATGTGGATGAGGATGACGAGGAAGCGGACGAGTCCGAGGACTCGCTGACCTATTCCAACGGTGTGATCGAAAAGATCGTCGCCATGGCCACCCGCGAGGTACCGCACGTCCTGGGCATGAAGGGCAACCTCATGCACTTTGTGCAGGAGCAGTTCGGTGCCGAGAATCTGACCAAGGGCGTGACGGTCGAGGTCACCGATGACAATCGCGTGGTCGTCAACATCTCCGTCATCATCGAGTACGGCGCCTATGCGCCCGCGATCTTCGACGATGTCAAGGCACGTGTCACCGAGCGCCTTGCCGCGATGACCGGCCTTGAGGTGGCGGGTGTCAACCTGCGTATCGAGGACGTCATCACCCCCGAGGAGTACGAGCACCGCACCAGCCAGCACGAATAACCTTCCAAAAAGGGACAGGTTTGTTTTGGCAGATTTTATCTGCGAAAACGTTAAACGGCCGACCGCGCAAGCAAAAGCGTGGCCGGCCGTTATTTGTATGCCCCCCGATGTAGGCATACCGCTCGTCTAACTAGGGGTTGCAATCGTCGCGTTCCGCGTTACCCTAATGGGCGCATTGTTTCCAAATTGTTAACGAGGGGTTGCCGTAATGGCCGACGAGCACGAAACAGAAAGCAAGGCATGGGCGATTGAGGCCGCCGCGGCAGAGGCGGCATCACGTGCTGCCGAGGAGATGCATCGTCCTCCCGTGGTGCCGATGGAGCGCGTGGTCGATCGCACCGATATCGAGCGCGGCGAGCGTGCCGGCCAAAAGCGCAGCCAGGAGCCGGGCTTCCCGCGCTTTTTCGCCGAGCTCAATCTGGGCCTGATTCTTACGGCCTTCGCCATCGTTGCGTTTAAAACCCCTAATCATTTTGCTTTTGGCGGCACCTCGGGCATGTCGGTCATTCTGTCCACGCTGTTCCCGACCCTGCCCGTCGGCGTCTTTATGTGGATCATTAACGCGGTTCTCGTCGTTTTGGGCTTTATCTTTTTGGAGCGCAAGGCAATCCTGTGGAGCGTCTTCGCCTCGTTTGCGCTGTCCGCCTATGTTTCGCTGTTTGAGCTCTTTATTCCGACCGATGTCTCTCTGACGGGTGATATGTGGCTCGACCTGTGCTTTGCCGTCATCCTGCCGGCGCTTGGCAGCGCTATTGTCTTTGACATCGGCGCCTCGACGGGTGGCACGGACATTCTTGCCATGATCCTCAAGCGCCGCACGACGCTCGAGATTGGTCGCGCACTGCTGCTGGTCGATATCGGCATCGTGACCATCGCGGCCTTCTTGTACGGCCCGCGTGTCGGTCTGTATTGCGTGCTCGGCCTGTTTGCCAAGACGCTTGTGGTCGACAAAGCCATTGAGAGCATTCACCTGCGCAAAGTCTGCACGGTCATTTGTTCCGAGCCCCTTAAGGTCGAGGAGTTTATCGTCAAGCATCTCAACCGCACGGCGACCATCAGCCGCGGCTACGGTGCCTTCTCGGGCAAGTGTGTGACGGTGATCATGAGCGTGCTGAGCCGTCGCGAGGCCGTGCAGCTGCGCCGCTATGCGCGCGAAGTCGATCCGGGCGCCTTTATCACGATTGTCGACAGCTCCGAGATCGTCGGCAAGGGCTTTCGCGGAACGAACTAGCACAGACGTATTCAACGAACCGCCTGCTGGCGCCGTGTACCATGCAAATCGGTCATCTTTGAGTATTTGAACTCACATTGGGTGATAATGATGCCAAAGACATCGTTTGCGATCCAGGTGATTCGCTCTAGATACGAAGGGATGATTCTATGTTCTGCTCGCAGTGTGGCGCCCCCATGGGCGATAACGACAAGTTCTGCGGCGTGTGTGGTGCTCCTAATGCCGGTGCCGCTGGCCCCGCTCCCCAGGGACAGCCTCAGCCCCAGCAGTTTGTTCCGCAACCGCCCGTGGCGAATGCGCCAAAGGGCTGTGTGGTTCAGGCGTTCCAGGATATGACCAAGACCCCGGGCGTGCTTCAGCGTGTATGCCAAATCGCGTTTTTGCCGGCGCTGATTTGCGTTGTGTCGGTGCTCGTGTTGTTTATTCCCGTTATTGGCGGCATTGCGGCTGCCATCGGCTTTTTGGCAGCTTGCATTGCGAGCGTGTGCGGTTCCGGCTTTGGCATCGAGTGGTGTCGCGATCTGTCGCTTAAGATCGATGACGGCATGGATCGTCCGCTGATGCGTTCCACGTCGTTTGGTCTCGGAGTCTTTTCGAGCGTTATTTCGGTCGTGCTCGAGGTTATCGCTGCCATTCCCGTTATCGGTGTAGTGCTTTCGCTGGTGGAGGGCGTGGCGCTTGGTGCCGCAGGCTCGTACTCCTACTATGGCTCCTATGCGCTCGAGGCTGCGCTGTTCGGTTCGCTCGGCCTGCTTGTCCTGGCTATGATTGCCACGGCAGTCTTGGGGGTCTTCTTTAAGATGTTCGCCGACATTGCCGTGATGCACTTTGCGGTGACCGGGCGCGTTGAGAGCGCGTTTTCGCTCGACAAGGTCTGGGCGGCGTTTAAGCACAACAAGACCAAGCTGTTCTGCGCTTCGTTCCTTCCCGAGTTTTTGACGGGCCTGGTTTCCAACGCCATTACGTGGATCTTGACAGCTGTCTTTGGTGCCATCGCCGGAATTGGCGCGTACGGCTATTACTATCGCCCCACGGGTATCGAGGCGATTGTTACCGCCGGTGGTGTCACGCTCGTATTGTTCCTGGTGCTGATTGCATTCGTCACGGTGTTCCTTACGGTCTTTGGCAAGATGCTCAAGCACCGTGCCGTTGGCTATTGGGCTGCACGTTATGCAAGCGAATGGGCCGATGAGGACAAGGACGACGTTTTGACTTTTGTGCTCCCGGGTGAGAAGAAGCCTGCTCCTGCGGGATTCAATCCCACGGCAGCCACTGGTGCTGCGCCTGCCCCGGCACCCGCGCCTGCACCTGCCCCGGCACCCGCGCCTGCCCCTGCCCCGGCACCTGCTCCTGTCCCCGCACCGGCGTCCGAGGCGACGCCTGCGGAGCCCGATTGGGATGCCGTTGCCACGCCGGCGGATGAGCCGGGCGATAATCCTGCTGCCGAAAACAATCAAACCGAATAGCCGGTCGAGGCGCCCTGGGCAACTGAGCCCGGGGTGCCTTTTTCTACTGCGAAAGCAAGAAAATGCCTGGGAAAACGGTTGCAGCAAAATTTCTCGGAAATTGGTCAATGTTGCGCAACAACGTCGCGGCTATTGTTGAGAACGTAGACGTGTAAGGTTTGAAGGCGTGCGACGCCTTAGGAAAAGGAGAGGCTCATGTTCTGTCCCACTTGTGGTTCTCCCATTTCGGATGATGCCAAATTCTGCCCTGTTTGCGGATCCGCCGTTGGTGCCGCTTCTGCCGCTCCGGCCCCGCAGCCCCAGCCCGCTCCGGCCCAGGCTATTCAGCCCGTGCCCCAGCCTCAGCAGCAGTACACCGGTCAATACGCCCAACAGTCCGCATCCGCTCCGATGGGCTATGGCCCCATTAAGGCTGACCGCAGCCTGATCGGCTGGCTGCTGCTCTCTCTTGTGACCTGCGGTATCTATTCGTTCTACTTCCTGTATTGCTTGGCACGCGACGTCAACACGTTGTGTCAGGATGACGGCGATTACACGCCGGGTCTGGCGGAATTCATCCTTCTATCGTTTGTGACCTGCGGCTTCTACGCGTACTACTGGTATTACAAGATTGGCAACCGCCTGCAGGCCAACGCTCCTCGCTACGGCCTGGTGTTCCAGGAAAACGGCACCACCGTTCTTCTGTGGCAGATCTTCGGCGCGCTCCTGTGCGGCCTTGGTCCCATCTTCGCTATGAACATCATCATCAATAATACCAATGCCATGGCAACGGCTTACAACACTCGCCTTGGCGCTCGTGCCTAACAATAAGGGCGGCGTGAACAGCTCCCAGGGACATAGGGGCACGGCAGAGCTCCTTCGCCGCGCCCTTTTTTGCACCGGCGCGCTCTTTGTCGCCTGGCTCGCGCTCTACCTGCTCGATATCGGCTGCATTTTTCGAATGATGACGGGCGCTCCTTGTCCGGGATGCGGCATGACGAGGGCGTGGCTGGCGGCGCTGCGTCTCGATTTTGCGGCGGCCTTTGCCTACCATCCGCTGTTTTGGGTGGTGCCGATTGCGTTTGTGCTCGCGTTCGTGCGCGAGGAGGTGGCATCGAGCAAGCTAAAGCGTGGTGTCGACATTGCAGTCACCGTGTTGTGCATGCTGGTCATCGCCGTATGGATCGTGCGCCTCATCAATCCGGTAGATGCCGGCCTACTCTTTGGCGGCCATGCGCCCGCCGGAGTCCCCGACGACATCATCCACCTCGAACCCCCACGCTGGCTCACCATCCTTCGCTCTTTCCTGTCGTGACGGAGGACGCGCTAGAAAAGCGGTCGACACATAAGCGGGGGCGAACGTTGAGATAACGTTCGCCCCCGCTTTGCTCTAGCCAGGTTGTTATGGGTGGGCGTGATGGCTACTCGTCGCGCTTCTCCTCGTGGCGAGCGGCAGCCCGCGCATCGTGGATGCCCTTGATTGCAGCATGGCGAGCGGTGCGAGCATCGTGCATGGCGTCGCGCGCCTCAGCGGCTGTTGCCTTGGCAGAGCGCAGCTTGGCGGCCAAGTCGGGGTTGGTCTCGGCAACCGCGGCGATCGTGGGGCCGTCGAGCTCCTCTTGCGTGGGCTCGGCCAAAAAGTCGATAGCATACTGGGCGGCCACCATGGAGCCCTTTGCCAGCACGGTCTCGTCGATCTTGTAGAAGCAGGAATGTTGGGCGTACGTGGCACCAATCTTGGGGTTGCGCGTACCTACAAAGGCGAGCACGCCCGGCACGCGGCGCAGGTACTCCGAAAAATCCTCGCCCGAAAGCGTGCCACGGTAATGGCCTTGACCGGTGGGGCCCAGGCACTTGATTACAGCCTGACGGCAGCGCTCGCTCGAGGCGACCTCGTTTTCGACCTTGTAGTTGGCGATGGTGTAGTCGGTGAGCTCAGCCTCGGCGCCCAGAGCTGCCGCGGTATGCTCCACGATGCGGCGCATGAGCTCCGGCATTTCCTCGTGGGTCGAATCGCCGTAGGTGCGCACTGTGCCGGCGAGGTAGGCCGTGCCGGCGATAACGTTGCGCGCGGTGCCGCCGTGCAGCTCGCCGACGGTGATGACAGCCGGCTCGTAGGGGCTAATCTCGCGCGAGACGATGGTCTGCAGGGCGTTGACGATCTCTGCCGCAACCATAACGGCGTCGTGGCCGCGCTGGGGCATGGCGCCATGGCACGAGGTGCCGCGGACGTCGATGCGGAACCAGTCGGTATTTGCCATGCGTGGGCCGGGCTCGCAGCTTACGGTACCGGCGTCGACCTCGCTCCAGATGTGCGCGGCGTAGGCGCCATCGACGCCGTCGAGCACACCCGTGCCAATCATGAGTTTGGCGCCCTGGCCGTTTTCCTCGCTGGGCTGGAATACGATGCGAATCTCGCCGTGGATGTCATCGGTCATGTGGCGCAGAATCTGCAACGTGCCGAGCATCATGGCGATATGGCAGTCGTGACCGCAGGCGTGCATGCAGCCCTCATTGACGCTGACGAACTCCTCGCCGGTCTGCTCAGTGACGGGCAGGGCGTCGATATCGGCGCGCAGCAGGATGCGGCGGCGCGGCGTGCCGTCCTCGCGGTAGGCATCCGGCGCGGTGCCGCGAAGCGTCGCCACCAGGCCCGTCTTGAGCGGACGCTCGTAGGGGATATTCATGGCGTCGAGCTGGTTGGCGATGTCGGAAGTCGTGCGCTCCTCGGCAAGGCTCAGCTCCGGGTGCTTATGGAAGTGCCGGCGCTGCTTGATGATGTAGGGTTCAAACTCGGCGGCGATATCCTGGATGGCCGCGGTGACGTCGTCTGCCGCGCGAACCTCGGTTGCCGCCATAATCTGCTGTGCCTTGGTCTTCGTCATGGTCGATTTGCTCCTTGTTGGCTCGATCGCAAAATCGTACAGGCTCTCTCCAGTATGCCACCTGCCGCTAGGGCTGGTAAAGCTGCCGTTTGCCGCTTGGCATTTTGTAACCGAGGCGGGGGAGTACACTCGGGGGTGTTGAATTTCCTGCCAGAGATGGGGATGCCCATGCAACATATCGATCGGATTATTCGCTCCAAGAACGTCTTTACCGCGCAAGACGGCATCGATTCCGCCCGCGAGCTGGCGATTGCCATCGCGGGCGACCGCATCGTCGCAGTCGGTGCGCCCGATGACGTAATTGCCGCCGCACCTGCCGCCACGCCGGTGGTCGATTACGGCGAGCAGTTTGTCTGCCCCGGTTTCCATGATGCGCATCTGCACTTCTTCCATACCTCGGTCGGCTCCTCGCCGTACATGCTCATGGATATGGGCACGTCCGAGGCGGCACTGGTACAACATGCGCTCGAGTTTTCCCAGGACCTGCCCGATGACGCCTGGGTTGTGACGCAGGGCTGGCGCGACTACCGTTGGGACCCGCCCGAGCATCCTACCAAGGCGTCGCTCGATGCGGCATTCCCCGATCGTCCCTGCGTTATGTATTCGGGCGACGGGCACACGCTTTGGCTCAACAGCCGCGCACTCGAGGCGCTCGGCGTCACGCGCGACAGCGAGCCGCCAGCGGGCGGCAGCTACGACAAGGACGCAAGCGGCGAGCTTACGGGCATTGCTCACGAAGCGGCTGCCATGCAGTTGTTGCCGCGCTGCCTTGAGTGGCTGGGCGAAGATCGCATCGCAAGCGCTTACGCCGATCAAATGAGGCGCATGGCCGAGCAGGGCATCACCTCGATCTGCGATATGTCGCTCATGCCCATGCCAGGCTGCGATTTTATCCGCGACGACGTCTACGACAAACTGCAGACAGCCGGCAAGCTGGGCATTCGTGCCCATCTGTTCCCCACGCTGTTGGATGACCAGTCGCGTCTAGAAGAGCTCCAGGTACGTTATGCGAACAACGCGCTGCTTTCGGCGCCGGGTTTTAAGCAGTTCTTCGATGGCGTGTCGAGTGAACACACGGCATATCTCACCGAGCCCTATACCAATCCGCGCTTCCCGGGCGACCATGGCCGTCTGACAGTCCCGGCTGAGCGCATGCGAAAATTGGTTCTGGCGGCTGCGGAGCGCGGTCACACCGTGCGCATCCACGTTATTGGTGACGGTGCGATTCATGCCGCGCTGGATATCTTCGAGGAAACAGCCGACCTGTACGGCCTGCCCCAGCACGGCCATAACACGCTCGAGCACCTGGAGAACCTTCTGCCCGAGGACATCGACCGCCTGCGCAAGCTCAACGTGGTTGCTTCGAGCCAGCCCTGCCACATTACACTCGACCCGGGTGGACCGGAGCGCGATCTGGGCCTGGAGCGCAGCCGCATCATGTGGCCGTTCGCAACCTATAAGCAGCGCGGCATTCGCCAAGCCTTCGGTACCGACAGCCCTATCACGCCCGTTACCAGCATGAACGTGCTCTACACGGCTATCACGCGCCAGGACCCCAAAAGCCACTGGCCCGAGGGCGGCTGGTTGCCGAGCGAGCGCATCGATGCAGCAACGGCTCTGCGCAACTACACCTTGGGCAGCGCCTATGCAGCGGGCGACGAGCAAAACCTCGGTAGCTTGGAGCCTGGCAAGTACGCCGACCTGGTAGTCCTGGACCAAAACCCGCTCACCGTTGATCCCCAAGAACTTCAAGCCACCAAAGTCCAAGCCACCTACCTGGCAGGCAACTTGATTTACGAGCGCTAACCCCACATCCCACCCCTCAGTTGCGGTGAAATAGTCCCTAAAATCGGCCTTCAAGCCCAAAAACAGGAACTATTCCACCGCAACTTAAAAGAGCGCGTCCCAACAACGTGCCCCCTATCTTGTGCATTCCATCCGCATCGCCATTTTGCTGCACTGACTTTTCTGAATGCCGGGCCCTAGTTAGTCAACCTGGCTCCCAGGGCGGACCGGAGGGCATGAAGTTTGTCGCGAGTTCCGCACGCAAAGGAAAGCACTTAATGTGCTTTCCGTCTTGCGCAGGACTGTAGAGCAGCAAACTTCATGCCCTCCGGTCCGCCCCGGGAGCCACCGTTAAGTTATCCCCCGGCATTCAGAAAATCTAAGTGCCAAAAAATAAGATTTTTTGACTCCGTGTTGTATAACCCGCCATTCGTGGGTACCATTCAACGCGTACGCAAACAAAAAGGGTTAATTCGCGTGGTATAACCGCGCGGCCCAAAAAGGAGGAGACAAGCATGTCGTCTTTGAAGCCGCTTGCAGATCGTGTTCTGGTCAAGCCCGACGAGGCCGAGCAGAAGACCGCTTCTGGTCTGTATATCGCCAGCAACGCTCAGGAGAAGCCGCAGCGCGGCACCATTGTTGCCGTTGGCGCCGGCAAGGTCAACGACAAGGGTGAGCGCATTCCCATGGACGTCAAGGTCGGTGACGTTGTCATCTACGGTAAGTTCGGTGGCAACGAGGTTAAGGTCGACGGCGAGAAGTATCTGCTCATGCGCGCCGATGACATCTACGCTGTCGTCGAGGCCTAGTCTCGTCAGAATCTCTGATTCGTCTTTGAACGCGCTCGTCGCATAGGACTCGGAAGCGGCGACGCGAGTCACATTTCTTTTGGAGGATTACCCACTATGGCAAAGAACATTACGTTCAACACCGATGCCCGCGCTAAGCTCGCCAAGGGCGTCAACACCCTGGCCGACGCCGTTACCGTCACCATGGGCCCCAAGGGCCGCTACGTTGCGCTGCAGCGCACGTTCGGTGCCCCGACCATCACCAACGACGGCGTTTCCGTCGCTAAGGAGATCGAGCTCGAGGACAACATCGAGAACATGGGCGCCCAGCTGGTGAAGGAGGTCGCCACCAAGACCAACGACACCGTGGGTGACGGCACCACCACCGCAACCCTGCTCGCTCAGGCCATCGTCAACGACGGTCTGCGCAACGTCGCCGCTGGCGCCAACCCGCTGGCCATCCGTCGCGGCATCGACAAGGCCGTCAACGCCGCCGTCGCCGAGATGAAGAAGCAGGCCAAGCCGGTCGAGACCAAGGAGCAGATTGCTTCCGTCGGTACCATCTCCGCCGGTGACCCCGAGGTCGGCGAGAAGATCGCCGAGGCCATGGAGGTCGTGGGCAAGGACGGCGTCATCACCGTCGAGGATTCCCAGACGTTCGACATCACCATCGACACCGTCGAGGGCATGCAGTTCGACAAGGGCTATGTCTCCGCTTACTTCGTCACGGATAACGACCGCATGGAGGCCGTGATGAAGGATCCGTACATCCTCATCACCGACCAGAAGATCTCCAGCGTTCAGGACATCATGCCTGTTCTCGAGGCTGTCCAGCGCGCCGGCCGTGGCCTGCTCATCATCGCTGAGGACATCGACGGCGAGGCCCTGCCCACCCTGGTCCTCAACAAGATCCGTGGCGCTCTCAGCGTCTGCGCCGTCAAGGCTCCGGGCTACGGCGATCGCCGCAAGCGCATCCTCGAGGACATCGCCGTCCTTACCGGTGGCCAGGCCGCTCTGGACGAGCTGGGCGTGAAGGTCGCTGACATCACCGCCGATATGCTCGGTACCGCTAAGTCCGTCACCATCTCCAAGGACAACACCGTCGTCGTTGGCGGCGCTGGTTCCAAGGAGGCCATCGACGCCCGCATCGCTCAGATCAAGGGCGAGATGGAGAACACCACCTCTGACTTCGACCGCGAGAAGCTCCAGGAGCGCCTGGCCAAGCTCTCCGGTGGCGTTGCCGTCATCAAGGTTGGCGCTGCTACCGAGTCCGAGCTCAAGGAGATCAAGCATCGCGTCGAGGATGCCCTGCAGGCAACCCGAGCTGCTGTCGAGGAGGGCATTGTCGCCGGTGGCGGCGTCGCCTTCATGGACGCTGTTCCTGCGCTCGATGCTGTCGAGATCGACGACCCCGAGGAGAAGATCGGCGTCGACATCGTCAAGAAGGCTCTGACCGCTCCGGTCGCTACCATCGCCAAGAACGCTGGCTTTGAGGGCGCTGTCGTGGTCGACAAGGTTGCCGAGCTGCCCGCCGGCCAGGGTCTCAACTCTGCCAACGGCGAGTGGGGCGACATGATCGAGATGGGCGTCCTCGACCCCGTCAAGGTCAGCCGCGTCACCCTGCAGAACGCTGCTTCCGTCGCCAGCCTGATCCTCATCACCGAGGCTACCGTCTCCGATGTGCCCAAGAATACTCAGCTTGAGGACGCTATCGCTGCTGCCACCGCTGGTCAGCAGGGCGGCGGTATGTACTAAGGCCGACAAGGTCTAGAACTCCCACCGGGAATCCGGGGGCGTGACGGGGCTTCTCTCCGGAACGTCCTCGGACATGCAAAGAGGCTCCGCATCGCGCTTCGCGCTGCGGAGCCTCTTTGCGTCCTGCGGAATGTTCCGGAGAGAAGCCCCGTCACGCCCCCGGATCCCCTGTGTTTACGGCCTTGAGGTCGGCGTGGACGGAGATCGTGGCTGATGGGGATACATGTCCCGGTCGCTGTTTCGCGGCTTTGCCGCGAAAGGCGCGCTACTTTGGGATGGGTGGGGAACGTGGTTGTTGCGGCAACTGATCCCCACCATAAATTACCCTCGGCATACTTGCGCGAAAACCTGCCCGTGCTACACTTGCAATTGCTGTTTCAGGGCGGGGTGAAATTCCCCACTGGCGGTAAATCGGGCGGTGCCAAAGGGGTGCCGTGGCGCAGACGAGGCGTCTGCGACCGAGCCGATGAGTCCGCGACCCGTGCATGCGTTGGTTCGCATGCCGGCTGAACTGGTGAGATCCCAGTACCAACGGTTAGAGTCCGGATGAAAGAGGCAGGTGATCTTATGTCTGAACAGTCGCAGCATATCCATTTTGAGAACACGAATAGGTGGAGCACCAAACAGCTCGTTACCATGGCGTTGATGTGCGCCTTGGGCGCCCTGTTTATGTACGTGCAGCTGCCCATTCTTCCTTCGGCGCCATTTTTGACGTATGACCCGTCGCTGGTGCCGGCGATGGTGTGCGGATTTGCGTATGGCCCCGGTGCTGGTACCGCTGTTGCAGCCATGGCGATCGTTATCCATGCGCTCACTACGGGTGACTGGGTCGGCGCGCTTATGAATCTGGTTGCCACGCTGGGCTACATTCTGCCCGCGGCTATCGTCTACCAGAAGATGCATACCTATAAGGGTGCCGTGATTGGCCTGGTGCTCGGCGTTATTGCCGCTACGGCGTTGTCTATGGTCGCAAATCTTACCATTGGCGTATGGTTCTGGTATGGCTCGGTCGATGTGATCGCCCCGCTCATGATTCCTGCGGTGCTGCCGTTCAACCTCATCAAGACCGTGCTCAACTCGGTGTTGACGCTTGCGGTGTACAAGGCGGTCTCCAACCTCATCACGCCTAAAAAGGACCAGGTCAAAGGTCGCGCATGATTGAGTGTCGGGGCGTTTCCTTTAGCTATGACGGTGCCGCACCGGCACTCGACGGCGTCGATCTGAACATCGAGGATGGCGAGTTTTTCTGCATCCTCGGTGGCAATGGGTCGGGCAAGTCGACGTTTGCCAAGCATCTGAATGCACTGTTGCGGCCCGATGCGGGTACGGTATGCGTCAACGGCATGGATGCGTCCGACCCCGAGCTGGTCTACGACATCCGCTCGACTGCGGGCATGGTATTCCAGAATCCCGATGACCAGCTGGTGGCAACGCTTGTCGAAGATGACGTTGCGTTTGGTCCCGAAAACCTTGGCGTGCCGTCGGCACAAATTGCGCAGCGCGTACGCGAGGCGCTGAAGGGTGTGGGCCTGGTGGGCTTTGAGCGTCACGAGACCCATGCGCTTTCGGGCGGCCAAAAGCAGCGCGTGGCGCTTGCCGGCGTGCTCGCCATGGAGCCGCGCGTGCTCATATTGGACGAGGCTTCCTCGATGCTCGATCCGCGTGGACGCAAGGGCCTCATGAAGGCTTGCCGCGCGTTGCACGATCGCGGCATGACCATCGTGATGATTACGCACTTTATGGAAGAGGCCGCCGAGGCCGATCGCGTTGCTGTCTTCCAAGCGGGCCGCGTTGCCATGCTCGGTACGCCCGAGGAAATCTTGACGCGGGCGGACGAACTTGCGCAGCTCAACCTGGATATGCCGGCGTCGTGCTGCCTAGGTAGGGCACTTCGTGAGAAGGGCGTTTCCGTTTGCGCGCAGGTGCGCGAGGCAGATATGGTCGCCGAGATTGCACAGGCTTATGCCGAGCGGAGCGGGACGAACATCGCAGGGCAGCCTTCCGCATCCGATTCCCATGTGCTTGACAATGGATCCTCTGCGGCCGACGGGATAGCCGCGTCGGAGCTCGTTATCGAGATTTCGCACCTCTCGCATAGTTACTCGCTGAGCGCCCGCGAGCGCCGTCGATGGCGCAAGCGCTCGACCACTGCGGACGCATCGAGCAAACAGGCTCTTTGGGGCAACGATCCAAACAGCCCCTGGGCGCTACGTGATGTTTCGCTGACGGTGCGCCGCGGCGAGTTTCTGGGCCTGGCGGGTCATACCGGCTCGGGTAAATCGACGTTGGTTCAGCATCTCAACGGGTTGATTCGTCCGCAGGAGGGAAGCGTTTGCGCGCTGGGGCTCGACCTATCAAACAAGAAACACGCCGCCGCGGTTAAGGCCAAGGTCGGCGTGGTGTTTCAGTATCCCGAGCGTCAGCTATTTGCAGAGACCGTGGCGCAGGACGTGGCGTTTGGCCCGCGCAACCTTGGCCTGCCGCAAGACGAGGTTGCGCGCCGTGTCGCGTCATCGCTTGTGCGCGTGGGACTTGACCTTGCCGCAATAGGCGACAAGAGCCCCTTTGAGCTTTCGGGCGGCCAGCAGCGCCGCGTGGCGTTTGCCGGCGTGCTCGCCATGGAGCCCGAGGTGCTGGTGCTCGACGAGCCCATGGCGGGGCTCGATCCGGTTGCGCGCAGGGATTTTCTTGGGCTCATCAGTCGACTCCATCGCGAGGGCCTGACCGTTGTCATGGTTTCGCACAGCATGGATGACCTGGCAAATTGTTGTGACCGTATTGTTGTGATGAACGAGGGCGCCGTGTTTGCCGAGGGAACGCCCGCGCAGGTTTTTGCGCACGCGGACGAGCTCAAGTCGATCGGCCTGGGCGTTCCCGCCGCCCAGCGCATGGCGCTGGCGCTCGCGAAAGCCGGTGTGCCGCTCCGCTGCGACAGGCTTTATACGGTTGAGGCGCTGGCCGACGAGCTGGCCGGCTTGCTGCTGGGCTGCGCGGACGGGCTTTTGAGGGTGCCGCGTCAGGCTGGTTCCAAGGCGCCCACGCGAGAGGAGGGCTGCTAATGGAGGCGTTTTCGTTTGGTAGCTACTATCCTGGAGATAGCGCGGTCCATCGACTGGACCCGCGCACCAAGTTGCTCCTAGGTTTCGCATTTCTGATCACCGTGCTCACCGTTGGCAGCTTCCGCGGGCTGGTGCCGGTCGCATTTTTTGTCGTGCTGGTCTATCTCGCAGCCCGGGTGCCGTTGCGCCGGGTTCTATCATCGATGGCACCATTGCTGGCGATTGTCGTGGTGGTCGCGGTGCTCAACCTGTTTTCCGACCAGAGTGGCCGCATCCTGTGGCAGCTTGGCTTTTTGCAGGTGAGCGAGGGCTCGCTGCGTTCTGCGGCGTTTATGGCGTGCCGTCTGACCCTGATGATGGCCGGCATGAGCGCCATTACACTCACCACGCCGACGCTCGACCTCACCGCGGGTTTTGAGCGCCTGCTCGCACCATTTGCGCGCGTGGGGCTTCCGGCGCACGAGCTCGGCATGATTATGGGTATCGCGCTGCGGTTTATGCCGCAATTTGCCACCGAGATGAAACAGACGGCCGATGCACAGGCAAGTCGCGGCGCGCGCGTGACGGGCGGTCCGCTCGGCGGCGTGCGCATGCTCGGCAGTGTGGCGATTCCGCTGTTCACCGGCGTGTTCCGTCATGCCGAGACGCTTTCGGCCGCCATGGATGCGCGCTGTTATCACGGTGAGCGGGGGCGCACGCGTCTGCATGCGCTTACGTTTGGCCGCGGGGATGCACTGGCCGCGGTGGCGATGGCGCTGCTGGTGATATGCGTTGTCGTTATCAATCTTCAACTCGTCTAAGCTCGATTCGAGCGCAAGAAAGGGGTCTCTATGACCGACATCGATCGCACGGCTCAGCTCGAGCGCGTCTGCTCGTATCTCAGGCGCATTCCGGCGTGGTATCTTGCCACGACCGATACGAGCGACGGGCATCAGCCTCGCGTGAGGCCGTTTTCGTTTGCCATGGTCGATGACGGCAAGCTGTGGTTTTGCACGTCGCGCGACAAGGACGTGTGGGCGGAGTTGAGCGCGAATCCCAAGTTTGAGGTATCGGGCTGGAAGCCGGGGGAGTGCTGGATCGTGTTAACCGGTGAGGCCGCGCTCGAGGACGATGCAGTCGTGAGCGACAAGGTGCGCCAGGCGGGCTTTAAGCACATGGTGGGCATTGGCGAGCAACACGATAGTGCCAACGACGGCCGCCTTGCGTTCTTCTCGGTCCGCAACATCGCCGCGCGGTTCTGCGATATCGACGGCAGCGAAGAGCTCCTCGAGCTCTAATTCCCCAAATTGACTACCCATTCCAAAAAGACTGGTCAGGTGACAGGAGGAAACGTGGACGGATTGAATACGGTGCTGGAGTATCTGACGTCGGTGCCGGCGTGGTATCTGGCGACGAGCGTGGACGGGCAGCCGCATGTGCGTCCGTTCTCGTTTGCACAGATTCAGGACGGCAAGCTGTGGTTTGTGACGGCGCGCACCAAAGATGTGTGGCAGGAGCTGCTGCAAAACCAGCGCTTTGAGGCCACGAGTTGGTGGCCGGGCCATGGTTGGTTGATCCTGCGCGGGCGTGCGGGACTGGAAGACCGGGCTTCGAGCGAAATGCGCGAGGCCGGATGGAAACACCTTGAGCGCTTGAGCGAGCACTATGAGGGGCCTAACGACCCCACGCTCGTCTTCTTTAGCGTCGAGGATCCCGAGGCTTTTATCTGCAATCACGACGAATGGGTGCCGGTCGAGCTCTAGCCAGCTGGCTCATCCTAACAACTTAGTTTTCGCATGGGCGGGTCCCGTGTTGACCGGCACTCCTTACGGTGCCGGGCAACACGGGACCCGCTCTATTTGTCAATTCCTTCAAGCGAATATGTCGGGAATGTTTCAATGCATGAACATGCAAGCTATTTACGTATTCATGCATCTTTTGGTGCTAAAGTTTCAACCTAATTCATAACGACCGCTGCGAAATGCGCATCGGTGCATAAATCGCAGACAAGGAGTCTGATATGTCTTTGAAGGTTGGAATCGTCGGCGCGGCTGGATATGCCGGAGCCGAGCTCATTCGCCTCGTACTCGGCCATCCCGAGTTTGAACTTGTTGCCATTACGTCCAACGCCGATGCCGGCCAGCCGCTGTCCGCAGTGTATCCGAGCTTTGCTGGCGTGAGCGATCTGGTTTTCACCACGCATGACGCCCCCGAGCTCAAAAGCTGCAATGCGGTTTTTCTTGCCGTGCCGCACACGGCTGCCATGGCGCAGGTGCCCGCGCTCCTTGCCGCGGGCGTTTCCTGCTTTGATCTTTCGGCCGATTACCGTCTGAGCGACCCGTCCGTCTTTGAGGCATGGTATGCCGCCGAGCACACGAGCCCCGAGCTGCTCAAGACCCGCGCTTTTGGCCTGCCCGAGCTGTTCTGCCGGGACTTAGAGACCGCTGCTTCCAGCCATGCCGCCGGAAAGCCCGTTTTGGTCGCTTGCGCCGGCTGCTATCCCACCGCAACGAGCCTCGCTGCCGCTCCTGCCGTGCGTGCGGGCTGGGTGGCAGAGAACGGCCCCGTAATCGTCGATGCCATTAGTGGCGTGACGGGCGCCGGTAAGTCCTGCAACGCTCGCACCCATTTTTGTAGCGCAGACGAGAACTTAGAGGCCTATGGCGTAGGCAAACATCGTCACACACCAGAGATCGAGCAGATTCTGGGCCTGACCGATCGCGTCGTCTTTACTCCGCACTTGGCACCGCTCAGGCGCGGCCTGCTTTCCACGGTGACGATGCCGCTCGCGCCGCAGACTCTCGACACGTTGGCCCTTGAGGACGTCGTCGACCATTACAAGAAGTTCTACGCCGGTCGCACCTTTGTGCGCGTGCTCGATGCCGGCCAGCAGCCCAAGACGGCTTCGGTCGTCGGCACCAACGCTGCCCAGATTGGCCTTGCGCTCAACAAGCGTGCGGGCGTGCTGGTGGCGACGGGTGCTATCGACAATTTGTGCAAGGGTGCTGCGGGCCAGGCGGTCCAGTGCGCCAACATCGTTTTTGGCTTTGACGAGCGACGAGGCTTGCCCACAGTGGCGTGCCCGGTGTAGCACATTCGATTGTTAACGATTTGGTGGTCGGGTATCGAGTTGGGCGCCGCTTTCAAGCTGGTCTAGTAGTTGCGACCGGTATGGCGTGCCAGCCGATGCCCACTTTTTTGTCTGATATAAGGAGCCGTAGGGACGATGAATACCGACCTGATTGATATCAAGATACGCGCCGTCGAGGGTGGCGTTACGGCAGCGGCTGGCTTTAAGGCCGCAGGCATCCATGCAGGATTCCGGAAGAATCCCGAGCGCTTGGACTATGCGCTCGTCGTGCCCGATAAGCCCTGTCCAGGCGCCGGCGTGTTTACGACCAACCGCTTTTGCGCGGCGCCCGTGCAGGTGAGCCGTGCCAACCTGGGCGGTGCGGACAAGGGCTATGGCATCATCGCCGGCGTTTCAATCAACTCCGGCAACGCGAATGCCGCCACGGGCGAGACCGGCCTTGCCTGCGCGCGAGAGACATGCAATATCGCGTCGCAGGTCATCGGCTGTGAACCCCAGCAGATCCTAGTTGCATCCACAGGCGTGATTGGACAGATTCTGCCGATCGACACGTTTGAGACCGCCATTCCTGCTGCCTACGAGGCACTCTCTGCCCATGGCGGTGCCGATGCGGCCCGTGCCATCATGACGACCGATACGCACTCCAAGGAGTATGCCGTTCGCTACCGCAGTGAGGCTGCGGGTCATGCGGGCAACGCTTATACGGTGGGCGGCATGTGCAAGGGCTCGGGCATGATCATGCCCAATATGGCCACCATGATCGCGGTCATTACTACCGATGCCCCCGTCGAGCCGTCGGCGCTCCACGCCCTGTTGCTCTCGACCGTTAAGCAGACCTTCAATAAAGTGACGGTCGATTCCGATACCTCGACCAACGACACCTGCATCATGCTTGCTTCTGGCGCTGCTGCCGCAGATGCCGAGGCCATCGTCGAGGGCACTGACGCCTTTGACGAGTTGGCCTTTGCCGTGCACGAGGTGTGCGAGAGCCTGGCGCGCAACATCGCGGCCGATGGCGAGGGTGCGTCTAAGCTCGTGACGGTTAACGTTACCGGCGTCGCCAACGACGAGGAAGCCGATATCGCCGCCCGCGCCGTCGCCAATTCGCCGCTCGTCAAGACCTGCATCGCCGGCCACGACTGCAACTGGGGCCGCGTCGCCATGGCGCTCGGCAAGTGCGGCGTGAAGTTTAACCAGGAAGACGTTTCCATCGACATGATGGGCTTGCCTGTCTGTCGCGACGGTCTGACTGTTCCCTTTGACGAGGACGAGGCTCTGCGACGTTTTGAGGCGTCCGAGATCGTGATCTCGGCCGACCTGGGTGCAGGCGACGCGGCAACGACCGTGTGGACCTGCGACCTCACGCACGAGTACATCTCCATCAACGGCGACTACCGTTCCTAGATTCCAGGCACGCTGCGCATCTTGCCGCATTGCGGACAGCGAAGCACGGCGTGATAACGATACGAAAGACGAGGCAGATTATGAAATTCGCACGCGACTGTCGTTCGAGCGAATCCAACGAAGCAACCGCGCAGCTGCTGTTCGAAGCGCTGCCGTGGATTAAAAACCTGACCGGCAAGACGGTCGTTATCAAATATGGCGGAGCCGCCATGGTCGACGAGCAACTGCGCCGCGACGTGACGAGCGACATCGTTTTGCTCAAGATCATCGGCATGCGCCCCGTCATCGTGCATGGCGGCGGCAAGGCCATCAACGAGGCACTGAGCCATTACGATATTCCCGTCGAGTTTAAGAACGGCCAGCGCGTGACCACGCCGGCGACTATGGATATCGTGCGCGAGGTGCTGGGCGGCAAGGTTAACCAGGAGCTGGTTGCCGCCATCAACCAACACGGCAACCTGGCCGTGGGCGTGTCGGGCAGCGATGCCGGCACGCTCATCGCTGAGCCGCTCGATCCCGAGCTCGGTCGCGTGGGCAAAGTGACGCGCGTCAACACCGACTACATCGAGCGCCTGCTCGATAGCGAGTACATCCCCGTCATCGCTACCGTCGCGGCGGGGGAGGACGGCGGCTTCTTCAACATCAATGCCGATACCGCCGCCGACGCCGTTGCGGCGGCGCTTCATGCGCACAAGGCGATTTTTTTGACCGACGTCGACGGTCTGTACAGGGACTTTAGTGATAAGGACTCGCTCATCTCCAACCTGACGCTCGACGAGGTCAACGAGATGCTCTACGGCGGAGAAGTCGACAAGGGCATGATTCCCAAGCTGCGCGCCGCCGTCGATGCGCTTGCTGCTGGCGTGTTCCGAGCCCACATCATCAACGGCACGACGCCGCACTCGCTGCTGCTGGAGCTGCTGACCGATGCTGGCGTCGGTACCGTGATCCACTCCACCGAGACGGCCTACGAGTTCGATACGCATCCGCATCCGCTTTCGACGTTTGCGGCGCGTCTGACCGAGAACCTCGACGAGGTCGAGAAGCTCCAGACGGTCTAGCCGGCTCAAAATTGCTACGCCATTACGCCCACGGTCCGCGCTACCTGGCGCTTAACGAAAGGTATCTCATGTCACTTGCTGCTCAACAATCGCTCGAATCTCACTACGTCATGCACACCTTTGGCCGCTCGCCGGTCGAGTTTGTCGAAGGCCACGGCATGAAGCTCACCGGCGACGATGGTCGCGAATACCTCGATTTTCTTGCCGGCATCGGCGTGTGCAGCCTGGGCCACGGCAACCCGGCAGTGCTGTCGGCGCTCGAGGCTCAGACCAAGAAGCTCTTGCATGTCTCCAACTATTTCTACATCGAGCAGCGCGGCCAGATCGCGGCGCTGCTGTCCAAGCTCGCTAACGATGATGTGGACGGTGCTCGCGTGCTTGCCGACGCGATTGCCGCTGGCGACGAGACCACGGCGGCAGCGCTTGGCGTTCCGGCTGCGGGCGAGCAGGTGTGGGAGACGTTCTTTGCCAATTCCGGTGCCGAGGCCAACGAGGGTTCGATGAAGCTCGCACGTCTGTACGCCAAGCGTGCCGGCAACGGTGGCAACACCATCGTGTGCATGCGTGGCGGCTTTCACGGTCGTACGCTCGAGACTATTGCGGCCACCATGCAGGATTGGCTGCAGGACAGTTTCCGCCCGCTGCCGGGTGGCTTTGTGGCCTGCACACCCAACGATGTAGATGAGCTGCGCGCAATCTTTAAGCAGCTGGGCAGCGAAATCTGTGCCGTGATGCTTGAGCCAATCCAGGGCGAGAGCGGTGTGCATCCCATGACCGAGGAGTTTATGGCTGCGGCGCGTGACTTGGCGCACGAGGTGGGTGCCGTGCTTATCGCCGACGAGGTCCAGTGCGGAATCTTTCGCACGGGGAAGCCGTTTGCGTTCCAGACCTATGGCGTGGAGCCCGACATCATGAGCCTTGCCAAGGGCATCGCCGACGGCGTGCCCATGGGGGCCGTGGTGGCGAAGAAAGAGATCGCCGATGTGTTTAAGCCCGGCGATCACGGTTCGACCTTCGGTGGTAGCTGCTTGGCCATCGCGGCGTGTGCCGCGACGCTCTCCGTGCTTGTGCGCGGCGATTATGCCGAGCATGCTGCCAAGGTTGGCGCCTATATGGAGCGGGCGCTGGCTAAGCTTCCGCATGTGGTAGAGGTGCGTGGTCGCGGCCTGATGCTCGGCTGCGATCTGGACGATGCCGCGGGTGATGCACACGACGTCGTGGCCCGTGCATTGGGGGCTGGTGCCGTGATCAACGCTACGGGCGCACATACGCTGCGCTTCCTTCCGCCGCTCGTGTGCGAAGAGGCCGACGTGGACAGCCTAACCGAGATCCTGTCGGACGTTTTGGCCTAGCGAGAGTAAAACATAGCCAGTTTGAACGGGTTCCAGATCGTTAGTGCGTCATCTGATGCATGATTGGACGGTCTGGAACCCTTTTTGTCATCAATCTGCAAAGGCCACGGCCTTTGCGACAGACGTGCTGACGGGTTCGAATCCCATGCGCTGGGCGCAAAAAAAGAAAGGCCTCCATCACTGGAGGCCTAGCAATTCAGTGGTGGGCGATGAGGGATGTCCGCGTGCGGCTTCGCCGCCCGCGCCCCGCTTCGGGCCTGCAGCCCTCGCGTGCTGCGCTGGAAAACGCTTCGCGTTTCCTCAGCTCCGCACCCTTGCGGGTTCGAATCCCATGCGCTGGGCACAAAAAAGAAAGGCCTCCATCACTGGAGGCCTAACAATTCAATGGTGGGCGATGAGGGATTCGAACCCCCAGCCTTGTGCGTGTAAAGCACCTGCGCTAACCGTTGCGCCAATCGCCCGCAGGGATTGAGTATAGCGGAAACCCTGCGTGGTTCACCGCTAATTCATAACGAAAACTAAGCGGCGACTTTAGCGCCCTTGTCCTCGTCGATAAAGAAGCGCTTGTACCAAATGAGGAACGTCAGCGTGGTATAGATCTTGCGCTGGTTGAGCGCGCGACCCTTAAAGTGATCGTCGAGCAGTTTCATGAGCGCATCGGTGTCAAAGAAATCAGCAGCCCACGGCGCGGTGAAGTATTCCTTTACGTAGTCGTAATATTTTTGCTCGCGCAGCCAGAACTTGACCGGTACGGGGAAGCCCACCTTCTTGCGCGTGGCCCACTCATCGGGCAGCGTGCGATTGGCGGCGTGGCGCAGGACGAGCTTGCAGCCTTCTTCGTTAACACGGTAGTTGGCGGGAATGTGCTCGGCAAACTCCATGACCTTCTTGTCCAGGAACGGGACGCGAAGCTCCAGAGAATGCGCCATGCACATCTTGTCGGCCTTGAGCAGAATGTCGCCCGGCAGCCACATGTTCATATCCAGATACTGTTTCTTGGAAAGCTCCCAGCAGTTGGGAACCTGCTTGTAGTACTCGGCGCACATCTCGGCGGCGTTCTTGCCGGTGTCGTAAGCGGGCTTGAGCACCTCGTCGACCTCGGAGGGATCGAACACCTTTGCCTGACCCACATACCAGCGCTCGGGAACCTCGGCGCATTTCGTCAGGAAGTTGTGGCCCTTAAAGTAGGGGAGATGCTGAACGAGTGAGCCCAGGGCGTGACGTACGCCGAGCGGCACGCGCTTCTTAAAGGTGCGCATCTCGGGGGTGTCCTCGTACCACTCATAGCCGGCAAACAGCTCGTCGGCACCCTCGCCCGAAAGGACGACGGTGACCTCCTTGGAAGCCATCTGCGCCAGATAGTACAGCGGCACGCTGGACAGGTTCGATTGCGGCTCGTCCATGTGGTACTGGATATCGGGCAGTGCATCAAAGAACTCATCGGCGGTAATCATCTTGCGCACGTTCTTGATGCCCAGCTTGTCGGAAAGCTCGGCGGCGTAGTTGGTCTCGTTGAAGTTCTTGTAATCGAAGCCGACAGAATACGTGGTGTCGGGCATGAGACAGGCGGCAATGTAGCTGGAGTCCACACCGCCAGAAAGGAACGAGCCCACCTTAACATCGGCGATTCGGTGCGCAGCGACGCTTTCGTGCACGACCTTGTCGCACTCGTCCACGTACTCCTCGAAGGTCTTGGAGTTGTCGTCGGTGAAGTCACAGCTCCAGTAACGCTTGATGTCCATGGTGTTGGTCGTCAGGTCATACGTAAAGCAATGCGCCGGGGCAAGCTTGAACACGCCCTTAAAGAAGGTCTCATCCGTGGCGGGGAATTGCAGCGTCAGGTAGGGGCGCAGCGCGTCGTGGTTGACAGCCTTCTCAAACTTGGGATGGTCCAGGAAGCTCTTGATCTCGGAGCCAAACAGCAGCGAGCCATCGGATGCCTGGTAGTAATAGAACGGCTTGATACCAAAGATGTCACGAGCACCAAAGAGTTTGTTCTTGTTCTGGTCGTGAATCACGAACGCGTACATGCCGCGCAGACGGTTGACCAGGTCCTCGCCCCACTCCTCGTAACCGTGTACCAGGACTTCGGTATCAGCGTTGCAGTGGAAGGCGTAGCCGGCCGCCTCCAGCTCGGCGCGAAGCTCCTGGAAGTTGTAGATCTCTCCGTTGAAGACAATCGTGACCTTGCCGTCGTCGCTCGACATGGGCTGGGCTCCAGCTTCGGAAAGATCGAGAATCGAAAGACGACGGAAGCCAAGGGCAACGTTGTCGACGATATGCTGTCCGCCCATATCGGGACCACGGTGGATGATGCGATTCATCATGGCCGTGAGAACCAGCTCACTCTGTTCATCTGTACCGGTAAAACCGACAAAACCGCACATGCAAGATCCTTTCTGCTGACGGCTCAGGTGTACTGCCGCAAGGATTGCGGCAGCTGATGTCAAATAATCTTTACTATCATGCCAATCTTTTGTTTCGTGATAGGGCATAAGCGCCGAGCGAACCGAAAAAACCACGTCCCGATCTTCAGGCGAAGCGGCGGGACGTGGTTGCGAACGCTATGTTAAAGAACAGCACCCAGATTTCCTTGGTTTTACACGGGGTTAACACTGTTGCCATTTATTAGACCACTGCACAGTCCATGCAATTTTTTTAGAAGGCTGTGATGCGCGCAAGGTCAGGTGGCATATTAGGATGGTTGATAATACAGAATGTTTCATCGTTTCTGCCGCGGGACGCCTTCTGCCCTTTAAGGCTGAATTTAGCGAGAGAGGTCTTTGTATGTCGAGTCCGACACAAGAGAAGCTAACTCTGAAGCGCTATATAGAGTTGCTCGAGGAAGATGACCTTGTTGTTTCCAGACCGAGTGCTTCGTGCGACCAGCGCATTGAGTTTGCGACTGATGACTCGCGCCAGGTGCGTCCGGGCACGTTGTTTGTCTGCAAAGGCCGTGCGTTTAAGCGCGAGTACCTGCTTTCGGCAATCGCCGATGGCGCCGTGGCCTACGTTTCCGAGGTCGATTACGATGTTGATCTTCCCGCGGTGATTGTGAGCGATATTCGTCGCACGCTCGCCGTGGTGGCAGATGCCTTTTATGGGCACCCGTCGGGTAAGGTGAAGGTCTGCGCCTTTACAGGCACCAAGGGCAAGTCGACCTGCAGCTTTTATCTGCGCGGCATCCTCGCCAACGAGGCCAAGCTTACGGGCTGTCATCGACCCGCTCTTAATACGGGCATTGAGTTCGACGACGGCATCGAGACGGGCCCTTCCAAGCTGACGACCCCCGAATCCTTCCTGCTGCAGTCTCGCATCGCACATGCTGCGGAGGCGGGTGCCCCGTGGCTGGTTATGGAGGCATCGAGTCAGGGCCTCAAATACGAGCGCACGGGCAAGATTGACTTTGAAGTCGGCGCCTTTACCAATATCGGCGAGGATCACATTTCGCCGATTGAGCATCCGACGCTCGAGGATTACTTTGCCAGCAAGCTCAAAATCTTCTCGCAGAGCCGTTTTGCCGTGGTCAATCTCGATATGGATAAGGTCGATCGCGTGCTCGAGGCGGCATCTCGTTGCGAACGTACGGTGACGTTCTCCCTGACCGACGAGCGTGCCGACGTGCTTGCGCTGGCGATTCGCAATGGCGACTGCGGCGTGGTGGCAACGGTGCGCACGCCCCGTTTTACGCGTGACATTGTGATTCCCACGCCGGTTAAGTTCAATGTGTCCAACGCGCTTGCCGCTATTGCCTGCGCCGAGGCCCTGGGCATTTCCGAAGAGGGTATCGTCCATGGCTTTGAGGGCGTCTTCGTTCCCGGTCGTATGGAGCTCTATCCGTCCGTATCGGGCAAAATCCTGGGCATCGTCGATTTTGCACATAACGGCATGAGCCTCGAGACACTCCTGCGCGACTTGCGCGAGAACTATCCCGAGCGCGAGCTGGCGGTTGTATTTGGCGCTACGGGCGGTAAGGGTGTCGATCGACGCACCACGATGGGCATCGCCGCTGGCAAGTATGCCGACCGAATCGTGATTACCGAGGATGACCCCGGCCCCGAGGATGTCGAGGACATCTGCGCCGAGATCGCGCGCAACGTTCAAGCGCAGGGAAATGATAACTGGCAAATCGTGACTGATCGCGTTGCCGCTATCGAGACTGCCGTGCGCGAAACTGTCCGTCCTGCCGTGGTCATCGTGACCGGTAAGGGCGAGGAAGAGTGTATGCTGCGCAAGAACGGACCCGAGCCTTGTGAGCGCGACGGTTCGATTCTCAAGCGCACCCTTGCGGCGTACGACGCCTAGACCAGCCCCTTCTATGTAAACGGAGTGACCATGTCCCACAACATCCTGCCGACCGTTGCCGAGCTTTCGGGCGAGATGCGCGAGCGTCTTGCCAAGGTCAAGTATGTCTTTACCGATCTGGACGCCACGATGCTCGCCCCCGGCTCGTGCGTACTGCGCGATAACGACGGCAATCCCTCGACCAAGCTCGTCGAGGCGGTTGTCGCGCTCACCCGCGCCGGCATCCAGGTGGTCCCCACCTCGGGTCGCAACCGCACCATGATCCATGAGGACGCCCGCGTGCTCGGCCTCAACTCCTACATCGGCGAGATGGGCGGCCTGGTCATGTACGACCTCAAGGCCAACGACTGGGAGTACCTGACGGGCGACATGCCCTACGACCCCGCCTGCGGTCTCACGCCGCACCAGGTGATCGAGCAGACCGGCGTGTGCGAGAAGATCCTTGCCCGCTGGCCGCACAAGATCGAGTACCACAACGACATGTCGACCGGCTACAAGTACCGTGAGGTCACCGTCGGCATGCGCGGCGATGTGCCCGACGATGAGGCCCAGGCCATCCTGGACGAGGCCGGCTGCGGTCTGGTCTGGGCTTGCAACGGCCATCTGACTCACCTGTCCAAGCCGACGACGCTCGAGCTTAATCGCGCCGAGGACGGTCGCGCCTTCAACATCAATCCGGCGGGGCTCAACAAGGGCGTTGCTATTGCGCGCTTCTGCGAGCACCTGGGGATCGAGCGCGAGGAGACGCTCGCGCTCGGCGACTCCGAGTCCGACTTCTACATGGCCGACCATGTGGGCATGTTCTGCCTGGTCGAGAACGGTCTGACGAGCGCCGGCGCCCCGGAGTTCTTGGATGCCTGCGACAATGCCTATGTAACGCGCGGCAAGATTGTCGACGGTTGGGCGGCAACGGCCGAGCTGCTGGTCGCAGCCCGTTCGTAGTGCGACGTATCACGCGTGGCCGCATTTTTCGAGAGAGAATCTGGTGAGGTAATGTCCGATATCGATAATATGGCCGGGGACACGCGTCCGATCGGCGTGTTCGACTCGGGCCTGGGCGGCTTGACGGTCGCGCGAGCGATCGCAACGGCGCTTCCGCACGAGTCCGTCTACTATTTCGGTGACACTAAGCGCTGCCCTTATGGCACTCGCACCGAGGACGAGGTTCGCTCGTTTGCACTGCAGGCGGGCCGCTGGCTATCGAGGCACGACGTTAAGATCATGGTCATCGCCTGTAACACGGCGACCGCCGCGGCCTTGCGTTTGGCTCAACAAGTGCTCGACGTTCCCGTGATCGGCGTGATCGCCCCGGGCGCGCGTGCCGCCATCAACAGCACGCGTACGCGTCGCGTGGGCGTGCTGGCCACCAACCTCACCATTCGCTCGGGCGCCTACACGCGCGCCATCCAGGACTTGGATGCTGGTGTCGATGTGTATGGCTGCCCGGCTTCGAGCTTTGTCGAGGTTGTCGAGCACGAGCTCGCCTCGGGCGCGCATCTGCAGGAGCAGTGGCTCGAGAACGAGGATATTTTTGATACGCCAGCCGTTCGCGCGCTGGTCGGCGCCACAGTCGAGCCGCTGCACGATCGTGGCATCGATACCGTGGTGCTCGGCTGTACGCACTTCCCGCTGCTGGTGGGTCCCATCCGACATGCGCTGGGACCCGGGGTGCGCGTGGTGAGCTCCGCCGAGGAGACCACTCGCGAGCTGACCGATATCCTCACGCGCCGTGAGCAGCTGGCGGGCGATACCGCCGAGCCGCAGCATCGCTTTGCCACCACGTCTGACAACATTGCCGAGTTTGCGGTGGCGGGTAGCTTTATCTTTGGCCAGCCGCTCAAAAGCATCGAGCATGTCGATATCGACGAACTCGGTTAGGCTCGCAATGTCGTCGGAGGCTTCGCCACATCTTTTGCCGAAAGGATAGTTCCATGGAATACATGCAGGTCAACCGCACCAACGGCCGCGCCGCCAACGAGCTGCGCCCCGTTAAGCTCACCCGCGGCGTCATGAAGCACGCCCACGGCTCGTGCCTGGCGGAGTTCGGCGACACGCGCGTACTGTGCGCCGCCACCATCGAGGAGGGCGTGCCGGGCTGGCGCAAGGGCGCCAAGGCCGGCTGGGTAACGGCGGAATATGCGATGCTGCCGGCCTCGACCGGTAAACGCTGCAAGCGCGAGCATGCCAACCGCAAGGGCCGCTCCATGGAGATCGAGAGGCTTATCGGCCGCAGCCTGCGTACCGTCGTCAACATGAAGGCGCTCGGCGAGTACACCGTCACCGTCGACTGCGATGTGATTCAGGCCGATGGCGGCACGCGTACGGCGAGCATTACCGGCGCCTGGGTGGCGCTGCACGACGCCCTTGCCATGTGGGTCGAGGCGGGCAAACTCGAGCGCATCCCGCTCACGGGCCAGGTTGCCGCGATTTCCATGGGTGTCGTCGACGGCAACACCCTGCTCGACTTGGATTATTCCGAGGACAGCCACGCCGAGGTCGACATGAACCTCGTCGCCACCGATTCCGGCGAGATGATCGAACTTCAGGGTACCGGCGAGCAGGCGCCCTTCGACCGTAAGCGTCTCAACGCCCTACTCGACCTGGGCGACAAGGGCATTGCCGAGCTCATCGAGCTTCAGCGCCAAGCCCTCGCCTAACCTACCAAAAAGGGACAGGTTTATTTTGGCAGGTTTTATCTGCGAAAACGCCGAAGTATAAGACTGTCGCTGATTGAGAGGGGAGAGAGGCCGAAGTCCTCGTCGCCCTCAACTCGGCATTGCTATAAGAGACAAGGAGGCCAGCCATGGCACTTGAGAAGATTGACATCGACACCCTCGACCCGGCGGCGACCATCGTCGTTGCAACCGGCAACGCCCATAAGCTCACCGAGATCGAGGCCATTTTGGGCAAGGCCATGCCCGAGGTGCGCTTTGTGGCGCTCGGCCAGCTGGGTGATTTTGAGGACCCCGAGGAAAACGGCACGACGTTTTTGGAGAACGCCATCATCAAGGCGCAGACTGCTGTTGAGGAGACGGGCCTTATGGCCATCGCCGACGATTCTGGCTTGGTCGTCGACGCGCTGGACGGCGAGCCGGGCGTGTATAGCGCGCGCTATGCGGGCGTGCATGGCGACGATGCCGCCAACAACGCCAAGCTTCTCGTTAACCTGGAAGGCGTGGCAGACGAGGATCGTACCGCGCGCTTTATGAGCGTCGTCGCGCTTATCGATACGGACGGCCTGGTCACCTATGGCGAGGGCGCCTGCGAGGGCGTTATCGCGCACGAGGGCCGCGGCGATCACGGCTTTGGCTACGACCCGCTGTTCCTGCCGGTCGATACGCCGGGCAAGACTATGGCCGAGCTCACGGCGGACGAGAAGAACGCCATCAGCCATCGTTTCCATGCACTCGAGCATCTGTCCGCCAAGCTGACGGGCGAGGAGTAGGCCGTGCGTGCGGTGGTGCAGCGCGTGCTCAACGCCGGCGTGACAGTCGACGGCGAGTGCGTGGGTCGCATTGGACGCGGCTACCTGGTGCTGCTGGGCGTGGGCCACGGCGACACACGCGCCGAAGCCGACAAGCTGTGGGGCAAGCTCCGCGGGCTGCGCATCAACGAGGACGAGAACGGCAAGACCAACTTGGCGCTGGCGGATGTCGACGGCGAGGTGCTCGTGGTGTCGCAGTTCACGCTGTTTGCCGACTGCCGCCACGGCCGCCGTCCGTCGTTTACGGACGCCGGCGCGCCCGATGTCGCTAACGAACTTTACGAGTACTTTTTGACACTCATCGCTCAGGACGTTGAGCATGTGGCGCACGGTATCTTTGGCGCCGATATGAAGGTCGACCTGGTCAACGACGGTCCGTTCACCATCGTTCTGGACACAGACAATCTGTAAGTAGTCAATTTGGGACCGGGCTTTTTTAGCTGCTTGCGTATGGCTGCAACAGGGTGGTATAGTATTAGAGTTTGTCTATCTTAGTGGTATTATCCCCTTTTTGAATTGCACCCTCTGGAGGCCCTATTCATGGAAGAGATGGAAGTCAATCACGTCGACGACATCCACGAGAAGCTGACCGATATGGTGGGCGATCGCGTCAAGGTTAAGGCCAACATGGGCCGTACCCGCGTCATCGAGCGCATGGGCACCATCAAGAGCGTCCACCCTGCCGTCTTTATCGTTGAGGTTGACGAGCGTCGCGGCCGCAAATCGCGTCAGTCCTACCAGTACATCGATGTCCTTACCGGCCAGGTCGAACTGTTCGACCCCGAGAGCGGCGAACATATCTTTACCCCGCTCGGCAACCAGCTCGAGGAGCACTAACGGTGACCGATCGGTCCCTCATCCTTACCGCGCCGGCAAAGATTAACCTCTATCTGGGGGTTCATACCGAGCGCGACGCCCGCGGCTATCACAGGGTCGATTCCCTGATGGCAGCCGTCGGTCTAGCCGATACCGTGACGGTCACGCCGGCGCAGGCGTTGACCGTCCAGACGGTTCCGGCATCCGATTTTCCCATGCAAAAAAATACGGCCTATCGGGCGGCAATCGCTATGGCCGAGCGTTACGGTCGCGATGCCAACGTGTGCGTGACGATCGAAAAGCGTATCCCGCTGTGCGCCGGCCTGGGAGGCCCCTCGACGGATGCCGCTGCGGTCATCGTTGCCTTGGCCGAGCTGTGGGGTATCGACCGTGCCGACCCCGCGCTCGATGACATCGCTCGCGGTATCGGCGCCGACGTGCCGTTCTTTTTGCACACGAGTCCCGCATTCTACGTCGGCGGGGGAGATGTGCTGGCCACTGAGTATCCTGTGCTTCCGGCGACACCTGTCGTATTGGTCAAACCGCACGAGACGAGCGTTTCAACGGTTGAAGCGTATCGACGATTTGATGAGAGCCCGGTGCCCGCGGAAAAACCCGATGCGATTGCTTCTGTCTTACGCGCCGGCGATGCCGGGGCGGCATATGCGCTCGTTCATAACAATCTGGGCGTCATATCCGCGCAGATGGAGCCGCGGATCCAGGCAGTTCTCGACTGGCTGCGCGCACAGGAGGGAACCGTTGCCGTGGACGTGTGTGGTTCGGGTGCTTGCTCGTTTGCCATTTGCGATACCGTCGCTGCAGCAGCCCATCTTGCGGGAGCTGCCCAGCAAAATGGCTGGTGGGCCTGCGCGACTGAGCTTATTCCCAACACGGTTCAAATCGACGCGCCAAAGAAATAAAAATTTCTCTAGCACGCGACGAAAATCTTTGTTACTATAGTCGAGCTAACGGGTTGTGGCTCAGTTTGGTAGAGCACTGCGTTCGGGACGCAGGGGTCGCTGGTTCAAATCCAGTCAACCCGACCAGAGCATGAGAAGGGACCGCTTCTTGCGGTCCCTTTTTTTAGCTATTGTTGTGATACCGCGGCACCCGCGGTATACTCATTCGAGCTTGTCTCGCTGTATTGTGGAGGTCTACATGTTTGGACTGAGGGCTCCTGAGCTCATCATTATTCTCGTCGTTGTCTTGATCATCTTCGGGCCTAAGAACCTGCCGAAGCTCGGCAAGTCTCTCGGCTCTACCGTCAAGAATATCCGCGAGGGTATGGAGGGCGACGATAAGGGCGAAACCAAGCAGGCCGAGGACGTTGTGGTCGAGGAGTCCAAGGAGGACAAGGAGATCGCAGAGCTCGAGGCCAAGCTCGCTGCTGCCAAGAAAAAGCAGGCAGAGGACAGCGACGCGGACGCAGAGTAGTCCCATCCCTTTGGGGTGAGCACCTGACCGGCTTGCCCGCAGGCTAGCCGGTCTTTTTCGTTTTGTTGACAGTTGATCGTTACATCATAGTTGGGGAGATATCCGTATGGACGCAAGCCAGATCGTACTGACCGCTGAGGGCCGCCAGAAGCTCGTCGAGGAGCTCGCTTGGCGTGAGGGCGATTACGCCAAGGAGATCGTCGAGGACATCAAGGAAGCCCGCGCGTTCGGCGACCTTTCGGAGAACTCCGAGTACGATGCCGCCAAGGACAAGCAGGCCCAGAATGCTGCTCGCATTGCCGAGATTCAGGCCATCCTCGCCAACGCTCAGGTTGCTGCCACCACGGGCGATCTGACCGTCTCCATCGGTTCCACCGTTTCTCTGATCGATCCCAACGGTGAGGTCATGGAAGTCACGCTCGTCGGTACCACCGAGACCAACTCGCTCGAGCACAAGATCTCTAACGAGTCTCCGGTCGGTCACGCCATCATCGGTCACGGCGAGGGCGACTCCGTTGAGGTCGTTACGCCTTCTGGCAAGACCTGCGTCTACACCATCGCCAAGATCGCACGCTAGACCACGGTCCCGCGTAAAGGTATGTTTTCGCTCCCTGGGACCGAATCCTGGGGAGCGTTTTAGTTTGAGGAGCTAACTTATGGCAGAGAACCAGAACGTCGCCGATCAGGCCTCGACGCTCAACGACGAGCGCGCCACGCGTCTGGCAAAGCGCGCCGCCCTGTTCGAGGCAGGCCAGAACCCCTATCCCGAGCACTCCGAGATCGAGGACTATGTCGTCGACATTGAGGCCAAATATGCCGATCTTGCCGATGGCGAGGATACTGAGGACGTCGTGAAGATCGGCGGCCGCGTGGTCGCCAAGCGCGGTCAGGGCAAGATCATGTTTATCGTCGTGCGCGACGCTACCGCCGAGATTCAGCTGTTCTGCCGTATTAACGACATGGACGAGGCGGCCTGGAGCACGCTTAAGGCCCTCGACTTGGGCGATATCCTGGGCGTGACCGGCGTGGTCGTGCGCACCAAGCGTGGCCAGCTTTCCGTTGCCCCCAAGAGCGCGACGCTGCTCTCCAAGGCCGTTCGCCCGCTGCCCGAGAAGTTCCATGGCCTCTCCGACAAGGAGACCCGCTATCGTCAGCGCTATGTCGACCTGATTGCCAACGACGATGTTCGCGAGACCTTCCGCAAGCGCTCGCAGATTCTCTCCACCTTCCGCCGCTTTATGGAGTCCGACGGCTACATGGAGGTCGAGACCCCCATTCTGCAGACTATCCAGGGTGGCGCTACGGCTAAGCCGTTCATCACGCACTTCAACGCGCTCGATCAAGAGTGCTACCTGCGCATTGCTACCGAGCTGCACCTCAAGCGCTGCATCGTCGGTGGCTTTGAGCGTGTCTTCGAGATTGGCCGCATCTTCCGCAACGAGGGTATGGACCTCACCCACAACCCCGAGTTCACCACGATGGAGGCCTATCGTGCCTTCTCCGATCTCGAGGGCATGAAGGCGCTCGCCCAGGGCGTCATCAAGGCTGCTAACAAGGCTATCGGCAATCCCGAGGTCATCGAGTATCAGGGCCAGACCATCGATCTGTCCGGTGAGTGGGCAAGCCGTCCCATGACCGACATCGTCTCGGATGTGCTCGGCAAGCAGGTCACCATCGACACGCCGGTCGAGGAGCTTGCCGCCGCCGCACGCGAGAAGGGCCTGGAGATTAAGCCCGAGTGGACTGCTGGCAAGATCATCGCCGAGATTTACGATGAGCTGGGCGAGGACACCATCGTCAACCCGACCTTCGTATGCGATTACCCCATCGAGGTCAGCCCGCTTGCCAAGCGTTTTGAGGACGATCCGCGCCTGACGCACCGCTTTGAGCTGGTCATCGCCGGCCACGAGTACGCCAACGCATTCTCCGAGCTCAACGACCCGGTCGACCAGGCCGAGCGCTTTGCCGCCCAGATGGCCGAGAAGGCCGGCGGCGACGACGAGGCTATGGAGTACGACGAGGACTACGTGCGCGCCCTCGAGTACGGTATGCCTCCCGCGGGCGGCATCGGCATCGGCATCGACCGCGTGGTCATGCTGCTCACCAACCAGGCTTCCATTCGCGACGTCCTGCTGTTCCCGCACATGAAGCCCGAGAAGGGTTTCCAGTCCGGTGCCGCCGCTGCCAAGGCTGCCGAGGCCGGCAACGCCGCAAGCCCGTTCGTCAAGCCGCTCAAGCCCACGCTCGACTACTCCAAGATCGCCGTTGAGCCGCTGTTCGAGGAGTTCGTCGACTTCGATACCTTCTCCAAGAGCGATTTCCGCGCTGTGAAGGTCAAGGCATGCGAGGCCGTCAAGAAGTCCAAGAAGCTGCTGAACTTTACGCTCGACGACGGCACCGGCACCGATCGCACCATCCTCTCCGGCATCCATGGCTACTATGAGCCCGAGGACCTGGTCGGCAAGACCTTGCTCGCCATCACCAACCTGCCTCCGCGCAAGATGATGGGTATTCCCAGCTGCGGTATGCTGATCAGCGCCATCCACGAGGAGGAGGGCGAGGAGCGCCTCAACCTGATCCAGCTCGACGCTTCCATCCCCGCCGGCGCAAAGATGTGCTAGGGGGTTACGCGGGTTTACCAACCCGCGTAACCAGTTGACGCTGCAAGCCCGCCAGAGCGGCAATCTGCCTTTCAACTTCGGCGGCATGACCAAAAGGTCAATGCCGCCTTGTTTCAAGGCACCTTGCTCGCTCTGGCGGGCTTTCGCTGTCTGTCCTCTACCTGCGGCGTTGCCCTGGTTGGCACTTAGGGACGTTCCTTTTCTGCCGGCACTTTGATCCCTTGGGGACGGAGGAAAAGGGATCATTACTTTGCACCAAATACACGAGAGTGGTCCATCGATGAATCGACGTTTGCGCATATGGCTCGCATGACAGTCGTCTCTTTTATGTTTCCTTTAGCCGTCGCTGCCTAGGATGGGAGTTAGTCGGCAGGAAGGGAGCGTCTATATGGACGACGCGAGCGAGCGTGCAATCGAAGAGGACATGCTCGATCAGTTCAACTACTTTGATGATGAGGACGAGGAGCTGATCGATCGTCGCGAGCCGGCGTCGCTCGATGCCTTCGACCTTGTTGGTGAAGAGCCCGACGAGGACGAGGTCGAATCAGCAGAGCCCCCACAGTCTTCGCGCCTGGACTCGCTGCTTTCGAGAGTTCCTATGCACCACGGCGCTCGTGCCGGCGCGCTCCATATGAAAACTGACTGGCACCAGATCGTGACGGCAGGCGATGAACTTGCCGTCGATGCGCCGCTCACCGATAAGTCATCCATTATCTGCCGCACCGGCATGCTTATGCTGGCAAGCGGAACAGGCGCCTGGCGCGTGCGCGATACCATGAATCGTGTTGCCGCTGTACTCGGCGTCACGATTCACATCGACCTGAGTCTCCTGTCGTTTGAGTGCACCTGCATCGAAGATGGCCACTGCTTTAACGAGGTCGTCAGCCTACCCACAACGGGGGTCAATACTCATCGCATTTGGATGATGGAGAGCTTCCTAAAGGAAATCGAGACATACGGCCGCCGGTTTACCGTGCACGAATACCACGAGATGCTCAAGACCGTTGAGAGCTCAAAGCCCGATTACGCTCCCTGGCAACAGGGGCTTGCGGCAGCCTGTGCTTGCGGCGCCTTCGTCTTTTTGCTCGGCGGCGGCCCTATCGAGATGGCCTGCGCATTCGTAGGCGCTGGTGTCGGCAACTTTGCTCGCTCCCATATTCTCAAGCAGGGTCTTGGCCAGTTTAGCGCGCTGACGACTGGTGTTGCGCTCGCTTGCGTTTCGTATCTGCTGGCATTGCTCGGCCTTGGCCAGGTCATTCCAGGGGCAATGTCGCACCAAGAAGGCTATATTGGCGCCATGCTCTTTGTGATTCCCGGCTTTCCCCTCATTACGGCAGGCCTCGACATCGCTAAGCTCGATATGCGAAGCGGTATCGAGCGTCTTTCGTATGCTGTGTCGATTATTGTGATGGCGACCCTCGTAGGCTGGATGGTTGCCGAATGTGTGGGGCTGGCGCCGGATGACTTCGCCCCGCTCGGTCTCTCACCGTTGGCTCTTACGCTCTTGCGTATACTGATGAGCTTTATCGGTGTATTTGGCTTCTCGGTTATGTTCAACAGCCCGGTAAAGATGGCCGCGGCGGCAGGGCTCATCGGCGCTGTGTCCAATACCTTGCGCCTTACGCTCGTCGATGCGCCGACGATGCTTCCGTTCCTGGGCTTGAGCGCAGGTATGCCTCCCGAGGCAGCAGCGTTTATCGGCGCGCTGGTATCGGGGCTGCTCGCGAGCTTAGCCGAAATCAAGCTCACCTACCCACGTATCGCCCTCACGGTGCCATCGATTGTCATTATGGTGCCGGGCTTGTATCTGTATCGCTCGATGTATTACATGTGCACCTTCGACACGGTCAATATGCTCGGCTGGTTTGTGCGTGCAGTGCTCATCGTGGCGTTTTTGCCCGTTGGTTTGGGTGTGGCGCGTACGCTCACCGACCCTCGCTGGCGCCACACCAGCTAATTGGTACAAGGGGGACAGGTTACTTTGCACCAAATGAGTTGCGGTGAAATAGGGACTGAATTGCTGCTTAAAGGGTCAAAACAGTCCGTATTCCACCGCAACTTATGGGGTCGGGGGATTATCGGTGCCCTGCATCTTCATAAACTCAACGCTTACGAAGCGCATGCGTTTCGTGCTAGGCTGGTTCCACCACATAAGTAGTCGCAGACGCGCGTACCACGGGCGGGCGAGATGAAGTCCCAACAGCTCCATCTCGCCCGCCCGTTTTTGTTGTGCGCCGCGGCGCAACACAGAAAGGACCATGCCCTTTATGCCTATCAACAAACGAGAGAGCCTGCTGTTCACCTTTATCATGTGCTTTTGCATGGTGCTCTGGATGAGCATCTACAACGTTGCCCTGCAGCACGGGGCCATCAACGGCGAGGTCGTTGCCGCTGCGTGGCTCGGCTTCCCCGTTGCCTACATTTTTGCCATGTGCTGCGACTGGTTCGTCGCCAGCCCGCTCGCCAAGGGTTTCGCCTTTAAGTACTTGGTCACGCCGGGCAAGAGCTCGCCACTTGCCATGACGCTCGCCGTCAGCTCCTGCATGGTCGTTCCCATGGTCATCATCATGTCGCTGTACGGTGCCTGCGAGGGTCTGACGCACATGCCCGGCGGCATCCTTGCGAACCTGTATTCCGTGCCTGCGATCTGGATGATCAACATCCCGCATAATTTTGTGATGGCGCTGCCGTGGAACCTTTTGGTAGCCGGTCCGATTTCCCACTTCGTCTTCCGTCGCGCCTTCCCTGTGGGGACGGTTTTCAAGGAGGAGCATGCCGAGCTCTTGGAGCAGGCTATGGCTCCTGAGTGCGAGTAGCTCGCTTAGGGATCTGCTGAGCGCGGGCGACTTGCTTGGTTGGAGCCCTAAGCGTGGATAGCTCTCTCGGCGACATCGCGGGCGTGAGCGGTGCGCATGACCGGAGGGCCCGTGCTGCTCCGTTGCCCGACGTGCTAGCGCGCAGAAGAATCTGTTGGTGCATTCGGCGGCTGCTGAAGCGTTTCGGCAGCCGCTTTTTATACGGAGTTTAAATACAACAGTCTGTTGTATTACGTAGAGTGGTATATCTCTAGCAGGAAAAATGCGAGAGACGGAGCATTATGGCGTTGCTAGTAGGACTGGACGTAGGGTCGACGACGACCAAAGTTTACGCGATGCACGAGGATATGACCGAGGCGTGGTGGGGATATCGCCGCCACGGGGCGTGTCAGACAGCGAGCGTGCGCGCCATGCTCGGCGAGCTCGCCGAGCGCTTTCCCCATGAGTCGCTGCGCGTTGCGGTGACCGGCTCGGGTGCGCGCGATATCGCGACCGCGCTGGGCGCCTCGTACGTTCAGGAGGTGGTCGCCAACGCGCTCGCGATCAGCAGGTTCTATCCGCAGACGCGCTGCGCCATCGAGCTGGGCGGCCAAGACGCCAAGATGATCTTCTTCCGCACCAACGATAAGGGAGACATCGAGGTTGCCGACATGCGCATGAACGGTTCGTGCGCAGGCGGTACCGGTGCATTTATCGACGAGATGGCAAAGCTCATGGGGGTCGGCACCGAATCGGGCGAGTTCGAGCAGCTCGCAAGCCGGGGAACGACCGCCCACGAGGTCTCGGGCCGCTGCGGCGTGTACGCAAAGACCGATATCCAGCCGCTGCTCAACGAGGGCATTCCTACCACCGACCTGGCGCTTTCGGCGCTTCACGCGGTCGCCCGCCAAACGATCGGCGGTCTGGCCCAGGGTATCGACATCGAGCCGCCGGTAATCTTCGAGGGCGGTACGCTCGCCTACAACCCCACGCTGGTCCGCGTGTTCCGGGAGCAACTGAATCTATCGGACGATCAGGTTATCGTCCCGCGCGATCCGCAGATCATGGTCGCGCGCGGTGCCGCCCTGTCGCTGACCGACATGTTCGCATCGTCCCAACCGATCGACCTTCCCGACGCTTTTGTCCGGCTGGATAAGCTCGAGACGGTCGCGCCCGCAAGCGGGGAGGGACGTCTTGCCCAGCCCTTTTTTGCCACACCTGCCGAGCAGGCGGATTTTACGGCACGCCATGGCAAAGAGACGCCGGCAAAGGGTCCGGATGCGTATGCGCCCGGAGAGACGGTGCGTGTGGCGCTCGGTATCGATTCGGGGAGCACGACGACCAAGTTCGCCCTGGTCGATGAGGCGGGTGAGCTTGTCGATTCGTTCTACGCGTCTAATAACGGCAGACCGCTCGACGTCGCCCAACAGGGTCTTGTCAGCTTGAAGAACCGCTGGGAGACAGCGGGAGTCACGCTTGCGATCGATGCCGTGGGCACCACGGGATACGGCGAGGAGCTTTTCGCGCGCGCGTTCCACGCCGACTACCATACGGTCGAGACGGTCGCGCACGCCCGCGCCGCGTGCGCATGCGTTCCCGATGCGACCTTCGTGCTCGACATCGGCGGACAGGATATGAAGGCCATCTGGCTCAACCACGGCGTGCTGACCGATATCGTCGTCAACGAGGCGTGCTCTGCGGGCTGCGGCTCGTTCCTCGAGGGTTTTGCCAAAAACCTCGGAATAGCCGTTGAGGATATCGCGACCGAGGCATTTTCGTCCAAAGCCCCCGCCGTTCTCGGCAGCCGCTGCACGGTGTTCATGAACAGCAGCGTCGTTTCCGAGCAGCGGCGCGGTAAGGGTCCGGGCGACATCATGGCCGGTCTCTGCCGTTCGATTATCGAGAACGTGTTCACCAAGGTCATTCGCGTTTCAAATCTCAACCGTCTGGGCGACAAAGTCGTCGTCCAGGGCGGCACGTTCCGAAACGACGCGGTGCTGCGCGCATTCGAGCAGTATCTGGGCAAACCCGTCACGCGTGCGCCCCACCCGGGGCTGATGGGCGCTATCGGTATCGCCCTGCTCGCGCGCGAGGAATGCCGCAAGGGCGACGCCGGCACGTCGTTTATCGGGCTCGATGCCGTGGAGCGCTTCGAGCATCGCGAGTTCGGCGGCGTTACCTGCCGTCGGTGCAACAACCGCTGCCAGCGCGCGGTCGTGGCATTTGGCGACGGCTCGCTTTACGTCACGGGCAATCGCTGCCCGCGCGGCGGCGCCATCTCATGGGATGAGCTCGTGCGCGAGGTTCCCGCGGCGGAGGAGCTGCGTCCGCAGGGTGCTTGCGAGGCACGGGCACCCGGCACGGGGCGCGACCGGACCGCGGCTGCCCCCAATCTCTTTGTCGACCGCGAGAAGCTGCTGTTCGAGTCGTGCCCCACGGTTCCCGTCTGCGGGGGGCGCGATGTCACGATCGGCATTCCCCGTGTGCTCGAGTTCTGGGACACCATGCCGTTCTGGTCGACGTTCTTCAGCACGCTCGGCTTTAAGGTGCGCGTCTCGGGACGCAGCACCAAGGCGATGTACGAGCGCGGTCTGGCGCACGTCACATCCGACACCGTGTGCTTCCCGGCCAAGCTCGTCCACGGGCACATCCGCAATCTCGTCGACGCCGGCGTCGACCGCATCTTCATGCCCATCATCACGACGGTGCCCACCGAAAACACCGCCTCTACCAGCGAGTGGATGTGCGCCGTCGTAAAGGGATACCCCTACGTGATGCGCAATTCCGATAACCCGGAGGAGCGTTTCGGCGTTCCGTTCGATACGCCGCTGTTCCACTGGTACGACGAGGGCGACCGAAACCGCCAGCTCAAGGCGTGGTGCAAGGAGACCTTCGATATCGATGCCGACCTGGTTGCCAAGGCGACCGAGCAGGCGGACCGCGCGCAGCAGACGTTTGAGAACCAGCTGCAGCTGCGCGGCAGGCAGGTGCTCGAGAACGTGCGCGAGGACGGCGGCTACGCGGTGGTGATCGCTTCGCGCCCGTACCACAACGACCCGCTGGTCAACCACGGGCTGCCCAAGCTCTTCTCTGAGCGCGGCATCCCCGTGCTGACGCCCGATGCGGTGCCGGGGGTCTACAACGTCGATCTTTCCAACAGCCGCATCGACATCGTGAACAACTACCATGCGCGCATGCTGTCGTGCGCGGTCATCGTCGCATCGACGCCCGAGCTCGAGCTCGTGCAGATGGGCAGCTTCGGCTGCGGCCACGATGCGTATCTCACCGACGAGATCGCGCGCATGATGGGCGAGATGGGCTCCAAGGTTCCGATGATGATCAAGCTCGATGAGAGCGACGTCGCCGGTCCCATGGGCATTCGCGTGCGTTCGTTTATCGAGTCGGTCAACCGTCGTCGCGCGGAGGAGCGTGCCGAGGGCGCCCGGGTGCACGCGGTCCATCCGCTCGACGACCCGTATAAGGTCAAGTACACCAAGCGCGACCGGCACGACAAGATCGCGCTGGTCCCCAACACCTCCCATGCGTTCTGCAGGCTCATGACCGCGGCGATGCGCAATCAGGGCGTGCGCGCCGAGGCCCTTGATATCGGGCGCGAGGATGCCATCCGCCTGGGCAAACGCTATGTGCACAACGACATCTGCTTCCCCGCGCAAATCGTGATCGGCGAGGCGCTCGCGGCACTCGAGAGCGGTAAGTACGACCCGCACGACGTCGCCGTGGTGACTGGCAAGTATATCGGCGACTGCCGCCTGACGCACTACATGCCCCTGCTGCGCCGCGCGCTCGACGACGCGGGATACGACTATGTCCCGGTGCTCACCAACGACGACGTCGATGCCCACAATGCGCATCCGGGCTTCAAGCTCGGCCTTGGCCCGAGCATCCAGATCGCCTACGGTCTTCCCATGATCGATGCCCTCGAGGCCATGCTTAGGCGCATCCGTCCCTACGAGCTCGAGAAGGGCGCGGCGGACGCTGCGTTCGACCGCGCGCTCGATGAGGTTATCGAGGGCATGGAGCGCTCCGGGCTGAGAGGCCAGGCGACGGGCTTCAAACGCGCGCTTGCGATCATGGACGCCGTTCCGTACGACCGCTCGAACCCGCATCCGACCGTTCTCATCGTGGGCGAGTACCTGCTCAATTTCCATCTCGGCGCCAACCACGAGATCGAGCGCTACCTCGAGGACAACGGGCTCGAGGTCATCGAGGCGCGCATGACCGACGTGATCCGCAAGACCTATTTCTACAAGCATGCGCAGTCGCGCGAGTTCCACGTCGACCTGTCGCTGCCCGAAAAGGCCTGGTACGCCACGGCGGACAACCTGTTCGAGCTCGCGCACGACCGTTGCGACCGCCTGGGCGCGGCGAGCCCGCTCTACGAGCCGCCGACGCGCATGCCCGAGCTCGTGCGCGCGAGCGATAAGATCCTGCACCATACGTTCGATGCGGGCGAGGGCGTGCTGATTCCGGCGGAGATCCTCGAGCACGCCAAGCGCGGCTGCCGCAACTTCGTGATCCTGCAGCCGTTCGGGTGTCTGCCCAACCATGTCGTGGGGCGCGGGCTCATCCATGCGCTCAAGGAGCAGTATCCCACGGCGCAGTTCCTGCCGCTCGACTACGATCCCGACGTGAGCTTCGCCAACGTGGAGAACCGTCTTCAGATGCTCATCATGAACGCCAAGGCGCAGGGGTGCGGTGAGGCGCATGGCGAGACCGCGTAAGGACGCCGATGCGCCCGATGCACGCACCCGTATCATCGAGGCGTTTTGGGAGCTCATCGAGAACAACAGCATCTTCGAGCTGTCGGTTGGCGAGGTGACCCGCGCCGCCCGGTGCAATCGCGGAACGTTTTACTACTATTTTCACGATTTCGATGAACTCGTCGCCATCGCCATAGCCCAACTGCTACAGGATAACGAGCTCATCACCGATGCCCTCTGGCATTTTTCGAGCGAGGGCGACCTTTCGGCGTTCGACCGGCGCGACGTCCGCTGCCTGCTGCGGCGCATCGTCATCACCATGAGGGTGGGTGCCGCCGAGCAGGTCGTGCAGGGCATCCATACGATCATCATCGACCGCGTGAGAGAGATCGTCCACCCCGACGGAGAAAAGCTCAAGGCGGATTCGAGCTTTGCGGTGGGCTTTCTGGTCTCGGGCATCATGGACTTTGTGATGGCGGTCGGCTTTGCCCGGGAGGGCGGCGAGGAGATAGACCTCGAGCAGCTGGGGGACAGCGCGTGCGCGTACCTGAGGGCGGTCGCCATGCAGACGGTGGAAACGGTCGCGCAAGTCGAGGGCGTCGATACATCCGAGCTGCTCGAACGCGTCTCCAAGGAGGCCGATGCCTATCGCGCATCGCGTGCGACGAGTCCCGACGTGGTGAAAGACGCCTAGGGTTTCTCTTGCGGGGCGCCTGTCGCGCATCGCGCGGTGAGTCCCGCGATGCGGTCATAACCTGCATTCATGTGAGCCGGGTTTATAGATATTCCTCCAGCTGTTAACATAGACAACCTGTGGGTAAAGAGACAAAAGCGCCGCCGACGGGCGGGCGTTTTGATTTCGATGAACTCATGTAAGGAAACGAGCATGTTAGATAGATTTACCGATCGAGCGCGCAAGGTCATGTCGATGGCCAAACAGGAGGCGCTCGATCTTCATTCAAATAAGGTGGGCACCGAGCACCTGCTGCTCGCGCTTGCCAAGGAGGACGAGGGCATTGCCGCCGAGGCGCTGCGCTCGCTCGATATCGCCTACGACGACATCATGGACACCCTCAAGGAGGTCCAGACCACGGTTCCCGAGCCCAGTGAGGAGACCGAGGCGGCTAAGCTCGCCTTTACGCCGCTCGTCATTAGCGTTATGGAGCGTTCATTCCGCGTGGCGCGTGAGAATAACCAGACCTACGTGTCGACCGAGCACTTGCTGATCGGCATCGTCGAAGAGGGCAACGGCATGGCCATGGACATCCTCATGCGCCTGGGTGTGTCGTCCGCCTCTATCAAAAAGGCTATCGAGAAACTCACTGCCAAGGACCAGGACAAGAAGCGTCCGCTCGCCGGCGCCGGTGCCGGGCGTCCCGGTGCGGGCCTGCCGTTCTTTAGCGGCTCGGATGCCTCTCAGCAAAAGGGGAGTGGCACCGATACGCTTAAGCAGTTCGCGACCAACCTCACGCAGAAGGCGCGCGATGGCGAGCTCGACCCTGTAATTGGTCGCGAAAAGGAAGTCCAGCGTATGATGGAAATTCTTTCGCGCCGCACCAAGAACAACCCGCTCATTCTGGGCGACCCCGGCGTGGGCAAGACGGCCATCGTCGAGGGCCTGGCTCAGCAGATTGCAGCCGGCAACGTGCCCGAGAACCTCATGAACCAGAATATCTGGACGCTCGACCTGCCGGGCCTCGTGGCGGGTGCCAAGTATCGCGGCGAGTTTGAGGAGCGCCTCAAGAACGTGATCCAAGAGGCCACCGAAGCCGACGACGTCATCCTGTTTATCGACGAGATGCACACCATCATCGGTGCCGGTTCTGCTGAGGGCTCCATCGACGCGAGCTCTATGCTCAAGCCCGTGCTCGCGCGCGGTGCCTTCCAGATTATCGGCGCCACCACGGCCGAGGAATTCCGCAAGTACCTCACCAAGGACCCGGCCTTCGAGCGTCGCTTCCAGACCATCGATGTCGAGGAGCCGAGCGTCGAGGACACGGTCAAGATCCTGACCGCGCTCAAGCCGCGCTACGAGGAGCACCACCATGTGCGCTATACGCAGGGTGCTATCGAGGCCGCCGCGAACCTTTCCAACCGCTACATCCAGGATCGCTTCCTGCCCGATAAGGCCATCGACCTCATTGACGAGGCCGGTGCCCGCGCTCGCATCGCCGCGAATCGCGCGCCCGAGCCGGTGCGCGAGGCCGAGCATCGCATAGAGGAGCTCAAGGCCGCCGCGCAGGAGGCCACCGAGAGCGACGACATGAACAAGGCCGCCGAGATTACCGAGCGGCAGAAGGCCGCCGAGATTGAGCTCGCCGAGGCCAAGGCCGCCTGGACCGCCGAGCTCGACGCCAGCCCGCTCACCATCGATGTGAGTCTGATCGCCGATATCGTGTCCGTGACCTCGGGCGTGCCGGTGTCCTCGCTTACCGAGAGCGAGAGCCGTCGCCTGCTACAGGCCGAAAGCGTGCTCAAGACCCGCATTATCGGCCAGGACGAGGCCGTCGAGGCCGTTGCCAAGGCCGTGCGCCGCAGTCGCTCGCCGCTCAAGGATCCGCGTCGCCCCGGCGGCAGCTTTATCTTCCTGGGCCCCACCGGCACGGGCAAGACCGAGCTCGCCAAGACGCTCGCCGAGTATCTCTTTGGCAGCAAGGACGCGCTCATCAGCTTCGACATGTCGGAGTTCGGCAGCGAGTTCGAGGTCTCCAAGCTTATCGGTAGCCCCCCGGGCTACGTTGGCCATGACGAGGGCGGTCAGCTCACCAAGGCCGTTCGTCGTCACCCGTATTCGGTCGTGCTGTTCGACGAGATCGAGAAGGCGCACCCCGATATCTTCAACATTCTGCTGCAGGTGCTGGAGGAGGGCCGCCTGACCGATAGCCAGGGCAAGACGGTCGACTTCCGTAATACCGTGATCATCATGACGTCCAACGTGGGCGCCCGCGAGATTGCGCAGGATGCGAGCGTTGGCTTCGGCACCACCGGCGAGCAGGGCCTTACCTCGAGCGAGATTAAGGGCCGTGCGATGGGCGAGCTCAAGCGCCTGTTCCGCCCCGAGCTGCTCAACCGTATCGACGACATCGTGGTGTTCCAGAAGCTTTCGGGCGAGAACCTGACCAAGATCGCGCACCTGCTGGTGGACGACCTGCGTCAGCGTCTGATTGCCAACGGCATGAACATCAAGCTCACCGATGCGGCCTACGACAAGATCGTGGCCGAGGGCACCGACCTCACCAACGGTGCGCGTCCGCTGCGTCGTGCCATCCAAAAGCTCATCGAGGATCCGCTGTCCGAGGAGCTGCTGGCCGGCGAGTGGGGCGAGGGCGATACCGTCCTGTGCGATGTGGCCGACGGCAAGTTTGTCTTTAGCCATGGCACGGGCGAGATCCCGGCACCGCGTCCGGCGGGCACGCTCGGTGGCGATACCGCTCCGGCGGCGCCGCACACCGGCAACGCCGCGCCTGTGAGCAGTGGCGTGAGCTCGGGTCCCGGCGGCATGATGCAAGCCGGTTCCGGCGCGCTGTAGGGCGTGGCGACAATTTGATACGCGTAATCGAGGCGCTCTGGCAAGGGCGCCTCGATTTGTAGAGCTGCGAAGTTGTGACCGTTACGCTCTGCGGTCCGCCGTTAGCCGATGATGCGAGGGCGCTCGGCGTTTTCGACTGGTTTATGCAAACGAAGTCTGGGAATATACAAGGCGCATGTCTTATTGTCTAACCAGTTGCGCCAAGGAGGCACCATGGACTACAAGATTACCGGCTACGAGCCCGCCCAGCTGTTCCATTTCTTTGAGGAGGTCAGCGCGATCCCCCGTGGTTCTGGCAACGAGAAGGGCATCAGCGATTTCCTGGTCGCGTTTGCCAAGGAGCGCGGTCTCGATGTGTATCAGGACGAGGTCTACAACGTCATCATTCGCAAGCCCGCATCTGCCGGCGCCGAGAATGCCCCGACCGTGATGCTGCAGGGTCACATCGACATGGTGTGCGACAAGCTGGGTTCCGTCGAGCACGACTTTACGACCGACGGTATCGACCTGGTCGTCAAGGACGGCGTCCTCACCGCTAACGGCACCACTCTGGGCGCCGACAACGGTATCGCCGTCGCGCTTATGCTTACCGTGCTCAACGACGATTCGATTGCCCATCCGGCCCTCGAGTGCGTATTCACCACCGACGAGGAGACTGGCCTGGTCGGTGCCGAGACGCTCGACAAGTCCCAGATTAGCGCCCGTACTATGATCAACCTTGACTCCGAGGAAGAGGGCGTTGCCACCGTCAGCTGCGCCGGCGGCGTCGTCGTTACCTACACCTGCCCCATCGTGCGCGAGCACAAGACCGGTAGCACCCTCACACTCGACATCTCCGGCCTGCTGGGCGGTCACTCCGGCAGCGATATCAACCTGGAGCGCGGCAACGGCAACCTCATCATGGCCCGCATCATCGACCGCCTGATGGTCGCTGGCGAGCCCGCCATCGTCAGCTTTAACGGCGGCACTAAGGACAACGCCATCAACCGTGAGTGCAAGGCTGTTCTGGTCTACGCCGACCACGCTGCCGCCGAGGCCGCGGCCCAGATCGCAAAGGGCATCATCGCCGACGTTACTGCCGAGCTCGAGGTCTTCGACCCCGGCTTTACCTGCACCGTTGAGATTGCCGACAACGCCGAGGTCGAGGCCATGGACCAGAAGTCCGCGCTTGCCCTCATCCGCGCCCTGCGTCTTGCCCCTAACGGCGTGATTCGCCGCAACGTCGCCACCGACGGCTCCGTCGAGGTTTCCTCCAACATCGGTGTGGTTGCCACCTCTGACGACCAGGTCAAGATCATGCTGTCCCCGCGCTCCTCGATCACCTCGCTGCAGAACGAGTTCAAGGACCGCCTGCAGACGCTTGCCGATGTCCTGGGCTTTGACGCCAAGTTTGAGTTCGAGTATCCCGGCTGGAGCTATGCCGAGCATTCGCCGGTCCGCGACGTTTTTGTCGAGAGCTATCGCGAGCTCTTTGGCTCCGAGCTGCGCATCGAGTCCATTCACGCCGGCCTTGAGTGCGGCCTGTTTGCCGAGGCCCTGCACGGCCTGGACGCCATCGCCGTGGGCCCGACGCTCTCCGATGTCCACACCCCGGACGAGAGCATGGAGCTCGCTTCTGCCGAGCGCTTCTACGAGCTGCTCATCGACGTCCTCAAGCGCCTCGCTGCGTAAAGGTCGCATTGACGGCGATCCAAAACCTTTGCTGATGGATTGCAAATGACATTACGAGAGGGGGTACCCGAGCTTTTGCGACGGGTGCCCCCTCTCTTCTTTTAAGAAATGGGAAATTGATTGGCGTCTAGCCCATATCCGCCTTGATGAGGTCGAGGGTGCGCTGGCAGTTTTCGCGGACGGGCCCGAGCATATGCTTGCGCAGGTCCGCCATGCCGGGCAGATCGGCGTATTCGTCCATGACCTCTTCCATGCAAATGGGTACCTCGTAGGCGAGGTCCATCATGGTCGCAAAGCAAAACTTCTCGGATAGCCCGGCATCGGTGAGTGCCGCCTCCAGCGCGGGGTCGCCCATACCGTGGTATCGGCGGATAGCGCCTGGACCGATGCGTCCCACACGGTTTTCGCCGCCAACGCTCATGGCGAGGCGCGCTTTTCGCCGCATACGTTCGTATGCCAGCCCAGATGCAACGTCATACATACGGGCCATCATAGCTGTGCCGCCGTTTCCAAGAAGCAGGGAATAGTTCTTCGCATGCGCGTCCGGTGCGCCGATGATGGCGTTAAAGAAAAGTATCTGCGTAAACAGATACAGGTTAAGTTGATGATGGCTCGTATTGACGAGGAGTTCCTGAATATCGCGTGCGGTCGGGCCGCCGTCTGCCGTGTACTTTTGAGCGGGCATCACTCCAAGGGCCTGACAGAGGTCTTCTTGGTGTAGACGCATGATTGTCCCGTCTTTGACATTCACACGGTCATAGCGCTCAACAATGAGGGCGGGTTCGTTCTCAAATAAGCGATACTCAACGTTCGCCGTTGCGATACCCGCGCGCTGGGCGCTTTTCATGCAGACAAACTCATTAAGCGCTTCGAGCTTAAATCCGATAACGCCATTTTTGAAAATATGCGTCGTGGGCGAGGAACCTACGCATTCGCACCAGCGACCGTCTATGAGTGCGAGTGCGAACTTGCCCTGGTTGCCTCCAAGTGACCAACTTTCATCTAGACCCATCCACGATGCATCGCGGTCATCTCTGATCGACTTGAGACGGAGAGCAATTTCGTGGTCGTCTATAGGGCGGTATTCGCCAGCGCGATGCAGGACGGCGTCGGCATCTTCTTCGGCACAAAACTGCACTCCGCCCGGACAGTCGAGTCCGATATGGCTGAGCAACGCAACGGGATTGTTGGGCCTAACGTCGAATTCGGCGGCAATCGCTTTTCGTTGGTCCTCGCTGTCGGGTAGAAGGCCAAACAGGTACGGATTCATGACCTGTTGGCTGTATGTACGATTTGATACGGGTATGTTGATCGATAATGCTGGCCCGTCATAGTCTTGATCATAGGCAAAGCTGACTAGACCGTTCTCATCTTGCATGAGCGTTCCTGCAGGTTCGCCGCAAATAATAGTCCGAAGCGATGTGGTGGCCATTGGCTATTTCCCGTCAGGCTTTGGTTGGACAGATGCGTTCGCGGCAATCGAGACTCCGAGATTGGACATGGCGAAATCTGCGAAGGCTTTGTCGTAGAGTTCAGACGTAAAGGGGGCGTCTGCAAGAACCGGAATGGCGGCGCAGCAACGGTAGCTATGAGAGGGACGTTGAGCGCGATGGCGTCTGGGGGTGCTGCGAGTTTGCAGATCGGCATGCGGAACGTTGGCTGATTGCTCGTTATTCGTTTTGACGATATCCCCTTGAGCGGCGAGCGCCAGTCCGAGAGCATTAAAGATCGCCAATAGCTTGTCGAGTCGAATGCCGGTGGCATCTCCCAGCTCGAGCGATGCGAGCAGGCGCTCCGAAACACCGGCTTTTTTAGCGAGGGCCGCACGGGTGATTCCCTGTGAGTCGCGTGCCTGGCGCACGTAGATGCCAGCTTGGCGCGGCGTGGTGATGGGAAGGGTATCCACGGCAATCTCCTAACGTGCAGACTTTTGCATATCAGTATGACATGCAAAAGTCTGCACGAATAGGCATTATGCAAAACTCTGCATGAGACTTCTACATTGACGTTGAGCTTATGAGAGGCACTTTTTATATCGCGAGAATCCCCAGATGCTCAAGCAAGATCTTAAGCCCGATGAGGATGAGCACGACGCCACCCACGATGGTGGCGGGTTTTTCGTAGCGCGCGCCAAAGGTGTGGCCGATCGCTACGCCGGCGATGGAGAAGATAAACGTTGTGACGCCGATAAGCGATACGGCGGGAACGATGTCAACCGAGAGCGCCGCAAACGAGATGCCTACGGCTAGGGCGTCGATTGAGGTGGCGATGGCGAGGATCAGGTATTCTACCAGGTCAATCTTTTCGGCGTCCTTGCCGTCGCCTTCATCCTCGTCCTCGGTAAAGGCTTCCCACAGCATTTTGCCGCCGATAAAGGCCAAAAGGATAAAGGCAATCCAGTGGTCGATGGGGCCGATGATACCCATAAACTGGCTGCCAAGCGCCCATCCGATCACGGGCATGCCGGCCTGGAAGCCGCCAAAGAACAGGCCGAGCACCACGGCGACCTTAAGGTTGATCTTCTTCATGCCAAGGCCCTTGCAGATGGAAACGGCAAAGGCGTCCATCGAAAGGCCAATGGCGAGCAACACGAGCTCTACGAGTCCCATAGTCTGGCTCCCTCTCTGCGGGCAGGCCCGCGTGTACCTCTTGGGGGAGCAACAAAAAGACTAACCTTGGCACATGGTTGATTGGGTAGTCAAAAGAGCCCGTCCCAAATTAGCTATCTTAGCGGTGTTCGCTCATTCTGTAAGCATCGGATTTCGCAAGCGCCGCAGGGACAAACCGTGAGAAACTATTTAGCGTTTATGGAGCGTATACGATGGGAGCGATGCCTTGGATAAGAACGAGCTGCAAAAGCGTATGGAACAGGCCATCCGCCTGACGGCACCTGGTCAGCCGATCCGCACTGCCCTCGACATGATCATCGCCGGTCACCTGGGCGCCCTTATCTGCGTTGGCGACACCGAAAACGTGCTCGCTGCCGGTAATGACGGCTTTCCGCTCAACATTTCGTTCACCTCGAACCGTCTGTTCGAGCTCTCCAAGATGGATGGCGCCATCGTTATCGACGGCGACCTCACCCAGATTCTGCGCGCCAATTTCCATCTCAATCCCGATCCCTCGCTCGCCACGAGCGAGACGGGTATGCGTCATCGCACCGCCGCTCGCATGTCGGTGCTCACCGATGCCATTGTGATCTCGGTCTCGGCCCGTCGTGCCGTCGTCAACGTGTACGTTCACGGCAAGAGCTACGAGATCCAGCCCGTCACCACTATCATGAGCTCGGTCAACCAGCTCGTCGCCACGCTCCAGACTACCCGTCAGTCGCTCGACCGCTCCCTGCTGCGCCTGACGGCCCTCGAGCTCGACGACTACGTTACGCTCGCCGACATTACCGGTATTTTCTCGAGCTTCGAGATCATGCAGCAGGCAAAGACCGAGCTTAAGGATTGCATCGTCAAGTTGGGCAACCAGGGCAAGCTCGTGCAGATGCAGCTCGAGCAGCTCGCGGGCTCCAGCATGGATACCGAGTATGACCTGATGATCCGCGACTACGCAAGTGATTCTTCCGAGGCTAATGCCGAGAAGATTCGCGCCAACCTGAGCCGTATGACACCTAAGGACCTGTCCGACCCACAGCATGTGGCGGCAGTTCTGGGTTACGACGACCTGGACGAGGACTCCGTCATGACACCGCTGGGCCTGCGTACGCTTTCGCGCGTGTCCGTCGTGCGCGACGGCGTGGCCGAGAAGATTGTCGACGAGTACGGCTCGCTGCAGGAACTCATGGACGACATCAGCGAGGATCCGGAGCGCCTGGGCGACTTTGGCGTTAACAACCCTGCCATTCTTGCGGACTCCCTGTACCGCATGAAGGGCACCAAACAGGGGAACGCATAATGGCGCCCGTATGCGCCGTGGTCGTTGCCGGTGGCAGCGGCCAGCGCTTTGGTAACCCTGGTGGCAAGCAGCTCGTCAATGTAGCGGGTCGTCCGCTTATGAGCTGGTCCATCTGCGCGTTTGATCGGGTCGAAAGGGTCGGCCACATCGTCGTGGTTTGCCCTGCTGAGCGTCGTGCTGAGATGCGCCGCCTGGCCATCGACCCGTTTGACTATGACACGCCCATCAGTTTTGCCGATGCCGGCGATACCCGCCAGGATTCCACCCGTGCCGGCGTGCATGCGGTTCCGGCGGGCTTTGAATACGTCGCCATTCACGACGGCGCTCGTCCGCTCATTACTACCGAGGCCATCGATCACGCTATCGACGTGCTCGTGAGCGACCGCGACCTCGACGGTGTCGTGTGCGGCCAGCCCGCGATCGACACGCTCAAGATCGTCGACGGCGATAATATCGTCGAGACGCCGCCGCGCGAGCTCTATTGGACCGCGCAGACGCCGCAAATCTTTAGCGTCGACGCCATGAAGCGCGCCCACACCGCAGCTATCGCCGAGGGTTTTATCGGGACCGACGATTCTTCGCTGGTCGAGCGCATGGGAGGACGCGTTCGCTGCGTCCAGAGCCCGCGCGACAACCTTAAGGTGACGGTACCCGAGGACTTGCGTCCCGTAACCGCGATTCTGCTCGGCCGCATGGCCGAGGGAGAGGACCTTCCCCATGTTCAGTAACCTGCGTATTGGACACGGCTACGACGTCCACCGTTTGGTGGAGGGGCGTCGATGTATCATCGGCGGTGTCGACATTCCCTACGAGCGCGGCCTGCTGGGCCACTCGGATGCCGATGTGCTCGCGCACGCCTTGGCCGACGCCATTCTGGGCGCCTGCCGCGGGGGAGACATCGGCAAGCTGTTCCCCGATACCGACCCTGCCTACGAGGGTGCCGATTCGATGGTACTGCTTGCCCGTGTGATGGACTATGCGCGCGAGCTGGGCTTTGAGTTTGTCGATGCCGACTGCACCATTGCCTGCCAGCAGCCCAAGATCACCCCACACCGCGATGCCATGCGCGCCAACCTGGCTCATGCCCTGGGCGTTGACGTCGAAAACGTGGGCGTCGCCGCCACTACGACCGAAAAGCTCGGTTGGGAAGGCCAAGGCGAGGGAATTGGCGCCTGGGCCGTCTGCCTGCTACAGAAAACCGCTAAGGAGTAACGAATGCGTATCTACAACAGCGCTACCCATAAAAAGGAAGAGTTCCAGCCCATCGAGTCCGGCAAGGTCCGCATGTACGTGTGCGGCCCCACGGTCTACGACAACATTCACATCGGCAACGCCCGCACGTTCATCAGCTTTGACGTGATCCGCCGTTGGCTCATCGCGAGCGGCTACGAGGTCACGTTCGCCCAGAACCTCACCGATGTCGACGACAAGATCATCAAGCGCGCCAACGAGCAAGGCCGTACGGCCGCCGAGGTCGCGACGGAGTTCTCCGACAAGTTCATCGGCGTCATGCGCGCCGCCAACGTGCTCGATCCCGATGTGCGCCCCCGCGCCACCAAAGAGATCGGCCCCATGATCGCCATGATCAAGACGCTTATCGAGCAGGGCCACGCTTATGCAGCCGATAACGGCGATGTGTACTTTGCCGTGCGCAGCGATCCCAACTACGGCCAGGTCTCGGGCCGCAACATCGACGACCTTATGGTGGGCGCGCGCATCGAGGAGAACGAGGACAAGAACGACCCGCTCGACTTTGCCCTGTGGAAGGCCGCCAAGCCCGGCGAGCCCAGCTGGCCGAGCCCCTGGGGCGAGGGCCGTCCAGGCTGGCACACCGAGTGCGCCGCCATGGTGCACCGTTACCTGGGCACCCCGATCGACATCCACGGCGGTGGCTCCGACCTTGCCTTCCCGCATCACGAGAACGAGTGCGCCCAGGCTACCTGCGCCTGGCACCAGGGCTTCTCCAACACCTGGATGCACACGGGCATGCTGCTGGTCGACGGCGAGAAGATGTCCAAGTCGCTCGGTAACTTCTTTACGCTGGCCGAGGTCCTCGAGCAGCACTCTGCCGCGGCTCTGCGTCTGCTGATGCTGCAGACGAGCTATCGCTCACCGCTCGACTTCTCTTGGGAGCGCCTGGAGGGTGCCGAGAACTCGCTCACGCGTATCGCCGGAACGGTCGAGAACCTGCGCTGGGCTGCAAGCCACGCGACGGCCGACGCCGATGAGGTAGCATCCGAGGCGTTTGCCGCCAAGGCCGCCGAGACCCGTGCCGCCTTTAAGGAGTGCATGGACGACGACTTTAACACCGCCGGTGCCATGGGTGCCGTCTTTGGCTTTGTCACCGAGTGCAATCAATATTTGGAGCAGGCGGGCGATGCTGCCGACAAGGCCGCAGTCTTGGCTGCCGCCGATACGCTGACCGAGCTGCTCGATACGTTTGGCGTCGAGCTTCCCGAGCCCAAGGTCGAGCTGCCGCTGGGGCTGCTGGGCGTTGCCGCCGGTCTTGTTGCCTACACGGGTGACGATGTGGACGAGGCAGCTGCCAAGATTCTCGAGGCCCGCGCCGAGGCCCGTGCCGCCAAGAACTGGGATCTGGCAGATGCCATCCGCGACCAGCTCAAGGACCTGGGCCTCACCATTGAAGATACGGCCGCGGGCACTCGTATTAAGAGTCTCTAGTATTTGTCGACCGTTTGAGGTGCGGCAGATTGCCTTGAAAGAGGAGGGCATAGACCTGGTGGTCATGCCCGACGATTGAAAGGCAAGGTGCCGTGGCTCGGACGGTCGATTCTTGTTCGTTATCTATTTAAGGAGGCCGTCTTATGGCCGACAATCGCAAGCGTGCACCTCGTGGTGGCAAGCAGGCTGCTTCTGGCTCGCGTCCGATTCGCCGCAATGACCGCGCTACCGCTCCCAAGGGCCGGCGCGATCGCACCCAGGCCGCACGTCCGCAGCACGATCGCAACCGCGACGCTGTCCAGGCTCCCAAGGGCGAGTTTATCGAAGGCCGTCGTGCTGCCGCCGAGGCGCTACGCACCGGTTTTCCCATCAAGTGCGCGCTCATTGCCGAGGGCGGGGAGCGCGATGCAGCCTTGTCGCGCCTGGTCGACGACCTCAACGCCGCGGGTGTCCGCATTAAGTATGTGCAGCGCGCGCAGCTCGACGCACTGTCGAGCCATGGTGCTCACCAGGGCATTGCGCTCGAGGTGGGTAATTTCCCCTATGCCGATGTCGTCGATATCCTCGACCGCGCGGGCGACGGTCCGGCACTTGTCGTGGTGCTCGACCACGTGACCGACGACGGCAACTTTGGCGCCATCGTGCGCTCTGCCGAGGTTGTGGGCGCCGCGGGCGTCGTCATCGCCAACAAGCGTGCCGCCGGCGTGACCGTGGGCAGCTACAAGACCTCAGCCGGCGCCGTCATGCATCTGCCTATCGCTCAGGTTCCCAATATCGCCCGTGCACTCGATGACCTCAAGGCCGCTGGCTTTTGGGTGGGCGGTGCCTCCGAGCACGCCGAAGGCAGTTGCTGGGATGCTCCCTTCGAGGGCCGCGTGGCGCTCGTCATGGGGTCCGAGGGCGACGGCATCTCGCGTCTGGTGCTCGAGAAATGCGACTTTTTGACCAAGCTTCCCCAGCGCGGCATGACCGAGAGCCTCAATGTTGCCCAGGCGACCACGGCGCTGTGCTTTGAGTGGCTGCGCCGCAACGCCGGCGAGCTCATGGGGGAGGAGTAGCGCATGTCCAAAAAGAACCGTGCCAAGTCCAAGGCCAAGCGCTTTGGCGAAGGCTCGGCCAAGCCGATTGTTTCGGCCGCGACCTACGGCGTGGGCGGCAATGCGTTTGCGCAGGCCATCGCCGATCCGGTCTCGACGGTGCACTCCAATAAGCCCGAGCTGCTGGTGGTCGACGGCTACAACGTGATCCACTGCACGCCACGCTACGAAAAGCTCGTCTACGACCATTCCGACGATCCGTATTCCAACGACGTTCACGATATGGCGCGCACCGCCCTCATCAACGACGTCGCCGCCTTTGCCCAGGGCCGCTACGAGGCCGTGATCGTGTTCGACGGCGCGGGCAATATCTCCAGCGAGCGCCCCAACCTGCCGGCCCGTGGCGTGCGCATTGAGTTTTCGCCGACGGGCGTCTCTGCCGATACCGTGGTGCAGAAGCTCTGCATCGAGGCACGCGAGGAAGGCCGTGCGTGCTCCGTGGTATCGAGCGACGGCACGATTCAAGCCGTCGTCATGGGCAAGGGTGTCACGCGCATCTCGAGCCGCATGCTGGTGGACGAGATCAAACAGATCGATAGCGACGTTCACGAGGCAGAGGAAGCTCCGCAGATCAAGATGACTCTGGGCAGTCGCCTGAGCCCCGATGCCCTGGCCAAGCTCAAGGCCCTGCGCGGGAGGTAGGGGAGCTGCCGGCGTGGCGCTGTCTCGCTAACTCCATTCAGCGATGTCGATCATTCTACGGAGGCGCCATGTAAGCGCCTCTTTTAGATATGGCAGCCTTGCCGTGAGCGCGTCGTTTCTGGACAGAATCTCGATTGCCTCGTCAACGAAGCCTTCGAGTTTGTCGCCGTCAAACCAGCCCATGTCCTCGACGAGCAACATTTGTTTGGCGGGGCTTGAATGAAATTGTGCGCTGGTAAAACTGTGCTCTCCCGCCCTAAGCTCCTCTAGTGATATGTTGCACCAGAGTGATGAGCCCGAATCGAAGATGGGGGCTGGTCTGCAGGCCAGTGAGTTGACGTTTCGCACGAGGCCGAAGTTGCGCCAATGACGATCGTAGTTGGCAATGATGTCATCGCATACGATCATGCGGTCAAGGGCATCCTTGACGCCTGTCACCCCGAGCTCCTCGCAGTTTGCTACGTATCGCTCGTAGTCGGCTAGTCGTTCACCTGCGTTTGCGTACTGGTTTACATAGAACGCAGGGACATACTCTTCTTCATCAGTTAAGAAGACATCGCATATGCTCAGGGCGGAAGTGCCCGTGCCCTCGAGCGAGTAAGGCACAAAATCGCTGGCATTTAGGATGCGACGATGGAGCGCGGTCGCCACCAGCTCGTTATAAGGTTCCTGGTTCAGGTGCGCTCCTGCCTTATGCAGAATTCGACGCCCGCCCTCGCATGTCCAGTACTTTTGAAGATTGCCGTCCGAGGTGTTGTCGGGCTTTGCGGCAGCTGCCTTGCCCTCTGGGGCGAAGGACGCGATGGACAGAGAGACGTCGTCAAAAGCATTATTGAAGAAGTTAATATCTTCCCACGCGAGACCGGAGCCTTGGGGTCTAATCCAATACTGGTCGGATAAGGAGAGTCCAAGATTTCGCTGTACGAGTTCATCGGGAACATCGACTGCGGCTTCTGCAAGCAGGGAGGCTAGCCCAATGCGTGCGAGCGGGATACCGCGGCCGCGCCACCAGATGCGGAAGGAGTCGAGCGATATGGGACTATTAGGGCCAAATACTCCAATAGGGGCGTGGGCACGATCGACGTCGGCGCCGATGTGGGTAAAGTCTTTTCGCGATGTGCTGTAGACCAGCTGAGCGACTTCGTGTGTGCGATTCATGAGGGTGAATGCGATCTCGCTCTTACCGTGGCCGCGGCGGGGACGTCCCCCCGTTTTGGTCACGGAACGGAGTCGCGTGTCGACGCTGCCTTTGTCGATGAGCCATACACCAGAAGCCTTGCGGGCCTCAAGTGCTCCGTTTTTTATGAGCTCCTGCACCCTGCGCGGGGTGATGTCGAGTAGTTCGGCTGCTTCCTTCGTGGTCAACATCGCGAAACCCTTCGCCAGAACGAATAGTTTTATATATTCCATTGTAATTAAAACTATTCGTTCTGACGAATAGTTTTGAGATGTGGTCGGTCAAAGGGCCTGTTGCGCCTCGTCCGCAATTCCTTTATTCTAAACAGGCTTCGCGCGAAAGCGCCAAGTGTGCCAGTGTGGCGCAACGGTAGCGCAACTGATTTGTAATCAGTGGGTTGCAGGTTCGATTCCTGTCACTGGCTCCATGAGTTTCCGCAGATCAGAGGCGATATAGCCTCTGATGCTGCCTTCTCATGCAACAGCTCACGCAACAAACATGCAACAATTAAATCGAAATTGTACTTGGATGTGTTTTACGACCGATAGTCATTGTCAATAAACGCGTGCAATGAAGCGGGAAAAGCCAAGCTTACAGTTGCTGTCTCCATTAGGGTTTTGGGCTTTGTCTCTACAACTGGGATAGGGTGAAAAGTGACCAAAGCGCTGAGAGCTCCGATGCCGCTTCTCGAAAGACCGTGCGCCGTGCACGGCTCTCTTTCCTGTAGCCCATGGGTATTACTATGGTTTAGATTTAATTCGGCGTGAGAGGTCAAGAGCGACAAGGATTTCCCGTCGTTTGTGAGCAAGCCGGTTGAAAGGACTCATGATGATTAATAACGTAGAGGACCCAACGGTTGCCAATATTTTGTCGACCGATATGCTAAAAATCTATGACATTCCTCGTTACCAGCGCGAATACACTTGGAATCAGCGTGACTGGGCGAATCTCTATGACGATATCACCCAAAACGACGCTGGCTACTTTCTGGGTTCGTTTATTGTCGTGAACGGGACTGTGAATTCCAAGATGGATACTATTCACTATGAAGTTATCGATGGCCAGCAACGCCTGACGACACTCAGTCTTCTCCTTGCCGCCCTCTATACTCGCATCATGGAGCATAAGGATTCTATCGATGACGACATGATGTTGGATGATGTCCGACCCCTGCGCAATCGTCTGATCTTGAAATCTGACAAGTCAATGACACGCGTTATTCCTCAGGTCCAGAATCATAATCTTGAGGATTACCGCTGGATCTTGAAGGAACATATCGGCCTAGATGCGGTTATGCAAAAGCCGAAGTTCCTTGGTCTGAGAAAGATGTCTAAGGCATTCAACTATTTTTACGATCGACTGGGTGAGGACGTTGGGGGCAGGGATGGAATTGAGTGCGTTCGCTGCCTCCTTGATATCTGCAGGCTGGTATGCTCGGCGGTCGTGGTCCAGATTACCGTCGATAGCCATGCTGACGCCTACACCTTGTTCGCGTCCCTTAACAACCGCGGTGTTCCCTTGAGCGCCGTCGACCTTATCAAGAACATGCTTCTCGGCAAGGTTGCCGGGGTGGATGACGGACAGCTCAACTATTACTTTGAACGCTGGCAGGAAGTGCTCCACAATCTCGGCGATGACTACAAGACGCAGGAGCGCTTCTTCCGCCAGAACTACGATGCCTTCCGCCGTGAGGTGAACAAGCCATTTATCGGCGAATCTGGTTCCCAGCTTCCCCTCGGTTCCGTTGCCACGCGGTCCAACCTTCTGAAAATCTACGAGAAGCGGATGGAAACTGATGACGGCGCCCTTAAGGTGTTGGACGAGCTGGCCGAGAATTCTGCGCTCTACTCGAAGATCATTGGGCTCGATCAAGAGAGCCCGGATTCCGAGCTTACGCATCAGCTTTTGGAGCTTTCGAGAGCGCAGGGCGTCGCATCTTACCTGATTCTGCTGTTCCTCTTCAAGAAGCAGAACCAGTTGGAGCTAAAAGATGAAACCCTCGCGCTTCTTGTCAAGCTCCTCGTCCGTTTCTTTGTCCGACGCAACCTCACCGATACACCTCCCACACGTGACCTTGAGAGACTCTTCATCAATATTTGTGAGAGCCTCGAAAGCGAGGGTCTCAAGGGCATTGCAGCCGCGGAGTACATCAAGAAGCGCCTCGTCGACGTGTCTGCCAGTGACGCTTCCTTCAAAGAACGTCTTGAGGGGCCGATTTACGACGTCAATCCCGATATGACGCGCTACATCCTTACTGTTGTTGCATCTCCGAGCGTTACGAAAGAGATGAAGCCACTTTGGGAACGATACGCCTCCGGAAACTACGTCTGGACAATCGAGCACATCTTCCCTCAGGGCAAGAACATTCCAGATGAATGGGTGAAGATGGTTGCGGACGGCGACATGTCTAAGGCGATTGAGGTTCAGGAGAAACAGGTCCACACGCTTGGAAATTTAACCATCACCGGGTATAACTCAAAGCTGAGCAACATGCCCTTTGTGACCAAGCGAGACCGCAAGGATGTCAACGGGGCGAATGTCGGATACCGCAACGGGTTGAACCTGAACGACGAGTTGGTAAACACGGATACCTGGACCAGCGAGCAGATTCAAGAGCGCACAGACAAGCTCGTTGGACTCACTTTGAAAGCTTTTGACTTTGACGAGATTGAGTTCTAGTGACCGCCAGCCAATATCTTGGGGACATTCAGCCCAAACGATTCAATCACAATCTGTAACATCCAGACCGGTATTTGTCTTCAAGCTGTTACAGATTGAGATGTTAAGACGGGTTAGCGGCTAATATCTCAATCTGTAACACGAAGGGAAGGAAAACCGTTCTTACTGTTACAGAATGAGACGTAAACTGGGGTCGCTGCGTAAAATCTCGATTTGTAACAGATAGGGGAGAAAATGTTCTCTAAATGTTACAAATCGAGACAAAGGCCGGACCGGTCCCAGTCATCCTGGTCGAGCGTGGATTATCGGACGAACGAGCGTGGAAAATCTCCTGCCTAGTGAATGAGCGTGGATAATCTGCCACTTTGGGCCCAGTGACACGCCAAAAGTGGGAGATTATCCACGCTCGATTTTGCCTGGGAAGAGCATCCTCTGTCTGGGAAGCCCAATCTCGACCTATATATAGGTGCAAATGAGTCGTTATCGAAGTGATATTCTGCAGGCTCACTCCACTACACCAAAGTGTTACCTTAGGAAACGTCACCTCTGTATCCAAAACCACCGTCCTTCATATCTAAACTCAACAAAAACGCAGGTCAAAGGCATATAGATACGCCCGGCACCGTGTATCTAGAGGTTTTCGTTGACAGCCCCCAAGGTTGCATCGTATTATCTTTTTCGTTCGCGGGGGCGGCGGTCCAAAAGACCAAAGAACCTGCGGATACTTGAACGATTGGGAGTTTGCCCGAGTGGTTAATGGGGACGGGCTGTAAACCCGTTGGCTCTGCCTACATAGGTTCGAATCCTATAGCTCCCACCCGTCAAGTGCCTGTATAGCTCAGTCGGTAGAGCACTTCGTTGGTAACGAAGAGGTCACCAGTTCAAGTCTGGTTGCAGGCTCCATCCGGCGGTGTAGCTCAGTTGGTTAGAGCACACGGTTCATACCCGTGGCGTCACTGGTTCGAATCCAGTCACCGCTACCATAGGTAACACGGTGGCTTCTCAATAGTATGTTGAGAGGCCACTATGGTATAAAGGCAAAGTCCCGTCCGGGGACGACCTGTTAAGAGGAGGGCTTTATGGCCAAAGAGAAGTTTGAGCGCACTAAGCCGCATGTTAACATCGGCACCATTGGTCACGTCGACCACGGCAAGACCACGCTGACCGCCGCCATCACCAAGGTTCTCTCTGAGACCGAGGGCTGCAAGGCTGACTTCACTGCGTTCGAGAACATCGACAAGGCTCCCGAGGAGCGCGAGCGCGGCATTACGATCTCCGTCTCCCACGTTGAGTACGAGACTGCTGCCCGTCACTACGCTCACGTTGACTGCCCGGGCCACGCTGACTACGTCAAGAACATGATCTCCGGTGCTGCTCAGATGGACGGCGCTATCCTGGTCATCGCCGCTACCGACGGCCCCATGGCTCAGACCCGCGAGCACATCCTGCTCGCCCGTCAGGTCGGCGTTCCCTACATCGTCGTCTTCCTGAACAAGTGCGACATGGTCGACGATGACGAGCTCATCGACCTCGTCGAGATGGAGACCCGTGAGCTCCTCTCCGAGTACGATTTCCCCGGCGACGACATCCCCGTCATCCGTGGTTCCGCTCTGGGCGCTCTCGAGGGCGACGCCAAGTGGATGGACGCCATTCGCGAGCTCATGAAGGCTGTCGACGAGTACATCCCGACGCCTGCTCGTAACAACGACCTCCCCTTCCTGATGGCCGTTGAGGACGTTATGACCATCTCCGGCCGTGGTACCGTTGCTACCGGTCGTGTTGAGCGCGGTGAGCTCAAGCTCAACGAGCCCGTCGAGATCGTCGGCATCAAGGATACCCAGAACACCGTCGTTACCGGTATCGAGATGTTCCGTAAGTCCATGGACTTCTGCGAGGCTGGCGACAACGTCGGTCTGCTGCTCCGCGGCATCAAGCGCGAGGACATCGAGCGCGGCCAGGTTCTCTGCAAGCCCGGTTCGGTTACCCCGCACACCAAGTTCACCGGCGAGATCTACGTTCTGACCAAGGAGGAGGGCGGCCGTCACACCCCGTTCTTCGATGGTTATCGTCCTCAGTTCTACTTCCGTACCACCGATGTTACCGGTACGGTCAAGCTGCCCGAGGGCACCGAGATGGCTATGCCTGGTGACCACATCACCATCGAGGGCGACCTCATTCACCCGATCGCCATGGAGGAGGGCCTGCGCTTCGCTATCCGCGAGGGTGGCCACACCGTCGGTTCGGGCATCGTCTCCACGATCATTGAGTAAATTAGCTCTTTGATATAGCTGACTTAGAGAGAACCCGGCACTTATAGGGTGCCGGGTTCTTTTCTACGCGGGGCTTGTTCCCTGACGATTGCGCTTCGCTCGCTCTTAAGCCGAGCGTGAGGGATCGATTAGATCTCGCTGGCTTCATTGATGTGTTCCAAATATGAATGGATCCAGCGAGAACCAATTGATTCGAGGTTTTCATTGACAGCACTTACGTAGAGCTGATAAAGTACCAACTCGTGCCCGTACGGGGCGGAAATGAAAGGTTCAGGATAAATGCGTACTCTAGTTACTCTTGCGTGCACTGAGTGCAAGCGCCGCAACTATACGACCACCAAGAACAAGTCGAACATGCCTGATCGTATGGAGATCAAGAAGTATTGCCCCTGGTGCCGTCACCACACGCTGCACAAAGAGACTCGCTAGTCTCTAGTCACATACGCCAGTAGTTCAATTGGTAGAGCATCGGTCTCCAAAACCGAGTGTTGAGGGTTCGAGTCCTTCCTGGCGTGCCAGTCATTATTCCGTAAGCTCCCAATTGGGGGCTTACGGTTTACTCATGTATAAGCGCATTGCGCGGAGGTAACCCAAATGGCCAACAAGAAGAACAAGAAGAAGGCTCAGCAGCCGGCACCTGCCAACAACGCTGCCGCCAACTCCAAGGTTGAGGCCAAGAAGGCCGTTGCCAAGAAGAACGAGAAGGCTGCGAAGTCCAAGAAGAACGAGAAGCCTGGTTTCTTCGCCCGCACCAAGAAGTATTTCGCTTCGGTGAAGTCCGAGATGAAGCGTGTCACGTGGCCCGATAAGAAGGAGCTCGTGAACTACTCGGTCGTCGTTTGCGCTTCTCTGATCGTCGTCGGCGTCGTCATCGCTCTGCTCGATGCTGGCTTTGGCGAGGCTCTTGCTCTGTTCTCTGGATTGAGGGGCTAAACCATGTCTAAGCGTTGGTACGTCGTTCACACTTACTCTGGATACGAGAACCGTGTTAAGTCCGATCTCGAGCATCGCATCGAGACCATGGGCATGCAGGACCGTATCTTTGATATCGAGATTCCTATGGAGCGCGTCACCGAGATCAAAGAGGGTGGCAAGCGCGAGACCAAGGATTCCAAGATCTTCCCGGGTTATGTCCTGGTTCGCATGGAGATGGATGACGATGCGTGGACGTGTGTTCGCAACACGCCCGGTGTCACTGGTTTCCTGGGCGGCAATGGCAAGCCCGCTCCGCTTTCCCGCGACGAGTACAATAAGATGACTCGTCGTCCCGGTAAGGGCGATTCGCCCAAGCGCACCTCGGTTGATATTGAGGTCGGCACGTCCGTCCGCGTCACTGATGGCCCGCTTACCGACTTTGATGGCAAGGTCTCCGAGGTTAACACCGAGGCAGGCAAGCTGAAGGTCACCCTGATGATCTTTGGCCGTGAGACGCCGGTCGAGCTCGACTTTAACCAGGTCGCTGTCATCGCTTAAGTTTTCGTCCGTTCGCGCGAGCGTGCTTCTTCTGTGACTGCTCATCTCAGGAGTGCTTCTAACACGTGCGTGCTTACGATATAGCAAGTACTTCACACTCGTGATTCGAAAGGAATGACCATGGCTGAGAAGAAGGTTGCCAACGTCATTAAGCTCCAGATTCCTGCTGGTGCAGCTAACCCCGCTCCTCCCGTCGGCCCCGCCCTGGGCGCAGCTGGCGTGAACATCATGCAGTTCTGCCAGGCCTTTAACGCCGAGACGCAGGACAAGAAGGGCGACATCATCCCCGTTGAGATCACTGTCTTCGAGGATAAGTCCTTCTCCTTCATCACCAAGACCCCGCCGGCGGCTCACCTCATCAAGAAGGAGCTGAACCTCAAGTCTGGTTCCGCTAAGCCCCAGGCCGACAAGGTTGGTCAGCTCTCCCAGGAGCAGCTCACCAAGATCGCCGAGATCAAGATGCCGGACCTCAATGCCAACGACATTGACGCCGCCAAGAAGATCATCGCCGGTACCGCCCGTTCCATGGGCGTCACCATCGCTGAGTAGCGATTTCTTTTGGTAACGACGGGTGCTCCAACCGGGGCGCCCGTTAAATGTGTGCAATAGGGCACACGATACGATGTGGGAGGGCTCGCGCCCGTTTAACCACAGGAGGTAATGCACATGGCTAAGCATGGTAAGAGCTATAACGCCGCTGCCGAGAAGATCGACCGCGCCACGCTCTACACCCCCCTTCAGGCTGCCAAGCTCATCAAGGAGCTCGACACCGCCAAGTTCGACGAGACCGTCGAGGCCCACTTCCGTCTGGGCGTCGATACTCGTAAGGCCGACCAGAACATCCGCGGCTCCATCTCCCTGCCCCACGGCACCGGCAAGACCATTCGTGTTGCCGTCTTCGCCGAGGGCGAGAAGGCCCGCGAGGCCGAGGCTGCCGGCGCCGACATCATCGGTTCCGACGAGCTCGTCGCCCAGATCCAGAAGGGCGAGATCAACTTCGACGCCGCTATCGCTACGCCGAACATGATGGCCAAGGTTGGCCGCATCGGTAAGATCCTTGGTCCCCGTGGCCTCATGCCGAACCCTAAGCTCGGCACCGTGACCATGGACGTCGCCAAGATGGTCTCCGAGCTCAAGGCCGGCCGCGTTGAGTATCGCGCCGACCGCTACGGCATCTGCCACGTGCCCCTGGGCAAGAAGTCCTTCTCCGAGCAGCAGCTCGTCGAGAACTACGCTGCCCTGTACACCGAGATCCTGCGCGTCAAGCCCGCTTCTGCTAAGGGCAAGTACGTTAAGTCCATCTCTGTGTCTTCCACCATGGGCCCTGGCGTCAAGGTCGATCCCGCTATCCAGCGTGACTTCTTGGCTGAGTAACTAACGGTTACTGCCTGAGCAAAGCAAGCATTGCTAAAGAAACCCGGTTCTGTCTCGTGCAGGACCGGGTTTCTTGCTTTCGCGTCAAAACCACCTTAAAGGGGACAGTGCCCCCTTTAAGGTGGTTACCAGGGTGTTCTAGCGGTTGAGGACTCGATAGCCTCGTGGCGCTTGAGTTCGCGACGCATGGTTTGCGAATTGAGCCAGGCTGCCTGCCAGCCACGGATGGGGTAGCGCGCTTCGTCCAGCTCAAACTGCGTATAGCCGCAGGCGTTGATGATCGTTGCCCCGCATGCGTGCTGACGTTCGCGTTGAAAGTCGCGACCATAGCATTGGTGCACATGCCCGTGCACCATGTAGTCGGGATTCCAGGACTCGAGCGCTGTGTTAAAGCATTCGAATCCTCGATGCGGTAGATCGTCCAGATCGCCCACGCCGGCGGCGGGCGCATGGGTGAGCAAGATGTCGCAGCCACCGACCATCCTCACTTTACGAGACAGCTTGCGCACGCGCTTGGCCATCTCGCGCTCGGTGTACATGTTGGCGCCATCTCGATAGCGCATGGAGCCGCCAAGCCCCGCAATGCGGACGCCGCGATAAACGTACACGGTGTCTTCGACACAGATACAGCCGCCCGGAGCATGACGCGCATAGCGGTCATCGTGATTGCCTCGCACGTAGATGAGCGGTCTGTTGATGACCGTGACCAAAAACTCAAGATAGTCCGGGTCCAGATCACCAGCGGACAAAATCAGGTCGACACCCTCAAAGCGTTCTTTGCGAAAGCACTCCCAAAGGCATCGCTCTTCGGTATCGGCTATGGCAAGGATTTTCATAGGGCGCGGACCTTCGGCTCATCGTCGGGCTGCGGAATGGTGCCCACCACGTTGTCTGCCAGCCAGTCCATCTCGACGATTTGCGTGCTCGGCAGCGGGGGAAAGCCTTCGATCTGCACCACGCCGTCTTGGCTATGGAGCTCGCCGCCAAATGGATTGATGGAGCCCTCGACAATGCCATTGCGCAGTAGCTGAACGAGCTTGCGCGTCTGATAGGGCAGGCCTGGAGCGTAGCGAATATCGATAACGCCCGAACTCATGCCATACCAGTAGTTGACGGCGCGAACCTGGCTGTCGTCACTGGTCTCATCCCAGGTGCCATGCAGCAGGCTTCGCACGATAAGCTCGTAGTAACGGCCCCAGTTCCATACCGGCATGGCAATGCCGGCAACCTTGCCATCGACCAAGCGGTGGAGTCCGTAGGCCGTGGGGTCTTCGAGCGGCTTTGACATGTCGGCGCCGGACATGACGCTTACGCCTTCGCGGCACATGGCCTCGGCAAGGCCACCGGCGGGCACATCGCCCCAGGTCAGGATAATTTGCGCACGGGGGTCGAGCAGCGAGGCACCGATAGCGAAGGCATTGATTTCACTGAGTGCGCCCGAGGCGAAGACCGACGCGTGGTAACCGATGCGGTGGTTGTCCGCCATGCTGGCGGCAAGGGCGCCCAGGAGGAACTTGGCCTCGTACATCTTGCCAAAGTACGAACGGACGCTTTGATGGGGAAGGCCGATAGAGCAGTTGAGGAACCGAACCTGGGGATACTCAACGGCAGCCCTGAGCGTGTATTCCATCAGGCGGTGCGAGGTCGAGAAGATGACGCTGTCTCCATGTTTGACAGCCGTTTCCACGGCGGCGTAGAACACGTCCGGATCGTGGCAGTCCTCAAACGCCTCGGTGCGCACGATACCGCCAAAGTGCTTATCGAGATACTGACGCCCTTGGTCGTGCAGGCTGTCCCAGCTCGACGTCGCACAGGGGAACTCATGGATAAAGGCGATGCGCAGGGGATTGTCCGCCGAATAGACGGTCTTGCCCATAAAGAAGTTGAGCACGCCGGAGGTGGACTTGGCGGTCGACTCTTCCTCATCGACGCTCGGTGCTTCGACAAGATCGACCTTGTCCTCGTTATTTTTGCCGGCAATGACCAGCTCACGCCAAATCTTACACAGGCGGTTTACGACGATATCCGTCGGCGTATCCAGCAGGCGGTCCTGGTTGTACACATTGAGGTAGACGAGCATGGCGTCGGCGGGCGTAATGTCCAGGTGGTCGCCACCCGCGCGAAGGTAGGCGCGCTTAAAGAGCAGGAAGGTGTGGCGCAGGTAGTCGACCTTTTTCTGCGGCCATTTTTCGATAAGGTCCTGACCGAGCATCTTGGCGAGCGTCTTGTAGCTTCCCTCGCGCGAGAACTCGATCTCGTATAGGGGGCAGACGCGCCAAAACGCGCAGAACTCACCGTACAGGCGGCTTTCGACGGAATCCCATGTGCCTGGGTAGAGACGGGTGACCTTGGCCGAAACCGTCGGGGCGTCCAGGAATTTGAGGACACTGACGCGCTTGTTGCCCTCTTGGACGTAAAACCGATGCATGAACTCGGTGACGATGACGGGATCGCGATAGCCCTCGGTCACCTGGATGTCGTAGAGGTTGGACCACTTGCGGGCGAACTCCGTGCTAAACTGCAGCAAGGGCATAAAGTTGCATGAAAAGGCCGACTGACGGCCCTTGGTAACCGTACCGACGACCATTTCGAGTGGAATGTCTCTCAGGCCGACATTCTCTCGCTGGCCTAAGGGGAGCTGGGCAACCAAGCTATCGAGGTCCGTGAGATACGGATGCTCGCTTTGACTAATGGCGCGTCGACGTCCTTGCTCGCCGCGCTTGCGTGCTTGACGATAGGCCTCTTCCATAGTTTTGCTCCCTTAGTCGTTTAAACAACTATATGAACCATGGTACCACGAATGAAAACCACCACAAAGGTGCCTGTCCCCTTTGTGGTGGTTTAGGCGATGATGGGGGCGATGGCGCGGATGCAGGCGTCGGCCGCCGTAAAGGTGGTGCTGTCGTCGCTGACGATAAAGATGATTTTGCCCTTAATGCCAAAGTCGCCGATCTCGCTAAAGAGCACGTAGGGTTCCTTGTCAAAGCCTGAGATGGGCGAGACGGCCGTTTTGGTGGCGCTGACGAGCTCGTCTGCTAGCACATCGAGCGATGCCCATTTGGAGGGGTCTTTGACCGCGACTGGGACGGCCACGCGCCCAAAGGGCATCAAATGCACGAGTGTGTTCTTGGAAATGTTGGAGTTGGGGACGATGACGGTCTGCCCGCAGGCATCTTCGATGGTCGTGTGGCGCCAAGTGATGTCCTGGACCACGCCCGACACGCCGCCGACCTCGATATTGTCGCCGGGCTTGATAATGCCCATAAAGGTCACCTGCATGCCGCCGATAAGGTTTGATAGCGTGTCCTGAAAGCCGAGCGAGATGGCGATGCCGCCGACGCCAAGAGCGGCGACGAGCGCGTTTGCGTTAATGCCAAAGCAGTTGTCGAGGATAAAGCTGCCGCCGATCACCCAGATGACGGCGCGCGCGATATTGATGAAGATACTCGATGCCGGAAGCGGGTTATCGTCGCGGTTGAGTAGGTGACGCAGAGTCTTGGATGCGACCTTGGCGGCGACGGCGGTGCCTATCGCCAAGATGACGGCCCAGATGGTGTTGTGGACCCACCGTTGCTCAAAGAAATGAAGAATCGGCTCAAACAATTCCATGTAGGGAAAACCTCCTAATGATCATTCAACCATGATACCCACCAAAAAGCCCGTCCGATCACATCGGACGGGCTTCTGTGCTCGATATAAGGTTTGCACGGAGGGGCTGCAAGGCCCGGCGGTGTAGCTTAGCGGCGGCGCATCCAGATAATGCCGAGCATGATGACGATGATGCCGCCGATGAGGCATGCGCCGACCACGGCCAGCGTGCGGTCTCCCGTTGCGACAAGCTTGCCGGTTGTCTTCTTGGCGCTGGTTTTCGTGGTCGTAGTAGTCGTGCCGGGCTTGGGCGAGGGCTTAGGCGTTGGATTCGGATTGGGCGTGGGGTCCACGGCTGCGGAGCTGAAGCTGATGGTGCCGGCGAGCCCGGCCATCTTGTTCTCCCAGTCGCTCTTCCCGATCAGCGCTCTGATCGCCGCCTCGCATGTGCCCCACTCGGTGCGCTTGGTGGCATTTGCGAAAGTGGGAAAGTCGGTCGTGTTGGTAATGATGTAGTTGTTGGTGGCGACGGTGTAGTTCTTGGCGGGATCGAGCGTGCTGCCATCCTTGGTGAGCGTGGCGCTCACAATGCGCTTGCCTTCGGGCTGCGTCCAATCAATCGTCACGTTAATGCCGCCAAAGGAGAGAACGCTGCCAGAGTCATCGCGCCACTTGTACTTGTCTTGCGCCTCCTGCTCGGTGTGGCCGGCTGCCACATAGGCTTGCTGAAGCTCGTAGCTGTCGTTGCAATCGTCGCTGATCTGCAGTGAGTGCTCAAGCGCTGCGAGGAAGTTTGCGCCGGTCATGCCCCAGGTCTCCACGGTGTTGCCATAGGGCGAGATGGCGACGACGTTGCCGGCGGTCACATCGCCCGCCGCGATGCCGCCGCGGATGCCGCCCGCGTTTTCGATGGCGAGGTCTGCCCCCGTCAGAGCAAGATAGGAGCCGCAGATAACATGCCCGATGGTCTGGGCTTTGGTGGCGTCGCCCGCTTTACTGGGGCGCAGATCGGTGGTGCGCACCATCTCCCAGCCATGCGTACCCGCGGCGTCCTCGCCGTAGAAATAGTTGGTGGAGGATGTGCCGAGCGCCTTGTTCGATTCGCTTTCAAAGGCATCGTCGAGTGGCTTGATTTTGTTGTTGCGAACCTCGTCAAGGATGTTCTGGTTGTTAGAGTCTGCCAAAAGGTCGTCGACGTCCTTGGCGGTGTAGAGCTTCTCGTCGCTGTCGCCTGCGGAGACCGTCACCATGTCGTCGTTGGTGGTTTCGGTACCCCTGGTGTCGTACTCATAGGGAATGGAAAGCAGACCAACCTCGGCAAAGGCGCTGCCTGCCTCGACGACGCGGACCGGCTTGCCGTCGGCCCCCGTCACGTTTTCGTCTAAGTTGATGTGCTCGTGGCCCGCGACCAGTGTATCGACCCCAACGAGCTTTGCGGCAAAGGTCTTGGCGTTGAGCGTGTGCGCGATGCAGACGATAACGTTGCAGCCCTCATCCTCGCGCAGTCGCTTGGCCTCGGCATTGATGGCGTCCGCCGCACCCGAGAACGACGTGCCCGCGACCAGGTCCGCGCGTAGCGAGGAGCCCAGCGACTCATCCATGGCTCCGACGACGCCGACCTTAATCTTGTAGTTAAACGTGGGGCTGCCCTCGCCGTCCTTCCAGGTGCGATTGAGCGTCTTGGTGATGCTCGAGCTCCATACGCCGTTCGAGGACGTTGCATTCGCGCAGAGCATGGCGAAAGGTGTACTGGTGGCACCATTGCCGGCCATCGTGCGAAGCTTGTCCGCGCCGTAGCTCCAGTCATGGTTGCCCGGTGTGGTCGCGTCGTAGCCGTTTGCATAGAAGGTGTTCATGAGTTCGGCGATGCTCTTGCCCTCGCTCATGGTGGCAAAGGACTGCCCGTGGAAGGTGTCGCCTGCATCGAGCAGAAAGTCGGGGGCGTTGCCTTGGGCGCTATAGAGAACCGCCAGTCCGTCAAAGCCAATGGTGCCCGTGCCCTTGCTTGCGTTGTAGCTGTACTTGTAGCTGCCGTGGATGTCGTTGGTGTGCATCACGGTTACGGCGCCGTCAATAGCGGCGGGCAGGTTCCCCGCGAAAGCGAGGCTTGGGATGCCTGTGAGCGCGCCGGCAAACAACACGGCAGCTAACGCAAGGCGGGGGGAGTCTTTTCATGGCAGTCTCCTTACTCTTTAACAAAAACCACCACAAAGGTGCCTGTCCCCTTTGTGGTGGTTTTCTAGGTCGTTAGCTCAGCAGCATGCGGTCGTTGGCGAGCTCGCCGCCCGAGACCTCCTCGAACTTCTGCAGCAGGTCGGCAACGGTGAGCGACTTCTTCTCATCGCCTGCCACGTCGTAGATCACGTGACCCTCGTGCATCATGATCAGGCGATTGCCCAGACGGATGGCGTCGTTCATGTTATGCGTGACCATGAGCGTGGTCAGGTGATGTTCGTCGACGATTTCCTCGGTCAGATTGAGCACCTTAGAGGCCGTCTTGGGGTCGAGGGCCGCGGTGTGCTCGTCGAGCAGCAGCAGGCGTGGCTTGGTGAGCGTAGCCATGAGCAGGGTGAGTGCCTGGCGCTGGCCGCCCGAGAGCAGGCCGACCTTGGCGTTGAGGCGCGTGTCCAGACCAAGGTCCAGGCGCTTGAGCAGCTCAACGTACTCGTCCTTCTCGGCCTTGGTGACGCCCCACGAAAGACCGCGATGCTGGCCGCGACGCTTGGCGAGGGCCAGGTTCTCGGCAATTTGCATGTCGGCTGCGGTGCCGCGCATGGGGTCCTGGAACACGCGGCCCAGGTACTTGGCGCGCTGTGACTCGCTCAGACGCGAGATGTCGGTGCCGTCGAGCTCGATAACACCCGAATCGAGCGGATACACGCCGGCGATCATGTTGAGCAACGTGGACTTGCCGGCGCCGTTGCCGCCAATCACGGTTACAAAGTCGCCGTCGTTAAGGGTGAGGTCGACGCCGGTGAGCGCGCGCTTCTCGGTGACGGTGCCCTTGTTAAAGATCTTCTTGACGCGTGAGAGCTTAAGCATCTGCCTCATCCCCCTTCGTGTAGGAGCTGCGGAGCTTATAACGCTCCCAAACCACGGGCACGCACAGGGCCACGGCCACGATCACGGCGGAGAGCAGCTTCATGTCGTTGGCGTCCATGCCCAGCTGCAGCACAATGGCGCGGATGAGGAAGTACACCACTGAGCCAAAGACTGCGGAGGCAAGACGGACGCTAAACTGCGTGAGGCCGCCGGGCAACAGGCGACCGAGCACCTCGCCGATGACAATGGCGGCAAGACCGATAACGATGGCGCCGGTGCCCATGCCAATATCGGCATACTTTTGGCTCTGGCAGATGAGCGCGCCCGAAAGGCCGATGAGGGCGTTAGAGAGCACCAGCGCAATCATCTTGGTGGAGTTGGTGTTGACGCCCAAGGCGCGGATCATGTACTCGTTGTTGCCGGTGGCGCGAAGCGCTGAGCCGATCTCGGTGCCAAAGAACCAGTACAGGATGGCAACGATAGCCACGGCGAGCAAGATGCCCAGAATAATGGCAACGGTGGACTGCGGCAGGCCCGTCATGCTGCTGACAGACGAGAAGATGGTGCCCTTGGCGAGGATGGGGGTGTTGGACTTGCCCATGATGCGCAGGTTGATGGACCACAGGCTGATCTGGGTGAGGATTCCGGCGAGGATCGCGGGAATCTCAAAGACGGCGGTCAAGATGCCCGTGGCAGCGCCCGCGATGGCGCCGGCGCACATGCCGGCCAGCACGGCGAGCAAGGGGTCGACGTTATTGTTGACGATGAGCACGGCGCAAACACAGCCGCCGAGGGCAAAGCTGCCGTCGCAGGTCATATCGGGGATGTCGAGCAGGCGGAACGTGATAAACACGCCAAGCACCATAATGCCCCAGAGGACGCCCTGCGAAACGGCGCCCTGCAATGCAATGAGCATGCTTCATACCTCCTAGGATAGGGTGGACACGCGATGTTCCATAATAGCGATAACAATGAATATAAGAACGGCAGGCAAACGTTTTGTTATATCTGAAACAAGCAGGGCGAACGCCGGTCTATGACGTTCGCCCCAATGACGCAGATATTGAATAACGCAGCTGTGGTGCGAGAACGAACTCTAGATGCGTTACGGCGCATGGTGCTACTCGTCCAGGGCGGAAAGGTCGATGCCCAGCGCCTCGGCCATCTCGTCGTTCTTGACGACGACCAGGTCCTTGCTCGAGAGGTGCTCGATAGCCATATCCTCGGGCTTAGCCTCGCCCTTCAGAATCTTGACGGCCATCTCGCCTGCGGTATAGCCCAGGTCCTCATAGTTGATGGAGAGGGTGAACAGACCGCCGGCCTTGCACATGCCCTCCTCGCCGGTAACGAAGGGGAGCTTGTTCTCCTTGCAGATCTGACCGATCTGCGAAGCGCCCGCGGCGATGGTGTTGTCGGTGGGGGAGTAGAGCGCGTCGACCTTGCCCACGGCGGACTCGACGACGGACTGGATCTCGTTGGAGCTCGAGACGGTGAAGTCGGTGTACTCCAGGCCAAGCTTGTCGAGTTCCTTCTTGGCGGCCTTGATTTGGACGTCGGAGTTGGACTCGGCGGTGCAGTAGAGCAGGCCGACCTTCTTTACGTCGGGCAGGACCTTCTGCATCATCTCGAGTTGCTCGGCGACCGGGGCAAGGTCGGAGGCGCCGGTGACGTTGGTGCCGGGCTTGTCGTTGTCCTGGACCAGGCCGGAGGCGGCGTAGTCGGTGATGGCGCAGCCCACGATGGGGATATCCGCCGTGGCACCGGCAGCAGCCTGTGCGGCAGGCGTGGCGATGGCGTAGATCAGGTCGACGCCATCGCCCACGAACTTGTCGGCGATGGACTTACACGTGGACTGGTCGTTCTGGGCGTTCTTCTGGTCGATCTTGACCTTAAGGCCGCTTTTCTTGATGGCCTTGACAAAGCCGTCGTTGGCGGCATCGAGTGCGGAGTGCTCGGTGAGCTGCAGAACGCCGATGGTGTAGTCGGAACCGGTGGCAGCAGAGCCGGAACCAGAGTTGCCGCCGCATCCGGCGAGCGGGGCGAGCGCGAGCAGGCCGGCGGAGACCAGAAGGCTCCTGCGGCTGATGGTGATGTCCTTCATATCATTACCCCCAGTATAAAAATGGCTGGAAACACTGCACTGGGACAAAGTGCAAGTGGAACTATAGTAACGCCGATGTCCATTTTTACAACAGCCTGGCGGGTTTTTTAATACAGAACCGGATGGGCGGTACGGGTAGTCGAATGGGTGGCAGAGATGCTTATGCGGCGGAGACGGCGTCATCATCCTCGTCCAGGGCGGCAAAGAGTTTCTTGCCGTCAAGGAGGCGCGTGCTGACGTTTCTCATGCGGCCGATCTCTACGGTACGCAGCGTGTCATCGGCGCCTCGGGCGTCATAGACCGTTCCCAGCAAATACGAGATGCCGTCTCGTTGCTTGATGGCAAAGGGGCGGAGTGTCATCCGTGCTACTTCAGTTTCGCCACGTGTCGTGACGCTCGAAATATCAAAACTCACCGTGGTTCCGTGGTCGATGGCCTGCTCGATGAGCTCGCAGGTGTCGATGCGCTTGACGGGCGTGCGCATGGCCTTGGTGGATTTGCCACCGGCGCTTGGAGCAGGCTCGGGTGCATCGAGGTAGCCGCGAACGTCGGCACTCGCCATGGCGACCAAGTGCTGAGCCATGCTTTTTCGAATGGCAATGGGCGTAGAGCGGTTGCGCATGACCATGCCGTGGAGCCGGATGATCTCTTCGTCGGTGAGCGGACGGGTCAAGAGCCGATACCCCACGCCGCGTTTGTACTCAATTTCGTATCCGGCATGGCGAAGCGCGGAGATGGCGGTGTAGATGCTGCGCCGCGCCGCCGAGATGGGCATGCGGGCGGGGTCGTCGGGATGGGCGAGGTGCTCGATTAACTCATCGGAAAGCAATGCCTTGTCTTCGCCGGTGTTTTCGCTCAAGAGCTGCAGGATGCGCACGGCGCGATAGGCCGCCATCGAGGCGGCGCCTCTGGTCGTGGTCTCATAGTTTTCAACAACGGCTTCGGTCATAACGCCCACGTCCTTTCCGTTTTGGGTGGCGACGGTATGGAGCCTAGGACGCGGGGCTTTCCCAGGGGCGCAGGGCGCTCTGGGCGGTCGGTAGTCGTCGGCAAACGGCGGGTCGAGTTTTCAACAGCCCTGCTCAACTGACCAAAAACTTGCCAAAAGCTTGACGGATGCTGTTGAAAAAAGCGTCTCTCGACCGATGTCGAGAGACGCTTGTGCGATGAGCGTTTGCGTGTGGCGACGCGAGCTAGCGTCCGACGATTAGAAGTCGGCGTTGCCCACGGTGCGCGGGTGCGGCAGGACGTCGCGGATGTTGCCCACGCCGGTGAGGTACATCACCAAGCGCTCGAAGCCCAGACCGTAGCCGGCGTGCTTGCAGGAACCGTAGCGGCGCAGGTCAAGGTAGTACTTGTACTGCTCGGGATTCATGCCCAGGTCCTTGATGCGGGCCTCGAGCAGATCCAGGCGCTCCTCGCGCTGGGAGCCACCGATGATCTCGCCGATGCCCGGCACCAGGCAGTCGGCGGCGGCGACGGTCTTACCGTCGTCGTTCATGCGCATGTAGAAGGCCTTGATCTCTGCCGGGTAGTCGGTCACGAAGGTCGGGCGCTTAAAGTGCTCCTCGGTCAGGAAACGCTCGTGCTCGGTTTGCAGGTCGATGCCCCAGCTCACGGGGTAGTCAAACTTGTGGCCGGCGGCGACGGCCTGCTCCAGGATTTCGACGGCCTCGGTATAGGTGACGCGGGCAAAGTCGGAGTTGGCGACATGGTCCAGGCGCTCGATCAGGCCCTTGTCCACAAACTTGTTGAGCATGTTGAGCTCGTCGGGACAGGTGGCCATAACGTCCTTAAGGACGTACTTGAGCATGGCCTCGGCGTTATCCATGTAGTCGTTCAGATCGGCAAAGGCCATCTCGGGCTCGATCATCCAAAACTCGGCGGCATGGCGCGTGGTGTTGGAGTTCTCGGCGCGGAAGGTGGGGCCAAAGGTGTACACGTCGCCAAAGGCCATGGCAAAGTTCTCGGCATTGAGCTGACCGGACACGGTGAGGCTCGCGTGCTTGCCAAAGAAGTCCTGGCTCCAGTCGACCTCGCCGGACTCGGTGAGGGGCGGATTTTTGGGGTCGAGCGTGGTCACGCGGAACATCTCGCCGGCGCCCTCGCAGTCACTCGTGGTGATGATAGGGGTGTTGACGTAGACAAAGCCCTGCTCCTGGAAGAAGCGGTGGATGGCGGCAGCCGCGACAGAGCGGATGCGGAACACGGCGCGGAACAGGTTGGTGCGCGGGCGCAGGTGCTGCTGGGTGCGCAGGAACTCGACGGTTGCACGCTTCTTCTGCAGCGGGTAATCCGGGGCGCTCGTGCCCTCGACCTCGATGGAAGTGGCAGAAAGCTCGAAAGGCTGGGGCGCATCGGGGGTCAGCTTGACGGTGCCGGTGCAAATGAGTGCGGCCGAGACGTTTTGATGGGCGATCTCGTCGTAGTTGTCGAGCGCCTCGCGGTTCATGACGACCTGCAGGTCGCGGAAGCAGCTGCCGTCGTTGAGCGTAACAAAGCCAAAGTTCTTCATGTCGCGGACGGACTTGACCCAGCCGGCGACGGTGACGGTCTGGCCGCCGAGCGACTCGGCATCGGCATAGAGCTGCGCGATTTTGGTGCGGTTCACGTATCCTCCCATAACGGTTGAATGATAGTTATCCATACAGTTCGATATTCTAGCAGCTCGGCTCATTTGGGCTATACAGATAAGGCATTGGCGGGATGGTTTTTCAAACGAAAAGCGCCCGCGGCCAAATGGTCGCGGGCGCTTGACGAGGTGTCTTTTGGCTGTGTGGCGCGGGGCCTGGCTACTTGGTCTTGGCTACCAGCAGCGGGTCGCCCAGCTTGACGAGCGGGTTGCCGCCGATAAGCGTTCCAGACTCGCCGACATGGTCGATGCTCTTAAGGCGATCGAGCTCGGAGACGATGACGGTCACGATGTCCTCGTGACCAGCGGCCTTGATGGCCTCGCGGTCGAAGCTGATGAGCGGCTGGCCTGCCTTGACCACATCGCCCATCTCGACAAAGCGGGCAAAACCCTTGCCGTTCATTTCCACGGTGCCCAGGCCGACATGGATAAACACGCGCAGGCCGTCCTCGGTGATCATGCCAATGGAGTGGTTGGTGACGGTGGTGGCACCGATGCGGCCGTTGGCGGGCGCATAGATGGTGCCGGTAATGGGCTCGATGCCATAGCCCTGGCCAAGCATGCCCGAGGCGATCGTCTCGTCGGGAACCTCGTCCAGGTTGACGAGCACGCCATTGACGGGGGCATAGATGACGCCTTCGCGGGTGGCGAAGCTTGCTGCGGGCGGAACGGACGCCTCGCCGGTCGAGGTGAAGGTGGACTTAAGCGAATCGAGCAGACCCATAGTTGCCTCCAACTTAAATAGGCGCATATCGCGCGTTTGGTTTGCCGGAAACGTTTCGCATGTGTTTCGCGGCTTGGTCAACGCCCCTATTTTACGCTGCTCAACGATACCTCTGAACTGGGATTATGTGATATATCAGTTGAAGGGAAACTTATTGTCGGAGTGTTTCTGCGCCACGGGTTCAAGTGGGGTACGCTTGAAGGCGAAAAACAAGGGCACATAATTTGCGCGAAGGGAGCACATATGATTGTCGAGAACCATGCCCTGTGGGGCGAGGAGCCGACCGAGGAATATCCGGCGACGTTTACGTATTTGGGTGCCGAGCCGCTGCCCGATAAACCGAATGGTCGCCGCCCTGCCGTGATTATCTGTGGCGGAGGTGCGTTTACGCATATCGCTCCGCATGAGCAGGATCCCGTGGCTTTTGCGTTTTTGGATCACGGCCACCAGGCCTTTGTGCTCAACTATGTCACGAGTTCTACGGGTGACGTGAGCTTTCCGCACCCCCAGGCAGATCTTGCCAAGATGGTCGCCACGGTGCGCGCCAACGCCGACGAGTGGCATGTCGATCCTAAGCGCGTGTGCGTCGTGGGATTCTCGGCGGGCGGTATGATCTGCGCCTCGCTGGCAACACAGTGGAAGACCGGCCCCTTCGCGGCACTTGCCGGGGCGCGTCCGGACGACATTCGTCCCGATGCCGTGGTGCTGGGCTATCCGCTGCTCGACTTTGCCTATGTGCGCGACATGCAGACGCGCGACCCGCGCATCGACCTGCGCGTGCCAAAGACGGGCGGCAAGACGGGGCGCGATTTGCTCAACGACTATTTGTCGATGGTGACGGGTGGCGAGGCGACCGACGAGCACCTGGCCGACATCTGCCCCACCACGCATGTTTCGCGTCAGATGCCGCCGACCTTTGTGTGGGGCGTGTCCGACGACAAGACGGCGCCGATCGCGCAGGTCTATCCGTTTGCGCAGCGCATGGCCGAGGAGGGCGTCGCTTGCGAGATGCACGTCTTTGACCAGGGCGGTCACGGCCTTTCGCTCGGCAACGCCAACACCGCGGTCGACAACGAGGACAAGCAGGTGGCAGTCCGTCCCTGGATCCGCCTAGCCTTCCGCTTCCTGGAGCGCCACGGGTTTTAGTTACGGCGTTTTACCAAACCGCGTAACCACTTGACGCTGCGAGCCCGCCAGGGCGGCAATCTGTTAATTGAACGTCACTATGTGTTCGCGCTATCATGCGTGGTTAAATGGTTAGCCATGGCAAACGGTTAGCCAAGATAAACAAAATGCAACGCCCTGTGGGCGCCGGGGGAGGAACGCGGACGTGAGGCTCGATACACTCGAGATTGGAAAGGATGCCGTTGTCGCATCGGTGGCATCGGACGATCAGGCACTCCGACAGCATATTTTGGACATGGGCCTAACGCCGGGCACCGAAGTCACCATGATGAAGTACGCCCCTATGGGCGACCCGCTCGAGATTCGCCTGCGTGGCTATGAGTTGACGCTGCGCAAGGACGATGCCGCTCGCATCGAGCTCGTGGGCATTCACGACACCGATACGGGTCCGCGCGCTAACGCCGCAATCGGCACGACGGAGCATCCGGCCCTGGGCGAGGGGACGTATTCGCCCCGCGCGGCAAAGACGGCCGTGCCCGAGGGCGCACCGCTGCATTTTGCCCTCGCCGGCAACCAAAACTGCGGCAAGACCACGCTGTTCAACCAGCTGACGGGCTCCAACCAGCATGTCGGTAACTTTCCTGGCGTGACGGTCGACCGCAAAGATGGCACCATCCGCAACCACCCCGAGGCAAGCGTTACCGACCTGCCCGGCATTTATTCTCTGTCGCCGTACACGGGCGAGGAGATCGTAAGCCGCCAGTTTATCCTGGATGAGCACCCCGACGCCATCATCGATATCATCGACGCCACCAACATCGAGCGTAACCTGTACCTGACACTGCAGCTTATGGAGCTCGATCGACCCATGGTCATCGCGCTCAACATGATGGACGAGGTGACGGCCAACGGCGGCGCCGTGGACGTCAACCTGCTCGAGAGCCTGCTGGGCGTGCCTGTTGTTCCCATTAGTGCTGCCCGCAACGAGGGCATTGGCGAGTTGGTGGATCATGCCTTGCACGTGGCGCGGTTCCGCGAGCGCCCCGGTCGCCTGGACTTCTGCGCGCCCGATGGTCCGGACGGCGGCGCGCTGCATCGCTGCATTCACGGCATCGCCAACCTTATCGAGGACCATGCCGCGACGGCGCACATTCCCGTGCGTTTTGCGGCGACCAAGCTGGTTGAGGGCGACGAGCTGGTGACCGAGGCGCTTCACCTGGATCGCAACGAGCTCGACGCCATCGAACACATCATTACCCAGATGGAGGGCGAGGCCGGCACCGACCGCCTGTCCGCGCTGGCCGACATGCGCTTTAGCTTTATCGGCGACGTGTGCGGGCGCTGCGTCGTCAAGCCGCACGAGAGCCGCGAGCACGTGCGCTCCGTCAAGATCGACCGCATCCTGACAGGTCGTTACACAGCCATTCCGGCGTTTCTGGTGATCATGGGCCTTGTCTTTTGGCTGACGTTTGGCGTGATCGGCGCGGCGTTGCAGGGACTTATGGAGGACGGCATTGCTGCCATCATCGCCTCGGCCGATGCGGGTCTCAAAGCGTTCGGCACCAACGACGTGGTGCGCTCGTTGGCTGTCGACGGCGTGCTTACGGGCGTGGGCAGCGTGCTGACCTTCCTGCCGATTATCGTCGTGCTCTTCTTGTTCCTCTCCATTCTGGAAGACTCCGGCTACATGGCGCGCGTGGCCTTTGTCATGGATAAGGTATTGCGTCGCTTTGGCCTGTCGGGCCGCAGCTTTGTGCCCATGCTCGTCGGTTTTGGCTGTACCGTGCCGGCTATCATGTCGACCCGTACGCTCCCATCCGAGCACGACCGCAAGATGACCGTCATGCTCACGCCGTTCATGAGCTGCTCGGCCAAGTTGCCGGTCTACGGTCTGCTGTGCGGGGCGTTTTTCCCACAGGCGACGGTTCCCGCCATGGTCTCGCTCTATCTGATTGGCATTGCGGTTGGTTGCATCGCGGCTTTGGTGCTTAACCGCACGGCATTTAAGGGCGACCCGGTGCCGTTTATCATGGAGCTTCCCAATTACCGTCTGCCGAGCGTCAAGACGACGGTGATGCTGGCATGGGATAAGGCCAAAGACTTTATTACCAAAGCCTTTACCATTATCTTTGCTGCTACCGTGGTCATCTGGTTCCTTCAGACGTTCGACATTCGCTTTAATGTGGTCGCCGATCAGTCGCAGAGTCTGCTTGCGGGCCTCGGCAGCATCATCGCGCCGGCGCTGGCGCCGCTTGGCTTTGGCGATTGGCGCGCATCCACGGCGCTCGTCACCGGACTTATTGCCAAGGAGAGCGTCATTTCGACCCTCACCGTGCTTTTGGGCGCGACCTCGCCCGCGGCACTGTCGACCATGTTTTCGCCGTTCACCGCCTACGTGTTCTTGGTCTTTACGCTGCTGTACCCGCCTTGCGTGGCGGCAATCGGCGCCGTCAAGAGTGAGCTGGGCGCGCGCTATGCCGTTGCCGTGTTCGCGTTTCAGGTGACGGTCGCCTGGATCGTGGCGTTTGTCGTGCATTCGGCAGGTATATTGCTGGGGTTGGCTTAGTTATTTATTGACGGCGCAACCTCTGTGTATCGAATTGTTTTCGGCCCCGCATCTGTTGCTGACGGATGCGGGGCCGTTGCTATATAATCGCCTCCGCTCAAAACGATTGGAGACGTTATATATGACTCAGGCAAGGCAAGACGGCATCACGCTCAAGCAGTGGCTCCCGCTCATCGGACTCACCTGCTGCGCCTTCGTGTTCAACACGTCGGAGTTTATGCCCATCGGTCTTTTGACTGACATCGCCGCGTCGTTCTCGCTCACCGAGTCCCAAGCCGGCATCATGATCTCGGTCTATGCCTGGGGCGTCATGCTGCTGTCGTTGCCGCTCATGGTGTTCGCTTCGCGTTTCGAGTTTAAGCGGATGCTGCTGGGCGTGCTTGCCGTGTTCTCGCTCGGTCAGTTCCTGTCCGCTGTGGCGCCGACTTATCCCATCCTGGTCTGTGCGCGCCTGGTGGTCGCTTGCGCACATGCCGTGTTCTGGTCGGTCGCTTCGATTATGGCCTCGCGCCTGGTCGACACGCGCCACGGGGCGCTCGCCATCAGCATGATCGCTACGGGCTCGTCCATCGCGCAGATCTTTGGTCTGCCCCTCGGTCGCGCTATTGGCTTGGCCGTGGGCTGGCGCATGACGTTTGCCGTGGTCGGGGTCCTCTCGGCCATCGCGGTCGTCTACCAGGCGACCGTGTTCCCGGCCATGCCGGCGGGCGAGCGCTTTACCGTCAAACAGTTGCCCGAGCTGCTCAAGAACCCGCTCCTGATCGCGCTCTACGCGGTCACGGTTTTTATGGCGACCGGCTACTACGCGGGTTACAGCTATATCGAGCCCTTCCTGGCACAGGTCGCGCACGTCGACGCGGGCGCTATCACCATGACGCTGACGGCGTTTGGCTGCTCTGGTCTGCTCGGAAGCTGGCTGTTTGGCCGCCTGTTCGATGGGCATCGCTTCCCGTTCTTGGCTATTACGCTCTCCGGCGTGCCGGCGGCTCTGCTGCTTATGGCTCCTGCAGCCTCGGCGCTCGTGTTGGTGCTTGCCGTCTGCGCGCTATGGGGCTGCTGCGCCACGGCCTTCAATGTGGCGTTCCAGGCTGAGCTCATCAAGTACACGCCGGCGGATTCGTCGGCCGTTGCCATGTCGATCTTCTCGGGCCTGTTCAATCTGGGTATCGGCACGGGCACGGCGATTGGTGGCGCCGTGGTGTCGGGCCCCGGTATCGCCTGGATCGGCTTCGTGGGCGGGGCGATCGCCGTCGTAGGCGTCATCCTCGCCATCACGGTGCTATTCTCAGCCATACGCCGCGCCAAGCCCGTCGCCTAATCACGTCCCCTCATCAGTTGCGGTGGAATAGTTCCTGTTTAAGGCCTCTGAAGGCCCAAGCAGGAACTATTCCACCGCAACTTATTTTGGGGAAGAGGATACAAGCCGGGCATACAATGGATGTCGTTGTGTTGAGCTTACCGGGAGGCTGTTATGTGGGCATATGAGACGACGTTCTATCAGATCTATCCGCTGGGCTTTTGCGGGGCTCCGCGCGAAAACGTCGCGCCCGTTGCCGAGGATGAGCTCGCCCAGGCTGCCAACGCCGCGCCCAACCCCGATGCGCCCATCATGAAAATCGCCCAATGGGCCGACTACTTGCAGAAACTTGGTATTGGCGCTGTACTGATCAACCCGCCGCTCGAGTCTGATAGCCACGGCTACGATACGCGCAGCCTGCGCCATATCGACCGCCGCCTGGGTGGGGATGCCGACTTTGCCGCCGTGTGTGAGACGCTGCATGCCCACGGCATCCGCGTGGTGCTCGACGCCGTCTTCAACCACGTCGGTCGCGGCTTTTGGGCCTTCCGCGATGTGCAGGAGCGTAAGTGGGACTCGCCGTACAAGGACTGGTTCCACATTAGCTTTGACGGCGACTCCTGCTATGGCGACGGCTTTTGGTACGAGGGTTGGGAAGGCCATTTTGAGCTCGTGAAGCTCAACCTGCAAAATCCCGCTGTGATCGATTACCTACTCGAGTCCGTGCGCTTTTGGGCCGATGTCTTTGGCGTCGACGGTCTGCGCCTGGACGTTGCCTACATGCTCGACCGCGATTTCATGCGTCGTCTGCATAACTTTGCCCGTGAGCTTAAGCCCGACTTTGTGCTGATCGGCGAGACGCTCCACGGCGACTACAGTCAGATCGTCAACGACGAGATGCTCGACTCCTGCACCAACTACGAGTGTTACAAGGGCCTTTACTCCAGCTTTAATTCGGTCAACATGTTCGAGATTGCCCATTCGTTGCATCGCCAGTTTGGCGGCGATCCGTGGTGCATCTACCGCGGCAAACACCTGCTGTCGTTTGTCGACAACCACGATGTGCCGCGCCTGGCGAGCATCCTGACGGACAAGTCCTGCCTGCGCCCCGCCTACGGCATGCTCTTTGGAATGCCGGGCATTCCGTGCGTCTACTACGGCAGCGAGTGGGGAATTGCCGGCGAAAAGGGCGGCTCCGATGGCGACTGGGCGCTGCGCCCTGCGCTCGATGAGCCTGCGCCCAACGAGCTGACGGCTTTCATCAAGCAGCTCACGCACCTGCGCTCGGCCGACGACGTGGCGGCCCGTGCTCTCAACTACGGTGCCTATCGCAACGTGGTGATCCAGAACAAGCAGCTGCTGTTCGAGCGCGCCTGCAACGACGCGACGGTGCTCGTGGCGGTGAACGCCGTGGACGAGCCTTACACCTTTGGCGCCGGCGAACTCAACGGCTCCTTCGTCGACCTGCTTGCCGACGATGCTCCCACGGTCGAGCTGCCGGGCTCTCTTGAGCTTGCACCCTACGAGGTGCGCTATCTGTTGAGGGTCTAGATCGTGGCTGCGTCCGACGAGGGCTATCAACATATTGAGCATGGGTTTGAACCCGTGTTTGACGAGCACTCGCGCGTTTTGGTGCTCGGGTCGTTTCCCTCGGTGCTTTCGCGTGCCAATGCCTTTTATTACGGTAACCCTCAGAATCGCTTTTGGCGCGTGATGGCCGCATGCCTCGGTGTGCCCGTGCCGCCCAACGAGGGCGACCCTTTGGCAAGCGGTGAGCCCGCGACGCTCGACGTCTCGATTGCCGCCAAGCGGGCTATGCTGCTGAACGGCGGTGTGGCCCTGTGGGACGTGATCGAGAGCTGTGACATCAAGGGCTCAAGCGACGCGAGCATCAAAAACGTCGTTCCGGCGCATGTCGAGCGCATTACCGGCGCAGCTCCCATTGAGCAGGTGATATGCAACGGCGGTACAGCTGGCCGGCTCTACAAGCGCTATCTACAAGAACGCACCGGGCTACCGGCCATCGTTCTGCCGTCGACAAGTCCCGCCAATGCGGCATGGCGCCTGGAACGCCTTGTCGAGCGCTGGCGCGAGGCCGTTGAATGGGGCGCTCTGTAATTTAGATATCTGATTGGGCGCGGCTGCCGAGGTATTTCATGATGGCATGCCATATCGGTGCGGGCAGCGCGGGCTTGACGCGCACCATGCCGTCAGCATCGACGCTATCGGCATTGCCGCCGCCAAGCAGCTGCGCATGCTCAATGGAGCAGCCCATGCGCACAGCGCCCACAAGTTTATCCATCGCTTCCGAAAATGGCCGTCGCAGGAGTCCCATGCGCGGTGAGTGGCGAAGCGCTGCGATGCCGCTGCCGGCACAGGCAACAATGCCGTTGCACCACGGCAGATCACGTAGAAGGCATTCCCGATACAGGCGGTCGAGGGCTTCGTCCGCCTGCTTGGTGCTTTTGGACAGGGCTTGGACGATGACATAGACGCGCGCGTCTGTATTCTTAAGGCGATCGAGTATCTGCTCGACAGCGATCATAGCCTCATCGTCAAATGCATCATCAACGGCGAGCACCATGCCATCGACTGCACCGGCATCATCCACCTTCAAATCGACCGGGCGGGGGAGCGCGGTGCCGGAAAGCTGCGCATAGGCGGCGATGGCATCCTGCAGGTCCCAGAGCAAAAACTCAAGATCGACGCTATCGGGAATGCTGATATATGCAATGGTTTGCAACGTTTTTGGTACATCGCCGCGCACGGTCGTCTCCATGCCGCCTCCTTTCCGGTTGGTTTCCGTTTAGGTTACACCGTCTGGCAGCGCCTCGCCGCGCTATCCTAGTGCAACCCTTACGAAAGGAACGCCATGCGCCTGCCCATGAATACCTCGCTTGCCACGCTCAAGCCCTCCGGCATCCGCCGAATCAACGCGCTCGCTGCTCAGCATCCGGGATGCATTGCGCTTGCGCTCGGCGAGCCCGATTTTCCCACGCCCGATGTGATTAGCGCCGAGGTGACCGCCGCACTGGACCGCGGCGACACGCACTATCCGCCCAACAACGGCCGCCCCGCCCTGCGCGAGGCGTTGTCTGCCTACATGGGGGACGCGGGCCTTATGTTTTCGGCTGACGAGGTCATCCTGACTGACGGCGCGACCGAGGCCCTGTCGGCAGCATTCATGGCTATGCTCAACCCCGGCGACGAGGTCATCATCCCCACGCCGGCCTTTGGCCTATACGAGAGCATCGTCGTGGCCAACCACGCCAAAGCGGTCTTTTTGGATACGGAGCCTACGCAATTCCAGATTGACGAGGACGCACTTCGTGCCTGCGTAACGCCGGCGACCAAGGCCATCGTCATCTGCTCGCCCAACAATCCCACGGGTTGCATCCTCGACGCGGCATCGCTCGACGCCGTGGCACACGTGGCGGAGCAGGCGGGCATCTACGTGGTCTGCGACGACGTATATAACCGCCTGGTCTACGTGGACGGCTACGAGCGATTTGCCCAGCGCCACCCGGAGCTACGCGAGCAGACGGTGGTCATCGAGAGCTTCTCCAAGCCATGGGCTATGACCGGCTGGCGTCTGGGTTGGCTCGCGGCCTCAGCCCCCGTTATTGCCGAGATCGCAAAGGCCCACCAATACTTAGTATCGAGCGCCGTCTCCTTTGAGATGGACGCCGCAGCGCGAGCCCTGACCGTCGACCCAACCCCCATGCTCAATGTCTACCGAGCCCGTCGCGAACGCGTGCTCGCGGCCTTAGACGCCATGGGCCTCGACGTAGTGGAACCGGCAGGAGCCTTCTACGCTTTCCCCAACATCAAACAGTACGGCCTAACAAGCGAAGATTTCTGCATCAAAGCCATCAAAGAGGCAAACGTAGCCCTAGTCCCGGGAGACTGCTTCGGCACCGAAGGCCACATCCGCCTAAGCTACTGCGTATCCGACCAAGATCTGGACGAAGGCCTAAATCGCCTGTCCACCTTCATTTCAAACCTTGTAGCCATCGGGGACGC